>Ga0233425_10000535_pt1 | contig 97185 bp, 91 predicted proteins | sample Watercolumn_Towu_2_FD_181712 | JGI IMG/M metagenome (GOLD analysis project Ga0233425, IMG submission 181712) | Freshwater microbial communities from Lake Towuti, South Sulawesi, Indonesia - Watercolumn_Towuti2014_140_MG | ecosystem: Environmental > Aquatic > Freshwater > Lake | place...
CAGGCGCCGAGGCCTGGTTCTCGTTGATGCCGAGCGCATCCGAGCCGATGGCTTCGATGTGCAGCACGTAGCCGGCAGACCAGCCCGGCGAGATCTGGGCCGAGCCCGTGAACTTCACGTGCGAGGCAATCGTCGTGCCGCTGTCGAACACATAGGTGTTCTGCTCGACGCCGTTGTCCCAGTACATCACGTTCTGCGTGACCCACCCGGACACCGTGAGCGAGACCTTGCGGTTGCCCTTCCTGGCCGTGGTGGCCTCGAGCTCGGCAACGCGCTCCTCGAGGTCGGCGCAGCAGTTCCCCCCAAGGTCGGCTGCGGACGCCGTGCTGGCAGCGCCTGCGAGCAGGCCGGCAGCCAACAGAGCGCTGAGGCTATAGTTCTTCATTTACCTTCTCCCGTCTACTTCACTTCTAACGGGCGCTTGACGCAAACCGAACGCCTCGCGCACTCATCTCGTTCAGCGGATGGTCGGGACTCCGAATCACCGCTTCGGGGACGGATACTACGCAGAAGAGCAGCCCACAGGAAACCGGTTTAACGCGAATCTCGACTCATTTCGCCGCCTGTGTTGCGCGCGTGCAACGAGACCCGTCGAGCGTATTAACATGTTGAAAATACGAATTAAAAACACAATTCCGTAGGCGTGCGGGAGACTGTTGCATTGAACCGCTGCCGGAAATCCCCACTTGTCCGTCTCCAGATCCCCGCCGGCAGGACCCATCGGCGGCGTTCCGGAAAGAGGTCAGGCAAAACAAGGTGCCGGAGCCTGTGTTTCTGGCATCCTTTCGGGAGAGCGGTGTCTAACGCTCGGCGTCTGACGCGGGCCCGGCCGGGTCGCCGCCTGCGCGGCGATGACGGTGTGGAGGGGCTGGAGTTTCCATGGCTGAGAACGTGCACGCTGCACGTTCGATGCAGTAGCGCTCTATATTCCCCCCACCGTCACCCCCGCGGAGGCGGGGGCCTGTCCAGGTTCCCGCAGAGCGATGTTGTCATCGGCCTCTGGACAGGTCGCCGTCTTCGCGGCGATGACGGCGTCCCAATAGCATTCGCCGACAGAGCCGCATATTTTGCCGCCTTCGGCTGAGCTTGAACCAGGGTGTCTCAGACACCTTCTCACCGGCCCGATTGCCGGCCAAATTCTGGTGCGTCATATGTGAGCTTCGACGAAGCACGCATCCCGTCACCGTTGCCGGCCGGCACAGAGACCATCGATCACCTCTCATCTCAACTCTCAACTCTTACTCGAGCGGACCCCATGCCTGTGCGCCATATGATCCAACTCCTTACGGTGCTGCTTGCCATTGCCATGACGGCGCCGGCGGCAGCTCCGGCGCTCGCCCAGGGGACTGGAGAGGCGGATGGCGAGGAGGGAAGGAAGAACGGCGAAGGCGGACGCGCGGGAGCAACGAAGGCCGACGAGATCGCCGAAGCGCGCCGGCGCCTCGAAGGACCCGCCGGCCAGCCGGAATGCGTCTGGGTCGGGCGGCGCATCGTGAGCCTTCTGTGGCGCGACGATCTCGAGACGGCCGCGCGCCATCGCGAGCTCTATGCGCACTTCGGCTGCCCGGGCGGGCATATCCAGAAGGCGTTCGCCTGCCTCGTCCGGCATGGAGAGCTCGATCCGAAAGTGCCCGAGAGCTTGAACATGCGCGTGCACAGCTGCTGGATTGCTCCCGATCAGGAGATAGCGCCCGTCACGCTCGACGAGGCCGGCAAGGCGGCCGATCACGAGAAGGCGAAGCAATAGGTTGTGGCTTCGCTGATGGCTCGAGCCGCGCCGGGCGCAAAACGATCCAGCGCAAATCGCCCGGCACATGACGTAAGCGAACAATTCCGCACGCCGCTCAGCATGGAGCGCGCTCGCCCCGTGCACCACCTGCAACACCACGATGCGGCATCGGGTCTCGACCGGGTCCTGGCCGCCGTTTCGCCACAGAATCCGAGTTGAAGTTTTCCGCTGCGCGGACTATTGAGCCGCGCGACAAACGCGAGGAACTTCCGCCGGTCATTGTGGGGTGGCCCGGCGCCCGAACTCCAAGACATCCATTCTACGGTCTACTATGCGCACGATTGCAGCAGTGCTTGCGCTCGTCCTCTCTCTGCATGCCGGCCTCTGGTCCCTTCTCGAGGGTGAGGCGAGCGCACCCGACATCTCAGGACCGCTCACCAGCGTCTCCTATGCGCCGTTTGGATTGGGCGCCGGGGACGACCTCGGAGAGGCCGCGCGCGAGGAGAAGATCCGGTGCGACCTCGAGGTGCTGGCGCCGCTCGCGCGTGCGCTTCGCACCTACTCGTCCACAGCCGGTGGCGAGCTCGTTGCAGGCGTCGCTGCAGAGCGCGGTCTCAAGGTTGCGGTTGGCGCCTGGGTGGACAAGGACACCCTGCGCACCGAGCGGGAGATCACAAGCGTCATCGAGCTCGCGAAGCGCCACCCGAACATCAACGGAATCTATGTCGGCAACGAGACGATCTTTCGTGGCGAGCTCGGCATCGACGAGCTCGTGCAGTTGATCCGGCGCGTCAAGCGCTCGACGAGCCTGCCGGTCACCACGGGCGAGATCTGGCATGTCTGGCTCGAGCACCCCGAGCTCGCCTCCGCGGCCGACTACATCGCGGCCCACATTCTCCCCTACTGGGAGGGCTTTTCCGCTGCCGCGGCCGTGGACCAGGCGATCCTCATCTACAACAGGCTGCGCGAGGCTTACCCGGGCAAGCGCATCGTCATTGCGGAGTTCGGCTGGCCGAGCGCCGGACAGAACCTCAAGGCCGCCGTTCCCGGACGTCTCGAGCAGGCCGAGGTGATCCGTGCCTTCGCCGCCCGCGCCGCAGCCTACGAGATCGACTACAACATCGTCGAGGCGATCGATCAGCCTTGGAAGACGTTCGAAGGCAGCGTCGGCGCCTACTGGGGGCTGCTCGATCATTCGCGCCGGGCGAAGTTATCCTGGTCGGGCCCCATCTTCAAGAGCGACCACTATAAGCTCGCGGGACTGGCGGTGATGCTGGGCCTTGCCTTGTCGGTCCCGGTGCTCGCACTGCCCGCGGCCACGCTGGGACAGGCCGCCTTTCTGGCAGTCGCCGCGCATATGGCCGGAGCCTGGCTCGCCAATGTGCTCGCCTTCTGGCACGGTCACTATTTCATGCCTGGGAGCGCCATCGCTTTCTTGGCTAGCGTCGCGCTTCTGATCCCGCTCATTCTCATCGTGCTCGCGCGCGCAGAGGAGATCGCGGCCGTCGCGCTGGGCCGCCGGCCTCGCCGCCTCGTCGAGCCGGGCCGGACGGCTCCCGTCTCCGGCGCTCAACCGAAAGTCTCGATCCACATACCGGCCTATCGCGAGCCGCCGGCCATGCTGATCCGCACGCTCGAATCGGTAGCGCGACTTGACTACCCGAGCTTCGAGTGCGTGGTCGTGATCAACAACACGCCCGACCCCGCATTGTGGCGCCCCGTCGAGGAGTGCTGCATCGCGCTCGGCGAGCGCTTCAAGCTCCTCAACGTCGACAAGCTCGAGGGCTTCAAGGCCGGTGCCATGCGGGTGGCTCTCGAGCACACCTCGCCCGATGCCGAGATCATCGGCGTGCTCGATGCCGATTACGTGGTGCGGCCTGATTGGCTCCGCGATCTCGTGCCTCATTTCAACGACCCGCGCGTCGGGCTCGTGCAGGCGCCGCAGGATCACCGCGACGGCGGGCGCAGTCCCCTCCACGGCGCCATGAACAGCGAGTATGCCGGGTTCTTCGACATCGGCATGGTTCAGCGCAACGAGGCCAACGCCATCGTGGTGCACGGCACGATGTGCCTCATTCGCCGCTCTGCGCTCGAGCAGGCCGGCAACTGGTCGAGCGACACGGTCTGTGAGGATACCGATCTCGGCCTCACGCTCATCGAAGAGGGCTGGTTGATCGAGTATACGCGCGAGCGTTACGGGGCCGGCCTTCTGCCCGACACGTTCGAGGCTTTCAAGAAGCAACGCCACCGGTGGGCCTACGGCGGCGTGCAGATCATCCGCAAGCACTGGGCGCGCTTCCTTCCGGGCAAGAGCCGGCTCACGCGCGATCAGAAGCGGGAGTTCGCATTGGGCTGGGCGGGCTGGCTTGGCGCCGAGACGCTCGGCGTCGCGGTGGCGCTCTTCAATCTCGCCATGCTGCCGTTCATACTCTGGCTCGATGCGGCTGTGCCGGACCGCATCCTCTCCGTGCCCGTCATGGCGAGCTTCGGAGTCTCGCTTCTGCATTTCACCGCGCTCTACCGGATCCGCTGCCGCCGCTCTCCCGCCGAGATGGCAGGGGCGCTCATTGCCGCCATGTCCGTGCAATGGACGATTGCGAATGCGGTCGCCGACGGCGTGGTCAAGGACAATCTTCCGTTCGCCCGCACCGCCAAGGGCGGGGCCAAGCGCCGGACCGTGGCGTTCCATGCGCTCTGGGAGACCATCATCGGTCTCCTCCTCCTGGCCGGCGCGATCGTGCTCTCCTGGTTCAACATCAACGAGGTGCGGGAGATCAGTCTGTTCGCGGGCGTGCTGGTGCTCCAGAGCCTGCCGTTTCTGGCAGCGGCCGGGATCGCCCTGTTCGAGGGCTCCCGGTTCAATGACTACGCCGCCTGGAGCGCGCTCGAGGCGCAGCTCAGGGGCGTGCCGCAGGATGGAGCTTTGCCCACGCCGGTGCCGGAACGGGCAGAGGCTCCGCGCCCCGCGGCCGAATAGCGTATTCCTTCGCGCTTCATGTGGGGCACTCCCGCTTCGGGCTGGCTCTGCATTGAACCCTGCCCGCCAAGATGCCATAGGGGAAACGCAACAGAGCCCCATCTGACCATGTCCGACGAGATCCTGATGCCGCAGCTGCCGAACCGTGAGGACGGCCGGATTGCGCGCTGGCTCGTCGGCGCAGGTCAAGAGGTCGCAGCGGGCGACGTATTGGCCGAAATCGAAACGGCGTCCTCGACGCTCGAGATCGAGGCCTCGGGCGGGGGCCGCATCGAGCGCATCCTGGTGCCTGCCGGCGGCAGGACCATACCGGCCGGAACTCCGCTCGCCGTGATCGGTGCCAACGCATCGGCTGGAGCAAGACCGCGGCGCGGTGAGCCTCCGAAAAGCGAGCCCGCTCGCGAAGCCGTCGCATCGCGCTCGATCGCGCTCGATCGGACGGCGGGTGATGCTGGCGAGGCAGAAGGACGGATCAGCCTCAGCTATCGGCTCGCGCTTCACGAAGCGCTCGCGCGCGAGATGCGCCGCGACGGCCGCGTCTTCGTGATCGGCGTCGGCGTTGCCCTGAACCGCGGCGCAATCGAGGTGACGAAAGGGCTGCTCGACGAGTTCGGGGCGGACCGGGTCGTATCAGTCCCGCCCTGCGAGGAGGCATTTACAGGGCTTGCAATCGGGGCCGCCTATGCCGGGCTGAAGCCGGTCGTGTCCTTCGAGAGCTGGGGCGCAGCACTTCCCGCCCTCGCCCCGATCGTCCATGCCGCGGCCAGGGCCGAGGCTGTGTCCGGGGGCTTGTTAGCGCCCTCCATCGTGTTTCGTGGCCCTGTAGGAGAGGACTCCGCAGTGGGAGCCGGCGCAGACCGAGAGATGACAGCCGGGCTTCACTCCATCGGAGGCCTCGACGTCGTCGTGCCCTCGGACGCGGCCAGTGCTTACGCTCTGCTCGTAACGGCGATCCGTTCGGGCCGGCCGGTCGCCATTCTCGAGCCCGCATGCCTTTATGAGACGGAGGGCGAGGTACCGCTCGCTGGCATCGACGCTGCGATCGGACGGGCACGCGTCCGCCGGCAGGGCAACACCCTCACGATGGTCGCGTGTGGAGGTGGCGTGCAAACGGCTCTGCTCACGGCGGAGCAGCTTTCGCCTCAGGGGATCGACATCGAGGTCGTCGATCTCGTCTCGCTGCGGCCGCTCGACATGGGAACGGTGCTCGCCTCAGTTTGCAAGACGGGATGCGTTCTGACTGTGGAGGACCGATGGTCCTCTGGAGCCATCGGATCCGAGGTCGTCGCCCGCGTCGCAGAGGAAGCCTGGCCGGCTCTGAAATCTGCCCCGCTGCGTTTATCCCCTCGAGGGCCAGCTGGTCGAGAGCCGGCGGCCTCAGGCTTTTCGGATCGGCTCGCTCCGGAAGAGGTGGCCGACGCCGTGAGGAGGCTCGTCCATGGACGATTGAAGCAAGGGTAGGCCCGCGCGCGAGGCTCGTCCGGTAGGGGTCGCCCGCCTGGGACCGCGCCGTTGGCACCCTTGTCGCTGGCCTGTGTTGGCGTGTGGATCGGGCCCTCTGTCAGGCTCCAGGCGGACCCGAAGCGCAAGAGTCGAATGCGCGGCGAGATGTCCACAGATTCGGGCTTGTCAAGCCCGTTCCATACCCTGCCTATTGGACGAGCGGCGCTTGCGCCCTGGAACACTGCGGTCCAAAAGCAGCGAGAGGTGTAGGGGCAATTAGGGATTCGGGGGTCAGGATCATGATGAAGCGCGTCGCAGGATTGGCGGCGGCCGGCATTGCAGCCGGATTGCTCGGCGCTTGTGCCAATAACGGCAGCCTGCTCGGTACAAGTCTTACGACATCGTCGGTCGACCAGACGGCGCCGGCGAAGACGGCGGCGGCTGCAAAGATCGACCCGGCCTGCGTGCAGCTCACGGCCAAGATCGATGCCCTACGCAAGGAAGGCTTCGTCGAGCGCGTGGAGAAGGCCTCGGTCGGCAAGACCTCTACGGTTCAGATGAAGCGGGCCTCTCTCGCCAAGATGGCGGAGCTCGACAAGGCCAATGCCGAGTTCCAATCGCGCTGCTCGACGCTGCCCACGCTGGCGCCGCAGAACCAGGCGCAGCAGGCTCCTGCAGGTGCCGCGCCCGCCGCTGCCGCGCAGGCGGGCCAGGCCGCTGCTGCCGGCAGCAATACCGGGGCGGCAGCCCAGCAGGCCCAGACCAAGGCAGCGGCGGCAGCCGCGGCTCCGGCGGTCGCCCCGGCCGGCCAGCCCTGAGACCAGGCTCGGAACCCGGACCGGCTCACAAGTCTTAGCGGGAGCTTCCAGGCGAAGCTCCCGCTCTTATTTTCGGCCATCCACGATTGAAGCCGCCTCGCCACCGCTAATCCGGCTCTCCCCGCAGAGCGGCAGAATTGCTGCTTTCCCGCCACACTTCATCCTCAGGGGGTTGCGAAGTTAGGGCCTCTATGGTCAAGAATGTCCGCGAAATCAGCGGGTATCGGATCGGTCGACGTCTGCGCAGGCAAGAGGGCCGGCGCCGAGCGTCGGACGGGGAGACGGTGTGACATGCGAGGCTTCAGCATTCTGGCACTGACGGGGGCAGCGCTTCTTTCTGGATGCGCGACCAGCGGCGGCGGTGGCGGGCTGTCGGAGAGCGGCTGCCAGTCGATCAAGGCACAGCTCAATCGTCTCGACGCCAGGGGTGTGCGCTCGTCCGTCGAGGCGCAGGCCGCGGGACGCAAGCTGTCTCCCGCACAGAAGGCCGATGCCGATGCCTACAACAAGGCGCTGAGCGACTATCTCGGCAATCGCTGCCATGAGGCCAAGACCTGAGTCGTAAGTGAGGAGCAGTCCGATGGATATCGTCGCCTACATCCGGGATAACCCCGTCCTTATCGTGACCCTCCTGAACGGCCTCGTGGCCGGGTGGCTTGCCGGTCTTCTGCTTGGCGGCGGCGGGCTCATCCGCAATCTCATCGTCGGTGTCATCGGGGCGGTGCTGGGCTCGACCCTCGTCAACATGGGATGGCTGACCTTGCCCGTGAATTTCGATGTCATTCCCTATGGCAACCAGATCGCGGTCTCGACCATCGGGGCGATGATCGTCGTCGTCATTGCCCGGTTCCTCGGCGGCCGCTGACAGCGCTTGCCGAGCGCCACACGTGAGCACTCATCATGGCCCCACCGCGGGCAAACCCCGGCGCGCTCGGTGATCGATCTCCGCGCCATCCTGAGAAGGCCCACCGGCCGGACGCTTCGTCGCCGCCGCGTCCCGGGTGGATCAGGGTCAGGCTGCCCATTGCCGAGAGAGTTGCCGGCGAGCGCGTCGAGACCCAGCGCGCCCTGCGCACGCTCGGCCTCGCCACGGTCTGCGAGGAAGCCGCCTGCCCAAACCTTCCCCAATGCTGGTCGCAGCGTCACGCCACATTCCTCATCTTGGGGCGCATCTGCACGCGCGCCTGTGCCTTCTGCAACGTCGCCACTGGCCGGCCGGATCGTCTCGACGCCCTGGAGCCACAGCGCGTCGCGGAAGCGGTGCTGAGGCTCGGCCTTTCGCACGCGGTCGTCACGTCCGTCGACCGCGACGACCTGGATGACGGAGGCGCAGCTCACTTCGCCCGCACGATCGGCGCCATTCGCGAGAAGTCGCCGCTGACCACGATCGAGGTGCTGACGCCCGATTTCCTGCGCAAGCCCGGCGCGCTCCGCACCGTGCTCGAGGCCCGTCCCGATGTGTTCAACCACAACCTCGAGACGGTGCCGCGGCTCTATCCGGCGATCCGTCCCGGAGCGCGCTATTTCCAGTCCCTGCGGCTCCTGGAGAAAGCCAAGGAGACGGCTCCGTCGCTCGTCACCAAGTCGGGGCTGATGGTCGGCCTCGGCGAGACGCGCGAGGAGGTGGGGCAGGTGATGGACGACCTCGTCGTGGCCGGCGTCGACATGCTGACCATAGGCCAGTATCTGCAACCCACGCTGAAGCACGCGGCTGTCGCGCGCTACTGGGAGCCCGTGGAGTTCGAGGAGCTCGCCACCCTCGGACGGGGGAAAGGCTTTGCGCTCGTCGCGGCGAGCCCGCTGACGCGCTCGTCCTACCATGCGGCGGAGGACTACGCCCGCATCCGCGCCCGCTCTTTCTGCTCGCCTGTGGCTCCCTGATGCCGACCTTCTCGACCCGACGCCCCGTCCCGTACTCCGCCGCCGAGATGTATCGGCTGGTGGCGGACGTCGAGCGCTATCCCGAGTTCCTGCCCATGTGCGAGAGCTTGGCCATTGAAAGCCGGTCGGAGCAGCCTGGCGGTGCCGAGCTCATCGCCACGATGGGCGTCGGCTACAAGGCGATCCGCGAAAGCTTCACGACGCGGGTGCTGCTGTGGCCGGAGGAGCCCGCGATCCACGTAACCTACCTCGACGGTCCGTTCCGCCGCCTCGACAACCGCTGGCGGTTTCATGACGCTCCGGGCGGCTCGGACGTCGAGTTCTTCATCGACTACGAGTTCCGCTCGCCGTTCTTCGCAATTCTGATGGGCGCGGTGTTCGAGAGGGCGTTTCGCCGCTTCGCAGAGAGCTTCGAGGAGCGCGCGGCGGCAATCTACGGGGCGCGACCCTGCAAGGCCTGACGCCATTTCTCACGCTATCCACGCGTCGATCACTTTCGCTACTCGACCTCCTTCGCGCGATTTCGCGCCTGGTCGAGCCCAACGAGCGCGTCGAGCCCCTTGGCGCCCGTGAGGAGCGCTCCGTCGAGATCCGCTTCCGTGACGTCGGCTCCGGTGAGGTCGGCCCCCCTCAGATCGGCGCGCGAGAGATCGGCGTTGCGCAGCACGGCACCTTGGAGGCTCGCGCCCGAGAAGTTGGCGAAGCGGAGAAAGGCGTGCGTGAGGTCGGTGCCGGAGAGATTGGCGCCCGAGAAATCCGCGCCCTGAAGCTCGGTGCGGAAGATGTGCTCGATGAAGCCCGATGGATTGTAAGGAGCGAGCGTCGCGCCCTCGAGATTGGCGCCCTTGAAGCTCGCGTAGTTGAGCCGTCCGAAGACGCGCGCTCCGGAAAGGTCGGCGCCGGCGAAGCTCGGAGCCTCCTCGGGCAAGGCGTCTGCGCTCGCCAGCGCCGAATAGATGGTCGGGCGCAGCAGGCTCACGCGCTTAAGGCTCGCCCCATCGAAGCGGGCGCGCGTCAGAACGGCGCGATCGAGTGCGGCGCCGTCGAGGTTGACGTTGGCGAGATTGGCGCCCGTGAGGTCGGTTCCGAATAGCTTGGCGCTGGTGAGCCGCGCCGTCTTGAAGTCCAGTCCCGAGAGATCGAGGTTGGTGAGGTCCCGGGAGGAGAAATCGAGATGCGCCCCGTCGCCGGCCTCGAACAGGCGCCGGGTGATCTCTCCAGAGGTGAAATCGGCGGCTGCGGCTTCACCGGCCATGCTCAGGTCCAGCCAAACCGATAGCACCGAACACAACAGAGCCCGCGCCTCGTGCCTCATCGTCTGCTCCCACGCCCGTTGCTGCCCGTTGCCCATTGTACGTCCGAAAAGCGCAGAGGATCAGTCCCGTGACGGAGAGGGCCCCGGTCTCAAGGCCGCGGCGCGGATCAGCCGGAACGCCTCCCGCACGGCGGCAACGCGGATCCCATGCCTGCCGATCCCGCCGAGGCGGCATTCGCTCGACAGCAAGGCGCCTCCACGGGGCCCGGCCGCGAGATGGACGAGCCCGACGGGCTTTCGATCGGTGCCGCCGCCGGGACCGGCGACCCCGGTGACCGCGACCGCGACGTCCGCCTGGGAATGAGAGAGCGCGCCCTCGCACATGGCCCGGGCCACCGCCGCGCTGACGGCGCCCTCCCTCTCGACGAGCCCCGGGTCGACGCCCAGCATCCCGGTTTTCGCGGCGTTGGAGTAGGTGACGAAGCCGCGCTCGAGCACGTCGGAGGCTCCCGCCACCTCTGTCAGCACGGCGGCGATGAGGCCGCCCGTGCAGCTCTCGGCGGTGGCGAGTCTGAGCCCCGCTCGACGCAGCTCCAGGAGCAGCGTCTCGGCCTCTGCGACAAGCTCTTGTTCGAGCACGGCCAGAGCTCCTTTCGGGCGCGCTTTGGCGCGCAGCCCGAGTCTATCGAGCCCGGCGCGCCCCGTCCAACAGATGGCGCCGCGTGTGAGCCGGCTAGTTGCGGACGACCGTGCTCGAGCGAGGGGCGGGAGCGGCCCACATCGGACACTTCCGTGCGATCTGGCGCAAGCACGCAACAAATAAGCAACCGCCACACACGGCGACTGCCTCGTGCAGGCCGGTCCGCCAAATGGGGCGCGCAAAGGCCGGGCGTCAGGCGGCGATCAGCTTCTCGGCTTGTCCGAGCAGCCCGTCGAGCGTGTCGCGGCACGACTTGCCCATGATGCCGACGGTCCGGCTCTGAGCCCCCATCCAAATCGGGAAGGCGTCCTTCAGCACCGCCTGGCCGCGGGGCGTGAGGTGCAGGCCGCGCCCGCGCCGGCCGGCGGGCGGATCCATGATGATGTGGCCGAGCGCCAGGAGCCGCTTCAGATTGCGCGAGAGCGTCGACTTCTCGATGTCGAGCTCCTGACCGATCTCGACCGCCGTGATGCCGTCGCGGGAGGCGAGCTGCGCTAAGAGCGTGTACTGGCTCGCTGTGATGCCGAGCGGGCGAAGCGCATCGTCGTAGACGCGCGTGATGATGCGCGAAAGCTGGCGCACGCGCGTGGCGAGGCAGGCCGAGGCCGTGGCCTCAGCGATATCGGTGATGTCGGCAGCCTGGCCCGACGGGCGCTCCAGCGTCTCGGTCATGGTCATGGAATTTGCCCCGGTTGGATCGTGTTCATACAACCACGTTGGGGCCCTGATGACGCGATTCTGGCGCGTGGGTCAAATGGCGCGAGCAGGGACGCTCGAAGTCCTAAATCCGATTCGGCTCGAAGCCTCGAGGTCAGGCGCACGGCAGCAGGAGGGTCACGCTCGCCATCGCGGCAAGGCCCTCGCCGCGGCCCGTAAAGCCCAGTCCCTCCGTGGTCGTGGCCTTGAGGCCTACGCGGTCGGCGCTGAGGCCGAGAATTTCGGCGATCTTGGTGCGCATCGCCTCGCGATGGGGACCGATTCGGGGCGCCTCACAAAGAATCGTCACGTCGACATGGACGATTCGGCCGCCGCGCCGCTGGACCCTCTTGGCAGCATCCTCGAGGAAGAGGCGCGAGGGAGCCCCGCGCCATTGCGGGTCCTCTGGCGGAAAATGCACGCCGATGTCGCCATCCCCCAGCGCGCCCAAGATGGCGTCGGTCAAGGCATGAAGAGGAGCGTCGGCGTCGGAGTGCCCTTCGAGGCGGTGGGTGTGCGGAATTTTGACCCCGCAGAGCCAGACATGATCGCCCGGCGCAAAACGATGCACGTCGAAGCCGGAGCCGATGCGCGTCTCGTGCGCTGAGGAGAGAAGGCGTTCCGCCATGGCGAGATCCTCGAGGGTGGTGATCTTGAAATTGCCGGAGCCTCCGGGAACGAGCGCCACGGAGAGACCCGCCCATTCGGCGGCCGCGGCATCATCGGTGAAACCAGCGTGTCCGCGAAGGGTGGCGTCGCGGTGCGCAGCGAGGATATCGGCAAAGCGAAACCCCTGCGGAGTCTGTGCCCGCCACAGTCCGCTGCGCTCGACGGTTCCGGAAACGAGCCCGTCCGGCGACTGCCTCTTCAAGGTGTCGGCGAGGGGCTCAGCCGCGATGGCGCCTGGCTCTGCACGCAGGGCCTCGGCGATCGCAGTGATGAGAGCTCCGGAAACGAACGGCCGGGCGGCGTCATGGATCAGGACGAGCTCGGGCGCGTACGCCGCGAGCGCCTCGAGGCCAGCCTTGACCGAGGCCTGTCGCGTGGCCCCGCCTGCAACCGGCGCCAGGAGTTTCGATCGCGCGTGAGCGACCGCAGCCTCGTAAAGGCTCCGGTCGTCCGGGTGGATCACGACCTGCACGAAAGCGACGGCCGGATGGTCGAGAAACCGGTCGAGAGTGTGGGCCAACAAAGGACGGCCCGCGAGACAGGCGTACTGCTTGGGTATTGCCGGGCCGGCGCCCTCTAGGGCCCGCGAACCGCGTCCGGCAGCGACGATCAGGGCGGCAAGACTCACGGGCGTGGCTCACTTCTCTCGCGTATCAATGAGGCGCAAAATGGGGATACCAAGCTTGGCAGCAGATGGGCTTGGCTTCACAGCTAGTAGCCAAGGAGCTCGCGGGGAACAATTGTCGAGACCTTTATTCGCACTTGCGAAATCCTCGGCATGATTGTAGTCTGCCTATTTAGGGGGCATGATTGAGTAGTGATCAAAAACTAGGCATTTTCCAAAAAAGGGGCGCTTAGCGAACAAATGCCGAAGCCTCAGCGAAGCGTAAGGACGGCATGACGCTCAATTTAGCCAGCGCGCTGAGTCAGCCACCCATCGGGGCAGCCATCAAGCGCCGTCTCAGGATAGGCCGGCATGAGCTCTCAAGCCCCGTCGTGCTCGCTCCTATGACGGGCGTCAGCGATCTTCCCTTCCGCCGTCTCGCGCACGACCTGGGAGCGGGGCTCGTCGTCTCGGAGATGGTGGCCAGCGCCGAACTCGTGGCCAGGCGACCCGACGTGATGCGCCGTGCCGGGGGCGAAGGCCTGTCCCCCTGCGTCATACAACTCGTCGGCTGCGAGGCGAGATGGATGGGGGAAGGGGCCCGCATCGCGGAAGCGAAAGGCGCCGACATCATCGACATCAATATGGGCTGCCCCTCGCGCGAGGTGACGGGCAAGCTTTCGGGCAGCGCGCTGATGCGCGATCCCGATCACGCCCTGTCGCTGATCGAGGCCGTCGTCCGTGCGGTGAAAGTTCCGGTCACGCTCAAGATGCGCCTCGGCTGGGACGACAGGAGCCGCAATGCTCCTGAGCTCGCGCGGCGCGCCGAAGCGGCCGGCGTCGCGGCGATCACGGTGCACGGCCGCACGCGTCAGCAGTTCTTCAAAGGCGAGGCCGACTGGCGCGCCGTTCGCGCCGTCAAGCAATCGGTCTCAGCTCCGGTCATCGTCAATGGCGATATCCGCTCGTCCCAAGACGCGAGGCGCGCGCTCGCACAATCGGGTGCCGATGGCATCATGATCGGACGGGGCGCCTACGGTGCGCCCTGGCAGCCGGGACGGATCGCGGCTGCGCTCACGAGCGGCGAAAGGGAGAAGGATGCTCCGCCGCTTGCCGAGCAGGCGCGCATCGCCTCGGCGCACGTCAGTGCCATGCTTGCCCACTACGGCGAGACGCTGGGCCTGCGCAACGCGAGGAAGCACATCGGCTGGTACCTCGAGACGGCCGGCTTCCGGGGTGCGGCGCTGAAGGACTGGCGACGGAGGCTCTGCACGGACGAGCGGCCAGGCGCGGTTCTCGCCGGCCTCGGCGAAGCCTACTCCGCCGCGCCATTCGAGGAGAAGGCCGCATGACAGGAGGGCCGGCAGAGGACCGTAGGGCGAGCGAGCGGCGCTATACTGTAGAGCACGACCTTCTGCTCGCGGCGCTCCCTCATCCCATTCTCGTGCTGGGGCCGGATAATCGCATCGTCTACGCCAACGCCGCAGCGGAATCGTTCCTCTCGACGAGCATCGGCGTCTTGAAGCGCGGCACCCTCGACGATGTGGTGGCGTTCGGCTGTCCGCTGCTTGCGCTTGTCGGACAGGTTGCCGCCACCGGGGCGACGGTCAACGAGTACGGCGTCGAGATGGCGAGTCCCCGCTTGCCGGCGCCCAAGCTCATCGACGTCTACGCCGGGCCGTTTCCGGACCACCCCGGACTCATCACGCTCATGCTGCAGCAGCGCACGATGGCGCAAATGATCGAGCGCCAGCTGACGCACCGGGCTGCGGCTCGCTCCGTCTCGGGCATGGCCGCCGTGCTCGCTCACGAGATCAAGAACCCGCTGTCGGGCATCCGCGGCGCGGCCCAGCTCCTGGAGCAGGGTCTCAACGACGAGGATCGCGCACTCACTCAGCTCATCTGCGCCGAGACGGACCGGATCCGCAATCTCGTCGACCGCATGGAGGTGTTCGGCGACGAGCGGCCCTTGTCGAAGCAACCTACGAACATTCACGACGTGCTCGATCATGTGCTCCGTCTTGCCGAGACGGGATTTGGCAGAGGCATCCGCTTTGTCGCCGAGTACGATCCGTCCCTTCCGCCCATTCCTGCAAACCGCGACAAGCTCGTGCAGGCGTTTCTCAATCTCGTGAAGAATGCAGCCGAGGCCATCGCGGAGGGCAAGGAGCCGGGACGCATCGTGCTGCAGACGGCCTTCCGCCCCGGCGTACGCCTCACCATTCCCGGCTCGGACGCGCGCATCAGCCTGCCGCTCATGATCCAAATCGAGGACAACGGTCCCGGCGTTCCGGATCAGATGCAGCCTCATCTCTTCGATCCGTTCGTGACGACAAAGCGCTCGGGCCAGGGACTCGGCCTTGCGCTCGTCGCCAAGATCATCCGCGATCACGGCGGCATCATCGAATGCGAAAGCGAGCCGAAACGGACCGCTTTCCGCGTACTCCTGCCGATGCAGGAGCGCGGCCCGCTTCGCAGTGGCGCCGAGACGCCAAGATAGGAGCAAGACCGGTCATGGCGCGAGGCACCATCCTGATCGCGGACGACGACACGGCGATCCGAACCGTGCTCAATCAGGCGCTCGCCCGGGCCGGCTACGCGCCGCGCGCGACCGGTAACGCCGCCACCTTGTGGCGTTGGGTGAGCCAGGGAGAGGGCGACGTCGTCTTGACCGACGTCGTGATGCCCGACGAGAGCGCGTTCGATCTCATTCCGCGCATCAAGAAGTTGCGTCCTGAGCTGCCGATCATCGTGATGAGCGCGCAGAATACGCTGATGACGGCGCTGACCGCGGCGGAAAAGGGCGCCTACGAGTACCTGCCGAAGCCATTCGATCTCTCCGAGGTGGTCGCGGTCGTGGGACGCGCGCTTGCCGGACAGAGCCGCAAGCCGCGCGCGTCCTTGCAGGAGGCCGAAGGCGAGGAGCTGCCGCTCATCGGGCGGTCGGGGGCAATGCAGGATATTTATCGCGCGCTCGCCCGCCTCACGCAGACAGACCTTACCGTGATGATCACCGGCGAGAGCGGAACCGGCAAGGAACTGGTGGCGCGCGTGCTCCACGATCACGGCAAGCGCAAGCTGGGCCCGTTCGTGGCCATCAACATGGCCGCCATTCCGCGCGAGCTCATCGAGAGCGAGCTGTTCGGGCATGAGAAGGGCGCGTTCACAGGCGCGCAGATGCGCACGCAGGGCCGCTTCGAGCAGGCCGAGGGCGGCACGCTGTTCCTCGACGAGATCGGCGACATGCCGCTCGAGGCGCAGACAAGGCTCCTGCGCGTGCTCCAGCAGGGCGAGTATACGACGGTCGGCGGCCGCACGCCGATCAAGACCAATGTCCGCATCATTGCGGCAACCCATCGCGATTTGAAATCGCAGATCCAACAGGGTCTCTTCCGCGAGGACCTCTTCTATCGCCTCAACGTCGTGCCGCTGCGGCTGCCGCCCCTGCGCGAGCGGGTCGAGGACATCGGCGACCTCGTGCGCCACTTCCTGCGCCAGGCGGGTCGCGAAGGCCTCGGCGAGCGCGCGATCGAGACGGCCGCCATCGAGCGGCTTAAAGCTCATCCCTGGCCCGGCAATGTGCGGGAGCTCGAGAACTTCGTGCGCCGTGTGGTGGCACTTTATGCACAGGACACCATCACCGAGCAGATCATCGAGCATGAGCTGTCGGAGTCGAGCCCCGTCCGGACGTCCCTCGGCGAGGCGGATGGGCGCGATCTCGCCGAGCTCGTCGAGCGCTATCTCAACGATCACTTCTCGAGCTTCGGCAAGGAGCTGCCCCCGCCCGGGCTTTACGACCGGATCATCCGGGAGGTCGAGAAGCCGCTCTTGACGGCCGCGCTCGCCGCCACGCGCGGCAATCAGATCAGAGCCGCCGAGCTTCTGGGACTCAACCGCAACACGCTGAGGAGCCGCATCCGCGAGCTCGACATCCGCGTCTACCGCACCCCCCTCGGCTGACCTGCGAGCCGGCACAGGGCTTTACCGAGCTTTGCCGAGCCCTCGACCCCGAGAAGCCAGAGGGGCAAGCGGAGTTTCGCGGCCTCGCCAACAGCTCGCTCGTCGCCAGCCCCCGCTGCACCTCGAAGCCCGAGCCTTGCCGGGCGAATCCCCTCTCCCCGAAAGCGGGGAGAGGGGACGCGCTGGCCGCCGAGGTCACGAAATCCACATGTGCCGTGTATGCGAGGCCACGCAGCCTTGCATCGAGCGGATTTTGTCGCAAGAATGTCACAGTTGGCCCCTTAGTTGTGCCCCCAGCGCTGCAGCTCACGAGCGCATTGGCGTGACTACACCGCCACAGAGAGGCGGGAAATCAAGGCCGGGGAGCCAACTCAGTCGCTGACGTTGAGCGGTAAACTCGACCAGGGGCCCGCTGCCGATAGGGCAGGGTTTCGCAACTGAGCCACGTGGCAGGAGGGGAATGCAGGCAATGGCGGAGCACGGCGCAACCTCGGCGCCCCACGGCGGACTTGATCCGACCCGATCGCCGCTCCTCGACCCGGGAGAGCGCGTGTTCTGGGTGGGGCTGGTCGTGGTCAGCCTGTCGCTCGTCTCGGCGCTCGCCACCTTCCTGATCCTGACCGGGCTCACGCCGATCACGCCGCGCAACGACATCGTGCTGGTCGTCCTGTTCCTCAACGTGATCCTGATCGCCGCCATGCTGGGCGTGGTCGCGTGGCAGGCCTATGGTCTCTGGCAGGCCTGGCGACAGAAGCTGGCGGGTGCGCGCCTGCACGTCAGGATCGTCCTCCTGTTCTCGCTCGTCGCCGCTTTGCCGGCCATGCTGTTGGCGATCGCTGCGACGACCACGTTCGCGCGCTCGATCGACGGCTGGTTCTCGAGCCGCACCCGGGCCATCATCGAGAACTCCCTCTATGTGGCGAAGTCGTACGTGGACGAGCACGGGCTCGTCATCCGCACGGATGCCGTCAACATGGCCCGCGACGTCGACGCCGCGCTCGCTCAGGGCGGCACGGGAGCCGCCGACCTCCAGAAGGTGCTCATGGGGCAGGCAGGCCTGCGTGATCTTCCGGCCGCCTACATCGTCGATGCGAGCGGAAAGCCGGTCGTCACCGCATTCGAGGATGCAGCGCTTCCCTTCGTTTCTCCGGCCGCCACCCTGATCGCCAAGGCCGAGCAGGGTCATGTGCCTGTTCTCACTCCGCGCGGCACCTCGCATCTTGCTGCCATCGCCAAGCTCATTCAGGCCCCCGGGCAATACCTCTACGTCGCCCGCCCGGTCAGCGCCAAGGTGCTCTCTCACCTCGAGCGGACCGGCCAGAGCGTCGACGAGTACAACCGGCTCCGGCAGGCGCGCGGCGGCCTCAAACTCGCGCATGGCCTCATGTACACCATGATCTCGATGACGGCGCTGCTGGCCGCGGTGTGGGCCGGGTTCTGGTTTGCAAATCGCTTCGCCGCACCGATCCGCCGTCTCATCGCAGGCGCTCAGGAGGTCTCGAAGGGCAATCTCGACATCGAGCTGCCCGAGCGGCGCGGAGAGGGCGATCTGAGACGCCTCTCGCACACCTTCAACACCATGACCCGGGAGCTCAAGCAGCAGCGGGACGCGCTCGTCACCGCCAACGAGCAGCTTTCGGATCGCCGCCGGTTCATGGAGGCGGTGCTGGCCGGCGTCTCGGCCGGCGTCATCGGTCTCGATGGGCAGGACCGCATCACGCTTCTGTCGCGCTCGGCAGAGCGGTTGCTCGGAACGGCGGAGAGGGACGTTGCCGGATTGGCGCTCGCCGAGGCCTTCCCCATCCTGGCTCCGGTGCTCGAGCGCCGCGACGAGCCAGCCATGAAGGCGCGCGCGCCGCTGCAGATCGTCGCTGGTGTCGAGGGCGAGGAGCGCACGCTCTCGGTCTCGATGACGCGCGAGGAGGCAGGCCCCGGCGACGTCGGCTCGGTCGTCACACTCGACGACATCACCGAGCTCGTGACCGCCCAGCGCACCAGCGCCTGGGCCGACGTTGCCCGGCGCATCGCGCACGAGATCAAGAACCCGCTGACGCCAATCATTCTTTCCGCCGAGCGCATCAGGAAGAAGTACGGCAGGGTCATTGCCGAGGATCGCGAGACGTTCGACAAGCTGACCTCCACCATCGAGCGCCAGGCGGGCGACATCAAAACGATGGTCGACGAGTTCGCCTCCTTCGCGCGCATTCCCAAGCCGGTCATGGAGGCGGGCGATCTGCGCGATGCCGTGCAGGAGCCGATGATCCTGTTCCGGGAAAGCCACCCGGCCATCGACTATCGCCTGACCCTGCCGCGTGAGCCCGTCATCGGCTCCTTCGATCGCCGCCTTCTGACTCAGGCCTTGACCAATCTCGTTAAGAACGCCACGGAGGCTGTCGAGCAGGCGGCGGAATCTGATGAGAACCGGAGCAACAAGGCCTGGAAGGGACGAATCGAGGCGGCGCTGAGCCTTTCCGGCGGGCGCATCGAGATCGTGGTCGTGGACAACGGGCCCGGGCTTCCGAAGCAAAACCGCTCCCGTCTGCTCGAGCCCTACGTGACCACCAAGGGGACCAAAGGAACGGGCCTCGGCCTCGCGATCGTGCAGAAGATCGTCGAGCAGCACGGCGGGGCGCTGTCGCTCGAGGACGCGCCGCGCGCCGAGGGGCGCACGCAGGGTGCGCTCGTTCGTATCACCTTGCCTCTGCGCCTACTTGGCGCGGGAAAGAACCCGGAGCAGCAGAAGGCGGCGGCCTCTGCAACTCCATGACCATGCCACCAAGAGTAAGAGGAGCCCATCGATGGCAGCCGACATTCTGATCGTAGACGATGAAGCCGACATCAGAGAGCTCGTCGCCGGCATTCTTCAGGACGAGGGGCACCGCACGCGGCTCGCGCGTGACAGCGACGAGGCGCTGCGCTCGATCGAGGAGCGCAAGCCGAATCTCGTCATCCTGGATATCTGGCTGCAGGGCAGCCGGCTCGACGGCCTGGAGGTGCTGTCGGTCATCAAGAAGACCTATCCGGAGCTGCCGGTGGTCATCATCTCGGGTCACGGCAACATCGAGACCGCCGTGCAGGCGATCAAGCGCGGCGCCTACGACTACATCGAGAAACCCTTCAAGAGCGACCGGCTGGTGCTCGTCACGCTGCGCGCACTCGAGGCATCGAGCCTGAAGCGTGAGGTCAAGGAGCTCCGAGAGCGCTCGACCGTGTCGGCCGAGATGGTCGGCAAGTCGGCCGCCATCAATCATCTGAAGCAGTCGATCGACCGGGTGGCGCCGACCAACAGCCGCATCCTGATCCGCGGCTCCTCAGGCGCCGGCAAGGAGCTGGCCGCGCGCGTCATTCATCAGAAATCGCATCGCGCGGACGGACCTTTCGTCGTCTTGAACGCGGCCGCGATGGCGCCCGATCGTGTCGAGGAGGAATTGTTCGGCACCGAGGACCGCACGGGCGGGCCGCGCAAGGTCGGAGCCCTCGAGGAAGCGCACAGCGGCACGCTCTACATCGACGAGGTGGCAGACATGCCGCTCGAGACGCAGGGGAAGGTGCTGCGCGTCCTGGTCGAGCAGAAGTTCCTGCGCATCGGCGGGGCCCAGAAGGTCGCGGTCGATGTGCGCATCATCTCCTCGACCAGCCGCGATCTCGAGCGCGAGATGTCCGAAGGCCGCTTCCGGGAGGACCTCTATCATCGCTTGAATGTGGTTCCCTTGAGAGTGCCGAGCCTTGCCGAGCGGCGTGAGGACATTCCCGAGCTCATCAACTACTTCGTCACGCAGCTCTCGCAGGCCTCGGGGCTGGCGCCGCGGCGCATCGGGGAGGACGCGATTGCGGTCCTGCAGGCCCACGACTGGCCGGGCAACGTGCGCGAGCTCAGGAACAACATCGAGCGGCTTCTGATCCTGGCCGGCGGCGATCCCAACACCGTCATTACCGCCGATATGCTGCCCGACGAGATCGGCTCCAATGTGCCGCTGCCGGTCAATGGCGGAGCCGAGCACCTGATGTCGTTGCCGTTGCGGGAGGCACGCGAGATCTTCGAGCGGGAGTATCTTCTCGCCCAGATCAACCGCTTCGGCGGCAACATCTCGCGCACGGCCGAGTTCGTGGGCATGGAGCGCTCGGCGCTGCACCGCAAGTTGCGCGCGCTCGGCGTCTCCTCCGAGGCCCGGGCCGGCGAAGCCCGCGCGTCATAGCCACGAGGGATCAAAACCTGCAGCTAGAGCCCTTTCCACCTGATTTGGGTCATTGCGACGAGGGGATTTTGTGTCGTGGCCAGGAGGGCGGCGAAGAGCGTAGCCCAGCTACGGTCGAGCCGTCCGACGCCGCCACGGCGCAAAAGCCCCCGTCCCTTCGGGTCGCCTGCCCGCGGCCGTCCGGTTCGTTGCGGCCCTTGACCGATGCAAAGGCATCGCTCTGCGGACCGCGCCTTCCGGGCCGGCGCGCGTTGAGGCGACGCAATGACCCAAATCAGGTGGAAAGGGCTCTAGCCGGGCACTTGGCGCCCGACTGAGTGGCGCGCCCCCGCCTCGAAGCAGTTCTCAGTCTCTACAACACAGACCCCTCTGCGGAAGTCCGAGCGTCCCATGCCTCGCGTCGTCTATGTCTCCGGCCGGTATCTCCCCTATGCTGAAGCCGGCGTGCACGTCGAGGACCGTGGCTTTCAATTCGCAGATTCCGTCTACGAGGTGTGCGAGATCAGAAAGGGCCATCTGGTCGACGAGGCGCGTCACCTCGCCCGTCTCGAGCGCAATCTCGGCGAGCTCAGGATCGCCCCGCCCATGAGCCCGGCCGCACTCTCGCACGTCTTGAGAGAGACGGTGCGGCGCAATCGCGTCGAGAACGGTCTCGTCTACCTGCAGGTCACGCGGGGGACCGCTCCCCGGGACTTCCCCTTTCCTGCCGATTGCAGGCCGACCGTCGTCTGCATCGCCCGTGCCCTGGCACCTCAGAAGATGGCCGCCCGGGCCGAGGCTGGCATTGCCGTGATCACGCTGCCCGATACGCGCTGGGCGCGGTGCGATATCAAGACGGTGATGCTCCTGCCGGCGGTTCTCGCCAAGGAGGAGGCGCGCGCCAAGGGGGCAGGCGAGGCCTGGTTCGTCGATCGCAACGGGCTCATCACCGAGGGGGCCTCGAGCAACGCCTGGATCGTGAGCGGGGACGGGCGGCTTGTCACACGCTCGCTCGGGCACGAGCTCCTGCCCGGCGTGACACGCGCGACGCTCGCGGGCGCGCTCGCGCCTCTCGGATTGTCCCTCGACGAGCGGGCTTTCAGCAGGGAGGAGGCGCTCGCCGCTCGCGAAGCCTTCGTCACGTCCGCGTCGGCCACCGTGATGCCCGTCGTGATGATCGACGGGAACGTGATCGGGGACGGTGCGCCAGGCTCAGTAACCCGCCTGCTCCGCTCGAAATTTCACCAATTCGCCGCACTTTCAGCCGGCTGAGCCTTCATCAAATCTCTGTGTAGTCCGGCTATTCCGGGGGACGAATCTTCTTCTCAAGGGCCCGAGCCGGTATGTTGGCGGGCCAAACGTGTAGCTTTTGCAACACGGCCGAAGACGTCCGCAACAGCCACCCGGGGCCCTGATCCCGAGAAACGTGGCGAACAATAAGAGGCGAAGAAGAACAGAATGGCCAACGAGCGCGCACAGAACCTCCAGGACACCTTCCTCAATCACGTCCGGAAACAGAAGACTCCCCTCACCATTTTCCTGATCAACGGTGTCAAGCTGCAGGGCATCGTGACGTGGTTCGACAACTTCTGCGTACTCTTGCGGCGGGACGGGCATTCCCAGCTCGTCTACAAGCATGCGATCTCGACCATCATGCCCGGGGCGCCGGTCCACCTCATGGAGGGTGAGCCTGCCGATACACACCAGGGGTGAGCTGCGGCCAGCGTGAAGGGGTCCCGGGAGAAAGGAGCTCGAGGCGGAGCGCCCGTCGCAACGGGAGGGCCGCACGAGCGTGCGTTGGTCCTGGTCCCCGTGATGACGCGCCAGCGTCGTGCTGAGAAGAGCGAGACAGAACGCAACGGCGCCGCCACGCATTCGCCCGCGGACCGGCTCGCCGAAGCGCGCGGCCTGGCGGAAGCGATCGGCCTTGAGATTGCGGACGCGCTCCTCGTCCCGGTGGCCGAGCCGCGACCGGCAACGCTTCTAGGCTCCGGCAAGGTCGAGGAGATCAAGGCTCTTGTCGCGGAGCTCGCTGCGGGCCTCGTGATCGTCGATCACGCGGTGAGCCCCGTGCAGCAGCGGAATCTGGAGAGGGCCTGGAACGCGAAAGTCCTCGACCGCACGGGGCTCATTCTCGAGATTTTCGGCCGCCGGGCGCGCACCCGGGAAGGCCGGCTGCAAGTCGAGCTCGCTCATCTTTCCTATCAAAAGGGCCGGCTGGTGCGTGCCTGGACGCACTTGGAGCGCCAGCGCGGCGGGGCGGGATTTCTCGGGGGCCCGGGTGAAGCCCAGATCGAGCTCGACCGGCGTATGCTCGAGGCACGCATCCAGGCCATCAAGAAAGAGCTCGAGCAGGTGGTGCGGACGCGCGAGCTTCACAGAGCGGGCCGGCGGAAGGTGCCGTATCCGATCGTGGCGGTCGTCGGCTATACCAATGCGGGAAAGTCCACACTCTTCAATCGCATCACCGGCGCAGGCGTGCTGGCCGTGGACCAGGTCTTCGCGACGCTCGATCCGACGATGCGCGAAGTCCGCCTCGCCAGCGGCCGGCGCATCATTCTGTCCGACACGGTGGGTTTCATCTCGGATCTGCCGACCATGCTGGTGGCTGCGTTTCGCGCGACCCTCGAGGAGGTCGTCGAAGCCGACCTCGTGCTCCACGTGCGCGATATCTCGCACTCGGAGTCCGCAGCCCAGGCGCGCGACGTTGAAGACGTGCTCACCGGTCTCGGCATCGATTGCGTTCCGGCCCACAGTCATATCCTCGAGGTCTGGAACAAGATCGATCTCCTCGCCCCCGAGCGGCGCACCGAGGTCGAGAAGGCGGCGCGTTTCGACGAGCGCCACCCGTGTCTCGTTTCGGCCAGGACGGGCGAAGGATTGGACGCCTTGCTGTCGGCCATCGACGCGCGTCTTGGGCGCGGGCACGTGATCCTGACCCTCTCGCTTCCGGCAGAGGAGGGGCGTCTGCTCGCCTGGCTCTACGAGATGGGAGAGGTGCTGGAGCGGACCGAAGGCGAGAACGGCGCCGTGACGGTGCGCGTGCGCGTTGCCGAGGAACGCATGGGACCGCTCAAATCCAGGCTCACGGCAGCCCGCATCGAGCCCGCGCCGCGTGCGGGCTGACCGATGTTGTAAGGGAAAAGGTGCTTCCGTCCTGGAACCGGTGAGGCGGGCAGGGCTGCGGCGCTTCCACAGGCGGAAGAGGCTGGGGACGGCACCATGTCTAATCGAGACGTTGCATTGAACCCCTGATCGGGTTCTCGGCATATTGCTGGTGAACCGCAGTTTGCAGAGCGCGGCGGTTGTCGTATGGAAGCCCCAGCATCTCGCTTCATCCTTCAAAAAGGCAGCGATCGGGAGCGTCGGCGGGCATGACGGATACGCGGCAGGTTACGTGTGCCATCGCCGGCGGTGGGCCGGCGGGATTGATGCTCGGCTATCTCCTTGCGCGCGCAGGCGTGAGCGTCCTGGTGCTCGAGAAGCACGCCGATTTCCTGCGCGACTTCCGGGGCGATACCATCCACCCCTCGACCCTCGAGGTGATGGGCGAGCTCGGCCTGCTCGATCGCTTCCTGGCCCTGCCGCATCAGAAAGTGGAGCGGCTCACCGCGCGGTTCGGCGACACACCCCTCGAGCTCGTCGATCTATCGGGGCTCAAGGTGCGCTGCCCGTTCATCGCCATGATGCCGCAGTGGGACTTCCTCAATTTTCTGGCCGCCGAGGGTCAACGCTACCCCACGTTCTCGATCCGGATGCAGGCCGAGGCCAGGGACCTCATCGTCGCGGAGGGCGAGATCAAAGGCGTCACCGCCGAGACACCTCAGGGTCCCCTCTCGGTCTTGGCCGATCTCGTCGTCGGCGCCGACGGGCGCAACTCCCACTTGCGCGAGCGCTCCGGGCTCGAGGCGGAGGACATCGGCGCGCCCATGGATGCGCTGTGGTTCCGCCTCTCGCGCCAGCCGGGCGACACGGAGCAGACCCAGGGACGCTTCGACCGGGGCCGCGTGTTCGTGATGCTGAACCGGGGCGACTATTGGCAATGCGCATTCGTCATTGCCAAAGGCACTCTCGACGGGCTCTACGGTAAGGGGCTGCCGGCGTTCCGGGAGGCGGTGGGGAAGCTGCTGCCGTTCGAGCCGGAGCGGGCCCGCGACCTTCGCTCGTGGGAGGATGTGAAGCTCCTCAACGTGAAGGTGGACCGCTTGAAGCGCTGGGCGCTTCCGGGGCTCTTGTTCATCGGAGATGCGGCCCATGCCATGAGCCCGGTGGGCGGGGTCGGCATCAATCTCGCCATTCAGGATGCCGTTGCGGCCGCGAACCGATTGGCGCGCCCGCTCAAGTCGGGGCGGCTGTCATTTGCCGATCTCGAGGCCGTAGAGAAGCGCCGTGCCTTTCCGGCGCGGGCGACTCAGGCCATTCAGGTTGCGGTCCAGAACCGGGTCATCGCTCCGGCCCTCGGCGAGGGGGATACCTTGACGCCGCCGCTGCTGCTCCGCTGGCTCGCGGGTAGCCGTCTGCTCCGGCGAGTTCCGGCCCGTCTTTTGGGCCTCGGCGTGCGCCCGGAGCATGTCGCTAAATTTATTCGAGACGCGTGACCGGGGCAGAACGCCGTCTATTCACCGCGCCTTGTCCTGTTGGCGCGCCTCGTTCCAGAAGCCATCCATCTCCTCGAGCGTCGATTGCCCGGGCGTTCGCCCAAGCGCGGCGAGCCGTTCTTCGATGTGGCGGAAGCGCCGGATGAACTTCTGGTTGGCCGCGCGCAGAGCCGCCTCCGGATCGAGCTTCAGATGGCGCGCGATATTGGCGATCACGAACAGGAGATCGCCGAGCTCCTCGGCGATGCGCTCGCCCGCTTGCGGCTCCGGCGGTGCCTCGCCCTCGAGGCGCTCCTTGCGCGGGTCAGCTTCGAGCGCAGCCTCCTCGAGCTCTGCGATCTCCTCCTTGAGCTTGTCGAGGACGGGGCCGATGCCCGGCCAATCGAAGCCGACAGCAGCCGCCTTGTCCTGGAGCTTGACGGCGCGGGTCAGTGCGGGCAGCGCGGAGGGGACGCCGTGCATGAGCGAGGCGCCGGGCGCGTCCGCTGACTTGCCGGCGTTCTCCTCGCTCTTGATGCGCGCCCAGAAACCGGGAGCGGCTCCCGCCGCACGCTCGGCCGCGGAGCCGAACACATGAGGGTGGCGGCGGATCATCTTGGAGGTGATCGCCAGGACCACGTCGCCGAACGCGAACGCTCCGATCTCCTCGGCCATGCGGGCGTGATAGACGACCTGCAGCAGGAGATCGCCGAGCTCGTCCTTGAGATGGGCGAGATCGTTGCGATGGATCGCGTCCAGAACCTCGTAGGCTTCCTCGAGGGTGTAGGGCGCGATGGTCGCAAACGTCTGCTCGAGATCCCACGGGCAGCCCGTGCCAGGCGTGCGCAGCGCCGCCATGATCTCGAGAAGCCGGCCGATATCGGACGAGGGGGAGATTGGGTTTGTCATAATCGGGTTTTTCATGATCGGGTCTGTGATGGCGCGACGCTATAGGCGATCGGCGCGTTCTGCGAGAGGGGGCTCACCGGGCACTCCTTGATGTCGTCCTTGTTCGGCGCTTTGTCTGCACAGGAGCCCGTATGCCTGAATTTATGAATCCGTAATGTATTGGAATAACCTACTAATACGGCTATACATTCCATAATATATCTTATGCGAACGCGTTGAGTGCAGTGCTGCGGCCGCAATCCGACGGCAGGGGCCGGAGGCTGGCGCACGCTTCATGGGCCCCGTGCGTCTCGCGCCACGCCGTCTCAGGGCAAGCGGCGCTCGAGAGACCTCACCGCCTCCGCGATCAGCGCCGCGTAGAGAGCGGCGACGAAGCCCGCCAGCACGTTGACGCTGACGAGCACGCCCGCGATCTCGGCCCAGTCGCGCGCCATCACCGTCGAGAGCAGCGTGACGATGAAATCGTCGAACGCCTGCTTTAACTGATAGAAGAGCTCACTCACTTGTGCGAGCGAGGGCTTTGGGGGCAGCTCCCACATGATCTTCCAGCCGATGTCGGAGAGCGTCGTCCTGGGAACGATCGCGAGCGCACCCAGTGCGGCCAGCCCCGCGGAGAAGAGAAGTCCCAGCGGGGGACCGAGGCGGAAATAGCCCCAACGAGTGGGATGGGCCCCCGCACTGATCGAGAGCACGCGCAAGAGACTCGAGCCGGCGAACACCGTCGCGCCGAACACGACGGCCACCCAATAGAGGCGTCCGGGATCGGTACCCGAGAACGTGAACAGCGCGGCGAGGCCGGCGAGGACGCCTTTCATCAGCGCTTCGATAAAGCCCACGATCGGAACCAGGAGCATGCGCGGGCTCGTGCGCTCGAAGTAGAAGGGAAGCTCGTTCCTGAGACGGCGGGCCTCGAGGCTGAGGCCGAGCGCAAAGCTCATGAGCGCCGTCAGCGCGGCAAACGCAAACGGATGGCTGAAGCCCAGCCAGGCAGTGCCTGCCACCGCTGCGACCTCGGCCAGCATGATAAGGCCGTTCAAGACCACACGAAGGATGGTCATCCCTTGCCCGCGGCAGCGCCGCGCTCCCCTACCCCGCGGAGAACCGTAGCGAGTGAGGAGGCAGTTGGAAAGCCGTTCCGGCCATCATGAGACAGGCTTCTGGCTGTCCCGGCAGAGTGGCTCGCCGATACGAGCGAGTGTCGCGTGAAAGGGAAACGAGCGCCGCCAGAGGCGGAACTCGCCGCCCGTATCGCCCGTCATGTTGAGGCGCGGGGCGGTGAGGCCATCGGTTGCCGGCTCAACAAAGGCCTCGATCACATAGGGCTCGGTCCCCTGTGCCAGCTCGAGCTTGCCCGAGAGTGTCAGGCCGCCCGAGGACACCTCCTCGATCTTCAAGATCCGGAAAGCCGTGGCGCCGCACGTGTTGTCCTTGCCGACTTCGACCCCACACCAGGACTCGCCGCAGGGCGCGATGTCGAGTGTGAGCTCGCAGCTCGTCCCGTCGCAATCAGGGCTCAGGGCGGCCATGCGGTAGTTGGGTCCCTGCCAGCGGCCGGCCAGGAGCGAGGCGTCAGGAGCGGCAAGCCCCTCTGCCGCCGTGGCGAGGACACAAAGCAGAGCTAGAAACAATCGCATCGGATTTGGCTCCACGACCGTTTTGCAATGACCAAGCACGCCTCCCCTGGAATTCAAGTTTCAGCACGCCCGCCGGGCGAATTTGTGTCCGGGCTCTCCCGCTCGCTTCTCGTTCTCCTGGTTTTCGCGCTGGTGCTGCCGACGGGGCTGGTCGCGATCGGCGAAGGCGTCGGCACGCTCAAGCTTCCGTACAATCTTCATATCGTGGACCTGCGGCTGCCGGTGATCTTCAAGTTGCACATGCTGGCATCGGGTCTCGCGCTGCTCCTCATTCCGCTCGCGATCGGACTGCGCCGGGATCAATCGCTGCACAGGCTCGCGGGACGGCTCGCCGCAGTGAGCGTCGTCGCGGGCGGCCTCACAGCGTTTCCCGTGGCCCTCTCGAGCGACTCGGTTGCGGTTGCGCGCGCGGGCTTCCTCGCGCAGGGTCTTGTCTGGCTGTGGCTGATCGGAGCGGGTGTCCGCGCGGTGCGCGCCCGCCGCATCGCAGATCACGCTCGCTTCATGGTGATGATGGCGGCGGTGGCTTCCGGTGCCATCTGGGTCCGGCTCATCACGGCTGCCGCGGTTGCAACCGAGCTGCCGTTCGAGATCGTCTATGGCGCTGCCGCCTGGCTCGGCTGGCTCGTGCCGCTCGCCATCGCGCGCGCCCTGCCGGCATCCCACGTCATGCGTCTGCCCGCATTCCGTGCTCATGGCGCGACACCCGTCAGCGCTCAAAGCGTGTGAGGCGCCGAGCGGCGCCTCTGCGGGAGCGATCAGTCCTCGAGCTCGAGCGTATCCCGGTGGCGCTGGCGCTTGATTTTCGGCTGTGCCGGCGCCGGAGTCTCGCCCTCCTTCCAGCGCTCGTAGCGAATACCCGGGAAGATCACGATCTCGGCACTGCTGCCCTGCAGGCGCGCCGAATGAGATCCGCGGACACACCCGGCACGAAACTCGAGAATCGTCGCCATCGTCGTCCCTCCGACGAATGAAGTTCGCCGCGCGTCTTCTCCCGGGACCTCTTCTTTTGGAGTGATGTCGAGTCCCCGGTCCCTGAGGTCTGCTCGAATCGTAGGCTCATTTGATCGTTCGAGGCTTTAACAAACCCTTAAAGCGGGCGTGAGTGGCAGAGCGACACGCCCGGCCAAAAAAGGAACGGCGGCAGCGGACCAGAGCGAGCACGAGCGCGCACGGCGAATCGCGATGAGGGCGCATTCAAGTCGTGTCCGCAAGCCAGTCATCGAGGAAATGGCGGCCCGCGCGATCCTCGACCTCGACGATCCAGAGATCGGAATCGAAGCTCTGCTCACGGGCGAGGTACGCGTCAACCGCGTCGTCGGGCGTGCCCTTTGGATCGAGGCAGGTGATCCACTCCCGATCGAGCGCGGCGCCGTCGAAGCCAGCGGGCGCGGGCCCGAACAGAAGCGACGTGCCATCGAGACGCGAGACGCGGATGAACACGGCGCCCGCATCATCGTCGCCGTGACGGACGACAGCCGAAGGGACGCCCGCGACCGCACAGCGGCGCAGATAGCCCTTGACCCAGATGCTCGTCTTGACGCGCACGACCGGCACAGTCCCGTAAGAGGCTCGGCCAGGACACGTCCTCGATCCGAGCAGGTAGTCCTTACCGGTTATCGGCAAGCCGCCCCTGTCCGGCAAGCGCGATCAGGCGCTCGGCCAGCTCGCCTGATATGCGCCCCGTCTCTTTCATGCGCTGGCGCGCTTCGAAGCTGCGGATGGCGCGCCGTGTCTCCTGTCCCAGCCGTCCATCGGCCTTGATGTGGGGGTGGCCGAGCAGCGCGAGCGTGCGCTGGACCGTGCGGATCACCTGCTCCGCCTCGGGCCCGGGGGGCGCGGTCGAGCTTCCGGGAGCCCCGCCATGTCCCGCGCCCATGATGAGGCCCTGCAGAAGCGACTCGCTCGGCAGGCCTGTGAGTGCCTGGCCGTGATCCCACTCGAAGGCCATGATGGAGGCGCGCAGCACGATGTCCACTCCTCCGTCTCCCGCGCCGGCCTCGTAGCCCTTGAGCTCGAGCTCCCGGTGGACGGAGCGGGCCATTGCGATCGCTGCCTCGGGCCTTGGCGGAGCGGCTGGAGCTTCGAGAGCCAGAGTTTCCGGCCCGCCGATCGTGAGGCGCTCGCCCGATCCGCCATCGCTCCTCGAGCCCGCCAGCGCCGACGTCTCCATCGCATCGAGCGCCTGGGAGCGCACCGCGGCGCTGCGGCCCTCGAGCGGCTGAAGGTGAAAGACGTTGATCGAGAGCACCAGCGTCAGGCACAAAAAAAGCCCGAGCCCTGCTCTCATTCGCTGCCGAGCCGTCATACGCATTACCTTTGTCCCGGACACCCGGTCGCTTGCCGGATGGCGATTATGAGAAGGAGACCGTTAACGAGCTGTTAACCGGGTCGGCGAGGGGCGTGATCGTCCTTGGACAGATCGATCGAATTCGAGGCAATTGCTCGGAGCCGGCCACGCGCTTTGTTGAAGTCTGCCCGCTATGGTTCAACGCCATGGAACAGGCTCCCAAGGGGGAGCGCGTCGGGTCTGGAGTGGGAAACATGCCGCTGTTGCGAACAGGTGTCGTGCTCGCGCTGGGAATTGCCATGCTGCCGTCGGACAAGGCGACCCAGGAGGCCGTCTACGCCCGGGCTGCCAATTGGGTGCAGTGGACCGTGACGTTCTGTGAGCGCAATGAGGACACCTGTCGGAAGTCCGGCGAGGCGTGGGACGCCTTCCTGCTCAAGGCCGAATTCGCCGGCCAGCTCGCCTATGATGCGGCGCGCCGCTATTCCGCGTCCCAGTCCGAGGTCGAAAGCACCGGCGAGCTGAGCCCGCTCTCCCATGTGAGCGCGCGCGCGCGAGGCACGCTCAACGAGCAGGACCTGCGCCCGGCGTGGCGAGGAAATTCCTCGAGGCATGGGACCTGACGGGCCCCGCCTCTCGTCCGGGCCACTTGCGCAAGGCGGGCGCCGAAGCCTATCTGTCAACTGGCCCCGCCCTGTCACAGGGCTGGACGCGTTTCGGGCCGGTCGAACGGCCCGGCTTCGAAGCGGACCTCGCGTATGACTCTCGCCGACATTCGCGCCGACTTTGCCCTGCTCGACGAGTGGGAGGACCGTTACCGCTATGTCATCGAGCTCGGCCGCACCCTCCCGCCCATGCCCGAGGGCCACAAGACGGACGCCACCAAAGTGCGGGGCTGCGCCAGCCAGGTCTGGCTGGTGAGCAAGATCGGCAAGAGACAAGGGAACGCAGCGCCCCGGCTCACTTTCGAAGGCGACAGCGATGCGCTGATCGTGCGGGGCCTCATCGCCATCCTGTTTGCCATCTACGATGGCAAGACCGCAGCCGAGATCACCGGTCACGATGCGCGGGCGGAATTTGCGGCTCTTGGCCTCATCGAGAACCTGACGCCGCAACGCTCGAACGGTCTCGCCTCGATGGTGGAGCGCATCCGGGCCGACGCACGCAACGCTCTCTCGGATACGTCCGCTGCGTCGTGATCATTGCACCTCACCCGCTCATCGGCTCGATCGGCGGGCGGTAGTCCTCGGTGCCCCAATGACGGATTCGCTGTCGCCCGTGCGAGCGATGAGCTTCGGCTGAACGATCGAGCCCGTAGTGGCGCGCGAGCCGCGTCAGCGCAAGCTGCAGAATGAGCTTGCCGGAGCGCTGCGGCCAGCCGGCATCACGCTCGACCTGCTCCAGCCCCTTCAGGTGACAACAGACGTCGATCAGAATTCCCGAGAGCTCGGGTCCGACGGCCCTGAGGGCGAGCCGAACGCGCTCTCCCGCCGCGATCGTAGCGTCATGAAGCTCGATGCTGGAACCGGGCGCGCTGCGGCGCGTTGCGCATCCCGTGAGCGCCGCGCTCCAATTGGTCGTGACACGCGGTGTCATGCCTGCAAACCAGAAATCCGCGCGCAGCCGCTCGGCCGCGTCGAGTTGAGCCGGCGAAACGAGCGGCTGGCCATCCTTGTCGCGCCGGCGGCTCAGCCACGCGACCGGGCTCTCCATGGGATCGAAGCCGGGCCGCGCGGCGCGCTGCGTGTTGTCTTGCACTTTTGCAGGGGCCGGCCTCACCAGACCGTCAGGAGCGCGGCTCAGGAGCCGGCGCAAGTGCGCTCGTCCCGCAGATGAGAGGGTCCAGGTTGCGCCGTTCGCGTCGCTTCGGACCCAGCCTTTCTCGACCAGGATTGTCCAGACGGCGGGCGTGATGGGTCGAGCCTCTTTGTCGCCGCCCTGAGTGAGGATACGAAATCCGGGTGAGCCATCTGCGCCGTTCTCCTCGACAACAGCGTAGCTCTGCCTGCGCGCCAGGGCCTTCAACGCCCACAGAATCACGTCGCCGCCGGCAGGACCGGGGCTCATTCGGTCAGGTGAGGTCATGATGGCCTTTACGTTCTAGGGTGGAAGTGCACGGCCCCGGTGCGGCGAAGATGAAGCGCACGAACGATCCATTCGAGGAGCTGGAGCGTGCGATCGAAGACCGGCTCGTCACGCCGGTCCTCGATCAGCTCGCAGGCGTGCGCCACCGTCGTTCGATCGCGCTGATAGAGTTCGCCTGTCTCCTTGAGATTGAGCCCGCACGTCACGTGCGTGAGGTACATGGCGACCTGGCGGGCCAAGGCCGTCCGCTTGGGCCCGCGGGTCTCGAGGCCGAGGTCGCAGCGGGTCACTCCGAACACCTGCGCGACGGCGAGCTCGATCGCCTCGCGGCGAAAGGGATAGGGCTCGACGCCTCTGTGCGCCCTCGATCTCGCCTTCCGGGCTCGTTTGATCGAGGCTCGTTCCGGCGACGCGATGTCCTGCATGGGGCCTCGACTGGTCTTCCTGCTCGAACCGGCTTCGCCGGCAACGCCGTGCCCCGACCGGGAAATATACGGGCTCTCGCGATCCGCTCAATCTCAAAATACGCGTTCAGTGAACGGCGGGGATAAGTCTCGTGGCACCCGGAGCCGCGCCCTCGCCACCGGGCTAGCTTATACGGCCGTGCAAATTGATTGACCGCCCCACCCCCCTCGTCACCGCCGCGCAGGCGGCGGCCTGTCCGAGCGGCAGATTTCTCCTGGGCGTGTTTGGACGGGTCGCCGCCTTCGCGGCGATAACGGCAGTCGAGTGGCCGACGAGTCGAACCAGACGACACCGGTATTATTCCCCCACTCTACTGCTGTGCGACGATCCGGCTCTCTGTCCGTCTGTTGAGACACCCGATGAGCTCGATCTCGAATGTTCTGCAGCCAGCCGGCACTGTGGTGGCGCGTGCCGAGCATCAAAAAAAGCCGGCACGTCGTCTCGACCGTTGCCCCGAGCGCGCGCCCGCCCGGACGGCCACCTATGATCGCGCACGCGATCTGCCCCGGCTCCTCGCTCTGTGGCCGGCTGAAATCGAGGACCTGTCGATCGAGGGTCGCGCGCGCATCCTAAAGCGCATCGAGCGCGCCCTGAGAGCCGAGCGGCGGCGCGGCATTGCCGGGCACTGGACCTACGATCTTGCGCGCCATGCTCAGCTCGTTGAGGCCTATCGCCAGGAGCAGGCATGGCAAGAGGCCCGCTCCGGGCTCGGCGCGGACCCCTCATAGCTTCGACGCGTCACGCGCTCCATCAGCTATTTGCTGCGGGTGCCAAGCCCCATCCTCTTGGCGAGATCGGAGCGCGCACGGGCATAGTTGGGCGCCACCATCGGATAGTCGGGAGGCAGGCCCCATTTCTCCCGGTACTCCTCCGGCGACAAGTTGTAGTGCGTACGCAGGTGCCGCTTCAGCGACTTGAACTTCTTGCCGTCCTCGAGACAGACGATGTAGTCGGGCATGACCGACTTTTTGACGGCGATGCGAGGCTTCGGCTCCTCGCGGTCGGGCAGGGCTGCCGCACCGGTCGTCCGGCTGAGCGCCGCATGAGTCTCGTTGATGAGCTGAGGTATATCGCTGGCCGCAATGGTATTCTTGCTGACATACGCAGAGACGATCTGCGCTGTCAGCTCGACGAGCCCAGGCTTTGTTTCATTGTCCATCAGTTGATCATTCCCCTCCGCGCCATATGTTGCAGCATGTGTCGCAGGTCGGCCTGAATGCCACAGCTCAAGCTCATGAAGTGGCCAGGCTAAAGGCCCTGCTCAAAGATTGTCACCCTCGAATAATAGTATACTCTAGTTCTATCGAACCATCCGGTTAATTTTTCTTCGCTCAAATATTTGAGCGGCATTCAATCCTGAATGTCAATGCAGACTATCCAAATATATGATCAATGCTAGCGCGATGATTTGCGTCGGACACCGGCCGACCGGCCTCGTCGAGACTTCGCAGTCATTTGCCCGCGGGCGGCCTTTTTCACGCGCTCGGGACCTCATTCCATGCCCGGTGAGCCGGATCCCCCGCTCTCCGCCCGGACTCATGGCCGCCCGTTGACAGGCCATCCGCTCCCGGCCGACCATCCCCGTCCAGCCCGACAATCCAGAGAGAGAGAGAATGAGTGGTCCTTTGCCCGGTGCTCACGTGCTCGAGAAAGTGCCTGCGCCGCCCATTGCCCAGGTCCGCCCGGTTCGGCGGACGCTGCATGGCGTCGAGCTCTGCGACGTCTACGGCTGGCTGCGCGCCGACAATTGGCAGGAGGTCATGCGCGACCCCGCTCTGCTCGATCCCGAGATCCGCGCCTATCTCGAGGCGGAGAACACCTATACGGATGCCGCCCTCGCCGACACGGTGGATTTGCAGCGCACCCTGTTCGAGGAGATGAAGGCGCGCCTCAAGCCCGATGATCGCACGGTGCCGGCGCCCGACGGGCCGTTCGAGTATTTCTCGACGTTCGTTGCGGGTAAGCAGTACCTCCGTCTCATGCGCCGGCCACGCGGCGGCGAGGAGGAAGCCGTCATCCTCGATGGCAATCTGGAATCCGAAGGCAAGCCGTATTGGGATATCGGCGCCCACGCTCACAGCCCGGACCACAAGCTCCTCGCCTACGCGAGCGACGACAAGGGCTCGGAACTCTACACCATCCGCTTCCGCGACCTCGCGACCGGCCGCGATCTTGCGGACGAGATCCCTGATACGCGCGGCGAGATCCAATGGGCCAACGACGGCCGGACGCTACTCTATATCCGCCTCGACGCGAACCACCGCCCTCTCTATGTCTACCGGCACGTTGTCGGCACGCCAGTTGCGAACGACGTGCTCGTCTACCAGGAGAAGGACATCGGCTATTACGTCGCGCTCGGGCGCACGCAGTCGTCGAAGTTTCTGATCATCAACGCTCACGACCACCAGTCGAGCGAGATCTACCTCATTGACGCCGATGCTCCGGCCGCGGCTCCCCGCCTTGTCGCACCCCGCGAGTTCGGCCACGAGTATCACGTCGAGCATATGGGCGACCGTCTCGTCATCACAACCAACTCCGGCGGCGCTGTGGACTTCCGCATCGTCGAGGCTCCGCTCGCGGCGCCGGACCGGTCGAGCTGGCGCGAGATCGTGCCCCACAAGTCAGGCCGGCTCATCCTGGAGAACGTGTGCTACCGCCACCACATGGTCCGCCTCGAGCGCGAGGACGGTCTGCCGCGCCTCGTCGTGCGCCGACTTTCAGACAATGCCGAGCACGCCATCGCCTTCGACGAGGAGGCCTATGCGCTGGGTATGTTCGCCGGCTACGAATATGACACGCAGAACCTGCGCTTTACCTACTCGTCCATGACGACGCCGGCCGAGACCTATGACTACGAAATGGAGACCCGCACCCGCACGCTGAAGAAGCGCCAGGAGGTGCCGAGCGGCCACGACCCAGCCCATTACGTGACGCGGCGTCTCTTCGCCAGCGCGCCTGACGGAGAGCTCGTTCCCGTCACCCTGCTCTACCGGACGACCACGCCACTCGATGGGACCGCGCCCGTCTTCCTCTATGGCTATGGCGCCTATGGCATATCGACGCCGGCCTCGTTCGCAACCTCGCGCCTTTCACTCGTCGATCGCGGCTTCATTTTCGCTCTTGCTCACATCCGTGGCGGCAAGGACAAGGGCTACACATGGTATACGGGCGGCAAGCACGAGAGGAAGCCGAGCACGTTCACCGATTTCATAGCGACGGGGGAGCATCTCGTGCGAGTGGGCCTCACGCGGCGCGGGCGCATCATCGCGCACGGCGGCTCGGCGGGCGGCATGCTGATGGGGGCGGTCGCCAACATGGCGCCCGACCTGTTCCTCGGCATCATCGCCGATGTTCCCTTCGTCGATGTCTTGAACACCATGCTCGACAAGGATCTGCCGCTCACGCCACCCGAGTGGCCCGAATGGGGCAACCCGATCGAGAGCGCGCGCGATTTCGAGATCATCCGAGGCTACAGTCCCTACGACAACGTGAAGGCCCAGGCCTATCCCGCCATCTTCGCTTATGGCGGCCTCACCGACCCGCGGGTCACCTACTGGGAGCCCGCCAAGTGGGTGGCCAAGCTGAGGGCGCTCAATACCGGCACGAGCCCGATCTATCTCAAGATCAACATGAGCGCCGGCCATGGCGGCGCTTCAGGCCGGTTCGAAGCTTTGAAGGAGATCGCAGTCGACTATGCGTTCGCGCTCAAGCTCGCCGGCAAGTGCTGAGATGAGGCCGAAACGATAAACGGCGCCGCAACGGGCGCCGTTTCCCTGTTGACACGGCCTCCTCAAAAATAGAAAGGGCCGCTCGCGCGGCCCCCCTATCGATGCCTATCGCTAGGCAGCTTCCGAGCGTAAGGCCGGCAGCTTCTTATCCTCCTCGCTGGCGAGCCCCGATTTGAGTGCGATACCAATGTAGCGCACGCGTCCTGCAACTTTGGCTTTCTGAACACCAAGCTCACCGAACTCTCTTCCGAATGTCGGAAGGGCGAGCGGCTCTTTCTCCTGCTGTTCGCACCACGCGCAATACTCCTCGTACAACGCCGTTGCAGTCAGACTCGAACCATCGTGTGTCTCGACATTCTCCCTGTAGAAGCGCTCCACGTCCGTTTCGGGAGCAACCAGTCTTTGCGGAGTAGCCGGTGCGGCGACGCTGTTGTCGTTCGCTCCGGAACGCGGCTTGGCAATCTGCGCGGGCGCCGGCTGAACTGCCGGAGCCGCCACCGCTGCCGCAGCGGTGCCGACGACCGTCGCCATCCTCGGCGCGGCCGGTGCTTCAACGTCGTAGAGACGCCACTGGCTGAAGGCGATGTACATGCCGAAGGCAGACCCCACCTCGAGCAGCAGGGCGATGAAGATCGTCATCGCCGTCTGCACGTCCTCGACTTTCACATTGACGAACAGGATACCGGCCAGCTTGGCGAGCACGGCAGCCTGCGGGTCGGCCTCGACCGACGCTGCCACCCCGTTCACCTTGGCGAGCTTGCCCTCGATTTCCCCAATGCGCACTTCGAGCGCCTGCGCCTGCTCGGCAGACGCGAGCTCACTCATCAGTCCGTGGTACTGCTCGCAGAACGCGCGGCCCTGCTTGCCGGTGACCTCGGTACAGCCGTTCGTCCAGCCCCACGCCTTCTGGTTCTTGGCGTTGGCTATCTCGCTCTGCACGGCATTGGCCGGCCGATGCTGGGGAATCCAGCTCAGCTGCTCCTGCGCGCGCTTGAGGTCGGACCGCAGATCCTTGTACGACTCTGCAGCCATCTGCCGCCCGCCCGCGGTATCGAAGCGGTTCAGGGCAGCGTGACCGAGAGCCGACGTCAGCGAATAAGCGGTGACGACGAGCCCGACGACCGCAGACGCGATGGCCTGCGACCACATGCGGTTCCGGATTGCGGCAAAGAGGAAGAACGGGACCAGAGCCTTCAGACAGTCGGCTGCGGCGGACGCCGAGCCGTAAATGATGCCATCGAGTTCCGTCTTTCCCAGTTGATATCCGAAACGCCAGTTCATGGCTGCCGAAACGGCGAGTAGCACGCCGGCCGCCAGAACTCCTAATGCACCTAGTAAGTGCCTCATTAGCCCTCTCCATCGAAAGGGCCGGTCTATACGCCGAACATCCGGCCTATGATTTTCTTGTTCCGGAGGTACTTCCCGCTCTTACGCCAAACGGTGCACGCCACCTCATCCGGGCTGGAGCTGATCGCCTGTTGAGCATCCGGTCCCGTCCCCACGGGTGGCCGGCAGCCGTCAGAAGCACCAGAGTGGCGCGTGCGGGAGAGCTGGAGCCTGAGCCGGTGAACCTCTTTTGCACAGCCCCCGGTCGCCGCTCGACCGCGCTTATGCAATTCTGATCACACCGGGCAGAGCGTACTTGTTACAAACTTGCGACATGCCCCCTCACGTCGAACGCTAGTATGGGGTTACTGATTCGTAAAGAAAATCTCCGGCTGCCAGGGGCCGGAGGCCTGATTGATCAAAGCTCGAATGTCCTGAGAGGCACACCGCTGTGGCACCAATCCTCCACAACGCAAGTCCAGCTGTACACCGTTCTTCCAATGTTTTCCTCAGCATCATCCACAGCATGAGATTTGATGAGAGGCGAGCAGCTCCGCCACGGGACTCGCTTTGAGGCTCTGCTCCGGGCTTGAAGCGAACGAAGCCCCGGCTCGATCCGGGGAAGACTGTGGTGTGCCCGTCGTCGTCCTCCGAGCCGCTGCCTAGTACCCGGAATCTTAATTCCCTGGTACGGCTGATCGCAGAGGCTGAGATGCCCGGCAGGAGCGCGTCGAAGGGCGTACCCATCGGTACGCACGAGACGCGCGACGAACCGGGCGCCCGGCATCTGCGACCCTGCGGGCGGCCACAAACGATCGCCGGCCAGGAGCGGCGGCGCCGGCGATGTCCATCATCGACCAGCCGCCGCGACACCGCCGGCGAGCGTTTGTGGCCGTCAGCCGTGCCAGGGAATTTTGATTCCGGGTACTAGGCCGGGTTTTTGCTCGCAACCAAACTTCTGGTACAGCTCTTGCGTTAAATGTGATGGTCTAATGACGGGCGTGGACATTGTTGCTGGCCTGTAAAAGGGTTAGGATTGAATTAACTATCATGCCGGGCTCCTGTTACGGCGCGGGATGTCGCGGAGCTCAGCAGCTCCGCCCGTCCCCGGCGAGCCTCGATTTTCCGGTCCTCCCTCGGTGCCCTATCCGAGCGGACTCGACGTGGAGCGAGGTTTGCGGGTTTGCCGGTCGGTGACCGGGAAGTTCCATAGGAGTGCTTGACATGCGTAAGATCATCGTCGTCGCACTGATCCTGATTGCCTTCGTCGCCGCCAACAGGGCCTTGCGTCCCGAGCTTGAAGGCCGCGAGTCGCGCCTCGCCACCGTCACCCGAATCCTGACGAGCCCCGTCCTGTCGGTCGCAGAGAAGGAGGAGACCGGAACGAAATCTGCTTCGCAGAGCCTGGAAGGCGCGGGAGCAGACAGTGCAGGCGACTCTGCACTCGCTGGCCTCGAGGCTGCGCCCCAGGTGATCGCGGCCGCCGATCTTTCGACGGGAAGCATCGAGCGCGCCGCGGCGCCCGGGCGCTCGGCACACGCCGCGCGCGAGGCATCCGCAGACGCCGTCGCGGGCAAAGAGGCCGGCGTCCTGGCTCCGGTCGGTGCAGGCGCCTGGCAGACCACCGTGCAGGGCGACGGATCGCAGGCGGCTTCGGCGGACGCTTCGGCCAATCGCGCCAACGACGGTCCTGCTCGCGCCGTGCTCGTCCGTTCGATCCAGCGCGAGCTGAAGCGGGTCGGCTGCTACACCGGTCCCATCGACGGGAGCTGGGGGCGAGGCTCGCGTCGCGCCATGCAGGCGTTCATGGAGCGGGCCAATGCGACGCTTCCTTCGGAAGAGCCGGACATGATCTTGCTGACGCTCGTGCAGTCGCATCGCGGCGCGACCTGTGCCGACGGCTGCCCCAACGGCCAATCGCTGTCACCGGGCGGCCAGTGCGTCCCCAACGCCATTGTTGCTCAGTCCTCCTCGGGGGCCGGCAATGGCCAGCGTGCCGCCAAGACGCGGGTGAAGGCCGGCCCGGAGCTCGAGACCGCTCTCGTGGGCAAGCTCGCCGCGGCCCAGATTGTCCCGCAGACGGGCCACACCCCGCTCCCGGGGCGCATGTCGGTTGGGGGACCTGTCGCAGAGCTCGAGAGCAAAGCTCAGACGAATGGCCCGGGGGCTCGCCAAATGGGACCCGGCTCAGCCGGCGAGGTCGTCGCCGCACTCGATCCCGGCGCTGACGAGGATGCCGAGGGCGCGGCCGATGCAGGGGAGAGGGAGGCGGCTCGAGGCGACAGCACGCTCGGGGAGACACCGAATCTCCAAGGAACCGATCAGGCGGGCGACAGCCGCGGTCCGGAGGAGAACGTGTCCTTATGGAGGTCCCGCTCTGCTGTACGCGAGGGCCCAGCCCGTCCTCGCGTCGTCTACGTCAAGCCGGCCCGCCCGCGCGTCGCCTCTGTCAACCGCGCGCGCCGCTATGGTGGCCGGAACGTTCAGAGCCTCTTCACGCATCCTCTCGGGCGCATGTAGTCTGGCGCATGTAGTCTCAGCCGCTGCGCAAGGAAGGCGCGGAGCCGGCTCACCGGACGAGTGCCGCGACGCCCGGCAGCTCCTTGCCCTCGAGCCATTCGAGGAAGGCGCCTCCCGCCGTCGAGATGTAGCTGAAATCGTTGGCGACGCCCGCCGCATTGAGAGCCGCAACCGTATCGCCGCCGCCGGCCACCGAGATTAGCGCTCCGCTCTTGGTGAGCAGCGCCGCCTCGCGGGCCAGCGTGAACGTGCCCTCGCCGAACGGCGCGATCTCGAAAGCGCCCATGGGGCCGTTCCAGATGAGCGTCTTGCAGCTCTTCAAAACGCTGGTCATGCGCTGAATGGAAGCCGGGCCGATATCGAGGATCATGGCGTCGATCGGCACCTTGTGGATGTTGACCACCTCGCTTGCGGCGCCCGCCCTGAGCTCGCGGGCTATGACGGCATCGTCCGGCAGGACGATCTCGCAGCCTTTCTCTTTGGCCACCACCATGATCTCACGAGCCATCGAATGGAACTCCGGCTCGGCCAGAGACTGGGCCACCTGCACGCCCATGGACTGCAGGAAGGTGTTGGCCATGCCCCCGCCGATGATGAGCTTGTCCACCTTGGCGGCGAGGTTGGTGAGGATCGGTATCTTGGTCGAGACTTTGGCGCCCCCGACCACAGCAGCGGTCGGCCGCTTCGGGTCCTCGAGCGCCGCCTTCAAGGCGTTGATCTCCTCCATCAAAAGCGGCCCCGCATAAGAGGGAAGGCAATGCGTCAGGCCCTCGGTCGAGGCATGGGCGCGGTGGGCGGCCGAGAAGGCGTCGTTGACGAAGAGATCGCCGAGCCTGGCAAGCTCAGCCGCAAAGGCCGGATCGTTCTTCTCCTCGCCCTTATGAAAGCGCGTGTTCTCGAGCACGGCAATGGCGCCCGGTTGAAGGGCCTCGACCGCCGCCACCGCTTCGGGCCCGATGCAATCCGCTCCGAACCCAATCGGCCTGCCGACGAGTCGAGCGAGCTCGGCCGCAACGGGAGCAAGCGAGTTCTCCTTGTCGCGCCCCCCTTTGGGCCGTCCGAAGTGCGACAGCACGACGACGCGGGCACCACGCCGGGAGAGGTCCACCAATCCCGGGACGATCCGCTCGAGGCGCGTTGCGTCGGTTACCTGCCCGCCTCTCATCGGCACGTTGAGATCGGCGCGGTAGAGCACGCGCTTGCCCGAGACGTCGACGCCCTCTGTAGTCTTGAGCCTGCTGAGATTCATGAATGGGGCCTCGATCATGGAGAGGTCTTGACGGCGCTCAGGGCCTTCTCGGCAATCCTCGCAGCGGTGATGCCGAAGTGCTCGAAGAGCTTTGCGGCCGGTGCCGAGGCGCCGAAGCTCGACATGCCGATGAACGTGTCCCTTTGCCGGAGCCATTCGTGCCAGCCCTGAGCAACGGCCGCTTCCACGGCGATGCGGGGCGCCGAGCCCAGAACCTCCATGCGGTAGCTCTCGGGTCGCTTGCGGAACAGCTCGAACGAGGGCATCGAGACGACGGCGGCAATGATGCCGTCCTTGGCAAGGAGAGCGGCGGCCTCGGCGGCAGATCCCACTTCCGAGCCCGTGGCGATGAGAGTGACGTCGCGCTTTTCGGCTCCGCTCACCACGTAGGCCCCTTTGGCGGACAGGTTCTCGCTGCCAAGCACGCTGCGCAGCATGGTCGGCACCGCCTGGCGCGTGAGAGCGAGGATCGTCGGCCTGTCGGTCGCTCCGAGCGCGAGCTCCCAGCACTCGGCCGTCTCGACGGCGTCCGCCGGACGCAGCACCTGCAGGTTCGGGATCGCGCGCAGGCTCGCGAGATGCTCGACCGGCTGGTGCGTGGGACCGTCCTCGCCGAGGCCGATGCTGTCGTGCGTCATGACGTAGACGACTCGCTGATGCATGAGCGCGGACAGGCGGATCGACGGGCGGCAGTAATCGGTGAAGACGAGGAACGTCGCGCCATAGGGAATGATGCCCCCGTGCAGGGCGAGACCGTTCATGGCTGCCGCCATGCCGTGCTCGCGCACGCCGTAGCGGATGTAATTCCCCGAGAAGCTGCCGGGCGTGACGTCAGTGTGGTGCTTGGTGCGCGTACCGTTCGACGGCGTCAGATCCGCCGAGCCCCCGATCAGCTCGGGCACGACCGGGATCAAGTGCTCGAGCGTCATTTGCGACCAGACCCGCGTCGCGCGCTTGGTTGTATCGGCGGCAAATTGGGATCTGGCAGCCGCTATGGCAGCTCGGATGTCCTTTGCGCGCGAGGCGCCGGCCGGAGCCTCGATCGCAGCCCTCGTCTTGGCATCGGCTTTGGCGAGCGCCCCCTTCCAGGCCTTGTTCTCGGCGGCGCCGCGCTCGCCGAGCGCACGCCAGGACTCGAGCACGTCCCCCGGCACCTCGAAGGGGGCGGCCGACCAGCCGAGGGTCTCGCGCGCACCCTTGATCTCGTCGGCTCCGAGCGGCTCGCCGTGCGTCGAGGCTTTGCCCTGCTTGGTCGGTGCGCCGTAGCCGATGATCGTCTTGCAGGCGATCAGCCAGGGCTTCGACGGATCGGACCTGGCTTTCGACAGCGCCGCCGAGATGGCTTTCGTGTCGTGGCCGTCGACCCGCTGGGTGCTCCAACCCGCAGCGGCGAACCGTGCGACCTGGTCCTCGGAGGTGGCGAGGCTCGTCGGACCGTCGATGGAGATCGCGTTGTCGTCCCACAGCACGATGAGCTTGCCGAGCCTCAGATGCCCTGCGAGCGAGATCGCCTCCTGGCTGAGGCCTTCCATGAGGCAGCCGTCGCCGGCGAGGCAATAGGTGTGATGATCGATGATGCCTGCACCGAGCCGCGCATTGAGAAGACGCTCGGCGAGCGCCATGCCGACCGCGTTGGCGATGCCCTGCCCCAAGGGACCCGTCGTGGTCTCGATGCCCGGCGCGTGACCGAATTCCGGATGGCCGGCCGTCCTGGAGCCGAGCTGGCGGAAGCTCTCGAGCTCCTTCATCTCCATGCCCGGATAGCCAGTGAGGTGAAGGAGCGAATAGAGCAGCATGGAGCCGTGGCCGGCCGACAGCACGAAACGGTCGCGATTGGGCCATGCGGGATCGGAGGGGTCGAAGCGCAGCGCCTCGGCAAACAGCACCGTCGCCACGTCCGCCATCCCCATCGGCATGCCGGGGTGACCGGAGCTCGCCTTCTGGACGGCGTCCATGCTGAGCGCGCGGATCGCGTTCGCCATGCTCCTGTAATTGGCCGCCACATTCGCCTCGCTCATTCGCGTCCCCGTCCGACGGGCCATTTGCGCCCGTTCCTCATCCGTTTGCCCGGGGACATTTAGCGGCAAGGTCTCGACCCGTCTACCCGCGTTCCCCGTCTCTCCCCTCCGGCTCGTCAGTTGGGCCAGTTGAGGCCAGGAAGCGCATGACCTCGGCTTCCGTGGGTAATCCCGCCCGGGCCCCCAGACGCCGACAGGCGAGGGCCGCGACCGCTGCGGCGATCCGCGCACACGCCCGATCCTCGAGCCCCATCGCGACGGCCCATGCAAAGGCGCCATGAAATGCGTCACCGGCCCCCGTCGTATCAACGACCTCGACCTCGAACGCCGGCTGGTGACCCGCCTCTCCCTCGCGGTTCTGCCAGCGGTAGCCCTGCTCGCCCCGGGTCACGCCCGCATGACGGACGCCCATGGCGATCACCCGCTCGAGGCGCGCCTCATCGTCGAGACCCGGAAGGAGGCCCTCGAGAGCTGGGGCCGAGAAGATCGCGTAGTCGGCGAGCCGCACGAACTCGGCGAGATGCTCCCCGCCTCCCAGATCGCCGTCGATCATCGTGGTGACCCCGAGAGCGCGTGCGCGCTCGAACGCGGCGCGCGTCGCCTCGAACCATCTCAAGTCGCTCAGCACCACGGCTGCGTGCTGGATGCGCTCGAGCGGCAGCCAGCTCGCGTCCATCGACATGGCGTGGTCGCGCTCTCCGACGATCAAGCGCTCGCCCAGCCGGTCGACGAGGATGGCCGAGGTCGAGGAGCGAGCCCCCTCACAGATTTTGACAGCGCGGGTGCCGACGCCCGACCGCTCCAGGAGTTTCTTGATCTTGATGCCGGCCTCGTCGCCGCCCACCCGGCTCCACAGCTCGACCGGCCCGCCGAGCCGGGCGATGGTGGCTGCAGCGTTGGCCGCCATCCCTCCGCCTTCCTCGATGTGCTCGAGCGCGCGCACTTTGACGGGCTCGCGCGGAAAAGCCTCGATCCGGTAGACGTGATCCAGTGCCGCGTGTCCGATGACGATGATCGGCTTCACCGGCTCCGCTCCCCGTCGCCCTGCTGCGCGAGCGCGGCGAGCTTCCTCTCGGCCTCGGCATCCTCGGCAAAAAGCTTCTCGAGCGTCGCCGCGTCGCTCTGCGCTTTCGCCTGCATGCGCTCCGTATCCGTGTAGTGCTGATAATCGTCGATGAGGCGGCGCTCGTCATGCGCGCGGAACATGCGGATCGTCCGCCCGGCCTCGTGCTCACTGTAGCCGAGGCCGCGCATCAGCTGCCGGGTCGTCTCGAGCGCCGACAGGAACGTCTCGCGCTGAACGTTCTTGACGCCGAGATCGAAGAGCCTGTGGACGTGCACGCGGTTCCTGGCTCGCGCATAGATGGGCACGCTGGGGTAGAGGCTGGTCACGACCTCGGCAATCTTGAGCGAATGCTCGAGATCGTCGGTCGCGAGCACGAAGGCCCTCGCCTTCTCCATGCGCGCCGCCGCGAGGATCTCGGGGCGCGCCGCGTCGCCGAAGAAGGCTTCCGAGCCGAATTTCTTGACCGTCTCCACCTGCTCGGCATTGAAATCGAGCGCCGTGAAGGGGATGCCCTTTCCCCTCAGGATGCGGGCCACGATCTGGCCATAGCGGCCGAAACCGGCGATCACCACGTGCCGGTCGTTGTCGGGGAGTACATCGTACATCGGCTGGGGACGCTTCCTGAGACGCGAGAGCCAGCCGTCCACGAGGAGCAACAGCGGCGTCGCGGCCATTGACAGCGTAACCACGAGGCTCAGAAGCTCTTGCAGGGAGCGCGCCATGACGCCCGAAGCCACGCCCGCCGCGAACAGGACGAAAGCGAACTCGCCTCCCTGGGACAGCGAAAGCCCGAGCCGGCGCGCCGGACGGAACGCGAGACCGTGCCGGCTGCCGAGGCTTGTGAGGACCACCGTCTTGACCAGCACCAGAAGGGCGGTCAGGCCCAGAAGCAGAAGCGGCTCCCGGACGAGGAGCTTGAGGTTCAACGACATGCCGACGGCGGTGAAGAAGAGCCCCAGCAGCAACCCTTCGAAGGGTGAGATGTCGGCCTGGAGCTGATGCCGGTAGGAGCTCTCGGCAAGCAAGGCACCCGCCAGGAACGCGCCCAGCGAGGCCGAGACACCGGCCTTCTGCATGGCGATCGCAGCCCCGACCACGGTGAGCAGCGCCGCCGCCGTCATCGCTTCCCGAACCTTCGTGCGGGCGATAAGGCGGAGCATGGGATCGAGCACGAACAGCCCGGCGACAATCACGGCCGCGATCATGCCGAGGGCCTCGACGGCCGTTTTGAGGTCCATCGACACCGCGCCGGCGGTCCCTTTGAGAGCAAACAAGGGGGCGAGCGCGATCAAGGGAATGGCGGCGAGGTCCTGGAACAGAAGCACCGCGAACGCGAGGCGGCCGTGACGGGCCGAGAGTTCGCCGTTCTCCTCGAGCACCTGGAGCGCGAAGGCCGTCGATGAAAGCGCCAGCGCGAGCCCCCCGAACAGGGCCGTCTGCCAGGCGAGCCCCAGCGCCAGCGCGACCGCTCCGAGGATGACTGCCGTGATCATGACCTGAGCGCCGCCGAGCCCCAGGATCGACTGACGCATGGACCAGAGCCGGCTCGGGCGAACCTGCAGGCCGATGAGGAACAAAAGAAGGATGATGCCGAACTCCGAGAACTCGAGGATCTCCCGCGCCTCCCTCGTCGTGACGAAGCTCTGCACGCCCTGCGGTCCCAGGAGCACGCCCGCGATGAGGTAGCCGAGCACGGTGCCGATGCCCAGCATCCGGGCGAGCGGCGCCGCGATCGCCATGGCCGCCAGCAGAACAGCGACATCAGTGAGGGTCACGTTGTGCATTCGCCAAGGTCCGGTGCGCTCGTCAATCTCCGGTTGCTCCTGGTCCCCAACGCGCTCGAGGCCTCACCAGGTGATCCAGTCCAGCGCATGCCACGTAAGGCTGACATCAGCCCCGAGGTTCGCGTATGATCCCGCCCATCGAGGCCCTGCGTCAGCCGCCGGGCACGCCCACCCCGGCGGCAAGTGCATTCATGGCCGATCTCCTAGAACGTATCGCCAAGAACCGGGACGCCGAAGCCTTCCGCAAGCTGTTTCAGGCCTATGCGCCCCGCGTCAAGTCCTACATGTTGCGCCAGGGTGCCGATCCGGGGCTCGCCGAGGAGCTCGCGCAGGAGACGTTGATGACCGTCTGGCGCAAGGCGGTGCTCTATTCCGGGACCAAGGGCAGCGCCACGACTTGGATTTTCACCATTGCTCGCAATCTGCGCATCGACCGGCTGCGTAGAGAGATGGCTTGGCAGCCGTTGCCGGAAAGCGCGGAGGAGGAAGCGTCCCTCGATCCGGCGCCCGACGAGGTGCTGGCCGAGCGGCAGCGGAGGGATCGATTGAGGGAGGTGCTCGCCCTGCTGCCCGATGATCAGCGCGAGGTGGTCACCCTGTCCTACGTCGAGGGATTGTCCCACAGTGAGATCGCCGGGCGGCTTGAGCTTCCGCTCGGAACCGTCAAGTCGAGGATGCGTCTCGCCTATCAGAAAATCCGCGAAGCGGTCGAGGAGCTGAGATAGATGCCCATCCAGCATCACCCGGACATCACGACGCTCATGAGCTGTGCGGCCGGCAGCCAGCCGGAGGCGCTGGCGGCTGTCGTCGCGTCTCACCTTGCGCTCTGCGCCCAATGCCGCGCCGAGGTCAAGAAGCTCGAGGCGATCGGCGGAGCGCTGTTCGAGACCCTGCCCGAAGCGTCGCTCTCCTCACCGGCTCCCCTCACCGAGGTCCGTGCCCGGGAGGCCGATGGCCCGCCGGATCTCGCGACCGGAGCCGCCCCGGCGGCCGCCGAGATTCCCTATCCCCTTGCTGCGCGCATCGGCGCCCGCTTCTCGGCGATCCGCTGGCGGCACATCGGACCGGGTCTCTGGTATTGCCCCGTTCCTCTCTCGAAAGGCGCCAGGGGCAGCCTCACGCTGATCAAAGCGGGACCTGGCCGGGAGCTTCCGGAGCATGGCCACGGCGGCGAGGAGCTGACGCTCTTGCTCGAGGGTAGCTACACGGACGTGATGGGCACGTTCTCCCGCGGCGACGTCGCCGATCTCGACCAGGAGATCGAGCACCGGCCGGTCGCCCACCCCGAGGAAGGTTGCATCTGCCTTGTGGCCAGCGAGACGAGGGCTCGCTTCAAGGGCCTCATTGCCCGTATGATGCAGCCGCTGACGGGACTGTAGGCGGATCGCGCGTGACCTCTGATCGATCGTGGAAAGCTGCCTGGGTGACGGGAGCGAGCAGCGGCATCGGCCGGGAGCTCGCGCTTCAGCTCGCGCGCCGCGGTGTCAAAGTGGCGGCCTCCGCCCGGTCGCGTGAAAAGCTCGCCGAGCTTCAAGCGCTCGACGCCAACATCCGCCCCTTTGCCGTCGACGTCACCGACCGCCAACGCGTCAGCGAGACCGCGGCCGAGATCGAGGCCGAGATCGGGCCTATCGATCTCCTCGTTTTGAATGCGGGAATCTGGCAGCCGATGGGTCCCTCGGTGTTCAGCGCGGAGACCTTCGCGTCGGCGATGAATGTCAACGTTCTCGGCGCCGTCAACGCCATCGAGCCCATCCTGCGCGGCATGCTCGAGCGCCAGAGCGGACATATCGCGCTCGTCGGCTCCGTGGCCGGCTATCGCGGCTTGCCCAAGTCCGGCGCCTATGCCCCGACCAAGGCCGCCCTGATCAGCCTCGCCGAATGCCTCGCGCATGAGCTCCCGATGCGCGGCATAAAGGTGAGCGTCATCAATCCGGGCTTCGTCGAGACGCCCATGACGCGCATCAACAAGTTCCCGATGCCCTTCATCCTGAAGCCGGACGACGCCGCGGCCCGCATCATCGCCGGTCTCGAGCGCGGCCGCTACGAGATCGCCTTTCCCTGGCCGATGGTGCTCGCAACCAAGGCCGCGCGTCTCCTGCCGAACCGGCTCTTCTTCTGGTTCATGCGCCTTTCGAGCCCGCTTGGCGAGCGCTGAGGCGAGTCGCAGCGCCCAAGCGCCAAGCTCACAATTCGTTGCCGGATCGCTAACCTTAACTGGGCCTTAACGGAGCTTACCGCATCATCAATGCCTGCGGTCCGGGGCCGGCATCCCTGCGGAGTTGGGATTCTCTTGCGTGCCGGACGCGCCAGCGCCGCACCTTGTATCTCGAACCTTCGATGAAGGGCCCTGTCATGTCCGTGGATATTGTACTGCGTACGCTCGGAACACTCGCCTGCCTCTATACTGTCGGCCTGTTGGTGACGGTCATGTCGCTGGCCTCGCTCGAGACCGCCGGTCTCATGGTGACCGCCGCTCCGCCATGCGCACCCAGCGACTGCCGCGCCGTCGCGACGCACCATCTCCCGCCCGCATCGGACGAGAGAGAGCAGCACGGCATCCTCGCCGCCGCCGCCTTCTTCGCCGGCAAGCTCTGAGCTCTCGCGGTCCGGAAGATTATGCTGTCCCGCCGACCGCCCTTCTCTTGGCGACGGCGTCGAAGGCCATGAGCTCCTGCATAAGAGCCTCGAATTCTCCGAGCGGCACCATATTGGGTCCGTCGGACGGAGCATGGTCGGGGTCTTGATGGGTCTCGATGAAGAGGCCCGCGACGCCGACGGCCACGGCCGCGCGAGCCAGCACGGCGACGAAACGGCGATCGCCTCCCGAAGACGTGCCCTGTCCGCCGGGCTGCTGGACGGAATGGGTCGCATCGAAAATGACCGGCGCTCCGGTCTCGGCCATGATGGGGAGCGAGGTCATGTCGGCGACGAGCCGGTTGTAGCCGAACGAGGCCCCGCGCTCGGTGAGCAGCACCCGTTGATTTCCAGACGCGACCACCTTGGCCACCGCGTTCCTGATGTCCCACGGCGCCAGGAACTGCCCCTTTTTGATCTTGACCACACGGCCCGTCCTTGCCGCGGCCACCAGGAGATCCGTCTGACGGCACAGAAAGGCCGGGATCTGCAGGATGTCCACGCAGGGCGCGATGCGGTGGCAATGCTCGACCTCGTGAACGTCGGTGACGACCGGCAGCCCGAGCGTCTCGCGAATCTCGGCGAACACGGGCAGCGCGGCGTTAAGCCCAATGCCGCGCCTGCCGGCCAGCGACGTCCGGTTGGCCTTGTCGTAGGACGATTTGTAGACGAGGCCGATGCCGAGCCGCGACGCGATCTCCTTCAAGGCCGAGGCCATCTCGAGGGCGTGCGCCCGGCTCTCCATCTGGCAGGGGCCCGCGAGCACCGCGATCGGCAGGTCATTGCCGAACGTGACGGAGCCCACGCTGACATGGGTCAGAGGACGAAGTGAATCGTTGTCTGTCATGGGCGGGGCTTATAGCACGCACGCGGCGGGGCGAAGCCTATTTCCCCTTGGGACCGTGGCGCGCCGGCTTCTGACCCTTGCCGAGCTTCTCGAAGCGCGGCAGATCGTCATGGGCGTCGAACCAGGGGAGCTGCTCGCCGGTGTGCACATGCGCGGTCGGAACGAAGGTTTCCGGGTGCTCGAGCGTGCCCAGATAGAGGTGCACCTCGCCGGGCCACCTCGCGTCGTTGGTGTAGGCCATCGGCGAGCCGCAGGTCGGGCAGAAGTAGCGCCACACGCCCGGCGAGGACTGATACGAGGCCGGTGTCCCCTCGAGGTAGCGGAATGCCGTCACCTTGACCCCCAGCATCGTGGCGGCCGCCGACGAGGTGTGGCGCCGGCAGCTTTCGCAATGGCAGTAGGCGATCCAGTCGGGCTTGCCCTCGAACTCGTAGCGTATGGCCCCGCAGAGGCAGTGGCCCTTGGTGAGCTTCATGCGATGCGCGCCTCTTTCGTTGAGCCGGAGCAAGATGTTACTCGGGCACGCTGGCGTTCGGAAAGGTCAAATCGGGGGTCCCGCGTCGTTTTTTACCGTAGCTTCGTCCCGGCCCGCATGGTGACATGGTTTTGTGGCTCTATCCGGAAGCTGCAATTGTCGTCGGCGAAGTCCGAGCCCAACGAAAAATGCCGCCCAGCTCCGTGGATTTGGTCCCGGGGTCGGGGACTAATGTGTGCGGCCAGAAGTTCAGGGAAACGCGCGTATGAAGATCGTCATTGCCCCAGACTCCTTCAAGGAGAACCTCACCTCCCTCGAGGTTGCGACCGAGATTGAGAAGGGACTTCGGCGCGTTTGGCCCGACGCGCAGTGCATCAAGGTGCCGATGGCCGACGGCGGCGAGGGCACCGTTCAGTCTCTCGTCGATGCGACCGGCGGCGAGATCATCAAGTGCCTCGCCAAGGGACCGCTCGGCGAGCCCGTTGAGGCCTCCTACGGCATTCTCGGCGACGGCAGGACGGCCGTGATCGAGATGGCGGAGGCCTCGGGCCTTCCCCTCGTGCCCCGCGCCCAGCGCAATCCGATGGCCGCCTCCACGTTCGGAACCGGACAGCTCGTCGATGATGCGATCTATCGCGGCGTCGAGGAGATCATCGTCGGCCTCGGCGGCTCGGCCACCAACGACGGCGGCGCCGGTCTGGCTCAGGCGCTCGGCGTCCGTTTCCTCGACTATCAGGGCGCGCCCATCACCGAGCCGATCGGGGGCGGACGTCTCTGGGACGTGTCCGCCATCGATACGCGCTGGATCAATCCCTCCCTCTGCCGCGTCAAGATCTCGGTTGCCTGCGACGTCACCAATCCGCTGACCGGCGAGAAGGGCGCCTCGCGCGTCTATGGACCACAGAAGGGCGCCACGCCGGCCATGGTCGACGAGCTCGACCGGAATCTTGCTCATTATGCCGCTCTCATCCGGCGCGACGTGGGAATCGACATTGAGACCATCTCTGGAGCCGGCGCCGGCGGCGGTCTCGGCGCGGCGCTGATCGCGTTTTGCGGGGCGACCCTCAAGCGCGGCATCGAGCTCGTGGTCGCCGCGACGGGGCTCGAGAGCCACATGCAAGGCGCCCAGCTTGCCATCACCGGCGAAGGCCGCGTCGATTTCCAGACCGCTTTCGGCAAAACGCCGTCCGGCGTCGCTCAGGCCGCGCATAAGTTCGGCGTGCCTGTCATCGCCATCGGCGGCGGCCTCTCCGACGACGCGGGCGGCGTTTTCGCTCACGGCATCGACGGCCTCGAATCCGCGACGCCCAACGCCATGGACCTCGAGACGGCCATCCGCAAGTCGCGCCAGTACCTGCAGGATGCGGGGGAGCGTGTGGCCCGCCTCATCATCATCGGCCAGAATATGAACGGAGGCACCCGGGCCGGAGAGGCCGGCGGCAGGGCCAAAGTGCAAAAGCTGGCCCGTGCGCTCATGAAAAACCAGCTCGCGGCCCGGCCCATGCGTCTTCCCACCTTGCCCAAACGTGGCACTCCGCCGCCACGGTGAGCGAGCTTTCCAGCCCTGTGCCGGCCCATCGACGCACTATCCGCCACAATCGGCAAATGATATGCGGTAGACGAGGGGGGCGTCTCCCGGCCGGCGGCCGCCGGCCGGCTCACAATTCCCCTCGCATATTCCGGCTGAGTGCCGCCTCGCAACCCATACCGGAGGCCCATGATGATGTCCGACGATCCCTTCGAGCCAGGCTCGCACACATTTACGGGCTTCATCAAGGCCTGGCACGGCCCGACGGGAGAGCTCGTGACCGAGAGCGGGCTTGTCATCGTTTTCAGCACTCAGAACCAGCCACCCATTCCGGAAGGCACACGCGTGACGCTGATGCTCAGGAAATTCCGGCCGCGATACGCCCTGGTTAGCGTTTCGCAATGAACGGCTGCCGACTCGCCCGAATCTGCGTGTCCCTGGTCCAGCGGAGCTGAACGATGCTCGCCGGCTCGCGTCACTTCGTGCTCGTCGTGTTCTCGCTCTTGGGGCTCGCCTTCCTGGCCGAGACCGCTACCCTGGCTTTCGAGTTCGGGCCTCAACGCGGGCTCGCGCTCGCAACCCACGACAGCCACAACTTCCTCTTCTTCCCGACCCTCGGGCTTGTCGCTCTTGCGGCCTTCTATGTGCCCGCCTCCGCCTTCACCGATCTCTATTGGCGCTACGTGAGGTTCGGCCGCCTCAGATTTGCAGCCGGGTTCACGGTCTTGGCGGCGGCCTCCTGGCTCATCGCAAGCGGGCTCGACCAGAGCCCGTTCCGCTCCATCTGGGACATCGCCCCAGGCGCACTCGCCTCCGATACGAGCGAGCCCAAGGGATGCGGCAGCGACGCCAAGCCCTGCGAGCGACTGGCCATCGGGGAGGCGCTCGACAATGTGCGCATCGTCAGCAGTCGCCGTCTGGGCCTCGTCGACTTCGTCAGGAGCTGCGAGAGCGACGCTCTGCTTGAGCCCCCGGCCGCACCCGAGCCGCGCCGCTTCTGCTTCGCTTCGACGCCGCTCACTGACGAGCCCCGCCTGTCGACGGTAGAGGAGTGCTGCCGCGCGCAAGCCCGGCTGCAAAAAGCGATCACCGACTACTACAACGATCCCGAGCAGCGCTCGTTGACGAGCCGCGTGCACGCTCTGGCCCTTCCGTTCAAGGTCTTCTTCCTCCTGATGCTGGGCGTGATCAGCGCGCTCCTTGCGCTCCGCCATAAGGGCATTGCCTTGCATTATCCGAAGGACATCGGCCGCATCGATGTCGGCGTCGTGGTCGGCGCCGTGGCGATGATCTTCTTCCCGTTGATGAGCCAGGCCTTCGTCGAGACCGCGGATGCGCTCTACGGCACCCTGCAGAACGAGGGCTTCAAGCCCATCGTACCCTTCATGAGCTTTGCCTTTGGCGCCTGGGCGCTGCTGCTTCTGATGTTCTTTTACCGGCGCCATGACCGCGAGGTGGAGTTCGCGGGCAAGATCGCCGGTCTGCTCGCATCTGCCATCGCCGTCGTGAAGTACGATCTCATCGTCGCCCTCGTGAGCCGCTTCCTCGGCTCGGGTGCCGGCACCGCCTCTATCGTCCTCCTGGCCTTCCTCTCCCTGATCGGCGTTGTCGTGCTGCTGTCGCCCATAGCGCGCCGCGTCATCGCCGACGAGGACCCCCCGCCCTGACAGTCCGGCGGACCGTAATCACGCGGCCCGCTTGGCCTTCAAGGCGATGTCGGCCAAGTGAGTGGCGAGGCCCTTGACGCCGCGGAAGCGCTTCTCGGGCAGATCCCAGTCGCCTTTGAAGACCAGCTTGTGATCGGGCTGCATTCTGGCGAGCCCGCGCGAAGATTGCAGAAAATGGGCAAGGCCGGCCGGATCTGCGAAATCGTTCTTGTGAAAGGTGACGACCGCCCCTTTGTTGCCCGCATCGATCTTGGCGATGCCGGCCTGCCGGCACAGCCCCTTGATCTCCATCACATCGAGGAGATGCTGCACCTCCTCCGGCGGCTCGCCGAACCGGTCCGAGAGCTCGGCGGCGAAGGCGTCGATCTCGGGACGCGTCTCGATGCTGGCGAGGCGCCGGTAAAGGCCGAGGCGGAGCTGCAGGTCCGCGACGTAGCTTTCGGGAATGAGCACGGCAAGCCCTAGCGCGATCTCGGGGCTCCACCTGTCCCCCGCCTCGCCCAAATCCCCGCCTTTCATGCTGGCGACGGCTTCCTCGAGCATCGACTGGTAGAGCTCGAACCCGACCTCCCGGATGTGTCCGGACTGCTCCTCGCCGAGCAGATTTCCGGCCCCGCGGATGTCGAGATCGTGACTCGCGAGCGAGAAGCCCGCTCCCAGCGTATCGAGCGATTGCAGCACCTTGAGCCGCTTCTCGGCGCCTTCCGTCAGCGTCTGTCCGGGCGGCGTCGTGAGATAGGCATAGGCGCGCACCTTCGAGCGGCCTACGCGACCTCGCAACTGATAGAGCTGGGCGAGGCCGAACATGTCGGCTCGATGCACAATGAGCGTATTGGCATTGGGCACGTCGAGGCCGGATTCCACGATCGCCGTCGACAACAGCACGTCATAGCGGCCCTCGTAGAAAGCGCCCATCACGTCCTCGAGCTCTGTCGGCGGAAGCTGGCCATGCGCGCGGGCGACGCGCAGCTGCGGGACGGCCTCTGCCAGGAACTCCGCGACGTCGTCGAGATCGGAGATGCGCGGCACGACATAGTAGGTCTGCCCGCCGCGGTCGCGCTCGCGCTTCAACGCATCGCGGATGATCACCGGATCGAACGGCGAGATATAGGTGCGTACCGCGAGCCGGTCCACAGGCGGCGTGGTGATGAGCGACAGCTCGCGCACGCCCGTGAGCGCAAGCTGCAGCGTGCGCGGAATGGGAGTCGCCGACAGCGTCAGCACATGCACGTCCTCGCGCAATTTCTTGAGGCGCTCCTTATGCGCGACTCCGAAATGCTGCTCCTCGTCGATGACGAGCAGCCCGAGGCGCGCAAACTCGATCTGCTTGCCGAGCAGCGCGTGCGTGCCGATGACGATGTCGACGGTGCCGGTCTTGAGACCCTCCTTGACCTCGGCGAGCTCTCTCCCGCTGACCAGCCGCGAGGCCTGCGCAATCCTCACAGGCAAGCCCGCGAAGCGCTCGGAGAACGTCGTGAAATGCTGACGCGCGAGCAGCGTCGTTGGCACGACGACTGCGACCTGAAGCCCGCTCAAGGCAGCGATGTAGGCGGCCCGCAGCGCGACCTCGGTCTTCCCGAAGCCCACATCGCCGCACACCAGCCGGTCCATCGGACGCCCCGCCGCGAGATCGCCCACTACGGCCTCGATGCTGGCGGCCTGGTCCTCGGTCTCCTCGTAGGGGAAGCGCGCGACGAACTCGTCGTAATGCCCCTGAGGCGCCGCGAGCACGGGCGCCTCCTTGAGCTGGCGCATGGCGGCCAACTTGATGAGCTCGGCCGCAATCTCCTTGAGCCTCTTCTTGAGGCGCGCTTTGCGGGTCTGCCAGGCCACGCCGCCGAGCCTGTCGAGTTGTGATTCGCCCTCGTCCGCACCGAAGCGTGACAGGAGCTCGATGTTCTCGACCGGCAGATAGAGCTTGTCGCCTCCGGCATAGACGAGCTCCAGGCAGTCGTGCGGCGCGCCGAGTGCGGTGATGGTCCTGAGACCGGCGAAGCGCCCGATTCCGTGATCGGCGTGCACCACGAGGTCGCCGACCGAGAGGCTTGTCGCCTCGGTCAGCACGTCGGCGGCCCGCCTCGCCTTCCGGCGCGGGCGCACCATGCGGTCGCCCAGGATGTCCTGCTCGGCGATGACGGCGATCTCCGGCGTTTCGAAGCCTCTTTCGAGACCGAGCACCGCCAGCCCCGTCTGCCTGGGCGGAAGAGCGAGAGCCTCGGCATAGCTCTCGACCGCGGTCACGCTCTTGAGGCCATGCTCCTTCAAGAGGTGGGCGAGCCGCTCGCGTGCGCCGGGAGTAAAGGCGGCGATCAGAACGCACCGGCTCTCGCTTTCGATGCGCCGGACGTGCGCGACCACCGCATCGAACAGATTGGCGTCAGGATTCTGCCGCTCGGGGGCGAAGCTTCGTCCCGCCCGTCCGTGATAGGAACGCACATGGCTGCCCGCCGCCTGCTCGAAGGGGGTGAGACGGAAAACAGGGCATGAGGAGAGCTCGGCGCTCCAGGCCCCTGCGTCGAGGAACATGCGATCGGGCGGAACGGGCTTGTAGGGCGGGGCTCCGAAGCGCTGCTCCTCGAGACCTTCGACGCGCGCTTCGTAATGCTCGCCGATCTGATCGAAGCGGCTTTTCACCACCTCGTCCGCCATGTGATCGAAGCTCACGGCCGCCTTGGGGGCGTAGTCGAACAGGGTCTCGAGCTTATCGTGGAAGAGCGGCAGCCAGTGCTCTTGTCCGGGATAGCGCTGCCCGCTGCTCACCGCCTCGTAGAGGGGATCGCTGCCGGTCGCGCCACCGAACAGCTCGACATAACGGCGCCGGAACAGCGCCGTCGCCGCTTCGCCGAAGGCGACCTCGGAGACTGGCATCAGGGAGACCTTCTGCACCGCCTTCAGGGTGCGCTGGGTCTCGGCATCGAACGACTTGATGCTCTCGATGGTGTCGCCGAAGAAATCGAGCCGGATCGGGCTCGAGCGGCCGGGCGGGAAGAGATCGACGATGCCGCCCCGCACGGCGTACTCGCCGGGCTCCATCACTGAACCGGTGCGCGTGTAGCCGGCGAGAGAAAGGCGCGTCAGGAGCTCGTTGCGGTCGAGCCGCTGTCCGGCGGCGAGGGTCTTCAAGCCCGCCTTCAGAAACGCGCGCGGCGGCACGCGCTGGAGCACGGCATTCGCCGTCGTCAAGAGCACGGCCGGCTCCTTGCGGGCAGCGAGCGCGAGCTTGGCGAGGGCGCCGATGCGCCTCGCGACGATCTCGGCGTGCGGCCCCACGCGGTCGTAGGGCACGGTATCCCAGGCCGGAAACGCGATGACACGGACATTGGGAGCGAAGAACTTGAGGCCCGTCTCGAGCGCATCGAGCCGGCGGTCATCACGGGCGATGTGCATCACGAGCCCGGGGTGCGCTCCCGATCCCGCCTCGGCGGCGAGCCGGGCAATGATGAGCGCGTCGAGCCCCTCGGGCACGCCGGATAAAATGATCTCAGCCTTTTTGCCGGCGGGTTCGGTCATGGCGCGAAAGAGGTGTTACGACAGCCCGTGAAAACGGCGGATGGCCGCGATCAATGCGCCAAAACCCCTGGGCGCGGCTGTCGCAGAGCCGAGCAGCCATTCTTGCAGCTCCGGGTCCTGCACTTTCAGGAATTCCTCGAACTCTGCAAGCTCGCCGTCCCTCATGCCCGGGAGCTTCGACCCTGCGAATCGGCCAACCAGAAGATCCAGCTCCTTGGTGCCCCGGTGCGATGCGCGCCAGAGGGCGCGGCGCCGGCGCATGTCGAGATCGTCGCTCATTCCTGGTGTCATGCTGTGCGGCGGTTTTTGACAGACTCGTTGCCGGCGCTTCGCGCCTCCTATAGCGGTCCCGGGGCAGCGTGTCAGGCGAAACCTCTCGTCGGCAACGGGGACACCATCACCGGCAGCAGTGCGTCTGGGTGACCCGGTCGCGATGGTGTCCCTTTCGAGACCACGGCCCCACGCTCTCCCCATAGAAGGCGGCTCGGGGATATGTGGGTTGCTTTCAGAAGAGAATTCGGAATTGTAACCCCCAAGCCCTCTGCCTACGGCGGCTCGATGACAACCGGCCTACCCACGTTTCAGGACTGCCCTTTGCCGCCCGGCTGGCGGAAGCTCAATGCCGGGCAGCGGCCCCTAGTACCCACAATCACTGAAAGGTGCCTCGTATGACGATCCAGGCGTAGGTTGGGTCAAGCGTAGCGCGACCCAACATCTCACAGCGTGCACTAAAGTCGTTGGGTCGCGGCCCGCTGAAGAAGCGGGCCTTGACCCAACCTACGTGGAAAGCGCTCTAGTACCCTCAATCACTGAAGGGTGCCTCGTATGACGATCCAGGACGAGCGCAGGCCAGAAGGAGCGGCGCCGCCGATGTTCATCATCGGCAAGCCGGTCCGACGCCGCATGCGCTCGTCCTGGATCGCCCGCAGGGTCGCCATTCCCGGCCGTCCGGTGCGTCGACACGTCTTGGCGATGCATTGGCATCGCCGACGCCGTGTCTCCTGCCGTACGACTCGAGCCTGGCGATCAGACGAGGCACCCTTCAGTGATTGTGGGTACTAGAGCCCGATTGAGCGTTATGCGCCCCTCCGAGCTATCGCCGCTGTTCGCTCCCGCCGAGGCCTTGAAAGGCATCGGTCCGCGCCTCACCGTGCTCTTGAAGAAGGCGCTCCGCCTGCCCCCGGGCGTGACGCAGCCGCGTGTGCTCGATCTTCTCTGGCACATGCCGGCCGGAGTCATCGACCGGCGCGCCGAGCCGGCCGTCAAGGACGCCGAGCCCGGCACCATCGCCACGCTCTACGTGCGGGTTCTGAAGCACCTCGTGCCCCCGCGCGGCAACACAAAGGCTCCCTACAAGGTCCGCTGCGAGGACGACACCGGCCGCATCGACCTCGTCTTCTTCAACGCCGAGCGCTCGTTCATAGAGAAGCAGCTCCCGGTCGGCGCCCTCCGCTACGTGTCGGGGCGCGTCGAGCGCTATGGCGACGCGCTGCAGATGGCGCACCCCGACTACATCGTCGCTCCCGAGGCGCGCGCCGAGCTGCCTCTTCTCGAGCCGGTCTATCCGTTGACCGCTGGGCTCTCCGGCAAGGTTCTCATCAAGGCAGAGCGGCAGGCTCTGGAGCGCATCCCGGCGGCGCCCGAATGGCAGGAGGCGGCCTGGCTCAAGGCGCGCGGCTGGCCGGATTTCAGAGCCGCGCTCGCCCGCATCCATCGGCCCGTCGACGCCGCCGACGTGTCGCCTGGCGGCGTGCCCTGGCAGCGCCTCGCTTACGACGAGCTGCTCGCCAACCAGCTCGCGCTGGGCCTGGTGCGGGAAAGCTACAAATCGCAGCGCGGCCGCGCCGTCTCCGGCGACGGACGGCTGCGCCAGCGGATCGCGGATGCCCTGCCCTTCGCGCTCACGGCCTCGCAGCGCCAGGCCTTGAAGGAGATCGCCGCCGACATGAGCGCGCAAGGCCGCATGCTCCGTCTGCTCCAGGGCGACGTCGGCTCCGGCAAGACCGTCGTCGCGCTGCTCGCGATGGCGGTTGCGGTCGAAGCCGGTCAGCAGGCCGCTCTCATGGCGCCGACCGAGGTGCTCGCGCGCCAGCATCTCGAGACCATTGCGCCGCTCGCCGAAAAAGCCGGCATCCGTGTCGCGCTCCTGACGGGCCGCGAGAAGGGCAAGGCGCGCCAAGCTCTCCTCGACGAGCTCGCCGCCGGACGGATCGACATCCTGATCGGCACGCACGCCCTGTTCCAGGAGGATGTCGCGTTCCGCGATCTCGCCTTCGCCGTGATCGACGAGCAGCACCGCTTCGGCGTGCACCAGCGCCTCGCGCTCCAGACCAAAGGCGCCGACGGGGCCGCCAACATGCTGGTCATGACCGCCACGCCCATTCCGCGCACGCTGCTCATGACGCACTACGGCGATCTCGACGTCTCGAAGCTCACCGAGAAGCCCGCGGGCCGCAAGCCCATCACCACCAAGGCCGTGCCCGTCGAGGCCCTTGAGCGCCTCATCGACCGCATTCGCCTGCAGCTCGCCGAAGGCGCACAGGTCTACTGGGTGTGCCCTCTCATCGAAAGCTCGGAGAAATCGGAGCTCGCCGCCGCTGAGGAGCGCTATGCGCACCTGAAGCAGGTTCTGGGCGAGGGCGTCGGCCTCATCCACGGAGCGCTCGCCCCCGCCGTCAAGGACGCGACCATGGAGGCGTTCGCGAGCGGCACGCTCAAGGTCCTCGTCGCCACCACGGTGATCGAGGTCGGGGTCAACGTGCCCAACGCCAACATCATGGTGATCGAGCATGCCGAGCGTTTCGGGCTCGCTCAGTTGCATCAGTTGCGGGGACGCGTGGGACGCGGCACGCGCGAGAGCTATTGCATGCTTCTCTATCAGCCCCCGCTCGGCGAGGCGGCGCGCCAGCGACTCGAGATGATGGAGAGGACCGAGGACGGCTTCGCCATCGCCGAGAAGGACCTCGAGCTGCGCGGCGGCGGTGAGGTGCTGGGCGCGCGCCAGAGCGGCATGCCGGAGTTCCGTGTCGCCGAGGTGCCGGGCTTCACGACGCTCATCGAGGCGGCGCGCGACGATGCGCGGCTGATCCTCGCCAAGGACCCGGGGCTCGCCTCCCCCCGCGGTGAAGCGCTCCGCTTCCTTCTCTATCTCTTCGAGTGCGACGAGGCCGTGCGCCTGTTCCGCGCGGGCTAGCTTTGCCCTTTCCGTCCCTTGCCGGACGGCGCGCCCGAGCCGGTGGTGGTGGCGCGGGCGGCTTCGGCGCTCGCTTTGCTGGCGAGCTGCTTCAAGCGCGCCTGATAGTCGGGCGTCACCATGCCCGCCGAGATCACGACCTTGGCCGCGTCCTCGACGCTCATCTTGAGGAACGTCACGTCGCGGCGCGGCACGAAGCAGATGAAGCCGGTCGGCGGCACGATGCCGGTCGGCATGAAGACGGTCACGAGATCGCCCTCGCCCCCCGGCTTGACGGTTGCGATCTCGCCGCCCGTCTCGCCGGTGACGAACACGATCGACCACAGGCCCTTCGAGGGAAACTCGATCAAGCCGACTTTCTGGAACGCTTTCTGCGGGCCTGCGGCGGAGACGGCGGATTCGAAGATCTGTTTCAGCGCGCGATAGACGTTACGGACGATCGGCATGCGGTCGAGCACCATCTCGCCATAGGAGATGAGCGAGCGGCCCAGCAGGTTGGCGGCCAGCGCTCCGATCATCGTGAGCCCGACGAACCCGAACAGGATGCCCATGCCGGGAATGGCGAACGGCAGGTACGTCTCCGGCAGGTAGGGGGCCGGCACCAGGGGCTTGATGTGCTCGTCGGCGAACTCGATGACCCAGCGGATGATGTAGATCGTCGCCACGATCGGGCCGACGATGATGACGCCGGTCAGGAAGTAGTTCCGGAGGCGTGCGCCGAGCCGGAGCGGAGCGGCCTCGCTGTCGTGCGCGAGACGCTGCAGGCCGGCCGCGAGCTCATTGGCGTCGGCCCCAGCACGCGGCTCGGCCGGGCCCGACTTGCCAGCGCTCGTCTCGGACATTGGTTTCTTCATGGAGCCCGCTGCCCCGCTCGAACGAGCGTCGTAGTCCCAGCCGACCTATTTACCCGGACGCCAACGGGCAGCGGGGTTGCACATCACTGCGTGACGACCAGGCAGTCGTATCCCTTGGGCCTCAACGCGGCGCACAGCTTGCCGGGCGCGCCAGCATCCGCATAAGGACCGATTCGCACTCTGTAGAATGTGCCCATGCTGCCGATGACCGTCTCGTCGATCAGGGTCTCTTGGCCGGCGCCTACCAGCGCCGGGCCCTCCGAGGCGAGACGCTCTGCGACGCGGAGCGCCTCCTCGCGCGAGCGCACGGCCGCAACCTGCAGCCGGTACTTTCCGGACGCGGCCGCCGGCCGGTCGCCCGCTCCGGCGGGCACGGCGACGGTCTTGCCCCGGGCAGACTGAACCTCCGTCGCCTGCCCCCAGTCGAGCTCAACCGGCGCGCCGCCCCCGGCGGCTACGCTTTTTTGCCCGGCGGCGCTTTGACCTGCAGCGCCTTGACCCACTGCACCTTGCGCCATTCCGGCTGCCCCGCCCGTCGACGAGGTCAGCACGGGAGAGGAGGAGGTCTGCGTCGCCTGAGCGCCGGCATCCCCGCTGCCGCTGAACATGTTGCTGAAGAAGCCGACGATGGACGAGCCGGCCTGCTCGAGGGCGTTGGGTCCCTCTGGAGCCGCTGCGGCTCCCTCGTTCTGCACGGCATTGAGAGCCGGAGCCTCACCGGCAGCGACCGGGTTCGCTTGTTGCAGAGCGGCCTGTTGCTGCACGGTCTGCTCTGCGGGCTGGCCGATCTGCTCCTGAGCCTGCGGTTCGGCCTGCCCACTCTGCACTTCACCGGCGCCGGCCGACGCCTCTGCGGCGCCCTGCGCCTCGGCCGCCCACGAGCCCGAGCCGGTCGCGGATGTCATGACCGACGACGAGGACGAGGCGGTCGCCTTGGCACCCGCGCCATCGTTGCCGCCGAACAGGTTGCCGAAGAAACTGGTAATCGACGAGCCGGCCTCCTCGATGGCGTTGCCGCTCTGCACCTGGGAGACGACGGCGCCCGGTGCCGGTCCCTGCTGCACCGGTTGAGCGGTCTGCGCTGCCTGAGCGGGCTCCGCCTTCTGCGCGACGACGGGCGGAGCCGTGTCGCCGAGCCCCGCCTCGCGATAGGCCCCCTGGCGCTGATCAATGGCGAGAGCGCGATCGGCATCGGAAAGGCCGTTCTTGAGCCAGACGGCCGTCGTGAGATCGGAGATCGCCTGAGCGGGCTTGCCCTGTTTGCGATAGGCCGTGCCACGGTAATAGAGCGCCTTCGCCATCTGCTGGCTCGGCAGTCCGCCGGCCGAGAGGGCCGCCGACAGCGACTTCACGGCCTGATCCAGCTTGCCCTGCTCGAAGGCACGCGCTCCTGCATCGTAAGCCTTGAGGGTGGCGCTGTTGTCTTTCTTCTTCTTCTCGGCCTCGGCCTTGACCGCCGGCTTGGCGTCCGGGGCTACGTCTTGGGCCAGCGCGGCGCCTGCGCCGATAGCCGCCAGCGCGCTCGCCAGTGCCGCAAGCCTCATGACCGCTTTCGTGCTCATGCCGCTTCCTACGCCCATGATCTGTCTGCCACCTCGATGGCTGGTCCGGTCTCTCGCCTTCGACACGGAATCACCGAACCCTATGTCAAGCCCGATCCCGAGGCAAATCCGAGGCGGGAGCAGCCCACAGCTCCACGAGCCCTCTGGAAAACCCGGTCTCGCTCGCTGGTCGAGCTGCCCCGTGCTTCCCGGCCCCGCCTTGCATGGCCTATTCCACGGTCACGGACTTGGCAAGGTTGCGCGGTTGATCGACGTCTGTGCCCATGAACACGGCCGTATGATAGGCGATGAGCTGGACCGGAATGGCGTAGATCAGCGGATTCGTGAACGCGTGCGCGCTGGGCGTGCGGATGTGCGCGGCGAGCTTGCAGGCGGCCTTCTCCGGATCAGCATTGGAGATGAGGATGATCTGCCCGCCGCGGGCGGCGACCTCCTGCATGTTGGAGACGGTCTTGTCGAAGAGGTCGTCCTCGGGCGCCACGACGATGACCGGCACGTTCTCGTCGATGAGAGCGATGGGCCCGTGTTTCAGCTCTCCGGCCGCGTAGCCCTCGGCGTGAATATAGGAGATCTCCTTGAGCTTCAACGCCCCTTCGAGCGCAATCGGATAGTTGATGCCGCGCCCGAGGTAGAGCACGTCGCGCGCCTTGGAGAGATCCTGCGCCAGCTCCTCGTACTGGCTCTCGTTTCTGAGCATGGTCGAGATGAGACGCGGGACCTCGGTCAGTGCCTTGACGAGCTCGCTTTCCTTCTCGGCGCCGATCGAGCCCTTTCTGCGGCCAAGAGCGATGGCAAGACAGGCGAGTGCGGCGAGCTGGCAGGTGAACGCTTTGGTCGAGGCGACGCCGATCTCCGGCCCCGCAAGGGTGGGGAGCACCGCATCGCTTTCGCGGGCGATGGTCGAGGTGCGCACATTAACGATCGAGGCGATCCGCTGGCCCTGCGCCTTGCAGTAGCGCAGCGTCGCGAGCGTATCGGCGGTCTCGCCGGACTGGGAGACGAGCACGGCGAGCCCGTCCTCAGCAAGCGGTGCCTCGCGGTAGCGCAGCTCCGAGGCGATGTCGATCTCGACCGGGACACGCGCGATGCGCTCGATCCAGTATTTGCCGACCAGACCCGCGTAATAGGCCGTGCCGCAGGCCGAGATGGTGACGCGCCCGATCCTCGCAAGATCGATGCCGAGGTCGGGAAAATCGACGGCGCCCTTGGCCATGTCGATGTAGGCCGCGATCGTGTGCGAGATGACCTCCGGCTGCTCGTGGATCTCTTTCGCCATGAAATGGCGATGGTTGCCCTTGTCGACCAGGAACGAGCTGGCGGAGGACTTCACCTGCGCGCGCGAGACGCGCTTGCCGCTCCGGTCGAAAATATCCGCGCCCGACCGGTGCAGGACCGCCCAGTCGCCTTCCTCGAGATAGGCGATGCGGTCGGTGAAGGGGGCGAGCGCGATCGCATCCGATCCGAGATACATCTCGCCCTTGCCATATCCGAGCGCCAGCGGCGAGCCTTGGCGGGCGGCGATCATGAGATCGTCGTGACCGGCGAAAATGATGCCGAGCGCGAATGCGCCCTGAAGCTTGCCGAGCGCGGCACGCACCGCCTCGGCGGGGGCGAGCCCCCTGTCCATCTCATCGGTGACGAGATGCACCACCGCTTCCGTGTCGGTGTCGGATTCGAACTTGTGTCCCTTGGCGGTGAGCTCGGCCTTGAGCTCGCGGTAGTTCTCGATGATGCCATTGTGCACGACCGAGACCTTGGCGCTCATGTGGGGGTGCGCATTGCGCTCGGTCGGCTTGCCGTGCGTCGCCCAGCGCGTGTGGCCGATGCCCGTCTTGCCGTTGAGCGGCTCGCTCGCGAGGCGGCCCTCGAGATTGCGCAGCTTGCCCTCGGCCCGCCGGCGCTCGAGATGGCCGTTCTCGACCGTCGCGACACCGGCTGAATCATAGCCGCGGTACTCGAGCCGCCTCAGGGCGTCCACGAGGTCGCTCGCGACCGGCTTTGAGCCCAGAATGCCTACAATTCCGCACATGCTGTCTCGTCCTCGAACCTTTGGACGCGCCCGGCACTGCGTCCCTGCTGGCTTAATGTTGTCTATTCAATAATCATGCCGGACGCCGACCCGAGCCGCCGGTCTCGCGTCAGCGGGCCACTCGGTCAATTCACACCTTGTTTCTATTTGTCTCCGTGGGAGCCTCGTGCCTTGCGCTTCGTCATCATGGCACGAAACTTCTCGGCCCAGCCTTTACGCTCCTCCTGCGCGCTGCGCTCGAGGGCAAGGCTACCCGCCTCTACGTCCTTCGTGATGACGCTTCCCGAGCCGATGTAGGCCCCCTCCCCGATCTTGACCGGAGCCACGAGCGCCGAGTTCGAGCCGACGAACGCACCCGCGCCGATCTCGGTCTTGTGCTTGAAGAAGCCGTCGTAGTTGCAGAAGATGGTGCCGGCGCCGATGTTGGCCCCCGCCCCCACGCTGCCGTCGCCGAGATAGGAAAGGTGATTGGCCTTGGCGCCTGCGCCCATCGCGACGTTCTTCACCTCGACGAAATTCCCGACATGCACGTCGGGACCGAGCGTAGCGCCCGGGCGCAGCCGCGCAAACGGCCCGATGCGTGCTCCCCTGCCGATATGCGCCCCTTCGAAGTGGCAGTTGGCCTTGATCTCTGCCCCGTCCTCGACGGAGCAGCCCGGCCCGAAAAAGACATTGGGCTCGATCAGGACATCCCTGCCGATTTTGGTGTCATAGGAGAGCCAGACGGTGTCCGGCGCAATGAGCGTGACGCCCTCGGCCATCAGACGTGCCCGCGCCCGGTGCTGCCAGATCGCTTCCGCGGCCGCGAGTTGATCGCGCGCGTTGACCCCCAGCACCTCGCTCTCGGGGCAAACGACGACCGCCGCGCTCCCGCCTCGGCCGAGCGCGATCTCGATCGCGTCTGTGAGGTAGTACTCGCCTTTGGCGTTCGCATTGCCGATCGCGTCGAGCACTGAGAGGAGGCCGTCCATACGGAACGCCATCACGCCCGAGTTGCAGAGGCGAATCCGACGCTCGGCCGGCGTGGCATCCTTCTCCTCTCGGATCGCGAGGAGCGCACCCGCCGGATCGGTCACGAGCCGGCCGTACCCCGTCGGATCGGCGGCCTCGAAACCGAGCACGGCGACGTTGGCGCCCTCGTCCAGCGAGGCGAGCAACCGCGCGATCGTAGCGCTCTCGATGAGCGGCGTGTCCGCGTAGAGAACGAGCACATCGCCCGAATGACGGGAGAGCGCCTCGCGCGCGGCGAGCACGGCGTCGGCCGTTCCTGCCTGCCGCTCTTGCACGAGCACGTCGGCGCTGGGCGCGAGCTTTCTCGTCTCCTCGCGAACGCTCTCCATGCCCGGGCCGATGACGACAGCCAGGCGCCGGGCTCCGGCCTCGGCCGCGAGGCCCAGGACGTGTCCCAGCATCGAGCGACCGGCAATCCGGTGCAGGACTTTCGGCAGATCCGACTTCATGCGGGTGCCTTTGCCGGCGGCCAGCACGACGATGAGGAGAGGACGTTCGCTCATGGGCTCCTGACGGGAAGTGCGCCGGGGTGGCAGCCGGCGTGGAGGAGGGCGCCAACCTAGTACCCGGAATCATGTTCTCCTGGTACTGGGCGCCCTCTCTTGAACATGGAAATGGGGCGCAAGCGGTCCAGCGGCCTCCGCCACCTCAACGGAAAGGAGCTTCTGTCGCACGATTCGAGCGAGTCCCACCTCTGCCGGCCGTTCTCTTCAACCTCAAGTAGGTTCTCTGCCACACTCGCAAGCAATTTCGGGTTTCGTCCCCAGGTCCTCCACAATTCTCACCGCGGGGCAAGGTCCGGGACTTTGACCCGGCGGGGGGACTCAGACAGCTCTCTTCCAACGAACATGCTCACCCGAGGGACGGCGCGATGGCCTCCCTCCAGACCTGGAACGAGTCCCATGCTGGATCAAGCTCTGTCACCCGCTCCGCGCTCCCGCTTCGCCACGCCCTACGTGGTCGCGTGGGCCATTCTGGCCAGCCTGGCGCTGGGCTATCTCGGCGTGTTGACCCTGAGACCCGATCTCATTGCGCTCTATCTCCCAGGCTCTCCGCCGGCCGGCTCGCCGGACGCCAACGAGGTCCAGCGCGCGGCAACCGACGCACTCGCAGAGGTTCGTGCCTTGAAGAGCACCGTCGACCGGATGGACACCGATGTTGCAAAGCTCAAGGAGGACGTCGCGGCCCAGGCGAGCCTGTCCCAGGGCTGGGAGGCGCGCATCGCCTCGCTCGAAGCGCGTCCCGAGCCCCAGGTGGCGGCGGCGCCTGCTGCGCGTCAGCCTGAGAAGGGGATGAAGGCCATCTCCGCCAAAGCGGGGGCGCAGGCCAAGCAGGCTGGCGGTGGAGAGGCGCTCGCTGTGGCGCCCGCAGCGGCGGCAGCAGCAGCGGTTGCGCCTGTGGTCGTCGCTCCCGGCGGAGCCGCAAAGACGTCCGTCCAGCAACAACAGGGGCAGGCCTCGTCCAAGTCGACGGGCAAGCAGACGGAGATGAAGGTCATCAATGCGCCGCTCAACGCTGAGGCGGGCGCAGAGGCCGGCCAAACCGGAGCGGACGGCTCGGCCGCTCAAAGCCTCGAGACCGGCAGCGTGGGCTCGGGCGCCGGCGCCGAGGCCGGTGGTGTCGTGTTCGGGCCCGGCACGGTTTCCGCCGCAGCGAAACCCGTCGGTATCGTGATCGGCAATGGCCCGACCGTCGATTCGCTGCGCCTGACGTGGAGTCTGCTCTCGGAGCGTCATGCGCCGAACCTCGGCGCCCTTCAGCCGCGCTATACGGCCGGGGTCGACGCCAATGGTCTCACCTACGATCTCGTAGCGGGCCCCGTGAAGTCGGAGGCCGAGGCCAAGAAGCTGTGCAAGGATCTGGCGGCCAAAGCCATCATCTGCCGCGTCGGCGAGTATGCCGGCGAGGCGCTCTGATCCTTGAGCTCTAGTACCCGGAATCATAATTCCCGGGTACTAGTCATGATCGAGGGCCGCGGGGGTCGTCTCGGAGGCGCCCCGCCGCTCGGTCACGCCGAGCGCTTGCCGCAGGTGCTGACACCGAGGATCGAGTAAGCCGGGCAATTGCCGACCAGCGCTGTCAGAGCAAACACCGCGCCGACGATGCCAGCGATCCATCCCCACGCCGGCACCTCGCCGAGGGCCGGAAGGTAGCCGAGGGCCCAGGCGAGGAGCCCGGCGCCGACAACAAGACGCACGATGCGATCGATGGTTCCCATATTGATGGTCATGTCGTCCTCCCTGGAGGCCGGGCCAGTCGGGCAGCGGCCACGCTCATGAAGTGGTGTTGTGCCACCGGGCTCCCGTCCCGGGTTTGACAGGGGTCAAACCCGCCTTCGAGCCATCCCCCGCCGCCGCGTCAGAGGTCGTCGGTGTTGAAAGTATCGCACAGCTGCATCTCGCCTGACTGGAAGCCGGTCTTGAACCAGCGCACCCGCTGCTTCGCCGAGCCGTGCGTGAAGGCATCCGGCACGACGTGACCCTGTGTCCGCCTCTGGATCATGTCGTCGCCGATCTGGCTCGCGGCATTGAGGCCTTCCTCGATATCGCCCTCCTCGAGACGGTTCTTGAGCTGGTGATTGAGGTTGGCCCACACACCGGAGAGACAATCGGCCTGCAGCTCCATGCGGACCTGGAGCGCGTTGGCCTCGACGTCGGACATGCGCTGCTTCATCTCCTGCACCTTCTCGGCAATGCCGAGCAGCGTCTGCACATGGTGGCCCACCTCGTGGGCGATGACGTAGGCCTGGGCGAAGTCGCCCGGCGCATTGAAGCGGCGCTTCAACTCGTCATAGAACGCGAGGTCGATATAGACCTTCTGATCGAGCGGACAATAGAACGGTCCCATCTGCGAGACGCCGGTTCCGCAGGCGGTGCGCGTGGCGCCGGAGAACATCACCAACTCCGGCTCCTGATAGGTCCGGTTGAACCTCTTGAACTCGCGGCCCCACACGTCCTCCGTGTCGGCCAGCACCTTCTTGACGAAAGACGCCATCGCGTTCTCCGCGCCCGGGCGCTCGGCTGGCCGCCGTCCCTGTGCCGCCTCCTCGCCCGCGCTCTGCCGATCGCGTGTGCCACCGTCCAACAGCACTTCGAGCGGATTGATGCCGAACAAGAGCATGATGGCGCCGAGAATGAGCAGCGTCGTCAGGCTGAAGCCGCCCTTGCCGCCGATCGGGATCTGAATCCCGCCGCCGCGCCCGCCAGGAAAGCCGAAGCCGCCCCGCTCTCCGCGCCGATCCTCGACATTCGTGCTCTCACGATCCTGCTCGTCGTATCGCATGGGTCCCTGTCCTGCCCTCGAAGCCGTCCCCAATCCTTCATCACCCGCGGAAGCCCCGGATCACCGGCACCTCGCCTCTCTCTTGGCCATAGTGCATGGCCGATGAACCGAAACAAGGACTTGGGCTGCTGAACGCCGTCCCCCACGAGCACAGTGCCACGCCCGCCGAGAGGGCGCTCTTGGCAAGCTCCCCTTCAAGATGATAATCGGCTCCGACCCCCAAGCTCGAGCCCCGCGGCACGCCGAGCCCGCCTAAGTTAGCCACAGCCGTTCCTGGAGTTGCCGATCCATGCTGACGCGACCGTTCGCCCCGTTTCGCATCCGTCCGGTGCGCCGCATCAGGGTCCAGAAGACGCTGGATCAGGGTGTCATTGCGAGACTTCTAGAGGAAAGCGCGGCAACGCTCACCTCTCTCCCCCGGGAAGCGCGCCTCATCAAGCCCTCGCTCGACCGCCTGCGCGTTCTGAAGCGGAGCGCAGAGAAGTAGGTTCCCTCTCGCGGAGCCCTGCGCGGGGCGAGCGTTAATGTTTCGTAAACACTTGGCGGGGATGATCGGGCGTTAACGATTTGCCAATTTGCCCGCCCTTTCCGCCATGGACGACGCCTTAGCTCCCGCGACGCTGACCTCGAGCCTCAACGAGGTCTCGAACGATACCGGCCGCGTGGCCTTCTGCGGGCCCTATGTGCTGTCCGCCATCACAGGCTATCCGATCAGCAAGGTCGAGGCTGCGATCAACGCCTACCGCGCGCTGCCGCCGGACTTGAAATTCCGAGTGAAGGGCACCTACGCGGACGAGGTCGAGGCGGCGCTCGCCGTCTATGGCTTCTCGATGACGTTGAAAGAGAGCTTCATGCCCCTCGAGCGCAAGAAGCGCCCTTCCGTCTGGAGCTGGATGCAGAAGCCCAGGAGCGCCTTCGCCCACTACATCCTCGCCATCCATAAGGGCAAGGACGGCCACTGGATCCTGATCAAGGGCGTCAAGATGTGCGACACCTACACGGAGGGCAAATGGACCTTCGTGTGCGACGGCCCGCACCGGGGCTGCCGGATCATGGAGGTGTTCGAGGTGCGCCGCGCGCTCGAAGTGTGAGGCGGCCCGCTTGTATTCGCCCGGACGCGAAATTAGCATCACACCATGAGAAAGAGACACGCAGACAACGGTCGGCGACGTGCGCTCCCTGAAACGGCGTCAGAGGCGCTTCTCGGCTTGTATCGCCGTGCTTTTGCGGAATACCGTGCCCAGGCCCTGTGGAACATCCGCGAGCTGGAGGCTCCGACCATCGAAGAGGCGCTCGCCATCACACGCCAGCTGCGCACAGAGGGCGACATGGGCGCCCGCCGCCTCGCAGAAGCAATCGAGAAGGCCGCCCGTGCCGATCACTAAGTTTCAGTCTGAGGTCCTGCGGCTCATTGCGGTAATGCGTGACCCTGAAAGTTTCATTGCCGGCGGCGTCCCGATCAACCGAGGAGGACCGCGCTACTCCTCGGACATCGACATCTTTCACGACCGGCAAGAGCGCGTGGCCGATGCGGCGCTGGCCGATGCCAAGATTCTTGCCGACGCAGGACTCGAAGTGCACTGGCTTCGTCAACAGCCTGCGGTCTACAGCGCCAAGATCATAAGAGGTCACGATGAAACCAAGCTCGAATGGATGGCCGACAGCGACTACCGCTTCTTCCCTGCGGTAAGAGACGAGCAGTTCGGCTACGTGCTGCATATTGTCGACCTGGCCATCAACAAGGCGATGGCTGCGGCCTCACGTCGTGAGCCGCGCGATATCGTCGACCTGGTAACGCTGCACGAACGTGTTCTGCCGCTCGGTGCCATTGTGTGGGCTGCCGTAATCATCGCTCCCGGTTACACTCCCGAGGGACTGATTGCGGAGATACGCCGGAACTCCCATTATCCGGTCGAAGAGTTCCGGCAAATCGCAGCCGATGTTCCAGTCGATGCGGACGACTTGGCGCGCCGGCTGCGTAGTGCCCTGGACGAGGCGGAGAGATTCGTTGCCGCCATGCCCACCGACAAGGTGGGTCGGCTGTTCCTTTGCGAAGGGCGGGTCGTTCAGCCGGATCCCGCCTCATTGGAAACCTGTATCACCCACGAGCCAAAGCGGCGTGGCCACTGGCCGACGTCGCCCGAGATCTCAGCCGCCATGCTGGAGCACTTGAGAAGGATGTAGTCGACCCCCGGGTGGGGTGGCAGCTCTCAATCCTTCGCCCGCTCCACGTAGCTGCCGTCGGCGGTCATGATGACGACGCGAGTGCCGGCGCCGATGTGGGGCGGCACCATGATGCGGGCGCCGTTCGAGAGCCTGGCGGGCTTGTAGGACGAGGAAGCCGTCTGCCCCTTCACCACCGGGTCCGCCTCCACGATCTCGAGCGTCACGCGCTGCGGGAGCTCGACGGCGATCGGCACGCCCTCGTGCAGCGACACCGAGCAGGTCATGCCCTCCTGCAGCCACTGCGCGCTCTCCCCGATGATGTCCTTCGGGATCGAGATCTGGTCGAACGTCTCGGGCTGCATGAAGTTGAAGCCCAGATCGTCCTCGTAAAGGTAATTGTAATCCTTCTCCTCGAGGTAGGCGCGCTCGACCTGGTCGGTGGTGCGGTAGCGCTCGACGACCTTCACCCCGTCGGCGATGCGGCGCATCTCGAGGTGGGTGACGGGCGTGCCCTTGCCGGGGTGGATGTTCTCGGCGTGCATGACGACGGCGAGCTTGCCGTCGAGATCGAGGACGTTGCCCTTGCGGACCGAGCTGGCTATGACCTTGGCCACGTTGCGTCTCCAAAGAAAAAATTGACCGGAAGCGCGAGCTTCGCGCCGTCTTTCAGCCGGCCGGTCGGGATTGCTTGGGCGCCCTCTTACCCTATTCGCGGTCAAAAGGCCAAGTGCGGCGTAGTGGGTTATGGATCGTAGGGCGGATTAGGCGCCCTTCGCGCCGTAATCCGCCACCCTTTCCTGAGCCGATGCGGCGACATCATTCGGCTGATGAGCCAGGCTACAAGTCGTGCCGGATTCGATCTGCCGGGAAGACCACCCGTTGACCATGTGACTGAGGATCCCAAGACATTGCGTAGCACAAACCAAGATGTTGCGACGAAGCTTGCCGCGCCCTATCGGCATCCATCGACAGCAGTGGTCGTGCTGCTCATGAAGGATGAGAATGAGCACGTAGGGCGGATTAGCGGAGCGTAATCCGCCACTCTTCGCTGGAAAAAGACTCGAAAGGCGGATTACGGCGCGAACAGCGCCTAATCCGCCCTACGGTCATTCGCTTCTCCCCATATTCCTTTGGCGTCGGCGAGCGTCCAATCCGGCTCCTGCCGGCCGAGGCGCACGTCGCGATGGAACGTCGAGTGGGGCCAATCGCGCACTCGCTCCACCAAGCCGTGCTTGACAGGATTGAGGTAGCAATAGGCGACGTGCGCCGCGAAATCCCGGTCGTCCCGGATGCAATGCTCCCAGAAGCGCCGCTGCCAGATGGCCCGCTCGTGGCGCTTCTCGCGCGCCGGCGATCGCCACTCCGTCAGCGGCTGGACCTTGGAGAACGCGGACCTGATGAGGCGCCACCGCGTCGAATAGTCGGCATCCCCCTCGGGCAGCGTCCAGACGCAATGCAGGTGATCGGGCAGGATGACCATGGCTTCGATGCGAAACGGACGGCGGCACTTGACGCGATGCACGGCTCGGCGAGGCTCGCCGATCTGATCGACCAGCAGGCTGCTCTTGCGGTCGAGAAGATTGACCGTAAAGAACCATGTGGCACCGGGCTGGCGCAGGCGGCGGTAATCGGGCATTGGATGGCTCAAACGTAGGGCGGGTTAGCGAAGCGTAACCCGCCACTTTTTGTGCCGACAAATCAAGAGGCGGATTACGGCGCGAAGAGCGCCTAATCCGCCCTACGGAGTTTCCATGCCCTCTCCCTTCTGGTCCCCCGACCGACACGCCGACCGCCGCCCCGCTCTCCTGGCACGCGGGCGCATCAAGGCGGCGATCCGGGCCTGGTTCGAGGAGCAAGGCTTCGTCGAGGTCGAGACCGCGTGCCTCCAGGCCTCGCCCGGCAACGAGACGCATCTCCACGCCTTCCGCACCGAGCGGATCGGCACCGACCTCTCCCGCACGCCGCTCTATCTTCACACCAGCCCCGAGTTCGCGATGAAGAAGCTCCTGGCAGCGGGCGAGGAGCGCATCTTCACGTTCGCGCCCTGTTTCAGGAATCGCGAGCGAGGCGCGCTGCACGCGCCCGAGTTCACGATGCTCGAATGGTATCGCGCGGGTGTCCCGTATGAAGAGGTGATGGACGACGCCGTCGTGCTACTTGCGCTCGCCTGCAATGTGACCGGCCAGCGCCTCGTCTCCTGGCGCGGCGCCACATGCCATCCGGCCGGCGAAGCGGAGCGCGTCACCGTTGCCGAAGCCTTCGCACGCTGCGCCGGCATCGATCTCTTGAGCACGATCGTCGCCGAAGCCCTGCTCGGATCCCCCTCCCCCTCGCGGGGAGGGGTCAGGGGTGGGGGGAGCCCGCACGACAGCGGCGATGAAATGCTCACCCCACCCCCTCCCCCTCCCCGCGAGGGGGAGGGGGGCAAGGCCGCGGTCGTGCCCGACCGCGATCGGCTTGCGCATTTCGCGGAAGGAGCCGGCATCACGGCGCGACCCGGCGACAGCTGGGCCGACATCTACTTTCGCGTGCTGGCAGCCCTCATCGAGCCCAAGCTCGGCCTCGGCCGGCCGTCGCTTCTCATGGAATACCCCGCGACCGAGGCGGCGCTCGCTCGCCCGAAACCCGAGGACGCCCGCGTCGCCGAGCGGTTCGAGCTCTATTGCTGCGGCGTGGAGCTGGCCAATGGCTACGGCGAGCTGACCGACCCCATGTCGCAGCGCTTGAACCTCGAGGCGCAGATGACCGCCCGTGAGGCCATCTATGGCGAGCGCTATCCGATCGACGAGGACTTCATCGCCGCGCTGGCCCATATGCCGCCCGCCTCAGGATGCGCGCTCGGCTTCGACCGCCTCGTGATGCTGGCGACCGGCGCCACGCATATCGATCAGGTGCTCTGGACACCGCCGGCCGATACGTCCAAATAGCTGGCTTCTGCGGAGAGATCGCTCGCAGGAGGAGCACAATGCCCGATGTCCATTCCGGCGGCTGCCAATGCGGCGCCATCCGCTACCGGATCACCGGCGCCCTGGGCCGCGCCGCCATCTGCCACTGCCGCATGTGCCAGAAGGCGTTCGGCTCCTGGGGCGCGCCGCTCGTCTCGGTCAAGGCCGGCCGGGTGAGATGGACGCGCGGCCAGCCGTCCACGTTTCGCTCCTCCGCCATCGTCGCGCGCGGCTTCTGCAGGAATTGCGGCACGCCGCTCTATATGCGCGAGGACGGCCACCCGGATTTCGATCTCGCCATCGGCACCCTCGACGAGCCGAATGCCTACCCCCCGACCGAGCAGACCGGTGTCGAAAGCAAGGTGGCGTGGTTCGACACGATGCCGGCGCTCACCGCCCATCGCACGGACGACGAGCGCACGCCCGACGACTTGAAGCGGCTCGCGAGCTTCCAGCACCCCGATCACGACACCGACACCTGGCCGCTCCGATGACCCGCCTGCGCCACACGCTGAAGTCGATCGGTGACCTCGCCGAAGCGGGCCTCGTGACGGCCGCCGATGCGGCCCGTCTCGAGCGCGTCGGCGCGCGCTATGCCGTGGCCATCACACCGGCCATGGCCGCGCTCATCGACCGCTCCGATCCTGCCGACCCTATCGCGCGCCAGTTCGTGCCCGACCTGCGCGAGCTCGAGCACCACCCTGCCGAGCGTTCCGATCCGATCGGCGACCTGGCGAAGAGCCCGGTCAAGGGGCTCGTTCACCGCTACGGCGACCGCGTGCTGTTGAAGATCGCCGGCGTGTGCCCGGTCTATTGCCGCTTCTGCTTCCGCCGCGAGATGGTGGGGCCCGAGGCCGGCGAAAGCCTCAGTTCCGAGGAGATCGAGGCGGCCCTCGCCTATATTCGCGCGCAACCCGCGATCTGGGAGGTGATCCTGACCGGAGGCGATCCCTTCGTGCTTTCGGCGCGCCGCATCGCATTCCTCACCGCGGCGCTGTCGTCCATTCCCCACCTCAAGGTGCTGCGCTGGCATACGCGGGTGCCGGTGGTGGCGCCCGAGCGCGTCACGGACGATCTCGTGACCGCGCTCAGAGCGGGCTCCAAGACCGTCTACGTCGCGCTCCACACCAACCACCCGCGCGAATTGACAGGTGCCGCGCGTGCTGCACTCTCCCGTCTCGCCGAGGCGGGCATCCCGCTTTTGAGCCAGACCGTGCTGCTCAAAGGCATCAACGACGACGCGGATACGCTCGAGGCCTTGATGCGCGCCCTCGTCGAATCCCGCGTCACGCCCTACTATCTGCACCACGGCGATCTCGCGCCCGGCACCGGCCACTTCCGCACCACGATCGCCGCGGGTCGCCAGCTCATGGAGGAGCTTCGCCGCCGTCTCTCGGGCCTCGCGCTGCCCACCTATGTGCTCGACATCCCGGGCGCCTTCGGCAAAGTCCCGGTCCTCTCTCACACGGAGCCGCTCGGAGATGGCGCCTGGCTCGTCACCGGCCCGGACGGCGAGACCCATCGCTACGACGACTGCTGCTCGCCCGCCGACGGCATCTGAACGCGGATGTCTTGCGGGCTTACCCGCTGCACGGCTCCGTTTCGGACATGATCCAGTCGAGGAAGGGGCGCGAGCCGCTCTCGGTGGGGAGGACGAGGAGCGCCGGTACCTCATAGGGGTGCAGCGCGCGGACGCGCTCGATTACCTTCTCGGCAAGGCTCGCGCGCGTCTTGATGATCATCACGACCTCCTGGTCCCGGTTGATCGCGCCCTGCCACCGGTAGAGCGAGACCATGCCGGGAAGAATGTTGACGCAGGCCGCGAGCCGCTCGGATACGATGAGGCGGCCCGCATCCTCCGCCCCCTTCGAGGTCGGAAAGGTCGAATAGACGAGAACGGGCTTGTCGTTTTGCTGCAAGTGCGCGACCCTCCGTGTTGCCCGATATGCTGAGCTCCCCCGGGCGAGCACCGGGTGGGGCAATGGTTCTCGCCCGGTTTGCCGCCTCCGCCAAGTCCCTCCCCGACGATCAATCGCACCCGATGAGCACGCCCAAGAGGAAATTCGACAAGATCGCCTTCGTCGCCAGCGACACCGGAGAGGCGCGCGAGGCGCTGCAACGCCTCGCCGGGCGCTACGGCAACGTGCCGGCCCAGGAGGCGCAGGCGATCGTCGCTTTGGGCGGCGACGGCCTCATGCTGCAGACGCTGCACCGCTTCCTGAACGACCGCATTCCCATCTACGGCATGAACCGTGGCTCGGTCGGCTTCCTCATGAACGAATACCACGAGGACGACCTCGTGGAGCGCCTGGCGCGCGCCGAGGTGAGCACGGTCCATCCCCTGTCGATGGTCGTCTACGACGCCTTCGGTAAGGCGAGGAAGGCGCTCGCCATCAACGAGGTCTCTCTGTTCCGCGAGACCTATCAGGCCGCCAAGCTCGAGATCTCGGTCGATGGCAAGGTGCGCATGGAAGAGCTCATCTGCGACGGCGTGCTGGTGGCGACGCCGGCGGGCTCGACCGCCTACAATCTCTCGGCCTACGGGCCCATCCTGCCGATCGACGCACCACTCCTCGCGTTGACGCCCATCAGCCCGTTCCGCCCCCGGCGCTGGCGTGGCGCGCTCCTCTCGCACCGCGCGCACATCACCATCACGGTGCTCGAGCCTGCGAAGCGCCCGGTCTCGGCGGTCGCCGATCACACCGAGATGCGCAAGGTCGAGCGCGTCGAGATCGACGAGGCGAGCACCATCGATCTCTTCATGATGTTCGACCCCGGCCACAGCCTGGACGAGCGGATCCTGTCAGAGCAATTCAGATATTGAATGAGGTGGGCAATTCGAAGCGGACCGGCCTGCAACTCACCAGGACATGCCCGTCACCAGACGTGGCCGCCGCGAGGCGGATTGCCATCACTGACCGTACGCAAGGCTCAGTTGCTGCGCGCGATGTCGGCGGCGGACGCAAAGTCCTTCATCACCTTGGGCAACACGCTCTTCGAGGCCGGACAGTCGTCCGACTTCAGGCGATCGTAGAGGGCGATGAGATCGCCGCGGAAATTCTGCGCCTGAGCGCGGCGCGCCACGCCCGTCGCCACCGCGCCGCTGCTCCAGCGCGCGCGGCACATGATCTTGCCGAGATAGTCGGTGAGCTTGCTCTTGTAGCCAATTGGATCGGCGGCGGGCGTTCCGGGTCCCGTCATGCCCTGCCAGCGCGCATGATCGGACGTGCCGCTCCAGGACGCGCTCTGAGTCGGATCCATGAGCGGCGCCAAGGCCTCCGAGACCTGCTGATAGACCCGCTTGCTCTCGATGGTGGCAAGGGCGCGCTTCATAGCCCCGATCACGTTCTCGCCCGGAACGCGCAGAGCGATCTCGCTCGCATCGGTTGCTCCCGACGTGTCCTGCTCCGGCGGCTTCGTCAGCCACAGGCCCGCGCCGCGGAAATCCGCGCCCGGCACCTTGGCTCCCGTCATGTCCGCCCCTTCGAGATAGGCCTGATAGAGCGAGGCCGCGTCGAGGTCGGCATCCCGCAGCACAGCCGCCTGCAGATGCGCGTAATTGAAAATCGCCCCCTGCAGGCTCGCCGAGGAGAAGTCCGCGAACTGGAGCTGGGCGCCCGTCAGGTCCGCGCCCTGGAGCGAGGCGATCAGAAACTGTGCGCCTTGTGCCGTGATGCCGCCCGTCAAATCGGCCTTGTCGAGATCAGCGCTCGAGAAATCAGCCCCGGTCAGAAGCGAGTATGCGAGCGAGACGGAATCGAGCGAGGCTTCCTCGAGCTTGGAGCTCCTCAAGTCGATGCCCGTCATGTGCGCGCCGTCGAGGCGGGCTCGCGTGAAGTTGGCGCGCCGCGCGCTCGTGCAGCGCGAGGCGGCCCGATCCTCGGTCAAGAGGAGACCCGTGATGTCCGCGCAGTGCAGCCAGGCCCCGCGCAGGTCCGTGCCGACGAGGCTCGCGCCCTGCAGGTCCGCACCCGTGAGATCGGCCTGATGCAGATCCGTCCGGTCGAGCCTGGCGTAGCGCAGATCGCGTCCGCGCAGCGAAACGCTGGGCTCGCCCGGAGTCTGATCCTTGTCGACGACGAGATCGGTATCGGTGACGACGATGTTGCGCAGAAACAGTCCGAACAGGCTGCCATCTGCGCTCGCACCGATGAACGGCATCGCGAATCCGCCGGCCTGACCCTGGGTTGCGGCACCGGCCGCCGGAGCGAGCCGCTGAGAGCCCCCGGTCAGCCGGTCCATGAGCTCGCCCGGAACGGTCGCCACAAAGAACGAGAACAGCCCCACCAGCGCCAGCACGATCGCGGTTGCGACAAAGCTGATGGGGTGGGACGCGGTGGTGCGCAGAAAGGCCCTCATGAACGAGGTCTCGGCCCGCATCAGGAAGACGCCGATCGAGATCAGCATGACGATGTCGACGAGGAGCGCGAGCCGGTGCGTCCAGGTGATGCCGACGTCATGGTAAGGAAGGAACACGACTTGTATATAGAGCAAGAGCACGACGGGCAGCACAACCAGAGTCAGCCAGCTCATGCCATGCAGGAACGTGCTCATCACGGCGCTGCGCTGCGGGCCGGCGATCGCCTGCACGAAGAAGAAGTTGTTGAGCTCGAGGCGGAGCGGATGGGAGCGCACGGCCGACGGCTCGAGCAGGCGCACGGCATGGTCGAACTCGAGCGTCTCCTTGGCGAGGAGCACGAGCTGCGACACGAGCCCCAGGTGAAACAGCACGAGGATCACGGGCGCGAAGCGGAAGAACTGTGCGAGCTGGATCTTGACCTGCAGGATCGGCAGCTCGACCGGCGTCTCGAGCAGGAGGTCGGCGTGCGTCACGCCCGCAACTGCGATCATGAGGTAGGTCATGATGGCGAGAAAGATCAGCCAGCCCGTGTGCGCGGTATCGGACGAGCTGTTCACAGCCTCGAGCAGGCTGTAGGGATTGACCGGAGTTTCAATATCCGGCGGACTGCGCAGAACATCCGACATAAATACTGGCCCCCCGAGGGCTTCCCATTGCAGCCACGATCCGGCCCGGCACATGGAAGGGCCAAACCATAGCGGAGAAAGTGTGGCACGAAAACCGAGATGCCTCGCAAGATTAAGGCGGTCAGTCGTCTCTCCAGCCGGGAAGGCACGGGACGGCAGCGGGGCCCGGCAAACCGATGGATTGTCACGAAATTACAACATCATCCGGGAACATTGAGCGCCCGGCGGTCCCAAGGGGAAGCACGGCCATCCCTCCCCTTGACCCGGCGTCCGCCACGCCCCATGCCACAACCCCACAGCGCGCGCGTGCGTATGCGCCGCTGTACCTCAGAGACCTGATCGAGACGACCCCATCCCCGTGTACAATTGCAGAAACTGCCCCGGCTACTGTTGCTCCTATCCGGTTATCGCCTTGACCAAGCGCGACGTCGAGCGGCTTGCCAAACATCACAACATTTCCTTCGACGCCGCGCAGAAGGCCTTCACACGGGAAGCGCATGGCCACAAGTTCGTCATGCGCCGGAAGAAGGACCAGCCCTTCGGACGCATCTGCCGCTTCTTCGACACCAGGAAGCGCTGCTGCACGATCTACAAGGCCCGTCCTTCGACCTGTCGGAAATTCCCGGGCGAAGGGCGCTGCGGCTACTACGATTTCCTCATGTTCGAGCGGAGGGTTCAAGATGATCCCGAGTGGGTGGCGGTGACGAACCATAAGGATTGAATGCCGTCTACTTGAGATCGGGGGGCCATCTTGCCGCTTCCCGGCGCCCTTGCGATGGGGCAGACTGCCTCTGCCTCTCGAGGGGGAACCCATGATCACGCTCTACGGTTCTGGCCGCCGCTTCGGATTGCCCGACGCGAGCCCGTTCGTGTCGAAGGCCGAAATCCTTCTCAAAATGTCAGGGGCGCCCTATGCGCTCGGCGAAGCGAGCTTCTCCAAGGCGCCGAAAGGCAAGATTCCCTATATCGCCGATGACGATCGGCTGTTGGGAGACTCGACCTTCATCCGCTTCTATCTCGAAAAAAAATTCGGCATCGACTTCGATGGCCATCTCGCGCCTGCGGATCGTGCCACCGCTTGGGCCTACGAGAAGATGTGCGAGGATCATCTCTACTGGGCCATCGTTCAGTCGCGCTGGCTCATTCCGAGAAACTTCGAGAAAGGTCCGCGCCGCTTTTTCGACAAGGTGCCGTTCCTGGTCCGGCCGTTTGTGCTTGGCATGGTCAAGCGCCAGGTCCGCAAGAGTCTCTATGGTCAGGGGCTCGGACGTCACAGCCAAGCCGAGATCGAGGCGCTCGCGGCGCGCGACCTCGACGCCGTCTCCGCGTTCCTCGCCTCGAAGCCGTGGCTCATGGGTGAGGCTCCGTGCGGGGCTGACGCTGCCGTCTGGTCGATGATCTCGGGCGCTCTTTGCCCCCACTTCGACACGCCGATCCGCACCGAGGCGGAAAAGCATCCCAATCTGGTCGCCTACCGCGATCGTGGCATGAGGCGCTGGTTCCCGGAGCTCATCTGAGAACGTTGCACGCGCGTTGCAAAACCTTCAGAGGACGTTGTGCGTGCCGTCGCAGAAGGGCTCGTCGTCCGTCGACTTGCAGCCGCAGATGTTGAAGGTGCCCGTCGATGGAGCAACGAAGCGCATCGGCTCGAAGCTCGTTCCCTTGTGCGAGCCGTCGCAGAACGGCTGTTTCTTCGACCGGCCGCAACGGCAGTAGAAGTAGGCCTTGCCCTCCTCGAGGTCCACCTGATAGGGGCCCTTCTGTGCGATCACTGCGTCGTCGGCCATGAGCTGGTTCTCCGTTGTAGTGGCGGCGCCGCGCGCTCCTCGCCTAGGCCGCACCGTGAGCAGAGCCCAGCCCTAGCCGCTCAACGCCCGTTCGGCAAGCCCCGAGGCCCAAGCCCGTCTGACCCTGATCAAGCGACACTCAAGCTTGGCTCAGAAGTGCGTGTCAAGCCACGCTCACCGGGGCGCGCTCGATCGTCCTCTCGCCCGCGTCGTCGATCCAGGTGAACTCGAGCGTGCCCGGGCCGGGAACTTTGAAATAGAAGCCGATGAAGGGATTGGCGGCGATTCCCGAGCCCCAGTCGGCGCTGAGCACGGGCGCTCCCTCGAAGGTCACCGTGAAGGTGTGGATGATGTTGCGCGGAATCGGCCGTCCGTCGGCATCCTTGCGGTTGCCCGTCTCCATGACGTGCTGAACGAGCGCCTTGATCTCGATGATCTCACCTGCCGAAGCCCGCTCGGGCATCTTGATGCGCGGCTTTGCGCTCATGGCTTCTTCCTCAGTTTCCGCATCCTCCGATCGTCACCTCGATACGCCGGGTGGCGATCAGGAAGGCTCCGTTGCTCTCTTCCGCGAGTGCAATCACGTCCTGCGTTCGCGCCAGCCGCATTCTTCCCTTGACGGCCGCCTTTCCGGAAAGCGGCGTGAAGTGGAACCGGGCGACGCCCGGCTGCGGGTTTGCCGTCGACAGGAGGTAGAGGCTCTTGACGTAGTCACCGTCCGTCATCGGGCTCTCGACGGCGATCTCGAAGGGAACGTTGTTGCCGTTCTCGGCGATCTCGTCGAGCGTCAGAGCGACCTTTCCCTCGACGGGCTCGGCTTCGCCGATGATGTTGCGATAGAGGTTCCAGAATGCGATGGACCTGCGATCGTCATCTGCGCTGAGAACGGCTCCAGCAGTGGACGTCAAGAGGCCCAGCACGGCCGCACCTTCGAGAGCGCCCACAAGGACGTCCCGCCGGCTCGCGATGCGGAATTGCCTCACCTGCCGCACGGGCCCTTGCCTCCCGGTTTCGCCGCTTCTCCCCCGCTCGCTCGACTGCTACCATGAGTGCAAAACGCGGGGCAAATGAAGACCTCGTAAGGCCAATCCTCGACGGGCAGTTGGAGCCCTTGCACCACGCCGTCAAGCATCGAGAAATCGGGGTGAGCATGTGTTCGGCGCTCCGCTCTGTCGGTCCCTTCGGCCTTCCGCCCGGCGCGGCTCCGGCCGGTTCAGCCCCGGGCGCCGCCCTTGCGGCGCTATCCAGAGCTCGCATCGATCGCCGCCGGTTTGCCCAGGGGCTCGGTGCCGCCGCAGCGGTCTTCGCGCCCGCGCCCTTTGCGATCGCGAGCGGCAATGCCCGGGTGGTGATCATCGGAGGTGGACCGGCAGGAGCGACGGTTGCGGGGGAGGTCAAGAAGGCGGCACCCAAGCTGTCGGTCACGCTGGTCGAGCCGCTGATCGAGTACACGAGCTGCTTCTTCTCCAATCACTACATCGGCGGCCTTCGCACGCTGACGAGCCTCACGCACCGCTACTCGGGGTTCAACGCTCTCGGCGTGGAGTTCGTCCACAAGGCGGCCAGCGCCATCGATCTCGAGAAGCGCCTCGTGCTGCTTGCGACCGGTCAGAAGCTCGAGTTCGACCGGCTGGTCGTTGCGCCCGGCATCGATTTCAAATTCGGGGCCATCGAGCGCTATGACGAGAAGGCGGCGGAGATCATGCCGCACGCCTGGAAGAGCGGTCAGCAGACCAGGCTCCTGCGCCGCAAGCTCGAGGCGATGCGAGACGGCGGCGTCGTGGTGATTGCGCCTCCGAAGCTCCCCTATCGCTGCCCGCCGGGACCCTACGAGCGGGTATGCGTGATTGCGAACTATCTCAAGACGGCCAAGCCCAGGTCGAAGATCGTCGTGCTCGACGCCAAGATGACCTACTCGAAGCAGCCCGCGTTCGAGGAGGCCTATAAGAAGTATTACGACGGCATGATCGAGGTGCACCTCACGAACGACATCGACGATCAGTCCGTCTCACGCGTCGATCTCAGGACCGGCGAGATCGAGACCAGGGCCGGGCTCAACATCAAGGCGGACGTCGCCAACATCATTCCCCAGCAGACGGCCGGGCGCATCGCTCTTGCGGCCGGACTCGCCGACGGCGACTGGTGCCCCGTCGACCCTGAAACCTTCATGTCGGCCAAGGCGAAGGGCGTCTACGTCGTCGGCGATGCGGCGATCGCGGCCGACATGCCGAAGTCCGCCTTCGCGGCCAGCAGTCAGGCGCGCGTGGTCGCCGCCGACATCGTTGCCGACCTCATGTTCACCGACCGCGCTCCCGCCCGCTATCACAACACGTGCTGGTCGTTCCTCGCACCCGGCGACAGCGTGAAGATCGGGGCCGACTACACGCCGGGCGAGTGGAAGGGACATGCCGGGCTGGTGCCGTCCGGCCCGTTCGTCTCGGCGCCCGGCGAGCCGGCGGAGTTGCGCAAGGAGAACTACGAGGCGAGCCTCGCCTGGTACACCACCCTCACCAACGAGATGTTCCAGAAGATGGCGAAGCGCTGATCGGCGTGCCGTCCTCTTGATCTCGCCGCGCTTCAGGCGCTCACGCTGGCGAGCCTGCTGTTGCGGATCGAGTAAAGGAAGTAGATCACGATCCCAACGGCAAGCCAGAGCAGAAACCGTACGTGAGTGACAGCAGGCAGGAAGGCAATCAGCGCGCCGCATGACAGCACCCCCGCGGAGGCCAGCAGAATGCCAAGCGGCATCTTGTAGGGCCTCGGGTATTCGGGATGAGTATACCGCAGCACGACCACGCCTGCGCAAACCATGACGAATGCAGCCAGAGTACCGATGTTGACCAACTCGGCCAGTGCGCCGAGAGGCACGAAGCCCGCGGCGAGCGCCATAACAATCCCGCAGATCACCGTCGTTGTAATCGGCGTGTGCGTCGTCTGATTGACGCTGGCAAGGAAGGGCGGCAGCAGGCCATCGCGGGAAATGGCGACAATGATGCGCGTCAGTCCGTAGTAGAGGACGAGCATCACGGTGGTGAGGCCGAAGATGACGCCCGTCGCGACCAGCGCCGATGCCCAATTATATCCGATGGACTGCAGGGCATGAGCCACGGGCGAGGACACATTGAGCGTCGGATAGGGCACGAGCCCCGTCAGCAGCCCGGAAACCACGATGTAGATGATCGTGCAAATGCCCAGCGACCAGAGTATGCCCTTGGGGACGTCGCGTTGCGGGTCATGCGCCTCCTCGACGGCCGTCGAGACGGCATCGAATCCGACATAGGCGAAGAACACGAGGGATGCACCCGCCAGCACTCCTATGGTCTTGCCATCGGCCGTATGATCGAACCAGCCGAACGGCATGAACGGCGACCAGTGCGCCGGATGGACGTTGAAGACGGCGACCGCTACGAAGATCGCTATGGTCACCAGCTTCACACCGACCATGGCGGCATTGAGCTGGGCGCTCTGCTTGACACCTGCAATCAGGAGCCCGGTCAGTGCAAGTATGATGCCTACAGCAGGAAGATTGATAAGGCCTCCCATGCCTTGCGCGGCCACGCCTTCCTGAGCGGGGGCGAACCCGAACCACTCGAGCGCGCCGCCCAGATACGTGTTCCACGCGAGCGGCGTCGGGCCTTTGATGAGGTAGTCGGGAAGCCCAAAGCCGATCGCGGTCAGCGCATTGTTGAAATAGCCCGACCAGCCGTTGGCGACAGCGGCGACCGATACCCCGTACTCGAGAATGAGGTCCCAGCCGATAATCCAGGCGAAGAGCTCGCCGAACGTGGCGTACGAGTAGCCGTAGGCGCTGCCGCATCCACCCACCATCGCCGCAAGCTCGGCGTAGGCGAGAGCCGCAAAAGCGCACGCGATGCCGGCGACGACGAATGAGAGCACGACGGCCGGCCCGGCCTGCGTCGCTGCCGCGTGGCCCGTCAGCACAAAGATACCGGTACCGATGATGGCGCCAATGCCCAACAGGGTGAGATCGAGCGCCGATAGGCAGCGCTTGAGGCCGTGCACCTGCTCGTGCGGATTAACCTCCCCGTTTTCCGACAGGGGCTTGCGGCGCAGAAGCGGATGCATTGTCGGGGGTCTCCGGCTTGAGATCGATCAAATAGATGATACATCAGGTGCGCAACCTCACCTGTTGCCCAAGTAACACATCGAGGATGGTCGTTTCCGCCCGTTGCCGGACGAATCCGTCGGAGCGCCGGCGACACGCTAACGAGCCCTGCGGCATCGACCACCGGGCTTCCTGAAAAGCAGGGAAGCAGACCCTCACGCGAAGCGCACGGCGTAGACCGGCGGCAGCGTGTGCGAGACCTCGGTCCAGCTGTCGCCCTGGTCCTCGCTGACCCAGAGCCCTCCGGTGGTCGAGCCGAAGGCCAGGCGGTTGCCAGTGGCGTCGAGCGCGAGCGCGTGCCGGTAGACGACGTCGTAGGCGTGCTCCTGCGGCAATCCTCGGAAGAGCGTCTCGAAGGTCTTGCCGCCGTCGCGCGTCCGGGTCACGACCAGCCGGCCGCCGACCGGAATGCGGCGCTCGTCCTTGATCTCCGGAACGAACCAGGCCGTATCCGGGTCGCCCGGATGGACGGCGACCGGAAACCCGAACGTGGACGGATCGACGCCGGTGATCTCCCGGAACGTGCGACCCTCGTCGGAGGAGACGAAGATGCCGTTGTGATGCTGCACCCACATGCGGTGGATCGCTGTCGGGCACTGCACCAGACAGTGAACGTCCTGGGCGATGGGATCATGGGCGAGCTCGGGAGGCACGTGCTCGGCCCGCATGCCCTCGCCGCGCTGCGACCAGCTCGTCCCGTGATCGTCCGTGAACCAGATGCCCCCCGTCGAGACCGCGACCCACACGCGGCTCGAGTTGGCGGGATCGACGATGATCGAGTGGATACCCGGCAGGTCGGCCCCTCCACCCATCCAGTTGCGCCGCCTGGGATGCTCCCAAAGCGCGCGCACGATGTCCCAACTCGCCCCGTGATCCTTTGAAACAAAGAGCCCGCCCGGGAGCGTCCCACACCAGAGGACGCCGGGCTCGTCGCGCCCGCCCGCTGTGAGCGCCCAGATGCGAGCCGTGCTCCAGGCGAGCGGGCGGCCCCACATGTCGGTCTCCTCGTGCCCCTCGGGCTTCGGCGGATAGGCGGGCGCGGCAATCTCCTCCCACCCATCGGCCGTCGACCGGTGGAGCTTGACGCCGAAGTGGCCGTGATCGAGCGCCGCGTAGTGGCGCCCGTCACGCGGGTCGGTGAGAGTGAGCGAGACGTTGTCGCCGAGGAACTCGGTCTTCACGATGCCCCAGCGTCCGGCGCGCCGGCCGGCCGTGAAGAGGCCCTTGCGAGTTGAGACCAGAAGCCTGTCGCTCATCTCGAGCCTCCGTCGTGCCGGACATCGCGAGCGGCCGGCGCGGAGTGGAGCCTGACACCTCGAGACCCGGGTTGCAACGGCCAGTTAGGCGGCTCGACGGAACGAGGACGGCATTCCTGCGCCTGTCTCGTGGGGTGAGCCTTTTCACCGCTATCGGGCCTATGCGGGGAACTGGCATGGTCGCGGCTCTACGTGAAAGACTTGGAAAGATTTTGAGTGTCGCGTGCACGGCGGTCATCGACCATCGTCGTCCCACTGGAGCCCGTACAATGGAGCGCATCGTCAACCTGCACATCGAGCATCTGCCCGAAGCTGTCTATCTCGCGACCTCCGACGAGGTGCCGGGACTTGTGGCGCAGGGCAGAACCATCGCCGAGACACTCGAGATCGCTCGTGACGTCGCCAAGAAAATCATCGAGGAGGGCGGCGCCGCCGGTGTGTCTGTCCGCCTCGCTGAGGCGGGAGAGCGGCTCGACATTCCCATGGCTCTAGGAACCTGAGGGGCAGACTTGCCGGATTCCGCTATCGGGAGATTGTCCAACGGTTGCGCCGCATTGGATTCGAATTCTGCCGCCATGCGGCCGGCTCGAACGAGATTTGGGTCAATCCGGTAACTCAAAGAATAACGACCATCCCAAGTCTCCGGGCGACATGCCTGAAGGCACGTTGCGAGCCATACTGAAGCAGGCTGGTGTGACTCCGAAGGCCTTTCTGGGCGAGGACTGAGTGGCCTCGAAGGCAAATCGATCTTCCGGTTGCGGAGCTATGAGGGCCAAGCCCCGCCCCAAGCCCCACCTCAGGCCCCCCCACCTCAGGCCCAAGTGGACAATTTCCACGCGCTTTGGTAGAAGTCCCGTCCAGAACACGTCCTGGGGCCGCTGGTGGAGCGAAAAGCGCTGGCAGCGCCGGGTGTTGGGTATTTGGAAACCGCACAGCAACTCCAGCAACAGAGGTCACAGAGCTTGCAGGTACTCGTCCGCGACAACAACGTCGATCAGGCCCTCAAGGCGCTCAAGAAGAAGCTGCAGCGCGAGGGCGTTTTCCGGGAGATGAAGCTCCGGAACCACTTCGAGAAGCCCTCCGAGAAGAAAGCGCGCGAGAAGGCCGAGGCGATCCGCCGGGCCCGCAAGCTCGCCCGCAAGAAGCTGCAGCGCGAAGGCCTCTTGCCGAGCCGTCCGGCTGCGGGGACGACGCGCGGCGGTCCCGGCGGCAGGGGTGGCCCCGGCCGCGGTGGTCCAGGAGGCCCGCGTTCGGGTGGCGGAGGCGGCTTCGGCGGCTAGCTTTCTTGCCCTTCCGCATCCCTGCTTTTCCGAGTTTCGAAGTCCGCCGGTCTCCAAGCCGGCGGATTTTATTTGTGCGTAGCGGGGTGCCATGGATCAGTTCGACGAGGGTGCCCCAGCATTTCTGTTGCATATCTAACGTCTCTTGCGATGCCGCTGCGGGCCGGTTGGAGCCCGTGGACCGTCAGAACAAGCCCATCGGAGGCCCACATGCCGAAACTCTATTTCGCTTCGCTCGTGACCCTCTCGCTCCTCGCAGCGATGCTGATCGGTGTATTCCTCGCGGCAATGGTGGCGCTGGGTCAGGTAGACCTCGGGCTCGCCCTCATACTGACACTCGTGATCAACGCCGTCCTGTTCGTGATCAGCCCGTTCCTGACGGACCTCATGCTGCGCTGGATCAACAAGCTCGAATGGCTCGACGAGGCGACCGTCCGCCAGCGCTATCCGCACGTCTATGCGATCATCCACGAGGTGGCGCGCGAGTACGGCTTCACCGCCCCCTTCATCGGCTTCATTCCGGATCGCAATCCAACTGCCTTCACCTACGGCATCCTGCGCTCGAATGCGCGCATCGTCCTCACTCAGGGCATCTTCGAGGTCTTGAACGAGGAGGAGACACGCGCCGTGGTGGCGCACGAGCTCGGCCATATCGTCAACCGTGACTTCCTGGTCATGACGGTCGCCGGCATGCTCGTGCAGATGATGTACCAGGTCTATGCCGCCATGAGGCGGGCCAGCGAGAAGCAGTCCGGCAAGAAGGACAAAGGCGGAGCGGCCGTCATGGTGGCCGTTGCAGCCTATATCGCCTATATCCTCGGAGAGTACATTCTCCTCTACCTCTCCCGGACGCGCGAGTATCTTGCCGACAGCTTCTCGGCCGAGCGGGTCGAGGCGCGCCATCTTGCGAGTGCGCTCGTGAAGGTGGCTTATGGCATCGCGCGCATCGAGGACACGGACGCCTCGCGTGAGCTCCTGGCCTCGACGCGCCACCTCGGCATCGTCGATGTGAGGAATGCGCGCCACTTCGGTCTCGTAGCGGAGGCCGCGGCCGCCCGGCCGGAGGCCGCAGCAGAGGCCATGCTGTTCGACATCTACAATCCCTGGGCCAAGCTCATCGAGATCGGCTCGACGCATCCCCTGACCGGCCATCGCATCCAGCACCTCGCGACGATCGCGCGCGACAAGCGGCAGCGCTTCGACGACTACGACGTCGAGGGCGCCGCACGGCGCAAGCGCGTGGACCCCGCTGCGCTGCGCCGCAAGTTCGCTTCCGAGCTTGTACTGCTGCTCATGCCGTACCTCGCCGGCGCGCTCGTCATCGTTGCCGCACTTGCGAGCGAGCAGCCTGCGCTTGCAGTCCTCGCCCTCCCCGCGGGCCTCATCGTGTGGGCCATGAGCATCCCGAGACGCTTCCCCTTTTCCGATCCGGCCAGGGCGAGCGTTGCGGATCTGATGGGCGATGTCGCCGCCTCCCCCGTCGTCGGCCGGGCGGTGCGGCTCGACGGCGAGGTGATCGGGCGCGCCGATGCCGGCTCCATCGTCGGCGAGGATACCGTCTTCGCGGACCGTACCGGCCGTATCATCGTCGACTTCCGCTCGCTCCTGGCGGGCCTCGGCGACCTGTGGACGGGCTGGCGGCGCATCGCACCCCATATCGGCCAGAAGGGACACGTCGAAGGCTGGTTCCGGCGCACGCAGGGCGGGTTCGTGATCATGAGCAGCCTCGAGACCGGCGCCGGGCGCCTCACCGCAAAGCCCTATCTGCAGGGCATCGTCTCGCTCCTCCTGTACGGCGCCGTGATCGTCTGCGTTCTGGCCTTTCTAGCGTACGGCGGCTGATGGAGGCTCCCTCCTCGGCTCCGTCGCGCGCTCGGACAGGCGCTCGAGCCAGTCGTAGATCGTGTCGTAGGATCCGAACAGGTAGTGATCGGAATGCCCGGCGCCGGGGAACGTGACGATCTCCTTGGGCTCCTCCGCGAGCGCATAGAGCTTGCGCCCCATGTCGACGGGAATGATGTCGTCCGCTTCGCCGTGCACGATGAGCAGCGGCGCACGCACTCTGCCGATGAACGTGTCGGAGAGGTAGGTATCGTTCAGCAACAGGCGCGTCGGCAAGAATCGATAGTGGAGCGAGGCGAGGTCGGCCATCGAGGTGTAGGGCGCGTCGAGCACGATGCCGGCGACGCTCCTCTCGGCCGCGACTTGAACCGCGATTCCCGAGCCGAGCGACTCGCCATAGAGCACGATGTCCCGAGGAGCGACACCGCGCGAGACCAGGAGATCGTAGGCGCGTTTCGCGTCGCCGACATTGGCCTCCTCGGAGGGCTGCCCCGTGCTCCCGGAGAAGCCGCGATAGGCCATCATGAACACGCCGTATCCGCGCGCCATATACTTGCGGATGCGTTCCGAGCGCTGCTCGAGTGAGCCGGCGTTGCCATGAAAATAGAGAAGGGTCGGATTGCCCGGCTGGGACCGCCCCCACCAGGCGAGCACGCTTGCGCCGTCCTCCGACTCGATCGCGATCTCCTCGACGCCCGCCAGTCCCGCCGCCGCGGGCGCCGTGCGTTGCGGGTCGGGAAAGTACATGAGGCCCCGCTCGATCGCGCGGGCGCCCGCCATGATCAAGAGATAGAGGACGACGAGCCCGGCCATTGCTTTGGCTGCGACAGTGAGCTCGAGCAATTCCACGCGTTTCCTCCCCTGCCCAATCCCAGACGCCACCCAGCCTTTCCGGCACAAGTAACCAAGTCTTAACCTTAAGCAATGCTAAATGCGCCGGTCCTTGTCCGGAGGAATTGTCATGCGTCCCCGTTCAGCTTACTCCGCCACAGCGGGCTATGCGGCCGGCACACTCGCCCTCGTCTGTTTTGTCGCCCTGCTCTCGGGCTGCGGGCAGAACATGTCGCAGAGCGGCATCACCACGTCGAGCCTGCCCCCCGAGCCCCGCCAGCGCACCTACCCACCCCGACCGCAGCAGCCGCCACGCTACGCCTGGAACGGCACTAGCGAGCGGCTTGGCTACGGAGCTCGACCCTACGCGCAGCAGCCGGTGACATGGCAGGCGAGCCCGCGCGGCGCGCCACGCTATTACGCTCCCCCGAACGCGCTCGGATACACCAGCACGGTCGAGGTGCAGGCGGGCGAGACGCTCTACGGCATCGCGCGCCGGCATGGTGTCTCGGTTGCAAGCCTGGTCGACGCCAACCGCTTGAACGGCGTGTCCATCTATCCGGGTCAACGGCTGACGCTACCCGCCGGTGCTCGCTGACAGGAGCGGCGGCCGCTCTGTAATCTGTGGCTCGATCAACTCGTCGGTGAGGTCGTCGTAGCAGACGAGCAACCGCTGCGCCCGCTCGGGTCCCGGGAGATGTCCGGCTGCGGAGCCCTTGCTGTGCGCAAAGAATGGCGCCCAGTCGGATACGTCGTCGCGCGTGAACAGACCCCTCTCCCGTCCATTCTTGATGGACCAGCAGTCGGCCTCCTTCTCGCTCGACGTGGTGGCCGCGAAACTGTGTCCCAGCGCATGATGCGCGCACTCGTGGCTGAAGAAGAAAAGCTGGAGCTTCGGCGGCAGCTTGGCGAGGCGGTCGGAATCGAGAAGGATGACGGGAATGCGCCCCATGATGCGTGCGCTGCCCACGTCACCCAATTGCTCGAGGCGCATGGTGCGGACCGTCAAGCCGCGGAAGTCCTCGCAGCGCATCGGCAGCCCCCCGATAACAGGCTCAGCCTCGAGCCCCTCGGCTTGGCCCGGTCCGGCGCACAGCAGCGCCAGGGTGAAGGTCATGACGGCCTTAAGACGAGTCTTCACCAGCGACCCCCGCGTCAGGCAATGGAGGCACGAGTCGAGTTGCTCATGAAGCTACTTTAACGGGCAAGAGGTGCAAGAGGATTACTCTGCGCGCGAGCACCCCATTAGGCCCCGCCCGGGGCCCGATTCATACCGGTATGCGCAGGCCGACGTGACCGAGGGAGCATCGCCGGACCCTCCAAATCTGTCCTAGTGTCGCACCCAGGCCACAGAACAAGCCCCAGACGCGCCGTGCAAGGCAATTGCTCAATCGGAACAGATGCTTGAAGCGTGGCCTGAATCGGCTCCATTTGCAATGGAGTGGCCGGCATAAATCAGAGGGGCTCTTTCTAGACCGTGAAGTTGAGCGTATAAGCCCCGCCACTTTGCTGCATCGCAGCGGTCTCCGTCGGAGGTGCCTCCGTGGCACAAAGCAAGGTCGCAGACCACGGCGCCGAGAACGGCGCCGGCAGCCACATCCAACTCGGCAAGCTGTGGGGCCTCGTGATCGGGGCGATGGGTGTCGTTTTCGGCGACATCGGCACGAGCCCTCTCTACGCCTTCCGCGAGGCGGTGACGCACGCGCAGGGCGTCGGCATCTCGAACCGCGAGGCCGTGATCGGGGTTCTGTCGCTGATCCTCTGGGCGCTGTTCCTGATCGTCACTCTCAAGTACGTCGTCGTGCTCCTCAAGGCCGACAACAAAGGTGAAGGCGGAACCTTTGCTCTGATGGCGCTTGGCCAGTCGGTTGCCAAGAGAAGCGCGCCGCTGCTCTTCGGACTGGGTATCGCCGGCGCGTCGTTCTTCTTCGGCGACGCCGTCATTACGCCAGCGATCTCGGTGCTGTCCGCCGTCGAAGGGCTGAAGCTCGTCTCGCCGGTGTTCGACCATTGGGTCGTCCCGGTCTCCGTGCTGGTGCTGTTCGGCCTGTTCGCCGTACAGTCGCGCGGCACGGCGCAGGTTGCGTTCATATTTGGCCCGCTCACCGCATTCTGGTTCCTGGCCATGGCGTGGGGCGGCATCATCCACCTGCTCGACGATCCGAGCGTGCTCAACGCCATCAATCCTGTCCACGGCGTCGCCTTTGTCTCGAGCCATGGGCTGCTCGGCCTCACCGTGATGGGCCTCGTGTTCCTCGCAGTAACGGGAGCCGAGGCGCTCTATGCCGATCTCGGACACTTCGGGCGGGCCCCCATTCAGCTCGGCTGGTCGTGTTTCGTGCTGCCCGCGCTCGTCCTCAATTATTTCGGACAGGGTGCTCTCGTGCTGTCTGATCCCGAGGCCCTGAAGAACCCCTTCTTCCTCCTCTATCCGGACTGGGCGCTGATCCCGATGGTGCTGCTCGCAACGGCAGCGACTGTCATCGCCAGTCAGGCCGTCATCACGGGCGCCTTCTCTCTGACGCGCCAGGCCGTGCAGCTCGGGCTCCTGCCGCGCCTCGCCATCCGGCACACGTCCGAGGAGATGGCCGGCCAGATCTATCTGCCGCGCGTCAACTGGACCATTCTCGTGCTGGTGCTCTTGGTCGTTTTCGTGTTCAAATCGTCGAGCGCGCTGGCTTCGGCCTATGGCGTGTCCGTCACGGCGGCCATGCTGATCGACAGTGTGATGGCTTTCTTCGTCATCTGGAAGCTGTGGGGCTGGAAGCTGTGGAAGGCGCTGGCGCTGATGCTGCCGCTGGCCCTCATCGAGCAGACGTTCCTGATGGCCAACCTCCTCAAGATTCTCGAGGGCGGATGGCTGCCGCTCGTGCTCGCCGGATCGATGTCGCTCATCATGGCGACCTGGGTTCGCGGCTACGGCATCCTCTCCAAGCTCGCGCGCAAGAACGAGGCGGATCTCGACTGGCTCGTGCGCAAGCTCGAGGCCAAGCCACCGGTTCGCGTGCCCGGCACCGCCGTCTTCCTCTCGGCCGATGTCGACGCGGCACCGACCTCGCTCATGCACAACCTCAAGCACAACCGCGTGCTGCACGAGCGCAATATCATCCTCTCGATCAAGACGGAGGATACGCCGCGCGTGCCGCGCCACGAGCGCCTTGAGATCGACCGCTCGAATGAGCGGTTCATCAAGGTCACGGCGCACTACGGATTCATGGAGACGCCGTCGATCCCGAAAATTCTCGACCACTGCCGGCGCCGGGATCTCAGCGTCGATATCGGCGCGACCTCGTTCTTCCTGTCGCGGCGCACGCTCCGAACAACCAAGAAATCGGAGATGCCGTTCTGGCAGGAGGCGCTCTTCATCGAGCTTGCGAGGAGCGCCCAGGACGCGACGACCTACTTCCAGATCCCGACCGACCGCGTGGTCGAGGTTGGCGCACAGGTCGCCGTCTGAGCGGGCAATCTGTCAGTAGCTCGCCCAGACTTCCGTCGAGCCGTCCTTGCGGATCAAGAGCACCTGGAAGGAGTCCCGTTCATCCCCCATCTCCATGCCCGGAGAGCCGACCGGCATGCCCGGCACCGTAAGGCCGATCGCGTCCGGCTTTTCCTCGAGCAGCCGCTTCACGTCGCCAGCCGGTACGTGCCCCTCGATGACGTAGCCCTGAATGATCGCCGTATGGCAGGAGGCCTGCTCGCGCTTCAAGCCGTGCACGCTCTTGATGCGATTGAGCTCGGCAGACGCGACGTTCTCTGCCGAAAGCTCGAAGCCGCTCGCCTTCATGTGCTCCATCCAGCGGGAGCAGCATTGGCAGGTGGGGCTCTTGTAGACAACCGCCACATCCGCCATTGCCAATTGGGACATGAGCCCCATCAAGAGACCAAGAAGAGCCGTGCGGTAGAGAGACATGGGCCAACTCCGGGGTTGCTGCCGAATATTGCCACGATGGCGGCCGCAAGTCCCATGACAACGTGGTAACGAAGCTCGTCAACGGAAGATCGGACGTACCCCATGTCAGAGGAAGAGAACCGGTTCTCGGCGCGCGCAACACGATATTTGAAGGTGGGTGCGAACGCCGGAGCGCTGGTCGCAAAGGCCGCCGGCCAGCGCCTCCTCGGCAGTCAGGGAGGAAGCTCGGAGATGGCCACCGAGCTGGCCGGGGCACTCGGCGACCTCAAGGGCCCGCTCATGAAGGTCGCGCAGATGCTGGCCACCATCCCCGAGGCCGTGCCGGCCGACTACGCCGATGCCTTGCGCCATCTGCAGACCCAGGCACCGGCCATGGGACCCGGGTTCGTGCGCCGGCGCATGAGTGCCGAGCTCGGGCCGGACTGGCGCCGGCAATTCCATTCGTTCGAGGAGACGGCCGCCGCGTCGGCCTCACTCGGACAGGTGCACCGGGCAACAGGGCTCGATGGACGCCGCCTCGCAGCGAAGCTTCAATATCCGGACATGATGTCGGCAGTGGAGGCGGACCTGCAGCAATTGCGCATCGTGTTCGCGGTTCATGCGCGATTGTCTCCTGCGGTCGAAACCTCGGCCATCCTCGAGGAGATCGCTGCGAGGCTGCGCGAGGAGCTCGACTACGAGCTCGAGGCCCGGCACATGCGGCTCTATGCAGGGATATTTTCCTGCGATGCGCCGGATGCGGCTCGTCCCCGGCACACGCCCCGCATCTGCGTTCCCGAATCCGTGACCGCCCTGTCGACACGGCGCTTGCTCACGATGACATGGCTCGAGGGCCGCCCGCTTCTGTCGCACAGGGGAGACCCGATCGCGCATCGCAACACGATTGCGCGCGCCCTTTTCAGGGCGTGGTGGCTTCCCTTCAGCCACTACGGCGTCATCCACGGAGACCCGCATCTCGGCAACTATACGGTCGTCTCGGAGGGCGGAGAGCCTCTAGGCCTCAATCTTCTCGACTACGGCTGCATTCGCACGTTCCCCGTGCCGTTCGTGCAAGGCGTCATCGACCTCTACACCGGTCTTTTGACCGGCAAACCCGATCTCGTCGTCCACGCCTACGAGACCTGGGGATTCCGGGGACTTTCGAGCGAGCTCATCGAGGCGCTCAACATTTGGGCGCGATTCATTTACGGGCCCTTGCTCGACGACCGGGAGCGCACCATCGCCGAGGGGACGTCGCCTGGCGCCTATGGACGCAAGGAGGCTCAGACCGTGCACCGGCTCTTGAAGGAGAAAGGACCCGTTCGCGTGCCGCGCGAGTTCGTGTTCATGGATCGCGCCGCCATCGGGCTTGGCGGCGTGTTCCTGCACTTGGACGCGCGGCAGAACTGGTACCAGCTCTTCAACGAGACCATCGAAGGCTTCCGGCTCGCGGATGTGGAGCGGCGCCAGCGCACCGCCTTCGAGGCTGCGGGCGTGCCGCTGCCGAGGTAGCCCGCCCTGCTCGGGGTGCATCAGTAGGGCGAATTTGCGCTCGAGTAGCCGCGCTGCACCCGCCGGGGCTTCACATAATAGGCGCGGGGCGCCGCGGTGCCCGATGCATAGGAATAGGCGTAGCCGGCATAGCCCGGAGGATACCGGTAGCCGCGAGGCAGAGAGGCGTAGCGCTGCTTCTGCCGCTTCGAGGCCACGCTCGGCGAGCGGGTGCTCGGCACGCCATGCACGCTGATCCGCGTCTTCGCCTTGCCGTGCCTGCCGACGAGCTTATAGAGCGTCGCCGCATTCGCCGGCGCGAGCCGCACGCAGCCGTGCGAGGCCGGCCGTCCGAGCAGGCCCGTCGCGTAGGTTGCGTGGATGGCGGTTCCGCCCGAGAAGAAGATCGCGTGCGGCATCGGCGCGTAGTCGTACTGGCGCGAGTACCACATGCGTGACATCCACTGCGGTTTGAAGGTGCCGGTCGGCGTGCGATAGCCCGCGCGCGCCGACGAGATCGCCCAGGCATATTTGACAGCGCCATTCTCCGTCACGGTCATCCGCTGCGAGGTGAGGTTGATGTCGATCGAGAGTGACGGCGGCGGCGGCGACGCGGCGGCGGCGGTCTCATCCTTGGCCCCGTCGGTCTTGGCCTGATCGGCCGCGGCCTCACCCGTCTTGGCAGCCGCCTCAGCCTTTTCGGTTGTGGAGCCCGCCTCGTCCGGCTTTGGCGCAGCATCACCTGCGCCGGTCCCGGCGCCGGCCACACCATCGGCGTCGAGGAGCCGCGGCACGATATGAGAGGACGCGGCGGCCGCGCTCTTTGTGGTGGCGGCGTCCGTTCCGTCCTCGGCGCGGGGCGCGGCTGGCAGCAGCAGCGCCATTGCCATCAGGCTCAAAGCAAAAGCGGCTCTCATGCGACGCTTCCGGGGGCCCGGTCATGCCGATGGGCCACGCCGGCTCCCGTGTTCCGAGTTGCAGATCCCTATTCCGCGTCGCGCCCGATCGGGCGCTGGCCCTATCGGGTGATGGTAATGCGAGTCCGTCCCCGCCCGTAAGCCTCGACGAGGCCGTAGAGCTCGGCGGCGTGCGAGGGATGAAGACGGACACAGCCGTGCGAGGCCGGCCGGCCAAGCTGGCTCACATAGCTCGTGGCGTGAATGGCATAGCCGCCGTGGAAGAAGATCGCGTTGTGCATCGGCGTGTTGTTGTACTTGCTCGAGTACCAGCGCCTGGCGAGACGCTGCGCCCGGAACGTGCCGCCCGGCGTCCCATAGCCGCGCCGTCCCGTCGAGACCAGCCATTCGTCGTGCAAGGAGCCGTTGACATAGACCCGCATCGTCTGGCTGCTGCGATCGATGTGGACGCGAACGTCGGCGCTGGCGGCAGGCGCGAGCGACACGAGTGCGAGACCGGCAAGAGCAGTAAGGAAG
>Ga0233425_10000536_pt1 | contig 96922 bp, 92 predicted proteins | sample Watercolumn_Towu_2_FD_181712 | JGI IMG/M metagenome (GOLD analysis project Ga0233425, IMG submission 181712) | Freshwater microbial communities from Lake Towuti, South Sulawesi, Indonesia - Watercolumn_Towuti2014_140_MG | ecosystem: Environmental > Aquatic > Freshwater > Lake | place...
GCAGTTAATTTGCCGATCATTACTATCGTTTTTACCTTCTAGTTTTCTTGTAAAAGGAGCAGAGTAAGGATCGAATACTTCGACTATAGGATTAAAATTTCTTGCTGCTGCTAACATAAAAACCTCCTTCTTCTTAATATTTTTATTCTAAAATCAATTAACCACAAGCACTACAGGCAGTACATGCACTGCAAGTATTACATAGCACTGCTGCTGAACTAGATTCGCAGTTAATTTGCCGATCATTACTATCGTTTTTACCTTCTAGTTTTCTTGTAAAAGGAGCAGAGTAAGGATCGAATACTTCGACTATAGGATTAAAATTTCTTGCTGCTGCTAACATAAAAACCTCCCTTTATTTTAAATATACTGGAAAATACTTTTACCCTATTTTGCTAATGAAGTTATAATTAACCTTAAATTTTTAATTTTGGCCTATCTATTGTTATATTATACAACTGTAAAGCCTTTAGGGAAACACATTATTTAAAAAAATTTAAAATTTTATCCTGAAAAAAATTACAAGAAAAAAGTATTTTTTCAATAAATTTTTACTGAAAAAGCTTTGTAAAAACAACGATCAGCCTCAATTTTATCTGTTTGAGAAATTCTATGGTTTTTATTAAGTAAAGGAGTTTTGATGTTTATATCCAAGATGAACAAATTATTTCACAAGCACGGGAGGGTTGCTTTTGCTATATTAACGCTGCTGATCATTGTTCCTTTCATACTTTATTTTTCTGTAGCTCCTGATGAGATTTTGACCTCTTTTTCTTCTCTAATGAACAAGAGTAATGTGTCTATGTCCGGGAAGCGGATATCAAAGACTGAACTGAATAAGCATATAAATAGTGCCATGGCTGCAATGATTATGCAAGGGTGGCCTCTGGATTTTCTAAACTCTACTGAAGGCAGCAAGCAGGTCTTGATGTTCGCATTAGACAGGATGGTAATGGCGAAAGAGACGGCTATGTTCGGTATTAGTATTAATGACAAAATGATTGCGGAATTTCTTAAGACTTGTCCGATTTTTCAGGAAGAGAATAAGTTTAGTTATGATAAATATAAAATGTTTTTATATGCTATGAACAGATATGGTCTCAGCGAAACTGATGTGACCAGCTCTATAGGTGAAACTCTGGCAATAGGAGCTTTGAAGGATCAAATAGCAAATTCTGTTGTAGTAACAAATGCCGGCATGCAAGAGTTTTACAACAATACGAATTTGACTTTTACCATACGCGTTGCGTCATTTATGGCTAAGGATTATCTTAATAAAGTTACCGTAACTGACCAGAAAGTAAAAGAATACTTCAACTCTAACAAGAATTCGTACATCATTCCGAAAAAGTCTAAAGCTTCCATTGTTGAGTTTTGTTTTGGCAATTATAAGGCCGATGCGGAAAAGTCAATTACGGAAAAAGCAATTAACGATTATTATATAGCTAACAAGAACCTTTATTCTGATATGAAAGAACAAGAGGCTAAAGCTAAGATAAAAACACAGCTTGTTGATGAGTTTTGCGATAACAAAGCAAAAATGGACGCGCAAAATTTCGCGGTTAATGTTTTTAAATTAATAGGACAAGGACAGGGAAACAATAAGCTCATACCCAAAGATATATTCAAAAATTATGCAGAAAAGAATAAATATTATGTTTATGATATTTCTCAATGGATTTCTGCTGATGATCAAAATATTGAACAGTTGGGAAAACAGTCTGCTTTAATTTCTTCAATATCCGAACTCTTTAAGGATCAACCAATCTCTAATGCTATTAAAGGGGAAAAATCATACTTTGCCGCATGCCTTACAGACAGGCAGGAAGCAAGGAATGCGGATTTTGCTGAGGTGAAAGAAAAGGTTATTCAGGATTTTAAAAACTCACAATCTCTGGTCGTGGCTAGAGCCGCGGCTGCGGACGCAAGAACTACGGTCATGAATTTGCAGAAAAGCGCTAAGAACTTTGCTGACTTGATGTCGGCAAATGGCTTTGCCAAAGAAATTAAACTTGACTGTTCCGACTATAAAGCGATATCAGCAATGAAGAGTGGAGAAGATATATTAACTCTTTCATTGAAGACAAAACAGGGAGAAATTTCACCTGTTGCGGACATTCAAGACGGCGCTATAATGGTGTATATCGAAAAAATTAGTATCCCGTCTAAGGATGCTTTTGAAAAAGCCAGAAGTCAGATAGAGCCACAATATAAACAATATTTGCAGCAGCTTAAATGGGTTAACTATTGCCAAATGCTGAAAAATAAAGCGAATGTAATTGTTTATGGCGAACCGTCTCCGTCGTACAGTAATTGATAATTTAGCCATGGGCGTAAGCCCATGGAATATGATATAACAAATAAGAGCAAGCCCGCCCCGTTGGGGTGAGGCGACATATGATAAAGATGGGACATACATATTCAAGGATGTTTTATGAGAAGAATAATATATCGCAACTCCCTACAGGAGAGCTTTGACTATTTATTAACATTTTCCATGGGCATATGCCCATGGCTACGCAAATGAAATTAATGAAATTTGGGTAGAGACGCAACATCTTGCGTCTCTACAAAGTGTTATACGAGGCATTCCTAGTCGTAATTCAGGAAAATTTGGTCCACAATGCGGTAATTTGGCATCAATAATAAGAGGGTTCAAAACTGGTGTAACAACATGGGCTAAGGCTAATAATGTATTTTTTCAATAGCAACGAGGATACTATGATCATCATATAGTATCCAAAGAATCAGAATTAAATGAAATTAGGAATTATATCAGATTGAACCTTGTGAATTGGGGAAAAGATAAATATAATCTGGAACAAATTGATAATTTGTAGAGACGCAAAATTTTGCGTCTCTATTTTAACAACATATAGATAAAAATGCGTTAAAAATATAAGGATGAAGTTATGAAAATGCGTTCAAGAATTCTGGGTCTGTTTGGGATTATTTCAGTGTTGCTATGCGGTTGTACAACCAATTATTTAAGTGAACCGAGTTCCGAGTTAAAAGTCAGAACTGTCGGGATATTGAAGCCGGATATTGAGATTGGCGAGAAAATTGAAGCGACAGCCACAGTTAGCAGGATATGTTATATGTTTATATTCGGCCCAAGTAAATTTGCCGAAGGCGTAAACTATGGAGACTCTTGTGGCAGAGGACTTGTAGAGGATTCGTTTTGGGGTGATACAGTTGCGGAAGCGAAAGCAGCAGCAGCTTATAGAGCCTGTGTGGAAAACAAAGCTGATTTAATAATATGTCCGAGATACTATGTAATAATAAATAGTTATCCTTTCTATAAGGAAGTAAATGCCAAAGTATTTGGATATAAAGGAGTTCTTAAAGGTGTTCATCTCCCGAAAGCCAAACAGCCTGGAGCACAGCCTATTCAAATTGTTAATCCTGTAAAGATAGCTGATCCAATAGAGATAGATAAGCCTGTTAAGGTTGCTCAACCAATACAAGTAAGCCCTTCGCCTATACAATTAATGCAGCCGATAGAGGTCATAACAAAAGATACGCGTGCCGATACAGCAATCCAAATTAATAATTAACAATTAATAATTTTCGGATTTTTTATTTTGAATTTGTTTCTAATGTAGAGAATTGTAAGCTTAGTCAAACCGTAAAATATTGAATATCGAATATATGAACTGCAGAAATTAGGAAATTACTGACTTCGACATTCGATGGTTCTGCTGTCCAATATTCTGCTGTTCAAAGGTAATTATATGGGACTTCTGGATCAAGAGAAAAAATCCTATTCGGAGTGGGAAATTCAATATGCTTGGAATCGTTTGGAATTCGGGACTTCTTTAAGCTGTATTAATGGCCGGACGGTTGAAGTATTATATCCGGGCAGGTGGAATTTTGAAGGCGGGCCTGACTTCCTCAATGCTAAATTAAGGATAGGCGATGCTGAAATATCTGGGGATATTGAAGTACACAATACTCCATCTGACTGGTCCCTTCACGGACATGATAATGATGCGAAATACAATAATGTCATACTTCATGTTGTGAAAGCTTATCCCTGTTTTAATGTAACTTCTCCCAAATTTCCTGCTATTCTGACAGCGATCTTTCCAGACTCTTATTTGGCAATTTTTAATTCCCATCGAAAAAATATAAAAGTAAAAAAATATTCTAGGGGCTTGTGCGCGGATGAAATAATGCAGCAATTGGAAAATTCACAGCTTGCCACGTTTTTACGTAACCTTGGAGAAAACAGGCTTAACAAAAAAGCAATCATATTTATTAATGAGATTTTGGAAAATGGAGCGGAGCAATCTTTTCTCGTTCACTTATTTGAGGCTGCCGGGTACAAAAACAATCGACAGGCGTTTATGAATTTGTATAGGCGCTTTTCAATGTATCATATATCTGATTATAGAGATATGAAATTTGAAGCAGTTATCTGGGGAGAGTCTGGACTTCTTCCATCAAAAGATTTTTTAAAATGCGATAGTCAAATGCAGCAATATATTTCATCTCTCTGGAGCTATTGGTGGAAGCTTGAGAGAGACATATCTAATATGCCTGAAATAGTATGGGTAAAATCTGCCGGGAGGCCTTGTAATACTCCATGGCGAAGAATTGCCGGACTGATTGTCCTGCTTCGGAAGTTGGGCGTGTCTCCATTGGCATATCTACTTACAATTGTTAATCAAAATCTCAATGTGAAAGAAATAATTGATGAACTAATAGATACCTTTTCTTGTGAAGATGAAATGTTAGGAATGTATTCAAACTTTAATACAAAATTTAATACAAGAGTACTTTTGATAGGAAGAAGCAGGGCGATAGAAATTATGGGAAATGTTGTTATACCTTTCCTTTATGCTTACTCGAAAATAAATAAGGATAAGAGCTTAGAAAAGCGCATACTTGAAATATGGAAAGAGCTCCCTTCATCGAAGAGCAATAATATAGCCTTTCGAATTTCTTTTGAACGATGGGGCGTGCGTAAAAGTGAAAAAAAAGAGATAGTCAACTCTTTTTCTGCAGAACAAGGAGTTATATTCATGTATAAAAATTTATGTGAATATCTGCAGATGAACTGCAAAGAGTGCCCGATTTATGCTAATTTTAAACATTAATTCATTATTTTTTGTTTTACTTTGCGGGTTGATTTTTCTTTAATTTTTATTAACTTATTATACTTAATACCCGCCACAGGCTGGCGAGCTTAAAACTTAAAACTATTTACATGGAGGTTATCTTATGTTTTTCGATCCAGTATATTTATTATTTGCTTTACCGGGATTAGTTATTGCTTTGGCAGCTTCATTTTATACAAAATCGACTTTTTCTAAATATTCGCAAGTAGAAGCTTCTTCAAGATTAAGCGGAGCTGAAGCGGCAAAAAGGATGTTGCAAGTTGCCGGAATTTATGATGTAAAGATAGAAGTAGTTTCGGGATTTATGACGGATCATTATGACCCGACTTCAAAAACATTAAGGCTCTCTCCCGCTGTTTTCTCAAGCAAAACTCTTTCTGCTGTTGGTGTTGCTTGTCATGAAGCCGGCCATGCTATACAGCATGCGAGAGCTTATGCTCCGCTCAAACTGAGAACTGTAATGGTTCCTCTTACAAATATATGCACTACTATGTCATATTTTATAATTCTTCTGGGTTTTGTTATGTCCAAAGAACAGATACTTATTGGAGCTATACTTTTCAGCGTGGCAGTACTGTTTTCTATAATCACTTTACCGGTAGAATGGAATGCGAGTGCCAGAGCCAAGGAAATGCTTGTTACGGCAGGTATTGTTACTCCTATGGAAGCAAATATGTCAGGACAGGTTCTTAACGCGGCATTTCTTACTTATGTTGCCGCGGCGGTTACTGCTTTACTTACACTATTGTATTATCTCCTGAGAGCTGGTGTCTTCGGGAGCAGAAACGAATAGAAATTAAGAATTAAGAATTGTTCCGCTAATAAACGAGATGTTTGTCAAATATAAACTCTTGGAATCCGCTCGTTAAAACCGGAGAGAACTTCATAACAGTTGGTATCGCATATTTCGGCAACTTCCTCAAGAGTAATTTCGTTGCTGCCTTGCTTACCGATGAGAACAGCTTCCTCTCCAACATAAGCAGTACCATTTGAGCCTAGGTTAACCATTGTCATGTCCATACAGACGGTTCCGGCAATTGTATATTTATTGTTTCTGATCAATGCGCTTCCTTTGTTTGTCAAAGCTCTTCTATATCCATCTCCATATCCGATGGGAAGCGTAACTATTCTTGTAAGGCTGTCTGCTTTGTATCTGCGATTGTAGCTGACAGATTCACCTTGTTCTATTGTCTTGAAATAAACGACTTTGGTTTTAAGTGTGAAACAGGGTTTAATCTGGTTTAGAGGTGCAATTGTAATTTTTGCTCCAGGGAAGTATCCATAGCTAAGGATTCCCGGGCGAATCATATCAAAATAGCTTTCAGGGAAATAGCATAATCCGCCGGAGTTTGCTAAATGACAGATTATGTCGGCTTTTTTTGATTTTGTGTAGACTGCTATTTTGCGGAATGCTTCTATTTGGGAGAAGGTAAAACTTTTGTCAGCGATTTCACTTTCCGCCATATGAGAATAGATACCAGTTAATTCAAAATTCTTATCCGATAGAATAAAATCAATAAGAGCAGGAGCATTTTTAGCTTTGATACCTATTCTGTTCATGCCAGTATCTACTTTAATGTGTACTTTACAAATTTTGCCCATTTTATGGCAAAAATCAGAAACGAGCTTTGCTTTGTAAAGAGAAGAGATTGTTATTTCAAAATTGTTTTTAATGAGTCCTGGTATTTCTTCTTCGTCTATTGCACCAAGCACAAGAATTGGTTTTAGTATTCCAATATTTCTAAGAAAAATTCCCTCTTTAAGACAAGCAACGGCTAAATAATCGACAAAAGGTTCTGCTATTTTAGAGGTGCCTTGAATACCATGTCCGTACGCATTGGCTTTTACCGGCAGACATATTTTTACCTTTTCACCAATGCTTTGTCGAATTGCGCGCAGATTGTTTTTTAGATTTTCAGAATCAATTATTATTGTCGTAGGATGCATTTTTTGTCTTCTTTGAAAAATTTATAATTAGAGCCTCTTTCACAAAGCATTGTAGAAATGACAAGTAGAGACGCAATATTTTGCGTCTCTACAAAAACACCTTATGGACTCAAGTATGTTATTAAAAAGTAATCGAGTCTGTTGACTTTACCAGTAAGCAATATAATTTTAAGAGTTTTTATAAAAGAGGTATAATGTTGCTAAGAGGTTATATCGTGAAAATATATAGATTTGCAATGGTAGTTTTATTTTTTCCAGTTTCGATATTTTGCAGTGGAGCCGATTTGCCTACGATTCAGATAATAGCAACAGGCGGAACTATTGCAGGGAGGGGATCAAGCGATATTTCTGGAGAAGACTATCAATCCGGTGTGGTTCAAATAGGCAAACTTGTTCAGGCAGTTCCTGAAATTACAAAAATAGCTAGTATCAAAAAGGAAGAACAGTTGTTCAATATATCAAGCTCGGACCTTACAATTCCAAATCTATTGCTTATAGCGAAAAAAGTTAATGCTGCTTTAAAGGATAAGAATGTAGCCGGGGTTGTTGTAACTCATGGGACAGACACAATGGAGGAAACTTCCTACTTCCTTAATCTTGTTGTAAAAAGCGAAAAGCCAGTTGTAATTGTTGGTGCAATGAGGCCGTCCACCGGTCTTAGCGCTGACGGTCCTGCAAACCTTTATAATGCTGTTAGTGTGGCAATATTGCCTGAAGCTTCAAAGATGGGCGTAATGGTTGTGGTGAATGACAGGATTTTTGACGGACGGAACGTCGTAAAAACTAATAATATAAATATAGACTCTTTCAGCTCTCCCAATGCGGGACCGATCGGAATTGCTGTAGACGGTATGGTTAAGTTTTATATGCGGCCCTTAAGAAAGCATACAACTGATACTCCGTTTGATGTAGAAGCTCTTAATACCCTACCTAAAGTGGGAATTGTTTATGACTATGCAGGTTCATCTACAGAAATGCTAAGTGCGCTAATTGACGCAGACTATAAGGGGATCGTATTTGCAGGAACAGGAAATGGTATGATAAATGAAACTTCTTTCGATACAATAAAGAAGGCAAGAGATAAAGGAATAGTAATTGTCAGAGCGTCAAGAACTGTTGCAGGATATGTGGAATATGACTCTCTTGATGAATTAGATTCAAAGTATGGATTGATTCCTTCAGGGAATTTGAATCCTCAAAAAGCCAGAATTCTTCTAATGCTTGCTCTTACAAAAACTTCAGACATAAAAGAGATTCAGAGATACTTTAACACTTATTAATTTTTGCTGCTATGGGGCTTAGCTTTAATAAGCAGGATGTTGAAGCCTGCAGTATGTTATGAAAGAGAAAAAAAACGCAAAATGGCCTGAATTTATCCGCAAAAAATGGCTGGAAGCTAGGATTGAGGACAAATATCCAGTTTGGTCCCGGGTAGATATTTCTGCCATAAAATTCAATATATCTCAGCTAAAGACTTTAATTCCTTCTCGTACAAAGGTAATGGCAGTTCTAAAAGCTGATGCTTATGGTCATGGTGCTGTTAAAGTAGCTGAAGCAGTAGAGGATTCTGTTGAATGCTTTGGTGTAGGCAGAACATATGAAGCTATAGACCTTCGGGAAAACGGTATGAGCTCTCCAATTTTGATTTTTGGGTACACTTCGCCAGGTTTTACAGATGTTCTTATTGGCTATGAACTTACCCAGACAGTTTATGATTATAAAATGGCCAAAGAATTTTCTGAAGCGGCTGTGAAACAGAGCAAGAAACTAAAAGTTCATATCAAACTCGACACAGGTATGGGGAGGCTGGGAATTTTTCTTCATAACATTGCAGAGCCTGATAATTTTAAGGAATATTTTCTGAAGGCTATTTCCGAGGTTGAAAGAATTTCATCATTACCGGGACTGGATGTAGAAGGAATATACACACATTTTGCGATAGCTGATTCTCTTGATTTTGATTATGCGGGGAAACAGCTTGTTATTTTTTCTGACTTTCTACTTGAGCTTGAAAAGAAATCTGTCATTTTTCCTGTTAAACACTGTGCAGGAACTTCAGCATTATTGAGTTTTCCTAATTCTTGTATGGATATGGTACGGCCAGGGAAGTTAATTTATGGAATCCTGCCCGAGTGTTGCCAAAAAGCAAAAATTTCACTGAAGCAGGCTTTGAGCGTAGAATCCAGTGTAGTGTATTTAAAAAACGTTCCAAAGGGTACAAGAATAAGTTATAGTTCGTCTTATTTTACTGAAAAAAATACGGTTATAGCTACGATCCCTGCAGGGTTTGCCGATGGCTTTGTATGGGAATCAATCCCTGGCGGATCTGTTTTGGTCAGAGGCCAGCGAACCCCGATAATAGGTAGAGTCTGCATGGATTTTATCATGGTCGAAGCCGGACATATAGAAGGTATAAGGATAGGCGATGAGGTGATAATTGTCGGAAAACAAGGGAATGAATCTATTTCTCTAAACGAAATGGCTACCCGGTCTAAAACTATTCCTACTAATATTTCTACCTTCCTTACAGCCAGAACAAAAAAAATCTACTTTTAGTATTTTAAGCAAAGCTCAACAAACAGTAAGAACAAATAAAGTAATTTACAGATCGAGTTTACTTCTGGTGGTTTACTCCAGAAAGCTTCTTAGGAAATCTGTTTGCAGCATTTTTTTTAGTATTTTATATTTCAAATTGGGGAATTTTAAGTTTGAGTAAAATATTTTATAAGCAAGAAATCCAATGCCGTTAAGAACAATACATACGAAAAATAACCCTAGAATTGAGTTAGTAAATGAAGTAACCCAAAAAGCAGCTATTCCGGCAAACATGCTTTGACACAGATTTAAAGTTCCTAAAGCCTGCCCGCTGTTTTTTTTAAAAATGTTCATTACGAATATCTGAGAAAGAGCCATCATTAAACCAAGCCCAAGTCGCATTAGCACTGCTCCTGTTATTATGACAACAGAAATAAATAAAATGTTATTGCTAAAAAACGTTAGCCCAAGAACTGTTGCTCCTATAAGGCTATAGATTATTCCGTAGAAAATAATTTTGTTTTTAGAGTAACTTCTGTCGTTTAAGACTTTTGTTGTATAGTTTCCCAATAAGAAGAGTCCAGACAGGAGGAAAAATATAGTAGAAAAACCGGTTTTTGAAAAGTTGAGTTTTTCTATGAATATGAAGCTGGAAATAGTCAAAAAGGCAAAATATCCGCCAAATGCAGAACTCGAAATGATAATTGCTGCATTGAAATCTTTTCTGAGAAAAAACATAAAGAATGAGCCGAAAAAAGTTACAAGATGAGGAATTTTTTTCTTAATATTTAAACTTTCCTTAAAATTCTTTTTTATCCAAAAAAATACAAATATTTGCAGAACGAGTATAAGGACAAAACAAACTCTCCAAGAAGTATATTCAGCTATATATGCACCCATAATAGGAGCTATGGCAGGTGAAAGGACATAAGCAGTAGAGACCATAGCATTAGCATTAATTTGTTCTTTTTCACTTAATAAATCTTTTAAAATTTGCCTTGTTATTATCCAGTAAAATCCTGCTGCAAATCCTTGTATCATTCTAAAAAATATGAAAAAGTCAATAGATGGTGATACTACGATGCTTGCTGTAGATATCATGAAAATTATACATGAAATATGTAAAGTTGGTTTTCGTCCATAGTGATCGCTGAATATGGAAGCAACAATGCCACTGATTGAAGCTGCAATAATGTATATGCTTAGTGAAAATCCAACTTTGCCTGGTGTTGTGTTAAAAATGGTGGTAATATGCGGTAGTGATGGTATGTAAATATCTGTTGCCATTCCAGCAAAGAACAAAATGAGCGTAAGAAATGTTGTTAAATTGATTTTTTCTTTTTGTGTAACTAATGTGTTCATACAATTATTTGCTAAATTCGGTATTTTCACAATAATTTGTTTTTCACGGGATTATCGCAAATATATATTAAGTTTTAATAAAGTCTAAAGGCTGCGAATATTTAATAAAAACACAAATATTTATAACCTCATGTCAGAAAACCAGTAAACTTAGTGGATGAATAGTGTTCTTATTGAGGGTATGTTTAGGAGAAAAAATGGGGAAGAAAAAACAAGTTGGGAAAAATATAGCATTTGTAGCGTTTGACGCTGACGATACGCTTTGGGAAAATGAGCCCAAATACAGGCATGCTGAAAAATTCTTTTTAGAGATCTTATCAAAATATGTTTCGGAAGATGTAATTCTTGAGGAATTGCTCAAGACTGAGATTCAGAATTTGCCGACATGCGGGTATGGAACAAAGTCTTTTTGCATGGCTATGATGGAGACTGCTATGAGAATTAGTGATTTTAAAATTACAGCTGAAGAACTGTATAAGTTGTATGAATTCGGGAAATCGCTGCTCAAACATCCTATACATTTATACAAAGGCGTTGAGAAAACTCTCGAACTAATAAGTAAGAAATATCCAATGGCTATTATTTCAAAAGGAGATGCTCTTGAGCAAGAAAGAAAAATCTTTAGTTCCGGCCTCATGGATAAGTTTGATTTTATAGAAGTTGTTCATGAGAAGGATGAAGAAACTTATCTGAAAATTATTGAAAAATATAAAATAGCTCCCTCTCAATTTATGATGGTAGGCAATTCGCCTAAATCAGATATTCTACCGGTGCTAAAAATCGGCGGGCATGCGATTTATATTCCTATTGCAAAAATGTGGACACATGAAATGATAGACGAAGTCAACATTAATTGTTTTGATAACTATCTTAAGCTTGAAAAATTTACTGATATAGAAAAGGTACTATTATAATTAATTCTGCCTCCTCTTTCGCATATCTATCGTATGCCCCAAATTAATAAGAATTTGCTTAACACTATTGATGGAGAAATAAAATGCCTGAGATGTATGAAGTTTATGATGCTTATTCGGCAAATTACGATGAACTTGTAAACCACGAAGATTGCGATAAAAATTTAAAAAACGCTTTACTTTCTATTTGCGATTGGGAAAACAAGAGTATATTTGAGGCTGGAATTGGGACAGGACGAGTTACTGCAATCTACGCTAACCTTGTAAAGCGGATTATTGCCGCTGACCGTTCTATTCATATGATAACTGCTGCAAAGGAAAATCTTGACCAATATCTGGATAAAATAGAATTTGTAGTAAAAGATAATTTGTCGTTAAAAGAGATTGCTATAAAGGCAGATATTTTTATTGAAGGCTGGGCTTTTGGACACTCTGTCTGTGACATTCCAGATAGTGTAGAGAAGATAGCCGATGTGCTTGTTAAGCAGGCTTTTTCCCTTGTAAAGCCAGAAGGGAAAATAATTTTTATAGAAACTCTTGGGACAGGTAATGAAGAACCAAAAGCTCCTGTTGCACCCCTTGAAAAATTTTATAACTTGCTTGAAAACAAATACGGTTTTGTTCAAAAGGTAATTCGAACAGATTATTTATTTGAAACAGTTAATGAAGCTTCACGAATACTCGGCTTTTTTTTCGGTGAAAAAATGGGTAAGTTGGTAGGGGAAAAAGGAAGTAACCGAGTTCCAGAATGTACTGGAATTTGGATAAAATGAATCACTTTTTTGCCGAAATGATAAGACTATAACAGAACTTCTATTTTAACAGACTTGCCGCTTAGTCCAAATCGTGAATAGTAAAATAGATATTGAAAGTTACCAGTTTTGATATCTGCAAATGGATTAAGGAAAAGTTCTCCCGTATTAAAGTTAAATTTTGCCAAACAGACAGGCTTTTTTGCAACTTCTATGTTGCTTTCCCGGAGTATTTCAGCAGTAAAACTTTTTTTCACATCGTCAATCTCAGAACCTTTCAGTAATCTGGCATTTTTAAGTTCTTTTGAAAAGCAACCGATAAGACATGATGTAAAAGCTATCATCCCTTCAAGAATCGGGTCATTTTTTGATTTAGCGTATTCAAATAGAGCGTTGAGCCTAATCTTGAATGAAGGCTTATCTCTTAATACAAATAGAGGGCGTGTTTGATTCAGAAAGTCAAAGAGAAAGTTTTTATCTCTTGTAATCGCAAATCTGAACAAATTTCGCAGTCCTTCGATATTATAGTAGCTGTCAATAATTCTGGACAATATCTTGACTGATGATAGTTCTTCAAAAGAAATATCGGGAGTGAAAAGTACTTCATAAGGAGGAAGCGGGTTCCATTTTATTCCATTTTTTGGATCATTTGCGATTGGAGTTCCCGGAAGTATTTTTAGCACTTCTAATTGGATTTCTTCCGGACTGATTTCAACCAACTTGCTAATATCTTCAATTATGTCATAATATTTTTGTTTTGGCAGTCCTGCAATAATATCTGTATGTAAGTCGTAATTTTTACTTGCAGCCAGGCTTTTCAGATTGGCTATTAGCTTTGCAGTGTCTATATCTCTGTTAATACTTTTTAAAGAAATACAGCTAAAAGTTTGTACACCTGCTTCAATATGGAACTGTCCTTTCGGTGTTGAATTTAGAGCTTTTATTACTTTATCTGTAAGTCGAGACGGGTCTATTTCAATATGAAATTTTATATTAGAAAACTTGGAAGAAAATAATTCTATAAGCTCAACAGCTCTTTGTTCGGGAATATTAAATGTCCTGTCTAGTATCCGTGCTTCTCTGATTCCTGTAGCATGCAAGATATTTATATCCGACTCAACCCTCTTTACACTATGAAACTTTACTCCATCTGATGTTGAACTGGTGCAAAAAGAACATTTCGAAACGCATCCCCTAGCGCTTTCATAATGAATAAAAGACTTGTCTTTCAAAAAGTATCCTTTCCCGTATGACGAAGGCAAGTTATCGAGACTCTTATTGAAAATTGCTATTCCATTATCGGCATAATTGCCGTTTTTATCAATGTAGCAGATCCCTTTAATTCTAGTCCAGGCGGCAGGTTTTTTATAATTTTTCAAAAAGTGCGGAAAAGAACTTTCATCTCCTCTGAAAACAGCAGCAATATTGTCATTACGGTTCAAGAAACTTTGATTATCTCCAAGGAATTCAGGGCCGCCTATAGCGCAAATTGCTTCTGGAATAAGCAAGGATATTTTCTTAAAAATTTTCTCCAGGATTTCGATATTAAAAAGATACGCAGTAGAAATTACTATTTCCGGGGCAAAACTAATCAATTTCTCGAAGAGCATGTCAAAATTGTCATTTATACTGCATTCAAACAAGCCCCATTTAAAACAATTGTCAAGTTCCTGTTCTGTTAATACCCTTAGTTGTCCATAAACTGGCGTACTATGAGAGTAGGAACTATTGATTGAAATATAGGCTATTTTTTTTCGCATATTATTGTCAAATTGAATAAGAGAGTATGTCCATTAGTTTAGTAAAGTATGTCATCAATTTTTCTTGTTCTGAAAAATACAAGCAACTAATTTTTTCGTTATCTGTTTACCGTTAACCGATCGTTGAAAGATAAAGAAATGAACAAGAAGAGAACAGAAATTTTGGAATGATCTTAAAATTATATTTCGATCCAGGACAAACTCATCAAAGAACAAAATAGAAAAGCCAGGTGACAAAATTTCTGATTTTAAATTGACAGTTAATAGAAAAAGTCCTATAACCATCAACTATCTTCTCTAATTAATGCGAGCAGTTCGTCGCGTTTCTCTTCCATTTTAGTTTTTGTCGATGCCTCAAGATTGAGTCTGAGTAATGGTTCGGTGTTTGAAGGACGTACATTAAACCACCAGTCATCATACTCTACAGATAGTCCGTCAAGTTCCAGTATTTTACCGTCGGAATATTTTTGTTTGAGTTTATTCAGAACGTTTTTTACATCTTTGACTTCCGAGTTGATTTCTCCTGCCGAATAATATTTTTCTAACGGAGCAATTAGTTCTGACGCGGTTTTTCCTGTTGTACATATAAGGTTAGCGAATTTCAGGAAAGCAAGTGCCTGAGATTCGGCTACGAAATTTTCTCTGAAATAATAATGGCCTGAAAGTTCTCCGGCAAAGGCGGCATTAGTTTCTCTCATTTGCGCTTTTATAAATGAGTGTCCTACTCTGCACATTACGGCCTTGCCGCCGTTGGCTTCAATACACTCTTTAACAGCTCTGCTGCTTCTGAGATCGTATAAAATAGTTTGATGCCCGTCTTTAAGAATGTCCTCTGCAATAATGGCAGTAATAATATCCATTGGGATAATTTCCCCCCCATTATCTATAAATCCGCAGCGGTCCGCGTCTCCGTCAAAAGCAGCTCCGAAATCAGCACCTGTTACTTTCACTTTACGGCGCAAATCATGAAGTGTTTCCGCAATGAGAGGATTAGCTTCGTGGTTCGGGAATGAGCCATCAAGCTCTTCATACAATGGGATTATTTCAAACAGGTCTCTAATACCTTTAATCTCCATTGACCCCATAGCGTTGCCAAAGTCAACCACCACTTTGAGCTTCTTTGTGAGCTTAGAAAAACTCCTTATATGTTTTCCGTAAGCTTCGCTGATATCATGCTCTTTAATTACCCCCTTTGTTGCTGCAGTTTTCCACTTGGATGAAAAAACAATCTTTTCTATATCTTTGATACCTGTTTCCCCGCTTATTGGGATAGCCCTGTCGCGACAAAGTTTTAGCCCGTTCCACTCGCCGGGATTATGTGAAGCTGTAATCATTAAGCTTCCGTCAGCTTGAAGCGTGCCGTTTGCAAAGTATGCTATAGGGGTAGAACATAGCCCGATATTTATAACATCTGCGCCAGCTGAGACAATGCCATTCGCCAATGCATCAAAAAGTGGTTTTGAATGCGTGCGCATATCATAGCCGACAACAACTTTCTTCGCGCTTAAATAAGTAACGAAAGCTTTTCCAATTTTTTCAACGATTCCTTCATTTATTTGCGAGGGATATATACCTCGAATGTCATAAGATTTGAATATGCTCATAATTAGAGCTCCCACTAAAAGGTTGTAGAGAGCATTCTCACTATAGTTTTTCGTCAATTCCTATACAAAAATTTATCATAAGAATCCGGGAGCTCTAATTATCTTAAAAATTTTTCAAAGAAAATAAGAACTCCCATTAAAGAATACCATAAAATGTCTAAATTAAAATTAAATCTAAAAATTTTGTAATTTTTTATTATATTACGACTTTTTGATACCCCAAAAGATATTTTCTTTGAAAAATCTACATAATTAGAGGCATAGCGCGAAAATACCTTTTCACGCAGCCTCTAATTATTCCGACAAGTACATCATCCTTACTACATAAAACTGGTTGGTAGTCGGATCAAACTTGTGTTTAATTATAGCCAGAATTTTTTGAGAAGCCAATATTTCGTCAACATTTGGTTCATAAGTTCCTGTATTAGCAACATCGCGGATAGCCTCTCCAACAGCTATTACAATATATTGATCCGGAGTTTCTGCTTTTGCCAGGTTTATAAATTTCCCGATCAATTCTTCCTGTTTTGCGTCAGTAGTTCTGGAATAACTTCCTAGCGTAGTGGTTGAAAGGTAAGGTATAGGATTAACTACTGATGCTCTTGTATAAAATGGTGTTCCGGTTCCCTGAGAACCATTAGCGGTTCGTATGCTGTCAGCTATGGTGTTCGCATTAGCAGGAGTTATTGTAGTAGTGCCGTAATATCCGATAACTCCGGGATCGGGATTTGATTTAAGATCACTGCCAAGTTTTATATTGTCAAATAATGCTCTCAAAACTGATAGATTGTCCGAATTTACATTAATTTTTCCAAGCGTAGTTGTATTTGATGTCATCTTTATCTGGTCAAGGATGTTAGCGTCCCCATCAGAGTAAGCACTGCCGCCAGAATTTAATCCAAACCCGTACCCGTTCGAAGCCAAATTATTATATTTTTTCAGATTCAAAGTCTGGTACGCCTTGGCTCTATGAATAAATCCAAGCTCCCATGGCGACTGCATCGGGCCCTTGCGAAGATACGCAGTAGATATCAGGTGAGGATAGGTTGCCGAAGGTTCCGGATCTGTAGCTCCTCCAGGATTGGCATTGTAATTAGAATTGTTTCCTGTAAGTGGTGCACTGGTTGCAGTATATGTCCAATCTGTAGTAAATTGATTCTGCCTGGGATCTCCTGCATTATAAGTGTCTGACAGTGTCGAAGAGTATGTTCCGCTACCTTTGTTTTGAATAAATACAACATCTCGCCATGTTGTATCATTGCTTAATATTTCAGAATAATCATACAACACATTTGGAGATGTTGAACTTATCAGCTTAACTTTTAGGTTTGTTATATTGAATTGGATCGCGTAGGAATCTTGTTTTCTTCCCGTAATAGTACAGCCAACCAGTGGGGTATATGAAACAGTAAAATTCGAATACGAATATCCATTATTTGTAGTGGTCAAAGCGGAATTAAAACTCGGAGAAGTATCAGTTGCCGTTCTTGAATCTATAGTTGTCAACACATCAGTATTTCCCCATCTAAACTGAATAGTAGAATCTATTACAGCTTGTACTGACTTTACGACACCGTTTTGATACATGTTTACTATTTGTACAGTAAAAACCGGATTTTGAGTAGTAAATGTGTATTGATAGGTATTTCCGTGAACGTGTACACCAACGATAGTTCCTCTAACAGAAATGGCCACGCGGTTTAAGTAGGGGACCCTGTTCAACCCGACATAGGTGGGAATAGGTGTGGTTGGTGGGTTATAATCAGTTGTTGGAGTATCGGTCGATTTACAGTAGTCAATAAGGTTTGCGATAATTTGTCTTCGTGCTGAGCCTACTGATGGGAAATCCCCCTGGTAATTCCAGTTTTTCAGCCAGGGTAGATAGTTGGATTCTCCTATCAGTGAATACTGAAACTTGGTACCGTCGGAAACCAAAAAGGAATCTACTCTGATATTGGCCCAATCTGTTCTGGCAAGATTAAATCTGTGATAGAGTTCGGAAGGGTCTCTAATGGAATCATTGCTTAAATCTATCCAAAACGCTTCGGGATCTGGTTGGGCATTTACATAAAAAACATTTCTGAAATAATTTCTTGTTGTATCGTCATTTACAGAAATACCGAGCTTAGAAAATATCTGTTCATAATCTACCCAGTCACCTGCTGGGCCTGTATCAACAAGTCCTGCCGGGCTACAAGTTTTTACGCTCATCTTTTGAGTATATGTGCCCAGGAAGGTAGGATCAGTTTCCAGCGATTCCAAACTTAGTTCTGTTAAATCTCTTCCTGGTCTGCCAATTACATAATTACCCGCAGCATCAACCGAAGTACGATTACTTGCTCCACCATAATCTACTTCAGATGGGGGAGTTCTACTGTATAAAGCTGCATTTACTCCGGAATCAATCACTGACCACGGATCTATTTTCCCTTTATCAGGAATGACAACATAAGCAACTCTACCTACGATCCGACTATCCGGGTCTGCCTTGATATATACCCAGGAAACCGCGCTGGAATCAGATGCTGTATACCCGGTCGGATAATTAGTTGGTAATGAGTAATATGTATAACCATTAACTATAGTTGTAAGTTTTGCAGCGAGCGATTCAGTATCAGCGTTTGTCCAGGAGGTCATGCCTGCGCGATGACTTACTATTTGATTAAAGCTTTCCTGAGGGTTTGTGCTGGCATCTTTCATCTGAGCTATAGCCCTGTTAAAAGCAGTCTGGGCTGCAACTCTTGATGTAATCATACTCTGGTAATTAGTCGCTGCCTTTTTTTCAACAATTGATGTTGTAACATAAGCAATAGCCAGGCAGAGCAAAAGCGCCGTTATCCCTATTGCCAAAATCGTTGCTACTCCATGTTGGTTGGTAGTTGGTGGTTCGTGGTTCATGGATGTATCAAGTCCTGAAAAAAAGTTGACAATTTTTTTAGATTTTTATTCATTATTAATAATTTTACTTCCTCTTACTTCCCTCCTAACGCCCCCAGGGAGCGCGGTACGAATTTACACGGCTTTGCTGTATATATTGCTGTAATATTATAAATTAAAAGCTTCGCCGTAATATGTTACTGTTTTTCTCATACCTTTTTCCCTGTTATTAGTTATTTTTTCTGTCAACTTATACCAGGACAAAACATCTACGAACCACCAGCTACAAACTAAACTATAAGCATACAATCGCCGTAAGAATAGAACCGCATTTTCTCTTTTATCGCAAAATTATATGCTCTCAATACATTTTCCAATCCTGCAAAAGCCGATACTAGCATAAGAAGAGTACTTCTTGGCAAATGAAAATTTGTAAGAAGCATATCTGCAACTTTTATTTTATATGGTGGCCTTATAAAAATATCAGTCCAGCCAGAACCTTCCATTACCGTTCCATCCGATCTTACTTGTGTTTCCAAAACTCTCACTGATGTTGTACCAGCCGCAAGAATTTTTTTTCCGTTCTTTTTAGTAGCATTTACCAAATCTGCGCATAATTTAGTTATCATAAACTTTTCGGAATGCATCTTATGTTTGAGAATATTCTCATCCTGTACAGGCTTAAAGGTTCCAGCTCCAACATGTAAAGTAAGCTCAGCTTGACTGACTCCCTTATTTGTTAATTGTTTAAGTATATCATCAGAAAAATGCAAACCTGCCGTTGGTGCGGCTACTGCTCCATTAATCTTTGAATAAACTGTCTGATACCTTTCTAGATCAGCAATTTCTTCTTCTCTTTTTATATAAGGCGGCAGTGGGATGTGCCCGAACTTGTTTAACATTTGATAAAAATCAGCACAATCAAATTTTATAGTGTATGAACCATCCGAATTAACGGTAACAATCGTATAAAAAATTTCAGAAGGTTCCCGGGAATTTTTTTTATCCTGCACGTAGATTTTAGTACCAGGTTTTACTCTTTTCCCGGGCCTCAAAAAACAGTTCCACACTTTACCTTGCGAAGGGACCGGACTTATGAGCATCGCTTCAATAAGTGCTCCATTTTTTTCTTTTCGCCCGTAAAGACGCCCTTTTATTACTTTCGTATTATTAAGAACAAGACAATCGCCAGCATTCAAATATTCAACAATATCAGAAAACTTCCGCAAAATAATCTCTCCTGTGCTTTTGTTGAGCATAAGCATTTTTGAGTGTTCTCTTTTATCAACAGGTCTGTAAGCAATAAGTTCTTCGGGAAGGGAATAATCATAACAGCTTAACTTATCCATAAAATTATTTTTGGCTTCGCATATTTTCTCTCGCCTGCTTCAGGATAGCTATTTCTTCGTCAGTAAGACTGTTAATTCCTGACATCGAAATCTTATCAAGTATTTCATCAAGTTTTTTTCTAGAAGTATTAGTTACTGTCCAGCGTTTTGAAGCTTTTTTTGAAAAACCCTTACCAGGACGAATATGCAGTTTGGCTTTTAGAGGTTTTAAAATATCGTAAGTTTGGTTTGGATATAAAAATCTCATCAATACATATCCCGCTATAAGTCCGCCTATATGAGCAAGGTGCGCAACATTTGCTTCTAATCCCAAAAATGCGGAAAAAGTCTCTATAAGAGCATATATAATAGCAAAAGTTTTAAGTTTCAGAGGAATCGGCGGGATTAAAAGTAGAATCATTGTATCAGGAAATAACATAGCAGCCCCAACCATTACACCAAACAATGCCCCGCTAGCGCCAACGCAGACAGTAGGGCTATTCCAGTTAAATAGTGTCCAGAATATTCCAGCAAACAAACCGCTTACGAAGTATAACAACAGGAATTTCCTACTTCCCATATACTGTTCAAGCATGGATCCAAACAAATATACTCCCCACATATTGATGAGCAGATGAGCAAATCCCCCATGTAGAAACATATAGGTAAATAAACGCCATACTTCAAATTGTTTTATAAAATATGGAATCAGCGTAAGATAATAAGTAATGGAGCTATAAGGATAATCCTCTACGTTTGCTGTACCAATTTGCTGAAGCAAAAAAAACAAAACATTTATCAATATAATAGATGGAACTGCATAGTTACCCGCGCTCCTTGTCCATCTATTATAATTTCTGTCAGAAAACATTTTTTAACCTTGTTACTTGTCCATTGATCGCACATTATTTTCCCTCTCCTAACGAACGACAGAATATGCAAACAACCTGAGTAGATGTTACATTGGTAAGAGTTATGAGCGTCTACCGCTAGTTCTGCAATGGCCAACACCTCTCTTGCTGGTTTCTACAAAATTAATGAATTCAATAACTTCCGGAATAGGTTCTATATCAGATTTAATCTTAGCCAATGCATTAGTAACATTAAGCCCGCTTCTAAAGAAAATTTTAAACATATTCTTGATAGATTTTATAGTGCTTTCACTAAACCCATTTCGTTTCAGGCCTATAAGATTAATCGCTTTGATAGCGCCATTTCTCCCGTCAGCAATCATAAATGGAGGAATGTCAAGAGAAGTTACAGAACCACCGCTCATCATAACAAATCTACCAAGCCTTACAAATTGATGGGTACCGCAAAGACCAGAAATAACACAATTATCTCCTATTTCAGAATATCCAGAGAATCCAGAACAATTAGCTACTATTACAGCATTTCCGACCTTACAATTATGAGCAACATGAGAGTTTATCATAAAATAACACTTATTTCCGATAATAGTTTCTGTTTCTTCTTTTGTACCAATATTGGCAGTAAAACCTTCTCTGAAAGTATTTCCATCGCCTACTTTTAAATAAGAAACCCACTTCTTATAATCGTGGTCTTGAGGATCAGTGCCCATAGAAACAAACGGAAATAACACGTTATTCTTGCCAAGAGTAGTGTGTCCGGTCAAGCTGCAATGAGAAATGAGCCTGGTACCTGTTCCGATTTTTACATTTGGTCCTATTATACAAAAAGGCCCTATTTCAACATTTTCCCCTATTTGAGCTTTTGGATCAACTAAAGCGGTATTATGTATTTTAGCCATATACTTACACCTCTAAAATTTAAGTGATAAAAAACCTGATTTTGATAAATATAAGGCGAGTTTAAGTATTTTGAAGCTGTTTTTGTATAAAAGAAATAGAATTATCTATACTTTTATCTTTGGTTCGCTCTTTTCTAACTCTATTTATTGCGTTTATAACGGTAGCATGAGTTCTTCCTCCAAAAGCCTCACCTATTTCAGGTAAAGAACTGTCCGTCATCTCGCGAGCCAAATACATAGCAATCATTCTCGGATAAGCTATATTTTTAGGTCTTTTTTCCCCCAAGAGATCATTTACTCGTAAATCATAATATTCCGCAACTTTTTTCTGAACCATGTCTATTGTTACTTTGGCGGCATTTTCCTGAATAATCATCGGATGCAGTAACCGTTCTGCTACGCCAATATCCATTTTTGCGCCGGACATTGAAGCGAAAGCCGTAAGGCGTACAAGAGCTCCCTCAAGCCTTCTGACGTTAGAAGTTATCTTGTTAGCTATAAAATAAAGTATTTCATCGTTCAGTTTTATCGTTTGTTCTTCCTGTTTCTTTCTTAATATTGCCAGTCTTGTCTCCATTGACGGAGGCTGAATATCAGTAGTTAATCCGCTCTCAAACCTCGAAACAAGCCTGGACTCAAGCCCATTTATTTCGCTCGGTGATCTGTCTGAGGTAAGAACAATCTGCTTATTATCATTGTACAAGGCATTGAAAGTATTAAAAAACTCTTCCTGTAACTCTTTCTTATTGGCCAAAAACTGTACATCATCCACCAACAGCATATCTGCGTTTCTGAATCGTTTTCTGAACTCTCCTGCTTTTTTATTCGTAAGAGATTCTATATAGAAATTAAGCAGCTCTTCACATGTAAGGTATTCTACGATAAAATTCTTTTTTATTTTTACTGCAGCATGTGCCGCTGCCTGAATAAGATGGGTTTTGCCAAGTCCTGTTCCGCCATATATGAAAAGAGGATTAAAAGATGTTCCAGGTGCTTGTCCTACTGCCATTGCCGCAGAGTATGCGAAACTATTCCCATCCCCAACTACAAAAGTATCAAAAGTGAATTTTGAATTGCAATTACGAATTTCCGGAACTAACTCATTTTCGGCCGGATTTTCTTCCGCATTAGACTCATGGTGTTCTTCTGCTGCTGGAACATGACCTACTTCAAACCTGAATGTTATATCATCTCTTTCGGATGCCTGCTTAAGTGCATTGCTTATTTCATTGTAATAATGCTCTTCAAGCCAGTCTGCAAAAAAATCATCAGAAACTCCAAGCACAAATTCACCGTCATACGAAACTGCCTTAATAGACCTAAACCAGCGATTAAATATATCATCATTTAACTGCTGTCTTAAAATGCTTCTAGCATTAAGCCATATTTTATCTTTAACCAACAACTGGTCCATAAAAACCCCGCGTTATTCAGCAAAAAATTACAAATTCCGTCATAATTATAAAACAAGGGTTATAACTTTCAACAATAAAAAAAAATTACAAATTTTTATTTTAAAAAAGGTTAAAAATTACGGATTTGAAATAAGAACTAACTCTTTCTGACTTTCAAATTTTTAATCTTAAGTTCTTCACTTTTCACTTAATGCTCTTCTTTTTTGGATTTACTGCCAGAGCTTCGCTGTATTAAACGAAGAAAAAGAGCAAGTACCAGACAGATTGCCGGTATGAAATATAGCATTGCAGTTTTTCCTTGAAAGAAAAGAGAGTTTTGGGCTAACGCATTCAAATTCACTGGATCCGGTTTGCCAAAAACGTAATCGTTGAGAATTGGGTATGTAACTTTTGTAACAGGGAAAGCTAACAACATCCCCAAAAGAACAATAAGAGAGTAAAGCTTTCCTGTTCCAAAAGATGCTATTGCGGTAATTGGAATATGTCCACATAGAACAAGTCCGATACCTGTGAGTATCGCGCCAGCTACTATTGGCCAAAATCTATAATTTGAAGGATGTAGATTTATTATTCCGTATTTTGTGAAGAAATAGCATAATGGTACTCCGACTGTTATAGAAATAAAAAATATTATTGCAAAAGAATTGTCCTTAAAGGTAAATTGATCCATGAATGTTTTTCTGTTCGACAGTGCAGATTTTACCAGAATAAATCCAAATAATATCCCTATAAAAAGGGCAGCTAATATTTTTACATTGCCTGATATTTGTAAAGGGTGCATGTTTTTTCCTCGATAATTGTTATTTTTCTTCGATTCTTAAGCTCAACATGGTTCCAATGAGAACAGCTTCTATAAACATTATTATTAAAAATAGCCCTACAATAGTAAATAAGCCCAAAGCATCTCCCCACATTTTTGTAAAGGTGTCTCCAGCGATGATCATTCCTGTCATAACCAGAAATCCCCCAAGTAAATTAAGGATTATCCCAAAGGTCAAATAATAAGATGGCCCTTTTGAAAGATGGTCTTCCGGAAAAAGCTGGAGTTTGAATTGTTTTCCCGCAAGTGCAGCTATAAATGCACCAATAAGTACTCCTATCAGGAACATTTCATCCCAAGTGACAGATGGGATATTGCCATTATAAATTGCTATTGCCTTATCTGCAAGATTAGAGTAAGCATTGACCGAGCCTACGGACGAGTCGAGAACATATAAGCTTAGAATAAAAAGAAATGCCATAAGTATACCTGATATCCATGGAGAGATTTTTGCCGAACATAAAATCTTTAACATATTTTATAACCTCATATTATATTGGTTTTGGTAAAGTGTATTCACTATCCGAACGCAATACTCTATTAGCATGACACATAGCTAATCCAAGAGCATCGGTAGCATCGTATCCAAGTTTATTCACATCCATGTTCAACAATGAAGAAAGGATTGCGGCAACCTGATACTTCGAAGCAGTACCTATTCCTCCCGCACTTACTTTTACCTCTTTTGGAGAATAAGCGTATATTGGAGTTCCGCATTCTGCCAGAGCTGTCATAACTGCGCCCCTGGCATACCCTAAAATCATTGTGGTTTTGACATTTTTTCCGAAAAAGGCTCCCTCTATAGCAGCAGCATCAACTTTGAAAGTTTTTACCAGTTCTTTTATCCCACTGGAAAGACGGAGAAGACATTGTGTATGCGAGAGGGCTTTGTTATTTTTTATCACACCGCAATCAATTGCTTCGAAGCTATCCTGTTCTGCACGAAGTACACCGTATCCCGTACACCTTAATGCCGTATCTATGCCTAAAATGATCATTATAATTAGCGCCTCTGTGCGAAAAGGTATCTTTTTGTAGAGACGCAACATATTGCGTCTCTACTATTATTTTTGCAATATTGCTGGATATCGGGTCTATTCATTCTGCTATTGTTTCCATTATTTTGTCAGGGATATCAAAATTCGCATGAACGGCCTGCACATCATCTTGATCTTCAAATTTCTCTATCAGGTTAAGTAATTTTTTAGCTTTTTCCGGATCATTTATGGTTACTAATGTTTCGGCTTTCCTGGAAAGACCAGCTTCCTGCGCTTCTATTTTTGCTTTTTCTAGTGCTTTTGATATCGTTACAAAGGCTTCTACATGTCCCCATATTTCGGCTATTCCATTATTAATTTCAATATCTTCGGCGCCGGCTTCAATTGCTAATTCAAAGAGTTTTTCTTCCGTTGCGTTTTCTCCTGTTATTACAAAATGGCATTTCCTATGAAACATCCAGGTAACTGCGCCGCTATTTGCCATATTCCCGCCATTCCTGTCAAATATCATTCTTATTTCTCCGGCTGTGCGATTCCTGTTATCAGAAAGACACTCAATAAGTATAGCTACACCTTCCGGGCCATATCCTTCGTAAACTATTTCTTCATAATTGGAAGCGTCTCCACTTTCTCCTGAGGCTTTTTTAATAGCTCTTTCAACATTACCAGTAGGCATATTCGCAACTTTTGCAGCTATCATTGCGGCATTGAGCCTGGCATTAGTATCAGGGTCGGCTCCGCCAGCTTTAACAGCCACCATTATCTCTTTTGATATCCTTGAGAAAATTTTACCTTTTTTCTTATCAGCAGCCCCTTTTTTATGTTTTATGTTAGCCCATTTACTGTGCCCAGACATACATTCTCTCCGGATTTGCATTGAAATTTAAAAAATATGTTTTAACAATAACTAGTTTATTTAAAAAAAGCAATGTTAGTTTTGTAGAGTTAAACGTTAACTATATACCGGATTTTTTGGCAATCAGTCAGGCGTTGTCCAACATGACAAACTGTTGAATTTATACAGAAGTATGAAATTGAAGAAAAAACAAATTCGCTCTATAATATATTTTATTGAGATTACTACAGGAAAAGATTATGAATAGTATTACATTAAACTCAGCTGCCGAAAAAGAAATTCAAAAAGTTTCTAAAGTTGCAAAGCTGATATGGGAAAAAGGATGGGCAGAAAGAAATGGTGGAAACATTTCCATAAACCTGACCAAAATAATTGGAACTATTTCTGCAGATTATAGCGAACATGAATTTGTAAGAGTTTCGCATTATCCTAAAGAGCTTTCCGGAAAGGTATTTTTTGTTACTGGTACCGGCGAACGAATTAGAGATCTGGAAAAACCAGAAGAAGTATCATGCATAATCCAGTTTGATTCAAAAGTCAATGGATATTACATATTATGGGGCGGTGCAGGCAAGAAGAATTTCCGTCCAACATGTGAACTGATCTCTCATGTAAAGATTCACCTTGACTTGGAAAAATCTCCGAGAGGATATACAACCGTACTCCACTCTCACCCGACTGAAATGATTTGTCTTTCACACCACCCCATGCTAAGCAAAAATGAAGAATTATTCAACAACACAATCTGGAGCATGTTGCCTGAGGTTAGAGTATTCGTTCCAAGGGGTATTGCCTTGTTACCGTATGCGTTGCCAGGATCAGAAGCTTTGGCTAACATGACCGTGGACGGTTTAAGAAAACGCGATGTTGCTGTTTGGTTGAAACATGGTGCGCTTGCTGTTGGCAAAGACATAATGGAAGCTTTTGACTTTCTTGATGTCGCAAATAAAGGATGTATTATCTACATGAAATGCTTGGCAAGCGGCTTTACTCCAATAGGAATGACAACGGAAGAAATGGACGAACTCGTAAGAATGTTTAAACTTAAATACTAAAATTTCGGGATTTAAAAAATATTTTCCCCACACAAAGCCACAAATCTCTAAGGTTTCTAGCTTTTGTAATTTTTCTTTTCATATTTCCTTATTTCTTAGATAATTAACCCATATCTTTACTATCAATTACAATAGATTTATTCGGTACAAATTAACAAAGTTTAATACTTGAATACCGTTTCATTGGCGGCTTAATTAATAGACAATTATGATTTTAAGGAGAATGTAAATGGAAGCTGGAAATACTTATCAAAGCCCGCTGATATCAAGATATGCTAGTAAAGAGATGAGCTATAACTGGTCAGATCAGAAAAAATACAGCTTATGGCGTCAGCTCTGGCTGGAATTGGCAAAAGCAGAAAAAGAGCTTGACCTTGACATTTCAAACGAACAGATAGCAGAGATGGAACACCATCTCAATGATATAGATTTTAACAGGGCAAGTGAGATAGAGAAACAGCTTCGCCATGATGTAATGAGCCATATTCATCTTTTTGGAGAGCTTTGCCCAAAGGCAAAACCAATCATACATCTGGGCGCTACAAGCTGTTATGTAACGGATAACTCGGAATTGATCCAGCTCAGAGATGGAATGTTCATTATTCAGAAAAAACTCATAACTTTAATGAAGCGGCTTTCTGAAAGATGCGAGGAATTCGCATTCCTACCAACGTTAGGTTTTACCCACTACCAACCAGCTCAACCCACAACTGTCGGGAAGCGGCTCTCTTTGTATTTGCAGGATCTGTTATTTGACTTCAGCAGACTAAACTATGAAATTGAAAATCTACTGTTTAGAGGGATAAAAGGAACGACTGGAACACAGGCAAGTTTTATGGCTCTGTTCAATGGTAATACCAAAAAAATCATGGAACTTGATAGCAGAATAGCCAGAGCAATGGGGTTTACAAAAAGTATTCCTGTAAGCGGACAGACATATACAAGAAAAGTAGATTATTACATTCTCTCTGTATTTTCCGGCATTGCCCAGTCCGCATATAAATTTGCCGGGGATTTCAGACTCCTTTCAAATTTAGGAGAGGTAGAAGAACCATTTGAACCTTCACAAATAGGTTCGAGTGCTATGGCGTACAAACGCAATCCTATGAGAAGCGAGAGAATTTGTTCCCTTGCAAGGTACGTCATCTCTCTGCCTGCAAATACAGCAAGCACGCACGCAAACCAATGGTTTGAACGCACTCTTGATGATTCGGCGAACAGGCGAATCGTTCTGCCTGAATCATTTCTTGCCTTGGATATTATTTTGTCTCTCTTTTATAACATAATTGACGGTTTTGAAGTTTGGCCGAAAGTAATTGAAGGAAATCTAATAAAAGAACTTCCATTTATCGCTACAGAAAATATTCTCATGGCAGGTGTAAAAGCCGGCGGAGACAGACAAAAACTTCACGAAGCAATAAGAACGCATTCCATTGCCGCAATAAAGGAAATAAAAGAATCAGGCAAGCCTAATGATGTTCTTAATAGAATCAAGGCTGATCCACTCTTTTCAAAAATAGTAGATGACATTGACAAGCTATTAAATCCGAATGATTTTATAGGAAGAGCACCAGACCAGGTCAAAGTCTTTCTGGAAAATGAGATTAAGCCAGTACTGAAAAAATACGGTAGCCTTATAGACTGTAAGGTTTTTGATTCAATATTGGTATAAACGGCAGACAATATTTTCTGATTTAAAATTAAAAATGTATTAAAATATGGATAGACTCAGGAACGCTAACGAGCATATAGAAAAATATATCATTGACGTAATAAATGAAAAGCAATATTCTAATTTCGGAATGTTTATGCGCGGCGTTTTGTTTGTATTTTCCAGGATTTATAGAAACGTTGTCCAGTTCAGACTTTGGATGTATGATAAAGGGATTTTTAGGAGAATGCCGTTGGGATGCCTGGTTGTGAGTATAGGCAACCTCACGTGTGGAGGTACAGGAAAGACTCCAGTTGTAGAAGTTTTTGCAAAAACACTGGCTGCTAAAGGTAGGAAAGTTGCTATTCTGAGCCGTGGGTACAAGAGTCGGGATAGGACATTCTGGGAAAAACTAAAAGTTTGGAGCAAATCAAATAATAATGAAGTCCCGCCGCGTATAGTTTCGGATGGCGAAAATCTTTTACTGAATTCATCAACTGCTGGAGATGAACCTTATATGCTTGCGTCAAACTTGCAAGATGTTGTAGTTCTCGTAGATAAAGACAGAGTAAAGGCCGGCAGGTATGCAATTAATAAATTTGGGGTGGATACACTGATTCTTGATGATGGTTTTCAATATCTTGATCTTAAGCCTCATATTAATATTGTACTGGTAGACTCTACTCAACCATTTCATAATCACCACGTCTTGCCAAGAGGTCTTTTAAGGGAGCCGATAAAGAATTTAAGAAGAGCCGATTATGTCTTTCTTACAAAGTCTAATGGCGGAAATCATCTGAGACATCTTAAAAAGTTTGTAGAACACCATAATAGAAATGCTGAAATAATAGAATGCTGTCATAAACCTTTATATCTGGAAAATGTGTTTGAACAGGGAGAACGGATATCTTTTGAAGAACTGAAATCAAAAAAGATTGCAACGATTTGTGGGATCGCTGCTCCTGAAAGTTTTGAAAAATTTCTGCGGGATTATGGCGCAAGTATAGTTTATAGCAAGAACTTTGCTGATCATCATAACTATACTCAGCAGGAAATAATAGATTTTATAGTCGAAGCCAAAAAGGCTAAAGCAAAAATAATATTGACAACAGAAAAAGATGCGGTGAGAATGCCTCAACTAAGCAGAAGAGATATCCAGTTTTTTTTCCTGCGAATAGAAATTGGTATCATAAGCGGTATCGAAAGCTTTGACCAGTGTATATCCAGAATATGCTTCAATTAAGGGCTGATTATGCAAAATAAACTTGATGATATAAATATAAGATCTCTAAAGCAACTAATTCAGCCAATCGAACTAATTGAGGAAATTCCGATGAATGAAATTGCTGCACATACAGTGCTACGTGCCAGAAGTGAAGCAAAAGATATTATCAAAGGTAAAAATAATCGGCTATTAGTAGTTGTAGGGCCGTGTTCAATTCATAGTTATAACTGTGCTATTGAATATGGTAAGCTATTACTTCCAGCTATTAAAAAATATCGTAAGAACTTATGTATTATAATGCGTACTTATTTTGAAAAACCAAGGACATCAGTAGGCTGGAAGGGATTAATAAATGATCCGCACCTCGATGGTAGTTTTGATATTAATTATGGGTTAAGGTTATCGCGAAAACTTCTTTTGGAATTAAACACTATGAAAATCCCTACAGGTACTGAATTCCTGGATTCTATTATTCCACAATATATTAGCGACTTGATAAGTTGGGGCGCAATAGGTGCGAGAACAACAGAAAGTCAAGTTCATCGTGAGTTAGCTTCTGGGCTTTCTGCTCCGATTGGTTTTAAAAATGGTACTAATGGTAATGTAGATATAGCAATAGATGCTATTCGGGCAGCAAGCTTTTCTCATCATTTCTTAGGTGTAACAAAAAATGGGCGTGCAGCTATTGTAAATACTAAAGGAAATGATTCTTGTCATATAATTTTACGAGGAGCAAGTACCTATACAAACTATGATAAAGCAAGTATTGAAGTTGTGGTCAGCAAATTGTCTGCTAATGGGCTTGTCCCTAAAGTTATGATTGACTGTAGTCATGGTAATAGTTGCAAAAACCATAAAAATCAAAAAATAGTAGTCCACGATATTGCAAATCAGATTAGCAAAGGGTCGGAATCAATTTTGGGCGTAATGATTGAAAGTCATATTACTGAAGGCAAGCAATCTTTTGATGTTGGACAAAATCCGGCTCAAAATAAGAGCGTAACTGATGCTTGTATTTCATGGGAAGAAACAGAAAAATTATTACATGTTCTATCAGAAGCTCAAAATAATAATAAATAACTCAGTTATATTGTTATCGGTTATTCAACAAATAAGTAAACTGTATTTTAGTTATGAATATAAAAAAATTACGAAATGATATAGATAACATCGATGAACAAATACAGGTGCTATTATCCAAACGTGCCCAAATAGCATTAAAGATCGGTAAAAGAAAAGAATATCAAAATATAGATTTTTATAATCCTTCGCGTGAAAAAGAAATTTTGGAAATGGTAAAAAATCGTAATACAGGTCCACTCGCCAATGGTGATTTATGTGATATTTTTAAGAAAATATTTACAGCGTGTCTTTCAATTCAAAATCATTTAAATATTGCAATTCTAGGCCCACTAGGTAGCTTTTCTCATGAAGCTGTTATGACAAAATTTGGTCGTAATATAAAATTAACCCCATGCAATTCTATAAAAGATGTATTTGAGTGTGTTGAAAAAAATAAGGTTAGTTATGGATTTGTTCCAATTGAAAATTCCATAGAAGGTATAGTAAATCAAACTATAGATGCGCTAAGTATGACTACAGCTAAGATTTCTGATGAATTCATTATGCGAATTAATCAATATTTATTGAGCAGCTGTTTAGATATCCAGCAAATTACACAAGTTTACTCACACCCTCAAGCTTTTGCTCAATGTCAAGAATGGCTAAAAAAACATCTGCCAAATGCAGCATTAATTCCGGTTTCCAGTACTTCTCGAGCTGCAATGTTAGCAGAAAAAGAAGCAACTACCGCAGCTATTGCCAGCAAATTCACGCTAGAATATCATAAGTTAAATATACTAGCTGAACATATTGAAGACGTTGCAGATAATTCGACGCGGTTTTTAATAATAAGCAGCCGTGAAAATGAAAATAGTAAGAACAACAAAACATGCACGTTAGTTTGGCTTCAAAATAAACCAGGCACCCTGTCAACGCTACTGAATCATTTTGCAAATAATCATGTAAATCTAACGCTCATTGAATCCCGGCCATGTAAACACAAAATATGGGAATACTTTTTCTTTTTGGAAATAGATGGAAACAAAAATGAATTAAAATTAAAAAAAACTTTTAAGGCGTTAGAGCAAAATAAGTTTACCTATAAAATCTTGGGTTCTTTTTCTAAAGCAGTGTAAAGAGTCACTCTGCCAATACACAATTTGCATCCTAACAAAGCAATAAGTTATGTATGTATCAGAAATAGAAAAAATACTTGAAGTGTCTTCTCTTTCCATAGATTTTCTTTCCGAAAAAGAAACGGTTTCAGCTGTTGATAACATTTCCTTTTGTATCAGTAAAGGAGAAATAGTAGCGCTTGTTGGCGAGAGCGGCTGTGGCAAGAGTGTTACTTGTCTTTCTCTAGCCAGACTGGTGGATGAAACTGCTGGTCGATATTCGAATGGTGAAATTAAGTTTTACGATAAAGATACAGTTTTAAATGTTCTTAACTTACCTCAAAATAAATTACGAAAAATTCGTGGGGAAAAGATAGCTTATATTTTTCAGGAACCTTCGACCTCCCTTAATCCAGTCATGAAAATAGGCGAGCAATTAGCCGAAAATGTCTTGGCTCATAATAAAGATGATGATTTGGATGTAGAGGCTGAAGTGATATCATTGTTAAAACTTGTCGGTATTCCAGAACCGGAAAAAAGGCTTAATTCTTATCCGTGTCATTTTAGCGGCGGAATGCAACAGAGAGTTATGATTGCTATAGCGCTTGCGGGTAACCCTGAAATCCTGGTTGCGGATGAACCTACAACTTCACTGGATGTAACTATACAAGCTCAAATAATTGAACTTTTCAGGGAAATAAAAGATAAAAAAGGAATGGCTATACTACTGGTAACCCATAATCTTGGTATTGTTGCTGACATAGCAGACAGAGTTATAGTTATGTATGCCGGACATATAGTGGAATCCTGCAGTAAACAGGAGATTTTCACGGTTCCATTGCATCCATATACAAGAGCACTGCTTAAGGCTATACCCAGGCTCGGCAGGGGAAGAGTGAGGTTGGAGAGTATTCCTGGAGTTTTTCATAATTACGGCAAAGAATATGGAGGCTGCAGGTTTGCAGACAGGTGCTCATTGAAAAAGAGTCTTACAAAGGCGGAGTCGGAGATATGCATGAGGAAAGTTCCTGAGGATAGGATGATTATTCCAGGGCATAAATGCAAGTGCCATCACGTGCATGTTTAGGAATCTTAGATATTTTGGAATTTGAGCGGATATTTACTTTAACTTTTTTAATAGCAAATATTCGATAGTTATAAGACATGTGTTAATCAGGAAATTAGTCAGTTTTACCAGGATTTAATAGTTCAAAAATACAATAATACAATTTCTTATACGATAAACTTACTTTTACTTGCCAGTTATCCTTGTAGCTGTTACTTTACTGAACTTCCGAGCATAACTGTACAAATTATTAATTTAAAAAAGAGGGAAAATGACTCACGGTATTTTAGATAAATGTTTCAAGCTCAGAGAAAATTCTACCACCATCAAGACAGAGGTAATTGCTGGGCTGACTACATTTATGACAATGGCTTATATCCTTGCAGTGAATCCTTTCATTCTCTCAAAAGCCGGAATGAATCCGAGCGCCGTTTTTACTGCCACAGCTCTTTCTGCGGGCATAGGTACAATTGTGATGGCATTTTATGCAAACCTTCCAATAGGTGTAGCTCCCGGGATGGGAGCAAATTCTTTTTTCGCTTTTACTGTTGTTATAGCTATGGGGAACTCATGGGAATTTGCACTTACTGCAGTCCTTTTTGTAGGAATAATTTTTATCATTCTTACTATGTGTAAGATACGAGAAGCAATAGTAAATTGTTTCCCGGCCAGATTAAAACATGCCATTTCGTGCGGCATAGGATTGTTCATTACATTCATTGGGCTTATAAACACTGGAATAATCAAGACAGGGCAGGGAGTTCCTTTGCAGCTTGGAAATTTTAAATCGGCAGCTGTCCTGCTGGCAATAGCCGGACTTATAATTGCCGGAGTGCTTCTTCAAAAAAACGTAAAAGGAGCTCTATTAATTTCTATTCTGATAATAACAGTAATAGGGATCCCTTTCGGGGTAACAAAGGTTCAGAACGGATTTTCTCTGCTAAGTTTACCCCCATCACTTTCTCCAATTTTTTGTAAATTTGACTGGCACAAAATATTTACAGTTGATATGGCAATAACCGTCATGGTACTTCTTTTTATGGAACTCTTTGATACGCTTGGGACACTTCTTGGAGTGGCAACAAGAGCGAGATTGCTGGACTCAAAAGGCAATGTAAAAAATATAAAACAGGCACTGATGGCAGATGCTGTGGCAACAACTGCCGGAGCAATTTTGGGGACCAGCACAGTTACAGCGTATGTGGAAAGCACTGCAGGCGTTGCGGAAGGAGGAAAAACAGGACTTACGGCACTAATAATTGCAGTTCTTTTTTTATTGTCATTATTTATTTCTCCAATATTTCTGGCAATCCCTTCAGCAGCAACATCACCTATTTTAATAATGGTCGGTTTATTTATGCTTACACCTATAAAAGAGTTAACCTTTGGAGACTTTTCCGAATCTATTCCGTTCTTTCTTATAATGATAATGATGCCATTCTCTTTCAGCATTGCTGACGGTATCGTGATAGGAACTTTAGCTTATGTGCTGCTGAAAATATTGAATGGGAAAACAGAGGAACTTAGCATAGTAATCATAGTTTTGGCTATTTTCTTTGCGGCAAAACTTATCTTTTTAGGATAAAATTATCAGCTTTTCACCGGAAATGCAGAGCATTTTAGAAGAATAAATGGGTTAAAAATAGATAGCTGGGGGAAAATATAATTCTAAAATTTATTTTTCTCACGCAAAGATACGAAGGCACAACGGTGCAGAGTGGCTAAGGAACTAAGGCATAAAATTCTTTCAATGGTAAAAAAATTGAACGTTTTTACTTAAGGAGACTCTGCCCTGCTCTTAGTAGAGAGGACTACGGCGGGGGGTATTTTTTTTAGCCCCTGCATGAAAAGCATTTCGTATATAAAAAGAATAAAAAGTGGTGCACCCGGAAGGACTTGAACCTTCGACCCGATGATTAAGAGTCATCTGCTCTACCAGCTGAGCTACGGGTGCTAGCAGCGGGTAGTAAATTTAGTAAGCGCAAAAAAAAAATCAAACAGTTTTCAAAATTAACTATATAATAGAAGTTTAAATGTCAAGAAAAATTATTGATAAGGGAACGTCAGGAACATCCGCGGTGCTAATAAGTCGTTTGACTGGGCTGGCCAGAGATATGCTAATAGCAAGGTTTTTAGGCGGAGGCTCTGTAATGAGTGCCTGGGTTCTTGCATTCAGGATTCCCAATACTTTTAGAGGGTTACTAGGAGAAGGAGCGGCAACACAAGCGCTAATCCCTTTACTCGGAGAAACAATTCATACTAAGGGTAAGGAAAAATTTAGACGTGATTTAGGGATAATGCTTGCCACGCTTGCTATAATTCTCGGGATAATCAGTATTCTTACATCAGTAATATGCGTACTGCTTATCCCCGTTTTTCCGGTTTATCGCGTAAGCGCCGCGCTTGCGCTTATGCCAATCCTTATGCCTTATACTTTTTTTGTATGTCTTACTAGTATTTGTTCTGGCGTTTTGAACTTGTTCGATAAGTATTTTTTGCCTATGTTAACATCGGTACTTCTAAATGTTGTAATCATAATTTCAATATTGATCTTTTACTACCAAATCCCAGAAACATTAATTATAAAAATGAGCTGGGCATCACTTATTTCCGGAGTATTGCAGCTTGGGTGGCTCTTGTATCTTTTGAAAAGAGAAGATGCTTTTCCCACAACTTTCAAGCCGGGTGGCTGGAAAACACCAATAGTAAGAGATTTCTTTATGTTAGCTGTCCCGCGTTTTTTTGGGGCAGCAGCTACTCAGATCAGTTCTTTGATGGATAGCATTATGGCATTGTATATCAGCAGTTTTGCGGCTCCAGCCCTTTATTTCACAGAAAGAATTGTTTTTTTGCCGATAGGACTATTTGCTGTCTCTCTTGGCAATGTGTGTTTAGTGTCGATGACTAAACATATAGCCGAAAATAAGATTTCAGATGTTATAAAAGATTTGAGATATGGTTTAAGGCAAATAATATACATCTCTGTACCAATGGCATTTCTTTTCATATTTTATAGGTATCCAATACTTAATCTTGTTTACGGCGGAAACAGATTCGGAGAAAAATCTATTGACGAAACTGCCTGGGCAATGCTTTTTTATTGTTTCGGCATTCCATCATTTTGCGCTATAAAAATAATTTCTTCAGCTTTTTATGCTCAAAAAGACACAAAAACACCTGTCAAAATAGCGCTGTGGTGCATACTTTTGAATTTCGTAATAAATCTTATATTGATGTTTCCTCTAAAACAAGGAGGAATAGCTTTAGGTACTGTAATATCTTCAATAGTTAACTGCCTTGCGCTTACCTATATTTTCAAAAAACGCCATGCGGTATCTACAGAAGGCAATGAAGTTTTTTTATGCCTTTGTAAAGTCAGTTTTTCATCACTGATTGCTGTGCTGATTTCAATTTATACTGTCAATTTTATTAATATGATTTCTTTTATAACCCTAGTAGATTGGAAGGGGTTCGTATCGCTCTGTCTGGGGATAATGGTATTTTGTATTATCTACTTTATTATAAACCTTGTTTTGAAATTAGAAGAACAGCGCGACTGGGTAGTGCTTGTAAATTCTAAACTTGGGTTAAACCAAAAACTTAAATATTGATAATATCTCAAAAATTTTATTAGCAGGATGCCAAACCAAAGTTGCTGGAGAATAGATTTATGAGTGCAACTAAAACATTTGTAGCAGCTATGAGCGGCGGTGTTGATTCTTCCGTAGCCGCATCAATATTTATTAACCAGAAACACAGAGTCATCGGTGCTACGTTAAAAATGAAAAATTGCGATGACACCAGAGAAAAAACAAAAGCATGCTGCGGGCTTGACGACAATATTCAAGTAAGACTTGCTGCCGAAAAGCTGGGAATTCCTCATTACTTTGTAGATGTGCGTTCTGAATTTAAAGAAAAAATCCTCAAATACGCCATGAAAGAATATGCCTATGGAAGAACTCCAAATCCATGTGTTTACTGTAATTTTTACCTTAAATTCGGAGTCCTCTTGAATTATGCTAAAGAGATCGGAGCTGAAGGAATAATTACCGGACATTATGCTATAATCAACAGAGATATTTCTAGAAAAGCTAGAATATTTAAAGGAATAGACGATATAAAAAATCAGTCTTATTTTTTATGTTATCTGACACATGAACAACTGAACTTCTCATATATGCCGCTTGGAGAATTGACTAAGAAAGAAGTTAGACAAATAGCAGAACGGCTTGATCTTCCAAATGCAAAGAAAACAGAAAGTCAGGATGCTTGTTTTGGGTATAAAGGTGAAACTTTTGCTCAAACGCTTTCAAGAATATTTGGGTATATTCCAAAATCAGGCAACATTATTAATGAAAAGGGCAAAATTTTGGGTAAGCATAATGGCATACATAATTTTACTCTGGGGCAAAGGAAAGGTCTAAGAATAGCTCTCGGCACTCCTGCGTTTGTAGCAAAAATAAACCAAGATACAAATGAAATAACAGTCAGTACTGACGAACAACTGCTGCTGACAAAAACCTTTACTGCAACAAATATGAACTGGCTTGATTTTCCTTATGAACAATTTGAATGCGAAGTTCAAGTTAGATATAGACAGACTCCACAAAAAGCAATCGTTTATAAAAAAGAAAATTCAACCGCTCTTGTAGAACTGGCCGAACCATTACGGGCAGTGACTCCTGGTCAAGCATTGGCTGTGTATAATGGTAATCAGCTTATAGCTGGCGGTTGGATTGATAAATTGCTATGAAATTTTTTATTGATTACACAATTTTACTGTGCAACAGAAATTATCTTTATACATCTGGCAATTCATTTCATCTGTAGGAACAATGATAACCAGTGTGGCTTCACCATAGAATTAAAAACCGAAGAAAGAAGTAAAAAATGGCATTGAATTATCAGAAGACAATTATTGACAAAATTCATCAGCTGAAGAAAGAGCGGAACGCAATAATACTTGCGCATAATTATGTGCTTGGAGAGGTTCAGGATATAGCTGATTTTTGCGGTGATTCTCTGGAGCTCAGCAGAAAAGCAAGCAAAATAGGAAAGCATGATATCATCGTTTTTTGCGGGGTAAAGTTTATGGCAGAAACCGCAAAAATCCTGTCTCCTGAAAAAACAGTTCTCTTGCCTGTTATTGATGCCGGTTGTCCCATGGCCGACATGGCAGATGCCGAAGAAGTGATGAAATTAAAAAGAGAGTATCCCAATGCTATTACTGTATGCTATGTGAACAGCACGGCAGAGGTAAAAACTGAAGCTGATATTTGCTGTACTTCCGGGAACGCTGAAAAAATTGTCAATAGTATTCCAAAAGATCGTCAAATCATATTTATTCCCGACAAAAATCTCGGAGCAAATGTTGCTAAAAAACTTAGCAGGAAAATGATTTTGTGGGACGGATTTTGCCCTACGCACATGAGAATTACTACAGAAATGATAAAGAAGAAAAGACAAGAATTTCCAAATGCTACTGTCGTAGTTCATCCGGAATGTACTCAAGAAGTAGTGGCGCTAGCTGATGAAACCTTTAGCACATCAGGGATGCTTGTTTTCGCAAGAAAAACAGCAGCAAAACAAATCATAGTCGGGACAGAAACGGGTATTATTTACAGAATGCAAAAGGAGAGCCCTGGAAAAATGTTCATTCCTATTTCTGAGCAAGCAGTTTGCATGAATATGAAAAAAATCAACATGGAAGATGTACTTGGTTCTCTCGAAAAGATGCAATATGAGATAAAACTTGACCAAAAAACTATAGAAAGAGCTAGAAAACCTATATTCAGGATGCTTGAAGGAAAATTTTAGGCTAATATACTTCTGGTACAAAAGTCTGATCTGTAATAGGCGGTCTCACATAACCTTTTGCCGGTCTTCTGGGCTCGAGCTTAAATGGTTTAGGCGTTAAGTCTTTGTATTTGATCATACTGAGCAGATGACTTATGCAGTTAAGCCTTGCTTTCTTTTTATCATCGGCATTGACTACAAACCATGGGGATTGTTTTGTATCGGTAAATGAAAACATTTCATCTTTAGCCTTGGAATAATCTTCCCATCTGTTTCTCGATTCAATGTCCATTGGACTGAGTTTCCATCTCTTTGTGGGATCATCTATTCTGGCTTGAAACCGTTTTTCTTCTTCTTTTGGAGATACTGAGAACCAATATTTGATAAGGATTATGCCGGAACGGATAAGCATTTTTTCAAATTCAGGAGCCGATCGCAAAAATTCCTGATATTCTTCTTCAGTGCAAAATCCCATAACTTTTTCTACGCCAGCCCTGTTGTACCAGCTTCTATCAAAAAGTACCATTTCTCCGCCAGCGGGCAGATGGGCAACATATCTCTGAAAATACCATTGCGTTTTTTCGCGTTCTGTCGGAGTAGCTAGCGCTGCTATTCTACAGATACGTGGATTCAAGCGTTCTTCAATTGTTTTTATAACACCGCCTTTTCCTGCAGCATCCCTACCTTCAAAAATAACGACTATTTTCAGTTTTTCTTGTTTAACCCATTCCTGAAGCTTGACTAATTCTATTTGGAGTCTTCTCAATTCGTTAAGGTAATACTTGATTTTAAGTTTGCCTTTTTTGTTCAGATGTTTGCTCCCCCTGGTGCTATTCTTTCCTTTGTCTTCCTTATTCATGATTATCCTGGCTTCTATTGTTGTTATTTTTTATTAAATTTAAAGATATAATTATAGCTTATAAAACTGATAATTTACAACTTTATGATTGACTTTAATTTAATAAAACTGGCCTCTGGAATTTGCCTTTTGTAAATATTTATATAAATTTCGTTATATCTCGGGCGTATAGCTCAGTTGGTTAGAGCGCTACGTTGACATCGTAGAGGTCACAGATTCGAGTTCTGTTACGCCCACCATTTCTTTCTTATAAAAAAAATGATTAATGTAGCATTAGCTTTAGGCGGAAATCTTGGAAATGTACCAGAAACTTTTTCTGCTACAGTAAAGAGGCTTGAACAAAATTGGCTATATAATGTTGTGGTTTCCTCTCTTTATTCAAATCCAGCAGTAAACTGCCTTCCAGGTACGCCTGATTTTATCAATTGCGTAATGATAGGAAAATGGAACAAAACTCCCGAAGAATTAATTAGTCTAACCCAAAAAATAGAAATCGCACTAGGTAGACCCAAAGCACATGAAAGAAACACTTCAAGAACTCTAGATATAGACATAATACTTTTTGGAGAGATGACAATATTCACAGGAAAACTTACAATTCCTCATCCACTGGCAAAAGAAAGGGTTTTTGTTTTAGTTCCCTTAAACGAGATAGCGCCAGATTGGATATTCCCGGATACAGGAAAAACTGTCAATGCCATATTAAAAGAACTACTCAGCCGGGAACCAACTAACCAGCTTAGGAAAATAAACTAAGCCCATTCATTAATTTTTTGCTATTTGGCAATGTCTATTAAACAATTGGGTTCCGGAAGTGTTAAAACTTTTTCCTTTCTTATACGGCCAATAAGGATGTCCCGTATAAACAAATTACTATAACCCTTTACATCTATAGCTCCTTCAAATTTATAGTTATCCCCTCCGGAAAACATAAAAGCATTAACACAAACTAAATAATATTTATTCATCTCTATTTTCCGACCATTGTTAAGAGTCATGGAAACTACTCTACCCCCAACTGGCTTTGAATGATCGAATACAACTTTCATACCATAGAATTGCACGCATCCTACTTTTACTTCCCCGTAGTTATCCAAACCATGTTCCATTACAGCCTTTATAGATTTCCCTGACAATTTCATGTTAACAAGAGAATCTCTAAAAGGTAATATTCTGTAAATATCACCCAATGTAATGTTCCCCTTTACTAATCCGCCTCGTATACCAAGTCCATTAATAAAAGCAATTTGCGAATTTGTAACTTCGGTCATCAGCTTAGCTATATAAACGCCTAATGTATTAATAGTCAGTTTGTCATAAAGCAAATCGACCGCTGATTTTCCTATAACTTCAGAATATTTCCTTTCTATATCCGAATATTTTGCTAAAATCTTTTTGCCAGTATTTTCGGAAAGTATCTTAATATTGGTAGGCACAATATAGACTTTTGCTTCGATTTTATTTATTTTCTTAGTTTTATCGTCAATATTAATTTTAATAACTCCGTACTCTCTACCATACCATCCAGCTTGAATAACTACTACACCATTTATTTTTCCACACACAGATTTATGACTATGTGCGGAAATTACCACATCAAATTCTTTGGTTTTTAAACACAAATTGTTAATTTCTTCTCCGATAATTTTACCTGTATTTTCATCCTGCCTGGATGGGATATGGGTCAAGGCGACTATAATGTCAGGCATTCCATTCTTATCTTTACCTGCCTTTAAATAATTAATCCAGTACTGAGCAGCTATCCATGGGTTTGTAAATTCGAGTCCCTCCAAATTCTTAAGATTAGTCTTTGTTATTGTTTCAAGTGTACTTAAACCTATAAAAGCTATTTTTATACCATGGATTTCTATTATTTTATAAGGATCAGACCAAGACGGATTTTTCCCAGTCTTTTTATCAAAAATATTAGCGACAAGGTATGAAAAATGACCGTCTTTTTCCCATTTATCAAAATATTTTTGTCCCCAGTCAAAATCATGATTACCTACTGCTGAAAAAGCAACCCCAAGTTTTCTAAACATATCGCTAACTGGAGCGCCTCTTGTATCTTCAGAGACAATAGTTCCCTGATAATTATCTCCACCAGATACTAAAACAATATTGTCTTTTCCGTGTTTTTTTATTTCCGACAAGATGGCGTTCATAAAAAGTACCATTCCAGGAACATTATAAACCTTATTATGATATATCATTGAGTGGAAATCATTAAAACTCAGTATATATACCGTTTTAGCATAGATATCGACAGCAAAAATAAAAACCAAAACAAATGCAGTAACTACCAGACTTTTCAAATATTTCATACAGTATTTACAAAATAAAAGTTATTAACTTTCTTTAATAAACACTCGCATTAAAACTATACTTATAAGAATTGATAATTTCACTCAGATACGCAAGTATATCGCAATAAACATTGGCCAGTTCAAATGTAGCATCATATTCGGCTTTTATATCCTTTGTAATCTCAAAAACTTTTATTTTTCTTGATTCAAAGTTTAAAGTTTCAAATACAATTTCTATTTCATGAATATCTATTTGTTTATAGATAAAATCAGATAAGCATTTTAGTGCAGCCAAAATATGAATAGATGCAGCATGTGTACATATATCTACTGAACTTATATCATATTTCTTCATAATACCCCAATACCTTAAAAGTTCCTTGTTTAGTTTTTCCAGATAAAATAATCTTTCGTACAACAAATATTCTTCTATCGAATTATTGTTTTTCCCCTCATATATGTGTTTGTGGAGGTCTAACATTCTGTTCAGAATTAAGTCATTGGAATTACAAATAGCTTTGACATCCGAAAGATTATTAGAAGATTCAAAGTCTACTAATACATAAAGAGTGGCTGTAATTCTATCAACTTCTTTATTTATGAGGACTGGCCATTCGCTTTCAGGCCGCGTTTCAATATTTTGTATATAGTGAGTTTTTACTAAAATTTCATCGGGATCATCAGGATAGAGATTAGTATATAACCTGACTAAATGCTTTAAAAATAACAGACTCAAAAGTGCAATAAACAAATTAGATATTAACATTGCCCCGCTCACTTCAAAAACGACATTTTTATATATACTTCTAAGTAAACTGTTTAATAGTGGAGCTGAAGTATTTTTTTCTATAAAATAAAGCCCGATAATAATAATACTGCTAACAGACACAACGTCTGTGCTGATAAGCAGCAATCGTCTTGCCGACCCTTTAAAAGGCAAAGCATATAATCGCCCTCTAATACACGCAGCAATGCAGCTGCCATAAAGCATTAGTATTGATTGCTCGTAAGATATAAGGTTACTACTCCAGAACCCAACAATCATAAAAGAAAATCCAGCAGAAGACTGCATTATAAATGATATAAGCGCTCCGATTAAGATTACAAGAAAGGGGTTGTGAACTGTTATTACTATATGTTTTACATAGTCATTTTCTCCTAAAAATGCAAAATTATCTTTTATAAGTACAGTTCCAAAAAGCAAAATTCCTACACTAAATATAAACAAGGCAACTAGTTTTAAATTTTCCTTGGAGCTTTTCCTGAGAATAAAACGGCCAATTCCGCCAAGGCCAAGAATTAGATAAATCAAATATCTCTCATTAATCAACGCAAAAAAATTTGATGAACCAGAAGTAAAAGTAGCTCCTAATACACAAACAAATGCAGTTTTAAAATTCATCAAGCCTGAAAAACAAAAGGAAGATGTTGTATATATCACCATCCTCCCGGAATCAGCTGCGATAGCGGTAAGTCCGGCACTCTTTAAAAAGGATAATATTAAGGAAGGTTCTTTTCTTGGTCTTATCGCTTTTTTAGTTTTGGAATATTCACTTGAATACTGATTTAAACTAACTACGCCAGAGTAGAAAACTCCAAGTGCTAATATCATTTCACAAATATGTCCAAACATAAAAGCCCCTTAACAACATTCAACACCGGAATAAAAAACAATTAGATATTGGATATTCTACTTATTCTAGACTTCTTACAATCATACCGGATCTGAGTTTAGGTTCAAACCATGTAGATTTGGGAGGCATTATCTGTCCGGCATCGGCTATTGCCATTAGCTGATCCATTCCGGTAGGATAAATAGCAAACGCAATTTTACAGTCTTCATTGCATCTTCTGACAAGTTCTTTCATGCCTCTTATACCGCCGACAAAATCGATGCGTTTATCAGTTCTTGGGTCTTGAATTCCGAGCAATGGAGCCAAAACGTTATCCTGGAGCAAAGAGACATCGAGAGATTTAACCGGATCATTAGGAATTATTTCTTTTTTTGCACTCATGTTGTACCACTTTCCGTCAAGGTACATGGAAATTTCTGTTCTTTTCTTTGGTTTGGCCTGGTTTGGGTCAGAAACATTTATTTCTGTAATAACAAACATCTCTTCGATTTTATTTATGAGCTGATCAGGAGTATGTCCATGCAAATCTTTAACTACTCTGTTATAGTCCATGATATAAAGTTGATTATCCGGGAATATAACTGACAGAAAATAACAATATCCTTCTTTTCCATTGTGGTTTGGATTCTTTCTTCTTCTGAGTTCATAAACTCTTGAAGCAGCAGCGGACCTGTGATGCCCATCCGCTATGTAAAGATATGGAACTCTTGCAAATAAATCTACATATTTCTGTACTTCGTTATTATCTTCGACAATCCATAATGTATGAATTACGCCATCGTCAGCTGTAAAGTCAATATGAGGCTTTCTGGCTGTAATGTCAGCTGTAAGTTCGTCTATTTCTTTTTTATGAGGGTAAGTGAGAAAAACCGGACCTGTATTGGCATTACATGTATCAACGTTTCTTACCCTGTCATCTTCTTTATCTTTTCTGGTAAGTTCATGCTTCTTGATAATGTTATTCAGATACTCTTCAACAGATGCTCCGGCAACGAGCCCTGTCTGAACAACATCACCCATTTTTTGTCTGTAAATATAAAAACATGGAATTTTGCACTGAACCAGAACTCCGTCCTTTATCATTCTCTGTAAATTTTCAGCTGCTTTTTTATAAACAGGTTCGCTGTGTTCATCAAAGCCGTCAGGGAAATCTATCACAGATTTTTCGACCCTAAGAAAAGTATATAGATTACCTTCGGCCATCATTTTAGCTTCTTTCGTAGACATTACATCATAAGGAAGAGAAGCTACTTTATCCGCAAGTTTGGGATTTGGATTATATCCTTTAAAAGGTACTATCTTTGACATTTTTCAAATTCCTCCACCAAAATATTAATAAAAAAAAAGGCAGTTTTGAACTGCCTTGTTTTCTGTTTTACGCCGGATTTTCCTTTTGGAATTTTTCCATAAAGTCACTTAGCGCTTCTACGCTTTCCATAGGTACAGCATTATAACAACTGGCTCTGCAGCCGCCTACGCTCCTGTGTCCTTTTAATCCTACAAAATTTGCTTTCTTTGCTTCAGACAAGAACTTTTCTTCAAGTGCTTCAGTAGGAAGTCTAAATACAAGATTCATTACAGATCTATATTCCTTAACTACAGGGCAATTATAATATCCACCGCTTTTATCCATAACATTATAAATTTTGGATGCCTTTCGTTCTGCCAGCTGTTCTATAGCTTTAAGTCCTCCCTGAGCTTTCATCCATTTCATAACCTTGCCCATAATGTAAATAGAAAACACAGGAGGGGTATTGTATAATGATTGACTTTCACAATGAATATCATATCTCAAATAAGTAGCTATATTCTTATTAGTTTTTTCGAGAATGCTTTTTCTAATCAAAACAACAGCCATGCCGGACGGTCCAAGATTTTTTTGAATCCCACCATAAACCAAATCAAATTTTTCCCACGGAATTGGCCTTGTCATAAAATCAGAAGACATATCAGCAACAAGAGGAATATTTCCCTCAGGCCATTCAATCATCCTTGTGCCACTAATTGTTTCATTTGTTGTAATATGCAAGTAACGAGTATTATCCTGCAGCTTAATTTCAGAATTCTTGGGCATTCTATTGTAACCCGAAGATTTTCCATCCCATGCCGCATATACTTCACCAAAAAGTTTAGCATCTTTAAAGGCCTTGCTTGACCATTCACCACAGCATATATAAGCAGCCTTTTGTCCGTTATTAATCAGATTCATCGGAACCATACCAAATTGCAGTGTGGCTCCACCTTGGATAAACAATACCTCGAAATCATTTGGTGTTCCATAAACTTCTTTTGATAGAGCCATGGCCTCGGCATGAGTTGCGTCATACTCTTTACCTCTGTGACTCATTTCAATTACGGACATTCCACTGTTCATATAATCCGTAAATTCCCTCTGTGCTTCTTCCAGAACAGATAGAGGCAGTGCGCATGGACCTGCACCAAAATTGTGAACTCTTTTTCCCATTGTTTTTTTCTCCTGTGATATATTATGAATTTAAACTTTCCAACTTTCTATCTTTTAACTTTAAACTGTTCACTCTTTACGTCATCAAGTGTTTATTAACTGGATGCATTACTTTGCCTTTGGCAAATGCTTTGATCATTTCAATAACTTCGACAGCTATGGCATCCTGTGCCTGCTCAGTAGATGCTCCTACGTGATGCGTACCGTAAACATGCGAGTGAGTTGAAAGAAAAGAACTAAAATCAGCCATTCCTGCTTCAGGTTCATTGCTGTATACATCAACACCTACCCAAATATTTTTTTCGATCATTGCGTCAATAAGATCATGCTCAACTATGATATCGCCGCGAGATGTATTGAGAATAATCGCGTTATTTTTTACATTTTTGAGAAATTCCTTATTTACCATGCCTTTGGTATGCGCATTGGAAGGAACGTGTAACGTAATAACATCAGATTCTTTGACAATATCCTCCAGGTTTTCCTTAAATTCAAAAATCTTTTTTTTCTGTAGTTCTATCTGTTTGGGATTAGGATTTTTTATAGCAACAGGGTCATAAGCTAATATTTTCATTCCAAAAACCTTAGCTCTTTCAGCAAATGCCATACCTATTTCCCCCATTCCTATAATACCCAAAGTCTTCCCGTAAATTCCTTCAGCTTCGGAATATTTCTTTTTATTCCACTTCCCCTGCCTAAGATCTATTACATTATCAGCTATTTTACGGTCAATTGCGAGCATGAGTCCGAAAGCAAGTTCAGCTACTGCTATAGAATTTTTCCCTGGAGTGTTACAAACATAAATCCCCTTTTTAGCAGCAGTATCAATATCAATAGTGTTATAACCGGCACCTGCTCTGATAATCATTTTAAGTTTATCGGAAGCATTAATTGTATTCGCAGAAACCTTTTTGCTTCTGACAATAAGTACTTCAAAACTTTTGATTTGTTTTGGTAGTTCATCAGCTTTAATATCCGGCTTTAAAACTACCTCATGACCGAGAGCCATAAGCTGAGGGAGGTAAACTTTTTGGAATTTGTCGGCAATAAGTATTTTCATTCTTGATCTCCTGTTCTTTTTGTTTTTGTGTTGTTGTAGATATTGTACATATTTTAAAATTGGTTCAAAATATGATTATTCAAGCAAGTAAGTTTTAAAAAAGTATCACAATTAATCTCTTTGTATTATTATGTTAAAATAAAAAGTTGAATATTTTAATTTTACCTTTAAATTTCGTTATATTTATACTCATATCTGATAGGCTAAAGTTTTAGATTTAAGGATACTATTAATGAAGGCAATTGTTTTCGCGTATAATGTTCTTGGGAAAGTCGGATTTGAGGCGCTTCTAAAACATGGTTATGAAATTTGCGCATTGGTAACGCATGAAGATGATCCGAATGAAAAAATCTATTTTGAATCCGTAGCTGCTCTGGCTGAAAAAAAGGGAATAAAAGTCTTCAAACTTGCTTCGCCAAATACTCCAGAGTTTATCCAGACAATAAAAAATCTTAAGCCGGACGTGCTATTTTCTTTCTATTATAGGCAGATGATTTGTGATGATATTTTGAACATAGTCAATGGCAAGGCTTACAATTTACATGGTTCGCTTCTTCCAAAATACAGAGGAAGGTCTCCTTTGAATTGGGCAGTGCTTTATGGAGAAACAAGAGCTGGTGTAACTCTTCATAAGATGGTAAAAAAAGCTGACCGTGGCGAAATCGTAGACCAGCAGGGATTTGATATCCTTGAAGAAGACAATATCCGCACACTCCAACCCAAAATGAGCGATGCTGCCTCAATACTCTTGGAACGAGCTCTTCCTGCAATTCTTACAGGAACAGAAAAACTTACAGTCCAGGATGAAAGCAAGGCTTCTTATTTCGGTGGAAGAAAGGCTGGAGATGGATTAATTGATTGGAAAAAATCAGCTAAAGAAATCAATAACTTAATTAGAGCAGTTACTGATCCATTTCCTGGGGCATTTACTTTCTACAATGGCAAAAAAATAATAATCTGGAATGCAAAAGTTCTTAATGAACTTGATGGAGATCAGCCAGGAAAAGTTTTATCACTAGATCCTTTTGTCATATCCACAGGCAAAGGCAGCCTGAATATTCTGGAAGGGAAAGTCGAAGATGCCAATAATTTGTCAGCACAATCTATTGTCAAAGAGTCTGGGTTGGCTGCAGATGCTATCCTGGGATAATATTATTTCACAATTTTTGGTTTGAAACATTATGCGTGGAGAGGAGCTAGTTTCGTCAGCTTTTTATCTTTCGGTTTTGACTAAATAGAACCCTCCAAACTCGCTCTATTACGCCTTATTCGCTAATCCGTCTCGGTAAATATTCACTGAATTTGTAAGTTAATGCCTGTAATAAAACAGTTTTCAATAAAAATTCAAAAAATCAAAACAAAAATTTGAAATATTATTTTTGTTAAATATACTTAGCTAAGTAAACTAACTATCGTAAAATGGAGATAAAAATCATGGTTACTGTAAACATGCATGAAGCAAAAACCAGACTATCTTCTCTGATTGCCAATGTGGAAAAAAAACATGAAATCATTATTCTATGTAGAAAAGGCAAGCCTGTTGCTGAAATTATACCTTTAAGAAAAAAACGATCAAAATTTTTTCTAAAGCCGCATCCTATTTTAAGTGGTATAAAAATAAATTACGATCCGACTGAACCTCTTTCTAACGAAGAATTGCCGGAGGAATACAGATGATTATACTTGATACTTGTGCTTTTCTCTGGTTAATTCAAGACCCAAAGAAGCTTTCTCCTTCCGCCTTATCTTTACTGGAAAAAGATAAGAACTTGTATGTGGTATCTGTTACAGCTTGGGAAATAGCAATAAAAGCTGATTCTGGTAGGCTAATCTTGGTTAAAAATTTGTCAGCAGAAAAAATATTTCAAATGGCTTTAGTAGACTTTAAGCTGCATGAAATTCCTGTTAGTTCAAAAATTTTCTGCCGAGCAGTTGATCTTCCTTCTATTCACCGAGACCCTTGTGATAGAATGATTATTGCAGCTGCGATCGAAAATAAATGTCCAATTATTACAGCAGACAGGATCTTTTCACGCTATCCTCGCGTTAAAATAATTTGGTAAAAACTTTGTAGATATTCAGTGAAATGCGTAGTGTAGTTTCATCGGAACTGAAAATAAGGGCGAACTCAAAGAACTACGTCCCTCCACCCGAAAATCATTTTACACTGTTCACTCGGCTCCGAAAACTCCGCCGTGGTATGTTCTTCACTGTTTACTTTAAATGTTCAGGTTTCCGTTGACGCTGACACGGATGACGTGGACATTGGTATACAGTTCACCTGTTGGTGAAAGGCAAACAGTCGATTTTCACTGGTCATATACAATGCATTCGCAGCACTATTAAACGCAGGTGCTGCAAGTGGATCGTCAAAAATGTCAAGGCTAAAATAAAAATTTTGCTTGAACTATATTTTTTGAACTTAAAAGCGAAAAACTAAATATTGCCGATAAAACACGATGGAAAATGTCTCTTAATATTTCAGCATCTACTTCTTGTATAGCCTTGAGAGAAGTTTATATTAACAGTTAAACGTAAAAATATAAGGAGGTTTTATCTCTTAATGGATTTTTCTAGAAAAAACATGACAAAGGTATTAATTCTTGGAGTGAATGGTTTTATAGGCAATGCGCTTACAAAGCGTCTTCTTGCTGAAGATGGTTACGAAGTTTATGGAATGGATTTGTCCTGTGAGAAACTCGGTGATTCAATAAATAATCCAAGGTTTACTTTTAGAGAAGGCGATATTTCAATACACAGAGAGTGGATTGAATACCATGTTAGAAAATGCGATGTAATACTTCCGCTTGTAGCAATAGCTACACCGCTTGTTTATGTAAAAGACCCGCTCCGTGTTTTCGAGCTTGATTTTGAAGAAAACCTTAGGATTATCAGATATTGCGTAAAATACAATAAACGCGTCGTTTTCCCCTCTACTTCTGAAGTTTATGGAATGTGTCAGGATTCATATTTTGATGAAGAGACTTCTCCCCTGGTAACCGGACCGATTAATAAACCGCGCTGGATATATTCATGTTCAAAACAGCTAATGGACAGGGTTATTTGGGCTTATGGAATGCAGAAAGGACTTAGATTCTCTCTCTTCAGACCGTTCAACTGGGTTGGTCCCAAACTTGACAGTCTCGATTCCGCAAGACTAGGCAGTTCCCGCGTCATCACTCAGTTTGCTGTTAATCTGGTGGATGGAACGCCAATTAAACTTGTAGACGGTGGACTTCAGAAACGCTGTTTTACTGATGTAAGCGATGGGATTGAGGGACTTTTCAAGATCATAGAAAACAAGAGCGGCTGTGCGGACGGAAGAATATTTAACCTTGGCAACCCGGAAAATGAGTTAAGCATTAAAGAGCTCGCAGAAATGTGTGTAGAAATTTTTGAAAAGCATCCGAGAAGACAAGAATTTCCGTTAACATCTCAAATAATAGTGGAATCTTCCAGTGACTATTATGGCAAGGGATATCAGGATGTAGTTCACAGACGCCCGGCAATAGAAAATGCCAGGAAATACCTCGGATGGGAACCGAAAATAAAAATAAGAGAAGCAATAGCCAACTCTCTCAATTATTTTCTTGACGAATATCTCGAAAGTATCAAATAAAATAAAAATTATGAATAGTAAGGTTAAAAAAATCAGGAAAAACAAAACTGTACACGTGAAGAAAAAAGACAATCTTGAAATTTACGGGGATCTATTGTATAGAAAATCTGATAATAGTACCATAACAACTGAACAAGTTTACTATAAACCTAGTGTTCCCGGAGAATATGTTGGAGATTGCTAGCAATTTGTTGAACTTTGTTTAGATATCTCCTTGGAGTAGTTCAAGTAAGAAATTATTCGGTATTTTGTTCCTGATTTTCTTCAATTTGAGACAGATTAACCTTTTTCTTCCTAATGGCCTTTGATATATTTTTTAGTTTTTCAGTTATTTTATCCATATTTTCAGCAAGTTCTTCATTGGCTGTTTGTTGCTCTTTCAGAAGTTCTCTAACATTTCTGTTGATAAGAAAAATAAACAACGGAGTAAGTAAAGACAAAACTAACAGTATAGCAATGCTTGCAATTAGTAATATAACGACAAAAGAACCAAGCGAACTCATTAGTTGATCCATTTTATTCTCTCCACAATTTTTATATCCAAGGGATTTTACATACTATAATCCAACTAGCTCCAAATTAAAAGCAGATAGTTTAATGTATAGCAGTAAAAAGTATAGAAAAAGTATTATTCTTTGTCCAGTTTTTTTAATATCCCGACAGCTGCTCTTATACCGCTAGCCCAAGCTCCTGTTATACCTCTGGAAGTTCCTGCTCCATCTCCGATAAGATAAATATCATCAGTTACGGCAAAATGCTTATCAATGAAAAATGGTTTATTTGCATACATTTTTATCTCTGGATAATACATGATGGTTGAAGGGTGAAGAACTCCAGGCATTATTGCATCTAGTAATTTTAGTGAGTGCCAAATATGTCTCATTATTTTAGAGGGAACAGTCAATCCCAAATCTCCTGCACAGGCAGAGCATGTAGGGGTGAAGTCGTATAGGTCTAAATTAAAGGTTTCTGCTCTTGACCGTTTCCCAGCTCTGAAATCTCCTACTCTTTGCATTATAGTGTTTCCTCCTCCTATTTCATTAGCCAGTCTAGCGAGATAAATAGCCATCTGCTGGCCGCTGCTTACCGGAGCTTCGAGTCCGATAGTTTTTAACATAGCAAAATTGACCAGCCCATTTTTTCCTTTATCTGGGGAGAGAGCATGTCCATTTACCAGATAGAAATGGTGATAATTTTCTTTTGTCACTAGAGCAAATCCAGAGTTTGTACAGAATGTTCTTACTTTCCCTGGGAAATAAAATTTAGGATCATAATAGTCCAATACTATTGGGTAATATTCAAGTTTGGTTTCTATTCGTATTCCGACATCAAGAGAGTTGTCTATATATTTAACACTAAGGTGATTCATTACTTCTTGGAGATATGAAAATCCTTTTCTGCCAGGTGATATTATGAGTTTTTTATAACGAATTTCTGTTTCATCCGAAAGGTATAGTTTCTTCTTTATAGCATCTATATTTGCTTTTGCTTCTGTTTTCAATCTAATTTCTACCCCGCGGTTCCTGAGGGTATCGAGAAGGCCGGTTATGAGAAATTTACTCTTATCAGTTCCTACATGAGATTGCTTTATCTTTATAAGTTTAGAGCCTACTTTTTCCGCTCTTCGTTGATATTTTTCAAGGTTTGTTTTTTCGAGAAAAGACGGTTTTAGATGATCTTGTACTGTATTTAAAAGATGTTCGGCTTCTTTTTGTTCCCAATATTCTTCTGTAAAACCTATAGGGAAAGTATAATTTTGTTTACAATCATTAAGGAGTCCGCCGGAACATATTTTCTCCTTTTCCAGTATTAATATTTTTAAATCGTTCTTTTTTTCTGATAAATGGAATGCAGCTCCAAGTCCCGCCGGGCCTGAACCGATAATTACAACATCATATTTCATAGAACTATAATCTTTAGCTTTTTCGACATGTTTAAATTAATACAAAAGGTATTATCATACTTTAGTATTATATGATAATCAATCTGATTTTAAATAGAATGTAAGGTAGAGTATGAAGTCTATTGGTATTTTTGTTATTCTGATGGGTATAATTCTTATTGTTATAGGCATTATTTTTATGTTTTATGATAAAATACCGATGATGGGGAAGTTACCAGGTGACATAAAAATAACTGGAAAAAACTCTTCTTTTTATTTTCCTATTACTACCTGCATTATTATAAGTGTTATCTTGAGTCTTCTTTTGAGTTTTCTTTCGAGATTCTTTAAATAATTTAGTTACACATTTCACGAAAAGGGCAAGATAACATTTTAACCAAATGACTCTAATCCCTGCAAATTCAATAATTTTAATTTACATTTGAAAGAATGTGAATTTAGGTTTAATCATAGAAACCAAAATCTTTATAATTTGTTACTGAAAATTTTAAAAAATCACTTAGTTAAATTGTCTTGAATTATTTTTTAACAACACTTACACTTGACTTTTGAAAATAAGAAATGCGATGTGTATATTTAATAACATAGTTAAGTGAATACTTACGAATAGACGAAGCATTCAAGACGGAGCAATAGTTAAGGTTACTTCTAAAAATCACTTTTCAAATAGTATTTCTATTAAAAATGCAGAGTGAAAACATAAAAAGTTGTGCGTACTGTAGTGAGACGATCGCTGTCAATGGTGTCATCCAATCAGGCATCTAAACAAGGAGGTAAATCTTGAAAATGTACTTTTTGAAACGACTTGTTCTCCCGTTGTTGTTCCTATTTTGCGTTATGATTACTGTTAATGTATTTTGGGAGGCCGGAGGCTTCTTCATTAACCTTTCCTCTGAGCTGCTGGGAATGTTGATCATGCTTATCTATATCGATTGGATTCTGCGACAACATGAAAAACAACGTTGGTTACCGATAGATAAACGAATCACAAGCCGCTTACAAATTCTGCTCAACAAAACAATTAGTGGTCTACGCGATTGTCTTGGCTTTGGCGACGTGTTCGATAAAAGCATAGGAGTGTCATTTGACGTGTATACAATTCATAAAGATATGATGCATGTAGGTGAAGATGTGATCGCACCAGCTGCGCTGTCTCGTGTCCAGGCTTTGAATCAGAGCGAGTGGGCTAAACTGGCTCGACACATTCAAGACTTACATAATGACTTTCTAACATTCCTCAACATATTTCAGACCCGGCTCACTCCAGATCAGATTTCAGATATCCTTGATATTCAAGAATCTCTTGATAAAAGCCTTTTGTATTATTCTATTTTCCCGGACATCATGGGCGTTCCAGAAAGCAAATTGCTGCAGACAAAAACATCGCCTAAAATACTGCAGCAATTAGGCTGCGAATCCACAGCTAAGGAACTGCAAAATATTTGTGCTTTGTCAAAAAGACTCAGTGAATCGACTGACCAAAAGGGTAAGGCTAAAAAATAGCCCATCTTTTGCTTTTTTAACAGATGGGTTCTATTTTAGCTTTAAGGAAATCTGGTACAAAAAGCCAAGACAAAGAGTATTGTAAATTTGTGAAGAATAAAAGGGAAAAGTAGTCCCCGTAAACCAGCACAAAAATAAGAGTGCAATAAGGCGGTAAAATAGAGTGAATTACGGGTCTTAAACGAATGAAGGTTTCGTAAAGTATTGTTATGCTTTTTTTATCTCAACGGGCAAAAGTATGACCGTCTTGTATCCATAGATTTATAATGTTGAGAGTACTGTTCATATTTCCAGACTGTCAAAAAGTGTTGGGAGTAATTTACTCAACTTTCTGATTTAGAATAAAATTATACTACATAACAACCAGCTAAACACAAGCCCACCAAATATTATCCTTTTCATTTCATGCTCTTCCTAATTAGCGCCGATCTCTGTTTCTCGGAGTTTTGTCAGAATGAAACAATGAAATAGGCGCTGGAAACAGTTCATCTCGATACATCGCTCGCTATGATTTGGAAACCGAATCACTCGCGATACTCGATGAACGAAATCGTTCCCAGAGTAATTCCGAGTAATTCCGTAAGGAATACGAGGAATTGTATCGAGGGAAGAAAATAAAAGCTGATTCCACCTAAATGGCGCATTTTACTGAATATTTACGTTCGAAGTTTCAGGGAATAAGCTGTGCGAAAAGGTAAAGTCGCGTAGCTTCTAATTATATGTAAATTTTTCAAAGAAAAAAAGAATTTTTATAAAAATATCATAAAATGTCTAATATCAGGATTAAGTGTAAGAATATCTAAAATTATAACTTTTCAAGCCTATGAGTAAAGAAAGTCCGTTGAATGTTGGAATAGTTACTGCTGTTCGCGGAAACATTGTGGACATGCGATTTGAGGATCGTTTACCGCCAATTTATGCGCTATTGCGCGCGGGAAATGATAGACAGATTGCAATAGAAGTCTTATCTCAACTCAGTGCTTGTCTAGTGCGCGGGATAGCCTTAACTCCAACGCAAGGATTAGGGCGCGGCATGGTCGTGGAAGAGACCGGCGGACCGATAAAGGTTCCTGTGGGGAAGAATATTCTTTCCAGAATGTTTGATGTTTTTGGAAATCCTATTGACAGGCAAGGAGAGCTTTCAGGCGTTGAATGGAGACCGATACATCAGAATCCTCCTCCGCTTTCTAAACGTTCCACCAAGTCAGAAGTGTTTGAAACAGGTATCAAGATCATTGATGTACTAATGCCGTTGGAGCGCGGCGGCAAAGCTGGATTATTCGGAGGTGCTGGTGTTGGCAAGACTGTTTTGCTTACCGAGATGATACATAACATGATAGGGCATCATAATGGGGTAAGTATATTTTGCGGCATAGGCGAACGCTGTCGCGAAGGAGAAGAACTATATCGCGATATGAAAAAAGCCGGAGTATTGCAAAACACAGTTTTAGTTTTTGGTCAAATGAACGAACCGCCTGGTAATCGTTTTCGTGTGGGACATTCCGCACTGACTATGGCTGAGTATTTCCGAGATGACGAACAGCGCGACGTATTACTGCTTATAGATAATATTTTTCGTTTTATTCAGGCTGGTTCAGAAGTTTCTGGATTAATGGGACAAATGCCATCACGCTTGGGATATCAGCCTACTATGGGTACTGAATTATCACAGCTTGAAGAACGTATTGCCACTACCGATACAGGTGCAATTACCTCGATTCAAGCAGTGTATGTACCTGCTGACGACTTTACTGATCCTGCAGCGGTTCATACTTTTTCACATTTGTCTGCTTCCATAGTTCTTTCACGTAAACGGGCAGGGGAGGGTTTTTTGCCTGCTATTGATCCTTTGAAATCCAGCTCAAAAATGGTTACACCGGGAATCGTTGGTGGACGCCATTATCGTTTGGTTCAAGATATAAGGCGGACTCTCGCGCAATATGAAGAATTAAAAGATATTATAGCTATGCTTGGGCTTGAGCAATTGTCACAGGAGGATCGTGGCATAGTATTTCGAGCCAGGCGTCTGGAGCGTTTTCTTACCCAGCCATTTTTTACAACTGAACAATTTACGGGACTCAAAGGGGAATTTGTTACTCTTAAAGATGCGCTTGACGGTTGTGAACGGATCCTGCAGGATGAGTTCAAAGAGTATCCTGAGAGTGCTCTTTACATGATTGGAACAATTGATGAGGCAATAGATAGAAAAATTCTAAACAACAATAATCAAATCCCAAATAAATAACAATGAACCAAAAAATATACGACTTGGAAAAAAGGACTTATCAATTTGCTAAAGATGTGGCGATCTTTTGTAAAAAGTTACCAAAGGATACTGTAAACCTTAAATATATAGATCAGGTAATCAGGTCTTCAGGATCAGTCGGAGCAAATTACATTAATAATAGAGAAAGTTGGCTAATTTATTAATTAGTTTTTTTAAGTTTGAGCTTTGGAATTTATTTGGTTGTTGATATTTGAGTTTTGGTGCTTATTTAAATTTTTGATATAGGAATAGACTTGAAAACTATAGTAAAAATGCCTATGACCTTTTCGTGGGAGCTCTAATTATGAATCTTAAGATACTTTTGCCGTTTAAAGTGTTTGCTGAAAAACAAGATGTTAAATGTATTACAGCAGAAGCGCCGGAAGGTTCTTTTGGACTTTTGCCGCATCGGTTGGATTGTGTATCTGTACTTGCTCCTGGAATATTGACTTATGAAACAGAAGAGGAGGGTAAAGAGTATGTTGCCATAGATGAAGGCATTCTGATTAAAGCTGGCGCTAATGTGCTTATTTCTGTTCGGAATGCAATCGGAGAAGCCAAGCTTGGAAAATTACACGAAGTGGTAAAACTGGATTTTATGAATTTAAATGAAACCGAAAAAAGCGCCCGGGTAGAATTGGCAAAGCTGGAAAGCAATTTCGTGCGACAGTTTACAAAACTGCAAAAAATGGTTCGTGGTTGATGCTTTGTGGCTTGCAAAGACGGGTTCGTTAAACTGATTAGGTAGTAATGAGAAATCAAAAAATTCCAAACAACAATAATCAAATTTCAAATAAATAACAATGAACCAAAAAATATACGACTTAGAAGAAAGAACTTATCAATTTGCTAAAGATGTAGCGATCTTCTGCAAAAAGTTACCAAAGGATACTGTAAACTTTAAATATATAGACCAGCTAATCAGATCTTCGGGATCAATAGGAGCAAATTACATTGAAGCAAATGAATCATTGAGCAAAAAAGATTTTTCAATGAGAATTAAGATAGCCAGGAAAGAATCTAAAGAAAGTGCGTATTGGTTAAGATTAATTATTGATGTCAATTCAGAAGAATTCAAAAATGAAGGATTGACTCTGAAACAGGAAGCTGAAGAGTTAAAGAAAATACTATCTTCAATAATAGAAAAAGTTAGTTAATTTTTTAGTTGAGATTTGAAAATTTGGTGCCTGAGTTTTGGTGCTTATTTGAATTTAGATATAGGAATAACTCAAAAACTATAGTGAAAATGCCTCTGACGATCTTTTCGTGGAAGCTCTAATTTATGAAAAAAAATAACAAAACAAATGAAACAGAATTCAGCAGGAAGATAAGCTTAAAAGAAAAGCTTAAGCTCAAAGCGCAACGAAGGTCGGGAAAAAGCATTTGGTCTGGTATTGGTATGTTTGGACTGGTAGGCTGGTCTGTTGCGACGCCGACAGTAGTTGGCGCACTATTCGGCATATGGTTGGATAAACATTACCCAATAAATCATTCATGGACACTAGCACTTTTAGTTGCAGGCCTTATTATTGGTTGTTTTTTTGCTTGGCATTGGATAGCAAAAGAGAGCAGGGAAATACGAAAAGACGAGGAAGAGAAAGATGAGTGAGATACCCTATATTGTATTAGCTGTAGTTGCAGGAGGATTACTCGGTACATTTTTTTTCAGCGGCCTCTGGTGGACCGTCAAGAAAGGTGTTTCATCTACTCATTTTGTTTTTTTGTTTATCGCAAGTATGATAGTCAGAACTGGTGTTGTTTTAATTGGATTTTATTTTATTTCATGTGGTCGTTGGGAAAGATTTTTGGGATGTCTTGTTGGGTTTATCATTGCAAAAATTATTATTATGCGAGTCACAAAATCCACGGGCTGACATCCGTGGCTAAAATTTTAGTAGAGGAATTGATTAATGCATCTCAGTCCTGATGAAATTATTTTCTGGCAATATGGTTTTGTTAAGCTTAATGCCACAATTGTTGTTACGTGGTTATTGATGGTTGTTATGGCTATTGGAGCAAAAATTATTACATGCAAACTTTCCTCAGATATGTATGTTTCACGCTGGCAAAACTTACTCGAAATTGTTGTTATTTCAATTAAGAAACAGATTGGAGACATCGGATTGTATCAGTCAGAAAACTACATGGGTTTTCTAGGAACGCTATTTTTGTTTTTGCTTACTGCTAATTTTTGTACGATTCTTCCGTTTTATGAGCCGCCGACCAGTTCTCTTTCAACAACTGCCGCACTCGCTGTATGTGTGTTTGTAGCGGTACCATTTTTTGGAATTCTAAAACAAGGATTGGGCAGGTATCTTAAATCTTATTTAAAGCCGACTTTTATAATGCTGCCATTTCATATTATAAACCAGCTTGCACGTACAGTAGCATTGGCAGTACGACTATTTGGCAACATGATGAGCGGTGTAATGATATTGAGTATACTATTAAGCATTACACCGTTTTTCTTTCCGATTTTTATGAGTTTATTAGGTCTACTTATTGGAACTGTACAGGCTTATATTTTCAGCGTTTTAGCGACAGTTTTTATTGCTGCTGCGACACGAGTTGGTGATGAATAAAGCATAAAAATAAGATTTTGGATTGCTGAAAAAACTAAAAACGAGTCTAACTTGCGGATAGTTAAAATCATAAATCAACAATCATAAATTAACTTAAATGGAGGTGTATTTATGGACAGTGTAACAATTATTGCAGTAAGTTCGATTGTTTGTTCGGGAATTACTACATTTTTAGGATGTATAGTGCCAGCGTACAGCGAAGGGCGGGCAATTGTAACGGCTCTGACTTCCATAGCCAGGCAGCCTGATGCTGCGGCTAACATTACAAGAACACTATTCGTAGGACTGGCAATGGTTGAGTCCATAGCTATTTACTGTTTTGTGATTTCGATGATTTTGATTTTTGCCAACCCGTTTTGGAATCATTTTATTACAAAAACAGCAGGGGGATAAATCATGCTGATTGACTGGTTTACAGTCGTAGCTCAGATAATCAACTTCCTCGTTTTAGTATGGTTGTTGAAACGTTATCTTTATAATCCCATTTTAAAAGCTCTCGATGAAAGAGAGAGAAAAGTTGCTTCACAGCTCCATGATGCGGCAAACGCAAAAGCTGAAGCTCAAAATGAAAAGAATGAATTTCAGCGTAAAAATGATGAGTTTGACAAAGAGCGTAAAAGTCTTTTTACGAAAGTTTCTAAAAACGCGGCAGACGAACAAAATAGGCTTTTTAGTGAACTGCGCAACGAGTTAGAATCTTTTCGTTTGAAACAGTTGGAATCTTTAGAGAAAGAATATCAAAAATTAAGACAGGAAATAGCCTTAAAAACTCAACAGGAAATTTTTGCGATAGCGAAGAAAACATTGTTGGACCTTGCCAATATAAAATTAGAGGAAAGTATTGCAGAAATGTTTATTAAACAGTTGCGCAGTTTGGAAGGAGAAGAAAAGGAATTATTAGCTTCGGCTGTTAAATCGTCCCGGCAGGTTCGTATACAAAGCGTATTTGAATTATTACCAACTCAACGAATTGCAATAGAAAATACGGTGAAAGAAAAATTCGCTATTGAGATTGAATTTAGGTTCGAAACCGTTTCGAGCCTGATGAGTGGTATCGAACTTATTACAGGCGGTTATAAAGTGTCCTGGAATATTGCTGATTATATTTCTGCTTTGGAGAAAAGTGTGGATAGCATTCTTGAAGAAAAGAAAAAGAAGCTTACAGGAAAAGGAAGCTGAAAAAATGCCAAACAATTTGCGAGATACGTATGATCATACATTCGCGGAAATAGACCGAAAACTGGAAGTTTTTGTACCGCAGATGAAACCGCAAGAAATAGGGACAATTACCATGATTTCTAACGGTATTGCTAAGGTTTCTGGACTGCCTGGAGTGTTTTCTGAAGAAATAGTGAGACTGCCAGGCAATTCGTTCGGAATAGTACTAAATGTTGACGAAAATGAAATTGATATTGTTCTTCTTGGAGATTATCAGAATCTTCATATAGGCGGAGAAGTTGAACGCACAGGTCGTGTGATGGATGTACCGGTAGGCGACGGACTTATAGGGAGAGTTATTAATCCTCTAGGCATGCCTCTTGACGGCAAGGGAGAGATTGTTTTTAGCGATAGGCTGCCTATTGAATGTGCAGCGCCACAGATTGTGGATCGTGAACCAGTTACTGTTCCGTTGCAGACCGGCCTGAAAGTGATTGATGCTCTTATTCCTATTGGACGGGGGCAGAGGGAACTTATTCTCGGTGATAGGCAAACAGGCAAGACTGCTATAGCTCTTGATACTATTATAAACCAACGCGATCAGAATGTAATTTGTGTATATTGCGCTATAGGGCAGCGTACAGCAGGAATAGCTCAGGTTATAGACAAACTTCGCGGAAAGGGCGCAATGGAACATACAATAATTGTTGTATCAGAAGGTAACGATTCACCTGGTTTGCAATACATCGCTCCTTACGCTGCAACCAGCATTGCCGAATATTTTATGGAAAAAGGTCGTGATGTACTTGTTGTTTATGATGACCTTACGCATCACGCTCGCGCTTACCGCGAGCTTTCACTACTCTTACGTCGCCAGCCAGGTCGTGAAGCATTTCCCGGCGATATTTTTTACATTCATTCACGCCTTCTTGAACGTGCTACGCATCTAAGTAAAGAACTTGGCGGTGGTTCACTTACGGCTTTGCCTATTGTGGAAACTGAGGCACAAAATATTGCTGCTTATATTCCCACAAATCTGATTTCAATTACAGACGGGCAGATTTACCTTTCTCCGATACTATTTGAGTTAGGAATACTTCCCGCGGTAGATGTTAACAAGTCCGTTTCCCGTGTTGGCGGCAAAGCACAGCTTGCTGCATATCGCGCTGTTGCAGGGAGTCTCAAACTTGCCTATGCGCAGTTTGAAGAACTGGAAGCTTTTGCAAGGTTCGGTACTCGGCTCGATGTGAACACTCGCAAAATTATCGAACATGGACGGCGAATCAGATCATGCTTGAAACAGCCAATACATGAGCCAGTGCCTGTGCTGGAACAAATTATTATATTGTTGGCGTTATCTGAGAAGCTTTTTGATAATGTGCCGCATCACAATATGTTAGTTGCAGAACGCTCAGTGCGTGATGCTGCAGCGCAAATACCACGAGATATTAGTCAGAAAATACTATCTAATACCATACTAAGTGATGCAGACCAAAAAATGATTGTAAACATTGCTGAAAAAGCTATCGCATATCTGTTGACCGTTGACAGCCAACGAATTAAAGCCGTAGGAGAAAAACTATACCATGAGCGATACACTAGTTAGTATTAATCGTAAGATAACCGGGGCCAGGAAACTGGAATCCGTAGTTAAGACAATGAAAGTCCTGGCTGCCTCGAATATTGGGCAATATGAGAGTGCTGTTCGTTCGCTAGTTGATTATTATCGCAATGTAAGGTTGGGTTTGTATGTCTGTCTTAGTGAGGCAGCCGCAACCATTTCAGAAAGGAAAAATGACAATTTGGATACAGCTCCGATTGGCACAGTAGTTTTTGGTTCGGACCAGGGATTGGTTGGACAGTTTAACGATGTTTTAACAGATTACGTTGTTAAAACCCTTAATGCTTTTCCGGGCAAAAAGTATGTTTGGGCTATTGGGGAACGTATACGTGGACGGCTGGAAGATGCCGGCATACTCTTAGCTGGAGTGTATGAAGTCCCGTCTTCTATTAATGCCATTACTCCACTAGGTGCGCAGATATTGATTGAGAGCAAAGAATACCGTGAAAAAAATAATGACGCCCAGTTTTACATATTTCACAATCGTCCAAAGGCAGGGGCGATTTATGAACCCGTAAACCAGCGGCTTCTGCCTCTTGATGAACGGTGGCTGCAAGATATAACCAAAATAAATTGGCCGACAAAGAACCTGCCGGAGCCTATACTTAGCAAACAAGAAACACTGCTAGCATTGATTCGGGAATATCTTTTTGTATCGCTATTCAAAGCGTGCGCTGAATCGTTAATGAGCGAAAATGCAACCCGTTTGGCTGCTATGCAACGCGCTGAAAAAAATATAGAAGAATTGCTGGAAAACCTTACACGAGAATTTCACATCCTGCGCCAAAATGCTATAGATGCAGAGCTCTTTGATATCGTTTCAGGATCAGAAGTTCTTATGAATCCACAGAGTTACTAATCTATTATGAGTATTTTTTGTCTGACCCTCAACAAAGAAACTAAGGTTATTGTTGTCCAATTTTTAGCAGAATGCCGAAACGATTCCTACAGGCTGTTAGAATAGAGAAACATTCTATTTTCTCCACCAGGAAGAGTAAACTGTTCGGTAGTTTTCCAATGGATTCCATATCCGCAAGTAAGCTTATTAAGGGAATTAATCTCAGAACATATTGCAGGAGTTTGATAGAGAACAAAACATCCGTCTTCTTTAAGCCAGCTTTTACTTTCCCTAAAGATCTTAATCGGTTCACCTACTGCGCGAGCCGTTACCATATCAAATTTGCCAGATAATTTAAGCTCTCTTGCTCTGCCTGTAATCACCGAGAGGTTATTCAATTTAATCTTTTCTTTTGCGAGCCTGACAAATTCCGTCTTTTTCCCTATTGAGTCAATTGCGGTAACCTCTGTTTTTGGAAAAGCAATAGCAAGGACGATTGAAGGGAATCCTGCCCCACATCCTATGTCTGCTAATTTTATTCCGCTTAAAAGCCTATCCTTGAAAAAAAGTCCTATGCTTGCTGAATCTGCAATGTGTTTGTTCCAATAATCAAAATTAGAAATTATTCTAGTTAGATTGTGTTTTGAATTTTCTTCCAAAAGCAATTCTTTTAGTGTTTCACATTTGGCAAGAAGATTTTTTACATCAAAGACCCCACATCTTTCAAGAAATTCTGTTATTTCTGATTCTCTTAACACTTAAATCTAACACCTAAAAACTATCTTACCATTTGTATAGCTGCAGCATATACGCAGATCAGTGCGTAAAACATAAAGATACAAACCAAAACTTTTTTAAGAAAATTATTAAGACAAGTTTTCCTAATCAAATCCCTAAGCAAATGAGGAACGCCACCAATTACAATTCCGAAAGTTCCAAAAACCAAGAAAGCCAGAGAAAACAGCCACAAAAATGGAATATTTGCCGCAAATGACTGATACAAGAAATAATGGGCAAGTAAAATTGAAAATCCCGCAAAGGCTCTGGCAAAAAGATAATCAAGGAAAAAAGAACCTATAAGAAAACAAATTATCGCAGCTGTTACATACCCCCAAATAGAATCAGCTGAAAATACGGCTACAGCCTGAGGAATACACCAAGCTATTGCTGCAGCGCCAAAAATAACTCCGAGCGGAACATTCCTTGGAATTTTTTCCATTATACCTAGTTTTTCCGCAGCAAACCTGGTAAATATAAAAATTGCCACAAAAATAGAAACAATGGCAAATACGAGGAGAGCCAAAACAAAAACAACATCAATGCTCATACCTTTTCCTTTATGATTTCGTGTTCCATATCAAAACCTAACTCTTTATATATTACAATTTGAATCGGATTTAGTCAACTAATATACATTTTTCTCAATGCATAATAATTATTTGAAAAATAGTCCTTATTGTTCTTTCAGATTATATTCCAACGATTACACTATTAATGATTAATTCGAATCATGAAAGTAAATATGATTACAGAAAATAATATTATCAATAAAAATGCGGTAAGGTTAATTCCCTTGCTATTTATCTTGTATATAGCTAATTTTCTTGACAGGGTAAATTTCAGTTATGCCGCACTTGAAATGAACAAAACTCTTACGCTTTCTCCAAAAATGTATGGAATTCTTTCCGGTATATTTTTTTTAGGTTATTTCTTATTTGAAATCCCAAACAACATGATTATGCATAAAATAGTAGCGCGAAAGTGGATTACAAGGATATTAATCAGTTGGGGAATAGTAAGTTCCCTGACAGGTTTTGCTAATTCTTCAGGACAGATTCTGGTTCTACGCTTTCTTCTCGGGGTGGCTGAGGCCGGATTTTTTCCTGCTGTAATACTTTACATAACTTACTGGTTCTCATTAAAAAAAAGAGCCACTATAGTTTCTCTCATTTACACGGCGATTACTATCTCGAATGTTATAGGTGCACCAATATCTACGTTTATTCTTCAGAATATTCATTGGTTCTCTATTGAAAGTTGGCGCTGGCTATTCTTTCTGGAAGGGATTCCTTCTATTATTCTTGGCATAGTAACCTTTTTCTATTTGCCTGACCGCCCGGCGCAGGCTAACTGGCTTATACCTGAAGAAAAAAAAATTCTTACATCGGCACTGACAGCAGATTCTATAGAATACTTAAAGTTTTCACAATCGAAATGGTATCGTGTAATGGGAAATTCAGTGATAATTCGCTTTACAATCATATATTTTTGTTTTGTTGTAGCTTTATATTCTATAACTTTCTGGCTTCCTCTTTTTATGAATGAAGTTATGAATTATTCTTCGTTAATGAATCTGGGTCTCCATATAGCTATTTTATACGCAATTACAACAATAATTATGATAATATACGGACATATTGCAGATAGAATGAGAAAAAAGAAAGCATTTGCAGTAGCGGCTTATATAACTGGAAGCTTTAGTTTCATATTGGCCGGATTATTCTTTGAAAATAAATACCACTTCTTATTGTTGTTAATAGCTTTATTTTCTACATTTAGTCTGGCAGGCCCCACTTGGGGGTTTTTTACATCATTTGTCAAAGAACAACAGGCTGCTGTAGGAATAGCTTTTATTAATTCTGTCGGAAATTTAGGGGGGATGTTCGGTCCGTGGTTGATAGGTTATTTTAAACAAGACCATAATAATAACGGACTATCATGGTTATGTGTAGGTATCATTATGGTATTTGGTGCTATTCTCATGCTTACAGTAAAAAGAGAACCTATATGATTATAGTAAAATAACTGTGAAACTTGAATATAATCTTATAAAAAAGTCCGAAAACTCCAATGCCAGGCTGGGGCTTATAAGAACTGCGCATGGAAATGTCAATACTCCGATATTTATGCCTGTAGGTACGAGGGGATCGGTAAAGGCAATGACTCCTGACGAGCTCAAAGAGTTGAATGCCGAAATAATATTGGGAAATACTTACCATCTTTATTTGCGGCCAGGTATAGAAATAATACGGGAAGCTGGAGGTCTGCATAAGTTCATGAACTGGGACAGACCTATTCTAACAGACAGCGGAGGATTTCAGGTTTTCAGCTTGGCAAAGCTTAGAAAACTGACAAAAAATGGCGTCGAATTTGCTTCACATATTGATGGAACAAAGTTTTTTCTTGGACCGAAAGAATCAATGGCAATTCAGAAGGATCTTGGTTCGGATATAGTCATGGCTTTTGACGAGTGTACTCCATATCCATGTGAATACGAACAGGCAAAAAAATCACTTGAAATAACTCTTTACTGGGAGGCTGTCGCGAGAAATGAAAAACTGCAGCCGCACCAGAGCCTTTTTGGGATTGTACAGGGAGCAACTTATAGAGATTTGCGTGAACGTTCTGCGCAGGAACTTGTTAAAATAGGGTTTGAAGGATACGCTATAGGCGGACTCAGCGTCGGAGAGCCCGAAGAAACTATGCTAGAAAATATAAAATGGGTGACTCCAATTTTGCCGGAAACAACTCCACGCTATCTGATGGGAACAGGAACTCCAAAACAGATAGTAGAGTCGGTAGCAAGAGGCATTGATATGTTTGATTGCGTCATGCCCACGCGGCTTGCCCGGCATGGCAGTGCATTTATCGGTAAGGGTGAAACTATTCCTATAAAAGCCGGACGCTATGCAAAAGATTTTACCCCGATAAAAGAAGACTGCCAATGTTATTCCTGCAGAAATTATACAAAAGCTTACATCAGACATCTTTTAAATGTAGGGGAAATTTTAGGAATACGGCTCCTTACAATTCATAACCTCTATTATTTTCTTAACCTAATGAAAAGTATCAGGAAAGCAATAAGGGATGAAAAATTTGAAGAATTCAGAAAAAATTTCTAAAAACAATGCCCTCTTAAAAATACTTCTTTTTTTACTTTTTGTTTTATTGACAGGCGATTATTGTACTATTATAGTAGTACGCTAATGCAGAATAAATTGTCAATCTATTTTAAAATTATCGTCTGACAATCAAATTACAAAACAAATGAGAGGAATAACATGAGTAGTAAAAAAATTGGTGCCTTAGGGCTTGTTATGATAAACCTGGTAGCTATTGACAGCTTAAGAAACATACCACTGACAGCACCTGCAGGATTATCTATAATAGTTTTATACCTTGTAGCAGTGTTAATATTCTTTATTCCATGCGCAATAGCTGTAGGAGAATTAACAGGTAAATGGCCGGCTATGGGTGGAATTTCTATCTGGGCAGACAAAGCTTTTGGCCCAAATGTCAGTTTTTTTGTTGTGTGGCTACAATGGATATATAATTTAGTTTGGTTTCCTTCCATTACAGCTTTTGCGGCAACGCATCTTGCATACGGATGGACATTTACCACAGGCAGGGATATTATATTACTAACAAATTCTCCAGCATTTGTAGCTGTTTTGTGTGTGCTACTGTTTTGGGGAGCTACTTTAATAAACTGCTTCGGAATGAGACCGGCAAGTATCTTGAGCGGAATAGGCACTATAGTCGGGACTTTGTTTCCAATGATACTTATAATTATTCTAGGGGTAACCTGGTTTGTTACAGGTAATCAAATAAATCTTTTTTCTGCAAATTTCAATTATAATCAAGGAAGCATAATAGGACTTTTAGTGGTAGTCTTGTTTAGTCTTATGGGACTTGAAATAGCTTCGGCCCATGCAGGAGCAGTAAACAATCCAGTAAAAAATTATCCGAGAGCATTGTGGCTTACAGTGTTAATTGTTCCACTTTCTCTTATTTTTTCAAACTTGGCAATAGGGTTGATTATTCCATCAGATCAGATAAATCCAAGAGCTGGACTAATTGATTCTTTTGTAATTTTTTTTAAGGCCTTCAAAATACCATGGATGATAGAGGTTATGGCTTTTCTATTATTTATAGGAGCTTTTGGGGCCATAGGTACATGGGCTTTTGGGCTTTCAAGATACTTAAACAAAATATCTGAGAAGGGCTATCTGCCTAAAAAATTTGCTGAGACAAATAAAAACAATGTTCCAAGGAATGCTCTTGTACTGCAGGCTATAATAGTAACAATTTTAAGTTGTCTATACTTGTGGATGCCTGATGTAGAAACAGCATACTGGTATTTAAGCTGCCTTACTGCTCAGCTGGCACTCATTGCTTACATAATATTCTTTATTGCGGCTATAAAGCTGAGAATAAAAACTAGCTGGGACAAACAGAAAGAATATATTTTTGCCCCGACATGGATCAGTGTGTTTTTTTATGCTTTAGGAATAATAGGATCTTTAGCCGGACTATTTGCAGGCTTTATTCTGCCAGATACCTCTATGCCATTATGGAAATTTGATGCTATGCTTGCTATGGGTATGATAATCACTTGTATAATTCCTGCTATAGTGAAAGTAGTAAAGAAATGTAGAATACCGGGAATTAGAAAAATAGTTAAAGAAAATTAACCTTATTTTTTCATTTTATTTAGTATCGCTAAATAACCATGATAGGGTTCATTCCTTAGAAATCTTGCAACTCTGCCTATGGTAGTTAAACTTGCTCCTGTAATGAAGCTAATGTCTCTATAGGACAAGTCGCCTTTCTCTAATAACTTGCATACTTTCCATCGTTCGGCAAGTACTTTCATTTCTTGAGGAGTGCATAAATCCTTTAAGAAATTATATGCTTCTTCTTTTGTTTCTAAAAGTAACAAAGCTTCGCATAATTCAATGATAGCTTTCTGATTATCATTCTTCATAATTAAAGCTTCCACGAGAAGGTCGTAGAAATCATTTTTATTATAATTTTTGTCAATTCTTATGTCAAAATTTATCATAAAAATCTGGAAGCTCTAATTATCTAAAAAATTTTTCAAAGATATTTTCTTTGAAAAATTTACATTTAATTAGAAGCCGTGCGACTTTACCTTTTCGCGCGGCTTCTAATTAGTACAGACTTGAATTATATAATTAACTACTTCGTCAATTGTCATATTACTACTATCGATAAGAATTGCGTCTTCAGCTTTTTTTAAAGGAGCAACTTTTCTCTTTGAGTCTATTTTATCTCGTAAAGCTATTTCTTTTGCGACACTTGCTACAGTAGCCGATTCAAGGACTTCTCCGGTTTGCCCCAACCTGCGCTTTGCCCTTACTTCAGGAGAAGCTGTAAGGTAAAATTTATACTTAGCGTCGGGAAAAACATTAGTTCCGATATCTCGTCCTTCCATAACTACTGTGCCAAACTTCGTCATTTTTCTCTGTTCTGCAACAAGCCAACTCCTTACAACAAGGCTCGCGGATGGGACACTGACTTTTGCTGACACTTCGTGCGATCTTATTTTTTCCAAATTTGCCGGTTTCGAATTTATGGTAAGTATGAGTCTGCCATCCGGTCCTTTTTTGTACGTTATTTTATATCTAGAGCTGAGTTTTTTAAAAGTGTCTTCGTTTGGATTGGCTAAATCTACGCCGTTTTCTATAGCAACAAGAGTTACGGCTCTATACATATTTCCAGTATTTATATAATAAAAACCAAGTTTTTCAGCCGCAAGACTAGCAATTGTACTTTTTCCTGATGCTGCCGGCCCATCTATCGCTATAACATTCTTTTTCATGGAGAAAACAAATGCTAGTTTATTGCATTATAAATATCAATCCGATCATAAGAACAATTATTTCTACATACTTTCCGGTAATGCTAATTGATTCTCCATTAAGCATATCATTTTTTTCTAAGTAAGCTTTCATTTTGAATCCGAGTAACAGGGTTAAAAGATATGCAACTGCTATCGAGAATAAATGAAATTCTGAAAAAACTACACATATTATAGCTGTAATTATCCACATAATACGCTGTTCGCGCACATTTGCATAAATATATATTTCATCCTGGTTCTTAATATTGTTGGAAGCAAGATATCCTTGTACAGACATAACAAGAGTAGTTGTTATTGCTATCCACCCGAAATGATGATAGTATATTAGAAAGAAAAGGCAGAATATTTTCAGAGTAAATACCGCCATGAAAATATACATGAAAACATAGTTGGTACCTTTATATGCAGGTTCCTCTAAATTAAGCCTATTGCTTGAAAATGTTGTCCATTTTTCAGCTATAGCCCCTACCATGTAATTCGTATCCTTGCCATGCGTAAGAACTTCCCACGATATGATAAAAACAGTAGAGCAGATTACTGCAGTAGGAATCGCACCTAAAAAAAGATATACAATGCTGGCAACAACGAAAGCTGCAAAACCTATTAACATACCAATAACAGAAATTGAATACAAAACTATCGAATCATACTCTACATCTGAATAATCAATATGCTTATTCCAATACTCAGCACCAGGAAAAGAAATTTCAAAAGATATTTTCCAGGCTTTTAAAAATGATACAAAATATTTGTGTAAAAAATTATTATTATCCATTGTTTAATTCCAATTAGATATTACTATTAACGATCAAGTTTTTAGAAATAAATTCTTGCTTATAAAATATAACAAAACTCAACTTTTCTTATTATTATAATCGTTTTAATACTGTTTGACAACTGAATATAAAAACTTAGCTAACGGTAAATTTGCTATGGAAACCCTGGCCGGTCCCGGCACGGGCAGGCTGAACAAAAAATTATGGACAAATCATTGTTTATGACCCATTTTTTAGGGGAGATCGATTACCCTTTCTAATTCTTTCCAGAATTTACCATTAAGAGTAGCATTTAACGTATAACATGGAACCATGGCTATAATTTCCATAGCGATATCAAAAAGCTTTTTATTCATAGCAATCTTTGTATCTTTTCCCATTGTTACCCAAAAAGTCTCCCATATTTGTTTGAATGACTCATATACTTTTTTAATAGCCATATTTTTACTCAGAGGAATAACCTCATCTGTGTCAGCTTGTTCCAAAAAGAAGATAGCTGACACTGGTACAAAATAAGAAGTATTAAAAGTTGTAAAAGCCCTTCTCCACAAATGATCACTCCATGTAGGCAGAGGATGAACCATAATTTGCCCGTTTTTTTGTATCAATAATGCGTTGTCATCTGAAAGGGGTATCCACTCTCTTTTTTTGGGCAATCTTCTGGAACAAGTCGACTTGCCAGTACCGCCGGAAGCTGCTATTAAAATCCCCTTTCTTTTATATTCTGCAAGAGCTGCATGTATAGGGCATCCCCTATTATTCTCAATATAATACTTAAAAAGCGGCTTTAATGATGCCGACATGTTTATATATCTTATTTCTTCATGATCTACAAAATCTAAATTAAGTTCTATAAAATTTTCAGGTATATCATTGTGTTCCCATATCCTGTACACTTTTCCCTGTGTATAGCTGTTCCAGTCTTGTAAATGTTGAAGGTTATCATTTTTAAGAGCAAGAAACATCAATCTCCTGTTTATTTTTTCTTGGTCTGATGGCTCTTTTAACTGCATGATTTTCGCAAATTCATCCAGCCACGGTAAAGTGGCATGGGTAGCTGCAAATCCCCAGTTTGTACCGTCAGCCAGCTTGAGTGAAAATATCTTTTCTTGCTCTTTAAATAATCTTCTAAGCATATTTTTGCAGTTTTTTAGGATTCCTCAAAAAAGTTTTTATAGTCTATATTTTCCATGAGCTCTTTATGGGTACCAATCAGTGTTTCCATACCGTCTCTGAAAAACATTACTTTATCAGCATTTTTAACAGTATTAAGTCTATGAGCTATGGTAAATGTGGTTTTGCTTTTCACAAAATCAGGCAGCAAGGAATATATATGATGTTCTGTAACGTTATCAAGGGATGCAGTAGGCTCATCAAAAATAAGAATATCCGGATATCTTACCAATGCTCTTGCTATAGAAATCCTCTGTTTTTGACCTTCTGAAAGATTTGCTGCAAATTCATCCAAAACAGTATCATATTTTTGGGGCAAAGTCTCTATAAAAGAATGGATATCAGCTATTTTTGCGGCTGTTATTATTTCTTCCATAGTAGCATTGTCATTGGAAAACCTGAGATTTTCGGTTATTGTTCCAGAGTAAAGTTCAGTTTTCTGAGGGACATATCCTATTCTTTTTCTTAATGCTCTTACATTGTACTCGGATGCATTTAATCCGTCAAAATATATCAAACCTGAGTTAGGTTTGTAGAATCGTAAAATAAGGCTTACCAGCGTGGTTTTTCCTATCCCACTGGGGCCTATGACTGCCCAATGTTCACCTGCAGCAGCCTTAAAAGAAATATTTTTAAGTATTTCCTTGCTGGGTTCATATCCAAAAGAGACGTTTTTGAATTCTATAGTTCCTTTTAATTTTTCTGGTTTGATTCCTGTTTCAGTATTTTCTTCGGGAGACATTTTAAAAAGGGCTGCAAGTCTTTCCATTGAGGCTCTATTGCTCTGAAGCTGGTTTATGTTTGACGCAAAATAATTTACAGGTCCCAGTACATACCCAAAATAAGATCTGAAAGCCCAAAGCGTACCAATAGTCCAGTGCCCGACTATAACCCAATAAGCTCCAAATATAACTACAAATGCTGTAGCTATTCCTGGCATTATATCCATAATGATCCCATTCATAAAACCAAGCATCTGCTGTTCATTTTCTAACTCGTTATTAGCTCTCATTTCATCTATTATTATTGCTTCTGCTTTTGTTTCTTTAGAAAAGATTTTTATAAGAGGGACAGACGAAATCAGTTCTTGAAAAACTGAATTAAATCTAGCATACCGTTCTCCGCTTTGATGGCTCATAACATAGGATTTTTTCCCGAAATATCTGGTAACGATAAATGGTATTGGGAGGAAAAACATTAGGGGTAAAGCTATTCTCCATTCAAGATAAAAAATAAAAAATACTCCCCCCGCAAATCTTATAATTTGTACAGCCAATTGAATCACCGTACCTGAAAAAAACCATCTTACCGCACTTACATCAGAAGTAAGACGGGACATCAGGTAGCCTTTTTGAATATGATCGAAGAAAGCTTTGGGAAGGGCAAAAACATTATTTAGCAGTCTGGCCTGAATGTCAAGAGTAACTTCCTGTAAGAATCTGGTATTACTGAATGACTGAAGCGTACCGAAAAGCTTATTCAAAACAATTATGCTGGCATAAATGATAAGGACTGGAACCAGCAGGCTCATGTTTCGTTTGACTAACACATTATCAAGAAAATATTTTGAAACAAGAGGCATTGGAAAGACTAAAAGGGAAGTCAATAAAAGACAAATAAGGCTTACAACGCCTAATTTCCAATGTTTTGACACTGAAGGATAAATGTATTTCAGGTTATCTCTGAGCCTACCATATTTTCTGCCGGAAGAAATTTTGTCTTCAGGCATTTGGCGATGCAAAGCATTCTTTAGATACCCTAACCAAATATTCATTTGTTCTAGCTAGCAGGAGTTATAAGGTTTATAAAGTTTAAAGTTATAAGGTTGAAAGTTTATTAATCTTAACATTCGAACATTAAAGCTGTCAAACTTTTTTGCTGTTATGCTAGTTTTTATAGTCATGAGAACTGCCAGGTTTTATCCTTGAAGCAGGAAATAAATGCTTTTTGTGAGCTTCTTCGCAATACCAATAAGGTGCAAACAAATCATGAGACCTATAATAATTCATTGCTATGCAGGATCCTAGACACATAGTTTTATGAATACAATTCTCGCAAATTCCGTTAAGTTCTTTTGGTAACCCTTTTCTTATTGTATTAAGTACTTCATTATTATTCCAGATATCAGCAAGTTTATCATTTGCAGCATCACCAAATACAAGTTCAGGTACCGTTTCGCCTATCCCGCAAAGAGCATATTTCCCATTGCCTAAAACTCCGATGATACTGAAAATACCGCACCTGCCGTTAGAAAAATTAAATACTTTATTTAACGGTCTAAATGCAATGGGATGGGAATAAACTATTCTGATTTTTGATGAATGGGTCAGCACATGTTCGACCCATTTTCCTATTTCAACGAGTTCTTCTATTGAAAGCGTCTGGCCATCCGCACGCATCTGTTCCCCTCTAGCAGTAGGTGTAACAATATTAAATTTGACTGACTCAGCATTTTCTTTCTCTGCCAGCCTGACTACGCTTTCCATTTGTTTGTAATTATACTTCATAACCGACATAATAATTTGAGGGCGGATTCCGCCTTTTACCAGGTTTCTCACACCCTGCAATGCTGCTTCAAAACATCCTTTGACTCCGCGTACCCATTCATGAGTAGCTGGATTATCTCCGTCAAGGCTTACGGAAACGAAAGGTTTTTTTGCTTTCGCAATTTTTTTCACCAAACGCGGAGTACATTTAATCCCGTTTGTTTCAATTGTAAGCTGTAATCCTTCTTCATTTATATAATCAATAATTTTTTCAATATCAGGGTGAATGAAAGGTTCACCTCCAGTCAGCTTGACGCTGCTCATTCCAAGTTTCTTACCCTGCCTGATAATGTCCTTAAAGAGTTCAAAGTCAAGGTAAGGCCATTTAGATTTTTTTGTTTGAAATTTTGGAGCAATCCAGCAGTGCCTGCATTTTAAGTTGCACCCTTGTGTAAGATAAAAATAAATTGTCCCGAGATAATATCCGCACCTGGGTACAGGAATTTGTATATTTCCCTTTTGTTTTGTCATAACTAAATCAATCCTTTTGTTTGAATAAATACATATTAAAGGAGTAAAGGGGCTAAGGCACAGAGGCACACGTAAAAGGCACAAGAGATGCCCTTATCCTTTTATTTTTGAAATCATACTGCTAAGCATCCTCTCTACTTCTCGTGTTTTTTCATAGAGACTGCTAAAATCTTCACTTGCTAAATAATTTAAATTAAAAGAAATTTCCAGTTGAGTTTGTAGTTCAAATAATGAACCAATGGCTATTTGTAAAAATCTCGTATAATCATTTGTAGAATATCTTCCATATCCTTCTGCTATATTGCTTGGAATAGAAACTGCACATCTTCTTATCTGGGATACTAATCCATAAAGCTCATTATTAGGAAAAGTCTGTGTGTTTTTATAAACTTCCGTTACTAACTTCATTGATTTCTGCCATACAAGCAAATCCCTATATGTTTTGATTTTTGTTTCTTCTTCCATACCATAATCCTTCAGCACCTCTGTACCTTTGTGCCTTTGCCCATTCCTTTGTCACTTTGTGTCTCTGTCACTTTGTCCCTTTTTTTTCGGCAACTTCCCGCCGGAGTCAATAAACACTCTATAACAGGCATCAGTAGATGGTTTGTTTTCATCTCCGGTTAATGTATAGGAAACTGCGGGGCAGCCTCCTCGACAATACGGAATATATTTACAATCACGACAGAGCTCAAACTGCCCGAGAGGGATATCTCTTCGCTCTCTCAGCCTTATTAATTCAGGATGATTTAGCCAAACGTCCTGAAGTTTGTCCTTATTTATTTTCCCAAGTTCGACATGAGGTATTTGAGAACACGGAAGCATTATCCCATCGGCTCTTACGGCCATTTTGCTGAAAACTCCACCGCAGCTCCGCAGGTATCCGCAACCGGGAAGGCTCTTTTTTCCCATAGCAATAGCTTCTTCAATTTCCATCCAGTGTTTACCACTAGCCAATGGCCCGGCCTGAGCGCCAATACGGCCTTTATATTTTATATTAAGTTCTATGAGCTTTTCCATTGCTTCAGAATATTCCTCAGCATTAAGCTGGATGGAATCTTTATTTTCTCTGCATAAGCCGAAATTCGATGCTGAATTAGTAGAAAAAGATGGTAACCCGATTTCTTCCAGCAGCAATCTAGCTACTTCGTCAAGATTTTTATAGTTAAACCTGTGTACAGTAACTCTGACTGTAGCAGGAAGTTTATGTTTAAGAAGCAGCTTCAGCCCATTCAAAGCTTTTTCAAAAGTTCCCTTGCCTCTGAAAATATCATGTGTATCATGACCTGGTCCGTCTATAGAAACCTGTATGCTGTCGCAGCGTTTTGTTGACTTTATGTATTCCAAAATATCATTAGTTATTAAAGTACCATTACTTAACATAGAAAAACGCATGCGGTTTTTGACAACACCATCAACAAGCTCTTTGAAATCTTTTCTAATCAATGGTTCTCCTCCGCTAAGGCATACGTCCATAACAGCATTTTCATTGAGTTCTTTAAAAAAAAGAAGCCACTCTTCAATGGGCAAATCTTTTTTTACATCACCCTTGCTGGAAAAGTGAGAACAGTACGAACAGCGCAGATTGCAGCGCGTCGTTATATTTAAATCTACGCTTTTTGGACTTTTCATTACCCTTATATCAGACATTATAATGATACCATAAAATTTATGAATTAAAAATTAACAATTAAGAATTCAACGGCTTCGAAGTTCTAAATTCGACATTCTGTTGTTTGACATTCTATTGTTCTGTTATTTCTCGTATCCTGAGAGCCCATGTTTTTCCAGATCGGCAAGAAATTCATCCAAATGCTTGGGAGCATCCTCTGGTATTCCTCCTTCACAGGCTTCTTTCAGTGCATCAAGAATGTTACTCTTTGAGTTTTTCCCATTAAGCATTTTCCATACGAAGGCGCTGGTGGGATTTAACCCGTAAGTTTCGCTGGAATCCGGATCGAAAAGAATAGCCCAATCGTCATATTCTTCTCTGAATACAATCATCGGATTAGCTACCGGATTTTTTTCAACAACTGCCATACGTCTTACCTCTAAATAATTTTTAAACGGGGTTATTGCCAACAAAACACGTATTACCTGTAGCACTTAATACTGTACCTACAACACATTGGTCTTGGCCTCCATCTATGCGTAAATATGGGTTTGCATCCGCTTGCCCATTTGCACAGCGGGCAACAGCATTTACTACTGTACCAGGGCCACATCCCTGAAGAGCATTGACCCCCCCTCCAACACCACAGTTATCTTGTCCTCCGTAATCCTGTCCAGCTGCAGCAGAACCTACACTACAACCCAATTTATTTACCTTTTCAATTTCTACAAGATGAAGTCGCATGTACTTGTGTTTTTCATTATCCATCTCAGCTACCTTTCTTACTTATTTTTTCTAGGTTAACACCAAAAAAACAAAAACTGGCGCACCCGTAGGGACTCGAACCCCAAACCTTCTGGTCCGTAGCCAGACGCTCTATCCAATTGAGCTACGAGTGCAACTTAATTACAAGAAGTGATAAAACTACATTAGTTTTACAGTTCGTCAAGGAATTTTACAAAAATTTGGTATTTAAAAAATTTAGAATTTTATATATATTTGAGTGTCTGATTTGAAATAACCAAGTTAGGGTTTATTTTAAAAATTCTTGTTCTATTTGAACATGGGAAGAATAATTTAACAACAAACGAAGGTTAGGATTGTTCCTAAGTAAACAAGACAATTTAACCCGGAATACCTTGCCTGCATAAAAAGGTTTGCAATAAAAGCAAGACAGCGGAGTAAAAGGTATTGCCAACAAAAGAAAGGTAAAAGAGAAAAAAGAATGTCACAAAGAATTACAGTACAGGATCTGCTGGAAGCGGGCGTCCATTTCGGGCACCAGGTAAAAAGATGGAATCCTAAAATGAAAGAGTATGTATATGGAATCCGTAATGGCATATACATTATAGATATAACCAAAACAATGAAACAGCTGGCTGATGCATGCAACTTTTTGCAGACAGTAGTGTATAATGGAGGAGACATTATCTTTGTTGGCACAAAACGTCAAGCACGGGAAATAATAAAAGAAGCAGCAGCAAACTGCGGAATGTATTATATATCCGATCGTTGGTTGGGAGGAATTCTTACCAATAATTCAACTATTCGAAAAAGCATTAACAAAATGCGTACTATAGACAAGGAGATTGAAGAGAACAGCTCAAAAATGAGCAAGAAAGAGCTTTCTTCATTGTCTAGAAAGTCAGAAAAAATTCACAGGAATCTCGATGGTATTAGTGAGATGAAAAAACTGCCGGCCGCAATTGTAGTTGTTGATGTATGCAATGAAGATATAGCAGTAAAGGAAGCCAAAAAGCTTAACATTCCTGTAGTAGGTATTGTAGATACTAACGGAAATCCGGAATCAGTGGATTACCCGGTTGCCGGGAATGATGATGCTATCAGATCTATAAGATTATTGGTAAGTATTATTAGCGATTCAGTAAAAGTAGCAGCTGAGCTTTATCAGAAAAAAACTGCGGAAGAAAAGGCTGAAAAAGCAAAGAAGAAAGCTGAAGAAAGTGCGGAAGAACGTTCTGAAGAAGGTAAAGAGGAAAAGAAGAAATTTAGAAGAAGCAAAAGCTCTTCTTCATCGGATAAAAAGAAACCTGCTGTAAAAAAAGCAATAGCAAAAAAGTCTACAACAAAAAAGAGTGGAAACCCAGCTCCTGTAACAACAATACAATAATCAGTTCAGGAATAATTAGAAGCTGTGCGAAAAGGTAAATTCGCGCAACGCTTCTAATTATATATAAATTTTGCTACGGAAATTAAACCAAAAACTATGAGAAAAATGCTTTCTACGACCTTTTCGTGGGAGCTAATTAAGGAGATAAAAAGATATGTCAGAAGTTAGTCCACAACTTGTAAGAGACCTGCGAGAGAAAACCGGGGCTGGCATGATGGATTGCAAAAAAGCCTTAACTGAAGCTAATGGCAATATTAATACCGCAATAGATATTTTAAGGAAAAGCGGTATAACCAAGGCTGAGAAAAAATCTGGCCGTTCCGTTAAGGAAGGTGTTATAGTTTCAAAAATTACAAATACCGATGCAGTATTAGTCGAAGTTCTTTGCGAAACCGATTTTGTAGCAAAAAATGACAAATTCCGTGCTTATACGCAGGAAGTTGCTGCTAAAGCTCAAAAGATAGTAGTAGAAGGTGATATCAGTGCAAAGTTGAATGATATTGAGAAACAGACACTAATTTCCATGATAGCTACTATTGGTGAAAACCTTCAAATCAGAAGGGCTGTACGCTGGACAGGGCAATGCGCTTCCTACCTCCACATGGGCGGAAGAATCGGCGTAATGATTCAGATTGAAGGTGAAGCTGCACCTAATGCCTTGAATGATATTTGCATGCATATAGCAGCTTTTAATCCCCAATATGTCAGTCCGGAAGAAATTCCTGCAGACATTATTACAAAGGAAAAAGAAATACAGGGCGCTCAGATTACCGGAAAAACTCCGGAAATGCTCGAAAAGATACTTGCTGGAAAACTTGCCAAGTGGTACAAAGAGGTTTGCCTGAATGAACAGCCTTGGATCAGAGATGATAAGATTTCTGTAAGACAGGCCAATCCTAAGGCTAAAGTTAAAAAGTTTGTACGTTGGCAGGTCGGAGAAGAGTTGTAGTTTACTCAACTTTCTGATTTGAAATGAAATCATAACATTTTTATATTAAGGAGATTAATATTGGCTATTGCCAAATTATTGTTGTTTAAACGAAACCAGTAAATAAATGGGAATTGTATAAAGATAGCCATGGGCGTGAGCCCGTGGTGGAATATGATAATAAGTGAGTACAAGCCCGCCACTTTAGGGTGCGGCGACATAAGTAAAAATGAATATATGTCGCAACTCCCTACAGGAGAGCTAGACTGTTTATTAACATTAATTATCCCCGGGCTTACGCCCGTGGCTAGCAAATTTGAAACCCGAAACTTTAGCAATTTAAACTCTAAAATAAGCGCAATTGATTTATATTGGCAAACATATCTCTAAGACGAATTGAAATATTTCCAGCAACTGATAAAGATCATCATTGTTTGATCATGATATGGGAAAATTCGGTTAGGGCAACACACCACTTTTTGAAAGAGCAAGATATTCTATCTATAAGACCCTCAGTATTAAAATGTTTTTTAATAGCTAAACTTTTTGTCTTCAAAAACGATGCAGGGAAAATAAATGGTTTTATTGGAGTGGTAGATAATAAAATCGAAATGCTTTTCATTGATTCGGATTGTAGAGGAAAAGGGATAGGGAAAAAACTTGTAGCTTATGCAATTAACAACCTAAATGCAACTAAACTTGATGTTAATGAACAGAATCCTCACGCTGTAGGATTTTACAAGCATATCGGATTCAAGATTGTTGGTAGATCAGAATCGGATAACATGGGTAATCCATTTCCTTTATTGCATATGAGTCTATAACATTTGTAACTAAAATCTTTTATTTATTACTTTTATATACGCCTTTAATGTACTTGCAGAAAATCCCAACAGTTACAAAGCAACTATCAATCACAAACTATGAACTCCCAACTATGTTGTATGTACACGTGCCATTTTGTAGTTCGAAGTGTGGATACTGTGCCTTTCACTCCGTCCCAAATCCAGGCAAAGATGTGGTAGATTATTATTTCAAAAAATTGGAAAAAGATTTCATAAAAGAAAAGGAAAAAATAGGTTGTCTTAATAGTGTTTTTATTGGTGGTGGCACTCCTGGATATTTATCCGAATCAAACCTGGAAAAACTTTTTGTTCTTATCAAAGATAATTTTTCGATCTCCGAAAAAGCCGACATAAGCATTGAATGTAATCCTGAGTCTTTAACCAAAGAAAAAATCAAAATTATAGAAGGTTTTGCCAATAGGGTTTCTTTGGGAGTTCAATCATTTAACGAAACATCCAGAAAAATACTGGAGCGGGTAGGAGATATAAAAAAAGTTTATGAAGTAATTGAAATTATTCGCAGTTCAAAAATCAATAATCTTTCATGTGATCTTATTTATGCTATTCCTGGTCAAAGCCTAAAAGATTTTGAAAAAGACGTTTGTACTATTATTGATCTTAACATACTCAGCCATTTTTCCGCCTATGCTCTTACCTTTGAAGAAAATTCTCGAATAAGTGGATTGTATTCAGAAAAAGCTGATCTTGAATCAGTTTCTGCTGGAATGTGGGAACTGATTCCAGAGATCATAGGAAATACTGGCTTCGAGAGATACGAAATATCCAATTATTCGTTAAAGGGAAAAGAATGCAAACATAATGTCAATATATGGTTTGGCGGGAAATATCTGGGATTTGGACCAACCGCCTCATCTTTTGATGGGAATACCAGGTGGACGCAAAGAACATTTTCTGAATGGATCAAAGATGAACCAGCCATTTATGACAGAATTTCTGAAGAAAAGAGGATGAGTGAAATCTTTATAATGGGGCTCAGAACTGTTTTCGGCTGGGAAATAAAACTGGAAAATAGACTACGGACCACAGATCACAGACTGAAGAGTGTAGACCACTTTAAAATTCTTGGCCCATATAATAATTCGTATTCTGCTACTTACTCGTATGTTGAAAAATTAAAAGGAAAACTTTTGCCCTTGAAAAATTCAGGGCTGCTGGATATCACGGATTTTGACGGCGGCGGCTTCAAAGTTATTCCAACATTGAAAGGGCTTTCTTTTTGGAATGAAATAGCGTTACAGCTAGTATAAAATGTAAAGGCTCAGCAAAGTTCATTGTAAGAATTTGTAATTCTCAAGGTATTAAAATAAATTCAAAATAAACACGTAAATATTACACTATGAATACTGATCCAATATTGACAATTTTAATACCTCACTACAAAACTCTTTCTCTTCTAAAATTATGTTTGCAGTATTTAAAAAAATATACCGATTTAAACAAAGTAAAGGTAATAATCATCGACAATAATTCTATGGATGGGACAGTTGAATTATTGCAGACAGTTAAATGGATAACGTTGATTGTTAGAAAAACCGACCATCAAGAAGAGCCTGGAGTGATGCACGCGAAAGCATTGGATCTTGGATTGGAAAAAGTGGATACTCCGTATGTTTTATCTATTCATACAGATACGATTGTAATTAATGGAAATTGGTTGGATTTTCTTCTAAAAAAAATAGAAAAATCGAATAATATTGCCGGAGTCGGAAGCTGGAAGCTAGAACAAGTATCCAGTTTCAAACGAATAGGGAAATATTTTGAACAGTTTTTTCAGAGAAAAATATTATTTCCTATTATAGGGGAAAAAAATCATCTTATAGAAGGAGTCGGAGATAATTATTACTATTTGCGCAGTCATTGCGCTTTATACCGCACAGAATTAATAAAGAAGTATACTAATGGATTTTATGAAGGAGAAGTTATTGGCAAGGCTGGCAGAATCCTTCACAAAAAACTTATTGATGCTGGATTTGAGATGATTTTTCTTCCGTCAAGAGTGTTAATCAATTATATTCAGCACCTGAATCATGCAACAATGATACTGCATCCTGAGCTTGGATGCAGAAAAACTGGCGGAAAAAAATCTTATAATAGAATAATGAAAGAAATGAAAGCTCTGAACTATGAAGAAATGTTAAACAAAGAGCTTTAAACAACATTTCTTTATTATTGAACATTCCGTATTCGATATTGGAAATTCAAGATTTATACTGGTATATTGTAAAAGTTGGTATCAAATCAGAAATATCTGGAATCTAATGAAAAATAATGTGGTTATAACAGGAAGAGGTCTGGTTACTCCGATGGGAATAGGACTTGCTATAAATGAAGAAGCCCTAAAAATCGGAAAGAGTGGTATTTCGTTTGTTTCTGAATGGAAAGAAAAGGGACTTGAAAGCCATGTAGGCGGAATTATTGATGATACAAAACTGGAATGTCCTGTTCTTGATAAAAAAAGTTGCAGATATATGACTTCACACGCAATAATGGGAACAGTAGCTACTTACGAAGCATTACAAGAAGCCGGTCTTGAAATAGATTCTTTGCGTCACAGGCGAATGGCTATTGTCCTGGGGCATGGAGGCAGTGCTCACATGCCTGTTTATGATGGTGCGAAAATACTTGAAGAAACTCATAAATCAAAAAAAGTCTCCCCTTTTACAGTACCGAAAGTTATGCCATCATCTGCGGTTGCAAATATATCACTAATTTTTGGGATTAAAGGTGAAAGTTATGCAATAAGTTCCGCGTGCGCGAGCGGAGCTCATTCTGTTATGTTAGCTGCCAGACTACTGCAAACAGGACTCTATGATATAGTCCTTACAGGAGGAACAGAAGAAGCAAACTGGATTCAGGTTCTTGGGTTTGATGCAATGAGAGCGATTTCCAGAAGCTGGAATGAAACTCCTGAAAAAGCAAGCAGGCCTTTCGATAAGAAAAGAGATGGGTTTGTCATAGCTGCCGGAGCTGGAATACTTGTACTTGAAACAGAAGAACACGCTGTTAAACGAAACGCGAGAATCATAGCAAAGATATCGGGAAGCGGAGCAAACAGTAATACCACGGATATGGTATTTCCTGATGCTGAGTCGTCCGCTCAAGTTATGCTCATTGCATTGCAGGATGCAAATCTTAAACCTTCAGATATAGATTACATCAATACACATGGGACAGCAACGCCTGCAGGAGACCCTATTGAAATGGCTGCGATAAAATCCGTTTTTTATGAAACTAACCCGAAGGTTGTTATAAACAGTACAAAATCCATGACAGGACATATGATTGGAGCCACAGGTTCTGTCGAAATTATTTTCTGTTCTCAAATGATAGAAAAAGGCTTTATATCTCAAAATGTAAACCTTGATGAACCAGAAGAAGAGTTTTCATGGGCAAACCTTCCAAGAGAAACTATTTATAATATCAAAATCAAACATGCGTTAAGTAACAGTTTTGCTTTTGGCGGAACGAATTCTTGTGTGATTTTGTCTGCGGCTGAATAGGGTTTTGCATAATGCTTATTTTAGGTATTGAGACAAGCTGCGATGAAACTTCAGTGTCTGTTGTGGCTGATGGTCATAAAGTTTTATCAAATATTATTTCGTCCCAAATTACTAAGCATGCCGCGTTCGGCGGAGTAGTTCCGGAACTTGCGGCACGTGAACACCTAACTGCGATAATTCCTGTAACAAATCAAGCATTAAGAGATTCGAAATTGACGATCAAGGACATTGAAGCTGTCGCTGTTACTAATGGTCCTGGACTTATGCCTGCTCTGCTTGTTGGCCTTACTTTTGCGCGAGGAATTTGTTTCAACAGACATATTCCGCTTATTGGGATAAATCATTTTATCGCACATATTTACGGGGCATTTCTTAATGAACACTTCTCCGAGTTAAGCGATATAAATACATATCCCATTCTTGCATTAGTTGTTTCTGGAGGGCATACCGCACTTGTTCTAATAGATAAAGATAAGAGCGCAAAAATAGTTGGAACGACAATTGATGATGCTGCAGGAGAAGCGCTTGATAAGGGCGCAAAAATCTTGGATTTAGGATATCCTGGAGGCCCAATAATAGAAAAGTTTTCCAAAATGGGAAATCATCAAGCTTTTCATTTCCCTAGATCTCTTACGGGAGCCGCAGGAAAACCTATATCTAAAGAAAACTTGCTAAACTTCAGTTTCAGCGGATTAAAAACATCCCTTCTTCATCATCTGGATAAGTATGGTATTAGCAGCCTGAAAAACACTTTGCTTTTTGATACAGCTGCATCCTATCAATACGCTATAGTAGATGTGCTTTGTATGAAAACCATCAAAGCTGCTCTAAAATTCAAATGCAACTCTGTTGTCCTTTGTGGAGGAGTTGCTCAAAACTCTCTGTTTCGGACAGAACTTGAAACAAGAATCCCTAAGAAAATAAAGTTTTTGCTTACCCCTAAAGAATATTGCGGGGATAATGGTGCTATGATAGCGGGTCTGGGGTTTCATTATCTTAATAACAAAGAAACTAATATAGAAGTTGATGCTTACTCAAAGCTTCGGGAAGTTTCCAATGTCCCATTCGTTCCTTCTTTATAATTCATCAAGGCATGTAAATCCTTCTAGAATTAGCCCATTATCAATTTTCTGCTAAAAGTTTATTAATGGAACTTGCGGCAGTTCTGCCTTGGCCCATGGCCAAAATTACAGTAGCAGCGCCAAGAACAATATCTCCTCCGGCGTAAACCTTATTCATTGAGGTTTTGCAATTTTCATCAACAATAATATTTCCCCACTTATTGCATTTCAGGTTTGAAGTTGTCTGAGAAATTAGAGGATTTGATTCATTGCCAATGGCTATAATTACGGTGTCAATATCCATTACAAATTCACTGTTCGGGATTTCGACTGGTCTGCGTCTGCCTGAATCGTCTGTATCTCCGAGCTGGTATTTTAAACACTCTATAGCTTCAGCTTTTGTTTTGCCGAGAATCCTCTTAGGATTGACTAGAATATGAAATATTACCCCCTCTTCTTTTGCGTGAGCAATTTCCTCCACCCTCGCAGGCATCTCCTTTTCAGTTCTTCTGTAAATTATATATACTTCTTTAGCTCCAAGTCTTACAGCAGTTCTTGCAGCATCCATTGCCACATTTCCGCCGCCAACCACAGCCACTCTTTCGGATATAGCTATAGGCGTAGCAGCTATTTCGCGTTCATAAGCTCTCATAAGATTAGCTCTTGTCAGAAACTCATTAGCTGAATAAACCCCTACTAAATTTTCTCCTTTAATATTCATAAATTTAGGCAAACCTGCACCAGTACCGATAAATACCGCGTCATATCCGTCTTTTTCTATCAAGTCTGTCAGTTTTCTGGTTTTTCCAACAACAAAATTGGTTCGTATATCAACTCCCATGGCATTTAGAATGTCTATTTCAGATTTAACAATAGCTTTAGGCAACCGAAATTCAGGAATTCCGTAAGTCATTACTCCGCCGGTTTTGTGAAATGCTTCAAATAGGGCAACATTATGTCCTTCTTTTCTGACATCAGCAGCAACAACTATAGAAGCAGGTCCGCTTCCCACAACAGCAACCTTTTTTGAAGTATCAGGTTTAATCTGCGGTATCTTGATATTTCCACTCTTGCGTTCCATGTCCGCAACAAACCGTTCAAGCCTTCCTATCGCAACCGACTTTGAAACATCTTTTAGAAATTTCCCAACAGTACAGTTTAATTGGCATTGCACTTCCTGTGGGCAAACTCTGCCGCAAACAGCCGGCAGCAAACTGTTCTCTTTTATCACTTCTATAGCTTTTTGAAAATTTCCTTTGGCAATCTCTTTAATAAACCTGGGAATATCTATTCTTACAGGACAACCATTTACGCATGGAGCATTTTTGCACTGGAGGCACCTTAAAGCTTCAGCTCTGGCCTGGTCCTCCGTATATCCTAAAGCTACCTCGTTGGTATTTTCTCTCCTGACTATAAGGTCTTGGGTAGGCATTTCCTGAACGGGAATAGCCAGCCGTTCTTTTACTGACAATTGGTGGTCTAAATTTAAAGTATTCAAAATATTCTTAGCTATAATATCAAGCTCTAGTACTGTTAATTGCTTATTCATATTACACATAAATATTTACTGAACTTGTCATTATTTTAGCCACGGGCCTGTAAGAAGTTGCGATATACTATATTATTCCCATCTGTCGCCGCACCCCTTACGGGGCGGGCTCGTTTTTTTTTGATATTTATATAATCCACACGCTCACGCGTGTGGCTAAAATTACATAATTTAAATTATATTCAAAGCGCTTAAGCTACATTATTTGATATTAAAGGACTAACGACGCAGAATTAGCTTACATTTGTGATAAGCATCAGTTTCAATATCTTTATAAGCTCCAAGCCTTGCTATCATATTGTCAAAGTCCACCTTATGTCCATCAAACTCCGGGCCGTCTACGCAAACAAATTTTGTTTCATTTCCAACAGTTACCCGACAGCCCCCGCACATTCCCGTTCCGTCTATCATGATAGTATTAAGAGAGACAATTGTTGGAATCCTGAATGGCCTGGTAGTTTCGGCACAAAACTTCATCATTACTGCAGGCCCTATCGCAACGACAATATCTGGTTTCCAGGATATACACAGCTCTTTCAAAGGTTCGGTAACTATGGCCTTCCGGCCATATGAGCCGTCATCTGTGCAAACTACAAGTTCGTCAGCAATCTCTCTCATTTCAGATTCAAAAATTATCAACTCCTTGTATCTGGCACCAATAATTACTTTAAGCTCGTTCCCGAATTTTTTCATAGCCTTGGTTATTGGGTAAATGGCTGCTATGCCTATTCCGCCGCCAATGCATAAAACCTTGCCGAATTTTTCTATGTGTGTAGGTTTCCCAAGAGGGCCTACCAGGTTTGCTATTTTTTCGCCTGCTAAAAGATTTGAGAGCTCAAAAGTGGTCTTGCCTACAACCTGAAAGATAATCGTAATAGTACCTTTTTCAGGATTGGAATCTGCAATTGTCAGTGGAATTCGTTCAGCAAACTCATTGTCTAGTGAAAGGATAATAAACTGCCCGGCTTTGCACTCTTTTGATATAAGAGGCGCTTCCAATTCCATTAAGTAAACATTCTGAGTAAGCTGCCTTTTGTTTAAAATAGTATTCACGCAGGTATCTTTGGTAGAGACGCAATGTGTTGCGCCTCTACTTTAAAATTTATCTCAGGATAAGACGAAACTGTTATTTTTTTCAGAACTACTTTTGATCAGACGAAAAAGAAGGAATAGCCTTAATATCCTGAGTGTTAGCTGGAGCTGGTTGGCTTACTGTCTGATCAGGTACTGCAGGAGTAGTGACACCAGGTTGAGCTTTCAAAGACTTACTCATTGACTCCATGTCCGACTGAATCTGTTTGTCAAAGTTTTCAAACTCGCTAACATTTTCCCAGTCAGGATGAACTACAGTAGTGTCTGTCTTTATTTCCGGATTCTTGAACACCTTATCGGAACGTAAATCCTGCATTAGTGAAGTATCAGTTGTAAGGCTGCTACTTAAAAGACTTTCAAGTCCCTGCACGCTTGTAACGGTTCCTTGATAATACTGATCATTAATAAGTTCGCCGACAAGAGTAGCTTGATCTAATGTATTTGGATCTTTAGGAATTTTAAATTTATTTACGTCAACTTTAGGATTAATAGCTTGTGCAAGTTGTTTTTGACCACTGATAATTGCCCAATCAAGAGCTGTATGCCCATCGATGTCTTTTGCTGAAATATCAGCCCCTAACTTAATCAGTTCCATAGCGGACTTAGGAACGTTACATTTTGCGCACCATACGAGTATAGGCATTTTTTCATAGAACGCATTAACGCTAATCCCTTTATTCACTAAAAAGTTGATCATAGGAATATTTTCATGAGCAAGGACCATAAGCATTACGGCTGGAACTGTATTGTTCTTTTTCATTTCAATTTTTGCGCCATTATCTACTAATGCCTTGGTTATATCGTCATGCGAACCTATCTGAGACCAATCAAGAACAGAAAATCCATTAGCATCAATATAATTTACATTCGCACCAAGTTTGATCAGAGCAATAGCTGCATCTTTGTGACCGTAGTATGTAGCAGTACTAAGAGCAGTATAAGATGTCACAGGATGTATATATTCCAATTTTGCTCCAAACTCTGCTAATACTTTTATAACTTCAGCACTGTCCCGATAAGCTGCTATCGTTAAAGGAGTATAACCATCAAGTACGACAGCATTTGGGTTTGCACCATTCTGGAGTAGTATTCTTGCGATGTCAGCATTACCATTCCATGCTGCAATGGTAAGTGTCGTTCCGTGATATGTGTTAATATTTACATCAGCACCGTGATTGATAAGATATTTGACCATATCAGGCTTTTTGTAAACTGTAGCTACCATTAAAGCTGTAGCACTGCCGCCAGTAGCATTTACATCCATTCCAGCATCAAGGAATTGCTGCACTTTGGTAATATCTCCCTCAGCAACAAAATGAGCTAGTGCTTGAGGGGAAAAAGGAATTCCTTCCACTGCAAGCTGTTCTCTAATCATATTAGCTTTGGAATTATCTACTGTTGTAGTTTTACACGCTTCCACAACAAGAAAAGCCAGAGCAACAACAGATACTCTTAATAGTTTCTTTCTCATAAAATACTCCTGGAGTCTTTAATTTATATATTTATTGAAAATATTTTACCTAATTATAGACCTTTGAAATAGTCTATATCACAAAAAATATAATTTCACTACTGATTCAAAAAAATATACGACATTTTTTACTATTCCAGTTGTCGTTCGATTGATTCAAGTTCGGCAATGAGCTCCTTTGGTAGTTTCGAACCGAATTTTGGATAGTGTCTGGCTCTTACATCAGTCAATTCTTTTTTCCAGCCTTCTTTATCAATGGAAAGAAGTTCTTTCATATCTTCAGTATTTACAGAATCAGGATGGTCAATAGCATCAACTGTCGGCATATAACCGATAGGTGTCTCTAAGTCTTTTCCTTTTTCATCACAGCGTTCAAATATCCATTTAAGAACACGGCTGTTATCACCGAATCCCGGCCATAGCCATTTTCCATCTTTACTTTTGCGAAACCAGTTTACAAAGAAAAACTTTGGTTGTTTGTCAGGCTTCGATCTGGCCCCAATTTTTATCCAATGGGCAAAATAATCGCCCATGTGATAACCGCAGAATGGTAGCATTGCGAATGGATCGCGGCGGATAGTTCCAATCTTGACATCGAGAGTAGCTGCAGTAACTTCCGAACCGACTATTGACCCCATAAACACACCGTGATTCCAAGAGCGCGACTGATGCACAAGAGGAATAGTGGATGGTCGGCGACCGCCAAAAAGAATTGCATCAATCGGTACCCCTGCAGGATCTTCCCAGTTTGAAGCTATCGAAGGACATTGTGAAGCCTGAGCAGTAAATCGGGCATTCGGATGTGCCGCGGGTTTTTGTCCCTTGTTATTTTTATCCCGTACCCAGGGTTTCCCTTTCCAGTCAATAAGTTTTCCGGGAGCATCATAACCAATACCTTCCCACCAGACATCGCCATCTTCTGTTAACGCCACATTAGTAAAGATGGTATTTTTTTCAATGGTCCGCATAGCATTAGGATTAGAGTCTATAGATGTTCCTGGGGCTACGCCAAAAAATCCTGCTTCAGGATTAATGGCATAAAGACGATCATCAGAACCATATTTCATCCAGCAAATATCATCACCGATAGTTTCAACTCTCCAACCGGAAATAGTAGGAATCAACATTGCAAGATTAGTTTTCCCGCACGCACTTGGAAAAGCGGCAGCAATATATTTTGATTTACCTTCAGGATTAGTAATCTTCAAAATGAGCATATGCTCAGCAAGCCATCCCTCATCGCGTGCCTGGACAGAAGCTATTCGTAATGCCAGACATTTTTTCCCCAAAAGGGCATTTCCCCCATATCCTGAACCGTAAGACCAAATTGTACGTTCTTCAGGAAAATGAGAAATGTATTTCTTTTCTATCGGAGCACAAGGCCACTGGCCGCTATCACTCTGTCCTTGCTGTAATGGTTTCCCTACTGAATGCAAACAAGGAATGAATTCTCCATCACGTCCCAACACATTCAAAACTTTTACACCAACACGCGTCATTATGTGCATATTCGCAACAACGTATGGAGAGTCGGTAATTTCAACACCAATTTTTGCTATAGGAGAGCCAATAGGTCCCATAGAAAACGGAATAACATACATAATCCTGCCCTTCATGCAACCTTTGTATAACCCCTTCATAACGGTTTTGAGTTCGACAGGGTCTATCCAATTATTAGTGGGACCAGCTTCTTCTTTATTTTTCGAAGCTATGTAGGTTCTGTTTTCTACACGAGCAACATCAGAGGCATCCGAACGGAAAAGGTAACTATTCAAGCGTTTTTTTAGAGGAATAGCCAGGCCATTATCTACTGCAATCTTGATCATGCTATCGTATTCAGCTTTAGTGTCGTCACACCAGACAGCACTGTCTGGTGTACACATCTCTTCAATCTCTTTTACCCATTTAATAAGCTTTTGGTTATTTGTTGGAATATTCATACAAGTTCCTCTTTTTTTATCCAAATATATGTAACATATATTTTGCTAATAAAATTACTGTTGCTTTACAAAATTTATTATACTATCAAATATGATTGTTTTCTTTTGGGGAATAAATATTTTTCTTATGTATCTCAGTTTTAGGTAAAATTAGACAGACTATAGTGCTATTGATTTATTTTTAATAAAGAATAAAATAAAGAAAACCCGACACTTTTCAACAATTTAAATAAGGAGTGTTTATGATTTTCCTGGAATGCCGTGAAGATAGGTCTAGTAGGCTTCTCGACGAAAACAGCCCGACTTTTCGTACGGATGTTATAGAAGCGCGTCACCCGTGGGGCGTACAAGATGAATCTTGTTTAACACTTAATGGCGTATCGTTAGGAGACAAACGTTGTGTTTATATTTGTGGAGACAAGTTGAATACTTACCATAGCGGCGAGCCTGTTCGTCTTATCCTGGAACCTTACAAGGCTCCACTACCAACAACCATTCCTGTAAATGAATCTGTCTTCTCGGTTGCTGTTTGCGGATCATTCATGGACTCTTTTAATTGTTATCTCATTGATGGTGATCACTATGAGGCTATCTCTTGTTCAAAATTTACCAATTTCATCAGTTCTTGCTTGGATAATCTCCGTTTGGAAGGAGCTGTTAGTAGTAATCCCGCTTTACCCATTAGCATTCATCTCTTAATGCCTTACGCGGCACATATTACTATGCGTTCTCTTCCGCCTTTATGTCAGAACCATTATTACGATAAAATCTTAACTGAACCTCATGTTTTAGATGGCGGGATATTTAGTACATTTGCTTACAGATTTTGCAATGAATTACGTGTTCTAAAACCAGCTCTTCGTTTTCATGTATATGCTCCTGTAGGTGATTTCAAACACCAGCCTGGTGGACAACTGCAATGGGAAACAGAAACCGGTTTTCTATTTCGCGCTAATAGGCTAAGTAATAACATTAGTCTTGCTAGTTTTGAAACTTCTAATTTCAGCGATTATCCCTCGCACTATGACATGGAACAAGGGGCATTAATTCATTATGATTTTTCAGATTTGGGTCCTATTTATATTAATGGTGATAAATCAAAAGATCCTTTGTATCACGGTGACGTGAAACCCCCTTACTCAGAAGACTTAAGTAGTGTTGAGCCGCCATCCGAACGTCCATCATGGGGTGATAAATTGCCTCCCGAAGGGCCTCGTCAAAGAGAAGCACAAGATAGTCATCACGACAGGTACCTAAGGATGGAATAAAAAAAAATATATTTATTAGGGTTAGTAAAGATTGATTATATAGGTACTTTACCAGAGGAATTTTGCGCCATATTCAACTGATTTGTTATCTAGGAGACTGGGGATTAGTAGTCGGACCGGCAACATTTCCTGTTTCATATTTATTTTCCAACTTAAATAATACAGAAACCTCTTTCATTGCGGATGAGGCGACATCGTTAATAATATCAGTAAAATTTTTACCTATTAAAGATTCTGCTCTAGCCAAAAAAAGAGGCACTGGACTTGATGGTTCATTTTCCTCGTACCAATTACAAATCTTTTTTAACATTTTAATTATATCTTGATAATTCGAAATCTGGTCCGGCATACCCCCTTTTAATTTGGTAGGTACTTCTTGATTTTGTTTATCCTGTGCTGTTGCGGTATTTACATCAATGTATTTTTCTATTGAATCAATCATTGATGAAAATGCCTCAAAAGCCTCCTCAAATTCACGATTTACTCCTTTATCTTGCAAAAAAATCTTCAGAGTTTTTGTAACTTCTTGTGTTTTCTTAAAATTACTTCTCAGCCCTGCTAAAAATTCTTTGTCAGAATCATTTATCGCAGCAAGTATCACATCCTCTGTTACTGCTTGATCACTACCACTAGCAAGGATATCATTATAGTTAAAAGATCCTATTCCGGATTTTGCAAGCATAATATTCTTAACTCCGGCAACGAAGGGACCTTGCAAAATAAACACATCTTTAACTACATTAATTCGTTGGAATGAAGGCATGTCGCTATCTTTATCCAGTTTAGGAGTAAGCGAGTCCCAAAACTTTTCAAGCAGTGCCTGTAGAAATTCAAAGCCTTTAGCCATACCTTCATCGCCATATAAATTGACCGCACTGCATATAATATAATATGCTATCCATAAATCTTTACTCTGATTAAACAGTGTCAAAGCAAGATCAAGAATTTCATTCCAGTCAGGAGGTTCCGCCTCAGAGAATTGAGTTTCCTGCTTTCCTTTAGCCATCTCTTCCAATATGTAAAAATCTGTCTCATCGGAAATATCCCTTCCACATGGAGCTTCGTCTGATATTGGGGTTAATAACTGTTCAAAATCTATCTTCATTGGCTTTTTCCAACTTTTTAAGGTTTTCTAATTTATGTTACTATAGAGCAGGATATAGCAAAGATAAAAAAAAGCAATAGGCCAGAAACAATATAACAGTAGTATTTTCATAATTATGACAGTATATTTATACATATATTCAGCATATCTGGGAGTTAATTATACTTGGAGTTTTTTAATGGAACTTTTTGACACTCATTTTCACTTGGAAAGGCATATAAATTCCCGGTTAATTGCAGCTGAAGCACTAAATAATGAGGTAAAATATTTAGTTTGCGTAGGGGGCGATTACCAAAGTTCTCTTGATTCCTTAAAATTTTCTCATTCAGTCAAAAATTCATATTTTACGGCAGGAGTTCATCCTCATTATGCGGGATGTAAAACCTGGAACATGAAAAATTTTTCTGAATTGCTTAAAGATGACAAATGTGTAGCTGTCGGGGAAATAGGACTTGATTACTTTTATGAACACAGCGTTAAAGATGTTCAGAAAAAAGTCTTTGAAGATTTCTGCAAGCTTGGTATAAAAACGAGATACCCGTTGGTAGTACACTGCAGAGATAAAAATGATTGTTTTGGTGCTTATGAAGACATCTATAATATATTAAAAAGTTTAGGAATAAATAATGTGAAATTTGTGATTCATTGTTATACCGGGAACCTACACTGGCTTGAAAAATTTCTTGAACTCGACGCCTATATCGGGATAACTGGAATTGTTACTTTCCCAAAATCTGAGAATGTTCGTAATATAATCAAACATATTCCAGATAACAGGCTCTTGTTAGAAACAGACTCTCCATACCTTGCGCCGAATCCACACCGAGGTAAATTGAATTTTCCAAAATACCTTAAGCTTGTAGCAAAAGAAGTTGCTAAAATAAAAAGCATACCAATAGAAAAACTGGCAGAAATTACTACTTATAATGCTTTTAAGTTTTATAATTTGTAACTTTAAGTTTTGAGTTTCAACATTGAGTTTTTATTAATATGAAAAATTACGTTCCAAAATACAATATATGTGTTGGCCCTAGCATGTATCCTACCCTGTGTAGTGCAGACAATATTATAACAGAAAAATATAAAAGGAGAGACGATGTAAGGGTAGGTGACATAATCGTTTATCCTCATCCTGACAAAGCATTTGATATAGTTCACAGGATAATAAAAATCAGAGATGATGGTGTTATTACCAGAGGGGATAATAATAACAAGATTGATCCGTATGTTGTCAAATTTGAGGACATAAAAGGAAAAATAGTAGCAATTACGCGAGGGAAAAAGACGATAAACATAATTGGCGGAAGGACCGGTTATATTATTCATAAGGTTATGCTGATCCGTAAATATGTAGTATTTTTCTTAAAAAATCCAATAGGAAAAATATCAGCAGCTATTGCTGACGCTAAGCTTTTCAATTTTCTTGACCGACTATTTAAAGTAAAAATTGTATATGTGAACGGTAAGAATGGCATTGACAGAGAGATATTAAAGCTTGGGAATAACGCGATAGGAAAGAGATATGGAAAAAATGGTGAATGGATTATAAGATTTCCCTATAAACTCTTTATTAAGAAAGAGAGGCTTAGATGAAATATTTGGATATTGTATTGTATAAGAGATTCCCATCCGGAATAGTTGAAGCCCTTTGCAGCAATGGTGATGAGGCTTCATCGTTGAATTGTAAAGCAGGTCCAGAAGCCAGTACCGGGTGCGGTTCTGGAGCCGCTGCCGGTGACAGATGTATTTCTGGAGCCGCCGCCGATGATAAGTGTGATAATGGTTTGGGTGCTGGTTAAAGAATATGTCCGTAAAAGCCGTTATACACGACTCTGATAAAAAAGAATGGCTATGCTTTGAAAATATTATAGAAGTTATTCAGACAAATAAACTTTCAGAAGTGCTGGAAAAACTTGATTGTCTGCAAAAAAAATGTTTTGAAAACAATTATTATGCTGCAGGATTTATTTCTTATGATGCTTCACCGGCCTTTGATTACGCACTCAAGGTAAAACAAAAAAAAATCCAAAACGCTCCTTTGCTTTGGTTTGCATTATTTGAAAATAGTCAAAAAATTCAGTTATCTAAACCAGAAAAGATTTCTACATACCTTGGGAACTGGCAACAAACTGTATCCAAAGCTGAATACAGGAGGGCAATAGAGAAAGTAAAGAAACATATAAAAGCAGGTGATACATATCAGGTAAATTACACAATGCGGCAGCGTGCAGAATTTTCCGGCGATTATTGGGAATTCTTCTGTAAGCTTGCCTGGGCACAGTGTTCTCAATATGCGGCATTTATCGAGTCCGACAATTTCGTAATTTGTTCTACTTCTCCAGAACTGTTTTTTACTTATGATAGAGGAACAGTTACTTCAAAACCCATGAAAGGTACAGTTTCGCGCGGATTTACTTACGCGGAGGATATGGAAAAAGCCGAATGGCTGTACTATTCTGAAAAAAACAGAGCGGAAAATGTAATGATTGTTGATATGATAAGGAGCGATCTTGGTAAAATTGCCGAACCTGGTACAGTAAAGGTTCCTTCTCTTTTCGATGTTGAAAAATATCCCACGGTCTGGCAAATGACATCAACTGTTTCTTCTTATACGAAAAAATCTTTCCTAAATGTTGTAAAAGCGCTTTTCCCATGCGCTTCAATAACTGGAGCACCTAAGCCGTATACAATGAAAATTATTTCGGAAATTGAATCTACTCCTCGCGGGCTTTATACAGGCGCCATTGGATTTATAGCTCCTTTTGAACGAGCTCAGTTTAATGTTGCTATAAGGACTGTTTTTATTGATAAAACTACGAGTATTGCCGAATATGGGGTAGGTGGTGGGATAGTATGGGATTCTATGGCAGAAGACGAATACGAGGAATGCGTGGTAAAAACAAAATTTCTTTCGGAAGGAAGCCATGATTTTTCTATTCTGGAATCTATTTTGTGGACACCTGATGGAGGATATTTCCTGCTGGATTATCATTTGGAGAGAATGGGAAAAAGTGCGGCTTATTTTAACTATGAATTTGATAAAGAAAAAATTATTTCTGAACTAAAAAGGCTATCTGCTTTTCTTGAAAAAATGCCGTATAAGGTAAGAGTTTTACTGAAAGAAAATGGTAATGTTACGTTAGAATCAGCACCTGTTGGAAATTTCCCCAAAATCATAAAAGCTGTTGTTTCAGATAAACCTGTCAATATTGATACTCCTTTCGTTTACCACAAAACGACTAATAGAATTATTTACGATAAAGCAAAAAAGAGATTTCCGGAGTATGATGAAGTTATTTTCTGGAATCAAAAAAATGAAATAACAGAAGGTATTTACTCAAATATTGTTATTAAAATCAGTAATGAATTTTTTACCCCGCCTGTAAGCTGTGGTCTGCTTGCAGGTACATTCAGACAGTATCTTCTCGATAAGAACGAAATAAAGGAAAAAGTTATCAAACGAGAAGAGCTTACCGTGGCAGATGAAATTTACCTGATAAACTCAGTTCGTAAATGGTGTAAAGCTTCTCTCTAAGATCAGATAGATTTGACAATATACCGTGGATAAAAGATATTGTAACAAAAGAACCTCCAGTTTGAAAAAATAATATCTCGAGCCACGAAAATTTCCTCATACAGAGCCACAGGTAAAATTAAAACATTATTTTTGGTTGAAGAACATTTAAAAAAATATTTTTGAAATTTCTCATACCAAAAAGAGTAAATGTATTTGCACATGCCCTGTAACAGGGCGCTTAATTCTACCACAGAGAGAAATCTTTGTGTCACTGTGTCTTCGTGTGAGAATACTTATAAAACATTTTTAAAAATAGTCGAGTCTATTGAATTTTCAATATCAGAGGATATGCACTTGTATCAAATTATTTGACTACTATTGTTAATAGAATTCATTTAAGGAAC
>Ga0233425_10000537_pt1 | contig 96899 bp, 116 predicted proteins | sample Watercolumn_Towu_2_FD_181712 | JGI IMG/M metagenome (GOLD analysis project Ga0233425, IMG submission 181712) | Freshwater microbial communities from Lake Towuti, South Sulawesi, Indonesia - Watercolumn_Towuti2014_140_MG | ecosystem: Environmental > Aquatic > Freshwater > Lake | place...
GAACGCCATCACCAACCCGGGCACGAACTCGTACAAGCGTCTGGTGCCGGGCTTCGAAGCGCCGGTGAAGCTGGCCTACTCGGCCCGCAACCGTTCGGCTTCGATCCGCATTCCGTACGTGGCGAATCCGAAGGGCCGCCGCATCGAAACGCGCTTCCCGGATCCGCTGATGAACCCTTACCTGGGCTTCTCGGCGCTGCTGATGGCCGGCCTGGACGGTGTGATGAACAAGATCCACCCGGGCGAAGCTGCCGACAAGAACCTGTACGACCTGCCGCCGGAAGAAGACGCAAAGATCCCGACCGTCTGCTCGAGCCTCGACCAGTCGCTGGAGTACCTGGACAACGATCGCGAGTTCCTGACCCGCGGCGGTGTGTTCTCGAACTCGATGATCGATGCGTACATCGAACTGAAGATGGAAGAAGTCACGCGTTTCCGCATGACGACGCACCCGATCGAGTTCGACATGTACTACTCGCTGTAAGCGCGCACGTGCGTTGCCAGGTTGTTGCCGGGCAACAGTTGCACCAGGAAGGGGCGGCCTCGGCTGTCCCTTTTTGTTTTGAAACGAAGTTGATCGCTAGAATGGGGCTCTTTCCCTAACCGTCATGTCGATGTTCATGGAAGCGATTTCTAGCAAGATTTTCGGCCGCATCGGCCCGGTGCTCCCGCACCAAATGCGCGTGGGATTCCCTGTTCTGGTGATGTTGGCGGCTTCGGCGCTGGCCGCGTGGAGCGCGCCGGCTGCCGCGCAGGCGTCCGACGTCTATATGTGCAAGGGCGCCAATGGCGTGCCGGAGTATCGCAACGGCAATCCGGGCAACAGCCGTGACTGCAAGAAGCTCAACCTGCCCGATGTGGTGACCGTGCCCGGCACGCGCAGCGGCCCCGCGGCGTCCGGCGCGGCCAAGTCCGCGGCCGTTTCGCCGGCGGCTTTTCCTCGTGTCGACAGCGCCACGCAGAAGAATCGCGACAGCGAACGCCGCGCGGTGCTCGAGCAGGAACTGCAGAGCGAGCAGGGCAAGCTTGCTGGCTTGCGGGCCGAATACAACAACGGCGAACCCGAACGCCAGGGAAATGAGCGCAATTATCAGAAATACCTGGATCGCACGGCCCGGCTGCGCGATGACATTACCCGCAGCGAGGCAAACGTGGCCTCGCTTCAGCGGGAGCTTTCGAATCTGAAGGACTAACAGCCCATGCGTCGCCTTATCCGCGGAGTCTCGCGCAAAGTCACCGGTGTGGATCGCAAGCCAGAGCCCGTCGGTCCGGACGAGGGCGATTCATACGTGCGGCCGCTTGGCGACGTGATCTTCCACCCCGGCCTCGATGTGGTGGCCAATCCTGTGCTGATGGTGCGCCAGCCCGGGCTGCGCGTGGTCTACGCCAACCCCGCTGCGGAGGCGAGCTTTGCCGTGTCGCGCAAGGCCATGGTGGAGCTCTCCCTGCCTGATCTGTTCGGCGCGTCGGAAGAACTCGACACGATGATCGAGACCGTGATCGCGCGGCAGGTGGACGTGCGGCGTCAGGATCTGGTTCTGCGTCCGCCGCTGCAGGAACCGTTGCATGCGCATGTGGTGATCGGCGGCATCGAGGGGTTTTCCAGCATCGTGCTGGTCGAGATTCTGCTCAACGAGCAAAAGGTGCGCAGCGAGCGCGAAGAGCGAATTCTGGACCTGACGTCTGCCAACAAGGAACTAATCCGCAATCTGGCCCACGAGATCAAGAACCCGCTCGGCGGTATCCGCGGCGCGGCGCAGCTTCTGGAATTCGAGTTGCCGGAACGCGCCTTGCGCGAGTACACGCAGGTCATCATCAAGGAATCCGACCGGCTGCAAACGCTGGTAGATCGTCTGCTGGAACCGCACCGGCATCCCCACATCGTTTCCGAGCTCAACATTCACGAGGTGCTGGAGCGTGTGCGTTCGGTGGTGTTGGCCGAGTTTCCGAATGGGCTCGATATCGTTCGCGACTACGATGCGAGCCTGCCGGACCTGCGCGGCGATATGGAGCAGCTGATCCAGGCCGTGCTGAACATCGTGCATAACGCCGCGCAGGCCTTGAGCGAGCGCATCGCAAATGGCGACGCGCAGATCGTGTTGCGTACCCGTGTGGCGCGTCAGGTCACGATTGCAAAGCGTTTGTACAAGCTGGCATTGGATTTGCATGTGATAGACAACGGCCCGGGCATCCCCGAGGACATTCGTGAACGCATCTTCTATCCGTTGGTATCGGGCAGGGATGGCGGGAGCGGTCTCGGTCTCACACTCGCTCAAACCTTCGTGCAGCAGCACGAGGGCTTGATCGAATGCGAGAGCCGGCCGGGCTGTACCGACTTCCGTATCCTGTTGCCGCTGCATTGACCGCCGTACGATTTGGCCGATGCGGCAGGCGTGGCGGGGTAGCACGGGAGACCACATGACACCGAGCAGACAAGCGACGCACATGAAGCCGATCTGGATAGTCGACGACGATCAATCAATCCGCTGGGTCCTGGAAAAGGCCCTTGCCCGTGAAAGCCTGCTCTCCCGCAGTTTTACCAATGTGCGCGACGTGCTCGCGGCATTGGAAGACGATGAGCCGCAGGTCCTGATTTCCGATATCCGCATGCCGGGCGGATCCGGCCTCGATTTGCTGCAGGCCATCAAGGCGCGCCATCCCGGCCTGCCGGTCATCGTGATGACTGCGTACTCCGATCTGGACAGCGCAGTGGCGGCATTTCAGGGCGGTGCGTTTGAATACCTGGCCAAGCCGTTCGATGTCGACAAGGCCGTCGAATTGATTCGCCGCGCGCTCGAGGAGAGTCTGCGCGAAGAGGAAATGGACGACCGGCTCGTCGATGCGCCCGAGATCCTGGGCCAGGCGCCCGCGATGCAGGACGTGTTCCGCGCGATCGGACGTCTGTCGCAATCGAATGTGACGGTGATGATCACGGGCGAATCCGGGACCGGCAAGGAACTCGTCGCGCGCGCGCTGCACAAGCACAGTCCGCGCGCCAATGGGCCATTCATTGCACTGAACACTGCCGCCATTCCCAAGGATCTGCTCGAGTCCGAACTGTTCGGCCACGAGCGCGGCGCATTCACCGGCGCACAGACGATGCGCCGCGGTCGTTTCGAACAAGCCGAAGGCGGCACGCTGTTTCTCGACGAAATCGGCGACATGCCGTTCGATCTGCAGACGCGGCTCCTGCGCGTGCTGTCGGATGGCAATTTCTATCGCGTCGGTGGCCACAACCCGTTGCGCGCCAATGTGCGCGTGATTGCCGCCACGCACCAGAATCTTGAGACGCGCGTGAAGGAGGGACTGTTCCGCGAGGACTTGTTCCACCGGCTCAACGTGATCCGGTTGCGCCTGCCACCGCTGCGCGAGCGGCCCGAGGACATTACGCTGCTGGCCCGGCATTTCCTGCAGAAAAGTGCCAAGGAACTGGGCGTCGAACCAAAGCGCATGTCCGACGACGCGCTCGGTTATGTCAGCACGCTGCCGTTCCCGGGCAATGTGCGACAGCTCGAAAACCTCTGCAACTGGCTCACCGTGATGGCGCCGGCGCAGACGATCGAAGTCAAGGATCTGCCGCGCGAGATGATCGACGCAGGACATGGCGACAGCCTGTCGGTAGCGCGTCCGATCAATGATCCGCGTCCGGGCGCTCCCGAGTACGATGCGCCGGATGCGGCCGACTACGCCATGAATGCGGGCGAGGGCGATACGATGCTCGCCACGCGTCCGCCGGCGGTCGCGCCGGCTGCGGCGGTGGCGCCTGCCTATGCCGCGGCTGCGCTTTCCCAAAGCTGGGAAAACCTGCTCGCAGGCGAAGCGAAGACCATGCTTGAATCGGGACAGACGGAAGTCATGGATGTGCTGACGCGACGCTTCGAGAAAGCGGTGCTGGAAGCCGCGCTTGGCGTGACGCGGGGCCGCCGTGTCGAGGCCGCGACGCGTCTTGGCATCGGTCGCAATACGATCACTCGCAAGCTGCAGGAGCTCGGCTTCGATTGATCTGGGGCCGTTGCCGGTTGCCCCTTGCCTCGTTGTGTAGGCGAGGGGCGCGGCCCGCGCAATATCTCAGAAACCCTTGGCCCGCAGCACTCGCTCGGCCATCTCCGCGAATCCTTCCCCGCCGGCGGACTCGGTAATGTAAGCCGGCTTCTCCGGCAGCTTGTCGAGGATGTCCCGCACGTTCGCCACGCCGACCGACAACGGGAAATGCCCGAACATAGCCACATCATTGGCCGAATCGCCGATGAACAGCCATTCGTCGCGACTGGCGTCGATGTCATCCTCCAGTAGTTCCTTGACGCACAGTCGGCTCATCGACAACTTGTCGTGCCGGCCAAACCAGCCGTTGACGTGAATCGAGCTGACCGTCGCGGTCATGCCGGCGCTGCGCATCATGGCAGCGATACGGTCGACCGCCGCTTGCGGAAGCGGTGTCACGTCTTCCGCGTGATCGATCGCGAGGTCCGCCGCGTGCCACGCCTGGTCTGACGCCAGCGCGCTGCCAGGTACTTCGCGCAGGATTTCCTGGCCCAGCGCATGGATACGGTAGAGGTTGGCGTCCCGGGTTGCTGCATCGTCCAGATAGCGTGTGACCAGCTTGCCATGGGTCAGATGCGAGTAGAACGCGCCGTTTTCGCCGATGATCGCGTCAACGGGCCAGAGGCGCGTCAGGATTTCGGCCCAGGCGATGCAGCGCCCGGTGACCGGGATCACGTGCAGTCCGGCGCGTGACAGGCGGTCCAGCGCCAGATATGTCGATGCGGGCAAGCGGCCATCGGTGGTCAAGGTGCCGTCGATATCGGTCAGGATTCCCCGGACACGGCGCAGCGCGTCATCGGGCAATGCGGAAAATGGGATCGGTTCGGTCATGGCGGCAAATTGTAGTCCCGGATGGCCAGCATGGGCCGATTGTCAGTCGTCAATATGCTGCAACATTCGCTTCTGCAAGGCGGGTTTGCCCGGTGTTCCGTGACAAGAGAGCGGCGTAACATCCCTGTCACAAAAAATGCATACAGTCGGTCGCTTTTTCAAAAAAATCGTCGGACCGAAGTTACAGCCTCAGGAGAAAATCCCATGTCGTTTCCGCGCTTCGCATTGAAGTTCGCCGCAGTGGCCAGTCTTGCGCTGGCCGGTACAGCCCACGCGGCTGTTGAGATTCAGTGGTGGCACGCCATGCAGGGCGCGCTGAACGACAAGGTCAACGAGATCGCCAACAAGTTCAACGCCAGCCAGTCCGATTACAAGATCGTGCCGGTCAACAAGGGCAATTACGACGAGACGATGGCCGCCGGCATTGCGGCGTTCCGCGCCGGCGGCGCGCCGGCAATCCTGCAGGTGTTCGAGGTCGGCACCGCGACGATGATGAGCGCGAAAGGCGCCATCAAGCCGGTTTCGGTGGTCATGAAGGAAGCTGGCGAGAAATTCGACCAGAAGGCGTATATCCCGGCAGTGGCCGGTTACTACACGTCGTCGAAGGGCGAGATGCTGTCGTTCCCGTTCAACAGCTCGACCACGGTCTTCTATTACAACAAGGACGCATTCAAGAAGGCCGGACTTTCCGCGCCGCCGAAGACCTGGCCCGAAGTCATGCAGTATTCGGCCAAGCTCAAGGCATCGGGCACGAATTGCGCCTACACCACCGACTGGCAAAGCTGGGTGCATCTGGAGAGCTTCTCGGCCTGGCACAACACCCTGTTTGCCAGCAAGAACAACGGTTTTGGCGGCACCGACGCGCGACTGGTATTCAATAGTCCGCTGCATGTGAAGCACATCACCAATCTGCAGGAAATGGTCAAGAAGGGCTATTTCAGCTACGGCGGCCGCAAGTCGGAGTCTCAGGCCAAGTTCTATAACGGTGAATGCGCAATGTTCACGGGCTCGTCGGCTTCGCTGGCGAATATCCGCAAGAACGCCAAGTTCCAGTTTGGCGTTTCGCAGTTGCCGTATTACCCGGACGTTGCCGGCGCGCCGCAGAACACCATTATCGGCGGCGCCTCGCTGTGGGTAATGGGCGGCAAGAAGGCGGAAGAATACAAGGGCGTTGCCAAGTTCTTCACGTTCCTGTCGCAACCGGAAATTCAGTCCGACTGGCACCAGGCTACCGGCTACTTGCCGGTGACGATGGCTGCTTATGAGCTGACCAAGAAGTCCGGCTATTACGAAAAGAACCCGGGTGCCGACGTGTCGGTCGAGCAAATGGTGGTGAAGACCACGGACAAATCCCGTGGCGTGCGCCTCGGTAATCTCGTGCAGATCCGCACCATCGTCGACGAGGAACTCGAGTCGGTGTGGGCAGGCAAGAAGGAGCCGAAAGCAGCGCTCGATGCGGCCATCGCGCGTGGCAACGAGCAACTGGAACGCTTCCAGAAGACCGCAAGGGAATAAGCCGGCGGGCAGCTGCCCCGGGGCTGAGGCGGGCGGCGGGATAACCGTCGCCCGCTTGCATTTGTTTGTGTTAGCGGAATCCTCATAATGGAAAAGCGCGTCGTATTCCGGTCGCCGTGGTTGCCGTATCTGCTGGTCATGCCGCAGATCGTCATCACGCTGGTCTTCTTCTTTCTGCCCGCCGGGCAGGCGTTGTGGCAGTCGATGCTGCAGCAGGATGCCTTCGGCATCAATCTCGACTTCGTCGGAGCGGACAATTTCATGGCGCTCTGGAACGATCCGAATTACCTGGAGTCGTTTCAGGTCACTGCGATATTCGCGATCGGCGTAACCGTGGTCGGGCTGTCGGTGGCGCTGTTGCTGGCCTATTTTGCCGACCGCGTGGTGCGTGCGGCCACCGGCTACAAGACGTTGCTGATCTGGCCGTATGCGGTGGCACCGGCCGTGGCGGGCGTGTTGTGGATGTTTATGTTCAACCCCACGCTCGGTGTCGTGTCGTACGCGCTGCGCACGATGGGCGTGGACTGGAATTACCTGCTCGACAGCAAGCAGGCCCTGGCATTGGTGATATTGGCAGCAGCGTGGAAGCAGATCAGCTACAACTTCCTGTTCTTCCTGGCGGGCCTGCAAAGTATTCCGAAATCGCTGATCGAGGCGGCGGCCATTGACGGCGCAGGCCCTTGGAAGCGTTTCTGGTCGATCATTTTCCCGCTGCTTTCGCCGACGACGTTTTTCCTGCTGGTCATCAATATCGTCTACGCGTTCTTCGACACCTTTGCAATCATCGATGCGGTGACGCACGGAGGGCCGTTCAACTCAACCAACACGCTGGTCTACAAGGTGTTCCATGACGGCTTTCGCGGCATGGATATCGGTGGGTCGGCGGCGCAGTCGGTGGTGCTGATGGTGATCGTGATCGCGCTGACCGTGGTGCAGTTCCGATTCGTGGAACGCAAGGTCCAGTACTGACAGGAGGCAGTCAAATGATAGAACGTCGTCCTGTGCTGGACTTCATTTCGCACCTGGTGCTGATCACCGGCATTTTGGTGGTCGCTTTCCCGGTGTATCTCACTTTCGTTGCCTCGACACTGACGGCGGAGCAGGTGCTGGACGCGCCAATGACGCTGTTGCCCGGCAGTCATTTGATCGAGAATTACCGAACCGTGCTGTTCCATGGTGTGGGCGAATCGGCGGCGCCGGTTTCCACAATGATGAAGAACAGCCTGATCATGGCGCTGGGCATTGCATTGGGCAAGATCGCCATCTCGATTGTCTCGGCGTTCGCGATCGTCTATTTCCGCTTTCCGCTGCGCAAGACGTTTTTCTGGATGATTTTCGTCACGCTAATGCTGCCGGTGGAAGTGCGGATTCTGCCGACATACAAGGTGGTCTCGGATCTCGGCCTGCTCGATAGCTATTTTGGATTGACCATCCCGATCATTGCATCGGCGACGGCCACGTTCCTGTTTCGTCAATTTTTCCTGACCATTCCCGATGAACTGGCGGAAGCCGCGCGTATCGACGGCGCGGGGCCGCTGCGTTTTTTCTGGGACGTGGTGCTGCCGCTGTCGCGCACCAGTATCGCGGCGCTGTTTGTGATCCAGTTCATTTACGGATGGAATCAGTATCTTTGGCCGCTGCTGATTACCACCCAGAAATCGATGACACCGGTGGTGGTCGGTGTCACGCAAATGATTTCCCGCTCCGGCGATGCGGCCACCGACTGGAACCTAGTGATGGCCACCGTAATGCTGGCGATGATTCCGCCGGCCGTGGTGGTGGTGTTGATGCAACGCTGGTTCGTCAAGGGCCTGGTGGAAACGGAAAAGTAAAGGCAATCCATGGCAAAGCTGTCTCTTCGCAATGTTCAGAAGACTTATGTCGGTGGTGCGCAAGTCGTGCACGGCATCGATATGGAAATCGGCGATGGCGAGTTCATCGTAATAGTCGGCCCGTCGGGCTGCGGTAAATCCACGCTGTTGCGCATGGTGGCGGGACTCGAGACGATTACAGGCGGCGAGGTTCATATCGGCGGCAAGGTGGTCAACGACCTGGAACCCGCCGAGCGCGATATCGCGATGGTGTTCCAGAACTACGCGTTGTATCCGCATATGAGCGTGTACGACAACATGGCATATGGGCTGAAAATCCGCGGCATGCCGAAGGCCGAAATCGAACAGCGCGTACGGCATGCCGCCGATATTCTGGAACTGGCGCCGTTGCTAGATCGCAAGCCGCGCGCGCTGTCAGGCGGCCAGCGCCAGCGCGTGGCCATGGGGCGCGCCATCGTGCGCGAGCCCGCCGTGTTTTTGTTCGACGAGCCGCTATCGAATCTCGATGCCAAGCTGCGCGTGCAAATGCGGCTGGAGTTGAAGGACCTGCACCGTCGTCTCAAGACCACCAGCCTCTATGTGACCCACGATCAGGTCGAAGCCATGACGCTGGCAGACCGCATGATGGTGCTCAACGGCGGTCGGGTGGAGCAGATCGGTACGCCGCTCGAGGTCTATTCGCGTCCGGCAAGCACGTTCGTGGCCGGCTTTATCGGCTCGCCGCCGATGAATCTCGTGCCCGTAGTACGCAATGGCGCGGGGCAGGGCGAGGCCGCGCAGATGCGTGTGGTGCCAAAGGAAGGGCAGGCCGGGACCGCCGCAACGCTTGGACATCTGCCGATGGGCCTGCACCTGCCGGAGCAGGCGCTGCTGGGATTGCGACCCGAGCATGTCGAACCCTGCGCCGCGCACGAGGCCATCGCACAGGTCGATGTGCGTGTGGTGGAAGCACTGGGGGCCGATTCCTTTGCGTATGGCACGCTGGGCGGGCAGCCGATCGTCGTACGGCTCGACAGCCAGATGCACGTGCGCGCCGGCGACCAGCTGCCGATCACGGCATCGGCCGACCATTTGCATTTCTTCGATATGCAACACGGCAAGCGCATCGAGGCCACGGCATGACAGGAAAGGATTGGGCGTATCCGCGCTTCATCGCGCATCGTGGCGCCGGCAAGTTGGCGCCCGAAAATACCTTGGCTGCAATCCGGCACGGCGCATCATTCGGCTACCGAATGTTCGAGTTCGACGTGAAGCTGTCGGGCGATGGCAAGGCGGTGCTGATGCACGACGCCACGCTGGATCGGACGACGTCCGGTTCCGGGCGCGTCGATGCGCTGACAATGGGGGAGCTGGCGGCGCTGGATGCCGGCAGCTGGCATGGCCCGGCATTTGCCGGCGAGCCGATTCCCACGCTGGCCGCCGTTGCGCGCTATACGCAGGCCAATGGATTCCTGGTCAATATCGAAATCAAGCCAGTGCCCGGCGCGGAGCATCGCACCGGCGCTGCAGTGGCGCTTGATGCGCTTTCGCTGTGGAAAGGCGCCGCTGTGCCGCCGTTGCTGTCATCGTTTTCCGAAGAGGCGCTTGCCGCGGCGCGGGATGTCGCGCCCGGGCTGCCCCGCGCACTGCTTCTGGATAAACTGCCAGCAGACTGGCTGGAACGGCTGAAGCGGCTCGATTGCGTGGCGCTCGACGCGAATCACCGCGAACTGGACGACCAGGTCATCGCGGCTGCGCATGCGGCCGGCTTCAAGGTGCTGTGCTACACAGTGAACGATCCGCAAAGGGCGCGGGACCTTGTCTCATGGGGACTCGACGGTCTGATTACCGATGCGGTGGACCAGATCGCGCCCGATTCGGCCAAGACCTGAACAGAGTGTCTGAATTTTGCATCACGAAAAGTCCCCGCGGTTTTTAGGCAAACGTGCTATGCTTCGCGAGTGAAGACTTAGGTCCTTCCCCGCACAACTTGCCCTTTCGGGTCTGGCGGCGAGACCGACAACCAGCGGCACCCAGCGGGTGCCGTTCGTTCAAGGTGGTTACCGCAGGACCCCCAAGAGTTGTTTGCAATCCGCTAACCGGTCAAGCCGTGTCGCGGAAGGTTGATGAACCCGCTTAACTCCGGCATACCCGGAGAATAGTGAGCGCCCCATGATGCAGCAGTATCAGAGCAATTCGTACCTCTTCGGCGGAAACGCCCCCTATGTGGAAGAGTTGTACGAGGCCTATCTCCAGAATCCCAGCTCGGTTCCCGACAATTGGCGCGCGTATTTCGACGCGATGCAGAATGTCCCGGCTGTGGATGGTTCCAACGCCCGCGATATTCCCCACGCACCGATCGTCGCCTCGTTTGCCGAGCGCGCCAAGCAGGGCCCCATCAAGACCATTGTTGCCTCGGCCGATTCCGATATGGGCCGCAAGCGCGTCGCTGCCACGCAGCTGATCGCCGCCTATCGCAACATCGGTTCGCACTGGGCGGATCTCGATCCGCTCAAGCGGCAGGAGCGTCCGCCCCTGCCTGACCTCGATCCCGCGTTCTACGGCTTCTCCGAGGCTGACCTCGACATCGTTTTCAATGCCAGCAATACGTATTTCGGCAAGGAATCGATGAGCCTGCGCGAGCTGCTCAACAATCTTCGCGAGACATACTGCGGCACCATCGGCGCCGAGTTTATGTACGTGAGCGACCAGGCGCAGAAGCGCTGGTGGCAGGAGCGTCTGGAAACCACGCGTTCCAAGCCCGTGTTCACGCTCGAGAAGAAGAAACACATCCTCGACCGCCTGACCGCTGCCGAAGGCCTCGAGCGCTTCCTCCACACCAAGTATGTCGGTCAGAAGCGTTTCTCGCTGGAAGGCGGAGAGAGCTTCATCGCCGCGATGGACGAACTGATCCAGCGCGCCGGTAGCAAGGGCGTGCAGGAAATCGTGATCGGCATGGCCCACCGCGGCCGTCTGAATGTGCTGGTCAACACGCTGGGCAAGATGCCCGCCGACCTGTTTGCCGAATTCGAAGGCAAGCATGTCGACGATCTGCCGGCTGGCGACGTGAAGTACCACAAGGGCTTTTCGAGCGATGTCTCGACCGAGGGCGGCCCTGTCCACCTGTCGCTCGCGTTCAACCCGTCGCACCTGGAAATCGTCAACCCGGTCGTGGAAGGTTCGGCCAAGGCGCGTCAGGAACGCCGTGGCGATGCCGGTCACAAGGAAGTGCTGCCCGTGCAGGTGCACGGCGACGCCGCCTTTGCTGGCCAGGGCGTGGTGATGGAAACGCTGAACCTCGCGCAAACGCGCGGTTACGGCACGGGCGGCACGATGCACCTGGTCATCAACAACCAGATCGGCTTCACCACTTCCGATCCGCGCGATGCACGTTCGACGCTGTACTGCACGGACGTGGTCAAGATGATCGAGGCCCCGGTGCTGCACGTGAACGGCGACGACCCCGAAGCCGTGGTCTACGCCATGCAGCTGGCCGTTGATTTCCGCATGGAATTCAACAAGGACGTCGTGGTCGATATCATCTGCTTCCGCAAGCTGGGCCACAACGAGCAAGACACGCCAGCGGTGACGCAGCCGCTGATGTACAAGAAGATCAGCCAGCATCCGGGCACGCGCAAGCTGTACGCGGACAAGCTGGTGGCGCAAAACCTGACCCCTGCCGATTTCGGCGACGAACTGGTCAAGAGCTATCGCGCCGCGATGGACGCCGGCAAGCACACCGTCGACCCCGTTCTGTCGAACTTCAAGAACAAGTTCGCCGTGGACTGGATGCCGTTCCTGAATCGCAAGTGGACGGACGCCGCTGACACTGCGGTGCCGGTGACGGAATTGAAGCGCCTGGCCGAGCGCATCACCACGATCCCCGATCACTTCAAGGTTCACCCGCTGGTGGAAAAGGTCATCAAGGACCGCGCCAACATGGGCAAGGGCGAACAGATGCTGGACTGGGGTATGGGCGAGCATCTGGCCTTCGCCTCGCTGGTCGCGTCGGGCTACCCGGTGCGTATCACCGGTCAGGATGCCGGTCGTGGAACGTTCACGCACCGCCATGCCGTGCTGCACGACCAGGCTCGCGAGCGCTGGGACGCCGGCACGTACATCCCGCTGCAGAATGTGTCCGAAAACCAGGCGCCGTTCACGGTGATCGACTCTGTGCTGTCGGAAGAAGCCGTGCTCGGCTTCGAATACGGTTTCTCGACCGCCGAACCGAACGCACTGGTGATCTGGGAAGCCCAGTTCGGCGACTTCGTCAACGGTGCGCAGGTCGTGATCGACCAGTTCATTTCGTCGGGTGAAGTGAAGTGGGGCCGCGCCTCGGGCCTGACGATGATGCTGCCGCACGGCTACGAAGGCCAGGGCCCGGAACACAGCTCGGCACGTATCGAGCGTTTCCTGCAGCTTTGCGCCGACCACAACATCCAGGTTGTGCAGCCGACCACGCCAGCTCAGATCTTCCACCTGCTGCGCCGCCAGATGATCCGTCTGTTCCGCAAGCCGCTAGTGATCATGACGCCGAAGTCGCTGCTGCGTAACAAGGATGCGGTCTCGCCGCTGTCCGATCTCGCCAAGGGCCACTTCGAAACGGTGATCCCCGACAACGAGGAACTGAACGCGAGCAAGGTCAAGCGCATCATCATGTGCTCGGGCAAGGTTTATTACGATCTGGTGAACACGCGCAAGGAGCGCGAAGCCACCGATACGGCAATTATCCGCCTGGAACAGCTGTATCCGTTCCCGCACAAGGCTGTGGCCGCCGAACTCAAGAAGTACCCGGCCGCGACCGAAATCGTGTGGTGCCAGGACGAACCGCAGAACCAGGGCGCCTGGTTCTTCGTTCAGCACTACATCATGGAAAACATGACGGAAGGCCAGAAGCTCGGTTATGCCGGTCGTCCCGCCTCGGCTTCGCCGGCGGTGGGCTACTACGCAAAGCACAACGAGCAACAGAAGGCGCTGCTGGACGCTGCGTTCTCCAAGCTCAAGGGCTTTGTTCTGACCAAGTAATTCGTTGGTGCCCGCGGCCGCGCACAGGGATACGCGCCGCGGTGTACCTGCCTGATACGAAACACACACGCATACATCGAGGAATAACAAAACCATGGCTATTGTTGACGTCAAGGTTCCGCAACTGTCTGAATCGGTCGCCGAAGCGACCATGCTGAACTGGAAGAAGAAGCCGGGCGAAGCCGTTGCTCAGGACGAAATCCTGATCGAAATCGAAACGGACAAGGTTGTGCTGGAAGTGCCGGCCCCGTCGGCTGGCGTGCTGTCGCAAATCATCAAGAACGACGGCGATACCGTCGTCGCCGATGAAGTCATTGCCAAGATCGACACGGAAGCGACGGCTGGCGCCGCCGCTCCCGCCGCTGCCGCTCCGGCGCCCGCTGCCGCTGCAGCAGCCCCGGCGGCTGCAGCTCCTGCTCCGGCCGCCGCCGGCGCAATCGCCATGCCGTCGGCAGCCAAGCTGATGGCCGAAGGTGGCCTGTCGGCCTCGCAAGTGGCTGGCACTGGCAAGGACGGCCGCATCACCAAGGGCGACGTGCTGGCCGCTGGCTCGGCTCCGGCCCCGGCTGCCAAGGCTGCTCCGGCCCCCGCGCCGGCCAAGCCGGCACTGCCGCAGGTTGCTGCCCAGGTCGATTTCGCCGCGCTGGGCGACCGCCCGGAAGAGCGCGTGCCGATGAGCCGTCTGCGTGCCCGCATCGCAGAACGTCTGATCCAGTCGCAATCGACCAACGCCATCCTCACCACGTTCAACGAAGTGAACATGAAGCCGGTGATGGACCTGCGCGCCAAGTACAAGGACCGCTTCGAGAAGGAACACGGCGTGAAGCTCGGCTTCATGTCGTTCTTCGTGAAGGCCGCGGTCCATGCGCTGAAGAAGTACCCCATCATCAACGCATCGGTCGATGGCAACGACATCGTCTACCACGGCTACTTCGACATCGGCATCGCCGTTGGCTCGCCGCGTGGCCTGGTCGTGCCTATCCTCCGCAACGCCGACCAGATGAGCCTGGCCGATATCGAGAAGAAGATCGCTGAATTTGGCGCCAAGGCCCGCGACGGCAAGCTGTCGCTGGACGAGCTGACCGGCGGTACGTTCTCGATCTCGAACGGCGGTACGTTCGGTTCGATGCTGTCGACCCCGATCATCAACCCGCCCCAGTCGGCAATCCTCGGCGTACACGCCACGAAGGACCGTGCCGTGGTGGAAGACGGTCAGATCGTGATCCGCCCGATGAACTACCTGGCCATGTCCTATGACCACCGCATCATCGACGGCCGCGAAGCCGTTCTGGGCCTGGTCGCAATGAAGGAAGCGCTGGAAGATCCGGCCCGCCTGCTGCTGGACCTGTAATCTGGTCCGACCTCAGTAGACATCCCGTCTTTCGATTGTCGTCCTCCTCGCGTGCGTGCACGCGGGGAGTCGGCCGCGTCCCGAGCCACAAGCGCCGGACGCCCGCCATGACGAGCCAAAGAGAAATTTCATGAGTAAACAATTTGACGTGCTGGTGATCGGCGCCGGCCCCGGCGGCTATATCGCCGCCATTCGCGCGGCCCAGCTGGGCCTGAACGTGGCATGCTTGGAAGGCAATGCCTATGACGATCCCAAGGGCGAAGCCCGTCTGGGCGGCACCTGCCTCAACGTAGGCTGCATTCCGTCCAAGGCGCTGCTGGCTTCCTCGGAAGAGTTCGAGAACGCCACGCACCACCTGGCCGACCACGGTATCACCGTGGGCGACGTCAAGGTCGACGTGGCCAAGATGCTCAAGCGCAAGGACGATATCGTCGGCAAGATGACGAAGGGTATCGAGTTCCTGTTCCGCAAGAACAAGGTCACGCTGTTCAAGGGCTACGGCAAGTTCTCGGGCAAGACGGCAGACGGCTTCCAAGTGGAAGTGAACGGCGAAACGCTGACGGCCAAGCAGGTCATCATCGCCACGGGCTCGAAGGCACGCCATCTGCCCGGTATTACCGTCGACAACAATCTGATCAGCGATAACGAAGGCGCATTGAAGTTTGCCTCCGTGCCCAAGAAGCTGGGCGTGATCGGCGCAGGCGTCATCGGCCTGGAACTGGGTTCGGTGTGGCGTCGCCTCGGCGCTGACGTGACCGTGCTCGAAGCGCTGCCCGCATTCCTGGGTGCTGCCGACGAAGGCGTGGCCAAGGAAGCGCAGAAGCTGCTGACCAAGCAGGGCCTGAAGTTCAACCTTGGCGTCAAGGTCGATGAAGTCAAGACCGGCAAGGACAGCGTCACCGTCAACTTCACGGACAAGGACGGCAAAGCCCAGACGCTGGAAGTCGATCGACTGATCGTGTCGGTCGGCCGGGTGCCGAACACCGACAACCTGGGCCTGGAAGCGGTTGGCCTGGGCGTGGACCAGCGCGGCTTCATCGAGGTGGACGATCATTGCCAGACCAAGGTGCCGGGCATCTGGGCGATTGGCGACGTGGTGCGTGGCCCGATGCTGGCACACAAGGCTGAAGACGAAGGCGTGGCCGTGGCCGAGCGCATCGTCGGCCAAAAGCCGCATATCGACTTCAACACGATTCCCTGGGTTATCTACACGTTCCCGGAAATCGCCTGGGTCGGCAAGACCGAACAGCAACTCAAGGCCGAGGGCCGCGAGTACAAGACCGGTCAGTTCCCGTTCATGGCTAACGGCCGTGCGCTGGGAATGGGCGCGTCAGACGGCTTCGTCAAGATGCTGGCCGATGCCAAGACCGATGAGATCCTCGGTGTGCATATTGTGGCCGCCAACGCTTCGGACCTGATCGCCGAAGCCGTGGTTGCCATGGAGTTCAAGGCAGCGAGCGAGGATATTGGTCGCGTTTGCCATCCGCACCCGTCCATGTCGGAAGTCATGCGCGAAGCTGCATTGGCTGTCGATAAGCGTCAGCTCAACATGTAAGGCATTTGCCCGCCATCTAGCGAGCACCGGCGCGCCGCCATCAACGGCGCGCCGTTTTCACTTGCAGCCCCGATCGAATTCGACATGAATGTCACCGAGTTTTACGAGCACGAACTCAAACAACGCGGCTATCAGTCCGACGAGGCGCAATTGCGTGCCGTGGCGCGGCTGCAGCAATGCTATGACGAGTGGGTGGCCTACAAAAGCCGGCGCAACAGTACGCTGAAAAAGCTGCTGGTGCATCCTGACGTGCCCAAGGGCGTGTATATGTGGGGTGGAGTGGGGCGCGGCAAGTCGTTCCTGATGGACAGCTTCTATTCGTGCGTGCCCGTGGTGCGCAAGACAAGGCTCCATTTCCACGAATTCATGCGCGAGGTGCATCGCGAGCTGGAAGAACTGCGAGGCCGGCCCGACCCGCTCGACGAACTCGCCAAACGCATCGCGCGGCGATTCAGGTTGATCTGCTTCGACGAGTTCCACGTCAGCGATGTGGCAGATGCCATGATCCTGCACAGACTGCTGCAACAGCTATTCGACAATGGCGTCCAGTTTGTGATGACATCGAACTATCGTCCAGACTTGCTGTATCCGGATGGGTTGCATCGCGACCGGGTGCTGCCCGCAATCGATCTGCTTCAGAAGAAGCTTGACGTCGTGAACGTGGACGCCGGCATCGACTACCGGAAGCGCGCGCTCGAGCAGGTGCAGGCCTATCACACACCTCTTAATCGCGAGGCAAGTGCGGCGCTGCGCGACGCTTTCGTCTCAATTGCTGGCACGGCTGACGAGTCGCCGATCCTGCATATCGAGCATCGTGAAATCAAGGCATTGCGCAAGGCGAACGGGGTGGTGTGGTTCGACTTTGCGACGCTGTGCGGCGGTCCACGGTCCCAGAACGATTACCTTGAAATTGCTTCGCAATTCCACACGGTGATCCTGTCCGATGTACCAAAAATGACGCCGCGCATGTCGTCCGAAGCCCGCCGCTTCACATGGCTGATCGATGTCTTCTATGACCACAAGGTCAAGCTGTTGATGTCGGCCGAAGTGCCGGCGGACGAGCTTTATACGGAAGGCCAGATGGCCAACGAATTCCATCGGACTGTGTCGCGCATTATCGAGATGCAGTCGCGCGAGTATCTGGAATCAGAACGGCGCGTGATGGACACTTCGCTGACCTGATTCAAGGGTCTTGCTATGGCGCGAGTTGTTTGAGATTGTCGCGGAGATTCTGACGCGGTTCCTCCAAAGTTGATTTGTATCAAGGCGAGGGCTGGCTGAGTTATCTAGTATCCACTGGGTAATAAAAGCGAGCCATGCCGTCCCTAACTACCGCGCCCCCCCTCGCGTCACCGTCCTCCGTCGCCACGATCGCCCATTCTCCGGGCGCTGGGACTGCTCCCTCGTCTGCGTCGAATCCATCCATTCATTGCTTTCACTGCGGTCAACCAACGCAGTCCGGCACATCGTTCGTGGCCGAAATCGATGGCCGTGCCCAAAGATTCTGTTGCGGTGGCTGTCAGACGCTGGCGCTTACCTTGCATGCAGCTGGATTCGGCCATCTGTATGGCTCGGCCGCCCGCTTCGCCGCACCCATCGATGCTGATGATCGCCGCAAGGCGGAACCTATCTGGGCCGCCTATGACACTCCCGAGCTCCGCGCACAGTTCACTCGCCCGCTGGGCGATGGCCGCTCCGAAATTACGCTGGCGCCCGAAAATATCAGATGCGCCGCATGCGCGTGGCTGATCGAACAGCATTTGAGCCAGCTTGATGGCGTGGAATCGGTGATCGCCAATGTCGCCACCCGTCGCGTGGTCGTGAAATGGCGGGATACGTCGCACGGTGTCGCCGGACTGCTGTCCGCGCTTGCCGACATCGGCTATGTCGCCTGGCCGTTCGAAGCTTCGCGCAGTGACCAGCAGGATCGCCGGGAACGACGCAGTTTGCTGATGCGCATGGCGGTGGCGATGCTCGGCATGATGCAGGTGATGATGTACGCGTGGCCGATCTACACGCATGAAGCCACCATTGATCCCGATCAGCTTCAACTGATGCGTTGGGCGAGCTTCGTGCTGACGCTGCCGGTGGTCCTATATTCCGCGTGGCCGATTTTCACCGGGGCTCTGCGGTCGTTGCGCCGCGCTCACATGGGCATGGACGTGCCGGTAGCTATCGGCATTGCGGCTGGCTTCATCGCCAGCATGGTCGGCACGTTACGCGGGACCGGAGACGTGTATTTCGACTCGGTCACGATGTTCGTCGCCTTCCTGTTGCTGGCCCGGTATCTGGAGTTGCGGGTGCGCCAGGCATCGCGCAGTGGCGCGGAAATGCTGGCGCGTCAGTTGCCCGCGACTTGCGAGCGCCTGGCCGAGTCCGGCGGTATCGGCGAGCGCATCCCGGTGGCGCGACTGAAAATCGGTGACCGGATTCGAATCAAGGCGGGCGAGATCATTCCGGCAGACGGGGAGGTCGTCGCCGGCGCCAGTGAAATCGACGAATCGATGCTGACAGGCGAGGCGAGACCCGTGAGGCGCGCGGTTGGCGAAAAGGTACTCGCGGGCTGTTTCAACGCGGTCAGTCCTCTTGAGGTCAGCGTCGATCGAATCGGCGCGCAGACACGTCTTGCTGAGATCGTTTCGGTTCTCGATCGCGCACTGGCGGAAAAACCTCGCCTGGCGCAGTTGGCGGACCGGGTTGCGGGATGGTTCGTCGGCACGCTGCTGGTCACGGCGGCTCTCACAGGCTTGATCTGGACGCTATGGATCGACCCATCGCGGGCGTTGATGGTGACGGTAGCTGTTCTGGTCGTGAGTTGTCCTTGCGCATTGTCGCTTGCAACGCCCGCGGCACTGGCGGCGGCGGGCGCTTCACTGTCGCGACGTGGCGTGCTATTGACGCGGGCACATGCGCTCGAAGCGTTATCGCGGGTTACCGACGTCGTGCTCGACAAGACCGGCACGTTGACCGAAGGCCGCTTCGCCCTCGTCTCCACGGAGACATTTGGGAGGTTGGATGCATCGCATTGTGTCCGTATTGCGGCCGCAATGGAGCGAGGTGGCGAGCACCCAATCGCGCGGTCATTTGCAGCTGCGATCGAAGGTTCTGATTTCGACGAACTGTCGGTAAAGAACCTGCGGAACCACCCGGGGCAGGGATTGGAAGCGGAAATTGAGGGACGTTGTGTGCGATTGGGCCGGCGCGAGTTCGTCGCTGAGTTAGCGGCAGCTCAGGATGCCTCCGTTGCCACGGACTTGCGTCCCGGTGCGACGGAAGTGTGGCTAGCCGACGTTGATGGTTGCCTCGCATGCTTTCATCTGGCGGATGTGGAGCGCCCGCATACCCGTGCACTGCTTCGGGCGCTGGCCTCCCTGGGTGTACGTTGCCACCTCGTCTCCGGGGATGCGCCGGCCACAGTGCGGTGGTGGGCTGGCCAGCTTGGTATGGAGACGGCAATGGGCGCGGTGACCCCGGAGGGTAAACGCGATTACGTGGCCGCGTTGCAGAAGCGCGGGGCAATTGTGCTGGCAGCGGGGGACGGTATCAACGACGCGCCCCTGCTGGCGCAAGCGCAGGTTTCCATTGCCATTGGCAGCGGGGCGCCGCTGGCCCAGGCGGGCGCGGATGCAGTGCTGATCCACGGCGGCGTCACCGAGATTGCAGCATCTATCGATCTGGCGTGTCGCACGCGCAGCGTCATGCGGCAGAACCTGGGCTGGGCATTTGCCTACAACGTCATCGCGATCCCGCTCGCGGCTACCGGTCATGTGACGGCGTGGATGGCGGGAATCGGCATGTCCGTGTCATCCCTGCTGGTCGTGGCCAACGCGTGGCGGCTTCTGCGTGTCAAGCCAGTCAGGGTAGAGGAGTCGTGAGTGGAAACCCTTTTCCTGCTGGTTCCGATGAGTCTAATCCTGGTTGTATTCGTTGTTGCGGCGCTGTGGTGGGCCGTGCATTCCGGTCAGTATGACGATCTCGATCGCCCTGGAGAGGCCATTCTTCTTGACAACGACAAGCCACAGGATCGCTGAAAGCGCTATCTGTTTTGTGCGGGGTGTCGCGGTTTTGTTGCCAGGACAACAGTGCAGTCAAACAGTTCTAGTGGGGTGCGCTGACATTGACTGAGGTCAACACGGCTTGGTGGTTGTTTTTCTAAAGTCACACGGTCAATAGGTTTATTCTTACTTAGCTTGGGGGTCTGAATGGCTGTCTCCACCGCGTCGTCACGCGTCGACACCTTCAACTACGGCGTTGTGCGGCAGTTTGCCGTCATGACCGTGGTTTGGGGAATCGTCGGCATGGCCGTAGGCGTTCTGCTTGCGGCACAACTGATCTGGCCAGATCTGAATTTCAATACACCGTGGCTGTCATTCGGCCGATTGCGGCCGTTGCATACCAACGCGGTGATTTTCGCGTTTGGCGGAAGCGCGCTGTTCGCGACGTCCTATTACGTTGTGCAGCGCACCTGCCAGGCGCGTCTGTTCTGCGGGCCGCTTGCTGCCTTTACCTTCTGGGGATGGCAGGCCGTTATCGTCGCTGCAGCCATTACGCTGCCGCTCGGGATCACGACGTCGAAGGAATACGCCGAGCTGGAATGGCCGATCGATATTCTCATCACGCTCGTATGGGTCGCCTATGCGATCGTCTTTTTCGGCACGATCGTCAAACGCAAGACGCGCCATATCTACGTCGCCAACTGGTTCTTTGGTGCGTACATCCTTACGATCGCAGTCCTGCATATCGTCAACAACATCGAAATGCCAGCGTCGATGTGGAAGTCGTACTCCGCTTACGCTGGTGTGCAGGACGCCATGATTCAATGGTGGTACGGCCACAATGCAGTGGGCTTCTTCCTGACCACCAGCTTTCTGGGGATGATGTACTACTTCATTCCCAAACAGGCCGAGCGCCCCATCTATTCGTATCGCCTCTCGATCGTCCATTTCTGGGCGCTGAACTTCACCTATATGTGGGCGGGTCCACACCATCTGCAATACACGGCACTCCCCGATTGGGCGCAGTCACTGGGCATGGTGTTTTCGCTCATTCTGCTTGCCCCTTCGTGGGGTGGCATGATCAACGGCATCATGACGATGTCGGGCGCCTGGCACAAGCTGCGTACCGACCCGATTCTGAAATTCCTCGTGGTGGCGCTTTCGTTCTACGGCATGGCGACGTTCGAGGGGTCGATGATGTCGATTAAGACGGTCAATGCGCTCTCGCACTACACGGACTGGACCATTGGCCACGTCCATTCGGGTGCGTTGGGGTGGGTCGCGATGATTTCGATCGGTTCGCTTTACTACCTCATTCCTCGCCTGTTCGGGGAAAAGCAGATGTACAGCACCCGCTTGATCGAGTGGCATTTCTGGATCGCCACGATCGGCGTCGTCCTCTATATCGCTTCGATGTGGATTGCCGGGGTAATGGAAGGCCTGATGTGGCGTGCCACCCAGCCCGACGGCACGCTGACCTATGCCTTTGTGGAGGCGGTCAAGGCCAAGTACCCGTTCTACCTGATCCGTCTGATGGGGGGCCTCTGTTTCCTGGCGGGCATGTTCATCATGGCCTACAACGTCGCACGTACGATCGCCGGCAAGCCAGCAGTGGATGCGCCGATTCCGGCAAGCTTGCCCGCATCTGCCCATTGATCGCCGAGGACTACAACGATGGCTCAAAATCAAGGTTTCTTTCGGCACGAGACGCTCGAAAAGAATGTCGGCTGGCTGATCATTGCGACGATCATCGTGGTCAGCATCGCTGGCCTCGTACAAATCGTACCGTTGTTCTTCCAGCATTCCACAACACAGCCGGATCCTGGCATCACGCCGTATTCACCGCTCAGGCTGATGGGGCGCGATATCTATATCCGTGAAGGCTGTGTGGGCTGCCATTCGCAGCAGGTGCGGACGCTGCAGGCGGAAACGGAGCGCTATGGCCATTTCTCGACGGCGGGCGAATCGGTCTATGACCATCCGTTCCTATGGGGATCGAAGCGGACCGGGCCGGATCTCGCACGGGTAGGAGGTCGCTATTCGGACGACTGGCAGCGCATTCATTTGCGCAATCCGCGTGACGTCGTTCCCGAATCTGTGATGCCCTCGTATCCGTGGCTCGAAAAGACACCGTTGCCAACCAATTCGATCCAGGATCGCATGCGAGCGCTGCAGCGCCTCGGCGTGCCTTATAGCGATGCGGACATTGCCAAGGCGCCCGAGCAGCTCTCCGGCAAGACCGAGGAGGACGCAATGGTGGCTTATCTGCAGGAGTTGGGACTGAACCGCCGCAATGTGCGGCTGGAAAGTACCGCTAGCGCCGCGCCCCCGAGCCCTAGCGAGGCCGCCGGTCCCGCTGCATCTTCGAAGGAGTAGGTGCCATGGTAATCGTGACCGCTGGCGCCACCATTCTATCGATGCTGACATTTATCGGCATCTGTTGGTGGGCATGGTCGGCAGGACGGAAGTCTGCCAACGAGGAATCGGCCATGTTGCCCTTCTCCTTGCCCGACGAAACAAACTATACAAGCCGGAATCAGTAACCATGAGCGATTTCATTTCCGATTTCTGGGGCTATTACATCGCGGCCATCGCGCTCATCGGGATTGTCTGGTGTGTGTGGCTGCTGTTCTCCCAACGCAGGCTGCCGAAAAGTGTCAATGCGGCGGACGATACGGGTCACGTCTGGGATGGGGATCTGCGAGAACTGAACAACCCGCTTCCACGTTGGTGGATGTGGATGTTCCTTCTGGCCTGCATTTTCAGCGTGGTTTACCTCATTTTGTATCCGGGTCTTGGATCGTACGCCGGTGTGTTGAAGTTCTCCACCCAAGGTGAACTCGCCGCCCACCGCAATGCCGCGGAGCAAGCGCAGCGAGAAATCTATGCCCGGTACATGAAAATGGATGTCAAGAGCGTTGCAGCGGATCCGGATGCGCGTGAGATTGGGCAACGGCTGTTCCTGAACTATTGCGCGCAGTGCCATGGCTCCGATGCGCGCGGTAGTCGCGGATTCCCAAATCTCACTGACAACGATTGGTTGTATGGCGGAGAGCCCGACACGATTCAGCAAACGATCACGAAAGGCCGTAACGGCATGATGCCGTCGCTTGCCGGCGCGATCGATGCGAAGCTCGCGGGCGATACGGCGCAATATGTGCGTTCCCTCTCTGGCTTGGCATACGATCCGATTCGCGCAGCGCGTGGAGAAAGCACGTTCAAATCGACTTGCGCAGCCTGCCATGGCGCTAGCGGCAAGGGGAACCAGGCCCTTGGGGCGCCGAACCTCTCCGACAACGTCTGGTTGTACGGCAGCTCGGAAGGGGCGATCGTCGAAGCGATTCTGAAGGGGCACAACGGCCATATGCCCGCGCACGAGGAAATCCTGACGCCGGAGCGGATCCGGATGCTCACCGCGTATGTCTGGGGTCTTTCCAACAACGCGCCATCTGGGCAATAACAAAACCGCATCGGGACAGGTCAACAGACCTGTCCCTCCCGAAAGTTGAAGGGCTGAGAAATGAACGCGCCCCTGGAATCCCAATCCGGCCTGCAAGATTCAACCAAGTCTGGTGAATGGCGGCCTGTGCCGCCCCCGAATTCCGTCGTCGATTCTGCAGAGGAAGCGCTGTACGAGGTTCGACGCAAAATTTACCCGCGATCGACTACAGGTGCTTTTTCCAGTTGGCGCGTCTGGCTTGTCGTCATTACGCAGGTCATCTACTACGGCATACCGTGGCTTCAATGGAATGACCGGCAGGCAGTACTATTCGATCTTGGCGCGCGGAAGTTCTACATCTTTGGCTTGGTACTGTGGCCGCAAGATGTCATTTATCTTGCCGTACTGCTCGTCATCTCCGCGTTTGCTTTATTTTTGTTTACGGCAATCGCTGGACGCTTGTTCTGCGGCTACGCCTGTCCCCAGACCGTCTACACCGAAATGTTCATGTGGATCGAGCGGCGTGTCGAAGGCGACCGAATCGCTCGTATTCGGCTCGACGGTGATCCGTGGAGCGTGCGCAAATTCAGGCTCAAGGCGACAAAGCACTCGCTGTGGGTGCTGATTGCATTGTGGACTGGCTTCACGTTCATTGGATACTTCGCTCCCATCCGGGAACTGGGCGCCGATATTCTGCATTTCGCGATCGGCCCCTGGCAGGCATTCTGGATGTTCTTCTACGCCTTTGCTACGTGGGGCAATGCCGGGTTCATGCGCGAACAGGTGTGTAAATACATGTGTCCGTATGCACGCTTCCAAAGCGTGATGGTGGATCGGGACACGTACGTAGTGACCTACGATGCCGGCCGCGGCGAGCCGCGCGGCAGCCGCTCGCGGAAGGTCGACCATCGCGCGGAAGGGCTGGGCGACTGTGTCAATTGCAGCATTTGCGTACAGGTGTGTCCGACCGGCATCGATATCCGTGACGGCTTGCAGTACGAGTGCATTGGGTGCGGAGCGTGCGTCGACGCCTGTAATCAGGTCATGGACAAGATGGCGTACCCGCGTGGCCTTATCCGATATACGTCGGAGAATGCAATGCGCCAGGGGCTATCAACATCGGAGGCGCGCAAACGCTTGATCCGGCCGCGGACGATCATCTATTCGGTGCTGTGGCTGGCGGTCGTCGCGGGCTTTCTCGGGTCATTGGCCATGCGTGAGCCGCTCAAGGTTGACATTATTCGTGATCGGGGCGCGCTGGGCAGAGAGGTCGAGGGACGCTGGATCGAAAACGTATATAGATTGCAGTTGATCAATACCACGGAAGCGTCGATGCAATTTCGTGTGAGTGCACAGAGCGATGAACTTTCGGGTCTTGTCGTCGAGTACGATCATGCTGCCGAAGAGCTGTCTCCCACATCCAATCGCTTATTGCCGATACGGGTGCGCGTGCCCATAGATGATGCCAAACAGGGCACCCATAAGATTAGCGTTACGGTCACTGCAGAAGCCGAAGGCAGGGACGCGTCGCAGATCAAGCAAAGCACGAGTTTTATTGTCCCCCGCAATCTGTAATGCTCGAATGCAAAGCCGCGAAGAGGAGAGTGATATGACTACGAGACAGGCGAAACCCTGGTACAAGGAACCATGGCCCTGGATCCTGATGAGCGGTCCGCTGTTGGCTATTGTCGGGTGCGGCATCACGATTTGGCTTGCAAGTACTTACGCCGACGTGCCAGTTAGCGATGCCACGCGCCATGGACTGGTTGTGCAGAAAATTGACGCCGAGCGCGTTTCATCGACGCGGGCGAGGAATCCATGAGACTGCGCTGGCTCATGTGGGTGTTATGGCCCGCGTTCTTGATGGGGGGCGCCGCTACCGCTGTGGTCTTTTCCGTGATGGACCCAGGAGAGCTGAACTTCTTCGGTCATCCGGTGGAAGCGTCGCGACATGCGGTATATACGGTCGGCTTCCTGGTGGCGTGGTTGTTTTGCGCGTTGTCGAGCGGCTTGACCCTGTACACCATGCCTGTAAATTTAAGTGACACGGATGAACTCGAGTAAGTCAAAAAAACTAGGCCGCACCGGAATTTCGGTGCGGCCCTTATTATTTGTCTCTTGTGATCGCCGCTAGCACGATCGGCTGTAGACTTGCTTGACCCCGGCAATGTCGACTATTTTTACATGTCGTTGACGAATTTGAATAAGGCCCGCTTCGGCAAAACGGGAGAACAGTCGGCTGACTGTTTCCAGTTTCAAGCCAAGGTAGCTGCCAATCTCTTCGCGGCTCATGCGGAGCACGAATTCGGTAGAAGAATATCCGCGCGCAGACAAGCGTTCAGACATGTTGATCAGAAAAGCGGCCAGTCTTTCCTCCGCGCGCATCGAACCAAGCGTTATCAGCATAACTTGATCCTGCGTTATTTCCTTGCTCATCAGCCGCAAAAACTGATTCTGCAACGAAGGCAAATGATTCGACAAAGATTGCAGGTCGTCATAGCGGATGACGCAGACTTCAGTGTCTTCGAGTGCGGTGGCATCGGACGCATGCTGCATTTCGCCGAGGCCGTCCAGCCCGATGACTTCGCCAGGCAGGTGGAAGCCGGTAATTTGTGTTCGCCCGTCCTCCATTGTGACGTGCGTCTTCAGGGTGCCGAATCGGATGGCGTAGACGGCGGTGAGCGGTTCGCCCATTCGGTAGAGCGTTTCGCCTTTGTGGACTCGCACGCGCTCCTGCACAAGCGTATCCATCTTCGCCAGGTCTTGGTGCGACATCCCGACGGGCAAACAAAGCTGACCCATGGCACACGTGGAGCAACGGGGTGACATCTCGGTGACAGGTATAGAAGTAAGCAATTGAGGTGCTCGTTTGACTGCGCTTGTATCGGGCGCGCGATGAGGCCATTTTACAATGCAGGTGACCCTGAAGCGAGGAACAGTTGCCATTTGGTGTGCTTTTAAGCGTTTTCCTTATTGCTCTGCTCGGTGGCATGCATTGCGCAGCCATGTGTGGAGGAATTGCTATTGTTGCTGAACAAAATCTGCAGCAGCAGGCGCCTGTTCTCGTCTATCGCAAACGCCAACAGTGGCTGTTTGAATTGTGCGTTATGCATGCTGGGCGAATTACGACCTATATGTTGCTGGGTGCGCTGATGGGGGCGGTAGGCGGCGTAATATGGAAGCAGGATTTTTTGCCACTACAGCGATGGCTTTACGCGGGCGGCAGTGCATTGCTTGTGCTGACAGGTGTTTTCTTGCTGTTGGGTCGCACCCTCACGGCGACGTGGATCGAGCGAACTGTCACGGCAGTCGCACAACGGAGTGGTGTCGTCGTTCGGGCGTTTGCCCGGTCGTGGCGCGGCGAGGCGCGTCAGGCGCTCCCCAATAATGGTGCGGCGCCTTTTGTGCGTCGATGGATCATGGGCCTGGCCTGGGGCATCGTGCCGTGTGGCATGGTCTACAGCGCACTTAGCATTGCGTTGCTTGCGGGAAATGCAGTGTCGGGAGCGCTTGTCATGGCGGCGTTCGGTATCGGAACATTGCCTAATCTGCTCGTGATTTCGGGGCTTTCCGGCGCCCTTCGTCAGCTCCTGCGCAAGCGTGGCGTCAGGACCGTGGCCGCGCTGGTGGTGATTGGCTTCGGACTGGCGGGAATGGTGCGCGCCGCGTGGCTTCCTGACATGTTGGCACAACACGGATTTTGCTTGGTGTTCTGAATCAGCCACAACAGCCGGTTGCGGCGTGGGGCAGGAATGCCATACAATCGCGAGAACCACGGTATCGCATCGCGCCATGCTCGTGGCGTCGTCGAGCGGCGCTCCTTACACGGAGTGCCTGTTCAGGGCTCCCAGGGTCGGACATGCTGGAGCCACTCCCACAGTCCCATCCGGTTCGAATGACCTGGTCAAGCGGCCAGCGCTCATGTGGAAAACGACGCTAGATCAAGGCAAAGTTGCCTGTGCCGATATCAGTTGTTTCTTGCCGTCCTGGCCATCTTGCCCTGACGAATGTCCGCCTCGAAGGGAGAAGGCGCGACGCAAGAGGTCCGTTGGCCAGCGAAGCCTGCTGGTCTGGGCGATCTTCCTGCCGGACAGACCCGGCAAATCGATGCAAAAGACGAGGAGCTCGACGGCCCCGCAACCAGCAGGCGCGTCGGCTGCACGATGAGATGGCGGTGGCTTCGGCCTCGCTGTATCTGCAATCTCCGTTGCCCCGGGAATAGTTCGGGGCAGGTGCAAAGACAGGCTGCACGCAATCACATGAATACCCAAGAGGCGAAGATCGTCCTCGAGACCGCGCTGATCTGTGCGCAGGAACCGCTGCGTGTCGGCGATCTGAGGCGGCTATTTTCCGACGATGTTGGCGCAGACACCATTCGGGTTCTGCTGGATGAACTTCGCCAGGACTGGCAGCGGCGCGGCGTCGAACTGGTCGCGTTGGCCAGCGGGTGGCGCTTTCAGAGCCGCCCTGAAATGCGGGAGTTCCTGGATCGACTGAACCCGGAGAAGCCGCCCAAGTACTCGCGGGCCGTCATGGAGACGCTGGCAATCATCGCCTACCGTCAGCCGGTAACGCGCGGCGACATCGAGGAGATCCGCGGTGTCACAGTCAGTACCGACGTGGTGAAAAAGCTCGAGGACCGGAGCTGGATCGAGGTGATCGGACATCGGGACGTGCCCGGGCGCCCGGCGTTGTATGCAACGACCAAGGCGTTTCTTGACGATCTGGGCTTGCGGTCACTCGATGAACTGCCTCCGCTGGAAGATGCGCAGGCACAGGCGCAGGCGGCATTGCTCGACCAGCAGGCCATCGATTTCGAGGATGTAGCCACGGCAAATCCTCCGGTCGGCGACGAGGAAACGTTCGCAGAACCGGACAAGCCTGAGACACAGCCGGAAGCGGATGGCCAAGACGATGCTGTCGCCGTGGCAGCGGAGGGCCATGATACGCCGGGCGCCACGGCGCAGGCCGCGGTTTCGCATGGCGCCGTCCCGGAACCTCGTGTCGATCAGCCAGAGAATTCCCAGGCGCACGGGCCGTTTGCGGCCGAAAGCGAAAGTCACGGCGCCAGGCAAGACGAACAAACCAATCGCGTTTCGCAAGGTCCCGAATTGAACGGACACGCCGAGAACGCGCCGTTGGCCCAGGCCAACGGATTCCACGTGGACACCGAAACTTCCGACGAGGAAGTTTCCGACGGTTCAGGGCAGGGCGCTGACATGCCGCTCCCGGCCGAAGACGACGAACGCGTGTCCAACTGAACAACATGCAACATCGATAGTGAATACTTTGTCTGATTCCGCTGAGCAAGACGTCCGCCAGCCGGACGTGCCGGGAGACTCCGGCGCGACCCCTGATGCTGGCAATGGTGCCGATGGAGCGCCGCGCCGCAAGGGGCTTCGCCGTGGTTTGCGCAATCTGGTGGCGTCGCGCCGCCAGGGTTCGAAGGATCGTGAAGGGCGCGATCCGGGTCAGGGCGATGCTGTCGACGTCGCGCCTGCCGAAGCGCCTGTCGAGGCATCCGCCGGCGCACCCCGCAAGCGCGGACGCCGCAAGCCGGCAGCCGGTGCCGAGGCTGGCGCACAGGCGCCCAGCGCGCCTGAAGTCGTTGCAGGCGAGACGCAAGCGGACGGCCGTGGGCAGCGCAGGCGCCGCCAGCCGCCGCAACGCAAGGCTGCACTCGTCGATGGCGAGAACCGGCCCGCTGCCCAGCAACCCGGCAAACGCAACAAGGGCGGTCAGCGCAAGACGCAACCGGGCCAGAACCGGCCAAACGACAAATCCGAGCAACGCGGGGGCGAAAAGTCGCCGCGGTCGGCCGCGGGCACTGGCAATGCGCCAAAGTCGGCGGCCGGAGCCGAAGATCTGTTCCGCTTCGTAATTTCGGGGCAGTTCGACCAGGAAGAGATGGTCGTTCCGCGGACCAAGGTCAAGCCGGTACGCGAACTGACGTCGGACGACGATGCACCGAAGCTGCACAAGGTGCTGGCCGAAGGTGGTCTCGGATCGCGGCGCGAGATGGAGGAGCTGATCCTTCAAGGGCGGGTGTCCGTCAACGGTCTGCCGGCGCATATCGGGCAACGGATTCTGCCGACCGATCAGGTGCGCGTGAATGGCAAGCTGATTCACCGCAAGGTGTCGACAAAGCCGCCGCGCGTGCTGCTGTATCACAAGCCGTCGGGCGAAATTGTCAGCCAGTCGGATCCGGAAGGCCGTCCGACCGTGTTCGACAACCTGCCGCGCATCAAGAACGGCAAGTGGGTGGCCGTGGGTCGTCTGGACTTCAATACCGAAGGACTGTTGATCTTCACCACTTCCGGCGATATCGCCAATCGATTTATGCATCCGCGCTATGGCATCGAGCGTGAATATGCGGTGCGCACGCTGGGCGAACTGGCGGAGGCCGATCGCCAGCGCCTGCTGCACGGCATTCAGCTCGACGACGGCGAGGCCAATTTCTTGCGAATTGCGGACGGCGGCGGCGAGGGCGTGAACCAGTGGTATCACGTTGCGCTGACAGAAGGCCGGAACCGTGAGGTGCGGCGCATGTTCGAGGCGGTTGGGCTGACGGTGTCGCGTCTGATCCGTACCCGCTACGGCCAATTCCTGCTGCCGCGTGGATTGAAGCGCGGCCGCTGGCAGGAGCTGGAAGCCACCGAGGTCCGCACGCTGATGAACGCCATTGGCCTGAAGTCGCCGGCCAAGTCGGAGCAGTCCGGCGGCAAGGGCGCCACCAAGGTGGGCGGACGGAAGCAGCGCACGGAAGCCGCGATTGCCGGGATGCCGATGCATACCGGCATGGACGGTCTGCCGCGCTTTGAGAAGAACGGTGGCAATCGCGGTGCCGGCGGCAGCGGCGGACGCGGTCAACCGGATCCGATGCAGACTTCGATGGGGTATATCCCATCGGGTCCTGCGCCGCTCACTTCGCATACGACGAAGTTTGGCGGCGGCGCCGGTGCCGGCGGCATGCGTGGCCCGGGCCTTGGCCGCGGTGGCCGCGCGGGAAACAACGCCGGCAATGCGGGCGGAAATCGCCCGCGTCGCGGCGGCGGTGGCGAAGTCAATGGAAATGTGATGCCAAAGGCCTCTAAGGGTGGCGGTGGCAGCAATCGCCGGCCGCGCGGCGGTGGCCGCGGCGGTCAGCGCTGACGAAGTGGGCGCGGAGGCGCCGCTGGCCGGCGCCTCTCCACCGCGGATCCCATGCGGCTTTTGCCTTTTGGACATAATCCGCGTATAATCAAAGTCTATTCAAAAGTATCATCCTTGGCTGGGATGGGCGAATGATGGGCATTGCGCCCATTTTTTTTTGGTTCGCCCGTTCGTGCTTGCGGCTGTATTGCGTCACATGGCGCAGCGCTGGCAAGGATGATGGGCAGGCGGGACAGCCTACAGGTCGTCGTTTCGGAACTACGATTCAGAACGTTGTGTTGTCCGGTACCTGCCAAGGTATTGAAAGCCACTACTCGGGATTACAGTGCATCTGGCAGATTTGATCGAAACCACCCTTATCGGCATGGGCTACGAGTTGGTTGAGCTTGAGCGTGCCCCGGCCGGACTTCTGCGTGTCTATATCGATCAGCCTGAAACTGGCATCGTCATTGAGGATTGCGAGAAGGTCAGCCGCCAGCTCACGCACGTGCTGACTGTCGAGAACGTCGACTACGAGCGCCTCGAGGTGTCGTCGCCCGGTCTGGACCGGCCGCTCAAGAAGCTGGCCGACTTTGTCCGCTTCGCGGGCGATGAAGCCAGGGTGACGTTGCGTCTGCCAGTCAATGGCCAGAAGAATTTCGTCGGTATTCTGCGCGAACCCACGGGCGAGGCCGGGGACGAGAAGATCGGACTGGAATTCGAGGGCAAGGATGGCCCGGCACTGCTGGAATTCACCATATCCGACGTCGATAAGGCACGCCTGGTGCCTGTCATCGACTTCAAGGGAAATCAAAGAAAAGGGAACAAGCAATGAGCCGCGAAGTTCTGTTGCTCGTCGACGCGCTTGCGCGCGAGAAGAACGTCGACAAGGATGTGGTGTTCGGTGCGCTGGAGGCAGCGCTTGCCTCGGCCACCAAGAAACGTTTCGAGGAAGACGTGGACATCCGCGTCCATATCGACCGCGAATCCGGTGAGCACGAAACGTTCCGCCGTTGGCTTGTCGTCCCGGACGAGCAAGGCCTGCAGGAACCGGACAAGCAGATTCTGCTGTTCGAAGCGCGTGAACAGAATCCGGACATCCAGCTCGACGACTTTATCGAAGAGCAGATCGAATCCGTCGAATTTGGCCGTATCGGTGCGCAGGCCGCCAAGCAGGTGATCCTGCAGCGCATCCGCGACGCGGAACGCGAGCAGATTCTTAACGATTACCTGGATCGCGGCGAGAAGATCATGACCGGAACGGTCAAGCGCGCCGACAAGAAGGGGCTCATCGTGGAATCGGGCCGCGTGGAAGCGCTGCTGGCGCGCGATCAGATCATTCCGAAGGAAAATCTGCGCACCGGCGATCGCGTACGCGCCTATATCCTCAATGTGGACCGCGCTGCGCGTGGCCCGCAGATCGAACTGTCGCGTACGGCGCCTGACTTCCTGATCAAGCTGTTCGAAAATGAAGTGCCCGAGATGGAGCAAGGGCTGCTGGAGATCAAGGCGGCGGCTCGTGATCCGGGCGTGCGCGCCAAGATCGCCGTGGTCGCGCATGACAAGCGTATCGATCCGATCGGCACGTGCGTCGGTGTGCGCGGTACGCGCGTGACCGCGGTGCGCAACGAAATCGGCGGCGAAGCCGTAGATATCGTGCTGTGGTCGGAAGATCCGGCGCAGTTTGTGATCGGCGCGCTGGCGCCGGCGCAGGTGCAGTCGATCGTGGTGGACGAGGAAAAGCACAGCATGGACGTGGTGGTCGACGAGGAAAACCTCGCCATCGCCATCGGTCGCAGCGGTCAGAACGTACGCCTGGCGTCGGAGCTGACTGGCTGGCAGATCAACATCATGACGCAGGAAGAATCGGCGCAGAAACAGGCCGAGGAAAGCGAAGTCGTGCGCAAGCTGTTCATGGCCAAGCTGGACGTGGACGAGGAAGTGGCGGATATCCTGATTGAAGAGGGTTTCTCCACGCTGGAAGAAGTGGCCTACGTACCCATCAGTGAAATGATGGAAATCGAGGCGTTTGACGAAGATACCGTCACCGAGCTGCGCAATCGCGCCCGCGATGCGCTGCTGACGATGGAACTGGCCCGGGAAGAAAAGGTGGAAGAGGTGTCGCAGGATCTGCGTTCGCTCGACGGCCTGACCCCCGAGCTGATCGGCAAGTTGGCCGAAGGCAACATTCACACGCGCGACGATCTGGCCGAACTGGCCGTCGACGAACTGGTCGAGATGGCCGGTGTCAGCGAGGATGACGCCAAGGCGCTGATCATGAAAGCACGGGAACATTGGTTTAACTGAGGGACACGCCGGGGTTTCGCGACCCTGGCGCGCTTTCCGCATACAAATTGTCCCGACGTAGAAACCGAGCATTGAAAGGGTTTGAATGGCAAGCACAACAGTTGCCCAACTGGCCGCAGAACTGAGCCGCAGCCCTGCTGCACTGCTGGAACAATTGCAGGCAGCTGGGGTGGGCAAGGCAAAGCCTGAAGACATCATTACCGAATCGGACAAGACCCGACTGCTGGATTACCTGAAGCGGTCGCACGGCCAGGCCGACGACAGCGCACGCAAAAAAATTACGTTGACCAAGCGCGAGACCTCTGAAATCCGCCAATCCGATTCCACGGGCAAGACCCGTACGGTGCAGGTGGAAGTGCGCAAGAAGCGCGTCCTCATCAAGCGTGACGAGGCCGATTCACACGGCGACGGCGCCGATACGCAGGAGTCGGTGGAAGTCGCCGCCGAACAGGCGCGCCGCGACGAAGAACAGCGCCGCGCGGAAGCCGAGGCGCTGGCCCGTCAGGAAGCCGAAGCCCAGGCAGCCCGCGAGGCCGCCGAGCGCGAGGAAGCCGAGCGCCGCGCCCGTCAGGAAGCGCTGGAAGCCGAGCAGCGTCGCCAGGCCGAGCTGCTGGCTCAGAAGGCCGAAGAAGAGGCTGCCGCATCGCGTGCCGCCGCCGAAGCCGCCGAGGAAACCGCTCGCAAGAAGGCTGAGGACGACAAGACGCGTCTGGCCGCCGAACGTGTGCAGGCGCAGAAGAATGCCGACGATGCCAAGGCAGCGGCCGACAAGGCGCGCGTCGAGCAGGACAGCGCCAAGGCAGCCGCAGACAAGGCGCGCGCCGACCAGGACGCCGCTGCGCGTCGCCGCCGTGAAGCCGCCGAAGCCGAAGCCCGCGCCATCCAGCAAATGCTGAATGCGCCGGCGCGCGTGCTGAAGGCGCCGTCGGAACGCAAGGCCGAGGAAAAGAAGGCCGAACAGACCGGTACGCTGCACAAGCCGGTGAAGCCGGCCGGCGCGACCACCGAAGCGAAGAAGGACGACAAGAAGGTTGTGACGGCTCCGGCCGCCACCACTACCACCGCGACCGCCGACAAGAAGGGCGGCAAGGGCGCCAAGACCGGCACGTGGCAGGACGAAAGCTCCCGTGGCAAGAAGGGCGGCGGTCTGAAGACGCGTGGCGACTCTTCTGGCGGCACCGGCGGCTGGCGCAGCGGCCCGCGTGGCCGTGGCGGCAAGCAGCATGCCGATGACGGCCGCAGCAACTTCCAGGCGCCTACCGAACCGGTGGTGCGCGAAGTGCACGTGCCCGAAACCATCTCGGTGGCCGATCTGGCGCACAAGATGGCCGTGAAGGCATCCGAGGTCATCAAACAGATGATGAAGCTCGGCCAGATGGTCACGATCAACCAGGTGCTGGACCAGGAAACCGCCATGATCGTGGTGGAAGAAATGGGCCACAAGGCGTACGCCGCCAAGCTGGACGATCCGGAAGCGTTGCTGGTGACCGATGGTGAAGACCACTCGGACGCCGAAGCGCTGCCGCGTCCGCCGGTGGTGACGGTGATGGGTCACGTCGACCACGGCAAGACGTCGCTGCTGGACTACATCCGCCGCACCAAGGTTGCCGCGGGCGAAGCCGGCGGGATTACGCAGCATATCGGCGCCTACCACGTGGAAACCGATCGCGGCGTGATCACGTTCCTCGACACCCCGGGTCACGAGGCCTTCACGGCAATGCGTGCACGGGGCGCCAAGGCGACCGACATCGTCATTCTGGTGGTAGCCGCCGACGACGGCGTGATGCCGCAGACCAAGGAAGCCATCGCGCACGCCAAGGCTGCCGGTGTGCCGATCGTGGTGGCGATCAACAAGATCGACAAGCCTGAAGCTAACCCGGACCGCGTCAAGCAGGAACTCGTGGCCGAGCAGGTCGTGCCGGAAGAGTACGGTGGCGATTCGCCTTTCGTGCCTGTGTCGGCCAAGACCGGTCTCGGTATCGACGAACTGCTCGAGCAGGTATCGCTGCAGGCCGAAGTGCTGGAACTGAAGGCGCCGGTCGATGCACCGGCGAAGGGTCTGGTGGTGGAAGCCCAGCTCGACAAGGGCAAGGGCCCGATCGCGACGATCCTGGTCAGCAGCGGTACGCTCAAGCGCGGCGATGTCGTGCTGGCGGGCAGCGCCTATGGCCGCGTTCGCGCCATGCTGGACGAAAACGGCAAGCCGGCGAAGGAAGCTGGTCCGTCGATCCCGGTGGAAATCCAGGGTCTGTCGGAAGTGCCTGCGGCTGGCGAAGAAGTGCTGGTGCTGCCGGACGAGCGCAAGGCACGTGAAATCGCCCTGTTCCGTCAAGGCAAGTTCCGCGACGTCAAGCTGGCCAAGCAGCAGGCGGCCAAGCTGGAAACGATGCTCGAGCAGATGACCGAAGGCGAAGTCCAGACGCTGCCGCTGATTGTGAAAGCGGACGTGCAGGGCTCCCAGGAAGCGCTGGTGCAGTCGCTGCAGAAGCTGTCGACCGCCGAAGTGCGTGTGCAGATTGTGCACGGTGGCGTGGGTGGCATCTCGGAATCCGATGTCAACCTGGCCACGGCTTCCAAGGCTGTGATCATCGGCTTCAACGTGCGCGCCGATGCCGGTGCGCGCAAGCTCGCCGAGCACAACGGTATCGACATCCGCTACTACAACATCATTTACGATGCGGTAGACGAGATCAAGGCGGCGATGTCGGGCATGCTGGCGCCTGAAAAGCGCGAGACGACCATCGGTCAGGTGGAAGTTCGCCAGGTGTTCCGCGTGCCGAAGATCGGCGCCGTGGCCGGCTGTATGGTCACAGACGGTTTGGTCAAGCGGACCTCGCTGGTACGCGTGCTGCGGAACAACGTGGTCATTCACGACGGAGAACTCGATTCGCTCAAGCGCTTCAAGGACGACGTCAAGGAAGTCAAGCAGGGCTTCGAGTGCGGTTTGTCGATCAAGAACTTCAACGACGTTCAGGAAGGCGACCAACTCGAGGTGTACGAAATCACCGAGGTGGCACGTACGCTGTAAGGCGATACGAAAAAACGGCAGGCACCAGCCTGCCGTTTTCACTTCGGTTCACGACGATTTTGCATGGCCAAGAAAGGCAATATTTCCTCCCGTAATCTCCGCCTGTCGGACCAGATCCAGAAGGAACTGGCCGAAATGATCCAGCGCGAGCTTCGCGATCCGCGCCTGGGGCTGGTGACGCTGCAGTCGGTGTCGCTGACGCCGGACTACGCGCATGCCAAGGTGTATTTCACGGTGCTCGGCGCCGAGCCCGAGGTGGCAGCCGCCATCCTTCGGGAAAAGGCCGGTTATCTGCATTCCCTGTTGTTCAAGCGCCTGCATATCCATACGGTGCCGACGCTGCATTTCCATCACGATACGTCCGTGGAACGTGCGATCGAGATGTCGAAGCTGATCAACGAAGCGAATTCAACACGCGCCAGGGACGACGAGTAAGTCTCCAGTGCATTCCGCGAGCCGGCACGCTGCGGCCGGCTTCGCTTTCTTTTTTTCCCAATGACTGATTCCCAAGCCCAACGTCCGCCCCGGCTGCCGCGCCGTGACGTGCATGGCGTGCTGCTGCTGGACAAGCCGCTCGGGCTGTCGTCCAACGACGCGCTGGTGCGCGCCAAGCGTCTGCTGCGTGCGAACAAGGCGGGCCACACCGGCACGCTCGATCCCCTGGCCACCGGGCTGCTTCCGCTGTGCTTTGGCGAGGCCACCAAGTTCTCGCAGGATCTGCTCGACGCGGACAAAACCTACGAGGCAGTAGTGCGGCTCGGCGTGACCACGACCACTGGCGATGTGGAAGGCGATATCGTTACGCAGCGTGCGGTGACGTGCGATAACAGCGCGCTAGACGCCGCGCTCGTGCGGTTCACGGGCGAAATCGACCAAGTTCCGCCGATGTATTCGGCGCTGAAGAAAGACGGCAAGCCGTTGTACGAATACGCACGGGCAGGGCAGACCATCGAGCGCGCGGCGCGCCGCGTCACGATCCACGCGATCACGCTGCTCGACGCCGATTTGCAAGGCGCGACGCCATCGTTCACGATGCGCGTGACGTGCAGCAAAGGCACCTATATCCGCACGCTGGCCGAGGATATCGGCGAGGCGCTCGGCTGCGGGGCGCACCTGACAGGCCTGCGCCGCATCGGGGTAGGCGATCTCACGCTGGACGGCGCTGTCACGCTCGAACAGATCGAGGCGCAGTCCGATGACCTGCGTCCATCCTTGCTGGCGCCCGTCGATGCGCTGCTGCAGCGCTGCGTACCCGTGCATCTCGACGCCGCTTCGGCCGCGCGTTTCCTGCAAGGCCAACGCATCGCGCGTCGCGACTTGCCTGCCGGCCAGGCGCCCGAAGAGGGATCGCTGGCGCGGGTCTACGGCGAAGGCCAACTGCTCGGCGTCGCGCGCATGAAGGATGGCGCGCTCCGTCCGGAACGATTGGTCAGGCTCTGATCGAGGCAGGTTGGTCGAGCGGCGCGAATGCACGTGCCGCACGTCGGGAGATCGCCGGCCGTTGAAATCCACGGAATCGGCAAAAGAAAAGGGCATCGACTCGCGCCGATGCCCTTTTTTGCCTCGTGGTGAATCAATGTGCGCCGGCTGCGTCGGCGCCGCCACCGCCCTTGGCGCGTTTGGTCAACCAGACAAAGACGATCAGCGCGAAAAACAGCACTCCGGAAATCCAGAAGATATCGTTGGCGCCAAGCATCGAGGCCTGCTGCGAGATATTCCGCTCGATAAATCCGATCGCCTGCATTTTCGACATGCCCATTTGCATCAGGTGATCGAGCTGCGACTGGTATGCCGGGTTGTAAGGATTGATCTGCTCGACCAACTGCGCGTGATGCAGCGCCGAGCGGTTTTCCCAGATTGTCGTCGAGATCGACGCGCCAATTGCGCCGAACGTGATCCGGACGAAATTCGACAACCCTGACGCCGCGGGAATTCTCTCCGGCGGCTGTCCCGACAGAATGATCGACGTCAGCGGAATGAAGAACATCGCCATCGCGGCACCCTGGATCAGCGTGGGGATCACCAACGCACGTGTATCCACGCCTGTGGTGAAGCCGGCCCGCATGAAACTGACCACGCCGAATGTCATGAACGCGGCGGTCGCCACCCAGCGGGCGTCCACCTTCGGCAACACGCGGCCGATAATGGGTGACAGAATGATCGCGAAGATCCCCACCGGCGCGGTGACCAGACCGGCGTCGGTCGCGGTATAGCCGATGATGGTCTGCAGCCACAGCGGCAGGATGACCAGATTTCCGAAAAACAGCCCGTACGCCACCGAAATGGCCACCACCCCGGCCGCGAAGTTGCGCCCCTTGAACAGGTGGATGTCGACGATCGGATGCTTTTCGTAAAGCTCCCACACCAGGAAAAACAGGAATCCGACAATCGCGATCACGGCGAGCGCAACGATCACGGTCGAATGGAACCAGTCGAGCTCCTTGCCCTTGTCCAGCATCAGCTGCATCGACCCCACCCAGATCACCAGCAGCGCGAGGCCGATGCGGTCGATCGGCAGGATCTTGATCGGTGTCTCGCGGTCGCGGTAGATCGCCCAAGTGACATAGGCCGTGAGAATGCCGATTGGCACGTTGATGTAGAAGATCCACGGCCACGTCATGTTGTCCGAAATCCAGCCGCCCAGCAGCGGCCCCATGATCGGCGCGACCAGTGTCGTCATGCCCCATAAAGCCAGTGCCATCGAACTCTTGGCCGCTGGATAGCTGGCCAGCAGAAGCGACTGCGACAGCGGGATCATCGGGCCGGCCACGGCGCCTTGCAGCACGCGCGCCGCCAGCAGCGTTTCGAGGTTGGGCGCCACGCCGCAGAGCCATGACGAAATCACGAACAACAGGATCGACAGCACGAACAGCCGCACCGCGCCGAAGCGCGTTGTCAGCCAGCCCGTCAGCGGCACCGAGATGGCATTGGCCACGGCGAACGACGTGATCACCCAGGTGCCCTGGTTCGGCGAGACCCCGAGGTCGCCCGAAATGGCTGGAATCGACACGTTTGCGATCGACGAGTCGAGTACGTTCATGAACGTCGCCAGCGACAGCGCGATGGTGCCCAGAATCAGCTTGCCGCCTGACAGCGGCGGATGCGCGGCCGGGCGCGCGGGGGCCGGCTTGGGCGCCGGCGCCGCGCCTGCGTCCGGCGTTGCGGTAGTGGAATTAGCCATGGGCGGTCAGCCAGTCGTGCACATCAGGTGTTGGCGGGCTTGGGCGTTGCCGCGGGCCGGGATGCGCCCGTGGCCGACGGCGCTGCCACGCGGCCGCCGTTATTGACCGCGATGATGCGGGCGATCAGTGCATCGGCGTCCTGCGCCACCTTGTCGTAGACGTCGGTCTGCAGCGGCTTGGCGGCATTGGCCGTCGCCAGCGCCGCGCCTTCTTCCTTGCGCACATCGACCGTGACATTCATCGACAGGCCCACGCGCAGCGGATGGTCCTTCAGTTGCTGCGGGTCCAGCGCGATGCGCACCGGCAGGCGCTGCACCACCTTGATCCAATTCCCCGTGGCATTCTGTGCCGGCAGCAACGAGAACGCGGCGCCCGTTCCGGCGGAGAAACCTTCCACATGGCCCGTGTACTTGACCTTCGATCCATAGACATCGGCTTCGAGTTCAACGGGCTGGCCGATGCGCATGTGGGTGATCTGAACTTCCTTGAAGTTCGCGTCGACCCAGACCTGATCGAGCGGAACCACGGCCATCAGCGGCGTGCCCGCTGCCACGCGCTGGCCGACCTGCACCGAACGCTTGGCGACGTAGCCCGTGACAGGCGCCGGCATGGTCGAGCGCACGAAAGCGAGATAGGCGGAACGCAGATTCGCCGCCGCGCGCTGCACATTCGGATGCTTCTCGACAGTGGTCTGGTCGGTCAACACCTGATTCGACGCCAGTTGCTCCTTCGCGGCGACCAGTGCCGACTCGGCCGCCTTCAGCGCGGTCTGCGCGTGCGAGATTTCCTCGTTTGAGACCGCGCCCGATCCGGCGATGGCCTGGCGGCGGCGCAGGTCGTCGCGCGCCTTGGCGACGTCGGCTTCGCGCATCGCCACGTTGGCAGCCAGCGAGCCGTTGTTGACATACAGCGTGCGCACCTCGCGCACGGCCTGGGCGAGTTGCGCCTCGGCCTGTTCCATGGCGACCTGCGTGTCCGCGCGATCGAGCTGGATCAGCGGCTGGCCAGCAGTGACGAGTTGCGTGTCATCGGCGGCAATCGAGACCACGGTCCCGCCGACCAGAGGCGTCACCTGGACCACGTTGCCGGCCACATAAGCGTCATCGGTGTTCTCGAAATGACGGCCGTACAGGCCCCAGTAGAGGCCGTAGCCAACGCCGGCCACCACGATCGCGGCGGTCAGCATGACGATCAGGCGTTTGCGCTTGCCGTTGTTGTCAGCCGCCGGGGCTGCTTGCTGGTTGGTGCTCATGTCGAATCTCTTACGGTTTCTTTCGTCTTGTCTGGTGGATGTGCCCGGCCTTGTCAGCCCTGGGCGCCCTGGGTCTGGCCCATGTCTTGCCGTTTGCTGTCCGGGTGCGCGGCCGTATCGGTTTCCTGGTATCCGCCGCCCAAGGCTTTCATGAGCCCCATCTGCAGATCGAGACGGCGCGCCTGCAGGTCGGTGGCCAGTCTGCGCTGCTGCAACACGTTGCTCTCGGCGTTGAGCACCGTCAGCTGCGTGCCAAGGCCGGCCTTGTATCGCATGGTCGATAGCGAGTAAGCATGCTCGGCCAACTCCAGCGCTTCACGCTGCGTCTTGATCTGCTGGTCGACGCTGCGAATGCTGGTCACCGTGTCAGCCGTTTCGCGCAGCGCATCGACCAGCGTCTGGTTATAGCTGGCCGCGGCGATGTCGTACTGCGCATACTTGCCCTTCAGGTTGGCGCGCAGCCGCCCGCCTTCGAAGATCGGCAGCTTGAGGGTCGGGCCCACGCCGAAGGTGCGGCTGACGCTCATCAGGAGATTCGCCGGATCGAGCGACGCCAGGCCGGCGAACGCGGTCAGCGTCACATCGGGCAGGAATTCCTTCTTGGCAACGCTGATGTCCTTGGATGCGGCCTCCACGCGCCAGCGCGCGGCGACGAGGTCCGGCCGGCGCGCGATCAGGCTGATCGTCAGGTCGTCCGGCAACTGCGGCGTGGCGTTGGCCAGCAGGGTCGGCTTGCTCAGTTGCAGGCCGCGATCGGGCCCCTTGCCAAGCAGTGCGGCAATTTGGTTACGTGCCAGTGCGATTTCCTCGTCGACACGTTGCAGGTCGGTCTGCGCCGCCGCCACGGTTCCGCGTGCCTGGGTGGTTTCCACCTGCGTATCGAGCCCGGCGGCGAGTCGCTGGCGCGACAGGTCGGTCAGATCGCGGCGCTGGGCGATGGCCCGCTCCGCGACATCGCGCTGCGCGTAAAGCGCGGCCAGACGGTTGTAGCTGCGCGCAATCGACGTCGTAAGCATTAGCCGGGCAGCCTGGCTTTCAGCCGCCATGGCCCGGTCGTCGGACAGCGCGGCTTCCAGCGCGTCGCGATTCTTGCCCCAGAAGTCGAGGTCCCACGACAACCCGAACTGCAGGCGCGACTGGTTTTGCCACGACCCGGCCAGCGGCGTGCCTTCGAACAGGTCGGTGGAAGAAAAGCGCTGGCGCACCAGGCTGCCTTCGAAGTCCACGCTCGGATACAGGGCCGCGCGCGTGGCGTCCGCCATGGCGCGTGACGCCTCGAGGCGCGCGAAGGCGACCTGCAGATTGGGATTGTCCTTGACCGCTTCGTCAACAAGCGCGCGCAGCTGCGGATCGCGGAACTGGTCGACCCAGTCCTGCGACGGCCACTGTCCGTGCTCGTTGGCGAAGGTCTGCGGCGAGGCCACCGATTCGGCGGGCATCATGGACTGCGTGCTATGCGAGTCGCCAAGCGCCGCGCAGCCGGCGAGTACGGCGGCAGCCATTAGCGTAAGGGCCAGGCTGCCGGTGCGGCGCCACGGACCGTGACGGCGCGCACTGGTGGCGGATGAGTAATCGGGGTTCATGGTGTGAGCTGGGACGCGGTCTTGCGAAATCGGGAATCGGCAACTGACTGTTGTAGTACTTGTTCGGCGGCGGTCGCAGCTATCCCGTGTTGCGATCGAACGGGCAGCCAGCTTCGTCCGTGCCGCCGTTATTGGCAATGATTCGCAGCAGCATGCCGCGCAGCACTTCGATTTCCTCGGCGGTGAATCCTTCGAAGTGGCGGCGCATCACATTGCAGAACGCCGCCGGCAGTTTCTCGACCATCGCGTTGCCCTCGGCCGTGATGGACAGATCCACCACGCGCCGATCGTCGTCGCGGCGTGTGCGCTCGATCAGGCCGCGTTTTTCCATGCGGCTAAGCAGGCGGGTGACCGAGCCGGCATCGGTATTGAGGTTGCGCGCCAGGTCCGTAGCCGTCGTCGCCTCGTGCTTGGCGAGCATCATCAAGCAACTAGCCTGCGCATGGGTCATGTCGAGGCTGCCGACTTCCTGCTCAACCCCCTGCGAAAGCGTGTTCTTGGCGCGACCCAGCAGATACCCAACGCTCTTGCCGATTTCGTACGAGGCAGGGTCGAACAGATCAACGGGCTCGGCGTCTTGTGTCGTTGAGGTCATCTCTTGTCACTGCAATCTTTGCTTGGGCAAATATAAGCAGAGATATAAGTGATGTTCAAGCACAGAAATTCGTTATTGCAAGAATCGCAACAAGTTTCCTTGATCTATGCTGAAGAGCGATAGAGTGTTCCGCGGTGCAACATGCTAGAATGTCGGGTTATTTTTTCCGATAGCTCCGCCTTCAGGGGACGCCGAATGACCCGCGCCATCCGTAATATCGCCATCATCGCTCACGTCGATCATGGCAAGACCACCTTGGTCGACCAGCTCCTGCGCCAGGCAGGCACCTTCCGCGACAACCAGCAGATCGCCGAACGGGTGATGGACTCGAACGACCTGGAAAAGGAACGCGGGATCACGATCCTCGCGAAGAACTGTGCCGTCGAATACAACGGCACGCACATCAACATCGTCGATACGCCGGGCCACGCCGACTTCGGCGGCGAAGTGGAGCGCGTGCTGTCGATGGTCGACGGCGTGCTGCTGCTGGTGGACGCCGTGGAAGGCCCGATGCCGCAGACGCGTTTCGTGACGCGCAAGGCGCTCGCTCTTGGCCTCAAGCCGATCGTCGTGATCAACAAGATCGACCGCCCGGGCGCACGTCCGGACTGGGTGATCAACCAGACCTTCGACTTGTTCGACAAGCTCGGCGCGAATGACGACCAGCTCGACTTCTCCGTGATCTACGCCTCGGGCCTGAATGGCTACGCCGGCCTGACCGAAGACGTGCGCGACGGCGACATGAAGCCGCTGTTCGAAACCGTGCTGGACAAGGTGCCGGTGCGTAACGACGATCCGAACGGTCCGCTGCAGATGCAGATCATCTCGCTGGACTATTCGAGCTACGTCGGCAAGATTGGCGTTGGCCGCATTTCGCGCGGACGCGCCCGGCCGCTGCAGGACGTGGTGGTCAAGTTCGGTCCGGAAGGCAATCCGATCAAGGGCCGTATCAACCAGGTGCTGAAGTTCAGCGGCCTGGAGCGCGAGATCGTTTCCGAAGCGGAAGCCGGCGACATCGTGCTGATCAACGGCATCGAGGAACTGGGCATCGGCTGCACCGTGTGCGCCCCGGAAGCCCAGGACGCGCTGCCGATGCTGAAGGTGGACGAGCCGACGCTGACGATGAATTTCTGCGTCAACACGTCGCCGCTGGCCGGCCGCGAAGGGAAGTTCGTCACCAGCCGCCAGCTGCGCGAGCGCCTGGACCGTGAGCTGAAGTCGAACGTGGCGCTGCGCGTGGCCGACACCGGCGACGACACGATTTTCGAAGTTTCGGGCCGTGGTGAACTGCACCTGACGATTCTTCTGGAAAATATGCGCCGCGAGGGCTACGAACTGGCCGTATCGCGTCCGCGCGTGGTGTTCAAGGAAATCGACGGCGTCAAGCACGAGCCGTACGAACTGCTGACCGTGGACGTCGAAGACGGCCACCAGGGTTCGGTGATGGAAGAGCTGGGCCGCCGCAAGGGTGAACTGCTCGACATGGCTTCGGACGGCAAGGGCCGTACGCGTCTGGAATATCGTATTCCGGCGCGGGGCCTGATTGGCTTCCAGGGCGAATTCCTGACGCTGACGCGCGGTACCGGCCTGATCAGCCATATCTTCGACGACTACGCACCGGTGCGCGAAGGCGGCCTGGCGAGCGTCACAATGGCGTGCTGATCTCGCAGGATGATGGCGACGCCGTGGCCTATGCACTGTGGAAGCTGCAGGATCGCGGCCGCATGTTCGTGAAGCCGGGCGATGCGCTGTACGAAGGCATGATCATCGGCATTCACAGCCGCGATAATGATCTGGTCGTCAACCCGATCAAGGGCAAGCAGCTGACCAACGTGCGCGCATCGGGTACCGATGAAGCCGTGCGCCTGGTGCCGCCGATCCAGATGTCGCTGGAATACGCTGTTGAATTTATCGCCGACGATGAACTGGTTGAAATCACGCCGAAGAGCATTCGTCTGCGCAAGCGTTATCTGAAGGAACACGAGCGCAAGCGCGCGTCGCGCGAAGCGGTGTAAAGCTGTAATAACTCGCCGCATGAAAAACCGCGTCCTGGTGACGCGGTTTTTTATTGCCTGCCGTATTTGAGTTTTCTGCGGGGCCGCTTAGTGATCGCCGGTATGGGATGGATTGGCTCGCATGGCAGTCAGATCGGCTGCGACGGAACGCGATGCCGGGCTCCGCCATTCCGGCGCTTTCCACAAATACCGCAAATCCCGTTCGCGCCGTACATCGGCAAACATGTCGCGCCATTCGTGAAATGTCAGCGTCAGCGGATTGTGCGTGCGAATCTGGCGCGTGATGCCGTATTGCGGCGGCTCGGTTTCCGGGACAAAACTGCCGAACAAGCGATCCCAGATTGTCAGCACACCTGCATAGTTGCGATCGATATATTGCGCATTTTTCGCGTGATGCACACGATGGACACTCGGCGTATTCACCAGCATTTCCACGCGCGGCCAACGGCGTCCCAGCCGTGTGTGGACGAAGAACTGAAAGGCCAGATTCAGGCCGACCGCCAGGATGACCCAGTTTGGTGTAAAGCCGATCCAAGCGAGCGGGATCCAGAAAATCCACATGCCGGATATCGGATAGGTCAGGCTCTGCCGGAACGCCGTCGAGAAATTCATGCCCTCCGATGAATGGTGAGCCACATGCGACGCCCACATCCAGCGGACGCGATGACTGGCCCGGTGAAACCAGTAATAAAGAAAATCCTGCAGTAGCAGCAGTAGACCGAACGACCACCATGTCTCCGGAACCAGCCGCAGCCCATGGTTGAAACACCACGTATAAACCGTGCGGACCATCAGCCAAAGAAAGAACGCATCCGACGCCTGATGCATCAAGGCCAGCGACGCATTCGACAGCGTGTCGCGCCAGCTGTACACCGAGCGGTCCCGCCGCGACCAATACCACGCCTCCCAGGCAATCGTCAGCAGGAATACCGGTGCGAAGGCCATCAGGATCAGGCCGGGGTCGAAACCGTCAGTGTCAGGAGCAGGGCTGGGGAGCGTCATGGCGCCAGTGTGCATATTTTCGGTTAAAGCGTATGGAAGTTTTCCTCCATACGGCCGCGGGCGCCACACGAGTGGCGCATGCAGCGCGCCAGCGAGGTATCACGAAAATGCAGCACAGACTATCACCGCGGTGGGATCAAGTACGCCCCTCGGCTTGCCGTCATTGGGGCGACGGCTAACGGAGGAGTGGCCGCCATTACCACGGAGAGATCGCCCCATGTTTCGCAACACCACGATTGGCGCCCGTTTGTGGCTCCTTACGATTGTCACCAGCTTGTTGCCGCTGATTGTCGGCATGGTTGGATGGTTCGGCATGTCGCGCAGCAACGATGCCACGCGCCAGATTTATCAGCAGCAATTGTCGGCGGCGACTTACCTGGCCGAAGCGCGATCGAACCAATTGCTCGTCCGCGTGCTGCTGGACCAGGCCGCCTTTGCTACGGATCCCGCTGACGCAAAGGCGCGTGCTGCGACGGCCCAGGGTTTTGCGCGCCAGTCCGACGCGGCATGGCAGGCGTACCTGGCGATTCCGCGCACCGCGGAGCAGACGCGCGCGACCGACGATGTGTCTGAAAAGCGCAAGGCATTGTTCAGCCAGGGCGTGGCGCCAATGATCGCAGCGCTGCACGCTGGGGATCGCGACGCGATGATGAAGGCCGTGATGGAGACGATTCCGAAACTGGACATCGCATTTACCGCGGTCAACACCGAGCTCGCCCGCTTGCAGGTGGCGAGCGCAAAGAGCGTTTACGAAAGCTCGCAACATCGCTATGACGCACTGTTGACGCTGTCGATTATCGTGCTTTGCGTGGGCATTGCGTTCAGCACCGTGGTGGCCTGGCGCCTGCGTGCGTCGATCGTAAAGCCGCTCGATATCGCAATCGCCCGCTTCGCGCGCATGGCCGATGGCGATCTCGGCTCCTCGGGTCGCGATGCGTCGGTGGATGCCGACGAGCATGCGAAGAACGAGACGAGTCGTATGCTCGGGATGCTCGATCGCATGCAGGCGCGCCTGGCGGCCATGGTTGGCGAAGTGCGCGGCGGCGCCGACTCGATCGCCGCGGCCAGCCAGCAGATTGCCAGCGGCAATGCCAACCTGTCGCAACGCACCGAGCAACAGGCCGCCTCGCTGGAAGAGACCGCGTCGAGCATGGAGCAGTTGACGAGCACGGTGCGACACAATGCCGACAGCGCGCGCGAGGCCAGTACGCTGGCCATCGACGCCCGCACGTTGGCCGAACGCGGCAACGACGCCGTGTCGCGCGTGCAATCCACGATGCTGCAGATCGACACTGGCGCGAACAAGATCGTCGACATCATCGACGTGATCGAGAAGATCGCGTTCCAGACCAATATCCTGGCACTGAACGCTGCCGTGGAAGCCGCGCGTGCGGGTGAACATGGGCGCGGCTTTGCCGTGGTGGCTGGCGATGTGCGCGATCTGTCGCAACGGTGCGCCGGCGCATCGCGCGAGATTCGCACCCTGATCAGCGCATCCGTGAGCAGCGCGCGCGAAGGGACGTCGCTGGTTCACGACGCTGGCCAGGCGATGCAGGACATCGTCGAGGCGGTGCGGCGCGTAACCGATATCATCGGCGGCATCAGTGCGGCCTCCGATGAGCAATCGCGTGGCATTGAACAGGTCAATGTCGCGGTCTCGCATATGGACGGCATGACGCAGCAGAACGCCGCGCTTGTCGAGCAGGCAGCGGCGGCGGCGGGTTCGCTCGAGGACCAGGCCCAGCGGATGAAGTCCCTAATGTCCGCATTCCGGCTCGCATGAGCCGATTCTGAAAAGATCGCCGTCGTCGACTTCCGGCCTTATGGGTGGCGTAAAATCGGTGCCCACAAGAACGGAGACCGAAATGACGGAGTTTGTATCGACGCAACTGCGCGGCGGCGTGGCGTATCTGACACTCACGCGCCCGCAGGCCCTCAACGCTCTGTCGCTCGACATGATTCGAGCGATGACCGAGGCGCTGCAGGGTTGGGAGAATGACCCCGGCGTACACGCCGTGGTGGTGGCAGGCGCAGGGGGCAAGGCCTTTTGCGCCGGCGGCGACATCCGCTGGTTCCATCAGGCCTATCTCGCCAATGACCCTCTGCTCGATCAGTTCTTTGTCGAGGAATACGCGCTCAACTTCCTGATCCATCGCTATCGCAAACCTTACATAGCGTTGATGGACGGCGTGGTGATGGGCGGCGGCATGGGCATCTCGCAAGGGGCCAAGGTGCGCATCGTGACCGACCGAACAAAGATGGCGATGCCGGAGACCAATATCGGCCTGTTTCCCGATGTCGGCGGCGGCTGGTTCCTCGCGCGCACACCGGGGCGCATCGGCGAATACCTGGGGCTTTCGGGCGTTGTTATCGGCGCGGCCGACGCGATTTTTGCGCAACTGGCGGATGCTTACTTGCCGTCCAATGTTCTGGCCGAGCTCGTTGCGTCGATGCAGGCGCGGTCCTTTGAAAGCGGCGACGCTGTACTTGCGCACATTGCCGATGCCACGCATGCGCATCGCGCCGATATCGTACCCGCGGACAGCAATCTCGCCCGACAGGCGGACCGCATCGACACGCTGTTTGCGCGACCGACGATGCACGACATCCTGGCCGCTGTCAGCGATACCGAAGGTGACTGGGCCGCACAGACGGCCGCCACGCTGCGCAGTCGCTCGCCGTTGATGTTGTGCGTCACGCTGGAGCAGATCCGTCGCGCCCGCGCCATGACGCTGGAAGACGAACTGCGCATGGAACTTGACATGATGTATGACGTATTCCGCCACGGCGACGGCGTTGAAGGCATCCGCGCGCTAGTTATCGACAAGGATCATCAGCCCAAGTGGAATCCCGCCCGGCTCGATGACGTGACGCCAGCACGAGTGCGCGCATTTTTCGATAGCAAATGGCGGCGCGAAGAACATCCGCTGGCCACGTTGGGCGGCTGACGCTCGCATCGGCGCGGCCAAAGCAAGTCGAGTAGAGTGACGGTTGGTCTAGCCCTGGGTTTTCCGGATGCCGGGATACGGGGCTGGTCTTTCTTCACTTCGAAATCGTGTGAACAGGAAAGGAGCCGCAATGAGCAATCCTCGTGATGTCGCCGTACTGGTGGGAAGTTTGCGCAAGGAATCCCTGAACCTGAAACTGGCCAAGGCTCTTGCAGCCATGGCGCCGCCACAACTCAAGCTCGATATCGTCGAGATTCGCCAGCTTTCCCACTATTGCCAGGATGAGGACGATCATCCGCCCGCGGAATGGACGGCATTCCGCGACCGGATCCGGCGCGCGGACGCCGTGTTGTTCGTGACGCCGGAATACAACCGCTCTGTGCCAGGCGTGCTGAAGAATGCCATCGACATCGGCTCCCGGCCTTATGGCCAGAGCGCCTGGGATGGCAAGCCCGGCGGTGTCATCAGCGCGTCCCCTGGCAATATTGGCGGGTTCGGCGCCAACCACCATTTGCGGCAGTCGCTGGTCTTCCTGAATATCCCCGTGCTGCAGCAGCCTGAGGCATACATCAGCGGCGTCGACAAACTGTTCGACGAGCAGGGCGGCATCGCCAATGAATCCACTAGAGGCTTTCTCGGCAAATACCTCTCGACATTCGCGTCGTGGGTTGAGAAGAACGCCGCACGCTAGCCAGCAGAACCGCGTCGGCCCCGTCCTACAATGCAAAGCGGACGGGCCTGACATCGGCGACGTCGCCTCCTTTCTATAGTGAACTCACGCTCACCACTACAGACAAGGAGGCCCATCATGCCGTATATCATCGCTTGGATTCTTGGCGTACCCGCCTTTGTTCTCATCCTGATCTGGCTGTTCATGCATTAAGTTGCGAGCGGCAAGTCAGCAAAGCGACGCCTTCGTGGCGTCGCTTTGCATTTCTGCCAACGACAAATGCATGTGGCGTATCCGCTGCACTGCGGTGAATATTCACCTCGCGTATACTTCGGGCTCTTCGCGTGCGATCCCGTCGCGCCCTTGCTACCCAAACGCCATATCTGCATCAGCATGACTGTAAATCCGCGCCGCATCTCGGTTGCTCCGATGATGGATTGGACGAACTAAAAACGGTACAGGCAAGCCCAGAAAGGCAAAGCGGGGAGGCGTTGCTCCCCGCGTAGCACTGAAGTAGCACTTCGATCAGCTGTTCAGCTGCTCGCACTCCTTCTTCGCGGCGGCGCGACGCTCGTCGATATAGCCCGCCAGATCCTCCACGTGTACCCCCTTCGCGCTCTTGTTTGAACCTTCGATCCGGACCACGGGCAGGCGGATTTCGCCCAGGCTGATCTTCCGTAGCAGCTTCTCGGGGCTGAGATGGGGGAAGTAGTCTCTGGCCACCACGTCGATAGGGATCACGGCGGTGGCGCCGTACTGGGCCAGCAGAAGGAAGATCGTGGTCATTTGAGTCCCCACAGGATTCGGGTTTGTTCGATGATGCGTTGCGCTGCTTCGTGCATTTGATGGTGGATTCACGATGGCAATCCCGCAGCTGCTGCGCGCAGTGATTCGAGGAAAGGCGCCGCTTTGGCTGCCCGGCGGGCGATCTCCGCCTTGATGGCGGCGTCCAGGGCGGCAGGTTCATCCGCCAGGCCCCTGTGGCGCTCGCACAGCTCCGCACGGTGGTCTGTCACCGGATTCCAGTTCCGGGCCAAATAGACGATCAGGGCGCCCGGCTGGGCATTCTCGGGCGGGCAGAGGCGGCACTTGTTCTGATGGCGGCGCTCGCCCACCGGGCGGGAGTTCCGGATCTGCGGATACTTCGCCCGCTCGGCGGCCACCTGGTCGTCTGTCAGCGCCTCAGCGGCCAGCTGCAGGGCGAGGAGGGTGGGGAAGCGTTGATTGGGCAGTGCATCGAGCCAATACGATTCCTCGAAGGGTTTGCCAAACGACTCGCGCCGCGCGTCCAGGTGAACACCAAAGCCATCTCGGTCGGCATAGCGATAGAAGGCCAAGCCGTTGGCGCCGTGGCCGTGAACAGTCGAGTAGAGGGTGAGGTTATCGGGGATGTTCATGCGAGCTATCCCTCCCTTGGCCCGTCCAGCGAAGCGCAGGCTGCGTCGATTGCCTCAGGCGACTGAGTGGCGAGCGCGGCGCGCAGCCCATCAGCGACCGATATTTCCGCGCCGTACGCATGCTTGGCTTCGACATCGCTGCCCCAGTCGCCATTCATGCAATGGCACTCCCGTAGCGAGTCCGCCCCACCTTGGATAATCTCAATGGCACCTGCGATCAGATGACGCTTGACGACAGCCTCCCCGCTGCCAGTCTGGCTGGCGCGCTCCAGTTCGGCGAGTGCTTCACGGGCGCGAGCCACTACAGCAAAATCTCTCGCAAACCTCCTGTCTTCAGGTGGGTATCCCGCATAGCGCTCGCTGACAAATCCCGCGAGGTCATCTAACGCGTCGCGTAGCAACTCGAATTTCTCACTCACTTGTCGGCTCCTGATTCGGTGTGCGCCGTGACTGCCTCATACATTTCGTCGCCCCAAGCCTCCTGTACGCGGGTCGCAGGCCATGCACCGCGCGTGCCTTTCGGGACGTGATCGTAGAAGCAGGTATAGCCAGGGTCGCGCGAGGGACGAGTCTTCATCCAGATGTGCTTTGGCATGCCAAGCGGCCAGTCGTAGCCTTCTTCGCGGACCTTCTTCATGAACTCATGCACGTCATGATGTCCGCGAGACATCAGCACACAGACGTCTTCGCCGATGTTCTCGATTTCTAGGGGGTAGACCTTAGCCACGCTCGCCTCCCTTCTGCGCCTGATCGGCCATGGCGGCGTCGATGGCGGTGTCCATTTCTTCGCCGCGCATGCTATGAACCACCCATGATTGGCGGTCGTCGCGCACTGCGAAGATGAATTGAATCCCATCAGCGACGAGCGGAACGCCTTTGCCGACTGGTCGGTTGCGTAGCCACCTGTAACGCGCTGCGTCTTCCGCCTCCCCGCTGCCAGGCTGGCTGGCGCGCTCCAGTTCCGGGCAGGCTGCTGGATCGCGGTCCAGATAGTGGCGGTAGGCACCCTCGATGAATGCCTGCTCAATAAACGCTGCGATAGCCTTGGCGCGCTCTGCGTCGGGTTTCGCGGACAGCCTTTGCGCTACGTCATGGATGCGAATCTCCGCGCCCCACATCGCAGCCATCGTTTCTAGGGCGGCCAGCCCCTTGTTCAGCGCGCGGCGTTGGTTCGGCGTCAGGTCTTCAAGATTTTCACTCATTTCTTCCCGCCCTCCGGTTCGGTGCGCGCATATCGCGGCTTGCCGTCATCATCCAGCCAGCGAGGCCCAAGGTCTTCGCGCTGGCATGCCGGAATGTCGTCACTATGCCGGCCGCAAGAAAAACACTTCACGCCAATGCACGTCGCGCTGACAGGGAATCCATCGCGGCAAACCTGCCGGCCTTGCTCATACGACGAGCATTGATCTTTGGTGTCAGCCATTGCTCTGCGCCCCCTGTTGCCGCTCGCGCTGGACATCCCTCGCATATTCCAGGGCATGCAGCGTTACCGGAATACCGCAACTATTGAAGAATGCCGACGCGTCGACGGCATCCTGATACGTAACCGGCGTGCGGCCATGTTCCATCGCAGACAACTGCGACGGGCGCTTGCCAACGTAGTTCGCCATGTCCATCAGAGTCTTGTTGGCAACAATCCGAAGCGCACGCACCAGCATGCCGTAGGGGGTCAGCGGATGCTTGAACCGCTCCAGCAATTCATCGACGCTCTTGTCCGCCTCGCTCGCCGCGTCTGCCGGGGTGGAGAACAGCGACGTCGCCACGAGTTCAACCAGCCGGTATTCAACAGACCAGGGGAAGCACAACCATTGCTTATCGTCGGGCTCGGTGACCAGCCATGCCGGATGATTGGTCCTCTCGAACGTCCAGCCTTCCAGCGGATCGGCCACAGGCTCTACCGCAAGAACCGGGTACGGATGCCGCAGTGATCCGTTCCCGGACGGGCAGGTGCAGTCTGCCGGGGTGGCCGCCTGCGCAGCGGGTGCCGGGGCCACATACAGGGTGTGATCGCCATCAGATAGGTCGCGTGCCCCGTCCAGCCACTCGGTGACGGTTCGCATATCGCCCTCGGCGTAGATACGCAGGATTGGCTGCCCAGCGGGTGCCGGTTCGCAGTCGCACTTGCCGATGTACTCGCAACGTGTGCACTTCGGCGCAGCGGATGTCGGAGCGGCGACAGGCGCGATGTGCATCTTGGCGACTTCGTTGGCAAGCACGCAGCACATCAGCCCTAACCCATCATTTGGGCGTGCTGCACGCCCCCAAATAGCCAGTGCCGTTGCCACTGCCACGCGAGGATCATTCAGATAAAGAGGAAGGGTACGGTCGAATCTCGCGCGCTCTGCTGCGTCTTCGGGCAGCGGCTCCCATTCAATCGGCAACGCCGCAGGCTCGCTCGCTGGTGCGGCGGGCGCGGCGAGTTTCCGGCCAATATCCCAGAACTCTGCGAGCCAGTGTTCTGTGGGGGCATGATTTACGTCTTGCTTACCGAACTCGATGGCGCCACGGATAGCGTCGATGCAATCCTTGAAAGCTGCGGCACGAATGTCCGCCTGCGTCTGCACTCGCGTTTGGGTATCTTGCCCCGTCGCTGCGTTGCTGGCATCCGCAGATTGGGCGGCGAGTATGGCGCGCTCGGCGTTGCGAAAGTCAATCATGTGCACCCCGTTTCCCAATTCAAGATTGGCGATGCCCATTTGCAGGTAGTGCAGCGCTTCAGTGATCCCCGCCTGGCGTGCGTTGTGGTCGGTCATAATGGATCCTTGGTCAGTTGGGCTGACGGCCCACAGCATTGCGGCCCTTCGGTGCTTCCTTCCACCACTTGGCGGGTTTGCCGCTGGCTCCGTAATCAAAGGGAGTGAACACCTGGCCCATCTGACCCTTGTCGCGCAGGAAGCCCCACACCTTCACGTCCTTGGCGGGAACGATGAACAGTGACCAGACTTCAGTTGGCGTGTGAACTCCAGCCAGCGGACCCGGACTGAGGATCACGCGGTGGAACGTGTCGCCGGTCAAGAAGTTGAACCAGCGGACTTTGCGCATGCCGATGCGCGTGGCCTCGTAATACCAGCCGCGCAGGATGAACGAAACAGCCCAGCGCCACGGATGGTCGTGCAAGCCGCGGTCGGGATCGGAGCCGACGAAGCGGTGCAGGTAGACGCGGATGCCGAGGAAGGCGCACACAAAGTAGCGCTCCAGATAGGGACGGCCGGCCTCGCTGATGATTTTGCAGGGGCGGCTGGCGGAGTACGCCAGGAGAAGGTGACGGATCATTCTTATCTTCCCGGGTGCTGTTCGAAGTGGTTGCCGGCGCAGATCTGGCGCGCAGGGTTGACGTTGAGGCCCCACGAGAATGCTCGATTGAACTTCGCCTTCGCGGCCTCAATAACATCGACTTGGACACAGAATGGCTCGAGATCCATGTCCATGCCGCAATGCGCGCACTTGTCGCAGCCCGGCTTTACGTGCTCGATCGCTTTGTTCGGATCGGCCGTGCGCCAATCAGGCCAGACACGGCCTTCGTTTTTGGTCTGCTTCGCGACGATCGTTGCAACGATCTGTTCCGGGCTCGCGCCAGCGCGCCACGCGCCGTCCAGCGCAAGGATTACGACGTCGATCCATTCGGTAATGTCCGTCGGGTCTGCCTCAATCTCGCGCAGCTCTTTACGGATGTGGTCGATCACGCCTGCGGCACGCGCGCCCGGTCCGAATGTGCGCTCGGACCATTCGCGCTGACGTTCCAGGTGAGCGTAGATGTCGAAGCCCTCAATGCGTGCGTGAAGGGCAGTTTGTGTAGTCATCGAAAGAGCCTCCCGTGGATTTCATCGAGCTTCTCCACTTCGTCCGCCGTGAGATCGACGATGCGAGAGCGTCTGACTTTCTCTTTGAGGGCTCGCACGAATATGACTTCATCAATACGAAGTTCGCGCGTGTCGATCAGTCCGACCAGGCGATCAATCATCGTCGCGGTGCTGACGATTCCCATCTTGGACATTCCTTTTTCGAACCGCTGCAGCCAGCGGTGGTGGGCATAAGCCGCCAGGCCGAGCGCGACAAAAGGTGAAACCAGCGCTGGTAAGGCGGCGAGAACGGCGATCAGCGTAGGCATGGCTTAGGCTTGGTATGGAGCCCAACCAAGCGTTGGGAGCCCCGTCGTTTTGCTCACGACGGGATTGCCGTGCTTGTCGATTTTTTGCTTTCGAACCATGACCTTCGGCGCGTAGATCTTCGAGGTGCGTTGCGCAACCTCGATCCATTCCCGCGCAAACTGAGGGGCGTCAAACGTGGGGCTGACTTGCACGGGCGCATGGCTGACGAGAATGGTCTCTGCGACTTCCCCTACCTTCTCTTTCCATTCCTCTTTGGTCTTGCAGTCGTGACCGCGCTCCAGGCGCTTTTCTGCAAGCTTCATGGCATGCGTGATCGTCATGCCGTAGACACAAAACGCGGACATGAGGCTCCTCTCCTTTTCAATGAAGACGCACCAGCACCGGCGCGCCGTTGACCCAGCGTCCGGTGACCTTGAAGCCTTCGGCGCGACGAGCGCGCACGTACTCCTCCCATGTGATGTCGGGACTCATGACTGCCTCCAAATTGGGGTGGTGGTGGGCGCTTCTGGGTTGAACGCTGCATAGAGGCCGGAGAGGGCGATCACGCCGGCGGCCGTGGCAAACCAGAAGGCAATGGCGCGGAGCAGCCTCATGCTGGAACCCCGCAAGCCTTGAGGACGAGCATCCCTGCGAGCACGAGCGGCGGCAGGACGAAATAGAGCAACGTGGCGACGAGAATGGGGCGGGCGTTCATGCTGCGCTCCCAGTGGCGCGCTCAATGACCGCCGCGCGCTCATGGAAGCGGGTGGTGCCTTCGCCGTCCACGCCATCACGCGCATTGCGCTCAGCCCAGACTGATTTCTGGAGCACTGACATGATCTGCAATCCGTTCTGGATGATGCGGTGGGCATGCTGCAGTTCGCGCAGCAGCTCGGCCTGGCAATTGATCGCGGCGGCTTGCCGTTGGGTGGCTTGGTCGGGCGTCATGCTGCCTCCTTTAACTGCCGAGAGGTCGCATATTCCTGTTCCGCGCGCGTCAGGTGCTCGACCGAAGTGAACACCTGCAGATTCAGGCGCCCCTTCTTGAACACAACGGTTCGGAGAGTGGTGCGGCTGGTGTCGTCCCGGTCGATGATCACGAAGCCCACTGTCAGGAGCGCCTTCATCAGAGAGATCTCCGACGACGTCGTTAAGACAGAGATGCGAAGCGTGTTGCGCTTGCCGTATGCGGGCGAGAGGCTGCCTGCGTAGAGGGTGTGCCCGGCGGCCTGAATGGCGGACTGCATCGGCTGGAGCATGGCCAAGGCGGAGGCCATCTGCTTGATCTCCTGCAGGCGCGCGCGGTTGCGCTGGTCTTCCCATGCAAGCGCCTGCTGATGCAGCGGCAGCGCCAAGATCTGTTGGGGGGTCAGTGCCTTTGCCATGGCTTAACCCTCACCACCAACACGGAACAGCTGCACCACAACGATGAGCAGCAGCGTCCAGGCCATGATTCCGATAGGTACGAGCAGTTCCATCCCTCTATCTCCCGATATGCGCCGTGGCGCGTCGATGGAGGGAACTATACACCAACGAATAGAAATAACAATACGCGAATGAATAGTTTGGTGCGCTATGTTCCCTCGAGTCGTTTGGCTCGCGCCAGACGGCGCGCCAAGTCAGTTAGGTGTTCGACCGATAGCAGGTCGTCTTCCAGATAGGCGCCGTTGACGAAGGCCTTGTAGGTGCCGTCGTCTTGGCGGAACAGGTGGATGGAATCGTCTCGATTGGTGCGCGGCAGTGCGTCGGCACGGTCAATTCGCCCCGTCCGGCGCTTGTGCTCGGCGAGGCTAACTACGTTGCTCATGTGACCCCTCATGCGCAAGCTTTGAGTTTTGGCCTGCAGTTCTGAGGTATTCACTTAACTCTGATGGGGTGCTGTATTAACCCCACGTTAGACGGATGCTGTGTGGTCAGCCGCACTCGAGGCAAATGTGTCTGCCAGCCGGGGCGAAAAAAAGCCCGCTAGCGCGGGCCCAGTCTGATCGTAGAGGTGTCAACGGGTTTTTGCCCGTTTGTTGCGTACCGGCACAGGATCAGGCTCCCCGCCGTGTATCTCCCGCGCGCCGCTGTCCCGCCTGACTTCTGGGCTGTGGGCCAGCCTGGGTTGGAATAGGGCGAAGTCGCCTGTAGCGCTTGCTTCCTGCAACACGCCGAGCAATTGGGAAAGGACTGCACTGGGCAGCTTGTGGATCAGTGCCTGGGCCGCCTCGAGTTGTGCGGCGCGAACACGTTCCTCGATCGACAAATGCGAATGCGCTGCGGCTAGAAATGCTGCGCTTCCTTCGGTCGGATCTGCCGGCGCCTCGGGCGGCGCATCTCCAGGCCCTTCTGCCAGCCAAGTTGCCGGCACGTTGAGCGCCGCGGCGATCTTCTTAATCGTGCCGAGTTCTGGAGTGTCGGTCTGGCCCTTGAGGATGCGATTGATCGTCGGCTGCGGGACGCCCGTCATCCTGGCGAGAGCGCTTTGGCTCTTCACCTTCCGGGTTTGCATCAGGCGATCAAGGCGGGTTGCGATTGTCATGTTTCTCGATATACGGCGGCGAATAGCTACGGTCAAACAGCTATTCATGTGCGCATTGACAAGCTATGCGGCAATGTATAGTCTGGAGGGCATGGACAAGACCCACCAAGTCAAGCTTGCCGAACTGAAGGCTCACACCGGGATGAGCGAGGTAGCCCTTAGCCGCCGCCTGCAAATCTCCCAGCCGACGGTCAACCGGATCCTGAACGGCCAAGGGGACTGCAAAGGCAGCACCTTGGTCGCAATCGACCGGATGTATGTCGAGGTGTTTGGCCGGCCGTTGGCCGCCTGATTAATTTCCGCTCTGGCCGTCTTCCAGTGCTTGTGCGATGCGTTCCAGTCGCGCAAGGAGTTCGCGCGTCGCGCGAATGCAGTCCTGAAGTGCAGGGCGCTGGTCAGGTGGGAGGCGGCGACCGCGGTGGGGTTTGCCTTTTCCAGTGGCGAGCCATTGGGCAGAAACGCCGAGGGCGCGCGCAATGGCTTCGGTGTGGCGGCTACCGGTCGCATTGCGGTTCGGATCCGCGAGGTACTGGATGGATTGGTACTCGACGCCGACGAGCCGAGCCAGGGCGCGCCGAGAGGTCGGCGGATCTGTCTGTTGCATGGCCCAGCGGAGGCGTTCGGCGTACGTGTACATGCGGTCGAGTGTGTCATTGCCTCTGTGCAGATGTGTCTGTGTTTTGCCGGTAGAAGCTTCTGCCGGGCTGGGCGAAGTGATCGCCTGGCAAAAAAATTTTCGGTTCCGCGCGACCGTGGAAGCAACCGTGGAACCGATTGAATTTCGCAATCAGGAGAAGAAGAAATGCGGGTAGCCGATCAGTCTGAAAGTGGCGCCAGTAAAGCGATTCGTGGCCTTTACGTTGAAGGGAAGGGGCGGTTTTTTCCAGACGAGGCGATCGCCAGCTGCAGCAGCTTTCGAGACGCGTGCGCGCTGGCGTGGGCGAACCGCGCAAATCCTGATCTGACTTTCCAGATGCTGGCGGTGCTGGCGGGGCTTCAGCACCAGCACGTGGGCGACTACTTCAACCGGGACGAGCGCACCGAGAAGGGCCATCCGCGCCGCTCGTTGCCGGCCGAAAAGCTCGACGCGGTCGAAGCGGTGCTCGGCAACCGGATTCTGAGTCAGTTCCTGATGTACCGCGGGGCGCTGACCATCATGGAGGCGGTACTGGCTCAGAGGGCTGCATGAAGGATGCCGAAGCACTGAAGGCGATCGACGTGGCCACCAGAGCCATGCAAAACGCGCTGGAGACGAGTGGGGGTGACGACGTACGCCTGACGAAGGCGCTGGCGGAGTCGATGCAGGACCCGGTGGTGGCAAGGGCGTTCAGGACGGTCGGCTACCTCACCTCGATGTCAGAGATCAACACGAAGCACTGAGGGGCAGACATGTACGAAATCATGAGCCGCGCTGCGGTGCGTGAGCAGGGCGCAGAAGCGTTCCGGCGGGGCAGCGCGGCGGTGGACAACCCGTACATGCCCGGTACCGACGCCCACCTTGAGTGGAACGCCGGATACAAGGACGAGAAGTACAAGCCGACCAGACAGCAGGCGTAGGGGAGAGGGCATGCACACACAAGTCGCGCACACCAGCATCCGGACCTACCGGGACATCAAGAAGGACGGCACTCTCAGTGCCAGGCAGCGCCAGGTGATGCTGGCGATCCAGCCGTACCCGGCGGATTACTCGCTGCAGGAGTTGTGCGAGCTGACCGGGCTGCCGGTCAACATCGTCAGTGGCCGCGTCAATGAGCTGCGGGAGGAATTGGGCGAGTTGGAGCGAGCACCGGCGCGCAAGTGCCGCATCACTGGCCGCACGATTCGCCCGGTACGCCGGCCGCATCCGCAGATGGGGCTGTTCTGATGCAGGTCGTCGTCATTGCGAACGGCAAGGCCGTCCGCGTCAACCCGCTGCTGCACCCGGACCTCCTGTGTCACGGCCAGCAGTGCTATCTCCGCTTTCCCGGCATTTGCCGCAACAACCCGGACACAGTGGTGCCGGCTCATTCCAACCAGCTGAAGCACGGCAAGGGGAAGGGCATCAAGGCGGACGACCGCATGACGGTGCCGGGCTGCTTCCAGTGCCATGCCGAGCTTGACCAGGGTGGACGCTTCACGAAGGAACAGAAGCGCCTGCGTTGGGACCAGGCATATGACCGGTGGGCGGCTTACCGCCTGAAGAAATTCGGCGTGCCGGCGGCGCGCATCGAGGAGGCCGCATGACGGTGTTACCTGAACCTTTGACGCCGCCTGGCTGTGACCTACGTGACTTCCCGTTTCTTCCAATCGACATCGCTCGCCTGTTTGGGTCCGAATTCCACGCCTTGGCGAACGACTCGGAATGGCGGGCCGGGATCACCCTGTGGCTCAAGTCCTTCCATCAGGTGCCCGCGGCATCCTTGCCCGATGACGACGTCGCACTGGCGCGCCTGGCTGAGCTTGGCCGGGACATCAAGACATGGAAGCGGCTGCGCGACCGCGCCCTGCATGGTTGGATGAAGTGCTCGGACGGTCGTCTCTACCACCCCGTGGTGGCGGAGAAGGTACAGGAGGCATGGAAAGGTAAGCAGGGGCAGCGCGCCCGTACCTGCAAGGCGCGCATCAATGCCTTTCTCACCCGTCTGTCAAAGGCTGCTGATGCGGTGGATTTTGCCCACATTGAGACCCTGATTACCTCGGCTCTACAGGAACTGTCACAGCATCTGCCACAGGCTGAATTTCAGTCAGTCACAAAGTCTGTCACAGACTCTGTGACTGAAACCAAGAGAAAGAGAGAGGGAAAGGGAGAGGGAAAAGAAAGTATTTCCGTTCCTGACGGAACGGGCGGCCAGCCGCCTGCCATGACCGCCGAGGAGCGGACGAAGCGAGAGCTTTGGCGGGCAGGGAAGTCCCTCCTCCGTGATGCCGGACTGCCGGAGGCCCAATGCGGGAGCTTCGTCGGGAAGCTCGTCCAGGACTACGGCGACGCCATCGTGATCGACGCCGTGCGCGCGGCCGTTGTGGCACAGCCGGCGGACCCATCCGAGTACCTCAAGGCCACTTGCCAGCGAATGCGCGGTGAGCGAAAGAGCCCGAACCGGCAGGAAGCGCTGGAAGCCAACAACCGGGCAGTGGCCGAGCAGGTCGCAGCCGAGATCGCGGGAGCCGCAGCATGACCCCCCAGGACGCAAGCAGATTTTCCACGCTGGTGGCGGACGTCCACGCGTTCTACCGCCAGGACTACTCGGTGTTCGCCGGGAAGGTCTGGTGGCAGGCGATGGCGCCGTTCTCGTTCGAGGCTGTGGCCGAGGCCTTCAACCGGCACTGCGTGAACCCGGATGCGGGGCAGTTCATGCCGAAGCCGGCAGACGTGGTGCGGATGCTGCAGGGCTCCACACAGGATTCTGCGCTCGTGGCCTGGGCGAAGGTGGATCGCGCGGTGCGCTCGGTTGGCACCTACAGGTCCGTCCGCTTCGACGATCCCTTGATCCACCGAGTTCTAATCGAAATGGGTGGCTGGATGTACTTGGGCGGGAAGGGCGAGGACGAGTGGCCGTTTGTCCGCAATGAGTTCGTGAACCGGTACCGCGGCTACCGGATGCGCAATGAAACGCCGGACTACCCGCCGCACTTGATCGGTATGGCCGAGGCCCAGAACGCCAAGAGCGGGTTTGCCATCGAGCAACCGACGCTCATCGGTGATCCGGCGCAGGCGGAACGTGTTGGGCTGGGGGGCACGAATGCTCCGATTCTGATGGTCACGCGAGCAGGCGAGCGGGCTGCCGCTGGCGTCCTGAGACTGGCTGACGCCAAGGGGCAAGCATGAGCATGTGGGGGCGGTATGCGAACGGACGAAGCCTGGCGCCACGAGTGCGAGGTGCGATGGCTGTCGGGAAGGTCGGACGCGGACGTGACGGCGTATCTGGTGAAGGTGGAAAAGCACCGGGGGCGGCCAGCAGCGGTGCAACTGGCATCGGACATCCGAGCGCACCGACGCGCAAGGCGAGCAAGTACGGCAATGAGCGGCTGACGGTGAATGGCGAGACGTTCGACAGCCGGCGCGAGATGGAGCGGTACTTCCATCTTCTGGTGTTGCAGCGGGCCGGACACATTTCGCAGCTGGAGCGCCAGGTGGTTTTCATCCTCGCGCCCGCGGTGGTCATCGGCGGCCGGAAACGTCCCCCGCTGAAGTACGTGGCGGACTTCGCCTACGTCGAGCGCGGCGCAAAGGTGAAGACGGTGGAGGACGTGAAGGGCGTCATCACCAAGGAATACCGGATCAAGCGACACCTGATGGCGGTGATGGGGTTTGAGATCAAAGAGGTGCGGTGATGGGCTGGAGCCTTGGATATGACAGCAATTGGAAGCGGGATGTTGGTTACGGCGTGCCGGCCGAGTGCGACCACCCATCGTGTTGCGAAGAGATCGATCGTGGGCTGGCGCACGTCTGTGGTGGCGACGTCTACGGAGGTGAGCGCGGATGCGGCCTGTATTTCTGCGGGAAGCATCTGTTCCTGTATGACCGTCTACCGCAGCTGTGTGAGCGGTGTGCGCCGCGCCGGCGCAAGCCGTTCCTGGCGAAGCCGGATCATCCGGCCTGGATCGAGTGGAAGTTGACCCACGAAAGCTGGGCGGAATGGCGGGCGGAGAACCCGGAAGAAGTGGCAAAGATGCAGGCAACCAAGGAGGTCAGATGAGCAACGCCATCAAGGTTCACGAGTCGTCTGTGGACGAGAAGCGATACCGCGCCGTGCTGGATGAACAGCAGATTCTCAGTGTCCTTGCCGCGGTGATTGCTGCCCAGGCCGGCGTGGATCTTGACGCCAAGAATGTCTCGCTGCGCACGGTGCACATCACTTCCCGTACGGGCAGCCTGAGCAGCACCAACAGGTACGAGGCCGTTGTCGAGATCGTGGTGGATCAGCGGGCCCAAGACGAAGGCCAAGCTGTATGACGGCCGCAGACATCTGCGACTGGTTTGCAGCCCTGGTGATGGCGGGCGTTGCGCTTCCAATTCTGTGGGGGATGGTTCGATGACCATGCTATGGACGGAGGCAGAAATGGTGAAGCTGGCCGATCTGGTCAGCCAAGGGCTGAAGTGGTCGGAGATCGGCTTCCGGTTGGGACGGAGCGGCAATGCCGTCCAGATGAAGGCGGCAAGCATGAATCTCGGGCCGAAGCCGTTCAAGGGCAAGCGGTCACCGGTGTGGCGACTGATCGTGAAGATCTGTGCAGATGGCCGGCCTCGCACCGTCCATGAGTTGGCTGCCGTCACCGGCGTGAGCCGCGTCCGCATCGACTGCCTTATGAAGGAGCACCACGCGGCACGCGAAGCGCACAGGGCGGACTGGCTGAAAAGTCGTCGAGGACCGCCTAAGCCGCTGTGGTTGCCTGTAGCCGGAAAAGACGCCGCGAAGCCGTATGTGCCGACCGCCGCCGAGCGACAGTGCGCCCGCATGCGCCGAATGAAGGAAGAAGACCCGCTCCGCTACAAGGCAATCGTCGACCGTTGCACGTTGCGGCGGAAGCTGAAGCGCGGCGCCGTGTCGCAGCAGCATCCGGTGGTGCAGGCGCTCTTTGGCATGGGGATGTCGGCATGACAGAGAAGCGGAAGGGCGGCCCTCTGTCCATCCTGGCGGCGAGGCTCTGCGATAACCCCGAATTCCGCCGGATGGTGGCCGTCCGCACCGGCAGGCCATGCGAGACGCCGGACGACGCGCGAGCCCGCATCCTGGAGCGATGCGGCGTCACGTCCCGGGCGGACATCGACCACGTGCCGGCGGCGGAAGCGGAATTCCACGCCGCATTCCGGCTGCCATGGATGCGGTGGCAGCAAGGCGCAAGAAAACAGAATCAGTTCACGAGATAACCGGGGAGCCACAGAGATGAACGAGACCGAGATCCTTTTCAACAGCGCGGACAGCGCACTCCGCTTTGCGTTCTCGTACTCGACGCAGCAGTACAGCCCGACGCCCATGGCGCGCGCGATGCGTGGCGGCAACGTTGGTACGGGGAAAGGGCTGGCTGGGGTGGACGGCGCTGGGCAGGCCGGCATGGTGCGCGCAGAGCTGCGGGACTTCAGCCTGTTGCACCAGGCCGTGTTGATTGCCCAGTTCGCGCCGGCGGAACTGCCGTGCGATTGCACCGCACCATGCTGCTCGGGGAGGAAGCCAAACCGGGAATGGGGTGAGGCCGTGTCGTTCCTGACGGAACATACCGCGCACCTGTTCGCGGGATCGCTCTCGCACTACAGGCTGAGACGGATCCTGATCGAGAGACACTTCGGCGCGCACCGCGGCGCGGACGGCAAGAAGATCACGCTGGAGCGGGTGGCTGAACATTGCGGCGTGCACCGGCAGACGGCGTCGACGCATCACCTGAAGCTGCTGACGTATCTGCGCGGCAAGAAGGGCATGGGCGGCGAAGTGGGGATCCAGGCGATCGCCCTTCAGCGTGCCGACGAACTTCTGCGGGACCGTGGCCTTGTGGGAATGGAGGAGGCGGCATGAGATGGATTTGCCTGACGATTCGCGGATGCAGATCTCTTCCCCACGTTGGCAGTCACCCCGGAACGGGGATTGTATTCCTGACCCTGTTGGCTGGCGCTGCAGCAGGTGTGGCACGTGGTGGGCTGAGTGGTGCGGTGGGTGGCGCGGCGCTCGTGGCCGCCTTCGTTGTTCCGCTGTACCTCGTCGGTGCCCACGATCGAGCCCATCTATCGGACCGGCTCACAGAAATACGCGGACGCAGTTCCGCTGAGAAGGAGGAATCGGCATGAGCCACGACGCGGTTTCGGAAGTTTCCGTAAGGATCTGCCGGGCGCTGCTGGGTGATGCGCGGAAGGTGGACTGCGACATCATCGAAAGCCACATCCGCGAACTGCTCTGCGCCACGGCGCCAGAACCCCAATCAGCCATTGGTGTAGGGGACGGCTCCGGTGCCCTGTTCGTCCATGGGTCGTATGAAGCGATTCGACGCGTCCGCTCGTTCATTTTCGACGCTGAGAAATGGCGCACCCAAAGCGCCGTGCCGGCACAAGACACGGCGCGACTGGATTTCCTTGACCGCCTCAACGCCGGCCTGAACCAGCACTACGGCACCGAATACGGCTGGGAGTTGATCCAGAGCCCGAACATCGTCCGGCTGATGAGCGGACCGGGCGGTCGTGGGCGCGTCGCAGCCATTGACCTCAACGACAGCAAAGCTCGGGGTGCGAAGTCTTGCCGCGCGGCCATCGACGACGCCATGAAGCGCAGTGGAGGCTGAGATAAGGGTTCGAGTGGCGGACCGGCCAGAGCCGGCCCGCTTCATCAGGTCACGATGCTGAAGATAATCATCGCTACCGCCCGGAGGCAAGCAGCGACATCCACCTTAACATCCACCTTCACAGTTACTTTCGCCATTGTTAGAACTCAGGGAAAGCCTGTGGCCACAGGCAGTTAGCCTGGTTGAACTTGATACCCCGCCCTAGCTGGCGGCTGCGAACGACGCGCCTAGGATGGCCGTCCGCTCCCACCTCCACATGGTCGATGAGTTGTCGCTCCGACTTCCGTTTCGGCGGGCCAGCTTATGCCCTTAAGGTCATCATTGAGGCACCGCCCCAATGACTCATACAGGCATTTCACCTTGAGCGGCTTGGAAGGCCGCAACCGGGGTTTCCAGCCCCGGCACCGCAAGAGTAGCAGAATCAACGTTCTCCTTGACCTTTCGACATTTTGTGTCGAAAATAGGCCTCATTCTGATACACTGCAGAATTGCCTCCAAAGCCCGCTAAGCGAAAGCCAGCGGGCTTTTTCGCATTCCAGACTATGCGCATCCTCTTCCGAGACACGAACCCAGCCGTTGCCGAAGCGCTACTCCGCGCCTTCGCCGACGTCCCTGATGTCGAGGTGGTATGCGATGACGTTTTTGCAGCTGGCCCGGCCGACGCGATCGTAAGCCCGGCCAACAGTCACGGCTGGATGGATGGCGGTATTGACCTGGCATACCTGAAGCGATTCGGTGATGACCTGGAGCGACGGCTAAAGCTAGTCATTCGGCGCGACTATGAAGGATTGCTTCCGATCGGACAGGCGCTCGCCATCGAGACTGGTGCAGCCGACATCCCGTGGATGATCAGTGCGCCCACAATGGAGGTGCCGATGACCGTCCGGTACAGCCAGAACGCATACAAGGCATTCCGCGCCACTCTGCTCCTTGCCTGCGAACGCGGGTTTGGGACGCTGCTTTGCTCAGGCTTTTGCACGTTGACTGGCCGAATGGCGCCGGAAGAGGCGTCCCGCCAAATGCGCCAAGCCTGGGATGAGGTTTTCCCGTCTGTCTCCTCCCGGTAGTTGCCTCGGGTTTGGGTATGCCGGCCGCTGGCCGCCGTACCCGTTTCTTTTTCCAAGGGATTGGTCGATGGCTGATGTCAAACAGCGCGGCCGGTTATCCATGTTGGGTGGCAGAGTTCCGACCGTTGGCGGTCGGACGCCGACTATGCAGCCCGGTTCGTGGCGCACCAGTGCGCAGACCAGCGGGCAACGTGGCTACGACTATCGATGGCAGAAGGCACGGGCGAAATATCTGCGTCTGCACCCGTACTGCGTTTACTGCCTACGTGACGCACGTATCGAGGCGACAGGGTTGGCCGACGTGATCGTCGAGTGTGCGGAACGTGCGCTGCCTGTACCGTATGGCAACGTGGTCGACCACATCGTCGCGCATCGCGGCGACCATGGGCTGTTCTGGGATGAGTCGAACTGGCAGACGCTTTGCCAGACGCACCACAGCCGCGACAAGCAGCGGCAAGAGAACGCGGCATGATTCCGCTGATGAAGGTTGGCACGGTCCTTGTCCAGATCCACTCAACACCTTAACGACAAAAAAACAAGAACCGAAAGCAGGGCGAGGTCTCTGGCGCACCGTGCTGGTGCGGCGATGGAGAGCCCGATGAGGCGTCCACGTGCGATGGGCGGCCGCCGCGCTGCCCCTTTCCGGTCCGGTCGCGACCGGGGTGCAAGTGACGGGAGGGGCACCCCAAAAGTCCGGCTGGCCCGCCGGCTCTAGACCACTCGTTCCCTCACGCGTAGAAAATTTCCCCTGTGGTGAAACTTGTTAAAGGTTTAACAAGGCTCCCGCATTAACAACATCACGCAACCCGTTGAGGCGAAACGGTAAACGTCCTGCGCGATGTTTAACATTTGGACCGCCTTGGCGCGGGTTTCGACATGGCAATGACCGGCAAGAAGCAGAAATTTGCCGAGGCCAAGGCGAAGGGCCAGTCAAACAAGGACGCGGCGATCTCTGCTGGTTACAGCCCGGGATCGGCGGCGGCCGCAGGGTCCCGACTTGCAAAGGACCGCGACGTTATCGCCTACCTCGATCGGAAGACGAAAGCGAGGGCGGCAAAGAAGCCGGCGGCGGCCGCGAAGGCGACGCCCAGCAGACCGACCCCTGCGGCGAGGTCACCCGAGACGTCGCTGGATCAGGAGGCCGCCGCCGCCGCATTCGATTGGGGGCAGGCGACGCAGTTTTCCGATCCGAAGGCGTTCCTAAAAGCGGTCATGAATGATGTCGAGACCGAGCCGAAGCTGCGTGTCTTCGCTGCGAAGGAACTAATGCCGTATCACCATCGAAAACTGGGTGATACCGGGAAAAAAGAGGATCGCCAGGATGCCGCCAAAAAGGCAGCTGCAGGTCGGTTCGCTTCCGCGGCGCCGCCGCTTCGTGCCGTGAAATAACTCTATGGAATGGACAACGGCTTGCCCCGACTGGGCCGAACGGCTGCGGGACGGGCGTTCGATCATTCCGCCGCCGATATTCCCAGACCAGGCCGAGCAGGCGCTCGACATCTTCAAACAGTTGCGGATCGTGGATGCGCCTGGCAGCCCTACGTTCGGTGAATCGTGCGCGGAGTGGGTGTTCGAGTTGGTCGCATCCATCTTCGGCGCATACGACGCCACCAGTGGTCGGCGCCTGATCACTGAATGGTTCGTCTGCCTGCCGAAAAAAAACTCGAAGTCGACGATCGCGGCCGGCATCATGATGACGGCGTTGATCTTGAACTGGCGGCAGTCCGCGGAATTCTCGATTCTGGCGCCGACCATCGAGATCGCGAACAACAGCTTCGGGCCCGCGCGGGATTTCTGTGCCGAGCGGATCGACGAGGACCTGAACGCGCTGATGCACGTTCAGACGCACATCAAGACGATCACGCACCGGGAGAGCAACGCCACGCTGAAGGTCGTCGCGGCCGACTCGAACACTGTAGGCGGCAAGAAAAGCGTTGGCACGCTGGTGGACGAGCTGTGGCTCTTCGGCAAGCAGTCAAATGCCGAAAACATGCTCCGGGAGGCGATTGGCGGCCTGGCGTCACGCCCGGAAGGCTTCGTGATCTACCTGACCACGCAAAGCGACGACGCGCCGGCAGGGGTCTTCAAGCAGAAATTGCAGTACGCGCGGGCAGTGCGCGACGGTCGGATTGAGGACAAGAGCTTCGTTCCGATCATCTTCGAGCACCCTCCGGAGATGGTGAAGAGCGGCGACCACCTGAAGGTCGAGAACCTGGGAATGGTCAATCCGAACCTCGGTTACTCGGTCGATCAGCAGTTCCTTGAGCGCGAGTTTCGCAAGGCGCAGGAAGGTGGCGAAGAATCATTCCGTGGCTTCATGGCGAAGCACGGAAACGTCGAGATCGGCCTGGCGCTGAAGTCGGACAGCTGGGCTGGAGCGCTTTTCTGGGAGCGGCAGGCGAGACCCGGGCTCACCTTGGTCGAACTGATCCGCCGCTGCGAAGTGATCGACGTGGGTATCGACGGCGGCGGTCTGGACGATCTTCTGGGACTCGCCGCGGCTGGCAGAGACAGCGAGACCGGCGAATGGCTGGCGTGGTGCAAGGCATGGGCCCATCCAGCGGTCCTCGAGCGGCGCAAGTCCGAAGCGCCCAAGCTGCTGGACCTGCAGAAGGCTGGCGAGTTGGTGATCGTCGAGCAAATCGGCGACGACGTCGAGCAACTGGCGCAGGACGTCCAGCAAATCTACGAGGCCGGGCTGCTCGACAAGATCGGTGTCGATCCGAGCGGGATCGGCGCCGTGCTCGACGCATTGTCCGCCGCCGGCATCCCGGAGAAGAACGCCAATGGCGAGGACATGATTGTTGGCATTCCGCAAGGCTTCAAGCTCAACGGCACGATCAAGACCACGGAGCGCAAGCTTGCCGAGGGCACGCTGCGGCACGGTGGCTCCGCGCTGATGAACTGGTGCGTCGGCAACGCAAAGGTAGAGCCAAAAGGTAACGCGATCCTGATCACGAAACAGGCCAGCGGCACGGCCAAGATCGACCCGCTGATGGCGCTCTTCAACGCCGTCGCGTTGCTGTCGCTAAACCCTGAAGGGATGGGCTCCATGGATGACTGGCTGAGCAATCCCATTGTGGCGGGCCACGCATAATGAAATTCAACCTCAAACGTGTCACACATAGCGTCCGCGCCGCCATCGACGGCTTCGTTCGGTCGTTCTCCCTGACCGACCCCGAGCTGTACAACCGCGCAGCGGCGTTCGAGGCGGGCGTCGAGGTTACGCCCAATGCCGTGATGCAGTTGGACGCGGTCTGGAGCTGCGTGCGTCTGATCTCGGAGACGATCGCGACGCTGCCGCTGGCCATGTATGAGCGCACGTCGGCTGGCAAGCGCGTCTCGCCGCAGCACCCGTTGCACTTCGTCATCCACGACCAGCCGAACGTGGATTCGACCGCTTCGGTGTTCTGGGAAGCGATGGTAGCGGCGATGCTGCTGCGCGGCGCCGGCAGGGCCGAGAAGCTGTATGTCGGCGAGCAACTCGTCGGTCTGGCTTACCTGGACCCCGACAAGCTGGTGTGCACGCGCGACTTCAACACCGGGCGCAAGAAGTTCACCTACCCCCGCCCGAACGGTACGCTGCGCGAGATTCCGGAGGCCCGCGTCTGGACGATCCCGGGCTTCACGCTTGACGGCGTCAACGGCGTGTCGGTGATCGCGTATGGCGCCAAGGTGTTCGGCAACGCGATGGCGGCGGATAAGGCCGCCGCGCAGACGTTCAAGTCTGGCTTGCTGCAGACCGTCTACTACAAGATGGCGGCGTTCCTCAGCCCCAAGCAGCGCGCGGAGTTTAAGGCGAACCTTCAAGGCTCTGTAGAGAGAGGCGAAACGCCACTGCTCGAAGGTGGCAGCTCGGTTGAATCGATCGGCATCAAGCCATCCGACGCGCAGTTGCTGGAGTCGCGCGGCTACTCGGTCGAGGCCATCTGCCGGTGGTTTCGCGTGCCGCCATGGATGGTGGGACACACGGAGAAATCCACCAGTTGGGGCACCGGCATCGAGCAGCAGATGATCGGGTTCCTGACGTTCACGCTGTCACCTTGGCTGAAGCGGATCGAGCAGGCGATCAGCAAGGATCTGCTCCGGCCCGCTGAGCGTGCGCGCTATTACCCGAAGTTTTCCGTCGAGGGTCTGCTGCGGGCGGATAGTGCCGCGCGCGCGGCTTTCTACGCCGCGATGGTGAACAACGGCATCCTCACTCGCGACGAGGTGCGCGAGCTCGAAGACCGCGAGCCGATGGGTGGAAACGCCGCGGTGCTGACCGTCCAGTCGGCCATGACCACGCTCGACGGGCTCGGCACGGCTGACGCCAGCGACGCCAACAACGCGAGGGCGGCCATTCGCGCATTCCTCGGCTTCGAAGACGACCAGAAAAGGGATTGATCCCATGAGCAAGAAGACGCTTCCGGGTGCGCCGGAGGGGCGCCCCTGCGCCGGAATTTCGAGCCAGCTGCAACCGCGCGCGCTCGACCGCTGGCATGCCAACGTGCGCGCCGCCTCCGACGACAACGCCGAGCGCACGATCAGCGTCTATGACGTGATTGGCTATGACTACTGGTCAGGCGACGGGGTGACCGCGAAGCGCATTGCCGGCGCGCTGCGCGGCATGGGCGCCGGGCCGGTGACGGTGAACGTCAACTCGCCGGGCGGCGACATGTTCGAGGGCCTGGCGATCTACAACCTGCTGCGCGAGCACGATGGCGAGGTCACGGTCAAGGTGCTCGGCCTCGCTGCGTCGGCCGCCTCGATCATCGCGATGGCCGGCGACACGGTACAGATCGCCCGCGCGGGCTTCCTGATGATCCACAACGCGTGGGTGATGGCCATCGGCAACCGGAACGATCTGATCGAGGTCGCCGCGACGCTGCAGCCTTTCGATGATGCGATGGCCAGCATCTATGCCGCGCGCACCGGGCAGGACATCAAGGCGATGGCGAAGCTCATGGACGCCGAGACGTGGATCGGCGGACAGGCCGCGATCGACGATGGCTTTGCCGACGACTTCCTGCCTTCCGACCAGGTGAAGAAAGGCGAGGGCAAGGCCAGCGCCTCGGCGATCCGTCGAATTGAGGCTGCGCTGCGCTCCAGCGGCTTGCCCAAATCCGAGGCCATGCGCCTCATCAGTGAATTGAAGTCCAGCTCGGGCGATCCGGCTGGCAGCGGTGAGGGAGATCCCACCGAACGAGTCGAGCCTCGGCCCGATTCCCTCAGCAGTGCCGCGGCATTGGCCGCATCCCTCATCTCAATCAACGCTTGAAAGGCACACCATGTCGCAAATCGAGAAGGACATCGAGACGATCAACGCTAGCCTGTCGAAGGTCAGCGATCAGATCAAGACCCATGCCGAGGCGTTCGCAAAGAACGCGAAGCAAAGCGAGGAAGCCGTCGCAAAGGTGGACGAGCTGCTGAGCAAGCACGGCGAACTCCAGAGCAGCCTGACGGCAACCCAACAGGCGCTGGCTAAGCTGGAAGCGAACGGCGCCGGCGGCGACGTCCAACACCTGTCGTTCGGTGCGCAGTTTGTCGAAGGCGAGAAGTTCAAGGCGCTGGCCGAGCAAGCCACGCCCCGCGGCCGCGCCGATATGACGTTCCACGCCGCGATCACGAGTCTGACGACCGACGCCGACGGATCGGCGGGTGATCTGGTGCAGACGACCCGCCTCCCTGGCGTGCTGCCGCTGCCTCAGCGCCGCATGACGGTACGCGATCTGATCACCCCGGGCACGATGGACGGCAACACGCTGGAGTATGTGAAGGAAACCGGCTTCACAAACAACGCCGGCATGGTGGCGGAAGGCGCGAAGAAGCCGGAATCGTCGATCAAGTTCGACCTGGTGAACACGTCGGCGAAGGTCATCGCGCACTTCGTGAAGGCGTCCCGCCAGATTCTGAGCGACGCGTCGCAACTGGCCAGCATCATCGACGGCCGCCTGCGATATGGGCTGGCGTTCAAGGAAGAACAGCAGCTGCTGAACGGTGACGGCACCGGCCAGAACCTGCTGGGCATCATCCCGCAGGCATCCGCCTTCGCCGCGCCATTCGACCCGGCCGGCACCGAGACGAACATCGACAACATCCGTCTGGCGATGCTGCAGGCTTTCCTGGCCGAATACCCGGCCACCGGCCACGTCATGAACCCCATCGACTGGGCGCGCATTGAGCTGCTGAAGGACACCACGGGCCGCTACATCATCGGCAACCCGCAGGGCAGCATCGGCGCCACGCTGTGGAATCTGCCGGTGGTCGAGACGCAGGCTATCCCGGTGGACAAGTTCCTGACCGGCGCGTTCAAGCTCGGTGCCCAGGTCTTCGACCGCTGGCTGGCCCGGGTGGAAGTGGCGACCGAGAACGAAGACGACTTCGTGAAGAACATGGTCACCATCCTGGCCGAAGAGCGCGTAGCTCTGGCGGTGTACCGCCCGGAGGCGTTCATCTACGGCGACTTCGGCAACATGGCCTGATCGGCGTCAGCCGGCCAGCAGGGGCCCGCTTCGGCGGGCTCTTGTCACTTCCGTGGAGATCATCATGAAGATCAAGTTCAAGGCGCCGGATCCGCGCGCCGGCACGGTCGTCCAGCTGGACAGCAGCCGTGCACAGCATTTCATCGACACGGGCGCCGCCGAGCTGGTGAAGGACGACGAACACCGCTCGACAGTGGCCCGTGCCGAGTTGGACAGGGCGCTGGCCAGCATCCCGCAGGACGAAACGGATGCCGACTACCTTGTGGGCGCGATGCGCGCGCACTTCAAGGGCGTCTTCACCGACGCCGACGAGGCGAAGGTGAGGGGCGTGGTGGACGCCAATGCCGCTGCGCAGGCCGAAGCCAGGGCGAAGCGGGAGGCCGAAGACCTTGCCGCGGCGGAGTCGAAGGCAAAGCAAGAGGCCGAGGAACAGGCCGCGCGCGACAAGGCCGCTGCCGAAGAGCAAGCTCGGAAGGACGAGGAAACGCGTCTCGTTGCCGAGGCCGCAGCTGCCGCCGAGAAGGAGAAGGCGGCCGCCGAGGCGAAGACGAAAGCCAAGGCCAGGGGAGCCTGACATGCCGATCCTCGCTCTCGACATGGTGAAGTCGCACCTGCGGGTCACGTGGACGAACGAGGACCAGTTGATCGGGATCTACCACGCGGCGGCTGAGGGCGCCGCGATGTCATTCCTGAACCGGAAGGTCTACAGCGACGAGGCTGCTATGGCGGCTGCGGTTGAAGCTGGGACCGCCGGCGACGACCCGATGGTCGCGAATGCTGAATTCCACGCCGCGGTGCTGCTGACGGCTGGTCATCTGTATGTCAACCGCGAGCAGGTCGTGCTCGGCGTCACGGCGATCAATTTGCCGATGGGCGCGCGTGATTTCCTTCAACCGTATCGTGTGGGGCTTGGGGTATGAGAGCCGGCGAACGATCGGTATTGATCGAAATTCAACACAACGTGGCCACGCGAGATGCGGCGGGCCAGCCCATTGCCAGTTGGCAGACAATTGGAGCCCAGCACTGGGCAGACGTGAGGCATCGAAGTGGCATAGAAACGATGCGGGCCGATATGCCCACGTCTGTGGTCCAGGTCAGTGTTCGTATTCCTTACCCAGTCTTCATTGAAAGTGGCGTCGACAGCAGAATGCGCGTGCTGTGCGAAGGGGATGCCTACGAGATCCAGGCCGTCTTACCCGATAAGAAGGGCCGCAGATATGCGGACCTCGTCTGTCAGCTGGTGCCAGCGAAAGCGGACTAGGAAATGGACGATTTTTCGCTCAGCTTCGAAGGCGATGATCTTGGCGCGGTTCTGGGGGATCTCGAAGATCGCCTTGTTGAGCAGATCGTGCGGCCGATCGCGCGCGCCGGCGCGCTGGTGTTCTATGAGGAGGCCCGCCGCCTTGTACCCGTGTATCAGGGCGCGCCGATCACCCGAAAGAACGGCATCAAGACGACACCCGGGCAACTGCGCGATGCGATCTATCACGTGTACTCGGACGGTCTATCGAGCAAGGAGCATGCCGTCTATCAGGTCAGCTGGAACGCCAAGAAGGCACCTCATGGACACCTGGTTGAGAACGGTCACTGGCGGGTGAACAAGCTCGTTAAGACGCCAACGGGATGGATGGCCACCAGCGAGCGTCTTGCGACGCCAGTGCGCGTGCCCGCTGTCGCGTTCATGCGAAGGTCCGGCGATCGGGCCCAGGCCGCGGTCGACGCCATGCGCCAGCGCGCGGCAGAGAAGGTCGCCGAGGTGTTGTCCGGCGCCGAGGGAGGAGATTATTCATGACGGTGGAGGCCGAAATGGTGCGGGCGCTTGGAGTGCTCGTAGAGGGGCGCGTCTATCCTGACACGCCAGAGGAAGGCGCAAAGCTGCCTCTCATCGTCTACCAGCAGGTGGGCGGCGATCCGATGAACTTCCTCGAAGGCGTGCCGGACAAGAAGAATGGCCGGTTCCAGATCGAAGTCTGGGCGGCCAGACGCACGGAGGCGAGCGCCTTGGCGCGCCAGGCGCACGACATCATCTGCACAGACACAGTCCTGCAGGGCACGGTGCTGCTCGGCATGCTGGCGACCTATGACGACGTGCTGAACTGGTACGGCACACAGCAGGACTTCTCCATCTGGTTTTCGAACTGACGCCCGTTCGGGCGATTACCCAGCCCGCGTAAGCGGGCATTTTTCATTACGGAGCCAACTATGTCGGTAAAACTTCCGAACGGTGCCATTTTCGCGATCGCGGCCTCGATGGCGGCGACTGCCACTCCCGTCACCGCTTTGAGCAACGCAAGTCCGCCGGTGGCCACTTCGGCCGCTCACACGCTCACGGACGGCGACATCGTTGCCATTACTTCCGGCTGGACGCGAATGGACGGTCGCATCGGCCGTGTCGACGGTTCCACCTCCGGCGCCTTCGATCTCGAGGGATTCGATACGACCGACATCGGCAACTATCCAGCCGGCGCGGGCGTCGGATCGGTGCTGAAAGTTCAGTCCTGGCAGGAGATCAAGCAGACGCTCACGTCGACCAGCCAGGGCGGTGAGCAGCAGTTCTACACGTACTCATTTCTTGAGGACACCGGCGACGACAAGCAGATTCCGACGACTCGCAGCCCGCGATCGATCACGCTGACGATCGCCGACGATCCGACTTTGCCACAGTACCCGGTATTGAAGGCGGCGGATGAAGACCGGCTCCCGCGCGCCATCCGGTTCCGCCTGCCGAGCGGCGATGTCATCTATTTCATGGCCTACGTGACGATGTCGGACATGCCGACCACCACGAAGAATGAGGCGATGGCGGTCACTGTGACGCTGTCCCTGATCGGCAAGCCGACTCGCTATAGCGCAGGTGCCTGATGTTCAAAATCAACCCGAATCCGACCTTCACGGCTGAAGCCAATATCGCCGTCCCGGGCCAGCCGGCCGAAAAGCTGAAGCTCGTCTTCCGCCACAAGACGCGGGCAGAGGTGAAAACCTTCTGCGACCGCGTGGCGGAGGCCGCCAAGGCGGCGGCCGACGAGCACACCGCGGGCGCCCGGGACGCGGCACTCCTGCAGGAGATCGTCGCAGGATGGGAGGATGTCGATCAGCCTTTCACCCCGGAAAACTTCGCGCTGGTGCTGGAGAACTATCACACAGCCAGCCAGGCGATTTTTGACGCCTACACATCGGAAATCACGACGGCGCGCCGGGGAAACTGATCGCGGCGGCCCGCCGGATGTATTGGCGGGCGCCGCCGGCTAAGGAACTCGCACAGATCGGTCTCGTATTGGATGACGTCCGTCCGCCGGACGTGGAAGTGTGGCCGGACAACGCGGTAGCGCTCGGCGTTTTTGTGCAGATGGAGACGCAATGGCGGGTGGGAATGGGAGGCCCTGTGGGGCTTGACTACACGGCGCTGCGCATCGTGATGCGCATGAACCGAATCCCACCCGACGAGCAGTCCGAGCTGTTCGAAGCGGTCCGGGTGATGGAGCGCGCGGCGTTGGATGAAATGAACGAGGAATAGCATGAGCCAGGTTGTCGGAAAGGCCACCCTGCAGGCGGATGCCGATGTTTCTGGCCTCAAGGCCGGCTTCGCCGACGCCAAGCGTTCCGTCCAGGATCTGAAGCAGGCCGCGGCAGAGACGAGCCAGTCGACATCTCGCAGTGCCCGTTCGATGGCCGATGCCGCGCGGGATGCGTCCGACCGCATGAAGGCGGCAAACGACAGGTTTGTGACGAGCCTGGAGAAGACGGCCAATACCTTCGGGATGTCGAAGTCCGCGGCGCTGGAATACAGCGCAAGGATGCGCGGGATTCCGAAGGAGGTCTATGAGCCGCTGATCGCCAAGATCCGCGAAACGGAACAGGCGCAGGCTCGGCTTGCCGCCACGACGGAGCGCACGCAGGCTCGTGTGGGAGTATCCGCAGCCCAGACGGCAGCCGCAATGCGCCAGGTGCCAGCGCAATTCACCGACATTGTGACACAGCTCGCTGGCGGGCAAAGCCCTTTGCTGGTGCTCACTCAGCAGGGCGGTCAGCTCAAAGACATGTTCGGCGGAATCGGACCTGCCGCGCGCGCCCTGGGCGGGTATGTTGCCGGGCTGGTGAACCCGCTGACGCTCGCGGCCGGCGCCGCTGCGCTGTTCGGCGTGGCGCTGTACAAGGGCGAGCAGGAAACGGTTAGTTTCAACCGCAGCCTGGTGCTTACCGGCAACTATGCAGGTCAGACGGCCGCCAGCTTCGAACGATCGGTGGAGGTGATCGCCGATTCCACGCAGCGTGGCTTCGGCCCTGCGCGCGAAGCGCTGATGGCGTTGGTTTCCAGCGGACGGCTTTCTGGCGAGGCGCTGACAGTCCTTGGCGAGGACACGGTGCGCATGGCCGCCCTGACGGGAAAATCCCTGGCCGACATCGCCGCGGACTACGCAAAGATGCCCGACGGCGTTGCGAAGTGGGCGGAGGAACACAACAAGAGCCTTCACTACATCACGTTCGCGCAGTACGAGTACATCAAGTCGCTGGAGGACCAGGGGCGCGTACAGGAGGCGGTGCTCGAGAACGCGCGGATCCTGCACGAACATCTGGCCACGAAGGGCGTGCAGACGGTCGGATACCTCGAGCGTGCGTGGAACGGCCTGGCCAACGCGATTGGCAAGGCATGGGACGCTGCCAAGTCGTTCGGTCGGGAGACGCCGGATGACGGCAGTGCGGCGATCACGGCGCGCCAGAATGAACTGTTACGTCGCGCCGGCGCAGCGCGCGGCCGCGGTGACGTGGATACCGCCAAGCGCCTCGAGCAGGAGGCCAATCAGCTCGCCTCATCGATTCAATCGCTGGCGGTCGAGCAGAATCGGCTGGCAGAGGCGACAGCGCGCTACAAGCGCGAGCAGGAAGCGGCGATTTCCGCCAGCGGTAAGCTGGATTCCATCGACGAGCGCGTCAACAAGCAAAAAGCGCTGAACAAGGCGCTGGAGGAAAACAAGCGCCTCGAGGAAGCGATCCGCAAGGTGAATCCGAACGACGAGCGCGTCTCGGCGTCGGCGATCGCGGCGCGCGAGGCCGAGACGCGCCGGCGCTATCGTGACACTGCAGGCATCGCCGCCGGGCAGAATGCGCTGGGTGGAGAACTGGAAGCGCTACGGGCGCAAGGTCGCCAACGTGAACTCCAGCTCAAGCAGGAACTGTCGACGCTGGAGAAACTGCGCGCAGCGGATTTCTTCTCGCAAGAAGACTACATTCACCGCAGCTATGAGGCGAGGCGGGCGGCGCTGGAAGATCAGGTGCGCCTGGCAGAGCGTGAAGCGAACGTCGCTGGGGGAAGGCAATCGTTGGCTGAACGGGAGCGCTACGCCAGCCGGGTCAAGGAACTGCGGGCGGAGATCGCAGGCACCTATGCCGAGGAGGCGGCCGACGTCGAGAAGTACCAGGAGCGCATCCGCGGCGCTGTGGCTCAGACCGCATTGCAGATCTCGAACTACAACGGTACGCGCGCCGTGCAGGCGCAGCGTCAGATCAATGCGTTGGGTCTCGGGGACAATGCCAAGCAGCTCGCCGACACGCTGAACCAGATCGAAGACCAGTTTCGCCGATTCCGAGACCAGTTCACGGAGCGCGTGCGGCAGGCAGGCGGCGCCAACGCACTCGAAACCGACGACTACCGTCGGCAGATCGAGTCCATCAATCAGGCGATGGCTGATGCCATGGAGCGCGCGCGGGACGATCAGCAGCGACTATTCGCGGCGCAGGGCGACTGGACCAACGGCGCGACGCGCGCGCTGCAGAACTATGCGGATGGCGCGAAGGACATCGCTGGCCAGGTCAGCCAGGCATTTGGCAATACCTTCAAGGGTCTGGAGGACGCCGTAGTCATGTTCGTGACAACGGGGAAGCTGAGCTTCAGTTCGTTCGCGCAATCGGTCATTGCCGACATCGCGCGGATCCAGCTGCGCTCGTCGCTCTCGGGCCTCTTTCAGGCGGGTGCGTCGCTCCTTGGTGGTTTTTTGGGCGGGGGTGCGGCCGCCACCTCATTCAACGGTGCCAGCCCGGTTGCTGGTTCCTTCGGCGGTCCAACGACGACGGGAATCTTCTATTCGGATGGTGGTTACACCGGCGACGGCGGCAAGTTCCAGCCTGCGGGCATCGTTCATCGTGGCGAGTATGTCATCGACGCTGAGACCACTGCTCGGCCGGGCGTTCGTCAACTACTCGATGCGCTGACGGGACGGGACGTGGTGAAGGGCTATGCCGATGGCGGATATGTGGGCACTTCGCCCGCAACGCGGCTGCTGAGAGGGAGCGCTTCTGAACCGGCCGGAGGCGCGGGCGATAGCTCGGGCGGTCCTGGCAGCCTGAAGATTGAGCTTGTCAATCAAGGTTCGCAGCAAATGCAGGCCAAGAGCGCCACACCGCGTTTTGATGTCAACGGCACCATTGTTACGGTGGTGATCGACGATCTGCAGAATGGCGGGCCAATCAGGTCCGCGATTCAGAACCTGCCGAGACAATGACGACACCTACATTTCCGAGCTACATGCCGCTACCAACCGCTGCGGCGTTCCAGCAAACACCCGACTACGGTGTGCTGGTGACTGAAATGGAGTCAGGTCCGGACAAGCAGCGCCCCCGGAACACCCGCGCAATCGTGTCTCGCACGATGCAGTTCGTCGTCGCAAGCCTGACCGTGCGCAATGATTTCGAGAACTGGGTACGGGACGACCTTGCAGGCGGGACGTTGTGGTTCAACTGGAATGATCCACTTACGGGAACCACAAAGCTCGCGCGGATCGTCGGCGGCCGTGTCGAATACGCGGCCGTCGCCCGCCGGCAGATCTGGACGGTGAAATTCACGCTGGAGACATACGGCTGATGGCACGCAATTATTCACCGCGCTACCGCGAGACCATTGGAGCGCTCTCAGCACCCGAATCGCCGCTCTTGCTGTTGCAGATCGATCATCCCGATCTCGCGGCGCCGATCCGCGTCGTGTGTGACACACAGGACGTCACGAGCGGCGGGAACCTGTATCAGGCCCTCGCGTTCAGCGCAACGGTGCCGGATGACCAGCAAGGTCAGCAACCACAGGGACAGCTGGAGATCGACAACGTCGGACGCGACCTGGTGCAATGGCTGGAGATCAGCCAGGGTGGGCTGGGCGCGACGGCGACATTCTCCGAGATACTGCGCAGTGATCCCGACCACATCGAGTGGACGGCAACCATGGATCTGCTCGGCATTCGGGTCAACTCTTCAAAGGTCACCGCGAGGCTTGGGTATTACGACATGCTGAATCAGCAGGCTGTCGGCATCCAGTATCGACCAGACACCGCTCCAGGACTCTTCTGATGGCGCATTGGAGTGATGCCTACATGTTCCGGCCGTACGTGCCGGGAGAATTCGATTGCGGAGAACTGGCGCGCCTGGTTTTAGCCGAAGTCTTCGGCCGGCACATCGCCATTCCCACCGCCCGCGGCACTGGTCCCTTCGCAGATTCACGGCTCGTCACGCAGTGCTGCGCCGAGATTGGAGAGCGCACTGACAGGCCGGCCGATGGCGATGCAGTGGTGATGATCGCGCGCGGGCGGCTCGGTCACGTCGGCGTCTACTACGAAGTCAGGGGCGTCGCGTGGGTGCTCCACAACTCGCGCGAAGCAGGGCAGGTCGTAAGGCACCGGATACGGGAGTTGCCGGGAACGGGCCTTCTTCTGGACGGATTCTATAAATGGAAGTGAACGAACATCGCGCGCCTGCGCTGGTGCACCTTCCGCACCCCCTGACTACGGACGGTCGACATGTCCACCTCGCGGAGTTTCTGAAGGACGAGACGCTGGGCGAGTATTTGAAGCGGCAGGGTGTCTCACTTCCGCGCGGCGCAGTCTCGCTCTGGTGCAATGACATCCCGGTGCCTTCGGAGAACTGGCACATGCTGATGCCGTATCCCGGAGACCGCATTGTCCTGCGCACGGCGGTGGAAGGCGGTGGCGGTGGCGGCGTTGGAAAGGTGCTTCGCACCGTCGCCATGATCGCAATCGTGGTGGCAGCCGTCTATACGGGGCAGTTCTACGGGGCGACGCTGGCGACGTCCTTGGGCACGACAGCCGCCACCGCTTCCGCCTTGGTCCAGGCGGCGGTGATGATCGGCGGATCATTGCTTGTGAACGCGCTGCTACCACCGCCGAAGGCCACACTCGCTTCGTCGGCCTATCAGGCAAACAGCGAGACGCCCACCTATGCATTAAACGGCGGACAGAACACCGCGCGGCTCTACGAACCATTGCCGGTCTGCATCGGGTACAACCGCGTCGTGCCGGATGTTGGAGCCAACTCCTACACCGAGTTCTTCGATCAGGACCAGTACCTCTACCAGACGTTCAACTTCGGACTTGGCGATCTGACGCTGTCTGATTTCCGGATCGGTGACACGCCGATCTCCAACTATAGCGACGTCACGATCGAGGTCAGCGGGCCGGACGGAAAGCTCTCCCTGGTGTCGGCAAACGTCGACAGCATGTCGGTGCAGGACGTGAGTTCCAACGCTGGATGGGTCCAGCGCACGACGTCGCCGAACACAACGCGCATCTGGGTCGATTTCGTTGCGGTGCTGTTCTACGCGAACGACAAGGGCGGACTGGACCCACGATCGGTACAGTTCGACCTGCAGTATCGCGAGGTGGGCCAGACAGCGTGGCAGGACTTCACAGGCCGAGGCACGCTCACGATCGCCAATTCTTCGCAGACGCCGCGGCGCGCCAACTATTGGCTTGATGTGCCGGCAGGGCAATATGAAGTGCGCGTAAGGAAACTGACGCCCGATGTCACGGATTCCCGTGAGCAAAACGCTTTCAGCTGGGCGCAGCTTCGCAGCTATCAACTCGACACCACGGACTACACCGGCCAGACGCGGGTGGGGCTCAGGATCAAGGCGACCTCGCAACTCAATGGGACCATCAGTGACTTCAGTGCGCTGGTGCAAGCATCATGCCCTGTCTGGACCGGTGCGGCGTGGGAGACCAAACCAACGAGCAACCCGGCGTGGTGGTATCTCTGGTGGGCGCGCGGCAAGTTCGTGAATGGCCGGCGCGTTTTTGGTGCTGGGCTGCCAGATAGCCGCATCGACATCGAGGGCATCAAGGAATTCGGGCTGCACTGCGATTGGCATGGCCTGTCCTGCAACTTTGTTCAGGCGGCGGCGACCAGTATCGCGACGATGGCCGAACAGATCGCGCTGTGCGGCGACGGCTCGCCAACGTGGATGACTGGCAAGCTGGGCGTGGTTTGGGACGCTGCTGACCAGGCGCCAGTGATGCAATTCGGGCCATTCAACATCAAGCGCGACAGCTTCCAGATCGAGTACAACACCCAGAACCTGGCCGACGAGATCATCATCAATTTCGTCAACCCGGACAAGAACTGGCAAACCGATCAGGTGCGCGCGAAACCGCCGAACGTCACTGCGCCATCGAATCCCGTGTCGCTGAACTTCATCGGGTGCACGAACGTCGCCCTGGCGGGCCGCAAGGCGAATCTGATGGCGGCCGCGCAGTACTACCGGCGGCGCAAGATCACGTGGGTGTCGGATCTCGAAGGGTTCGTGGCGCAGCGCGGTGATGTGGTGCTGCTCTCTCATGACATGACCGCATGGAGTTTTGCGGGGCGTCTGGTGGGAGGCGACCGGGCGACGCTGCAGCTCGACCGGCAGGTGCCGCTGACCGCGGCGCCGGGTTTCGTGGGGATCCGCTTTCCTGACGGCCGCTACCAGGTGTTTGGCGTGCAGAGCGGTGAGGGCAACGCCGACACGTTGACCCTGACGTCGCCGATCCCTGCTGAGTTCCCTGTTCCGTCGGAGAATCCGGACCGGATTCCCTATGACTGGGCGTTCGTCTTTGATCCGATGGCCACGCCGGGAAAGGCCGTGAAAATCACGGCAGTGATTCCGCAGGCCGGCGGCGCTGAAGTTCAGATCATCGCCACGGACGAAGAGCCGGCGTATTACCAGCGCGCGTCGGGCGGATATGACTATGTCCCGCCACGCACGTACAGCCAGCTCAACGGCGACGTTAGATCGATCACCTTCAATGAAAGGCTGCTCGATGGCGTGACAGGGCGCAGCCGCGTCACGATCGCATGGGTGACCGGCGCGGCCACCACGGCCACTGTCGCGGTGTCGATTAATGGCGGCGCGCCGACAACGTACAACGCGACGAACAACAGCCTGGAGGTCGAAGCCTATACGAACGACATCCTTGACGTCTTTGTAACGCCGATCTCCCTCGTGCAGTTGCGTAGCGCCAAGGGCCAGGGCGATCGCTACATCGTTCAGGGCCTGATCGCGCCACTGCCGGCGCCGACGAACCTTGTCACGGTTTACCGCGATCAGCTGACGCATCTGACGTGGTCGCCGGTGTCGGATCTGCGCTTGCCCGGTTATGAGGTGCGGATTGGCCCAACGTGGCAGAGCGCGGTGGTGGTCGGCACGACGCCGTTGGAGGACATCGTTGCTGTTGGTGATGGGACGTACTGGGTGGCCACGCGCTACGTGCCGCCCAGCGGTACGCCCGTCTATTCCGCCGCGGTGTCCATCGTCATCGCAGGTGCCGCGCTGGTGCGCAACGTCCTTGTGACGCGCGACGAGGCGCCCACATGGCCTGGTGTGCTGACGGGCGGGGCGGCCGTGAACGCGGGGAGCCTGGTCCTGGCCGGCGCGGGCAATGTGCTGGGCGATGCCGACGTGCTGGATGAGTCAAATATCCTCGAATACGGCGGGATCGCCACTGACGGCGCCTACACCTTATCTGTGGGCCACCAGGTCAACGTGGGCCGCGTTGTGCCATGTCAGTTGATCGTCAAGACGTCTGTGCACGGCGTGCGCTCCACGGACAATGTGTTGACCGAAGAGGATGTGTTGATCGATCAGGACATGCTCGGCGAGGCGCTGGGCGCGGCGGTCACGGCCAAGCCGCAGATCGCTATCGCGCAGGGAGACGGCGTGTTCGGTGACTGGCAGGACTTCCTGCCGGGCGTGTACAACGGCCAGTACTTCACCGCGCGCCTACTACTGTCGACGACTGATCCGGCCATTCATCCGCAGGTCGATCAATTCAGTCTCACGGTGGATATGCCGGATCGCCTGGACACCGGTACGAACGTCGCTATCGGGACTGGCGGATTGCATGTCGGATTCGGCAACCCGTTCAACGCCGGGCCGAACGGCGAGAACGTGCCGCACGTCCAGGTCACGCTGCTCGCTGCGCAGGCAGGCGACCGAGTCGTCATTACGAACATCGGCCTCTCGGGCTTCGATGTGCAGATACTGAACGGCACCACGGCGGTCGCACGAAACATCAACTGGTCAGCTCAGGGCTACTGAGCAACGCTGCAATCACCCTCTGGGCCGCTTATGCGGCCTTTTCCTTTTTGGGGATCTCATGTCTCAGGACACTCTTGACATTCCGACCACCGGCACGCTATCGGGGCTGGCGCTGGTCCAGAAGATCAACTCGGGGCAGCAGGCGCTGGCGTCGAATAATTCCGGATCTGCCGCGCCATCTACCACCTACCCATTTCAGTTCTGGGTCGACACAGCTGTCGGCAGACTACGCATGCGCAATGGCGGTAACACCGCCTGGCTCGACATGGGGGACGTGACGCTGTCAAACCTGGGGCACATCCAACCAGGTGCAGTAATTTATCTCGCGCATCTAAATGCACTCAACGGCTACCTTAAATGCAATGGCGGCGCCGTTTCGCGCACCACATATTCCGCTTTGTTTGCGGCTATCGGCACGACTTATGGTGTAGGCGATGGGTCTACAACGTTCAACCTTCCGGAGCTTCGCGGTGAATTCATTCGGGTCCTGGATGATGGGCGCGGGGTCGACTCAGGGCGGGTGGTCGGCAGCGCTCAGGCGCAACAGCTCGTTCAGCACCAACACAATGCAGATTCTGGGACGAACGGATTCTATTCCGATGCGCCAGGCCTCGGAATTATTAACACCGGCGGATCTACGCTGAATATCTATCGATCGGCATGGACCGGCAATGTGACAGCAGGTCCTGCGGTAGGCGCAGAGACTCGCCCGCGCAACGTGGCGATGTATGCGGTTATCAAATACTGAGGAAGGACGCAGGATGGAGATCTTCAACTATCACCCATTCACGGGTGAATTTTTAACGGTTGGTGTGGCCGACGACAATCCGCTGGAGCCCGACGATCCCATCGTGCCGGGCTATGCCACCAAGATCGCGCCGCCGCAGGCGGAGGAGCGGCGCGTGCCGGTCTATCTGAACGAGAGCGGTATCCCGCCGCAGAATTGGCCGGAAGGTGAGTGGACGCTGATTGCCGACTATCGTGCCGTGCCCCTCTATCGTACAGCCGATGGCAGCGTATTCAACTTGAGCGGCGAGTACTCCGGCCTGGGGCAGTTGCCGTCGTTCCTGACGGAGGAACTACGGCCGTCGCCGGCACACGTATGGATCGACGGCGCGTGGACGCTGGACCCAGCTCTGGAGGCGGAACAGTTAAGCGCGCTGGCACGGCGTGAGCAGGCGGTGCGTTTGTACGAAGCCGACCAACTCATCGCGCCGCTGATGGACGGCTTCGTTCTGGGCGAGTTGACGACCGAAGACGAAGTCGCGCTCAAGGCTCTGAGCCAGTACCGCAAGGCGCTGCGCGCGGTGACGTCGCAACCCGGGTTCCCGCGCACGATCGACTGGCCGGTAAAGCCGGCATAACCGACAGGCGGTGCCCAGATGACAACGGACTTCAAGCGCGGCCAGGACTTCGCCTATGCGGGCCAAATTGTGAACAGCGGCTCGGTGATGGACTTCACCGGCTGGAGCATCGCTTCGCAGCTGCGCACCGCGCTTACCGGCGCGCTTGTGCAGGATTTGATCGCTGAATTTGTCGATGCAGCGACGGGCCTGGTCTTGCTATCGGCCAGCGCCCAGCAGTCGAACGTTTGGCCGCTGGAACTGCTGGTGATGGATATTCGGCTGCAAAGCCCTGCGGGACAGGTGGTGTTGTCCAACACCGAGACAATCAATGTGGTGGAGCGCGTGACCCATGCCTGACCTGACGCCAATCAATCTGTCACTGAAGCTCGTAAGCGCCAGCGCGGCGCCAATGGAAGCCACCTTTGCAGCGTTCTTCAAGGGCGACCCCGGAAAACAGGGTCCTCCTGGCGCTGACGGCATGCCTGCGGACTTGCGCGCGAACATGAGCAAGCTGGAGGGCAAGCACAACCTGCGCGACCTGAGCGCCGCACTATCGGCCTATCATCCATCGCCGACCGTGACGGGCGACCCACAGACCATTGTCGGCATCGGCTGCTGGGGCGATTCGGTCTCGCCGCACGTCTGGTCGCAGATCCTGCTGCTGTTGTTCCAGTCGCACCAGCAGGCCGGCTACGTGCAGCAGACCATCATGAGCGTGCCCGGCATCGATCCGCCAGTCACGACGGGCTCGGTGTTCGACAGCGGCGCGGCGCCGGTCGATCAGAACGTCTATGACGGCGCCGGTGGCAACGCCGATTTCACCTATCTGCCGGGAGGCGACCACTACCGGCTGTCCAATGCGGCCACGATCACCATCAGCGCCAGCGCCAATCGCGGCTGGGCAACGGCGCGCGCCTACTTCGCCAAGGGGCCGGGCATGGGATCGGCGACGGTCGACCTGCTGGACGCCGACAACGGCGATGCACTGCTGCTGACGCAGACGGTCGACCTCGCGGACGCCCAGCTTGGCGCGACCAAGGTGCAATTCACGGCCGATCCGACCAAGGCGCTGAAACTGCGCATTACGGCGACCGGCACCGTCGTGTATCTGCGCGGAGGCTTCTTTCGCGCCTACGGCCTGCAACCGATCACGTTCGGGCGCGGCGGCTCCACGCTGGCCCAGCAGAACTACGCCAGCACGGCGATCACGTCATACCTGATGGGCGACCTGAACGTGAAGCTCATGGTGGTGCAGGCCAAGGAGGAAGACGCTGAGACGAGCGTGCCGCTCATGTTCGCGCGCTTCGCCAGCCTGCCGCCGTGCAGCAAACTGGTGGTCGGCAGCCTGCCGGACAACAGCGACGCCGCGACGCAGATCGCCAACAATGCCGTCTTCCGCACCCGGGCGCTCGCCAACGATGCCGCGTACTTCGATGGATACAGCGCGTGCAAGAACTTCGCCGAACTAGTCCGGCTGGGCTGGGACGGCGACGGCACGCACCCCGCCGATGAGGCCAACCGATTCGTCGCGGGCCTGATCCTTGGTGAACTGAACTGGCAGCACGTCTTCGGATCGGCGGAGATGCGCGACGTGCGCGCGACGCGCATGATTGGCGATCTTTACATCTCGCATCCAGGCGGCATCTCGAAAATCATCGAATCCTACGGTGGGAGCAACGCCGACAAGGCCAAGATCGAGAACGTGGCCGAACTGCACTTCGGACCCGAGGGCAGCGCGCCGCGCCTCATGCAGAGGTCGCCCAACAGCATCCAGATTCTGGACAGCACTGGCGGGACGCTGGGCAGCTTCTTCGTCGGAAACGTTGAACAGGCCGCCGACAACCAGCAGAACTACTGGGCGGGCAACCATATTTTCGACAATGTCGTGCAGGTGCGCGGCTATAACGTCGACGAGTTGCCCGCCGTTGGTGACCGAAACGTCGCCTTTGCTCTCGACGGTCGCAAGGCGGGAGAGGGCGCCGGCGCGGGTACCGGCGTGCCAGTCTACCGAAAGGACAGCGTCTGGTATTCGTTCGCCACTGATCAGCCCGTGCAGGCGTAGCCCGCCGCCATCGCAGCAAATGCAGCCCGCCTCGAGCGGGCTTTTTTTATTTTCTCCGGGGAAATTAATGATCGAGGCCGACATGGCAAACGAAGCAGTGAAGCTTGCGCCGGCGGCGCCGGTGACGGTGATGACGTTCATGGGGTACAGCGTTCAGGACTGGGCGAGTTGGCTGACGGCCTTCTACGTGCTGCTGCTGATCGGAAGTTTCATCTGGAAGGCGGTCCGTCCATGGCTCGGCAAGCGCCAGAAGGAGGGGGGCGATGCTTAAGCAACGGATCGCAGTGGCGGCGCTGACGATGTCGGCCGCGGGCCTCGCAACGTGGGAGGCGTCCGAAGGTTTCACCGATCGCGCTGTCATCCCGACGAAGGGTGACGTGCCGACCATCGGGCATGGATCGACTCGTTACGAGGACGGTCGCCCGGTTCGCATGGGCGACACCATCACGCCGCCGCGCGCGCGCGAGCTCGCGCGGAATCTCATCCATCAGGACTGCAAGCGGATGGCGGACACGCTCCCGGGCGTGAAGCTCTATCAGGGGGAGTACGACGTCTACTGCGACTTCGTCGGGCAGTTCGGGATGAGCAACTGGCGCGGATCGTCGATGCAGAAGCGGCTACTGGCCGCGGACTACGTCGGCGCTTGCAACGCTCTGCTGCTCTACAAGTACGCCGCGGGGTACGACTGTTCGACGCCGGGTAACAAGCGCTGCTACGGCGTGTGGACTCGCCAGTTGGAGCGCAACCGCAAATGCCTGGAGGCTCAATGAGATACGCAAGCCGGAAGTTTCTGACTGCTCTGATGGTGATCGCGTCCGCGGACGCAATGCTGCTTGTGGGCACGATCGATGCCGCGATCTGGGGCGCTACGGTCGGGACCGTGGTCGCTGCCTACATCGCGGGCAACGTCGTTCAGAAGGCGGTGACGAAGTGAGCGCGCTGCCATGGCGCGCGGTTGGCCTGGCTTTGCTGGCAATGTGCATTTTCGCCGCAGGCTGGACTGCAAACGGCTGGCGCAAGGATGCCGAGATAGACCGGATGAAGACCGCCAGCGCTCAGGCGGACTTGGCCAGCGCCGACGCCGCGCTCGGCGATTTGCGGCAGGCCGGGGAAACGATCCGCACCAAAGCCGAAGAGTTCAACGCCAGTCAGGCCACGCTGACCGCCAAGGTCGATCAGGCCGTGAAGGAATTCCGAAATGCGAAGAAGCCTCTGCCTGTGGATTGCCGCCCTGACGATTTCCGGGTGCGCAAGCTGTCCGACGCCGTCGACGCGGCCAAGCAAGCCGCCGCCGCTCGATAGCGCGCTGGCCGCGCCGTGCCGAATCCCGGATGCGCCCGCCACCGCCGACTATGATGCCTGGCAGGAATGGGTGATGGGGGACGTGCTGAAGGCGCTGGGGGAATGTGCGGCAAAACACCGAAAAACGGTTGAGGCGTGGCCCGCTTAATCCATCAAGCTATGAGGTAATGTAAAGTTCAGATAAGGGACCCGATTTTATGCGAGGTCTTCCAAGAATCGGGGAGCAACTATGAACTTGGTGTTTGATGCGCCAAATCCGGCAGAAGAAGGCGAAGTCAGGGCTGCGCTTTTGAGCCTGGAACGGCTTGGGATGTTAAGGGCGTGGCAGCAGCAGTCTGACGGATCGTTCCTTATCGAGGTCGACCGCGAATTTGTTGGCGAATTTTCTCGACTGGGAAAATTAATGTCCCTCAGGAGCCATAACCCACGCACCCTCCAATAGGGAAAACCTCCCGACAGTGTGCGGGAGGTCAGAAAAAGGTTGCTCCAAAACATTTCCCGCTAGGGAATGCGCTCCCTGTCCGCACGCACGACGCCGGGGGTGCGACTTTCGTCCCTTAGCCGTTGGATGGGAGCCAAGTAATCCGCCGCCTCCTTCATGGTTTCTTCGGCCAAGCGACGTGAAACGTCGTCTAAGCCAGAAGAAAGGATCGAAGACAGAGCTGCATAAAGTGCTAACAGGTGCTCATGGGCTTCGTCAGACGCCGATGTACCGGTCATTGCTCACCTCGAAAAAGACGCCAAAGTCGACGTTTAACCAGTGTAGCAATTGCAAGCAACGTTTTTGCAGACGCTGCCGACTGTGCAAGTTTCCCGCCGAGGCAATCGCCTGAAGGGGTTACGGAAACGCAGCATCAATCCCGCGGCGGCTCCTCAGTCGAGAGGTAGACACGGTACTGGCCAACACGCGCCACGGTGCAAAAGCGTTGCCGACGTCGGCAGAGTGCTCATACGCTCACTTTTTTGGCGAGGGTGAACGGCAAGGCTATTGCCGGAGGGCTCGACTTATTTTTGCGCGGCGTGGCCCGGCTCTGTCGCAACGGCGGCTTCCGGCGCAATGTCAATTTCCGCGCCGATCTCTCGCATCCGCGCGAGCACGCGCTCGAGCTCTTCGTCAGACAGAGCTATGCGGGCCGCGCCGAAGAACAGCATCTGGGGCGCCATCTCACGCGGTTGTGCGCCGCCGGTATATTTCCGCCATTGCTGGCCGCCCGCGACGCCGAACAGGTCAGCCATTTGTTCGCCCGTGCGGCCAAGTTCGGACTTCAGGCGCTGGAGATCGGCCGGAGTAGGAGGGGTGTATCGCATAGAAGAAAACCCGCCTTGCGGCGGGCCTTGGTCAGTTCAGAAAGAGCTTCGCGAAGGTGATGGACGCCGCGATCAGCCCTGTGGCATACACCACCGGAAGCCAGCGGTGCTCTCGGTTCAGCTTTGACGCTTCGGCATTGAGCTTCATCGTCTCGGCCATCAGCTTGCTGATTTCAGCTTCGGTCTTGAGGATGTCCAAGGTCTTTTCCATTCGATCTTCCTTTCGGGATGTCGGGCCGCGCGGCGCGCTACCTCTGAGATGAATATTAGCACCAATGGGGCTAATTGCAAGGGGGTGAGAAAAAAATAAGCCACGCCCAAGGGAGGAGGCGGGCGTGGCGAACAGCTCGTACCGGTTTCCCGGCAGACGCTACGTTGCCACGGAAGACGGCAGTATTGGAATCGCCTGAACGGGTTAAAAAGATCGGCCGGACAAAGCGGGTGATTGCCCGGCCGAAGTCCACAGGGGAATCAAACCTCTTCCGACGCCTTCGTTCGCGGCCTTACGAGGCAGTATTCGACGCCCCGCCTCATATCGGCTCGGCTCGGCAGGCCCAGCCTCAATCGGGTTTGGTTGATCGTGCGCTCGGTGCGGCGCGGCAGGAGGTAAGGCGCCCATTCGATGACAGGAGCCATGGTGGCCCACCGCGCGTACAAGATGTCGAGTTCCTCCGGCTCCCAGCGATACCAGTGCTTAACGCCCATCGCGCGGAATAGAAGTGGCCAGCCGACCGACTGGCAAAAATTCGGGGACAGTCATCAGCGAATCAGGCGCTCCCACCACGAACCGAAATTCGGGTCATATGCAGCCTTCCAGCCATTGGCAACCTGCTTGATTGCTTCTTCCTGACACACCCCGCGATCAATAAGGCGATGGACTTCGGCCTCAGCTGCGTCGCTCTGGAACACTCTGACCGTCAGAGATTCGACATCGTCCGGGCAATGTTCTCTCGGATCGGGAGGTCCCACGAATCCGATCCCCCGCACCGGCATGAAGTCGCAGAACCACGCCCGGCCATCACACGACCTTTGCTCATCTTGGAACCAGTACGACGCGACGCCGACGGCGACAACTGAGAGAAAAAGCAGCGCAGTTTTGAAGCTGGCGACGCGCCAAAAATAGAGCGCTATGCCAGCAATCGCGATGGCCCCCATCCGTTGTGTCTCCCTGATTATTTACATGAGCGCCGTGGTCGCCAACATTCCGCAAAGAATCAGCAGTGGCATGCAAAGGTACAGGGCTGTCGCGACGAGAATGGCTGGCAAGGTCGGGCGCGGTGACATGACTATTAAGCAAGTGTCGAAAAATGCAATTGTATCTAAAATAGATACATGCCACATCCGCCGAAAGGTGGGGTGCAGATAGTTCTGCCACTTAGGGTATTTACTAGCGCTTAAAGCGTTCCGGTGGAACGCTCCCGGGCACCTTAACCTTGATCCAGTCTGGCGACCGGGCGCCGTCCTGGTAGCTGGACCCGCGACGCTTCCCGACTACGCCCTCGAGGTTCAAGGCAACGGCGGACCGGTAAAGCCATTTGCCGTCGTCTACAGCAGTCACGAGCAGCAGTCGGTCAGAAGAGGCGTGAAGCAACTTCGAAAGCGCGCGTTTGCGAGCTTCCACCGCAGATTGCCTTACATCCCGGCCTCGGGAGGTGAGAACGTCGAACACGCAATAGACAACCAGATCGGCCCCTACGTACCATCCTCTTCGCCGCGCTCGAGTGTGAAGCCGATTAAAGTCGCTGCGACCCAGATCGTCCAGCACGCAGACTTCCCCATCGAGTATGGTTCCACCAGGGACGTCCCTTAAGGCCGCTGCGACTTCGGGAAACCAGCCGGTCGCATCAATCCCGCCGCGGCTTTTCAGCCGGGCGGTGGACCCGGTACTGGCCAAGACGCGGTACCCGTCGTACTTGATCTCGTAAAGCCACTCGCCGTCGCGAGGAATGGCTTTGCGCTCCGTGAGTAGCATGGGGCGGAGCTGGTCCAGCGTCGGCGCCGGCGCGCCGCGCGGCATGGCGCTCAGCCCTTAACGTCGCGCGGGTCATGGCCGAAAGAGTTGCGCTCTCGAATCTGGCCGTCGCGGCCATGGATCAGCAGCTCAACCTTGTCGCGCTTGGCGCGCTCAGTGCCAGCGGCGATCGCCTCTTCTTGGGTGAAGAACATTGTCCGCTCACCACCGCCGGCCACTTCTACCGCCCATTCGTTTCCCGCTGGCACGACATGAATGTCTCTGTTTGCCATGGCCGTCTCCTGTTTGGACTATGGCGACAGTCTCCTGCGGATATACATCCATCCGGTATCGGATTTGCGCCTACAGGTTCGTCGGTTAAGTGGCCGGGACAGCCTTAGCGCGTGGAGGGAGTGGTGCCGGCTCAGCCACAAGCGCGTCAGCCGGCATGAGCCGCAAAAAGGTGCGCGCCACCTCAGGGTCGCGGCATGCCAGCCACTCATCCCAGTCTTCGCGCGGCAGGACGACCACGCCGCGCTTTTCGTCTCCCGGCTTATGGAACCGCTTCATCAGCGGGTGCGCGTCAGCGTTAAGCGTGGGCATCGTAAAACTCACGGCGCCGTCGGGCCAGGCGCGCCATAGTCCGGCAATAGCGAAAGGTTCGCCGCCCGGCAGGCCGATCTTCCATCTCACGGCTTTGCCCGTCTCCCAGTTTGGTTCGTAGAACGCCGTTGCGGGGATCAGGCAAAGCTGCCCCGCCTTCCAGTGCTTGGCAAACGAACTGAGTTTGCCGATCGTTTCGATGCGTGCGTTTGCGGTTGGGTAGTACCGGACGCCAGGCGCGATGCGTCCCTTCGGCACCATACTGAACGAGCCCATGACCGCCTCGCGCGCGCCTTCTTCGGCCGTGCGGACGATAGGGGCTGGGTAGTCCGGCCACGCCTCTGCCTTCCAGTCTCCCGCCGGTGGCTCGACGCCAAAGATGTCCCGCAGGACTTGCCGCTGGATCGGAGCATAGTTCACGCACATCACGGCTCTCCAGAGTCTGTGGTGTCCACGCGCGCGGCGCGGACAGCGCACCAAAAATAGTGCGAGTGCTTGCCGCGCCGCGCCTGTAGCCTCTCAACGGAGAATTCCACCAAGCCAATCCCTTCGACGTCGTACAGCACCACTGCGATCAGGGGACTCAGGTGCGTTGGCGGAGGAAGAGTTTGCAGTGCCGCAGAGACTTGGTCTCCACGCACCTTCCGGAGGATGTCGCCGTCGAGCGAAACCGACGCCGCGGGAGATTCACCGGAAGAAATATGGCACCGGTTTGCCAGTTTGCTGTTTCCCATGACGCATCACCAATACTGTATGGATATACAGTATAGCGCGGTGCGGGCATCAGGCCGCCATCAACCCGGCGGGGCGATCTGGTCCAGCCACTTCCAGCCAGCAAACCGATCGCCCGTATGTCGGAGGTGGGTGTAGCGCTGAAGGCTCGACCAACTGCGGTGGCCGGTGACCGCCGCGACGTGGGGGATGGTCAGTCCCATCTCAAATAGCCGGCTTGCGCCTTCGTGTCGCAGGTCGTGGAAACGCAGATCCTTGATTGTCAGGAACTGGCACGCGCGCGTGAAGGCAGCGCTAATGGCGTCTGGGTTCGCTCGGAAGATTCGCCCAGTCTTGTGCGGCTGCGCCTGGATGATTCGCATCGCCTCGGGCGGCAGATCGCACCATTGATCGTTGCCAATCTTCTGGCCCGGGTGCTTCATGTCGCGCACCAAGATCCTGCTATGGGCGACGTCCAGATCTTCGTAGGTGAGGAGGGTGATCTCCTCCTGCCGGCGCGTCGAAAAGATGGCAAATGCCGTGATGGCCTGCATGTCGTTGCTGTCAACGCGCTTCGCCCGGATTTCCCCGAAGTGCTTCATCAGCTTGTCGAGTTCCTCGAGGGTGGGTCGGCGATCCCGGCGTTTCGACTTACCGACGGCGCCCAGCTTGCCCAGCACCTTGCGGGCGTCGGCCATCGCTTGCTCGTCAAGAGGGTATCCCCATGCGGGCCGCGCGATCGAGAACACCGAACTCAGGTGCGCCATATAGTTGCCCGCGGTCTGGGGCTGGACTTTGAGGCTACGCGCGAACGCGACGATGTCGGCGCTGCCGATCTGGGAACACCGCTTTTGACCGAAGTCCGAATCCGAAATGGCGCGTAGCACCTGTGCCTTGGTTTTGCCTATCGCTTTAGTTGACTCTTCCGTCACCTTCTTGATGACCTGCGCCAAAGTCGGGTCTTCTTGCTTTGCCACATCCAGCGCGCCAGGCTGCGCCAGCTCCCGTTCGCGCTTTTCCAGCCAAGACGCCGCAGCCGGCCGGCGGTCGAAAGTCTTGGCTTCGGTGAACACCACGGCTCCGCCTTGCTTCAGGCGAATCTGCGCCGTGTACCCTATACTTCCGTCCTTTCGCACGCGTTGAGTGATCGTCCCCATATCCCCAGTGCTACAAGCATTTTGATGGTGCTACATCGTAGCACTCAGGGACGAAAAAGGGACGAAATAGGCAGAATCAGCAGGAAATGGAACAGACCCGTAGTACCCCGCAAACCGAGTCCACAAGCGGCATACAAGGAAATATCAGGCCCCGCCGGATTTCCGTCGCCCCCATGATGGACTGGACCGATCGCCATTGCCGCACCTTTCATCGCGCGCTAAGCCGCCACACGTGGCTTTACACGGAGATGGTAACGACCGGCGCGCTGTTGCATGGCGATGTGGCACGGCATCTGGATTTCAACGCCGCCGAGCATCCTGTCGCGCTGCAACTTGGGGGCAGCGAGCCGGCCGACCTTGCAAAGGCTGCCAAGTTGGGGGAGCAGTGGGGTTATAAGGAAATCAACCTGAACTGCGGGTGTCCCTCGGAGAGGGTGCAACGCGGCGCGTTTGGCGCGTGTCTGATGGCGGAGCCGCAATTGGTGGCGGATTGCGTCAAGGCTATGCGGGATGCTGTTGATGTGCCGGTGACAGTGAAACATCGAATCGGCATCGACACGATTGAACATTATGGTTTCGTGCGCGATTTTGTGGGAACGGTAGCCGAGGCGGGTTCCAAAACATTTATCGTTCACGCCCGGAATGCGATTCTCAAAGGGCTGAGCCCGAAAGAAAATCGGGAGATACCGCCGCTGCGTTACGAAGTGGCCTACCAGTTGAAACGCGAGTTCGCGCAGCTCGAAATACTGATCAATGGCGGCGTCGTGTCCCACGTCGAAATCGCCGAACATCTCCAACATGTGGACGGCGTGATGATTGGCCGGCAGGCTTATCACGATCCGTATTTTCTTGCGGAAATGGACCAGCGCTACTATGGCGCCACCACGCCCATTCCCACGCGCGGCGACGCGGAACTTACGATGCAGGCGTATATCGGTGAGATTGTGGAGAATGGGGGCTTTATGGGGGCCGCAACGCGCCATATGCTGGGCCTCCATCGCGGCGTTTTTGGTGGAAGAGGGTGGCGCAGGGTGCTTTCCGATTCGCGCCGAATGAATGCGGCACGCATTCGTACGGATGTCGACGCGTTGTTCGAAGAGGCGCGATCACATCTGCGTCCTGACATGCTGGAGGCGGCCTAGTGTGACGACGCTGAGGCGGGCGCGTCGAAGAAAGGCTCTAATTTCGAACGGTCATTCTGTGCATGGCGCGCGAAATGTATCGCATACCGGTGTCTGACCACGGTTCTGGCCGGAAACCCGCGCCGGCAAAGGGATTCCCCTAATTCGCCAGCGCTGCCTCATGTTCTTACACTGTGCCTGCCCTCGAATACAGGGCTTTCTTCAACTGATTATTGAGCCCGCCGTGTGCGGGCTTTTTTTTGCGTCTCGAAGATGCAACATCCACCGTGGGTTTGCACGGATGGCGACCGAGAAATGGCTGGACTACATTGAAAAGGCCTTCAGGGCATTGAGATCGCTAATTTAAGAGTCCGCTACGGCGGGCTCTTTTTTTTGTCGAGCAAGCGCTTCGATTGGTAAGTGACGAAAGAGTTCCGCCAAAAAAAGCAGGCGATACTCGTGAGAGTCGTCGCCTGTCGGGAATGTCGAGGGGGGTCAATGTCCCTCGCGAAAGAGTATCTAACAGCACCAAAAGAGGCAGAACCCTGCATTGGTAGGGAACGTGGCGGCATTTTTGGTGCAGCCCCCGGCGATACCGGCCATTATCGCTACCTCGCCTTACGGGCATCGGTAAGCGATTGAGGCTCTGCGTCGCGACCATGCTAGGATGCCGGTCAATGTCGCGTCAGCCGACATAGGGGGGTGAATCGCACAGGCAAACTGTGCGGTTCCAGTGGGGGAGTAAATGCGGCAGGGCTTGCCAGTTGCGAAGCGCGGAACGCTCGGAAGCGAGTGGATCAGCGCGAAGGGTCGGCAGCGAGTCCTGGAGGTATCAAATGGAAACGGACGAGCCATTCGGTGAGGTGTTTGAAGACTACCGGGTGATCTGGGTAGCGGAGCAACTTCAGGACGGGAAATGGACCGCGCGTTATTGCTGGCATCCGGGAACCTCCATGGAATCTGGCAAGGCGTTGCAGCGCGACGTGCTGAACGGCAAATCGAAGCGTTTGCTCGGGCTGTTCCCGACCGAGGCCGACACGATCGCGGCGATCAAGGAAGCCATACTGCTGGAGGCGAAGTGGGTGGGAAGCCGGTGACGGGTCTCACATCTTTTTAAATTTTTTTGTGCGGGATACTAGCCATCCGCTCCAGATCCTTGTATAGTCTTGTTCTTCGCTGATCGACGTATCTGTCAGCGAAAAATCTCTACGGTGGCTGTAGCTCAGTTGGTAGAGTCCAGGATTGTGATTCCTGTCGTCGTGGGTTCGAGTCCCATCAGCCACCCCAAAAATTTCCTTGCAAAACAGCCGCTTACACAAGCGGCTGTTTTGTTTTCTGGATATCCATACGGCGGTCGGCCCCGGTCGCTTCCACTTTTAGCCTGCTCACTCATCCCGCTTGTTGCAACTCTCGTAGCTTGGTTGGGACCTCGTCTCATCGATGATGTCCCAGCGCTGGGCGCCGGGCTGTTTGGCGCGCTTGCCGGTTCACATTGCCTTTTCCATTTGTCTCCCGGTAGTGCTGCTGCAGGCGGCCGCTCTGCCTGCGCCTAGCCGCCGGTGAAGGGTTTGTCGTTCGCCCCGGCTGGGGCTCATCCGAGTTAAAAATATATATATCGGAATATCTTGTATTTTATAATTCGTGCTTTTAATAAGGAAAAATAAATTTCTGTAAATCATAAAAATATTATTTCAGATTTTATTCAGTTTCTGTTGTTTGCGCGACGCATTGGCTGTTCTCGCCTGTCGGATAGCGGCGTAAGGTTTTGACGCACGAGAATGTCGGCCTCGCGTCGCCAGCGACGGCCTGTTCGGAGAACGCGATCACGGCTGGTAAGGAGCAAGCAACAGTGATGGATGTGACGGATGAACTGAAATCATGGGGCGACGGGCTGCCAAGGTCCGTGACCAGGCTGCAGCCCTAT
>Ga0233425_10000538_pt1 | contig 96877 bp, 87 predicted proteins | sample Watercolumn_Towu_2_FD_181712 | JGI IMG/M metagenome (GOLD analysis project Ga0233425, IMG submission 181712) | Freshwater microbial communities from Lake Towuti, South Sulawesi, Indonesia - Watercolumn_Towuti2014_140_MG | ecosystem: Environmental > Aquatic > Freshwater > Lake | place...
TGGCAAGCGGGCTGCCCGCCGGATCGGTGTGGTAGTAATAAACTCCGTCGGGCTTCACCACCGCCGCCAGCTTGCCGTTTGCGTAAACGTATTCGGCTATCAGCGCGCCGGTGCCGGTTGTTTCCGAAAGCGTTCTGCCGGAGTTGTCGTAATGGTAAACCACCGTTCCAAACGCTATGGCCACTCTTTCAGAATCCATCGGATCTGGCTGGATATAGCTTTAACAGCCAATTCCTTTTGCCGATTAAACTTGGCATCCTTTACGGATACAATTCTCCCTTTTCGAGCTTTTAATGCCAACAATATTCCTTTTTTATCGTCAACGAATGACAAGGGTAACATTATCACAATTTGTGAAAACGCATTCTCTGTCATTCTCTGTTCTGCAAATTCCCGTAACAATATTATTGGCTCTACGTCTAATGATTCACCCAAAGCCCTATATGCATTCTCAAGTTCTCCACCATCGAGATCACTTGTATGCTTTATCAGTATTCTAACGGCCCATTCGTTACCATGTTTGGCGTGTTCATATAATTTCGCCAAATTGCCGGTATTATGTTTTAGCTCAAGCCAGCAGACATCGCTATGTTGTGGCAAATTATCTTGCAGTGACAGGTAGTTCTTATGGTTGGGATCCTTCAAGAACAAAGCGACGTTGTGTGGGCAATCTCTAGCCGGTAGATGGGTTTCTTTAACTCTAAAATACACATCCATAATCAGCTTATATCGTTCTTTATCCCTGTTCTTCAAGAAAATATTTTCTATATTATGTGTCTTCGCAAAGAGAGGAATCCTTATTAACGCTATAACATCCCTCACAGTATCTTGGTTTAACGTTGTTAAAGAGTCAAAAAAACATTTAGGATTTTTAGTCGTTAACTCTTCGACTATCTCGTGCAAATATTCATTAAATTCCGCATTCGAACTATGAATATGTGTCAATGTCAGAAAACTAGCTGTTTTAGCGGTTGTTTCACAGCCTAGAGCTCTTGTTCCTGCGTCTCTCAGAATATTCCAAAATAAAGAATAATTACTTGAGTATAAACTATCAAAATTATCTTGAAGACAATCCAGCGTTGCCTCAGTATCCGCACATAAACCATTTCCCAAGCAATGTGGGACACCAGAAAAGTAAAGAACGACAAAAGTCATGATAACGAGATAATTATTTTTCCTGAGCATGTGTCACTTTCGATACGTCACAGGTTTTCTGGAAATCGTTACAGTCCCTGTCTCACCATTCTTAAGGACATCCCAAACTTTTTGAGCTTCTGATGGATTTACCGTGATGCAACCTGCCGAACCACGATTCATAGCGTTGTAACCACTATGGACATTTACGCCCGTGGCGTATCGTTGGTTGTTCTGAGCTGGATTTGGTCCTAATGTTGGAATTTTACTGCCATTTTCGAGTCGAACTCCATTTGAGGCGCCTTTATGACCAGTTATACTGTATATGGCATCATAAGTACCATCTGCGATACCAGGGCTCGGATTATTGGGATTAGGCCACGTACTTCCTCTCACCTCAGCAATTTTTCCATTATCACCAATAACTTTGATTTTGGCAGCATATGCCGCCCCATTTTTCTCCCCCATCTCAACAATGGTTATCTCAAATAATCCATCCGGATCCACATACCTGTACGGATTATTCAATGCATACGCATACCTGTTCAGTCTTTGCGGGTTCACAAGCATTTTATCATTCACCTTGCCTGTTCGCGCATCCACCGGCCCTATCGGGTCGATTGTCGTAAACCTGCCGTTTTCCGGGCGCATGTATCTCGCGCCGAAGTAGTACATGCCGGTTTCCCTGTCCCGCTCCTTGCCGGCAAACATCCTGTCGTTGCTGAAGTTCAGCGTTTTCGACTGTTCCTCGCCAAACGGTCTGTAATCGGCCTTCCAGACAACGGTTTTGCTATTGTTCGTCATGGCAAGCGGGCTGCCCGCCGGATCGGTGTGGTAGTAATAAACTCCGTCGGGCTTCACCACCGCCGCCAGCTTGCCGTTTGCGTAAACGTATTCGGCTATCAGCGCGCCGGTGCCGGTTGTCTCCGAAAGCGTTCTGCCGGAGACGTCGTAATGGTAATGGTAGCAAAAGAAACTGCCACAACATGGGTCATGGCACTAGCTTTTCCAAATGCTGCATTATTACAAAGACATCTACCTCGCTCATGGAGCATTCCTCATCCGAAACTTCGTTGCTGGTTATGACTTCAATGGCATTACCTGTTTTTTCAATGAACTTAACATGGTGTATCTGGCGATAAAGACCTTTCCCGATTTTTTCCGACGCTAGCCTGATGGTTCTTGTTTTGCTAAAATCAATTCGCTCATTATCTGTTATCCCGGCATTCTTCAGGCGCACGAAAGCCATACTTGTCGGCCATCGATCTACACCACTGCAATCAGGATCTTTAGCAAAAGCTAACGAAGAAAACAAAGAAAATAAGACAATTACAGTTAACAGCCCTATCCTATATTCATTTGCCGGTAGCGCAGTTAATGATTTTGCTTTCACGGTATTACCCTCAGTTCTCGATATTGGCTATGATTTATCTGATTCCTGACGTTGCGCCCCGTTATAATGCATCCTTCAGAAGCACTTTGATTACGACGTATATTGTCGCCGTGTATACGAAACGCATCTCTGCCATAGGTGTTTGTACCCTGCTTTGGTGTCAAAGGCAAAGTCAGGGGGCCTTTGGTTGTAGTCGCCTTGCCGATACTATAAATACCTTGCGGAATAGGCCCAATAAATGGCTCTTTTTGCATGTCCGGATTATTCAATCCCGCACCATTGCCTGAATAGCCAGCCCCAACGTTTATTGTCACGCCTGTCTCACTATTAACATTGGAGATCACCCCGGTTGACTGCGAATACTGCCAATAAACCCTTGGCAGAGCCGAACTGACTACAGGTCTGCTGCCAGTGCCAGCATTACGCCCATTTCCCGAATGCACATCCTCCGGCCAGTTCCCATCCGGATCCACATACCTGTACGGATTATTCAATGCATACGCATACCTGTTCAGCCTTTGCGGGTTCACAAGCATTTTATCATTCACCTTGCCTGTTCGCGCATCCACCGGCCCTATCGGGTCGATTGCCGTAAACCTGCCGTTTTCCGGGCGCATGTATCTCGCGCCGAAGTAGTACATGCCGGTTTCCCTGTCCCGCTCCTTGCCGGCAAACATCCTGTCGTTGCTGAAGTTCAGCGTTTTCGACTGTTCCTCGCCAAACGGTCTGTAATCGGCCTTCCAGACAACGGTATTGCTCTTGTTCGTCATGGCAATCGGGCTGCCCGCCGGATCGGTGTGGTAGTAATAAACTCCGTCTGGCTTCACCACCGCCGCCAGCTTGCCGTTTGCGTAAACGTATTCGGCTATCAACGCGCCGGTGGCGGTTGTCTCCGAAAGCGTTCTGCCGAAGTTGTCGTAATGGTAAACCACCGTGGAGCCGCCCGATGTCTTCGAAACCCGCATGCCGTCGGCGTCGTATTTATACTCGGATACCACGGCCGAGCCGTTTTTGATCGTCAGCAGGTTGTTCAGGGTGTCGTAAGTCAGGCTGTACGTGCCGTTGTTCCATGTCCCGCCGGCAAGACTGCCGTACGAGTTGTACTTGAAGGCTGCGGTTTCTGGCGCGGATGTGGAGGTTAATCTGTTGCCGGAATACGAATACGATGTTGTCGATGAGGCAATTTTCTTACTCAGCCTGTTGCCTGTTGCGTCATACGTGAAACTGCCGCTTCCCCATGCGCCGTTGAATCCGGCAAGCCGGTTCAGGTTATCGTATGTGAGAGACTGCTTGGTCTTGCTGTCCAGAGCGTTTGTGATTGAGGTAGTGTTCCCCCGGCTGTCGTAATCGTAACTCACTTTAACGGCTGTAACATTTGTAACCGCAGGTGTTGACCCTTTTGGTGGCTCCCATCCACCGGGTTTTTGAGTAATGTTTTTGCCGGTGGCTGTTCCGGCCGTTATCTGCGTGGCGAGATTTCTATTGTTGTAGGTAACGGCTGTTGCTATCCCGTTGACATACGAAAATGAGGTCGGCAGACTTGCCTTGTTGTAATTTATCGAGCTGATGCCGCCGCCGAACCCCGATACGCCGGCCAGCCGGTTGTTGGAGTCGTAGGCGCTGGCGATTTTCATCCCGGACGGATACGTTAACTGTGTGACATTGTCATTGCCGTCGTAATCGTATCCGGTTTTGTACGTTTTACCGGCAATCGTTTCGCTTTTCTGCGTGAGGCGGTTGGCGGAGTCGTAGGTGTAACTGATGGACGCCGCCGAGGAGGATATGGAAATTCTGTTGTCAGCGTTGTCGTATCCGAAACTTTGCGTTTCGTTGCTGAAACGGATCTGTGCAAGACGGTTCAGCTTGTCGTAGGCATAGCTGGTGGTTCCAAGCGCGGTTACGCGGGACGTGATGTTACCGGCGCTGTCTCGCGAATAGGTCGTATCGCCGCTTTCGGTATGAGACTCCGACTTCAGGAAACCCTTGGAGTCGTAGGCAAAGCTTCGCGTGACCCCGCCCTGCGTTACGCCGGTAAGGTTTCCAAGGATATTTCTGGTGTATGAGGTTCCGTTTCCGAGGGCGTCGTTCACCGCTACGAGATACTTTTCGTCCGGATTGCCGAATGCCTTATACGTGAGCGAGGTCGAATTACTTCCCTCATCCTTCACGGTTACGCTGCTGCCGGAGTAGGTATACGCGATTTTTGCGTTGTCGAGGTGCACGCTGACGGTAATCCTGCCAAAATAGTCGTAGTAGACGGTATCACCAATGTTGGACGACTCATAATTCATGACGCCATAGCTCTTGTACGTGACATCGGTCGAAACCCCTGCGCTGTCGTCGATGCCGGAAGACCTACCAAACCCGTCGTTGTAATGAAAAACGTAATACCCGCCCCTTTCCTCCTTTTTGTACGAATTATCGGAAGGGTAGGTGTACACGGTGGGGTTGCCCGCGGGCGGCGCAACCTTTGTTAGCCGCTTGTTCTTGTCGTACGTGAAAGACGTGACGAACCCGCGTCCGTTTGTTTCGCTCGCGATCGTGCCGTCGGCGTTGATAGACCTCGTTATGGAATATACGGGGTTTGTTATCTTCGAAACGGTTCCCTTGCTCCATTCGCAGGTAGTTGTGTTGTTGTTGGCGTCCGTGACGGAACGCAGGTTGCCGTCGCTTCCATATGCGTATTTTGTTGTAACGCCGTATTTGTTGAGTTCGGCAATGTTACCGTCGGAATCGTATGTCCATGCCGTTTTGAAGCTGCCTGTGAAATCTCCCGACACGGTCTCGGACGACGGCTTGCCAAGCACGATGTTTTTGGATGTATTTGACCAGTAGGTTTTCGCCGTCTTGCGTGTCTGGTCGCCAGACTCGTTTACACCCCCCGGATTGCCGTATTTGTCGTATGAATCGTATGAAGTGGTGTATGTCTTGCCGTCGCGGCTGATGCCGGTTGAAGAGAGAAACGGCAGGTATATCTCGTTGTCGTAAACCCAACCGCCGGTTCCGCTCCAGTTGGCGTTGGCGATGTCATTGTAAGAAATCGACGTTCCCTTGCTCCATGTGAATGTCTGTAAGGAGATTGTGGAGTTGCCGAGCTGCACTTCCTTGCTCACGGGCAGCCCCATTTTCCAGAGGCTGGCGCACTGGCCTTGATTCGGGCAGTTGCCCCAGCCGCTGAATTTGTGTATCTCCTTCAGGCCATCCGGGCCGGTAATGGTTGTGGTGTCGTCGGATGAGCCGCCGGGCTTATATTGATATGTCCATGTTCCCGGCACGATATCCCGCCCTCCGGTTGTCCGCTGATTGACGACGTTGAATGAAACGCTGATTGCTCCCGTGTCGAAAGCAACATCGCCATAGCCGTATGAAATCGTGCCTCCGGTCGGAAACGTGATGGTCTGCAATTGCCAAGTGTTTGTGCTGCTGTAATACTTGTACTGCCATGGATTGCCAACCGGAAGACTGACCTTGTTCAGGAATTCTGTCGTCCCCAGACGTTCGTAATTGTAGCTGACGGTTGTCGTATCCGAAGACATGGACGTCAGCGTGCTGGTGGTGTAATCGTAATCGAAATTCACGGTTCTTCCAACGCTGTCCGTGATTGTTTTCAGGCAGGAATAGCCGTTGGCAAGCCTGTCATAGCTCATCTTGATTGAAGCAGTGCCCGCCGGATTGCCGATGCTTGTTACTTGCGCCACTTTCACCCCGTCTCCGGTATTGTATCCCACTTTGCGGGAGTACTCGAAATTATATACAGTGCCGTCCGCGAGCGTAAGCTTCCATATGCCGTTGCCGGTTGATTTGTAAATCCACAAATCCCTGCTTATAAATTGCGAGGCGTCGTTCCTGTCCTTGTACAGCGCATGCCTTGAGCCGTCCGGCATTTCGACAACCGGATTGTCAGGGTTGAGCTTGTCACTGCTGCCGCTACCATACGGATTCAAGACAATCCCCTGATGCATCGACCAGCCGATTCCAATCGGGCTTCTGTCGTTCCTGGCTACAAGTCCGGGGGAGCCGGTATCTCGTCTTCCCCAGATCGCGCTGCTGTATGTCCGCATAATTTTCAGATCGAGACCGCCGTTGCCGGGCAAAGTCAGATCGTTATGCACAATCGTCAGAATGCCTGAAAATGGATCGACATGCTCGTAAACGGGGGTCACGTTCAATGCAACCGATTTCCCCGCCGTGTAAAACGGGTCTCTTGCCGGATCGCTTGCCGTATCGGCCGCCGCCGCACCGCAGAATGAGAAGATCAGAGCGATTACAAACAATACCCTTGTGAAAGATTTCATTGGTGTTTCCCCCCCAGATGAATGACGGGCCGGATGCCCTGCGCCTATTCAACTCGCAACCACCATGCCAATCCCCTTAGCCCATTACATAATGATGCAAGTCATTGTCTTTAAAGCTAAATATTGCTTAACAAGCGGAATGCCACCTGCACGGCTGGGGCAGTGTAAGCTTGATCGACACCAGCCTTGGAGCACCTCTTGTATATATACAAATACCTTTTAATGCAACCGAGGAGTGAACATTACAGCCGGAAATCAGACCGCCATTCATGTAAATTATTCCGACAGCGGCCTTGGTTATTGCAGATTCAACACCCCACTGGTACGTATGCCCCAGGCTGAAATGAATCTCGAACTCACTGGCCATGCCGGATTTTGATATGAGTCGATGCCTTGGCGGTTTGAGCAAATCATCGGGAAGAAAACCACCCCCCGCCTACGGCGTACCCCTCCGGAGGAGGGGAATGAAAGTGAAATCAGGTCAGTTATTATACGCCCTGCGCCAAACTCTGGGACAGCGGTGACACCGACTGGAAACAGGTTGAGGATTCCTGCCGTACCATCAGTATAATGTGGAGCTTAACGCAGCGTTCGCATACGCTGCCGGGTCTCGAATTGTAAACTCTTGCAACGTTCTGTAAAATAATCGAAAACAGGATGCGGACACCAATGAAACAACCGGAAGATATTCTGAAGGACTGGATGGCGGCAATCAATAACGCGGACGTTGAAAGCCTTCTGGCCCTATACGACGATAACGCGGTATTGATACCGACCTTTTCCAACCGGATTCTCAGCACTTCGGAAAAGCTGCGCGAGTATTTCGAACTGCTTGGAAGCCGCGATGAGCTTAGCATCGCGCTGCACGAAAAAACGTTGGTCGTGCAGCCGATAGATAACCACAGGTATGCCATGTGCGGAATCTATTGCTGGCGGTTCGCAATCGACGGCGAGTTGCTCAGTTTCGAGGCACGGTTCAGTTATGTGTTGGATCTTAACCTGTCGAAACCGATCATTCACCATCATTCATCCCAGATCCCGCGCATGCTTTGATATTGCGGAATGATTACGATAGATATACGTGGAATGCATGAGCGCGAGGCGCTCACGCTCATCAGGGATGCAATGGCGCGGTTCTGCATGACCGAATTCAGCGCGGAGATTCTTGCGGACGAGCAGGTGTCGCTGAACAAAATAAAGACCTTCGGCGCGATGAGCGGCTGCCGCTCGCGCATCGACCGGAGGGACGGCCACCTGGCCGTGCTCATGGAAGGTGATGCCGCATCTTGCAGATAGGTATTTATACAGCGTAATGACAACAGGTTTCGGCTTCATCAACTGGATTGTGCTTGGCGTGTATCTGGCCGCCATGCTCGGAATCGGCGCGCTTTTCGCACGCAAGAATGTGTCGGCGAAGGAATATTTCTTTGCGGGCGGCAGCATCCCGTGGTGGGCCGCGGGCGTGAGCATGATCGCCACATCGGTTTCGGCCACAACGTTTCTTGGAAATCCGGCGGAAACGTTTTCGGGCGATATGTCGTTCATGATGCTGAACCTCGGCGTTCCGGTTTCTATCCTGATAACGTCGTTCGTGTTCATCCCGTATTTCCGGAAGGCGCGGGTTCGATCGGCCTATGAAACGCTCGAAAAGCGTTTCGACCGCAAAACCAGATACCTTGCCGCCTGCATCTACAGCGCGCATCTTCTGCTTCGCACCGGCATTCTCATATACGGCCCGGCGATAGTTCTCTCGAAAATCACCGGATTTTCAACGACCACGGCAATTCTGATATGCGGGTTATCCACGATTATCTACACCTACGAGGGCGGCTTTCGCGCCGTGATCTGGACCGACGTTGTGCAGTTCGGCATATTCTTCGCCGGAGCGGCTGCGGCCATTGCCTTTGCCGCAAGCGGCATTGACGGCGGATACGCGGAAGCGTCGCGCATGGCTGACGAGGCGGGCAAGTTCGTATGGTTCAGGGGCGGCATCGACCCGTCGGACGCGCGGAATTTCCTCTCCGCCGGAGTTGCCTACATCGCTCTGGATCTGGCGATTCGCGGATGCGACCAGCAGTTCATCCAGCGCTACATGTCCACAAGCGACATCAAGCGGGCTCAGTGGGCAACGGTTCTGTCCGCGGCGCTTGGGCTGCTTGTGTCGTGGGCGCTTTTTATGGTTGGCGCTTATCTCTATTCATATTACAAGGTTCATCCCGGCGACCTGCCGGCCGGAACCGACGCAAACGGCGTGTTTCCGCATTTCATCCTCACTGTGCTTCCGAAGGGATTTTCGGGATTGCTGGTTGCCGCGATATTCGCCGCCGCCATGAGCAGCCTCACTTCGGCCATCAGCGCGCTTTCGAACACCACGGTGGTTGATTTCATCGAGACGCGGCGCGTGTTCGCAAGCGAAACCGAGCGCCTGAAGACCGCGCGCCGGTGGGTGCTTATCTGGGGCGTTGTGGGCGTGGCGTCGGCGCTTTACGCGTCCACGTTCAACGCGAGCCTATTGTATACCGCGCTTTATTTCACTTCGCTCTTCACCGGCTCGCTGCTTGGCATCTTCCTGCTTGCGGTTGCAGTGCCGCGGGCGCGCGGCGGCTCGGCCTTCGCGGGCGCGATAATCGGCATGATAGCGCTGGCGATATGTACGCGCGGCCTGAATCTGGACATCGCGGCCGCCGAAGCCGCGCCGGTTATCGGCTGGATCGCAAACGGCCTGCGCCTGAATATCTCATGGCCGTGGTATCCGGTGATCTCGGCCACGGCAACAGTGGCCGGCGGAATGGCGGCGGGGATGATCGGGCGGAAGGCCGGTCTTTAAATTCCACGAAACATGAGGAGGAGTCATAATGCCGCACGATTCGGCGGAGATTTTGATTTTCCACATCCCTATCCACTAAATTATCGGCTATGAAAATAACTCTGCCAACAGGAAAAACAGTGGAATCGCGCCCAGGCGAAAGCATTCTCGCGGCGCTGCGGCGCGAGAAGGTTTATCTGGTTTCATCGTGCGGCGGCAGGGGAACCTGCGGCAAGTGCAAGGTTCATATAACCGAAGGCCTGGCAAGCAGGCAGTCCCTGATGAAGCTGGACGCAAACGAGATAGCCTCCAATTTCGCCCTTGCCTGCAAGGCGTTTCCCGATGGCGATATTTCAATCGACATCCCCAGGGAGTCGCGCCTGCTCATAGGCGACAAGATAGCGGTTGGCCGCGCCGACGATCTGGCCCGGCTTGCCGAACAGCTTGGCTGCGCGCTCTCGCCGCTCGTGCGGCGCGTTCCGCTCGATATTCCGCCGCCGACCATCGACGACAGCATTAGCGACTTGGAACGCATAAAGCGCGAGCTTGGCCGCGCCGGAGTGGATGCCGAGCATCTGCATGTACGGTACGATCTGTTGCGCGACATGTCGGACGTTCTGCGCGACAACGACTGGCTGGTGACGCTCACCATCAGCACCGGCGAGCTGCCCGAGCTTCTGGCGATTCACTGCGGCACGGAAGCCGCCGCTCATTACGGCGTGGCGGTTGACATAGGAACAACAACGGTTGTCGTCTATCTGATCGAGATGCGGACCGGCAGGCTTGTGGATGTCGGCTCGACATACAACTCGCAGATGCGCTACGGTGACGACGTGATAAACCGCATAGTTCATGCCACCGAGCACGGCATGATCGAGCAATTGCAGCAGGCTGTGGTCGGCGACATCAACAATCTGCTCGATCCGATTTTGGAGCGCCACAATCTGCGGTCGGACGACATAGATTCCATGGTCATCGCCGGAAATACCACGATGACCCAGCTTTTCTACTGCCTGAATCCGGAATACATCCGCGAGGAGCCTTATATTCCGGCGGCAAACGCATACCCCGAAATCCATGCCGGACAGCTTGGCATCGACATCCACCCGAACGCGCCGATATTCACCGCGCCCTGCGTGGCAAGCTACGTTGGCGGCGACATATCGGCCGGCGTGCTCGCATCCGGAATGACGCGGCGCGAGGGCTTCAGCCTGTTTCTGGACATCGGCACGAACGGCGAGATAGCGCTTGGCAATCGCGAAATGCTGATGACAGCCGCCTGCTCCGCCGGGCCGTGCTTCGAGGGAAGCGGCATGAAATGCGGTATGAGAGCCACGGAGGGAGCCATCGAGGGCATCGAGTTCGACCCGCGCTCGTTCAATCCGGCGCTGAAGGTGGTTGGCGGCGGCGAGCCGCTTGGAATCTGCGGTTCCGGCATGATCGACGCTATAGGCGACATGTACCTGAAAGGCATCATAGACCAGAAGGGCAAGCTGCAACCTGTGTCGCGGCGCGTACGCGAGGGCGACGACGGAATGGAGATTCTGCTTTCGAGCGGCAGGCGCGAGGTTGTGCTCACCGAGCCGGATATCGAAAACATCATCCGGGCCAAGGCGGCCATTCATGCCGGTTACAGCGTTCTCCTGAGCGAGATCGGGTTTACAATCGACATGCTCGACAACATCTACATAGCGGGCGGTTTCGGCAATTATCTGAACATTGAGAAAGCTATCCTGCTTGGAATGCTTCCCGATGTTGACAGAAGCAAGTTCGTGTTCCTCGGTAACACATCGATCACCGGCGCAGCGCTATGCCTGCTTTCGGACGCCATGCGCGCCGAGATCAAGGATATTGCGGCCCGGATGACCTATGCGGAGCTGTCCGTCTCAGCCGGTTTCATGGACGAATACATGTCGGCGCTCTTCCTGCCGCATACCGACATGAACCGGTATCCTACCGTGCAGGAAAAAATGGGTAACGGACGTGGGTAAGGGAATCGCGGCTGTAGTTGTCGCGCTTCGCTCCGGCTCCGATACATCGATCATGGCATAGCCGGATAACCAAAATATTTTTTTCTGGAGTTTTTTCAGCAAACCTGTATAATCTCCACGTGCGAGCTACAGGTTCCGCCAAAAGTCCGGATTCCAGTCCGATTCGTCCGCATGAAAATGATTCGTTCGATCACTTCACGCGGCACGTGCGTTATATTCCCCCAAGAGTGCGTTTCCCGATGCGGATAATCCGTCACCAGTTCAGCAGGAGGGTTTGAAATGGCCAAAAAGGAAAAAATACTTGTTCTCGACGACGACCCGGCGGTGACACTCAGTTGTCAGCGAATCCTTGGAGTCGAGGGCTACAGCATAACGACCGTGGCCCGCGGCGAGGACGCCATAAAGCGGGTGTCGAGCGAGGAGTTCGATCTTCTCATATCCGACGTGCGGCTGCCGGACATAAGCGGCATAACGGTATTGAAGGAGACCAAGCTCATTCAGCCGAAAATGGATGTCGCGATAATAACCGGCTACCCCACGCTTGAGGATGCGCGAGAATCCGTCAGGCTGGGCGCGTTCGAGTTTCTGGAGAAGCCGTTCACGCCGGAGTTCATGCTGAACGTGGCCCGGAGGGTGTTCGACGAGCGCGGCTGGATACTTCGCAAGGCGTTCATCGACGAGTTTAGGAATTCCATTGTCGATTTGCGTGATCAGGACAATCCGGTGCTTTTCTACAAGGAAGGCACATGGGCGCGGCCACTGAAGGGCGGAACGTGGGAGGTCGGATGCGATCTTCGATACCTGCTTCTTGAGGGACAGATGGTATATGTGGAGCTGTCCGACAAGCTTCCGGCGCTTATTGCCGGCGAAAGCTTCGGTCAGGTTGTGCTTGGCGATGGCAGGAGCCACGAGCTTCTGGCCCCGATGACCGGCAGGGTGCGCGAGCTTAACATGGGCGCGAACAACGCGGTGAGCGAACTGGCGCGCGACAATCTTGCCCAGGGCTGGCTGCTCTGGCTTGCCCGAATCGCGCCGATCGAGGGCGCGCGGCTGTAAATTATTCATAATATTGATGCGAGACAAGGGCGGGAAAACCCCACCCCTGCGGTGTTTGCCAGAAATAATCCCGGAGAACGGTATGACAGAAAACGGCTTGAAGATACTTGTTGTAGACGACGAGAGCATAGTGATTCGAAGCTGCGAGATAGTGCTCAAGGGCGCGGGCTACCATATGGACGCCGCCCTCGGCGGGCGCGAGGCGATCCTGAAGATGGATAAGGAGCGCTACGACCTTGTCTTCACCGACCTGAAGATGCCGGAGGTTGACGGTATCACGCTTATACGCTGGCTGCGGAACTCGCGGCCCGATACCGGAATCGTTATATTGACCGGCTATCCGTCGCAGGACACTATTAAGGAGGCCCTGGGTCTTGGCATTATCGACTATGTGCCGAAACCGTTTACGCCCGCCGTGCTGCTCGATGTTACAAAACGGGCCGTGCAGTGGCTGGAATCCCGCAGGCCCGGCGACTACGCGATAGCCTCCGAAATGAGACAGGAGGAGCCTGCCCGCGACGATTTCCCGCCCGCCATGGCCGCCGAACTGGACAAGGTCATCGCGCATTACAAGCACATACCCGGAAGCCTTATCCCGGTTTTGCAGAGGGCGCAGGAGATGATAGGCTGGCTGCCTGTGGCGGCGCTCAAGCGGGTGTCGAAGGGCATGAACATTCCCGCCGCCGAGGTTCACAGCGTTGTGAGCTTCTACTCGTTTTTCACGATGAAGCCGCGCGGCGATCACAACATTCGGGTATGCCTTGGAACCGCCTGCTATGTGAAACGGGCCGAGGAGATACTTCGCAACCTGAAGGAAGGGCTTGGCATCGGCGTGGGCGAGGTGACGCCGGACAGGAAGTTCTCGCTCGAGGAAGTCCGTTGCCTGGGAGCGTGCGGTCTCGCGCCTGTCGTTGTGGTTGACCAGGACACGTTTGGCGGAATCGATCCGAAGAACTCGATGGAAATCGTTGAGAAGTACCGTTAAGGGGGCAAGCAGGAAATGGCAAGACTGACGATAGAAGATTTAAAAAGAATAAAGGAAAAGCACAAGGAAGAATTCTCGCTTCGCGAGGGCGGATACAGGGCGAAGGTTACGGTGCATATGGGAACGTGCGGCATAGCGGCCGGGGCGCGGGAAGTAATGAATTCGCTGATGGCGGAGCTTCGCGAGGCGGGAGCCGAGGGCGTGATAGTTGCCACGTCCGGCTGCGCCGGGCTGTGCAGCAAGGAGCCGCTTGCCACGGTGGAGATGCACGGTCAGCCGCCGGTGAAGTATGGCGAGCTTACCGATGCCAAGATCAAGGCCATTGTGAAGGAGCACGTTATCGGCGGCGCGCCGGTAGAGAAGCTGGCGCTGGTTACCGGAAGCGAAACGGCTTATTAAGATCTCCACCTTTGGCGGCAGGTGGATTTGAGCGGCAATTAAAACGACTTCATTGACGAAGGAGATTTCATAGATGGAACAGTATCGCGCGCACTTGATGATATGCGCCGGAACAGGTTGTGTTGCAAGCGGAGCGCTGAAGGTGCGGGACGCGCTCGATGTGGAGATCAGGAAGCATGGCCTCGAAAATGAGATCAGGGTGGTGCTGACCGGCTGCAACGGTTTCTGCGCCAAGGGGCCGATCATCGCTGTTCACCCGGGCGAGATATTCTATCAGGTTGTGAAACCCGAGGACGTGCCGCTTCTTGTCGAAGAGCATTTCATAAAGGGCAGGCCGGTTGAAAAGCTGATGTACAAGATGCCCGCCGACAAGAAAGCCATTCCGGTGATGAACGAAATCCCGTTCTTCAAGCATCAGGTGCTTCGGGTGCTGCGGAACAAGGGCCTGATCGATCCCGACAGCCTTGAGGAATACATTGCGCGCGACGGGTATCAGGCGGCGGCTAAGGCGCTTATTGAGATGTCGCAGCAGGAGATCATCGACACCGTCAAGGGGTCGGGCATAAGGGGCAGGGGCGGCGCGGGTTTTCCCACCGGCCTCAAGTGGGAGTTCACATCAAAGTCGCCGGCAGACCAGAAATACCTGCTCTGTAACGGCGACGAGGGCGACCCCGGCGCGTTCATGGACAGATCGGTGATGGAGGCCGATCCGCATTCGGTGATCGAGGGCATGGTCATCGGCTCGAAGGCCATCGGCGCGACAAAGGGCTACATCTATGTGCGGGCAGAGTATCCGCTTGCCGTTGAGCGTTTGCGCAAGGCGATCAAGGACGCGAACGAGGCCGGGCTTCTCGGCAGGAACATCCTCGATTCCGGCTACGATTTCGAACTCGATGTCTACCTTGGCGCCGGAGCGTTCGTCTGCGGCGAGGAGACGGCGCTGATGCGCTCCATCGAGGGCCAGCGCGGAATGCCGCGACCGCGGCCTCCGTTTCCGGCGCACAAGGGATTGTGGGATAAGCCCACGGTGCTGAACAACGTGGAAACCTTCGCGCAGATTGCGCCGATAATTTTAAACGGGGCCGACTGGTACAAGAGCCTCGGAACCGAGAAATCCACCGGCACGAAGGTTTTCGCGCTCACCGGCGCTATAACGAACGTGGGCCTTGTCGAAGTGCCGATGGGAATTCCGCTTCGCACGATCATCTACGACATCGGCGGTGGAATATCCAAGAAGGGCAAGAAGTTCAAGGCGGTGCAGATGGGCGGCCCGTCGGGCGGCTGCATTCCGGAACACCTGCTCGACACCCCGGTCGATTTCGATTCGATCAACGCAACAGGCGCGATCATGGGATCGGGCGGCATGGTGGTGATGGACGAGGACAACTGCATGGTGAGCCTGGCCAAGTTCTTCCTTGGCTTCACGGCCGACGAATCATGCGGGAAATGCCCGCCATGCCGCGTGGGCACGCGCGTCATGCTCGACACTCTCACGGATATTACCGAAGGGCGTGGCAAGCCGGGCGACGTGGAAACGCTGCTCGACCTCTGCGAGGACATCAAGGCCACGTCGCTATGCGGCCTCGGCCAGACGGCGCCGAATCCGGTTCTGACCACGATTAAATATTTCAGGGAAGAGTACGAGTCTCACATTCACGACAAATGGTGCAAGACCGGCGTATGCCGCGATCTTTGCAGCTTCGAGATCGACGCGGCGATATGCACCGGATGCGGAGTATGCGCGAGGGCATGTCCGCAGAAGGCGATCACCGGAGAGAAAAAACAGCCGCACAAGATCATTCAGGAGCTATGCATCCAATGCCGCACATGCTACGACCGATGCAAGTTCGGCTCGATAAAGATCGGCCCCGGGCTGAAGTTCGCGAAGGCCGCCGGAGCATCGTCCGATGCTCAGGTTGGCGGAGCTTCCGTGGTTGCGGGGGCAACCTCGGTTGGTGGAGGTAGTAAATAATGATTGAACTGACCATAAACGGAAAACCTGTTCAGGCCGAGGACGGCGCGACCATTCTCAAGGCCGCCAAGGCCAACGGCATAAAGATACCAAACCTTTGCTGGGACAAGCGTCTGCGTCCATACGGCGGATGCCGTCTGTGCGTGGTTGAGCTTGAAGGCCAGCCGCGTTTGTTCGCCGCGTGTTCCACGCCGGTGCAGGCCGGAATGAAGGTGCTCACGGACACGCCGAAATTGAAAAAAGCCCGCCAGACCGTGCTTGAGCTTCTGCTTGTGCATCATCCGCTCGACTGTCCGACATGCGACAAGGCGGGCGAGTGCGACCTCCAGGATCTTGCCTACGAGTATGGCAAGCCGGAAGGCAGGTTCATCCGGTGGCGGAAGGACAAACCGGCCGACGTGCGCGGCCCGCTGATCGAGCTTAACTCGAACCGGTGCATACTCTGCGGAAAATGCGTGCGCATCTGCGCCGAGCATCAGGGCAGAGGGGCGCTTGGGTTCATGGGACGCGGATTCCCGACGGTCGTCACCCCGGCGTTCGGCGAGATTCTCGAATGTGACTACTGCGGCCAGTGCGTTGACGCGTGTCCCACGGGCGCTCTGGTGGCCAAGCCCTACAAGTACAAGGCGCGAGCGTGGTATCTGGATGAAAAGGATTCCATCTGCTCATACTGCGGCTGCGGCTGCACTCTCACGCTCGGCATCCGCGAGGGCAAAATCCTTCGCGCGCGCGGCGAGGAAGACAAGGGTGTGTCCGACGGAAACCTCTGCGGACGCGGCAGGTTCGGCTTCGATTACGTTCACGACGCGTCGCGCCTGAAAACCCCGCTTGTGCGTAAAGACGGCGAACTTGTCGAGGCAACGTGGGACGAGGCGATGAAATACGCAGCCGACGCGCTCCGCGAGGTTACGGCCGTGGGCGGGGCAGGCTCCGTCGGCGCGATCGGGTCGCACCGCTGCACGATGGAAGACAACCATATGCTAAGGCGTTTCATGACAGTGCTTGGGTCCGGCAACCTCGACTATTCCGGCGCTTTCGGCTATGGCCGGGCGCAGATGGCGTGGGAGCAGTGCTTCGGCGGCGCGCCGCACAAAATCGATCTGAAATCGCCGCTTGGCAAGAAGGCGATTCTGGTTGTCGATTCGGACATCACTGTTACGCATCCGGTTTTCGGCCTGAACATCATGCAGGCCGGACGCGAGGGCGCGCGGATTATCGCTTCCGATTTCCGTGAAACCAAACTCACGCGCCATTCGTCGAACTGGCTTCGCAACAGGCCCGGAACCGGAATCGCCATTGTAAACGGCATGATGAAGGCGATCATCGACGGCGGAATGTTCGACAAGGCGGCTGCTGAGAAAATTGAAGGCTTTGGGGCGCTTGCCGCATCGCTCGAAGATTACACGCCCGAAAAGGTTTCGGCGATGACAGGCGTTCCGGCTGCCGGCATTGCCGCCGCGGCATCGGAGTTCGCCGGAGCAGACTCGCGCTTGATTGTGATGTCGCTTGGCTCATCGGACAACACCAAGAGCGCGGATCTTGTTCTGGCTGTCGCGAATCTTGCCGTTCTTCTTGGCGACGGCCCGGAATCCGTGCAGATTCCGGCGGAATACGCCAATACATTCGGCGCATGGAACGCGGGAATAAGGCCGGGAGACGGCGGCAAGAGCGTATTTTCGATGCTGTATGAGCCGGGCGCGGTGAATGCGCTGATAGTCATGGGAGAGGATCCGGTGTCTTCGTTCCCGGATGGCGGAAGGATTCTGCGGGCATTGAAATCGCTCGACCTTCTGATAGTGAGCGCCATCACCATGAACGAAACCGCGAGGATGGCAAACGTTGTGTTCCCGGCCACAAGCTGGGGCGAGAAGGACGGCACGTTTGTGAACGCCGAAGGCCGCGCCCAGCGGATGCTCCGGGTTTCCGAACCAACCGGCATGAGCATGCCCGACTGGCAGATCATCCGCAACCTGTCGTGGGCCATGGACAGGGAGACCGACATCCGCTCGATCGAGGACATACGCAAGGAAATGGCCGATGATGCTGCCGTTGCAGCCGAAGCCCTTCCCTGCCGCCGCTTCGCGCCTGCCATGCAGCCCGCGATTCCGGCTGACGGCAACCATGTATTACTTGCCATTCGCGATGTGCTTCAGCATTCGGGCAGCATGTCAACGCGATCGGAGGCGCTCGATCTGGTGGTGCGCGAGGCTGTGCTTGATATCGGCGAGGCCGACGCCGCGCGTCTCGGTGTGGCCGACAACGCGCATGTGAAGGTGACAACAGTGTCACAGCCGCATTATTCGGTTTACCTTAAGGCGCGGATCAGTGATGAACTGATGGACGGCGTGGCGACAACCTCGATGCACTTTCCTTCGGGGCGTGTGAACACGCTTGTGGGCCTGGCGGCGGATGGCGGCGCGTCACTTGGAGTGGTGCGCATTGAAGCCGCATCCGGCTGATGCGATAACAATGATGAGGCTTGAGCGGATAGCTGAACTCGTGGATGCGGTTCTAATTACCGGGACTGAAGAGCCTGACGTCCCGGTGGAGGTTGAGCACTGCTATATAGCCGACCTGATGAGCGATGTCCTGGCGTTCTGTCCGCCGGATGCCCTGCTTATTACCGGACTCACCAACACGCAGGTTGTGCGCACAGCCGACGTGGCCGACATCAAGGCCGTGGTTTTCGTGCAGTCGAAAAAGCCCGACCACGAAACCGTGGCGCTTGCCCGCAAAAAGCAGCTTCCGCTTCTTGCCACATCGCTTCCCGGCTTCGAGGTATGCGCGCGCCTGCACAAGGCCGGACTTGGGATGGCGGGCGGGTGAGCGGCTGAACGATAACTCTGCAATAATCCGTTTTTGCCGTATACTGATCTTGTAACCTGCGGTGAATGTTCCGCAAAACGTCTGAATCGCGGAGGTGACACATATGGACGAGAAGGCAAATCTTCAGGAGCAGATGGACGCTCTCAAGAACGATTTCGGCAGTCTGAGGCGCGACATCGCCGATCTGGCCAAAACGCTTCGCGATGCCGGGGCCGGCAAGGTAGAGGGCATCAAGGCATCCATTGACGAAGAGCTTCACGCAAAGGCCGAGGAGTTGAAGCGCGCGTGGGAATATGCGCGCGAGCATGGCCAGAAGGCGAAGCAGGAGTTGGAGGCTGGAGTTGGCGCGCATCCGTACACAACCATTTTGGCCGCTTTCGGCGTGGGCTTCATCGTGGCAAAACTGATCGACAGGGGCCGTCGCGACTGAAAACTCTGGTTGATCTGCTTATCGCGGCGCTGGAACTGTTGGAGGCCGAGGCGCGCGCCTTCCGAAAGGCGGCCATGCGGCTCGGCCTTGGACTTGCGATGCTTGCGGTTGCGGCGATTTTCGCGCTTGCGGGTTTCGCGCTATGCATACTGGCTCTCTTTTTCGCGCTTCGGGAAAGCTTTGGTGCCGCTCCGGCTGCGCTGGCATCGGGGATTGCATCTATTGTGTGCGCCGCCTTGATTGTATGGACTGCAACAAGAATAAACCGGTAAGCGTTTCCGAGGCGAAGACTCGCTTGCGCGAGGCTGCGGGCAATGTTCGCATGGCCGATATTGTCACGGAGCATCCGATTGCGGCTGTTGCCGGGGCGGTCGCAGCCGGTTTTCTCTTCGCGAAAAGCAGGCGCGCCCGCGATGTAATGGCGCGAGAACTTTTTCGCCGGATCATGGGCGCTGCCGGCGGATAGATATAATGTAGGCGGCGACAGGCCCTTTTATCATCCGGACGCAGGGGAAAACATGGCTACACCGGTTAAGAAACGTCTTGGCGAGATACTGATAGAAAAAGGGCTGATCAGCCACCCGCAGCTTACCGATGCGCTCAAGAAAACCAACCAGACAGGCGGCAAGCTTGGTGCATCGCTCATCAGCCTCGGATTCATCACCGAAGACCAGCTGCTTGAAGCGCTGAGCAGCTCTCTCGGTCTGCCGTTCATAGACATTGCAAAAAACGTGATTTCCGTTGAGACGCAGGTCAGATTTCCCTATGATCTCGTAAAGCGCTACCGCATCGTTCCCGTTTCAATTCATGGACAGCTTATCACCATCGCCACGGAGGACCCTACCGACTACCGCGTGATCGAGGAGCTGCAGTTCACGACGAACTACAACATCCGCCCGGTTCTGGCGTCCAGTTACCAGATTTCCGAAATCATCCGTTTCTTCGAGCAGGTGGGCTACGCCAAAAAGCCTTACGACCTTGGAATGCTCCGCAAGATTCAGGAGAAGATGAAGGTGCTAACCGTGGACATGCTGCTTTCCGAGCTTGTCCGGCTGGACGGCTCCGATCTTCACGTTACCGTGGGCGCGCCTCCGTCGGTACGTTTGCGAAACGAGTTGCAGCGTCTGAACCTGCCCATGGTGGATCGCGACACGGTAAAAAGATTCGTCGAGGAACTTCTGACCAAGGATCAGCTTCAGAAGCTCGAAAAGATGAAGGACATAGAAATTCCGTACATGAAGGACGGCATCGGCAGATTCCGCGTGGTCATATACATGCAACGGCATTCGCTTACGATCTGCGCGCGCAACCTTAAGGCCGAAATCCCGACGCTCGAAAGCCTGGGCCTTCCTTCGGTCATAAAGGATTCGGTGCTTACCCGGCAGGGGCTGCTGCTGGTAACCGGCCCGGCGGCGCACGGCAAATCCACAACGCTCGCATCCATAATCAACCTGCTGAACGAAAACCGCGCGCTTAACATCATCACGCTCGAAGACCCAATCGAGTACCTCCACAAGCACAAGAAATGCAACATCAACCAGCGCGAAATCGGCGAGGACACGGCGTCTTTCGTGAAGGGCTTGAAGCATGTTTTCCGCCAGAATCCGGATGTGATAATGATAGGCGAACTGCGCGACCCGGAGTCCATACACATTGCCATGAAGGCCGCGGCAACGGGGCATCTGGTTTTGGCCACGATGCACACGCAGGACACGGCGTCGGCCATCGACACGATACTGAATTATTTCTCAGGCAACGAGCAGAACGTCATCCGCCAGCAGTTGGCCGACTCGCTCATCTGCGTAATCTCCCAACGGCTCGTACCCAGAAAATCGGGCGAGGGGCGCTGCCTTGCGTATGAGCTGATGCTGAATTCCTCCAGAATCGCCGCGCTTATCCGCGAGGGCAAACCGCATCAGATCAAGGTGCAGACGGCAGCGGTGCGCGGAGACATGGAAACTCTTGAGTACTCTTTGGCCAACATGGTGAAAAGGGGGATTATTTCGGCTGAGGACGCCACGCACTATGCGTTGAACAAGAAATCTCTGGAAGACATACTGGCGCAGAAACGGCCTGAAGGCACGGCGTAAGCCGCGATTTCAGGCCGTTCCGATGGATATGTTTTTTATCTGGTTGCGTAAGCGGCAGGAGCCATGAGCGCCTCTACTTTCAGCATATGCGGGATCAATTCCGCCGGAACCTGCTCTTTGAGCATTATCACGAACGTATCTTTCTCCGGTGAAAACAACGCGCTTTTCTGCGACAGGGTAGCCGATACATCTTCCGGTGCAAGCGTCCACATACCGCCTGTTATCGGATCGACAATCAAATAGCCGATCAAACCGCCAACCAGCAGATTGCCGCCAAGATACCAGCCGTTCAACCGTCCTTCAACCTGCATCTCGAATGGAGCGTACCCTTCCTTTTCAACGACGACACGGTATGCGCCCTTCTTGAAGTAACCCATTCCACGCTTAAGAGACACCTTGCATGGTGTGGAAGCGGAAGTGACTCTCATTCCATCCTTGTCAAAAACCGTAACGGATGCTCCGTCCGGGCTTGACTGGATAGCAAGTTCCTGCATTCTGCCCTTTATTATCGAGGCGCATCCGGCAGTAGTGAAAAAGACAGCCACCAAAACCATACACATCCATCTGAATCGTTTGCTCTGTTTCATGTTTCCCGCTCCCTTACGATGAGTTCCCATTCGAAATATTAAACGAACGGGTTGCAATTTCATTGTGTATGTTGACTGAATCAAACCGGAAACGTTGTTGATTATCTGTCCGCCCCCGGCTTCAACGTGTGAAGTTAATCAGATTGCTCCCTCAATTGTCAATAAAATAGTTACATCGACTGGCCAAACCGAAAAAGCGTCAATGAATCGTCAGATGTCGTGCAATAAACGCCTGGCCCAGCGACACACCTCCGTCGTTGCACGGCACCGCGCGGTTTGTGCGGGGCGATAGCCCCAGCTCTCGCAACCCGCGCATAACGCCGCCCAGAATCAGGCGGTTTTGAAAAACACCGCCGCTCAGCGCTATCGTTGTAATTCCGGTTGACTGATGAATTCTCATCACGGTTTCAACTACCGCGGCAACCACGGTGTTGTGAAACCGCGCCGCGATGACGCTTCTGTCCGCGCCGCGCGTGATGTCGTCGATGAGTCCGCGTATGGCGGCGGAGAAATCAATCTCCGCAAGCCCGCTATCCGAAATATGGCTGGGATACCGTTTGGTCACGTTTCGCGCCGCCTTTGCCTCCAGCGCAATCGCCGCCTCGCCCTCGAACGTGTTTGCGTCGGCGATGCCGAGCATCGACGAAACGGCGTCAAACAGCCGTCCCGCGCCCGATGTCATCGGCGAAAGCTCGCGGCTGCCGACGATCCTGAGGATGTTTGCCACAGCGTTTTCGCCGAGCCGGTCCGTCAGGCCGATACGTTTCAGAACTTCACGCGCTCCATCGCCGAAAATGTCGTGCAGATAACTTGCGGCCATGCGCCACGGCTGCCGTGCGGCAGCGTCGCCGCCGGGCATCGGAACGGGGCGAAACCTAGCGACGCGCTGAAGAGCGGAGGCGGTTCCGGCGAAAAACTCGCCTCCCCAAACAGTATTGCCAACGCAATGAACTGCGTCATTGCGCGGGGCATCCTCTCCATACCCCGATCCGTCCAGCGCCACGCCTATAACCTCGCCCTCGATATTCCATTCGGCCATCACCGAGGCGATATGCGCGTGATGGTGCTGTATGCCGATCCCCATTACGCCGGTTCCATGTATACCGGTCTGCTCCAGCGCCCATCGGGTTGAGAAATATCCGGAATGCAGGTCGTGGGCTATCGCAGCCGGTTCGCACCGGTAAACCTGCTTCAGATTGGCAAGCGTTTCCTCGAAGAACCGCAGGGTTTCGAAGTTTTCCATGTCGCCCGTGTGCTGGCTCACAATGGCGGCGCGGCCTTTCGCGAGCGCGAACGTGTTTTTAAGGTCGGCTCCCACCGCCAGAATGTCGGGGCCGTCGCAGGGAAGGGCAATCGGCGACGGCGTGTATCCGCGCGCGCGGCGGATGAAAAGTGTCCGGCCTTCGTAAATCGCCGTGACAGAATCGTCCACGCGCATGAAAATGTCGCGGTCATGAAGCAGGAACGCGTCGGCCAGTCCGGAAAGCTTAGCCATGGCCTCGTCGTTGCCGGTAACAATCGGCTCCTCGCTCATGTTGGCGCTGGTCATCACCAGCGCCCTAAGCCCGCCGCCGTTAAACAGCAGATGATGAAGCGGGGTGTAAGGAAGCATGAACCCCAGGCGCGGCGATGAGGGCGCGATTGCGGACGGCAACCCGCATTCGGCACGTTTTTCCATCAAAACCACCGGACGCGCGGGCGATTCGAGAAGCGCCGCCGCGTCGTCATCCGTAACGCAGTATCGCCGTATGGTCCCGACATCGGGAGCCATCAGCGCGAACGCCTTGTTGTTTCTGCGCTTGCGCGCGCGAAGCGTTTCGACAGCCATGGAGTTTTCGGCGTCGGCCGCCAGATGAAAACCGCCAAGCCCTTTCACCGCAACGATCAGCCCGCTTCTAAGTGAGTTGACAGCGCGGTCCAAAGCTGCATGGCCAGCGACACGCAGCCCGCCAAGGACGAATTCAACATGCGGCCCGCATTTCGGACATGCGTTCGGCTGTGCGTGAAAGCGCCGGTTGCCGGTGTTGTCGTACTCGCGGCGGCAGTCGGCGCACATTTCGAACGCGGCCATTGTCGTGTTCAGCCGGTCATACGGAACCGCCCGCGTGATCGTGTAGCGCGGCCCGCAGTTGGTGCAGTTGATAAACGGATAGAGATAACGCCTGTCGGCCGGATCGAGCATCTCGCGCAGGCAGTCGGCGCAGACGGCGGTGTCGGGCGGAACATGCGTCGAGCCGCCGATGTCAGTGCTCCGGACAATGACGAACTCCTTGCCGCCGAGTGCCGGGCCGCCTTGTGCCGTAACCGATCGGGATTCCATCGAGAGGATTTTGGCCAGAGGCGGCGCTTCGGCTGCGATCAGTGCCGGGAAATTCTCCACGCCGTCGCCTTCAACCTCAACGGTAACGCCGCCGGAGGTGTTCATCACGAAACCCGAAAACCCGCACCGAACGGCCAGATTGCGGATGAACGGGCGGAATCCCACACCCTGAACTATGCCGCTAATTTCTATGCGGAGACGAATCACATGCGAACTAGTTTACAGTTTGTCACTGGCCTGACGCGGGGCAGTCTTGGGTCATCGGTTATCGCCCACAGCGCTATGTGGGTATCAATAAGAATTTTCATTCAAGCCCTAAGGTTTGTATCGGTTGCATTAAGCTGAACCAGACAGGCAAGGCGTTCCCTGAGTTGCAATGCAACGATGCGGTCTTTGTCGTTCATGTCACGCGCTTTGCAAGCAATTGAGCCACGGTCAAAGCCTCCTGTCTCCCGCATTATAACATTGCAAACGTTGCGGTTTTCCCGCCCCCCTGTAACATTCATGTAACAATCGGCATGTAGTATTGTCTGTCTATGCCGACAATCCGCAAACGAATATCCGCGCTTCTCAAGGGCGGTTCGCCGATAGACTTGATTTTCGCGTCGATGACAGCCGTTGCCGCTTTCACGGTCTGCCTGATAATGCTTGGCGTTTTCGTGTCGCTTGTTCGCGAGTCCTCGCTTTCCATAAGCAAATTCGGCGCATTTTCATTCATGTTCTCGCAGGAGTGGGATCCGGTGAAGGAGATGTTCGGCGCCGCTGCCAGCATATTCGGAACAGCCGTGACGACAGTGCTGGCGCTTTTCTTCGCCGTGCCGATCGGCATAGGCATAGCCGTTTTCGTCACCGAAATCGCGCCGGATTCGCTTAAGGGAACAATCGGCGCGGCTATCGAGCTTCTGGCCGCCATTCCCAGCATCGTTTACGGCATGTGGGGCCTGTTCACGCTTGCGCCGCTGATGGGCAGAACGGTCGAACCGTTCATTCAAAGGATCTTCGGCGGCATTCCGGTTCTTGGCCATCTGGTTTCCGGCAGCGCCACCGGCATCGACATGTTCACATCGAGCGTCGTGCTCAGCATCATGGTGGTTCCGTTCATCGCCAGCGTGTCGCGGGATTCATTCAACCAGACGCCGTCGATACTTAAGGAATCGGCCTACGGAGTGGGCGCGACCAAGTGGGAAGTGATTCGCGACGTGGTTGTTCCGTACTCGAAACGCGGCGTTTTCGGCGGCGCGGTGCTGTCGCTTGGGCGCGCGCTGGGCGAAACGATGGCGGTGGCGTTCGTGCTTGGCAACAGCAAACGGATTTCGCTGTCGCTCTTCGACGCCGCATCGACCATCACGGTTACGCTTGCAAACGAGTTCACCGAGGCCGACACAGACATGTACCTCTCCGCGCTGTACCATCTGGCGCTTATACTCTTTACTCTCAGCTTCATTACGCTTGCCGTGGCCAAGTTCTTCATAAGCAGAAAGACCGGGGAGCACGATAGATGAGCAAGGCGATGACCCGGATGCAAAGCCGCAAGCTTCAAAGCGCGATCGCGCTATTCCTAAGCGGCATGGCCGCGCTGTTTGGGCTGTTCTGGCTTGGGTTTATCCTCTGGGATGTGCTCAGGCACGGAACCGCAGCGGTGAACTGGGCGCTCTTCACCGAGGATCCTGTTCCGCCGGGAACGGAAGGCGGCGGGCTTAGAAATGCGTTCATCGGCCAGCTCATGATTACCGGAACCGCCACGCTGATCGGCGTGCCGATGGGCGTGCTTGGCGGCACGTTTCTGGCCGAGTACGCGCGCGGCAGGGCGATTTCGCGGTTCATCAGCATTCTGGCCGATATAATGGTGAGCGTGCCGTCGATCGTGATCGGCACGTTCGTTTACGCGGTGATGGTGAAGCCGGTGAAGCATTTCAGCGGCTGGGCCGGAGCCGTGGCGCTTGCGATGATCATGATTCCGGTTGTGCTTCGAACCACGGAAGACATGCTTTCGCTCGTTCCGTGGCGATTGCGCGAGGCGGCGTTCGCGCTTGGCGCGCCGTATTACAAGGTTATCGTGCAGGTGGTTTACCGGCAGGCGTCGGTTGGCGTGTTCACCGGCATACTTCTTTCGATTGCCCGCGTGGCCGGCGAAACCGCGCCGCTTCTGTTTACGTCGTTCAACAACGCCTTCTTCGCCACAGACATGAACAAGCCGATTGCGTCGCTCACGGTTACCGTGTTTCAGTACGCGATGGGGCCGTTCGAGGAATGGCGGGCGCAGGCATGGGCAGCCTCGCTTGTGATCACGATTTTTATCCTTGCCATTACCATCATCGGACGGGGTATCATACGCTGGAAATACGGAAACAAATGAACAACGGCAACGACATCGAAATCGAGGTGAAAAACCTCAACTTCTTCTATTCCGGCGGCGTTCACGCGCTGAAGGGCATCTCGCTTGCGGTGCGGAAAAACACGATAAACGCCTTCATCGGGCCGTCGGGCTGCGGCAAGACAACGCTTCTTCGCTGCTTCAACCGTATGCACGACCTCTATCCGGGAAACCGCTACGAGGGCGAGATCGTGTTTCAGGGCAGGAACATTCTTGGCGCCGACATAGATTTGATCGATCTTCGAAGCCGCGTGGGCATGGTTTTCCAGAAGCCCACGCCGTTTCCGATGAGCATCTTCGACAACGTGGCCTACGGACTGAAACTTCGCGGCATAAAGAAACGCGCCGAGCTTTCGGAGCGCGTGGAACGGGCGATCCGGCATTCGGCGCTCTGGGACGAGGTGAAGGACAAATTAAACGAAAGCGCGTACCGTCTTTCGGGCGGCCAGCAGCAGCGGCTTGTCATAGCGCGCGCCCTTGCCGTGGAGCCGGAGGTTCTTCTCTTCGACGAGCCAACATCGGCGCTCGACCCGATCTCGACCGCCAAGATCGAGGAGCTTGTGGTTGATCTGAAAAAGGAAGTCACGATCATAATCGTTACCCACAACATGCAGCAGGCGGCCCGCGTATCCGACACATCCGGATTCTTCATGCTCGGCGAACTCATCGAGATAGACGGCACGGACAGGATTTTCACCACACCCTCGAACAAGCTTACCGAGGACTACATCACAGGAAGGTTCGGCTGATGATAAGAAGCAGGGAGCTTGCAAAGCTCAGGGATATGCTCATACGCATGGGCGTTCTGGTTGAGGCATCGATAAAGGATTCGGTGCGCTCGCTGGTGAACCGCGATTCGGAGCTTGCCCGCCGGGTGATCGCGCACGACCACGAAATAAACTGCCTCGACGTCCAAATCGATGAAGAGTGCATAAAGGTGCTTGCGCTCACGCAGCCTATGGCGTCCGATCTGCGGTTCATAACAACCGCGCTCAAGATCACGGCGGATCTGGAACGCATCGGCGACAACTCGGTGAACATCGCCGAACGCGCCCTTGAACTGAACGAAGAGCCGCTGCTGAAGCCGTATGTGGACATTCCGCACATGGGCAGCATCGCCCAGGGCATGGTGCGCGACGCGATAGACGCGTTCGTGAACGGAGACAAGAAGCTGGCGCTCGACGTGATAATGCGCGACGATGAGGTGGACGACCTGAACGAGATAGTGTTTCAGGAGCTTACCGCGATCATGACACGCAACTCGGAAACCGTGCGCCGCGCGGTGAAGATAAGCTATGTGTCGAAATATCTGGAACGCATAGCCGACCACGCAACGAACATAGCCGAGATGGTAGTCTATCTAATCGAGGGGAAGATCATCCGTCACACGGAGATTCACCGCGAGGGCGCGAAAACAGATACCGGAGGCAGAAATAATGTCTGATCTGAAAAAGATGTACAAGACCGTGATGGACGATCATTTCCCCGACGACATGAAAATATTGTTTGGCGGGCAGGAGCTTGTTTACCGGAAGAAGGCATGGAAGATTCCCGACGACAAGACCGGCGAGCTGATAGAAAAAGGGCTTCGCTACGGAGAAAATCCGGGGCAGGAGGCGGCGATGTACGAGCTTGTTTCCGGCAATCTGGAGCTTGGCGGCTGCCGGTTCATCGAGCCGGGAAACGGCCTCGTGAGCGCGATGACCGAGGAAGACATGATTCAGTCGGGCAAGCATCCGGGCAAGACGAACATGACCGACGTGGACAACGGCCTGAACATTCTGAAATATCTCATGGAAAAACCGTGCGCCGTGATCCTGAAGCACAACAACCCGTGCGGCGCGGCGCAGGCCGCGACGCTGGCCGAGGCCTACAACCGCGCCAACATGGCCGACCGCATCGCGGCCTTCGGCGGCGCGCTGATAGTGAACCGGGCCATGGACAGGGCGACAGCCGAAATGGCAAGCGAAAACTATCTTGAGGTTGTGGCGGCTCCGGATTACGAAGATGGCGCTGTCGAGATTCTGGCCGGGCGGAAAAACCTCCGCATCGTTCGCATTAGCCGCATAGACCGGCTTGCGGAGTACGCCACCCGTCGCTTCGTGGAGTTTAAAAGCCTGATCGACGGCGGCCTCATAGCGCAGCAATCGCCGCTTAACCGAGTGCTGAAAATATCGGATTTCCTGCCTGCCGAAACCGTTTACAAGGGCGTGACGTACAAAACCGAGCGTATGCCGGACGACCGAGAGCTGGAGGACATGCTCTTCGGCTGGTCGGTTGAGCAGGGCATAACCTCGAACTCGGTTATCTACGTGAAGGATGGCGTGACCGTGGGCATAGGAACAGGCGAGCAGGACAGGGTGGGCGTGGCCGAGATTGCCGTATTCAAGGCCTACACCAAATACGCCGACGCGCTATGCTTCAAGCGCCACGGCGTTCCGTACAAAACCTTCGAGCTTGATGCCGCTCAGGGCAGGCGCGACAGGGCGGCTCTTGACGAAATCGACGCGGAGACCAAGGCGGCAAAGGGCGGGCTGATCGGTTCGGTGGCGATTTCGGACGCCTTCTTCCCGTTCCGCGACGGAGTGGACGTCTGCATAGCGCAGGGCGTTTCGGCCATTGTAAACCCCGGCGGATCGGAGCGCGACTTCGAATCGATTCAGGCCTGCAACGAAGCCCGCCCGAAGGTTGCCATGGTGTTTACCGGCCAGCGGGCGTTCCGGCACTGACAGCCTGATGATGAGAAATCCGGTGACGTGAAATGGCGATTGACTCCCCTTTCGCCTATTCATTATAATCCTGACTCCGGGCGATTGGCTCAGCGGAAGAGCACTGCCTTCACACGGCAGGGGTCGCAGGTTCGAACCCCGCATCGCCCACCATTAACATCAAGAAGGAGCCTGTAAAAAAGGCTCCTTTTTTCAACAAGAAGGACGAGGCATGGCAAAAGGGGCCGCCGGTGTTATCGATCTCCTGACATTCCTCTGCTTGTTAATGTTGTAGCAACTCATAAACAGCCGTTGCGGTAATAACGTGCCGGCATGGGGAGGGGCGAATGAAAACTAGTGTTTAATTGCGTAAATTAGTGATTGTATTTCTAAGCTGAGAGCCTTTGACTTCACGCTTTCGCCATGCAAACGGTTTGGCATTCTTACGATACGCCGCAACGAAATTTTCAATAGCGGTACGCAACTCGTCGATACTTTTGAAACTGGCATTCTTCAACGCTTTTCTTGACAGGATACCAAACCAGATTTCAATCTGGTTGAGCCAGCTCGCAGAGGTTGGCGTGAAGTGGAATGTGACATTCGGATGCGCCGACAACCACTCATCATTTTTCTTGTGTATGCAGTAATTGTCGAGAATGACGTGAATTTCTTTCTGGTCGCTGTCGGGCAATTCCGTCAGCACCTGATCCATGAAATCCAGAAATTCAACCCGGCGCTTTAACCCCGTTGTTTTTGTGTGAACGTCACCGGTTGCAACATTCAACGCTGCAAATAAATTCAGTGTGCCGTGGCGTTTGTAGGTGCTTTTCAGGCCATGGACAATTTTCTTGCTGCTGGTGCATACATACCCGGTTGCACGTTCCAGCGCTTGAATGCTCGGCTTTTCGTCAACGGAGATCACCAAGGCGTTTACTGGCGGCGCCAGATACAATCCAACGATATCAGCTGCCTTTGGCGCAAATTCAGGATCGGTGCTGACACACCAGCTCCGTTGACGCGCAAGGCAGATTCCTTCTTTCCGTAGGACGCGCCAAACGGCATCATCCGAAGAATTGAGGTGTTTTGCCAGTGCGGCGCCATCCCAGCATGATTGTCCGCTTGGCGGGGGTAATTCAAGAGTTCTCAATACCTCGTTGCGGAAAGTCGCGTCATATTTGGGCGGCTTGCCTGAACGAGGATTATCGTGAAGACCCGCAATGCCTTTAATGGCAAAGCGATTACGCCACTTGATGACTGTATTCGGGACAGTGTCAAGATCGCTCGCAACCTTCTTGACCGGCTCACCATTCAGCAGCTTGAGAACAATTCTGGCGCGTTCGACCAGACGCCATTCAAGACTGGTGCTATTTGCCCATGATTCAAGAGAACGGCGATCTTCTGTGGTGCATGAAGGAACAGAAGCTTTTCTGGCCATAACACCCCCTCGCAAAATGATTATGAGGAAGAATACATTAATTCACTAAATATTGCAATTAAACGCTAGAACCAACCATGACCTGGTGAAAAAGGGATTACGACTGCCGGTTTTTCGGAATGTTGGCGAGTGCTGGCGAACCAACCATACAGGACAATCGCGCCCGGATGCCGGTATTCGGCGCTAACCCCGCTGTGCTCAGGCGGCATTGAGCGCGCACCTGACGCTTTTTGCAGCCCGGACAGGCTTCGTGCCGGGCGAATCGACAGAGTGCCCACGCCTGTTGCCCTGCCAAACGTTCAAAAAGAATTGCACTCGACGAAGACCTGCCGGTATAATCCCCATAGCAATAGCCAATACCAATACACGGGGGAAGCGGCCAAGTTCAACATCTTTTTATCCATCATTCCGGCAGGTTCCGGCCGAAACACGCCCCGGCAACAAGACATGCCTCATGCCAGCCAAATTGCCAGCACGTTTCCGGGACGACGGATAAAACGCTTTACGTTAGCTCAAGGACAAAATATTCGCATAATTGCCCTGTCCCAAGAAAACATAATTGACTGCACCCCGTGCAAAGTATATACTTTGAGATATAAACTTCACGCATGGAGGGAATAATTATGAGAGCAACCGCAAAGGACTTAAGATTTAACTCAAAAGAGCTAATAGACTCCGTAAATAGGGGAGAGGAAGTTGTTATTACCTTCCGAGGAAAACCGTGCGCCAAACTTGTTCCCTACCAGGAAATCAAAAGGCAAACAGGAAAAAATGAATTGTTCGGAATATGGCAAGATAATGACATAGCAGAAAATGTGGATGAGTATGTAAGAAGTTTAAGAAAAGGAAGATTCTAATGGTTATCGATACTGACGTTCTAATTTGGTATATGCGAGGTAATAAAAAAGCATATCAGCTCATCGAAAACACAAACAACTTTTCCATATCAGTCATCACATATATGGAACTCGTTCAGGGATTGAGAAACAAAAAAGAGCTAACTCAACTCCGTAAAGCACTCCATGTATGGAAAACACAAATTCTGTATGTGTCAGAAGAAATATCTGCAAAAGCTATGTTCTATGTAGAGCAACATTTTCTCAGCCATTCCATGCAGCTGGCAGATGCTTTAATCGGAGCAACGGCAATTGCATATGGCTTTCCTATTATCACGGGAAACGACAAACACTATAAGGTGATGAAGGATCTTCAGATAAAGAAATTTGTGCCATTGCAACATGGAATAAAAAATGAGCTAACAAGCGTGTCAACCTGACCGCCGGGAGCAGCGTTGCGTGAAGTGGCCCACGTGCCCGACATGATGCTTCCCTGCCGGCGACTCAAATTCACAAAGAGGACATTTCTAATGCCCGGCGTAGCCCGGCCGTGTCCGTTATGGTGTGGGCAGGCCCAACGGAAGATACGCCGCCGGGTTAAGGTCTAGCGAGGCGAAATCGCCATCCATGAAATGATGATGCGCGGCAGCCGCGATCATGGCGGCGTTGTCGGTGCATAGCTCAATGGACGGAAGCGACAGGCGCAAGCCTGCCCGCCTCGATTCATCCGCGAACTGCTCCCTCAACCGGCTGTTTGCCGCAACTCCGCCGGAGATGGCTATCGCCGCCAGACCCATTCGTTTCGCTTCCCGAATGGTTTTGGTGACAAGCACGTCAACCACGCTCTCCTGAAATCCGGCTGCGATGTCGCGAATCGGCACACCTGGATTGTCGCGGTGGAAGTTCATTACGGCGGTCTTCAGACCGCTGAAGCTGAAGTCGCGTCTGTCGCCCCGCATCGGGCGCGGCATGACGGCGCGCTTTGGGTTGCCTTCGCGCGCAAGCCTGTCGATCAGCGGGCCACCGGGAAATCCGGCTCCCAAAATCTTCGCAACCTTGTCGTAGGCCTCTCCGGCTGCGTCGTCGAGGGTTCGCGCGACCTCGATATACCGGCCCGGTGAAACGGCATGGTACATGCTGGTATGCCCGCCCGACACGACAAGCGCAAGAAAAGGGAACTCCGGCGGTTCCGGCTCAAGGAAGTTGGCATGGATATGCCCTTCGAGGTGGTTTACGGCGATAAGCGGCTTGCCGTTTGCGTAGGCCAATGCCTTGGCGAACGAGCATCCGGCAAGAAGCGAGCCGATCAGCCCCGGCCCCATGCATACGGCTATGGCGTCAACGCCGGACAGCGATGTTCCGGCTTTTTCCAGCGCTTCGGCTGTAACCGGCCAGATCATCTCGATATGCTTGCGCGACGCCAGTTCCGGCACTACTCCGGCGAACCTGACATGCACCGCTTCCTGGCTCGAAACGATATTCGACAGAATCCGTCGTCCGTCTTCAACAACCGCCGCCGATGTGTCGTCGCAGGATGTGTCCATGCCGAGAATTTTCATGACTTCGGTTCATGGTATCGGCCATCGACGGGGAAAAGCAAGAGAGGATGTGTGATATGCTGTTTTTTACGAAACGGCAGCCGCCGTCGATCAGGTCAATGACAGGAGGCAGTGCGACATGAGCGAGGAAAAGTGTCCGAGCGAGGACTGCAACAGGCAGCACGGAGCATTCAGTTGGTGCGAGTTGATGACAACTGACGTTGACGCCGCGAAAAAGTTTTATGGCCGTTTATTCGGCTGGCAGATGCAGGATGTGGATGTGGCGGGCGAAGGCTACACGCTGCTGAGCGCCGGGGGCAAGGCGCAGGGCGGAATAATGACAATGCCGCCTGAAGCACAGGGCGCGCCGCCATGCTGGGGAGTTTACGTCACGGTTGACGACGTTGACGCGACAGCGAAACAGGCGGCGGAGCTTGGAGCCAAAACCATTGTTCCGCCAACCGATATTCCGGGCGTGGGACGTTTCCATGTGTTTTTGGATCCGCAGGGCGCGGCGATATCGGTTATCACCTACAAGGCCGGACACGGGATGTAACAGCGCTTGCCCGAATGCCTTCGCATCATGAAACGCGCCGCACCTTCATCAGCCTTCCGCCGATGAACGCTGCCATGGCGCACGTAATACTGAGCAGCGCGCCCATTTTCGCCGCGCCCTGCAACTCCGGATTCGTGAAGGCCTCGCCCGCCACGAAAAGGGCAACGGTGAGGCCGACACCCGCCACAAGGCCTATCAGAAGCAGTTCCCTGCCACCAACCCTTGCCGGAAGCGGATAGCCAAGCCGCTCGCCGATCTTGCCCATCACGAATATGCCGGTGGTTTTCCCCACGGCAAGCGACGCAAGCACAAGCCACGTGGCCGTGTCCGCCGAGCTGAATTCCACGCCGGAATTGACCAGCCCGAACATGAACAGGCCGAAATCCACCACCACCTTCCATTCACGCTCGAAACTTGCAAGCGGCGACGCATCCTTCGGGTCGTCCTCGAAAACATGCATGGTTTCACGAGGAGCATGGGGCAGGAACGGAACAATGAACACCAGTGCAAGCGCCGGATGAAGATGCGCCATGAAAAGGCCCGCCCAGCTTAAACCGCCGCCCAGAAGAAGATAAGGCCGGTAATTGCTCAGCTTGAAGCGGCGCAGGAGCGCGGCAACTGCCATGCCCGCGAATGTGAGGGCAAGCCACTGAGGCGCAGCCGGAACATTCGGATCGGGATAGAAAACCGCTATGACGGCAAGGCCTATGCCGTCGTCAATAATCGCCACAAGAAGCAGATATGAAACGGCCGGATGCAGCCTGCCGAAAACAACGCGGGCAACAAGCCACGCAAGGGCGATGTCGGTTGCGGTCGGGATGCCCCATCCGCGCCGCAGCGTCGGATTTCCGAAAAACGCATTGAGCGCCAGATAAACCAGAACAGGCCCGGCCACGCCTCCAAGTGTGGCCAGTATCGGGTTTACAGCCTTGCGAAGCGGGTGAAGATCGCCGCCGGGCAGGCAGCTTTGGGTTATCTCGGCAGCCGCGATTCCGAAAAACAGCACCATGAAGAGATCGTTTACGATGAAATGAAGACTGAACGCTCCAAACGGCATGGCTTGCGGATGGTGGATGAAATGACGATAGCCGCCGGGAGCCAGATTCGCCCATGCAATGGCGGCGAAAACTCCGGCCAGCAGGGGAACGGAAAACTCCCTGAGCATGTTGACATGGCGTTGCACCGCGTTTACCTTACTTCTCTGCCCGCGTATATTACAAGCAGCGCACGATGTAAAATTCAGACATGCCCGCCGGCGTTGTTATAATCCCGGCACTTGCCATGTTTGCGCGTATATATTAATGTGAAACAACTTTTCTCCGGAGGTTTGGTCAGTGCGAAGTTTCTTGATGCTTCTTTCCTGTATCGCCTTTACTTTGTTTTCGGCAGTGTTCGCAAGCGCTGTGCCGGTGGACAAACAACTGGTGTTCGACGGCGGACAGATGGGACAGGTACTCTTCGACGGACGGCTGCATGCCGAGAAGGGCAACAAGTGCGGGGTTTGCCACCCCAGGCTGTTCATGATGCACAAGGGCGCAACGAAAATAAGATACGCCGATCACGGTGCAGGCAAGAATGCCTGTTTCGCCTGCCATAACGGCACTAACGTATTCAGTCCGTCTGGGAACTGCTACCGGTGTCACAAGCATCAGTCTCCGGCGAAGGCCCAGCCCGGGTTATCACCCGACACGCCGAACAACACCAACGCGCCGTAGGGCCGCGGGGTTTGGAATGTAGGGGCGAAAAATCTTTCGCCCCTACAACGGAAATTGGAATGTACGGGCGAAAAATCTTTCGCCCCTGCAACGGAAATTGGAATGTACGGGCGAAAAATCTTTCGCCCCTACAACGGAAATTGGAATGTACGGGCGAAAAATCTTTCGCCCCTACGCCGCTGTCATAACCGCCCGACGCAATTTGTCGTCAACCTCGACATCCGGATACTCGCGGAGCAGCATCGACAGCCCCTGCAACACATGGAAATCCTGACTGTCGGCGGCCAGCGCCTTCGCGTAATAGGCAACCGCCTCATCGGGCTTGCCCAGCCGCCGGCATGCGTCTCCGCAGCGCGTAAGCAGAAACCTGTTGCCGGGCGATATGTCCAGAGCCGCGCGCCATGCGGATGCGGCCTGCCCCACATCGCCGCGCCCCTTGAAGGCGTCTCCAAGCCCGGTCAGGATGATCTCGTCTCCGGCAAACAGATCCTTCAACTCGTTGAATGCCGATACCGCGTTGTCGAAATCCCTGCGCTCAAGAAAAAGCGTCGCGAGACCGGTCATCATGAATTTGTTGCCGGAGTGAACCTCCATTGCGGTTCGATAGATGATCTCCGCCGAATCCGGATCGCCATGCCTGCGGTAATTGTCGGCAAGCCTGCATATCGGGGCCGGATCGTCGGGATGGCATTTCATCGCCTGCCGCAGCAGAGTCATTGCCTCGGCCCGCCTGCCTTTTAGAAGCTCGATGTCCACAAGGCCAAGCTGCCCGAAAATATAGTCCTTGTCCACGCGTGTTGCGGTTATATACGCGTCCCGCGCCCTGTCCAGTTCGCCCATCGATTTCCATGCGTTGCCAAGACGGGCAAGAATCTGCGGATTGTCCGGATGCCAGCGAAGATACGCCTCCCACGACTCGACCGCCTTGCCGTAGTCGCGCAGGCCGCGGTAACCGTCGGCCCGTCCGCGCAGGGCGTAGGGATTCGACGGATCCACGGCAAGCGCCCTGTCGTAAATCCTTATCGCCGCCTCGAAACGCTTTGCTTTGCGGTGGGCGTCGCCGATTCTGGTGAGAACCATGATATTGTCGGGCTGCACGGCCAGAAAACGCTCCCACGCATCGATGGATTCGTCGGTCATCTTCATGCCCCGATACGAGTCTCCAAGTCCGAGCAGCGCGTATGTGTTGACCGGATCATGCGACAAGGCGTGCCGGTAGTGTTCCACCGCTTCGGTGAACCGGTTCAGGCGGCGGCAGCAGTCGCCGAGGCCCACCAGAGCGTAGGCGTTGTGCTCGTCGAGCTTCAGCGCATCATGAAACAACGCCATGGCCTCGTCGTGCCGGTTGCTCCGGAAAAGCTTTCGGGCCTCGCTGACCATCGTGTGCAGGCGGTGGACATTATCGGAGCGCGCACCCGCATGTTCATGCCGCGGCTCAGTTGCCTGCCTGTCTCCGCGAATAGGTATCCTTGTTGTCATCAGGCTATCCTTTCCAATTTCCAGTTCCCGTATTGCAACGGACACGGTTTTCCCTAATCTTATCGGCGGGTAACGTTAAAACTTCATGGCGTTGCTTCACCGCTTTACAGGCGGCTGTCTGGATGATATGTTTTTCCTATGCCTTTAAAACAGAATATTTGCGGTGTCATCATCGCCCACCCGGACGAGAGCGCCTGCAATCATGCCGGCTCGTTGCTGTCATCGTCCGGATTCGCCACGGTGCTTGTCCATTCGGGGCGGGAAGCGTTGCAGGCGATCGAGTCGTCAGCCAAATCCGCCGGGCCGGGAATTGTCTTCGTCGCCATGAACCTTCCGGATATTCCGCCTTCCATACTGATTCCCGACATCAGGCGGAGCCATCCGGAGATGGTCTGCGTAATTCTTTCGCCGGAAGACAGGCTGGGCGATGCGTTTGACCTTATCGCGGATGGCGCTTATTCGGTGATCCGGACTCCGCCAAGGGATGACGAACTTCAGGCGGTTGCCTGGCAGGCATCCGAAACTTTGAGGCTCAGGACGGAAATAAGGCTGGCGGAGGCTTCGCTTGAATCGGTGAGCAGGGAATGCGATGTGTCCGATGCGCGGCTTCGCCTGCTGGTGGATTCGGCCCGCGAGGCCAACGAGCGTTATCGTGAGCAGAAAAGACAGGAGGATGCGGCCCGGCGGCGTCTGGAATCGCAGTTGATGCAGTCGCAAAAGCTTGAATCGATAGGGCGTCTGGCCAGCGGAGTCGCCCACGATTTCAACAACCTGCTTTCGGCTATTCTGGGCTACTGCGAAATAGCGCTGATCAGGCTGCCCGAAAACCATCCGATAGCCGACAACCTCCGTATGGTACGGCAGGCCGGAGACAGGGCCGCGTCGCTCACCCGCCAGCTTCTGGCCTTCAGCCGCAAGCAGGTGCTGGAGATGAAGGTCGTCAACCCCAATGTCGTGGTTGACAACATGGGCCGGATGCTTGGCAGGCTGATAGGCGAGGACATCGAGTTGATACTGAAAACCGAAAAGCCTGTCAGTAGCGTGCTTGCCGATCCGGCGCAGATAGAGCAGGTGCTGATGAATCTGGCCGTGAATGCTCGCGACGCGATGCCGAATGGCGGAAGTCTCACCATTGAAACATCGGAGGCCGTATCGAGCGAATGCGTTTCGGATGCCGACGGCGGGGTCGTGGCCGGGCCTTATGTGCGGATTTCCATTTCGGACACGGGAGACGGCATGACGCCGGAGGTTCGTGAAAGCATCTTCGAGCCGTTCTTTACAACCAAGGATGCGGGCAAGGGAACCGGGCTGGGCCTTGCGATGGTGTACGGAATCGTCAAACAGCATAACGGCTGCGTAACCGTCGAGAGCGAGCCGGGCATGGGCGCAACGTTCGATATATATCTTCCGGTTGCGGGCATGGGCGCTGAAGAAGCGGAGACCGGCGGGTTAGAATTCATTCGCCGCGGTACGGAAAGCATAATGGTGGTTGACGACGAGCCATCTATCAGGGGGCTTTTTTCGGACGCGCTTTCACCGCTCGGCTACCGTGTGATTACAGCCGGATCGGGAAGCGAGGCGCTTGCATGTCTGGATGAAATCGGCGGCATAGACCTGCTGATCACGGACATCGTCATGCCCGGCATGAGCGGCAGGGAGCTTGGTGAAATACTTGGCGTGTGGTTTCCGGAAACACCTGTCGCATATATGACAGGATACATCGAAAGTTCAATGCCCGTAACAAACCCCGTGGGCGAAGACGCCGTGCTCCTTCACAAACCGCTCACCTTCAGCTCGATAGCCGCAGTGCTGACGAAGGTGCTGGGCAGGCGCAAGGCATGGCCGGGGGAGAAGGAATGAGCCGCCGCATTCGAGAGCGAATTGACGAGAAGCTGGATGCCGAAACCGGAACGGTTTACAAGGATCCCGGCGGAAGAATAAATGTTGCACTCTGCTACCCCAACTACTATTCGCTGGGGATGTCGAATCTAGGCTTTCAGGGTATTTACGGAATGCTGAACGGCATGAACGGCGTTGTCTGCGAGCGCGTATTTCTGCCGGACAGCGACGACATGAGGGAATACGGACGATCCGGCGTCAGGCTCATGAGCATGGAGTCGAAACGTCCGCTTGCCGAGTTTCATGCCGTGGCCTTCTCCGTGTCTTATGAAAACGATTATCCGGCCATTTTGGCAATGCTCGACCTTGCCGGAATACCGCGTCGGGTTTCCCACCGGAACGGGAGCCACCCTCTGGTCCTTCTAGGAGGCATCTGCGCGGCGTATAATCCGGAGCCGCTTGCGGATTTCTTCGATGTGGTGTTCGTTGGGGAAGCCGAGAAAAGCATTCATCGTTTCATCGAAATGTTGGAAGCCGGCGATGGGGGCAGGGCGGCGCTGCTTGCCGGCCTTGCCGGAGTAGAAGGCGTTTATATCCCGTCGCTTTACCGGGAGACATACGGAAGCGATGGCGCGTTCATGTCGAAAGCCGCAACATGCGGCGCGCCCGAAACGGTGAGACGCGGACATCCGGCGGATCTGGATGAGACGCGGCTTTCAACCGTTGTGTCAACCGGTAATACCGAATTTTCGCGCATGTGTCTTATCGAGGCGATGCGCGGCTGTCCGTGGTCGTGCCGGTTCTGCGTTGTCTCGTATGTGTACAGGCCGGTGCGCTATAGAAGCCGCGAGGTGCTGGAAGGCATGATAACCGAGTCTGCCGGGCGCTTCCCGAAAGTGGGGCTGGTGGGGCCGTCGGTTTCCGACTACAGGTGGATCGAGGAGATCATAAAACGCGAGGGCGTGAAGTTCTCGGTATCATCGCTTCGCGCATGGGGCCGGAGCGTTCCTCTCATCAAGGCGTTGGCCGAACGCGGTCAGAAGAGCCTTTCGATTGCGATCGAGGCCGGAACAGAGCGCCTGCGCGGGGTGATTCGAAAGCGCATAACCGAGGCCGATATCCTTGAAACCGCCGGATTGATTCTTGACGAGGGAATCGCCCAGCTCAGGCTCTACTTCATGATCGGTTTGCCGACTGAAACAGCCGAAGACATCGAGGCGATTCCGGAGCTTGTCAACAGGATCAGGGAACTCAACAGGAGCGGCTCCATCGTCGTGTCGGTGAATCCGCTTGTGCCGAAGCCGTTCACGCCGTTTCAATGGCTGGCGATGGATAGCGAGGATGAGCTGAAAAAGAAACTGGACAGCATCAAGAAACTGCTTAAGGGCGTGCCAAGCGTAAGCGTTGTTAACGATTCATTGAAACGCGTCTGCATGGAAGCGTTTCTTGCGCGCGGCGACCGCCGGGTGTCGCATGCCATCGAGGCGATTGCAAGCGGGGGCGACTGGCGCAAGGCCGCCCGCGGCGCCGGATGCGACCCTGACATCCATATCCATCGGGCGCGGCCTTTCGAAAGCCCGCTTCCATGGGAGTTCATCGATATAGGCACGCCGAAAGACCGGCTTGAAACGGAGTGCCGAAAGGCTCTGGGAGGGGAGTAGCTAATTTGTGATTTAACCACTTGCCGCTTCGATGAATTAACCGCTATAATTGCCTCCATGACAATTAAATACGGCGAGGAAGCAATCGCTGCCGCACAGCACGCGCCACTGGAAACATGGCCGAATCCGTCCCCTGAACGAGATTACGAGATAGATATTTTGTTCTCCGAATTCACATGCCTGTGTCCGCGTTCAGGCTACCCGGATTTCGCCACCATCACCATCAAATACGTTCCCGGCAAGAGTATCGTTGAACTCAAGGCACTGAAGCTCTACCTGAACTCGTTCAGGGGGCGCGGCATCTCCCACGAGGAGAGCACCAACCTTATTTTTGCCGAACTTGAAGCCGCATTGAAACCGCGTTTTCTTGAGGTTACTGGCGATTTCAACCCGCGCGGCAATGTGAAGACCATTGTGAAGGTGTCGTCGAGGAGCCGGATTGAATGATTCGGCGACCGCCCGGCGGCGTTGTTTTCAGCTTGCGGCGTTTCTGCTTGCGCTAATTTTTCCCCCGTCCGCCTCGAATGCCGGTTTTTGGGCCGATGCCGGCGATGTTCGGCTTCGTCACGACATTCAGCTTCTTGCCGACGCTGGAATTATTTCGGTTCCTGTTGCCACATGGCCGATTGCATGGGCTGATATAAAACGCGATCTTGCCGGGCGGCAGGCGGCGCCGGAGAACGGGCCGCTTGCCCTGGCAGCGGCCGGCGTTCTTGAGCGAGCCGAAAGGGAAGCCTCACCGCAGGCGACTGGAAAGACCGCGTTTGCGTCGGTATCGGTTGGGCCGCGGTTTATGAACTCGTTTTCAGCCGCGCCGCGTGAGGCAGTAGAGACGGGTGTTGCGCTCGAGCAGGCCGGGACTGTGCCCTACCGGCTTCGCGTCTCATGGGTAAACGGTGACGGTGGCGAATTGGCCGATACACAGGCACGTATCGACGGTTCTTACGTGGAATTCCCCTTTGCGGGCGGTTGGTCTGTTTCCGTAGAATCACTGGACAGATGGTGGGGGCCGGGCTGGGAGGGCAGTCTGATACTTTCCAGCAACGCCCGTCCGGTTCCTTCGATTGTTCTTCAACGGTATTCCTCCGCGCCGTTTGAAACCAAATGGCTGAATTGGATCGGGCCGTGGCGGTTTGTGTTTTTCAACGGATGGCTGGAGCATTCGCGCGATCATGCCGACGCGATGCTGTCAGGGATGAGGTTCGATTTCCGGCCCTCGAAGCCGCTCGAAATCGGGCTTTCTCGTGCCATGCAGTGGGGCGGCGAGGGCAGGCCGTCGGATGTGGAAACATTCGGCAGAATGCTGGTTGGCCGCGACAACACAAATAGCGACGGCATTACGGCTGCGAACGAACCCGGCAACCAGCTTGCCGGCATGGATTTCAGATGGGTTTCTCCGGTCGGCAGCCTGCCATATGCGGTTTACGCGCAGGCCATTGGCGAGGACGAGTCGAACCATATGCCAAGCGCGATTATCGGAATGGGCGGAATCGAGTTCTGGGGTGGGACATCGTCCGGAGGTTCATGGCGGGCGCATGTCGAATACTCGGAAACCGCTGTGGATTTCAACAAGTCGCCAAGAAAGTTCGATGTGGCATACAATCATCACGTTTACACAGACGGCTACCGGTATTATAATCGGAGCCTTGGGCATCCGATGGACAACGACGGAATCATGCTATCCGCCGGAATGTTGCTGACCGGAAGCGACGGCAATGTTTGGACGGTTACAGCGCGCTCCGCGAAATTGAACAGGGACGGCGGCGGTCAAAACGGCGTATCGGATGACGCGAAACGCATGGCGGATATTGAATTTGGTAATATAACGCGTTTCGGTTGGGGACGGATGACATTAGGCATGGCCATCCGTGAGTTGGCGCCGGTTCAGTCCGGCGATAAAAATATCTCGGCCCGCATGTTCGGGGGGCTGGAGCGAGAATTCTAAGGAAATGGCCCAAATGGACAGACGTAAGATTCGATGGTTTGCTTTACGCGCAATAGTGTTCTTATGCTTTTTAACCGCGCTCGCTACTAATAACATTGCATCCGCTTTGGATGAGGATGTTTCGGACGAGGAATTGGGGCAGATCTCGGAACAACTTACGCCCGAACAGACAACTATTATTCAGGCAATGCCAGCGGAACAGAAGAAGGCTGCCATTAAGCAGTACCTCAAGAGTTCCGCGCCGGCTCCAAAGCTGAACAAATCTCCGTTTGACGAAAAGCCACAACTGAAAAAAACATCGAATGTAGCAACGCCGGATGACGTAAAAGCCACTTCAGGCGACTCGCTCGATCTGAACGCGAAGCAGGCGGATAAGAAGGAAAAAAAGGTCGATCACAAGCTCAAGCAGTTCGGATACGATCTGTTCAACGAGAAATCCGAGGGGTTTGCTCCAGCCACGGACATTCCTGTTCCGTATGATTACATCGTGGGGCCGGGCGATTTTGTAAGGGTTCAGCTTTACGGCAGGGACAACGCCGATTACAATCTGCTGGTTTCACGCGAGGGCATGCTGAATTTCCCCGGTATCGGCCCGGTACCCGTGGCTGGACTCAAGTTCGAGGCGATGGTCAACAGCCTGAACGAACGGATAGAAAAACAGATGATCGGCGTGAAATCGAACATCAGCATGGGCGCGCTTCGCTCGATCAGGGTGTTCGTTCTGGGCGATGTCAGGAAGCCGGGATCGTATACCGTAAGCTCGCTTTCCACCATGACCAACGCGCTGTTTTCAAGCGGCGGCATAACCTCGATCGGCTCGTTGAGAAAGATCGAGCTTAAGCGCAGCGGCAGGGTTGTAACCCGGCTCGATCTTTACGATCTGCTTCTGGAGGGCGACACACGAAAAGATGCGCGCCTACAGCCTGGCGATGTGATCTTTGTCCCGCCGATCGGCGACACTGCCGGTATCGTCGGGGAGGTCAAGCGGCCCGCCATCTACGAGATCAACGGCGAAAAGACGGTGGCCGACCTGCTTCAACTCTCCGGCGGACTCATGCCAACGGCATATCCGCGCGGAACGCAACTGGAAAGAATCAATATCAAACAGGAACGGGAGCTTCTCGACGTCGATCTGACTCGGGATGCCGGATTGACGCTTCCCCTCTGTAACGGCGATTCCTTCAGGGTTTATTCCATTCTGGAGAAGATGGACAATGTGGTTCTGCTTTCAGGAAACGTGCATCGTCCGGGCGGTTATCAGTGGCATGAGGGAATGCGTCTTACCGATGTCATTCGCACTGTTGACGATCTGCTGCCGTCAACGGATATGAATTACGTTCTGATACGGCGCGAGCTGATGCCGGAGCGGCGCATCGTGGCAATCTCCACGATGATTGGTGAGGTTTTCAATAATCCGGCGTCATCGTGGAATGTGGCGCTGATGCCGAGGGATCAGATCACAGTTTTCGGGCTTTCCGATAGCCGCCAGTCTATAATTCGCCCACTCATAGACAACATGCGCAAGCAGGCTGTATTCAACCGTCCGGAACCGGTGGTTTCGATTGAAGGCAATGTCAGGCAGCCGGGCAGCTATCCGCTTGAGACGGGCATGAGGTTGAGCGGACTTGTCCGCGCCGCGATGGATCTGCTGCCGGAAACCGATCTTGAGTATGCCCTTGTTGTCAGGGAGCGGGATAACGGCGAGACAGTGACGCCGCTTTCGGTTTCCCTGAAGGATACGCTCAAATCGCCGGACGGCACGGCTGACATTGCGCTTGAGCCGCGTGACAGTGTGTATGTTTTCAGCGGAGCCGACAGGCAGAAAATGATATCCCAGGTCATGGAGCGAATCCGGAAGCAGGCGAAAATGGCCGAACCGGTGAAAATTGTATCCATCACAGGTTTCGTCCGCGCGGGCGGAGATTACCCCCTTGAAAATGGAATGACGGTAAGCGGGCTTATCAGGGCTGCCGGAGGGTTAACTGAAGGAGCATACGGACTTTCAGCCGAGCTTACAAGGCAGTCGATTTCCGGAAAAGGCGAATTCCGCGAGACGGATCACATCACGATTGACCTGCAAGCCCTGCTTGCCGGTGATGCGAAAGCCGATATTGCTCTTGTGCCGCACGATGTTTTAAGCATCAAGAACGTGCCTCTTTGGGATGTGCAGAGAATTGTCGAGATACGCGGAGAAGTCCGTTTCCCCGGCAAGTATCCGATCTCACGCGGAGAATCAATGCTGTCGATAATCAAGCGGGCCGGCGGCTTGACGGACATGGCATATCCCGCGGGAGCTGTTTTCATGCGAGAGGAGCTGCGTGCAAAGGAACAGGAGCAGATAGATATTCTTTCATCGCGTCTGGAAGCCGACCTGGCCGCGAGCGCTGTAGAGAAACAGCAGGGTGTTACCGATAAATCCAACCTGCAGGAAGCGTCAGCGCTAACGCAGTCGCTTGTCAACCAGTTGAGGAAGACAAAAGCGATAGGGAGGCTTGTGATAGACCTTCCGGCGATTTTGTCGGGAGACGGCGGGGATGTGATCTTGAGGGGTGGGGACAAGCTTGTGATCCCTGTGCGTCCGCAGGAGGTTTCCGTAATTGGCGAGGTGCATTATCCCACGTCGCATCTGTATGACCGCGCGAAGACCCGCGATGAATATATCAACATGAGCGGCGGAATTACATACAAGGCGGATTCCGGGCGCATCTATATCGTTCGCGCCGACGGAACGGTTGTTTCGGGCAAGGGGCAGGGATGGTTCTGGAACAGAACGCCTGTAATGGTTGGCGATACAATTGTTGTTCCTCTGGATGCCGACCGCATAAAGCCGCTTACGCTTCTCACCAATGTGTCGCAGATACTCTACCAGCTTGGCGTGGCTGCGGCTGCATGGCATGCGGTTGGAGCGTTCTAGCAAAGACATGAGCGAAAAGCATGTTACATCGGACTCAATAAGTCCACAGGCGGCTCCCGGAGTTCCACCATGTTATTCCGCTTACTATCAGCCGCACCGGCAGGCTGAAGAGGATGCCGGTATTCGCGACTACTGGGAAACAGTTGTCAGGTACAAAGTTACCATGTCGCTTGTTTTGATCGCCTGTTTATGCATGGCCACGGCGTATGCGCTGATTGCTACGCCGATATACCGCGCCCAAATAGTTTTCACGCCAGTTGAGCAGGGTGAACAAGACAAGATGGCTTCAATAGCGGCTCAGTTCGGCGGGCTTGCATCCATGGCCGGAGTGAGCGTTGGCGGCGGTGGCGGGAAGTCTTCCACCGCGCTGGCCGTGCTCAAATCCAGAAATTTCACCACGGAGTTCATATCAGAGGAAAAGCTGCTGCCGATTCTGTTTGACGACAGCAAGGATACGCCAACCTTGTGGAAGGCGTTTGAACTCTTCGACAAGGATGTTAGAAACGTGAGCGAGGACAAGAAAAACGCTCTCGTCACAATGTCGATCGAGTGGAAGGATCCGGCTCTTGCGGCAAAGTGGGCAAATGAGCTGGTCAAGCGCCTGAACCGTTTTCAACGCGAGGCGGCCATAGCCGAGGCTGACAAGAATATAGCTTTTTTGAAAAAGGAACTGGAGAAAACGAGTTTGGTGGATATGCGGCAGGCAATATACCGGCTTATCGAGGCACAGACAAAATCCGCCATGATCGCTAATGTCCGGGATGAGTTTGCGTTCAAGATTATCGATCCGGCTGTGCCTCCTGAGAAGAAAATTAAACCCAAACGCGCGATGATTGTCATGCTCGGATTCATTGGCGGCGCTTTCTTGGGCCTGTGCGCCGTGTTCATAAGGTCAGCCATCGACAAGTCGCGGGAAACCGGTGAAGTCTCATGAAACTTATCCAGATAGTCGGCGCGAGGCCGCAGTTCATAAAGTACTATCCGCTGTCTCTGGCGATTGAGCGTCATAACGCGGCATCGGCCAATGGCATCGCCGACATCCTTATACACACCGGCCAGCATTACGACTACGCCATGTCGAAGGTCTTCTTCGACGAGTTCGGCATAAAGGAGCCGGAGTATCACCTCGGCGTTGCCTCCGGCAGCCACGGCGCGCAGACGGGAACCGCGCTTCAGCGCATCGAGGAGGTTGTCGAAAAGGAGAAGCCTGACGCCGTGCTGGTTTACGGCGACACGAATTCAACTCTCGCCGGCGCTTTGGCCGCCTCGAAGATGCACATTCCGGTTGTGCATGTGGAGGCCGGGCTTCGCAGCTTCAACAAGTACATGCCGGAGGAGATCAACCGCATTCTCACCGATCATGTTTCCACAGTGCTTGTCTGTCCAAGCGCCACCGCGATCAAGAACCTCGCTGTCGAGGGAATTGCCGGGAATGTAGCAAACGGCGGCAATATCGTGTCGCCCGGTTATTTCGGCGGAGCGCCCAAAAAACGCCCGGACAAGAACAAGCCGATGGTGGTCAACGCAGGCGACATCATGTACGACGTACTCCTGCATGCCGTGGCCATTGCGGAACAGCGTTCCGGCAAGATCAACGAGCTCGGCATCGCCGGGAAGGAATACTGTCTGCTCACGGTTCATCGGGCAGAGAATACGGACGATCCGAAGCGGTTTACGAAAATTGTGAAATTCGTGAACGAGGTTTCCGCCGGGCGCACGGTGATATTCCCGATGCATCCGCGCACGGTGAAGATGTATTCGGCTTCGGAATCGCGCTTCGCCGATAACGTGAAGATAATCGAGCCGCTCGGTTATTTCGATATACTTATGGTCTTGAAGAACGCCGCGCTTGCGCTTACGGATTCTGGCGGGATGCAGAAAGAAGCGTATTGGCTTAAAACGCCGTGCGTAACGCTTCGCGAACAGACCGAATGGGTCGAGACGGTCGATGAAGGCTGGAACGTGCTTTACTCCGATTTCGCCGGGACGCACGCACCCGCATCCGACAGCGGCGTGGCTTACGGAGACGGCAATGCGTCCGACAGAATAGTTGACATGCTGGCAAATACACTTTAGGGGAATGAGTCGATGGATGAGATAAAGAAAAATATCGCGCTGGCCGGCCTTGGGTATTGGGGGAAGAACGTGCTTCGCAATCTGCACGAACTCGGCGTTCTCCATACCGCGTGCGACGCAAGCAAGAAGGCGATAGAAACATTTCGCCAGAAGTATCCGGATGTGAATTACACGATATCGTTCGACGATCTGCTGGAAAACAGCGAGATAGAGGGCATCGCCATTGCGGCGCCCGCCGTCATGCACTACGACATGGTGAAACGCTCGCTTCTTGCCGGAAAAGACGTTTACGTGGAAAAGCCGCTTGCGCTCACCGTTAAAGACGGGGAAGAGCTTGTGGCAATCGCTGAGCGCGAAGGCCGGATTCTGATGGTCGGCCACATTCTTCAGTATCATCCTGCGGTGCGGAAGCTGAAGGAGATGATCAACTCCGGCGAGCTTGGCAAGGTTCAGTATGTCTATTCGAACCGGCTGAACATCGGCAAGCTCCGCACCGAGGAGAACATCCTCTGGAGTTTCGCGCCGCACGATATTTCGGTGATATTGATGCTGCTTGGCGAGGAACCGCTTCAGGTGAGCGCCTTCGGCGAGGACTATTTAAGCAGCGGGGTTTACGATACGACTCTTACGGCATTGGATTTTGCAAACGGCGTGAAGGGGCATATATTCGTAAGCTGGCTGCACCCGTTCAAGGAGCAGAAGCTTGTTGTGGTCGGCTCTCAGGCCATGGTTGTTTTCGACGACGTCAGTTGCGAAAAGCTGTTTCTCTATCCGCACAAGATCGAGTGGCACGAGGGCAAGATTCCGGTTGCCCAGAAGGCCGAATGCCGCGTTGTTCCGTTCGAGCCGTGGGAGCCTCTCAGGGAGGAGCTTTCGCACTTCGCCGAATGTGTGAACGAGCGTAAACAACCGCTTACCGACGGGCATGAAGGCTTGCGCGTGCTTAAGATTCTTGAGCGCGCCGAGGCGTCGATGGTTCATCACAAGGTGCGGCATCCGGAGCGCAAGGGAATTCATTATTCCGCGCATGAAAGCTCGTATGTTGACGACGAGGTGGAAGTCGGCGACGGCACGAAGATATGGCATTTCTCGCATATCCTCAAAGGCACGAGCATCGGCAGAAACTGCGTAATCGGCCAGAATGTTACGGTGGGGCCGGACGTGACGGTGGGCAACCGGTGCAAGATTCAGAACAACGTTTCGGTCTATAAGGGCGTGGTTCTGGAGGATGACGTATTCTGCGGCCCGTCGTGCGTGTTTACGAACGTGTACAATCCGCGTGCGTTCATCGAGCGCAAACACGAATTTCTGCCAACGATCGTGCGCCGTGGCGCAACTATAGGCGCGAACGCCACGATAGTATGCGGCGTGACGGTTGGGCGCTACGCGCTCATAGGCGCGGGGGCTGTGGTGAAAAAAGACGTGCCGGATTACGCTGTAATGGCCGGAGTTCCGGCCAAGCGCGTGGGCTGGGCCTGCCGGTGCGGCGCGCCGCTTCGCTTTGACGACAACAACGCAGCGGTTTGCGGAAGCTGCGGCAACGAGTACGAGTCTGCGCCGGGCGCGCTGAAGGTTATCAAGGAGGGATAACAATGAAACAGATACCTATGCTCGACCTTAGGGGCGAGTACGAATACATGAAGGAAAAGATCGACGCGGCCATTGCGACATGCCTTGGCCATCAGGCATGGATACTTGGCCCGGAGGTGAAGGCTCTGGAAGCCAAAATCGCTGTTTACATCGGCGCGAAGCACTGCATCGGCTGTTCTTCCGGAACCGAGGCGCTTGTTCTTTCGCTTCGCGCTCTGGCGCTGAAGACCAAGGGGCAGGAGTATTTCGACAAGACCGACGAGATCATCACGACACCGTTCACGTTCACCGCCACCGGCGACGCCATACTGCGTTCCGGCGCGACGCCGGTTTTCGTTGACATTGATCCGGTGACATACAACATCGATCCGGCGAAAATCGAGACGGCGATAACCAAAAACACCGTCGGCATTATTCCCGTGCATCTCTACGGCCAGTCGTGCGATATGGATAAAATCATGTCGCTGGCCGAGGCGCGCAACCTGTTCGTTGTGGAAGACATCGCGCAGGCTTTCGGCGGCGGATGGAAGGGCGGCAAGCTTGGCTCCATCGGCACGACCGGCTGTTTCAGCTTCTTTCCATCAAAAAATCTCGGCGGCTTCGGCGATGGCGGCATGGTTTCGACCAACGACGATGCGCTTGCCGAGATGATCCGCATGCTGCTGAAGCACGGCGGGCGCGACAAGTACAACGTGGATCACATAGGCTACAACGCGCGGCTCGACACATTGCAGGCCGCGGTGCTGCTTGCAAAGTTCGATTACATCGAGGAGTTTAACGACAGGCGGCGGGTGATTGCAGGCAAATACAGCGCGGCTCTGTCCAGAGTTGCGGGCATAACCGTTCCGGCTGTGATGCCGGACGCGCATCATGTGTTTCACCAGTACACGCTTCGCACCCAAAATCGCGACGCTTTTCAGGTAAGCCTGAAGGAGAAAGGCGTTTCGACGATGGTCTATTATCCGTTCCCGCTTCACAAAATGAAGGTATTCGACGGCAGGTGCGTTGCGCGCGATCTTGCGAATGCCGAGCTTGCGGCCACTCAGGTTGTTAGCCTGCCGATCGAGCCGTTGCAGGACGACGAGACGACGCAGAGGGTGATCGAGGCGGTGAAGGCGGCGGGGTGACGGTTGTATGGAACCCGTTATTTCTGAGGTAGAATGAGGGGCATGGGAATGGAAATACGTGAAATCATTATCGATGCGCTGAAGGCGGTTATTATTCCTGAACTGGAGTCCCTGAAGGTCAGGATTGCGGTCATTGAGACGCGGCTAGACGGTATAGACAAGCGCCTCGATGACATGAACAAGCGTTTCGACGAGATGCGATTCGACATGAACGCAAGATTCGAGGATATGCGCGCCGACATGAACAAGCGCTTTGAGGATCAGTTTAATTTCAACATGAAGCGATTCGACTCCATCGAACAACAGATCAACAATATTCTGGCCGAGATGAGAGAACTGCGCGGGCTTAACGACAAAAAAGTGGATGTCGATCAGTTCAGGATACTTGAAAACCGGTATATCGAGTTGCTGACGGAAGTTGTCAGACTCAAAAAGGCGGCGTAATTGTCCGGCGGAAGTCGTTCCATGATTGTAGATGAGGTGTTGCGGTTCCATCCGGACGTTCAGGCAATTTACCTTTTCGGATCACATGGAACGGTTGATGAAATTCCGGACAGCGACATTGATATTGCAATCCTTCTGCCGCATGCAACCGCCAAGGTGTCAGGAAATATTGCCATGAGCCGTTGCCGGTTCGCGCTTGAGGAAGCTGTCGGCGAAACCGTTGACCTGGTCAATCTGAGGCTTGTTTCAACTGTATTTCAGCACGAGATCGTCAATTCCGGGCGGATCATCCATTCGGCGAACGCAAATGCTGTGGCCGAATTCGAGATGCTGACGCTTTCCATGTATCAGAAGCTGAACGAGGAGCGAAAACATATTCTTCAAGACATCCGCAGGAGCGGACGGGTGCTGGCCGCGTGAACGATCCGGCGCTCGGCAAGAAGGAGAGCATCGAGCGGTGCGTGAAGCGGATTCGGGTCTATTACGCCATGGAATCGGGAATTCCGTTCGACGAGGATTACCTGAAGCAGGACGCCATAGCGGCCAACCTGCAACGGATGTGTGAATTGTGCATCGATCTTGCCAATATGGCTGTCAGGAAGGGCAAGCTTGGAATTCCAAAGGAAAGCAGGGAAAGCTTTGCGATTTTGCGCAGGGAAAGGATCATTCCTGAGGTGATGGCTCAACACTTGGCAGCAATGGTTGGATTTCGCAATACGCTTGTGCATCAGTATCAGGATGTGGACATAAAGACCATGGTGGATGTTATCGAAAACCATCTTGACGAACTCGTGGACTTTACCGTCATTATCATGGACTATTTGGGATGAACAGGATCGATCTGTCATGAAGCCGGATTCCGAGCCGGTTCTGGCGAAAAGCCGCCCGTCGGTCAGCGTGATGTATTTCCGTCCTGGTGAAATTCTGGATTTCCTCAGGCAAAAACTGAGTGGGAGGGGAGTTAAGGCCGCGTGGCTTTTCGGCTCGCTGTCAGCCGGAACCGCGCATTCATGGTCGGATATCGACATGTGATGATAGTTCAGAATTCCGATCGGCCGTTCATTGAGCGGCCAAGGATTTTCGAGGATCTCTTTGAACTTGGCATTCCGGTCGATATTCTTGTATATACGCCTGACGAGTTCGATATAATGGAGGCTTCCGGCTCCGGTTTCTGGAAAGATACGGCTAAAAGCAGGATCAGGGTCGTTTGAACCGGATGAAAAGCGCTGAGTTGGCAGCCACGCTTGCTTCGGTTCTTCATCAATATGGCCCGATGGAATTTACAGCAATTTCAGGACTTGACCCTGCTGAAACAGTATTCAGTGTATCAGGAAGTTCAGATTGCAGTTTACTATGGCCGTCAATAAGTAGGCCATAATAATTTATAATTATGCACTCATTTCACAGGAGATTCTATGAGTTTAAAAAGAAAAATGAAGAGCGGCAATGTTACTGTAGGATCATGGATCACGCTCGGTCATCCTGCTATAGCTGAGATCATGGCTAATGCTGGATTTGATTGGCTTACGGTAGATATGGAGCATTCAGCAATCACATTGCATCAAGCCCAACAACTTATTCAAGTTATTGAACTGTGTGGAGTTGCACCCTTGGTGCGTGTTGGTGAGAACAGCGAGAATCTTATAAAACGTGTAATGGATGCTGGAGCACATGGCGTGATTATACCCATGGTGAATACAAGGGAAGATGCTATTAAGGCTGTAAGTTCCGTTAAATACCCTCCTGCAGGCAAAAGAGGCGTTGGACTTGCTCGAGCACAAGGTTATGGCCTTGAATTTGAACGATACCGACAATGGGTGAGTGCAGATAGTGTTGTAATAGTGCAAATCGAGCATATCAATGCAGTGAATAATATGGAGTCGATTCTTGCAGTTGATGGCGTAGATGGCTTTCTTGTTGGCCCATATGACCTTTCAGGTTCAATGGGGCGGCCAGGTGAGTTTGACCATCCGGATGTAATCGCGGCTTTAGAAAGGGTGCTGGAGATTGCTAGGCTACACAATAATGTGGTACCTGGATTTCATGTGATTCCGCCGGAGTTCGAAGAGTTGCGTGTGAAGATTCAAGAAGGATATAAGCTTATCGGTTTTAGCTTGGACATTATGTTCCTTGGGAAAAAATGTAACAACGAAATGACGAGGATAGCGGAATGGATAAAATGAATCCTAATATCATCGGAATTATTCCAGCAAGAATGGCTTCTAGCCGTTTTCCTGGCAAGCCGATGGAAAGAATTAATGGAGTTCCAATGATAGGGCATGTATATTTTCGAAGCAAAATGTCGAAGCTTCGAGAAGTGTATATAGCCACATGTGATCAGGCGATTGTCGAATATGCAAATAGTATTGGTGCAAAAGCTATCATGACAGCCAATACTCACGAGAGAGCATCCGATAGAACCGCTGAAGCAATGCTGAAAATTGAAGACGCAGATGGGGATAAAGCGGATATTGTTGTGATGATTCAGGGTGATGAGCCGATGGTTTTCCCTGATATGATTGATGAGGCAGTTCAGCCGTTGATTGATGACCCGCAAATTCTTGTCACAAATCTTATGGCTCCAATGAATACCAAGGAGGAGCATGAAGATCCTAATGAAGTAAAAGTTGTGGTTGATCACAACAACTTTGCACTGTATTTTTCAAGAGAACCTATTCCATCAAGAAAAAAGGGATATGATAATGTCACTATGCATAAACAAGTATGCATAATTCCATTCAGGCGGGACTTCCTGCTTGCCTACAACAGAATGCAACCTACACCTTTGGAGGTATTTGAATCTGTTGACATGCTAAGAATACTCGAAAACGGTATGAAGGTGAAAATGGTTACGACTCATTTTGTCACTAAGTCTGTTGATACTAAAGCAGATTTAATGGAAGTTGCATCAATGATGTTAAATGATGAGTTGGTTAGGCGGTACGCTCACAGTTGATGATGCACACTGTTATAGCTTGCGATAAATGTTCTTCATTCACAGTTCGCTGAAGACACTAACTTACAGACAGGGAAGCTTGATAGCTATGATTTTGAGGACATGAAAGAAAACGAAATCCGTAATCGTGAAGTGTTTAATAAGTATCTAGCACTTGTTGCTGAAGATGTTAAGCAATACTTGGATATCTCTAAATTTGAGGAAGTGGCTTGTCCGGCGTGCGGAAGTAATATTTCAGTCATAGAATTTGAGAAGCTAGATTTCAAGTTTGTGTCCTGTGGGAAATGTAATACATTATTTGCTAATCCGCGTCCTTCCTTTGAGATGTTAAATCAGTTTTATTCTGATTCCCCATCGACAAGTTTTTGGGTTAACGAATTTTTCAAACCGGTGGCTGATGTCCGGAGGGAAAAGATATTCAGGCCAAGAGCTGAGTTTGTGAGCCAACTTATTGATGGGACGTGTGCTGTTATTGGCGACATAGGTGCAGGCTTTGGATTGTTTCTTGATGAATTAAAGAATATTCACACTGCATGTCAATATATTGCAATTGAGCCTTCCGTTGAAATGGCTGATATATGCCGTGCAAAGGGATATGTTGCGAAATGTGCTTGCTTGGAGTCGATATCTGATATGGATGCACAATTCGACTTCCTTACCGCGTTTGAACTATTGGAACATCTGCATAACCCCATGCTGTTTCTCGAAAGAGCATATGGTCTTTTGAAGCCGGGGGGGCGCTTGTATTTAACAACATTGAACGGAATGGGGTTTGATATCCTTGTTTTATGGGATCATTCCAAGTCTGTTTACCCACCGCACCATTTAAATTTTTTCAACACACAGTCGATAATAAAATGTGCTGAGATAGTGGGGTTCGCGCCTATTTCAGTTGAAACACCTGGTAAACTGGATTGGGACATAGTCGAAGGTATGATCAAGCATGAGAACGTAATATGTGAACGTCTGTGGAATTATTTTGCACAGGATGGTAGTGATTCTGGTAAGGTTAATCTTCAGAAATGGATTGTTGAAAACCGCCTGAGCTCACACATGAGCGTTCTGCTCCAAAAATAACATTTCAATTGCGATTCTCAATAATCATGATGCTAAAAATGCATAATGCTTTTTACAGAGGCCGTAAGTAAAGGTGATATCGTTTGGAGCACTATGAGAAAGGATGGATTCATGGACAAATTTTATAGCGGCAAAAAGATTCTTATCACGGGGGCGGCTGGAACAGTTGGACGCGAATTAGTTCGCCAGATTATTGGCTTTGGCCCTACCGAACTCAGGCTTATGGACAACAATGAAACTGAGATGTTTTTTTTAATGGAAGCGTATCGCGATAAAGGTGTGTATTGTTTCTTGGGTGATGTGCGTGACCGTGATAAAGTAGAAAAACTGGCTCAAGGTATCGATATTATTATTCATTGTGCGGCGTTTAAGCATGTTGCTCTTTGCGAATTCAATCCATTTGACGCTGTTCAAACAAACATTATTGGGGTCGAGAATATTGTCAGGGCTGCAAAGAACTGCGATGTGAAATATGTACTGTTCACAAGTAGTGACAAAGCTGTGAATCCTACAAATGTCATGGGGACATCAAAGCTTATGGGTGAAAGACTGATCACAGCAGCCAACTCCGTTAAAAATAACGGCAATACCATATTTAGTAGTACACGCTTTGGCAACGTTATTGGTTCGCGAGGATCAGTTGTGCCGATTTTCATGAAGCAGATTATGCATGGAGGCCCCGTAACTGTTACAGACAAGAAAATGACACGTTTCATTATGACTATTGAGGAATCTGCCAGACTTGTTTTGAAGTCATTGACCATTGCGAAGGGGGGGGAGGTATTTGTCACCAAGATGCCCGTTGTTTCAATTAGCGATCTGGCGACAGTAATGATTGATCTTTATGCCCCAATATATGGATATAAACCATCAGATATTAAGATTTCAGAAATTGGTGCAAAACCGGGAGAGAAATTCTATGAGGAATTGATGAGCGATGAGGAAATACATCGTGCGTTGGAATTGGACGATATGTTTGTAATTACCCCAGCCTTTAAAGCGATTTATCAGTCCATTGAATACTGCTATTCTGAAACCAGAACTACGAAGCCAAGTAAGTCATATATATCTGCGAATGAACCCATTTTTAGCATGGATGAGTTACGTGATTATCTTTTACGATATAAAGTTATCGATAGCGTTCAAGATAATATTAATAGGGGGAACGCATGAGAGTTTTGATCCTCGGAGGAGATGGCTATCTAGGATGGCCAACGGCAATGGCGTTAGCAAACAAAGGAACAGACGTGCTTGTAATGGACAATTACCTCCGGCGAAACATTGCGCGAGAGACCCGCTCAGAGTCACTAACGCCGACCCCAAATCTTGATGATCGTGCAGATGTTTTTCAGGCCGAGTCAGGGCGCAAGCGAATGCGTGTAATAATAGGCGATTGTGCCGATTACAGAGCAATGAGCAGAGTGTTTCAGAATTTTACACCTGACGCTGTTATCCACTTTGCTGAGCAACCATCCGCGCCTTACTCGATGATGGGATACGATGAGGCGAATTTAACCTTCAGAAACAATCTGTCCGCAACCTTCAATGTTGTATGGGGCGTCAAGGAATTTGCTCCTGAATGTCATATTATCAAGCTCGGTACTATGGGCGAATATGGCACTCCGAATATTGATATTGAAGAAGGATGGCTAAAAATAAAACATAATGGACGGGAAGATCACTTTCTCTATCCGAGACAGGCAGGCAGCCTTTACCATACAACTAAAGTATTAGACACGGATCTTCTGTGGTTTTATGTTAGAACCTATGGTCTACGCGTTACTGATCTCATGCAAGGTCCTGTCTATGGATTGGCTACTAACGAAGCGAATATGAATGAACTTCTTATTCCGAATTTTCATTATGATGACATCTTTGGTACGGTTGTTAATAGATTCATGGTTCAGGCGGTTGCAGGGGTGCCACTTACTGTTTATGGCAAGGGGGGGCAGACTCGTGGTTATTTAAACTTAATAGATACAATTAACTGCATTGAATTGGCTTTGAATAATCCTGTTGCGTTTGGCACAATGAGAATCCTTAACCAGTTTACTGAGCAATTTAGTGTAAATGAGATTGCTGAGAAGGTTATGTCAGTTGGAAACAGCATGGGCTTGAATGTCAGCATTAACCATATAGATAACCCGCGCAAGGAGAAGGAAGAACACTATTACAATGCCAAGCACTCCGGTCTGCTTGAATTAGGATTGGAGCCGAATTACATGACCGATGATGTAATAGCGAATATGCTTCAAACGGTATTGCGCTACAAAGACAGGATCGATACAAAAAAAATTATGCCAAGAGTGGTTTGGAAATAATCACATTGCGTTTTCCACTAATTACGTCAACGCATTGATTTAGATGCAAGCCCATATCTGTGCAATTATTTCATGGCAAACGCGAATATAAAAGCTCGATACCTTTCAACACTCGCAGCAAACCTGATTAGGGGGGTGTTCATGTATGGCACCAATATGGTTCTTGCCAGAAACTTGGGTGTTGAGAATTTCGGTCATTACAACTTTTTGCTAACAAGCTTCGTCGGAATTCTTCAGATGATGGACATGAGCAGTTCAGAGGCATTCTATACCTTTATATCAAAGAAAAAACAGGGGATGCGTTTCTTTGTACTGTACGCTGTATGGCTTGGCGTCCAGATGGCTTTTGTCCTTGTTTGTGTCGCTTTCCTATTGCCTGACAACTGGATTAGCGGGTTATGGTTGGGGCATGCAAAAGGGTTGATCATACTTGCCTTCTTATCGACATTTGTTGTTGAGCGGGTATGGAATATGGTGGTTAATATAGGGGAATCTATTCGCAAAACTATTATTGTACAAGTAACTACATTGTGCATTGTTACTGCCCATTTCGCAATTATTATAACTCTTGTAAAGCTTAAACTGCTTACAGTTTCCGTTATTTTTGCAATGACGATATTCGAGTATATCTTGGCTGCAATTTGTTTAAGTTTGAAGCTTGGGTTCGGAAATGTTGTAAGCGAGGAAGAATATACATATCAAGACCTCTTGTATATGTTTCGTAATTACTGCACTCCACTGCTTGCATATGGTGTTATCGGATTCATGTATGAGTTCTCTGACAGGTGGCTTCTTCAGCGTTATGGAGGAGCACGCGAACAGGGATTTTATTTTGCATCGCTGCAATTGGCTAATGTTTGTTTATTGTTCACAACATCAATTGTTAAGGTTTTCTGGAAAGAGATCTCCGAAGCTCACCATAATAATGATAAATTCAAAATGAATAACCTGTATGACACCATATCAAAGGCGACCTTTTTCATTACAGCTTTTGTCATTTGCTTTATGTTTGTATTTTCAAAGGAAATACTTTGCCTTATTTTGGGCTATGATTACTCTGGTGGCTGGAAAACATTTTCGTTGTTGCTAGCCTATCCATTGGCCCAAACGCTTTGGCAAACTTGCGGTGTGTATCTGCAGGCAACAAATAATACGAAGGTCTATGCTCGTATAGTTTCACCTGTTAAAATGCTCAGTATCCCGTTAGCTTACATAATGTTGGCTCCCGGTGCATTATCATGGCCCGGCTTTGGCTTGGCCTCGCTGGGGCTTGCAATAAAAGTAGTATTGAGTCAGTTCGTCGGAGTTGTGATCATGACCTATGTGATTTCACGCATGGGTAATATCAGTAATAACATGCGTATCTACGCCAAGAATATTGCAATATTGATTACCGTTGCATATATCTGCAAATTTTCGATTACTACCATTTTGGCCATTTTAGTATGTAATATTCCGCTGATTGCGTTCATAGCTAGCGGACTTATATACGCTTTACTTGTTTGGTTTATCTTGGTTTCGTGGCCGACGTTGATTGGTTTTGATATGACTGCATTGAAAAAAGTGTATCACGTACACTCATGCAGGAGTGTTTAAAGCTAATATGCTCGTAATTCCATCTGAGTTCATTCGAAAGATCTTGCACCCAAGGAGTTTATATAATTCTTTATTGTGGAAGCTCCATGTTTATCGTTGCAGGCATTTGTTTGCAAGATACTACTTGAATAGTCCTGATAAGCAAAATGCTATAATTATCGGTAGCTATCCGCGATGTGGTAGTACATATTTCAGATTGCTTTGGTTTAATATAATTGCTATTCAGGAAATTGGGAGCATTAATGTCGATTTCGACTTGATGGAAAAGAATATGCCGTTTGAAGGATATTATAATGATCTTCGGCAGACATGGTTGTACGAAACGTTGCCATGTCTTCTTAAAACGCATCTCCGTTATGCTAGGCGGTACAAGGATTTCAGGGCAATACATTTGTTCAGGCATCCACTTGATGCCATGATATCTAATTATCATTATCACCTACACCGAATTGGTGGCCCCTCCATTCCTTTATCATGGATCGAGCGTCAGGTTTTCAATAGTGATGAGATACGTTATTCCGGATCGTTTAGTGAATTTCTACGTGCTAAATTTGACGGTTATTGCTCTTTTATCCAGACATGGGTAGACTCTAATGCATTACCATTATCGTACAAGTCTCTAATGTCTAATTCCAGCGAGAGTTGTTTAGTGGAGTTATTTAAAGAGTTAGATGTTGATGTTGATGAAACTGTTCTTAATAAGGCAATCAATAGATCAGATAGAAGGAACATGGCCAATGCCGCAAGGTCTGCTAAAATGGCTACCTTGAACGGAATGTCATTTATTAGAAATGGAACGTGCGGTCAGTGGAAAAGTTACTGTAAAAGTAATGATGTTGAATTTGTTGTTAACAAGTTATCGGAGCACAATCTTCTTCACCCGCAGTCATTTCCTGAGCGGTATCGAACATTAATTGGTAATGGCGGATGGGTTACAGAGTCAAATATCGACGAGTGCGTTTTATGATTTGCATGCTAGACATATGCAATAACACATCATATCAAGAGGAATGCCATGAGACACAAGATTGCAATTACAACTACAACATTTGGGCAATATGACAAAGAACCCTTGCAGTTGCTTGGCCAACATGGTCATGAGGTAGCAATGAATCCATACGGAAGAAAAATGAATTGTGAAGAGATCGTTGCGATGTGCAAGGATGCCGATGGAATGATCGCTGGCACTGAAATCCTAGATGAAGATGTTTTAGATAACCTGCCAAAGCTTAAAGTTATTTCGCGTTGTGGAACCGGGATGGATAATGTGAATATTGATGCTGCATCGAGGCGAGGCGTAAAGGTTTACAATACACCGAATGCTCCTACCGAAGCAGTAGCAGAACTTGCTATCGGTTTGATTTTGAATCTATTGCGTAGGGTTACAATAATGGATAAGGGTATCCGTAATGGCAAATGGAATAAAAGAATGGGTAACCTGCTTAGTGAAATGAATGTTGGCATAATTGGCTGTGGCAGGATTGGCAGCCGAGTCATGGAGATGCTTGTACCGTTTGGTTGTAATGTTGCATATTCAGATGTCTGTCAAATTAATAACGATGGTCGGTATGAGTGCATGAGTTTTAGCGATATATTGAGATGGGCTGATATAATAACCTTGCATGCATCCGGAAAAAATATGCTCGTAGGGAAGGATGAAATGGCAAGGATGAAACAGGGTTCTTGGCTTGTAAATGTATCACGTGGGGAACTGGTCGATGAGGATGCTCTATTCGATGCCCTTGGTTCGGGCCACTTGGCAGGAGCTGCCATAGATGTGTTCCGGAATGAACCATATGATGGAAAGCTGAAGTCACTGGATAACGTGATATTGACGCCTCATATCGGATCATATGCATTTGAAAGCCGTATACGGATGGAGATTGAGTCAGTGAATAATCTAATTTCAGGGTTGGGGGGCTGATCATGAGAGCGGCAGTGTTCGGTGGATCCGGGTTTCTTGGAAGTCATGTGGCTGATGCATTAACTGAATCGGGCTACGAAGTAGTTATATTTGACAAGAAGGTTTCAACTTACATGAACGCTAACCAGAGGATGGTAATTGGCGACATCCTGAATGTTGATGACGTAAAGCGATGTGTCTCTGGTTGCGATGTTGTGTATAACTTCGCCGGCATTGCTGATATTGGTGAGGCAAGCAAGATGCCTCTTGATAGTGTGAAATACAATGTTTTAGGCAACACTACAATATTGGAAGCGTGCAGGAATGAGGATGTAAAGCGGTTTGTTTTTGCAAGTTCTCTATATGTCTATAGCAGCGCTGGATCGTTTTATAGGAGCACGAAACAAGCATGTGAGCTTATTATAGAAAACTATTATGAAGTATATGGTGTTCCATATACTATATTGCGTTACGGTTCTCTGTATGGTTCCAGGGCAGATGAAAGGAATGCTATTTATAAATTTATTAAAGACGCTATTGAAAACAGTAAGATAGTACGGCATGGCGATGGAGAAGAGCTGCGCGAGTATATTCATGTATTGGATGCCGCACGGGGCAGCGTGGCAGTTCTTGCCGAGGAATTCCGCAATCAACACGTAATCATTACAGGGCATCAGCAGGTAAAGATCAAGGAACTTCTTCTTATGATTAAGGAAATGTTTGGCGATAAAATAGATGTCTGCTATTTGCCAGCAACCGATAGTTTTCACTATGAGATAACCCCATACTCGTTTGCTCCAAGAGTGGGTAAACGATTAACATTACGCTCCTACCTGGACTTGGGTCAGGGAGTTCTTGAGTGTATATATGAGCTTTACAAGAATAATGAAAAGACTTCTACACCGCAGCTTGTTCAAGAGCAGGAGTTAGGCCCGTAGCGGCATGATTGATTTCTTTGGATACCTGTGAGCCTCTTGCTATAACGTGCCACGTTGCTATTTGTCAATAATATTGAAGGATGATATGATTAAAACAATAATATTTGATTTTGACGGTGTATTGGTCGAATCGGTTGACATTAAAACGATGGCCTTTAAAAAGTTGTTTGAAATGGAAGGTCATAATGACGATGATGTTAGAAACATTGTTGAATATCATATTCAAAACACAGGTGTATCACGATTCGAGAAAATAGCTTACTTTTATAAGGAAATACTTAAATCGGATTTGCATCGTAATGAATTCGATAGGTTGTGCAACAGATTCTCTGAGTTAGTCGTAGATGAAGTAGTGAATGCACCATACGTTAGGGGGGCTGATGAATTCCTTAGAAAACATTCCGAGGACTTCAAGTGTTATATAGCTTCCGCCACACCCCACGATGAGATGTTGGAGATCATTAACAGAAGGCAGATGAAACAATTTTTCAAAAAAGTATATGGGTCGCCTATGACTAAAGGCAATATTGCAAGTGAAATTATTATTAAAAACAGATGTAATAAGCATGAGACATTATTTATTGGTGATGCACTCAGTGATTATAACGCGGCGAGAATAAATGGAATTCAATTTATTGCTAGAACACGTGGGGACGTTGACATCTTTAAAGAAGTCGATTGTAGAAAGATAAGTGATTTTTCTAATTTCTTGAATATAGTCAGGGAATTATGATACTAGTTGTGCAATTTAGCAGAATAAAAAGCGCAGCTAAATTGTTAGGCAAAGAGTTTAGTTGGACTTATTTGGGCAAGGATGCGGATAAAAGAGCGAAATCAGCTATCGTTTTACGTAATGGTACACGATATTATTTAATAAATAAATTGCATGCTGCAGCTGCAACTCACAGGACAGCATATTTGGACTATATGGCAGCTCTTGCATCCCGTCAAGACAACCCGCTTAATTGGTGGGCAAGCACGTTTGCTTCAAAAAGTCCATATCAAACAGACTTTTACCTGCTATTTTGTTACTTGATTATTATTGACGACATGATAGTCGATAATAGTTATGATTCTCGTGATCTATGCGTTGTTGTCGAAGATCCATGGGTATACGAAGAAATAAGGCAGGCGAATCGGTATAAAGAAGAAAGCGTATTGTTCATTGGTCGTCCATCTGAACTTGTGTTGAGGAAGTTACGAACTTTAACATGGGGGATTGGATTAAGGTTTGCTCAAGCATTATCGTTTATACTGAAGAAAATACTCCTCATTGCAAGCTTTGTTCGTCCGCCGACTACAGTTACTGAAAAACTAAAGCCTACCGTTGGAATTATGAGTTATGCTGAAGCTAGATCATTCAATATCAATGGATATTCAGATCCTTATACTGGCGATCTTTCCAAATTGCTAATTGAACGCGGGTATAATGTTGTAAGGCCTGTTCATGTGCATTATCCAGTTTCACTTACAAGGAAAATATGTAGTGCAAGTGATTTTATGTGGTCACTTATTAATGAGATTAGGTTCATTGATTTTGCAGCATTGTTTAAGGTGTGGATGCCGACAATTCCGGATGAATTCAATACGCTAAGCGGATATTCGATTAAAATGCTATTACAAAGAGAACGCTGGGCTGAATTTGGTAAGGTTGGCTTCAATAGATATCTAATGATGGGACAAATGCTGGGACGTTTCTACAACAGGAATTGGTGCCGCCTTCTTATTTATCCGTATGAAAATCAACCATGGGAAAAAATACTATGCATTGTGTCTCAGAAACATGGTATCCCGACTATTGGTTATCAACACTCCACCATACCGCGTTACCTGCTAATGATGTTTCTTGGCAAGGGGGAATTCGGTAATGTTCCTCTGCCAGACAAAATAATTGTTAATGGGGAATATCATCTGAAGTTAATGCACGATTGTGGCTATCCATCGACTATGCTTGCCTTGGGCGGTGCTTGGCGCTATCTGTATACGATCAATTCTGTAAATCATCAAATCCACATGAATCGATTTCTACATAATGACGAAATGCAAGTTGTGAGTATATATGTCTTCCTCCCACTCAATAAACACCTCGCCGAATACATTATGGGTTCTGTGATTGATGTTTTCGCTAATGATGTGATAATCAATAGATTACCGCTAAAGTTATGCATAAAGCCACATCCGAACTTGCCACTTGGTGAATTAGATATTGATCTTGGCAGGCTTATCAATTATGAGGTGGTGACAGGTTCATTAAGGGAAATTATGCAGGATGTTGATATTGCAGTTTATCAAGGAACTACAACAGGTGTAGAGGCATTATTGCACGGAAAAGTAGTGATTCGGCTGATTATGGAGAATTTTATTGACATGGATCCGTTGGCAGGAATTGATCACCCCTGTTTGATAAATTGCTACGAGAACGAACTGTGCATGAAAATTAATGAAGCCATTGGAATGGCTTCCTCGTCTGAACATGTCGCATACGATATGCCTGTAAGGTTTTTTTCTGATATAATTCCCGACGCATGGATAAATTCTATCGAGGAGTTGAATGGGGGTTAATCGAATCAGACTGTCTAAATCAGTCGTGGGGCAGGCCGAGAAGGACGCCTTGGCCGCCGTCATCGACAACGGCTATCTCGGCATGGGCGGTTTTGTCCAGAAGTTCGAGGAGCGGCTCCGCGACTACATCGGCGCAAGGAATGTCGTCTGCGTTAACTCCGGAACAGCGGCGCTTCACCTTGCGCTCATGGCCGCCGGAGTGGGGCCGGGCGACGAGGTGCTGGTTCAGTCGCTCACATATGTGGCGAGCTTTCAGGCGATAAGCGCCACCGGAGCTGTTCCTGTTGCCTGCGAGGTGCTGCCGGACAGTTGCCTTATCGATCTTTCCGATGCCGCGTCGAAACTTACCGGCAGAACAAAGGCGATAATGCCGGTTCATTACGCAAGCAGGGTTGGCGACATCGAGAGCGTATACGAATTCGCACGCAAGCACGGCCTGCGCGTTGTCGAGGACGCAGCCCATGCCTTCGGGACAACGCGCAACGGGCGCAAGGTAGGCTCCTCCGGAGACATCGTCTGCTTCAGCTTCGACGGCATAAAGAACATCACATCGGGCGAAGGTGGAGCGGTTGTCACCGGCGACGACGAAATCGCCCGGTACGTCATGGACGCGCGGCTCCTTGCCGTGCAGAAGGATACGGAGAAGCGCTATCAGGGCGGGCGAAGCTGGGAGTTCGACGTTTCGCATCAGGGCTACAGGTTTCACATGAGCAACCTCTTCGCCGCCATAGGCATTGCCCAGCTTGAGCGGTTCGAGCCGGAGTTCAAGCCGATCAGGCAAAGACTGGCATTTCAGTATCATTCGGCGCTCGCGAATCTTCCGGGCATCAGGCTTTTCGCCAACGATTACGACGAAGTGGTTCCGCACATTTTCCCGATACGCGTGACGGACGGGAAACGCGACGCGCTCCGCGAGAAGCTGCTTGGGAGTAGCATAGAATGCGGGGTGCATTATTATCCGAACCATCTGCTCACATTTTACGGAGGCGGCCATGCAAGGCTGCCTGTAACAGAGATGCTATATAATGAACTGCTCACGCTCCCGCTGCATCCGGAGGTTACGGCGGATGAGCAATCTATTATCATTAACAATATAAGGGAGTGGATCGGTGCGTAAAATCAGGAAGGTAATATTTTTTGGATAACAGGAACAGGCATATGAGAACATTCGAAGAAATCAGAAACATCATTGATGCCAACAAAGAGAAGATAGAAGGCGATTATAAAGTGAAACGAATAGGCGTATTCGGTTCATATGCCGCCGGTAAACAGAAAGAGGAAAGCGACATCGACATGCTTGTTGAATTCAGGCAAGCGATTGATTTCTTTGAATTCATCGACCTTCAGGAATATCTGGAAACCATATTGGGAGCGCATGTGGACATGGTAACAAAAAATGCGCTTAAACCTTATATAGGAAGGCAAATCCTTAACGAGGTTGTCTATCTGTGACCAAAAGGGATTACAGAGACTACCTTCAGGATATTGTCAACGCGATTGAAGACGTTGCATCTTTTACAAAGGATATGTCATATAGAGATTTCTTGACTGACCAAAAGACAAAAAATGCGGTTATAAGAAGTTTCGAGATAATCGGTGAGGCCACCAAGAACCTTCCGGATTCCATTCGGAAAATGGACGCATCAATTCCCTGGAAGAGAATGGCCGGGATGAGGGATAAGATTATCCATGAGTATTTCGGCGTGGACTATCAGATTGTTTGGAAAACGGCCAAAAGAACCTTGCCAAAATTGCGAACCAGAATAGCGGATATTCTGGAAACTGAAAATGCCGCAAACCGGCAAGCGTAACTTGTAACACAGGGAGAATCTAGATGAAAACCGTTATACTCGCTGGCGGGCTGGGCACTCGCCTTAGCGAAGAAACCGTTGTAAAGCCCAAGCCGATGGTCGAAATCGGAGGCAAGCCGATGTTATGGCACATAATGAACATCTATGCGGCGCACGGATTCAACGAGTTTGTGGTGGCTATCGGCTACAAGGGCGAGATGATAAAAGACTATTTCATCAACTACCACAAGCTGCAAAGCGATCTGACCGTGTCGCTTAAGACCGGAGATGTCGTGGCGTATAAAAAATGTCCGAGGGACTGGACCGTGCATCTGGTGGATACCGGGCCGGAGAGTTTGACCGGCGGCAGGCTGAAGCGTCTCGAAGACAGGCTGAAGGGCGAGACATTCATGCTCACATACGGCGACGGCGTGAGCAATGTTGACGTGAAGAAGCTTGTCGAGTTTCACAAGTCGCACGGCAAGATCGCGACGGTCACGGCCGTCCGGCCCACGGCCAGGTTCGGCGGGATGAGCTTTGATGGCGACATGGTAAGCGAGTTCAAGGAAAAACCCCAGACAGGCGAGGGCTGGATAAACGGCGGTTTTTTTGTTTTCAATTCGCAGGTGTTCGACTATCTGGACGGCGACTCTACAGTGCTGGAGGGCGCTCCGCTTGAGCGGCTTGCGAGGGACGGCCAGCTTGTGGCGTTTAGGCATGAGGGCTTCTGGCAGTGCATGGACACAATCAGGGACAAGCATACACTCGAAAGCATGTGGATGAATTCATCCGCTCCATGGAAAATATGGCTGGACTGACAGACATGGATTCAACGGCATTGTTTGGCGGCGTTTTCGGTGGCAAGACGGTTCTGGTAACCGGCGACACCGGATTCAAGGGATCGTGGCTTTCGATATGGCTTTCGATGCTGGGAGCCAAAGTAGTCGGATACTCGGCGTATCTTCCGTCCGACCCGTGCAATTTCTCGGTCTGCGGTCTGGACGGCAAGTTGACCCACATCGATGGAGACGTGCGGGACATCGAGCGGCTGAAATCGGTTTTCGACCGCTACAGGCCGGAGATCGTTTTTCATCTTGCTGCCCAGCCGATCGTCAGGACATCCTATCTCGACCCCAAGCTTACATTCGATTCCAATGTGGGCGGCACGGTGAACGTACTCGAATGTCTGCGGACATCGGGCGGAGTGAAAGCCGCCGTCATGATAACAAGCGACAAGTGCTACCGGAATGTTGAATGGGTGTGGGGATACAGGGAGAATGATCGCCTCGGCGGCGACGATCCGTACAGCGCGTCGAAGGCATGCGCGGAGATGGTGTGCAACGCCTATATCAAATCGTTTTTCTCCGGAGACGATGCCGCCGCAAGTGTGGCTACTGTCAGGGCGGGCAATGTGATAGGCGGCGGCGACTGGGCGGACGCGCGCATCGTGCCTGACTGCGTAAGGGCATGGGCAAGAGGCGAGAAACCTGTTATCAGAAACCCGGAAGCCACCCGCCCCTGGCAGCATGTGCTTGAGCCGCTAAGCGGCTATCTTCATGTCGCGTCGAGGCTGCTTGCATCGCGGGCGGTGCATGGCGAGGCCTTCAACTTCGGGCCGGATCAGACGGTGAACAAACCGGTGCGGGAGCTTATCGAGGCGTTTCTGCCGCACTGGGGCGATTCGGAGTGGCGGTTCGAACCGGCTGCCGAGGCATTGAAGGAGAGCATGCTGCTGAAGCTGTCGTGCGACAAGGCGCTCCACATGCTCGACTGGCATCCGGTGTTTTCGTTCGACGAAACCGTCCGGCTGACCGCCGAATGGTACAGAGCATACTACGGCGGCGGCGCGGATATGCACGAATTCACGATTGAGCAGATAGCGTTCTACGTGGATAGCGCCAAAACACAGCATCTTGTATGGACTGGCGGCAGATGATCGAGGGCGTTGTTGTCCAACCGCTCAGGCAGATAGCCGACGAACGCGGCAAGGTCATGCACATGTTGCGCGAAGACTCGCCATTGTTCAGCCGGTTCGGAGAGGTTTATTTCTCGGTCGTAAACCCCGGAGCTGTCAAGGCGTGGAAGCGGCACAAGCTCATGACTCAGCATTTGACTGTTCCGTCCGGTTCCGTCCGGTTCGTCATCCACGACGACAGGCCGGATTCTCCCACACAGGGACACACAGATATCATTGAAATAGGCGACGAGGACAACTACTGCCTACTGAAGATTCCTCCGATGCTCTGGTACGGTTTCAAGGGTGTGGCAGCGATCCCGTCGCTCATTGCGAACTGCGCCGATATGGCGCACTCGCCGGAAGAGTGCGAACGCGCGGAAATGTTGGACAACTGTATTCCGTACTCATGGGGCGCATGACGTGAGCAACCCGCGCATAAGCGTGATAATGAACTGCCTCAATTCCGCCAAGTACCTGCGTGAGGCTATCGACAGCGTTTATGCCCAGACATACAGCGACTGGGAGATTGTTTTCTGGGATAACTGCTCCACTGACGACAGCCCTGCCATAGCAAAAAGCTACGATTCACGGTTGAGGTATTTTCGGGGTGAAAGCACGGTTCCACTTGGTGAGGCCAGAAACCTGGCGATAAAGAATGCGCAAGGTGAGTTCATTGCGTTTCTCGATTGCGACGACATCTGGATGCCCGAGAAGCTTGAGTTGCAACTTCAGGAGTTTGAATGCAACGTTAACTGTGGGTTGGTGTATTCTGATGCATTCAGGGTTGACGTCAATCTTGGTCTGACGGGATTGTACTCGGAAGATTTTGTGCCGTTAAGCGGCAATGTTTTTTGCGAATTACTTGAAAATAATGTGGTAGCTCCGTTTTCTGCAATAATTATTCCTTCGAGAGTAATGGACATGGTAGGTGCTTTCAACTGTGAATATGAGATCGTTGAAGATGCTGACTTGATATTGAGAATCGCAGAAAAATATGAAATCCAGTATGTTAGTAGACCATTGGTTAAATATAGATTTCATGATAGCAATGTTTCAAAAAAGGTTGAACTGAATGTTGCAGAAAGTTTACACCTCCTTGATTTCTGGCTTGAACGGAGAAAAGACATATTTGCCGATCATCCCAGATTGAAGCAGAAGGCGCAATTTCGTCTTTATAGCCTTCTGATCCCGTATTACATCAAACGAAATCAACTTATTGAAGCCGTGGGTGCATTTGCAAATGCAATCAAATGTTATAATTTTAATGTTTATTATATTTTCAAAGATCTATATGTGCTTTTATATGTCAGGAGGGTGAAACGGATAATGAAGGAACTATTGCGTTCATTCACACGGGCGTGGTGAATCAGATCAAACTGCTATCGTAGTTTGATGTTGTTGAATCATACATGTTAACGCGCAATTATATTCATCACTAACAAATGAAGCTCACATCGCTCCTGTTATATGTGTTTCTGGGTTATATTCTTGTATTGCCAGCAGCCTTTACCATAAATGAGCCCGCCATTGATTTTATGAATATGGCAACATTGCTTTTAGCGTTGTTGATATGTTTGGCTTTAATTGCGTTTGTCTTCCTTGCAAAAGAGCATTCTAACGGCCTGCTTTTGTGGTTTATTATTAAAACCTTTATTGCTTACCTCTTAACATTTTTAATGATCTGTTTCATCCCGAATCAAACTCTTTGGTTTAGAGATATTGTCGCGCATTTCTCTGCCAATGACTTTAATTGGGCACTGCTGATTGTCTTGTTAAGCACCATCGCTACTGGATTTGGTCTTTTTCTAGGTGGCATTTTGCGCTCAAATCGTTTTTTAAATGGCACGAATCAGCTTAACCGAGTTAAATCCAATTACTCTATGGTTCGCCTTGATCTTCTCTTTTTTCTAATTTGCATTATCAATCTTACGGGATATTACATATTCGGACTTGGAAGATATACTAATGATACATCTGGATATGCCCAGAAGTTTATAAATAGCCTGATATATCCCCCAGATACCATCTTTTTGTTATATTTTGTATTAGTAAGCAGATTTAGAGTTATTGATCAAAGACGTTCAGTGGCGCGCTTGATGGCAGCCGTCATTACATTCTACTTGACACTTGTTCTCACAGGGAGCAAGGGAGGTACGTATTTCATAATACTAATATGGTTGTTCTATAAATTAAGTACTGAGGGTGATTTCAAGGTTGATATTAAGAAAGCACTGCGATATGTTATTCCAATTATTCTTCTCTCGATTGTTAGTCTCTATGCCGGATATTATATTAAATGGACAACGCGAATGATGTCAGTTGAAACAGGTGAAAGAACAATCTCAGTTAATGATGTAATTGATGGAATTGAAGCTAAGGAAGCGTTGGATCCGGAAACTGCTGCAATTATGCCATTTCGTCGCATGGCACTATTGGAACAAGCTCTTGTTACTTCCAATATGTCAATCGACAATAAACTCCTTAACTGGAAAAACACTTTGTTGAGCTCATTCGACAGGATTGTTCCAGGAACGTTTTTCCCTGATGTTATAATTTCAGAGCGGATATATTCTATTTATGCAAGAGGGTATTCCGTGTATGAACAAACAGCAACGATCAGAGAAAACGCTGAATGGAGTTTGTATGGATTGATGTATGTCTATAATGGCTTGATCACCGGATTGTTACTTCTTTTTATGCTGTCCTTAATATTATCATTGATGTATAACTATATGTTATCATTAAATAGTGGTTTTACACTTGTAATTAAAGTTTGGTTCCTTTCGATGTTCGAGCATCTTTATTCGGGTTTTGGTATCGATTCAACCGTTTCGTACTACATCCCGTACTTATTGCAGATATTTATTTATATCCTTATCGTTAGAAAGCACCATGTAGAATATGACGTTTTGAGGTCTCGACCGGTGGACGTAGCCCACCACAGTGGAGCTGCAGTATGATATTATTATTTTGGGTGTGCATGGGTGCATTGCTGTACACATGGATAGGGTACATTTTTATACTCATCATATGTTCCGCATTATTTGCAAAGAACGTGAAGAAAGGCGACCTAATTCCTACCGTATCAGTTGTACTTACTGTTCATAATGGTGATAAATATTTGCGCAAACGGTTGGACAATCTAATTTCACTTGAATATCCAGCGAAATCTATTGAGTTCATTGTTGCTTCCGATGGGTCTACTGATAACACTGACAGTATCGTGGCCTCAGTTGCACAGTCAGATGGTAGGATACGATTACTACAGTTAAGCAGAGGTGGTAAAAGTAATGCTCAGAACAAAGCTGTGCCATTCGCAACAGGTGAGATAATAATATTTACCGATGTTGAAACTCGTTATGATGAGGCTTTTGTTAAAACAATCGTTAGAAATTTTAGTGACAATCAGGTTGGCTTGGTTACCGGAAAACTGCTATTAACGATGGGCGATACAGCAATTGGGCAGAGTCAGGGGTTCTACTGGAAATATGAAATTGCAATGCGTACACTCGAAAGCAGGCTCGGCATATTGCATACCGCATCAGGGCCAGTAATCGCACTTAGGAAAAAATTGTTCCGTCCCATCGACACCAAGTACGGTGACGATTGTATATTGCCACTTGATGTGTTGGAACAAGGGTATCGGATTATTCATGATGACGATGCGGTTGCATACGATAAATTCCCATCCACTGTTAAGGGTGAAATAAGCACACGAACAAGAATGACGTTAAGAAATATTACTGGAACGCTCAGCAAGATGCAGCTATTGAATCCGATTAATCATACGAGCTTATCCATTAGTATCATCTCACACAAGATATTGCGTTGGCTAACACCTTATTTCATGCTATTGTTATTGGTAGCAAATATCACGTTGCAATATGAAGATAAGATGTATCTGGCAATACTTGGAGCTCAGGGTGTGTTTTACATGTTAGGTCTAATCGGGTTCTTTGGTGAGCGTTACGGTAGGCGATTTCATATAGCTTCGCAAATATTCAGCTTTATAGTGGCTAACATAGGTTTTTTCAACGGTATTATCAAGGCAATAAGTGGCAAGCGGATTTCTATCTACAAAGCGCAGGACTAATGCAATGCATATCGCAACATGTGTTATGCTGAAACATTTTCAGTTTATGATACCGATCGAGATATTTGCGAGTAAAATATTGAAGACTTTTAACACCATCCGGAGCGTGAATTGATGATTGCGATACCATTTCACAAACCATACATGACCGAGGATGAGATTGCCGAGGTTGCCGATTCGATACGCTCCGGCTGGATTACGATGGGGCCGAAGACGATCGAGTTCGAACGCAGATTCCGCGACTACATTTTCGCAGGAAGCGGCGTTGACGAAGGCGGCAGCCATGCCGTCTCTTTCAATTCAGCCACGGCTGCGCTTCATCTGGCGCTGAAGGCTGTCGGCATACAAAGCGGCGACGAGGTCATTCTTCCCACGAACACTTTCATCGCGACCGCCGAGGTGGTCACGTATTTCGGAGCCATACCGGTTCTTTGCGACATCGAGGAAGACACGCACAACATGGACGTGTCGAAGCTTCCCGCTTTGATAACATCGCGAACGAGGGCGATCATTCCGGTGCATTTCGCTGGCCAGCCGTGCGACATGGACGAGATAATGGCTATCGCGTCGAAGCATGGCCTTCATGTAATCGAAGACGCGGCGCATTCCCTGCCCGCCAGTTACAAGGGGCGCATGATCGGCACGATCGGCGGTATCACATGTTTCAGCTTCTACGCCACCAAAACCCTGGCGACAGGCGAGGGCGGCATGGCCACTACGACGAATGAGGCGTACGCGAAAAATATGAGAATTAACCGGCTGCATGGCATAAGCCGCGACGCCTGGGACAGGTACACGTTGAAAGGCAGCTGGTACTACGAGGTTGTGGACAACGGCAACAAGTACAACATGACCGACATGAACGCCGCGCTAGGTATCGTCCAGCTTCGCCGGATCGAATGGATGCGGCAGCGGCGGGCCGAGATAGCAAGGCGATACGACGATGCGTTTGCCGGTTCCGCTATAATCATGCCGGTAGTGAAGGCGGATCGCGAATCGAGCGTTCATCTTTACGTCGTCAAGGTCGGGAACCGCAATGAGCTGATCGACCGGCTCAAGGAAAACGGTATCGGAGCATCGGTGCATTTCATCCCCGTCCACAAACACCCTTATTATCGCGAGACTTACAGATTCATCGACTCCGACTATCCGGTGGCTAACAGCGTGTTCGAGCAATCGGTTTCGCTGCCTGTATATCCGGGAATGACGGATTCCGATGTAAGCCGGGTTTGCGAGGCTGTGCTCCGGCATGCCCGGTAACGGATGCTACCGGGCATGCGGCAAGCGAACGTTTGATGTTATCGCAAGCGCCACTGGCCTGATACTGCTTTCTCCGCTGTTTCTGATCATCGCCGCCGCGATAAAGCTGCACGACAACGGGCCGGTATTTTATAAACAGCAGAGAATCGGACGTTATTTCAAACCGTTTCTTCTCATAAAGTTCAGAACCATGAGAACTGATTCCGGCGGTAGTGGAGCACAGATAACCGTGCAGGGCGATCCTCGTGTCACAAAAACCGGATCATTTCTTCGCAAAACAAAGCTTGACGAAATTCCCCAGATGATTAACGTGCTGCGCGGCGACATGAGTATTGTCGGGCCGCGTCCGGAGGTAGGCAGATACGTGGAAATGTTTCGTGGCGAATACGAACGGATACTTACGATCCGCCCAGGCATAACCGATTATGCCGCTGTTGAATTCCGGAACGAGGAAGCCGTCCTGCGGGAATTCGACGATCCGGAGTCAGGCTATATCGGCACGGTTCTGCCGAGAAAGATCGAGCATTATAACCGGTATCTTTGCGATGCCGGATTCGCCACCGATATCAGGCTGATTTTTCAGACATTTTGTAAAATAGCATCTTGATTTTAGCATATTTCTGCTCTACACTTTGCCAATGGTCATGATCACCAAGAACTCTTTCAACCGCGCCATTTTCTTTATCTTCGCCGACGCGCTCATTCTTTCATTCTCTTTCTTCATCTCGATGGCGCTACGGTTCGGGGGCGTTTCGTCACAAACCGGCATATCGACAGTCCTTCCACTGGCCGCTGTCTTCGTCTCGCTCAAGATAGTGGTGTTTACATTCTTTCGCGTTTACCGCATGAGCTGGTCATACTTCGGCATGTACGAGCTATGGGAAATAGTTAAGGCGCTCTCCCTTTCGCTCTTCATGCTGACCGGTCTTTCATTCATCATGCAGGGCGCCGATCTGTTTCTTGGAGTGCCGCGTTCCGTTTACCTGATAGATTTCGGATGTTCGTTGCTGCTTGTAGCCGGGCTGCGGATGTCGAAGCGATTTTATCTGCATGTGATCAAGGGCGCAAGCGCGATCACAGGCAAGCGCCTGCTTGTTATCGGGGCCGGGAACGCCGGGGAGCAGATTGTGCGCGACATGAAGCGCAACCGCGATTCCGGATACAGGCCTGTGGCTTTCATCGATGACGATACAAGAAAAACCGGTTTATACATTCACGGCGTCAGGGTTTTCGGCGACAGGAACCGCATTCAGGAAGTGATCAGCCAACTCAATGTGGAGATGGCGCTTATAGCAATGCCGTCCGCTCCATCGCGCGACATCCGGGATATTCTGGCTCGTCTGCGGACTGCCGGCATAACCCGGATAAAGACCATCCCCGGCCTTACGGAATTGATGCAGAACAAAATCAGCCTGTCGGACATTCAGGAAATCAGGATCGAGGACATTCTCGGGCGCGAACAGGCCGAGGTTGATCGCGGCATGATCGCGCGGTATCTCGATGGCAAGCGGGTTCTTGTTACCGGCGCCGGCGGATCGATAGGCTCGGAGGTGCTGAGGCAGGTGCTTGGCTTCAAGCCGGAGAGGGTAATCGCGTTCGACATTGACGAGACGGAGCTTTTCAATGTGGAGCAGTCGCTCAAGGGCGTTAGCGGGGCTTCAAGGCTCTGCCCGGTTGTCGGAGACATCCGCGATGTTGCGAAGGTTAGATGGGTTTTCGCCAACCATCTGCCCCACGTTGTGTTTCACGCCGCCGCCTACAAACACGTACCGGTCATGGAGGAGTACCCTGAAGAGGCCATAAAGACAAACATTTTCGGCACGCGGACGGTCGCCCATATGGCGGTGGAGTTCCGGGCTGAGCGGTTTGTGATGGTCTCGACCGACAAGGCGGTGCGTCCGACAAACGTTATGGGCGCAACCAAGCGAGTGGCCGAGAAGATAGTGAACGAGCTTAATTCCATCGGCGTCACTCCTTTTGTATCTGTTCGTTTCGGTAATGTCGTGGGAAGCCGGGGAAGCGTTGTTCCTATCTTTCAGCGGCAGATCAAGTCCGGCGGGCCTGTGACCGTCACCCATGAGGAGATGACGCGCTATTTCATGTCGATTCCGGAGGCCGTCACCCTGATCATGCAGGCAGGAGCCATGGGAGAGGGCGGCGATGTTTTCGTGCTCGACATGGGCGAGCCGGTGAAAATCATCGAAGTTGCGCGGGAAATGATCCGCCTGCATGGCCTGATTCCCGATGTGGATATTCCGATTGTCATTTCAGGCATTCGTCCGGGAGAGAAGATGTACGAGGAGCTTCTGACCACCAGCGAGAATGTGGAGGCGACTTCTCACGCCAAGATATTCAAGGCCAAGGATTCGTTGAGACACGATGAAGTGCTTGCCAGAATACCGCTTTTCGAAGACATGGTTCATAATCCCGATCCCGACACACTGCGGGCGTTTCTGAAAGAGCTTGTTGCAAGCTACAATCCGGCAAACGCGCGTTTCGCGGCAAGAAGCCGTATCAACAACGCCGTAGCCCGGTCAATCAACGAGGCAATGCCATGATTTTCCGATATAATTCCGTGACCTGAATCGCTGTCTCCGCAACTGTTCGGCTGTTGTCGATGATGTAATCGGCTTCTTTTCTCTTCTCTTCCTGACCAAGCTGCGCCCTCATTCTCATGATGGACTGCTGTCTCGAAAACCCGCGGCCCTCAAGCCGCGCAAGGGCTGTTTCGATGGGGCAGACAATTACCATCAGCGCGTCCATTCTTCTGAAATACCCGGTTTCCACAAGAAGCGGAGCCTCGAAAATCACCATACGTTCCGGTGTTTCGGCATATGCACGGTCGCGCCTGATCTCGGCCTCGGCAAATACGCGCGGATGAATCAGCGCCTCCAACTGAACCCGTTTGAGATCGTCGGCAAACACGATTTCCGCAAGCTTTCTTCTGTCGATACGCCCCTGATGATCAATCAGGCCGGAACCCAACAGCCTTCCGATCTCGTTCCGCACCGCCGAATCGTTGTCCGGAATATGCCGCGCGATTTCATCGGCATCGATTACATATGCGCCAAGTTGTTCGAATATCCTCAATGCCGAGGATTTGCCGGCTCCGAAAATGCCGGTCAGGCCTATGTATGGCATTGCATATCCGGTAATGACGAAGAACCCGTTTCCATGCGGTACAGTATATAAAATCATGGTTGTTTTCCGCACCTCCGCACCTATCGGAAAATCCTGTAAACATTGACAAAAAACACCCTCCGAAGTAAAGTTGAAGGATTCTGAATGTGCCAGTGAAAGGAATAACAGTATGTTTGGTCTTGGCGTACCGGAACTGGTGTTGATTCTGGTGATCGTTGTGGTTATGTTCGGGGCGCGACGCCTTCCCGAGCTTGGAAAGGGCATTGGCGAGGCGATGAGGAATTTCAAGAAGTCGGTGAACTCGTCTGATGAGATCGATGTTACGCCTCCCAAGAAGGCCGGTGAAACCGGGAGCGGTTCAAACGAGGGGAAGACGGCCTGAGTTTCGCATACGCCCACATATCGCTTGGGGCGATCCGGCGTAATTTTGAAAAGGCTTCAACTATTGCGGCTGGAAGGCCGGTTCTTGCGGTTGTCAAGGCCGACGCATACGGGCATGGCGCTGTCGAGGTGTCGAAGACTCTCATAGATGCCGGAGCCCATGGGCTGGCGGTTGCGTATATCGATGAAGCGGTGGAACTGCGCGATGCCGGAATCACATCGCCTGTCATTCTGCTTTTCGGGTGCGAACATCGGTATGCCCGCGATATTTTCGAGTTCGGACTGACTCCGGTGGTGTGGAGTGTCGGGCAGGCGCAATCGCTTTCGCAAGAGGCGGTTCGTCTTGGCAAATCAATTAATGTTCACGTGAAAGTCGATACGGGAATGGGAAGAGTCGGCATTTCGCCGGAAATGGCTGTCAGGACGGTTTCGGAAATATCATCCATGCCTGGCGTGGTTGTGGAAGGTCTCATGAGCCATTTTTCCGATGCCGATCTTGCCGATCCCGACAGTTCGCGCGAGCAGCTTGCCTCTTTCAACCGCGTATCCGCCGAAATTGCTGGAAGTCTTCGTGTAAGGTTTCGACATCTGGCAAACAGCGCGGCGGTTGTTAATCTTCCGGAAACCCATCTCGACATGGTGCGCCCTGGCCTGATGCTGTACGGATACAACCCCGCGCCGCTTGTTTCCGGCATCGAGCTTGAGCCTGCCATGACCGTAACCGCTCGCATTGTGGCGTTGAAACGCGTGCAGCCCGGCACAGGCATCGGCTATGGCCGAACATTCCGGACCAAACGCGAGAGCCTGATCGCAACAATCGCAATAGGATATGCCGACGGATTCCGCAGGCATCTGTCCAACTCCGGAAGCGTTCTTTACGATGGACAGCGCGCTCCTGTTGTCGGAAGGGTATGCATGGATCTGACGATGATCGACATGACCGGAATCGGCGGCGCTTCGGTTGGCGATGCGGTGACTGTGATCGGCTCATCGGGCGGCGGGAGTATTTGGGCAGATGAAATGGCCGGACTTGCCGGAACGATACCGTATGAAATCCTGACCTGCTTCGGCAGGCGCGTAAAGAGGGTTTACGATTCGTGAGCAGCGGGGAGCCGCGGAATACCGCAACCTTGCTCCGTCCGGTCGAGTATCTGGGCGGCCTTCTGATACCGTCATTCTCCGTTGTGGGCGGCATGGTGAAAATGCTCTGTTCAACGCTCGGATATATTTTCACGCCGCCTTTTTATCTGCGAAACCTTTTCAGGCAGATGGTGGAGATCGGTGTCAACTCAATGCCGGTTGTCCTCATAACCGCATCGTTTACAGGGGCGGTGCTGGCTCTCCAGAGCCACACCGCGTTCAAGCGGTTCGACGCCGAGACACTGGTTGGCACCGTGGTTGCGCTGTCGATGACACGCGAGCTTGGCCCTGTGCTCACCGGATTGATAGTCGCTGGACGGGCCGGAGCGGCCATGGCCGCCGAGCTTGGAACCATGCGCGTGACCGAGCAGATAGATGCGCTCGAAACGCTGGCCACCAATCCGATCCGATACCTCGTCGTGCCGCGCTTCATTGGAGGAATGCTGATGCTTCCCGCGCTCACGGTGCTCTCCGACGCAGTGGGCATAATGGGCGGATTCATCGTGAGCACGCGTGTGTTGGGCGCGAATCCGACAACATACATGTCGCGCACATGGGATTTTCTCGAAATGGACGATATTTTTCACGGCCTTCTGAAAGCGTTCTTTTTCGGCGCGGCAATCGCGCTCATAAGCAGCTACGAGGGATTTGCGTCCGAGGGCGGCGCCGAGGGCGTTGGCAAGGCCACAACACGCGCCGTGGTTTTGTCTTCAATGGCCATACTTATCTCCGATTATTTCCTGTCGGCCTGGCTGTTCAAATGAACTCCGGCGTTATGATTCACATAGAGGGGCTGTCGAAGTCCTTCGGGAAGAAACAGGTGCTTGACGGGCTCGATCTTGACGTGATGCGCGGCGAAAGCATGGTGGTGATAGGCGGAAGCGGAACCGGCAAGAGCGTGCTGATAAAGCATATAATCGGTCTTCTCAAGCCGGACAGCGGAAGGATTCATGTTGACGGGCAGGATGTTCTGTCGCTGAACGAACACGACATAGGCGAACTCAGAAAAAAATTCGGAATGCTTTTCCAGAACGCCGCGCTTTTCGATTCGTTCAGCGTGTGGGAAAATATAGGCTTCGGACTGCGGCAGCACACAAAGCTTTCATCCGCCGAGGTGCGGAGGATCGCTTCGGAAAAGCTTCGGATGGTCGGGCTGGCCGGAATAGAGGATCTGATGCCGTCGGAGCTTTCCGGCGGAATGCGGAAGCGGGTGGGCCTTGCCCGTGCCATTGCGATGGAGCCTCGGGTAATATTCTATGACGAGCCGACAACCGGCCTCGATCCGATAATGGCCGACGTTATTAACGAACTTATTGTTGATTTAAGGAAGAAACTCAAGGTGACATCGATAAGCATCACTCACGACATGGCAAGCGCATACAAGATCGCAGACCGGATCGCCATGCTCTACAATGGCCGAATCATCGAGGTTGGAACCGTTGATGAAATAAAAAACACATCGAACGAAATTGTCCGCCAGTTTATTAGCGGAAGCGCCGACGGCCCCATAACCATGGAGGTGACACGGGCATGAGGAGGGGATTGCTCTCAGCCGAACTCAAGGTCGGCATATTCTCCATCATGGTGATGATGGTGCTGTCGTTCATGACATTCAAGATCGGCAGCCTGAGACTGAACGATGAAACCGGTTACAGGCTGTACGCCTATTTCGAAAATACGGCCGGGGTGGACAAGAACACGAAGGTGAAGCTTGCGGGCGTGGATGCCGGAAGGGTTGAAAAGATAGAGCTTGTCGAAGACCGCGCGAAGATCACGCTCCGAATGCTTCCCAACGTCTCGGTGCGCTCGGATTCTGGCATAGCGGTTCAGGCGCACGGATTGCTTGGCGACAAGTATCTTGCCGTTTATGGAGGCACGCCCGGCGCGGCGTTTCTGGCGGATGGCGATACGATACAGAATTCCCGCGTTCCGACCGATTACGACACGCTGATCACGAATCTGGCCGCAATGTCGGCCAACTTCGCCGCGCTCGGCGATTCGCTAAATCATTCCATCGGCACGGAGGAAAGCCGCGAGGCGATTGCCAAAACCATACAGAATATCCGTCACATAACCGATAATCTGAACAGCGTGATTACCGCGAACGACAACAGGATTGCAAAATTGACGGACAAGGTCAACACGCTGGTTGACAAGGCCGCCAATCTGGTTGATTCGGCCAACGGCATGGTTGCCGAGAACCGCCGGCAGGTTTCCACGGCGTTTGCCAATCTGTCTTCGGTCTCCGACTCGTTCAGGCAGAAAGCGCCGCCGTTGCTCGATGATCTGTCGGCGTCCGCCGCCGAACTGAAGAAGCTCATCGCCGAACTGCACGGCCCTGCCGTTAACACCGCCAGGGAACTTGAAGGCGTTGCAACGAGGGCCAAGACCACGCTCGATTCCGTCAGCCGGGTGACCGAGCGCATCGACAAGGGCGAGGGAACGCTTGGCAAGCTGGTGAACGACGAGAAACTATACAATTCCGTCAGCGGAGCGGCGGAAGGCATCGGACGGCAGATCGCAAAGATCGACCGCTTTAAAACATTCGTCGAATTCAAGGGCGATTATCTTTCAAAGGCGAGCGACGGCAAGGGCGCGTTCAACGTGCGGCTTCAGCCGCGCGACGACAAATATTACCTGATCGGCATAGTTCGCGATCCGATCGGGAATACGGATACGAAGGAAACCGTTACCGATGTCGGAGGCGTGGTCACCAAAACCACGGCCAAGACCACCGAAACGCAGATCGAGTTCACCGCCATGCTGGCAAGGCGGTTTGCCGACACTGATGTGCGCATCGGCCTGATCGAAAGCTCGTTCGGCCTTGGAGCCGACTATCACGCGCCGGGCGGCAATCTGGTGCTTTCAGCCGACGCATGGGACTTCGGCAAGGACGAGGCCGATTCGAAAAACCCGCACATAAAGGTGGGGCTGGAATACAGGTTCTTCAGCAATCTTTTCATCGACGCCGGATACGACAACATTCTGAATCGTGAAACAGGCGGAGCCTACATCGGCGGCGGGGTGCGGTTCGAGGACGAAGACCTCAAGTACCTGATGGGCTCGCTGCCGAGCATTCCGGGGAATTAGGGTAATTCTATGCCGAGGCGCATAAGCGAAGTAATGCTCGACATGAGCATGATAACCCCTGAACAGATCGACGAGGCGCTGAAGATCCAGCGCGCGGAGAAAGGCTCCCACAAGAAAATCGGAGAGATATTCGTGGAGAAGGGCTGGGTGGGCAGGGGCGACGTGCTGAAGGCCCTGAGCAAGCAGACCGGCGTGCCCTATCTCACTTCCGATCAGTTTCCGAAGGAGGCAGCGGTAGATCATTCGATTTCGTATGATTTCCTCCGCGACAATCTGATATTCCCGGTAAAAATGACCGACGACACGCTTACTGTCGTTGTCGCCAATCCCGACAACGACATGGCGCTGAGCAATCTTCGCAGCGCCATCGGCAAGCGGCTGGAAGTGCGCATCGGATTCGCCGAGGACATCATCGAGTCGCTGGACGCGTTCTACGGATCGCGCGGCGCGGTCATGCGCCGCATCTTGGACGTGGTGCAGGAGGAAGAAGACGAGACACCCGCTTCCACAGCTCCGGAAACCGGCGAGGTGAGCCAGTTAAAAGACCTTGCGCAGGACAGCGGAATCATCCAGCTTGTGACCATGCTCATAGAAAACGCCGTTCACGACCGTTGCAGCGATATCCATGTGGAGCCGTTCGAGCATTCGGTGCGCGTGCGATACCGCGTGGACGGCATACTTCACGAGTCGCAGTCTTTTCCGAAGCGGATGCAGCCCGCCATATCATCGCGCCTGAAACTTATGGCGCAGATGAACATAGCCGAGCGAAGGCTTCCGCAGGACGGACGCATAAAGGGTACTTACGACGGCAAGGAGATCGATCTGCGCGTTTCGACGCTGCCGACTGTTCATGGCGAAAGCATCGTTATGCGTATCCTGGACAAATCCTCCGCGTTCTACACTCTGGAGGAACTTGGCTTCACCGAGGATCTGCGGGAGATTTACGAAAAGCTCATCAGGCTTCCGTACGGCATGTTTCTGATCACCGGCCCCACGGGAAGCGGGAAAACCACCACGCTTTACGGATCGCTCGACAAAATCAACACGCCGGACAAAAAAATCATCACAGTTGAGGAGCCTGTGGAATATCAGCTTCCCGGCGTCAACCAGATTCAGGTGCGCTCCAAGATAGGACTGACCTTTTCCACCGGCCTCCGCCATATCGTCCGGCAAGACCCGGACGTTATCATGGTGGGCGAAATACGCGACGTTGAAACAGCCGGAATAGCCATACACGCGGCGCTGACCGGACACCTGCTGTTCAGCACGCTTCATACCAACGACGCGCCCGGAGCCATTACCCGGCTGATGGACATGGGCGTTGAAAGCTTTCTTGTGTCGTCCACGCTTATAGGCGTGATGGCGCAGCGGCTGGTTCGCAAAATATGTCCGGACTGCCGCGAAGCCTATTTGCCGGGCGATGACGTGTCGGCGGTGTTCGGGCATCCGGTGGAGAAGCTTTATCGCGGACGCGGCTGCCAGACATGCAAGGGATCGGGCTACAAGGGCCGCATCGGCATCTTCGAGCTTCTGCCGGTGGACGAGGGATTGCGGCTTCTGATCGTGGAGAACGCCACTTCGGCGCGGCTGAAGGAGTATGCGATAAACAGGGGTATGCGCACGCTGCGGGAAGACGGACTGCTCAAGGTTTTGAACGGCTCGACCACGCTGGATGAAGTCATGCGCGTCACTCAGATAGCATTATAACGGGCATGGGCGATGCGAAAACCGGACGAACGCGGACTGGCGCTGCTGATGACGCTGTGGGTGCTTGTGCTATTGGCCGTTGTGGGCGCGTCGTTCGCGGTTTCGATGCGGGCAGGGCTTGCGAGCGCAAGGAACTTCCGGGAAGATACTCAGGCGTATTATCAGGCGGTTGCCGGCTACGAGGATGCCGTGCGGTTTCTGCTTGACGACAAGGACGACTCGGTGGATTATACCGACACGGAAGAAAGGCTGATCGTGGCGAATATGGGCGATCCGTTCGAGGAGGAGCGCGAGAACGCTTTCGGCAGGGTGACTGTTCGTATTTTCGACGAGAGCGCGCGGATAAGCCTCAACTCCGCTCCGCGCGATTCGTTTGTGACAATGCTTACGCGCTCCGGAGTGGACGACAAGGGAGCCGACGAAATTGCCGATTCGATTGCCGACTGGCGCGATCCCGACGACGAGCACAGGCTAAACGGCGCGGAGACGGATTTCTACGAGCCGCTTGGCTATGAGGCGAAGAACGGCCCTTTCAGCGCGGTGGAAGAACTGCTGATGCTCAAGGGCATGGATGCGGACATACTGTACGGAAACGCGGAGAGGGAGCTTACCGGAATACGCGATTACTTCACGATATGTCCGGCTGGAGGAATGAACGTGAACACAGTTTCACAGGAAATGATGGATATTCTGGGCGTGCCATACTCCAGCATTCAGAGCATCATGCTTCAGCGGGCGTCCGGGCCTGTGCTTTCGATCCCGGATCATGCCCGCCGTGTCGGAATCAACAACACATCATCGAACTGTTTCCGCATTGTAGCGTCCGCCGAACCCGCCGGAACCACATATGCCAGAACCATCGAGGCTGTGGTGATGCGGGTATCACGCGGCGGACACAAGGATGTGTCGGTGCTTCAATGGAGGGACGATGTTTCCCGCTAGCCGCGCGCTCGTATTCATCGACCGCGACAGCATTCGTTTCGCTGTTGAGCGAAGCATGATCTCCGGAGGCGGGATTGTCGACGAATGCGTCTGCGCGCCATCGGATGACAGGCCGCTGCCGGTGACGGAGATAATGGCGCAGGAGCTGAAGGCGCGGAAAATCGACCGCGCAAGGCTGTTCCTTCCACTTGGCATGGCGGTTGTCCAGATGTTCGAGATGCCGCCCATGAAACGCTCCGACGCGAAGCGCGCCATCCCGTTCGAGCTTGAACGCTACCTTCCGATCTCGCTTGACAGCTTCTATTGGGGTTACAGGATTATCGAGAAGCGGAGCGACGCGACGCGGATTCTTGCCGTATGCGTGCGACGTTCGTTGCTCGATCCGTACATGAACGCGCTGATAGCGTCGGGCATAACCATACTGTCGGCGGAAATAGCCGCGTTCAGGTTTCACTGCAAGCGGCGTTCCGATGCCGAAACCGCCTGCCTTGGAGTCAACGGATCGGACTTCGATTTCATGATCTTCAGAAGCGGCAAGCCGGTTGTGCTTCGCAGCATAGAGCGTTCGCCGATGAGCGAACTTCTCTACGAATCACTCGCCCGATCCATCTCCCGCGATATGGAGCAGCACGGCTGCAAACGCATCGCGATTCATGGCGTTCGTGACGGTTTCGAGCCGGCAAAACTTGCCGGAATACTCAATGTAGCGGCCTTCAGGGTGGAAGAGAACCGTTCCACCCTATACACTCGCCGCGTTCCGCTGCCGTTTAAGCGCAGAGGTTCCGGCATCGACCTGTTGCCCGCCGGTTTCAGGGGCAAGCGGGATTATCACCGGATGCTGCTTTCCATGTTTGTTGTCAGCCTGTTGTTCACATATTCGCTTCAGCACCATGAGCAGAGCCGCAAGGAAACAATGGCTCTTGCCGAAATAGACAGGGAGCTGGCCGAACTGAAGCAGACAGTGAAGCGCGCCTCCGAGGGATCGAAGGAGAGGGAAGCGGCTATTCGCTCGCTTGCTGTTCTGCGCCCGTACTTCGCGGAAGCCAATGCGCCTTTCCGGGCGCTCCAGGAATTGAGCCGGCTCATTCCGTCCGACACATGGCTGTCCGGTTTCTCGATGGACGAGAAGGGGAAGATAGAGATTGACGGCTTCTCGGCCCGGTCATCCGAGCTTGTGGGGATAATCGCTGGCGCGGAGATGTTTTCGGGCGTGGAGATTTCAGGCCCCATAATGGTGCAGGAGCAGGGGGAGCGTTTCTCGCTTAGAATGTATTGGAAGAATGTTGCAGGAACTGCTGAAAGATAAGAAAAAGCTGGCGCTCTTCGTCCTGGCCGCGTCGGCGGTCGTGTACGTATTCGTGGTTCAGCCGCGAATGGAGCCGATCGGGCTGGAAGAGGATATCGCCGCCAGATACGGCCAGCTCGTCAAATATCGGGCAATGGCCGCCCGGAAGGATTCAGGCGGCGAGGGTGTTTCCGATCTCGTTGCCGAACTGGCATCCTGCGAAAAACGTTTTCTTGCAGGCCCGAACGCCTCGCTCGGATTCGCCGAGCTTCAGAGCGTGGTCGGCAGGCATGCCCGCGACGCCGGCCTGGAGCTTATGGCAATCAAGCCGCTTGCCCCGATGGAAAAGGGCGAATTCGTGGAAATACCGCTTCAGGCCGAGCTTCGCGGCAACATGCAGGCGTTTACGTTCTTTGTGAAGCGGATAGAGGCGGAAAATCTGGGTCTTCGCGTAAGCAGGCTTTCGCTCTCTCTTGTGAACATCAGGGAGCCGGACAACCTGAACGTTAAAATTGCCATCCACGGGATTATGAAGTTATGATACGCAAAATCGCTCTGGAGATGGCTCTGGCTGGTCTGCTTGCATATTCGCTGGTTACGCTGCATGGCGTCATGACGCAGTACGATCCGCTTTCGGAGTTGCAGGCATCCGGCGGCGAAGCGGCCAAAAGCGCGCCATCTCTTCCCGACGCGAAATATGTGGCGACCGACGGCGCGGACTTTCTCGAACGCAGCCTGTTCAATCCCGATCGCGGAGCCGGAAGAAAGCAGCAGGCATCGGTGAAAACCGGGGCTTCGGCTGCTGTGCCGGAAGCGCCGCCGCAGCCGGTTGCACCGCCGCAGCCGCCGCCACCACCGCCGCCGGTCATGCCATCCGTTTCCTTGAAGGGCATACTCGAAAACACGGCTGGCGAACAGGTTGCCGTGATCGAGTTGGAGGGGCAGAGGGCGCGGTCTTATCGGGTTGGCGACATGTTCGGAGATTTTGAATTGATGGAAATAGGTCGTCTGGACGTGAAGCTGCGGTGGAACAACGAGCCGGTGGAACTGCACCTGCGCGGAACCGCGGCGGATAAGGATCAGGCAAAGCGCGTGCAGCCCAAGCCAAGATGACACATGCAAGGAAATGCGATTAAACTGATATGGGTAACCACATGACACGATTGAAGATTTTTCCTGTCGCCGCGCTTTTGACGCTCTTTGTGGCGTCGTGCGCTCCAAAGGATTCGGTGCGGACGTCGGAGGATACCGCACCGGCGGTCAAGCAGGAAACCGCTGAACTTCCGCCGCCGTTTCTTGCCGAGATCATGTCGGAGCCTGCAGCGAAACCCGCCGAGGCGGAATCGCCGCGCAAGCAGGTGGCGGCTCGCGTGGAAGCCGGCGACGACGGGAAGAACATTATCCTGAACTTCGAGAACGCGGACATCAATACCGTCATCCAGACGGTCGGCGACATTCTTGGAATCAACTACATACTGCCGCCGGGGATTTCCGGGCAGGTCACAATACAGTCGAACCACAAGTTTCCGGTAAACGATCTTTTTTCGGTGTTTCAGGCGGTGCTGGAGCTGAACAACCTGACAGCCGTTAAGGACGGCAATTTCTACATGATCACTCCGCTGGATCAGGCCAAGGGGCTGCCGCTGCCCACGGAAAAGGGCAGGGACATAGAGATGTCGCTCGACTCCGGTTTCGTCACGCAGATCGTGACGCTTGAAAACGTGAAGGCGACGGACGCTTCAAACATTCTCAGAAACCTGCTGCCCAAGGGCGCCGATCTGGTTGTGTACGAACCCACAAACCTGCTCATTATCACGGCCCGCCCGGCGTCGCTTGCCCGTCTGATGAAGGTGCTTGAGGCGGTTGACATCGCCGAAACGGAGACTGACGCCATCCGAACCTTTGTCTATTACGCCGAGCATGGCGAGGCAAAGTCGCTTGCCGAGATACTGAAAGCCATCTATGGCACTCAACAGGGTCAGGCAAAGGCCGCAACGCAGCCTGTGCGCAAGCCTGTTGCGCCGCCCGCCACCGGACAGCCGCAGCGCAAGCCCGCAACACCGGCCGCGCCCGCTCCGGTTGCAAGCGCTCCCACTCTGAGCGAGGTGAGCGGTGAGATTGCCATAACCACATACGACGACATCAACGCGATAATAATAAAGACCACGGCAAAGAACTATCTTGAAATAGTAGAGTCGCTTCGCAAGCTGGACACGCCGCGCAAACAGGTGCTTATAGACGTGACGGTTGCTGAAGTGACCCTTGGCGAATCGGAAAAATACGGCGTCGAATGGCTGGTCAAGGCGTCCAATTCATCCACCACCATCGGCGGAGGATCCGGATCGCTGAAAGACATGAAAACGCCTGTGACAAATTCAGCCGGGCTGTTCACAACGATATTCAGTGCGGACAAATTCAACTATTTCATCGGAATGTTCGCTTCGCAGGACAAACTGAAGGTGCTTTCCAGCCCCAGCGTTCTGGCAACAGACACCAAGGAGGCGCGCATCGAGGTTGGCGACGAGGTTCCCACAGCCACGGGCACGCTTACAAGCGACAGCACATCGGGCAACCTGACCAGCCAGATTCAGTACAAGACAACCGGCACGATTCTGGAGGTCACGCCCACAATCAGCGAAAAAGGCACGGTTACGCTCAAGATTTCGCAGGAGATCAGCAACGTTGCCACAAAGGCCACGTCCGTGGGCGGAAAGGATTATCCGACGTTCAATTCCCGCAAGGCCAAGACCACCGCTATTGTGCAGAACGGCCACACACTCGTGATAGGCGGGCTGATCTCCGAGAAGAAGGTAAGCACCAACAAGGGCATTCCGTATCTTTCATCGATTCCGTATATCGGATGGCTTTTCGGAAGCATTGGAGAGGATATGGTAAGAACCGAGCTTCTGATAATGGTCACACCGCATATCGTCGGCAATTCCGGCGACGGCGATTCCGCGACGGAGCAGTTCAGAAACAAGCTGCGGCATATCAGCAAAAGGCTGGAATATTAGCGGGCAAGGCGGCCGGATATCGCCGACCTGCAACCGGCGGTCTTTCAGCCGGTTTTCCGCGTCATTTTCCGCGCATGTTCAAGATGTCCGCCCCTTAAGCCGTTTGCGGCCTTCAGGCTCCGTCAGATAGTTGTCGGGCGAAACCACGCTCCCGCCGGTTTCCACTTCCAGCTTCTTCCGCGCATTGCCGGCGATTGCGCCGCCCTTGCGAGCCGCCGACTTGTTTTGGCCGAATCCTTGAGCGTCGTGCTTGCGGGCAATCTCGGTTGTTGCCGCCTCGCCCAGCATCGCGAATATCAGTTCCAGATCGGTCATGTGATCGCGCAGATTTTCGCGCTCCAAACCCTTGAACTGTTTATACTCGCTCGGCGTCATGCCGAAGGCGGCCTTGGAAATCTCGGCGGTCAGGATGGCGTATTCAGGCTCCTTGCCCACTCTGCGCCGCTTCCATTCATCGGTAAGCTCGGCCCGGACGGCGATACCGCGCATCCGTTTTTCTATCCATGCCTCGGAATAGCCTTTTGCCCTGTATAGCTTGCGTGTGCGCTTCGTGGCAAGCTCAGGGTCTTCGATCTCCTGAACCCGCTCGTAGCCCACTTTTGCCAGCCAGCGCTTGAACGGCTCGGCCTTTGGCGACGGAATGGACTGGATTATGCGGAAAATGCCTTCGGTATTGGCGCAATCAGTTTCTCTTAACTTGCCGTCAGGGGCCGTCAATTTCAACCCGTGACAAAATGTCACGACTTCACTGCCTTCCTCTTTCAGCCGTTGCTTCAATTTCCTCCAGTATGCGCCCGCATCGGCACTTTCCGTCAGAATCTCCACCACATCGGCAACCGAAAACCACCACTCGTTATCGTGAAGCGTGCGGCGAACTTCCTTGTTCTGAAAAACAACCAGCTTTGTTTCCATTTATCCCCTCCGGCGTGTTTGAGCAACGAAATGATAATACACGAAAAAGCGTTTAAGCCTAAATACGGCAGTTACCCGGTTTATATCCACTTTTCTCAATCCCGGCAAGGGGTTGTAGAGAAGTGTGCATTATGAACTGCCGGATGTAGGTTAATCCCCGTTGGTTGAAGCATCCCCGTCCGCCGGTTTCAACTCCGGCAGGTTGTCGTACACCGAATCCACCGTTTCCTTCATCTCTCCGTCGGAAACCGGAAGATAGTATATCTCCTCGCCTGATTCCCGCGCTTTTTCAAGATCAACCACAGCTCCAACCGGCATGTCGCCGCCATCGCCGCCCTTGCCTTTCACGGCATAAAGCACCCAGCGCGGCCCTTCCAGCGAGAGCACCATGTACGAGCAGTCCGACACGGCAAGAATGGAGTGCGCGGCGATGTGCGTCATCGTACCGTAGCCGATCACGATGCCGCTTCCAAGCTCGTAGCCTGTCGGCACTACAACCGCCTTCGATAGCTCGTACACTCCGGCCGCCGCGCCGCCGGCAGTCGAGCCGGCGGTTCCGCCGACAAGCGTAGCGCCCGCTATCATGTTGCCGAAAACATATGTTCCGGCAGACGCCGCCTCGCCCGATACCGCGAGCGTGGCGCCTGTGGTTGCGCCGGCCGCGCCGACAACCGTTCCCACCGCGCCGCCGCCAACCGCGACTCCCGCAGCTGTGAGCGGCACGCCGATGTATTCGGTGATGGCCGCGCCCGCGTGACCGCCGGCCCTTATCGTTACCCCGGCCACCTTGCCGGTTCCCTGAAGCGCATAGCCCGACGCGCCGCCGACAGTGCCGATTGTACCCGCGAACAGGTTCGATCCGGCGAAATCCACCAGCCCGTAAATCGACGCGACAGCGGCGGTTCCGGTTGGCGCAACCAGATCATACCCGGCCTTCGAGGCGTTCCATGTAACCTCGACAGCCAGATTGGTTACTGACATGCCCTCGCGGACAACCACCATTGTTGGGAACGCTACCGCGTTCACGCCCAAATAACCTACGGACGCCGCGGTGATCTTTGCGGCAGGCTCGATGGTTGCGTCCCATAAAACGCCCTGCAAGACCCACCGGAGCGATTTAAGGGCGGCAAGGCTCAGTCCGGTTGTGCGGTATGAGTGATTGAATTCGTTTCGTGCGTTGTCGAACGACCGCTTCACGTTGCCGCCATAATTTATCAGCGTGTCCGCGATGATGTCGGTTGCCATTCCAGACCACCTTGCCCGCCGCTCGTTCTCCTGGCGTATGATTCCGCCAAGATCGGCCCTGACGATGTCTTCGCCAATTTCGCCGATCCTGCCCTTGATTTTGGACGGCACAGCCGCATAGCCGAGCACGAACGATTTCCCCGCGTATGAGAACGCGGATTTCGAGCGCGCTGTGCCGGATGCGGACACGTCCCGTGCCATCGCAAGCGATTCCGCCGTGATCTTCTCGCCCGCTGCGTCGCTTTCGCGTCTGGCCGCATCGGCGGTTTCACCGGATTTCCGCGCGATGTCATCGGCGGTTTTGCCGCGCGAAGCCCATATCTCACCGGCGGCTTTCCACGATTCACCGGCAATTTTCTTTCCGTAATCCGACGCTTTGTAAACGAGCAGCCTGCTGTTTTCGCGTGAATATTTCCTGATTGCGTCGGCCAGATCGCCAGATCCCTCATGAATGCCGGACGCCCACCTATAGCTGGTTTTTGTTCCCTCCGAAACGATATATACGGAATCGGCGGCGTTGCGGACGGCCTTCACGAACGATTCCTTCGCGCGAACCCCGGCCATCTCTCCAGCCAGTTCCATAGTGGACGGGCCCGGCGGAATCAGGCTGATGGATGTGCGCGGAACGCGGAAAGCGCCGTTGTTGTAGAGCGAAACATGACCTTCACGCGCCAGCTTCTTCGTGTTCCTGAGCGGATCGTCAGGGCCGGTAGTGGCGCATGACGAGAGTGCCGCCATGCAGAGCGCGGCGGCAGCCAGTTGTTTCATCGTTCTATTTGTTTTCGCACACATCGCTTTTCCCTCCCAGATCGCACGGAATTTTTTCAAGCACGTTGCGGATCACGGCGGGATCGTTCGAGATAACCCTCACTTCCACTCCGCTTTCGGTACGGAGCCTGCCAAGATCGACAACCGCTCCCACGGGAATATCCCCTGCCGAGTAATTTTCATCACCGCTTTTATCACCGGTACGCAGGCGTCCCTTTGCTGCTGCTATCACGAGATTCGGGCCGTCCCACGCGAGAAAGACGGCGGCGTCGAAAACGCCCATCATCAGATGGGCCGGAATGGCGGTGAGCGCGTTATAGCCAAGCACCACGCCGGACGACGCCTGATTGATGATAACCTCCGTTGCGCCGTGAGCGCCGTCGTATGCAACGAACGCCACGTATTTCGCTGTGTGCGCTGTGGTTTTCGCGGCGGCTTCACCGGCGGCGTAAACCGGAGCGGCGGTTGTGAAGGCAACCTGATTGATCGCGCCTGCCGCCTGTCCGGCGGCGAATGTGGGGGGAACGGCGGCAAGCGACAGAAGCGAGAGGCCGCCAAGCAGTCCGCCCTCAATCGTGGGCGATACGATATTCACGCCGGTCTTGCCGGTGTAGTAAAACGTGAGTCCGACCGACTGAACCATGCGCCCGGCAACAACGGCGGTATCGGCAACCGGCAGGAATACGCCGTGGGTAACGCCGGTTACGCCCGTTTTCACAACGGATTTGGCTGAAGGCTCGGCAATGCCGTAGTAGAACGATTTCAGCCAGCCCCAAAGTATCGGCCCAAGCGCCGTGAGCGAGTTTTCCTTCTCGCCCGATTTTTCGTATTCGATCCGGAATTCGCCGCTTGCCCGCTTGAAGGCTGCGTCCCAGGAGTTTTCAATGTTTCCGCCGAATTTCTTGTTGGCCGATTCGGCCAGATCGTGGATGTTGCTCCAGTCGTTTTTCAGATCGCCAACCAGATTCGCGGGCAGCGAGGCCAGTTCGCTTCTGTCGGCCTCGGTGCGTTTTGCTATCGACAGATTGCCTTTTATGAGCTTGTCCCACGCGCGTGAAAAACCTTCCCGTGCGTAGGCCAGTTCCGCGCCGGTTGCGCCGGCTGTTACGGCGCGGATGACGGCGCTCGATTCCGCGCCGCTTTTGACGATGCCTTTCGCGGTATCGACCGAACCGGCCAGATCCGAAGCCAGATTTTCCTTCAACTCCTTCGCGCGCTGCGGCTGGTTGTTCGCGGCGCGCATAATAGCGTCTCTTGAAGCCGAGATCGAATGCTCCTTCGCGTATTCAAGCGCCTTGCGGCTGGATGTGATCACGAACCAGCCTTCATCGTACAGCATCTTGTGGCCGCGCATGTTGGCGGTGGTAAGCGGAATGACGTCCTCTATGGAAACTTTCTCCTGCGAACTGTCCGCAGCGGACAATACGGATGCGAGCAGCAGAAACAAAAGGACTAATGAAGCCTTCATATCCCCTCCGTAAAGTGTGGTTGAACGGCGCTACACGTTACTTTACCGTATGACCGATTGAATTGTCAGGCTTTTTCAAGGTGTGCGAATGTGACGTTGGAAATTCAAAAGGGCGGCCGGTTGGCCGCCCCAAACAAACTACTTGTTCATCATCTCAAGGAATTCCTTGTTGTCCTTAGTGCCGCGAAGCTTGCTAAGGATGAACTCCATGCTCTCGATCGAACTCAGCGGATGGAGAACCTTGCGCAGTATCCACATCTTGTTCAACACGTCTTTCTCTACAAGCAGTTCTTCCTTGCGCGTGCCGGAGGCGTTTATGTCGATGGACGGGAATATGCGCTTCTCCACAAGCTTGCGGTCGAGGTGAAGCTCCATGTTGCCGGTTCCCTTGAACTCTTCGAAGATCACGTCGTCCATGCGGCTGCCGGTATCTACAAGCGCGGTGGCCAGAATGGTGAGCGAACCGCCTGATTCGATGTTTCGAGCCGCCCCGAAGAAGCGCTTCGGCCTCTGAAGGGCGTTAGCGTCCAGTCCTCCGGAGAGAACCTTGCCGCTTGTGGGGATGATCGTGTTGTATGCGCGGGCAAGCCGCGTGATGCTGTCAAGCAGAATCACCACGTCTTTCTTGCCCTCGACAAGTCGCTTGGCCCGATCGATCACGATTTCGGCAACCTGACAGTGGCGCTGCGGCGGCTCGTCGAAAGTGGAACTGATAACCTCGGCGTCAACCGTCCGCATCCAGTCGGTCACTTCCTCGGGGCGCTCATCGATAAGCAGGATGATGAGCTGAATCTCCGGATTGGCCTTCCTGATCGCCTTGGCGATGGATTGCAGAAGCATCGTCTTTCCGGTGCGCGGCGCGGCAACAATCAGTCCGCGCTGTCCGCGTCCGACCGGCGTGATCAATTCCATAACGCGCGTGGAGTAATCGGTCGGGTTATGATCGAGATGTACCTTGCGCGTGGGGTAGTATGGCGTCAGGTTGTCGAAAAGCGGCCTGTGGATGCTGGCCTCCGGCGGCTCGCCTCCTATCGCCTCAACCTTGAGCAATGCGAAATAACGCTCGTTGTCCTTGGGCTGGCGAATCTGGCCGGTAACGAGGTCGCCGGTGCGGAGGCTGAAACGCCTTATTTGCGAGGGTGACACATATATATCGTCGGGGCCGGGAAGGTAGCTGAAGTCCGGTGAGCGAAGGAAACCGAATCCGTCCGGCAGGATTTCGAGCACTCCTTGCGCATAGATGCAGCCGGTGCGCTCGGTCTGGGCCTGAAGTATCGCGTAGATCAGATCCTGCCGCCTCAGGCTGCTTCCGCCCTCGATGTTTAGATCGACAGACATCTGAATGAGGTCTTCGGTGGCCTTGGCGCGCAATTCCGCAATGTTCATGCGGAGTTCCTTCTTGTCGCCGTTCGCCGGCTGAGCCGCGGCCTCATCGGTTGCAACCGCAACCGCCGGCGGCTGGTAAACCGGCCTTTCCTCCGGGTACCCCCCCCCGTTGCCGCTTCTATGTCTGCCTTCAATGCGAGGGTTGCCGTCTCCGCGCTGAACGCGCGTTCCCCTTCCGCCTCTTGGTGTGGATGATCTACCGGAGCTTTCCATATCATTCTTCCTTGCTTTGTTTGAGAAATGTCAAATCGTTGCCGAATTATGCTGTGATGATCCCGATGCGCTAAAGTTGATATTCACTTATCGATAGTAATAACGTAAGTCTTTAATTCCCCATAATCAAATGAACAGCGAAACAGCTCGGATTATCTTCCAACGGAGCGGCGATTAACTGGCTTGTTTCAGGTGCGCCAAAATATGAGTCGAGGATGTATTTGGAACCACAGTGTAATTGTTGCTAGGATACATAACGCGCAACACCTTGTCAATACGCATATTGCGTTGTGTCAAGACTCATTAGGAAATGTCGTCTTCTATCCATATTCCCACGCATGTGTTATCCGTGATCGCCATGGAAGAGGATTATTCGCAAACGCTGCCTGCGTCACCCTTCCGCCGGGCCGCGTGTCTCCTTGACGCTGAGATTGAAGCGGGCGGTCAGGAACCCGATCCCTCCGCCCGCAAGCAGAATCGCGCCCAAAAGCGCCCATGGCGCGCCGGGGTCTTTCGATACCCGAAAAACGGCGGCTGGCGCTCCACCGGCTTCCGCCGGGGTATCGACAGACCTGAAATATAAACCCAGCCCGCCGTAATAAACCGGCGATGACGGCGCGATACGTTTCGATTCCGCCGCGCTACCGGCGCCGGAAAGCGAGATGACGGCCGACCAGTCGGACGCGAATCCAAGCTCATCGAGCGTGAGCGTCATCTTTTCAAGCCTGATGTCGACTCCGCCAGCTGACGCAGCGTTTCCCTCATTGACCGAAACATCTGTTTTAAAGCCATATGAGCCGGTGAGCAGATGCCCAAGCATGATGAACAGCACGCCGATGTGCATCACCTGCGGCGAAAGCTTCAGCAGCATCCGCGAGCGCGTGAGGCGGTTCATCAGGTAGTCGATTGTGCAGAGCGCGGTGCTTGCGCCAAGCAGCGCGATTGCCGCCACAATGGCCAATATCCACCATGTTTTCGCAATGTCGGCGTTGGCCGACAGCCAGCCGAAAAGCGGCTCGTCGTCGATGCCGGAGAAGAACGCCAGATCGGATGGCAGGGCGAACGAGCCGATCAGCATGAACAGAAGCGTTGCCGCGAACAGCCAGAAGACGGTATTCAGCGAAATTAGAAGATTGTAGGCGCGCCGCAGCATATTCACGTCAGAAGAGCGTGGGCGGGCTTGGTATTATCGTGCCAACGCCGAAGTATGTGAATACGGCGAACGCGAAGCCCGCGATTCCCATTATGGCGGCGGGCCTGCCGCGCCAGCCGCGCATCAGGCGCGCGTGCAGGTACATGCCCAGATAAAACCATGTGAGCGTTGACCAAAGCTCTTTGGATGTCCAGAGCCAGTATGTTCCGTAGGCAATGAAGAACCAGATGCTCCCAAGCACCAGCGATATGGTGAAAACGATCCAGCCGTGAACCATCACGCGGTACTGAACAGCCTCCAGCCGTTCGTCGCCGCCGGTCAGGTACATCACTCCCAGATATGAACCCGCCGCCAGAAAACCGAAACTGAGGAAATATGTGAGCATGTGAAGGAAAAACCACGGGGTTTGCAGAAACGGCGATATGCCGTCGATACGGCGCGTCAGAAACGATATGAATACGAACACAACGGCAAGCGGCGCGCCGTACAGAAGCACTCTGTCGTTTTTCTCGGCGCGAACAAGATAATACGTCACGAGCGCGATTGAAAGGGCCAGCAGCGATATGGTGTCGTGTTTTTCGGCAAGCGGAATCCAGCCAAGATCGTAACCGCGCTTGATGAAGTTGGCGACATGAACGCCGATTCCCGCCTGAAAGTACAGCCGCGCGCGCGCGTTCTCGCCTATGGCCAGTATGTAGAATACCGCCGCCGCAAGCAGAAGCCAGGATGAGAGTTCGCCAAGTTCGTTCAGTGCTTCCATGATTACCGGTTAGCGGATGAATTGCATGCTATCAGCGAGAGGGAAAGCTCCCGCTTCAGTTCTTCCGTCATTAGCGGCATGGTTTTTGTCATACGGCCGTCCTCCGGTACACGTAAGAGTACGACAATGCGTCCGCAATGGCAAATCGCACTATTGACATCCGACCTCAAATGAAGTTCAAGTCTCCCGAATTTGTTTGACTTCAAAATTAATAGAAGTTAAAATCGCTGAATATTACGCGCCCTCAGATACATAAACATTTAAAGGGGATCAACAATGGCCTATAAGGTACTTCTAGCGGACGACAGTATCACAATCCAGAAAGTAGTCGAACTAATCCTCTCCGAGGAGGATGCGATTGTCGAATCGGTTGGCGACGGCTCCGCCGCTATGAATATCCTGGAGACAAAACGTCCGGACATTGTTCTGGCCGACATAGAAATGCCCCGCATGAACGGATATGAGCTCTGCCGCAAGATCAAGGCGCGGCGTGAAACCGGAGGCATACCGGTCATACTGCTTGCCGGTGCTTTCGAGTCGTTCGACGAGGGTCTTGCCCGTTCCGTGGGAGCCGACGATTTCATAATCAAGCCGTTTGAATCCAACGACCTGCTGGACAAGATCGAGCATTTCCTTTCCGCAACAGAAGGCGAAATCTTCACGACAGGCGAAACCGTGTCGTTCGAAGGCGATGCGACGGGTGCGGCAGCGGCTGTGGCCACTCATGCGTTTGCCGATGCGATGCGGCAGACGGAATGGGCGGATACCGAACAGGGTGCGGAATCGGAAGCCGAAATCTTTGACGCAGGATCGGCGGATGCGGAACCTGCTGATACGGTGCCGGCCGGTTTCGCGCCGGAACCTGAACCGGAAATCCCGGCAATAGGCGGCGGCGATTATCCGGGCGTTCCGGCGGACGTTCCGGATATGGTTTCAGACGGCGAGGAGTTCGGTGATACGGAAGACCTGTGGGATGCCGAGGAAATACCGTTTTCGGAAGCATTCGAAGCAGGCGCGGCGGAAACCTCCGACTGGACGGAGGCTGTTCCCGCCGGCGCGGCGGAATCAGACGCGGTTATCGAGGGCATGACCGAAGCGGACGAGGAGCTAGACTCAATGACCGAAGCGGATACGGAATATTCCGTCGAGGCGGACGCATTAGGCGGGATAGTGGAATCGGATAAAACGTTCGAAATCGCTGCCGTAACCGAGGCGGAGACGATCCTCGACATTGAGGAAGAAGCTCAGATGCTGACCGAAGCAGAGGAAGAGGAAGATGTTGTCCCCCTCGAAGTCTC